>Ga0081539_10000017_pt1 | contig 375107 bp, 279 predicted proteins | sample TabmetS4T2R2_FD_71023 | JGI IMG/M metagenome (GOLD analysis project Ga0081539, IMG submission 71023) | Tabebuia heterophylla rhizosphere microbial communities from the University of Puerto Rico - S4T2R2 | ecosystem: Host-associated > Plants > Roots > Rhizosphere ...
ATTCGCGAGTATCTCGCGATCACCAACAACGCGCCGAAGCCCTTCGTTTGGACGAAAACAGCTGACGAGATCCTCACGAAGGTCGCGAGATTTTGTCAGCGAACTTCTAACCCGGGACACTAGATCAACTCCCAACTCCCAAGCTCCAACTCCCAAGGATCGAGTTGTTTGGAGATTGGAACTTGCTGATTGGGAGTTCTCTCATCTCATGATCACGCCGCAGGCGATGCGACCGCCAGCGTTGCCTGCCCGATCGCTCGTGTCGTCGTCGGCCATCGCGTGCAGGACGACGGCCGAACCGTCGGCGTCGAAGAGCGACTTCGGACCTGACGTCAGCGTCACATTGGTGGCGCGCGCCTCATTCAGCGACGGTGACCGTGATGACCTCGCAGAGTCCGGCGATTGTGCGGTGCATGTCGTCTCCCGCCTGTACCGCGAGTCGATGCTGCCCCGGCGGCAGCTGCATCTCAATCACGTTCTTTCCATCGCCAAAGTGCACCCACGGAGAGGCCTTAGGAATAGCGGTTCCAGCCGGCAGGCAGTCGGCGTCGGTCCCCAGGTGATAGTGAATCGTGTTAGCCCGCACCTGCTCGGGCTTGAGCTCGCCCGGCGGTACCGCTGCAACCGTCACCCCCGTGCTGCCGAACTCGATGGTCGACAGCGGCTTGATCGTGTCACCGTTCTTTGGAGAAACGAAGAAGACACGAGCACCGGGCGCGGACTGCGAGCAGCCGATCGCCAACAGTGCCGCGATGATCATCCTCGTCACGAGTCGATTGCCCATCTGAGCTCCTTTGGACAAGCAGAACGACTCGCGATTATACGAGATCGTCACTTACGTGAATCCCTCGGTGTCGTTGCGACGGAGGATGATGGCGGACTGTGAGGGGCGGAGAGGCGGCTTCCAGGCCACCCGCACATCAGCGCAGCGTGAACGTCAGCTCGATGGTAACGAGGACCGCAACCGGCTCCCCGAAGCGACGGCCCGGTTGAAATCGCCACTGCTTGGCGGCCTTGATCGCTTCCTGATCGAGGCCGAATGTGGGGTCGAGCGATTTGACGACCTCGACGTTGCCAACGGAGCCGTCGGCCAGCACGACGCATTCGAGCAGCACCGTGCCCTGCACCTTCGCGCGCATCGCTTCGGCGGTGTACTGCGGCTTGACTTCGCGGATCACGCGCGGCAATTCGACGCCATTGCCGGGTCGATAGAAACCACCGCCCGTCCCGCCACCGCTGCCCTGCCCCAGCCCAGGACCTTGACCGGGACCAATACCGGTTCCGCTTCCCGTTCCAGCCCCACCCGCAGTGCCGATGCCTTGTGATGCGGAGGCCTGATTGGATTCGAGCGCTCCCGGCGTGACCTGCGTCGCAGCGGCCATTGTCTTCGCCGGAATATTCGGTTCCTCTTTCGGAGGCTCAGGCTTTGGTTCCGGCGTTGGGTCTGGCGGTTTCGCCACCGGGACCGTGATCTTTTCCTTGCCCGGCAGCTCCGCTTTCTTCGGCGGTTCGGGCATCTTGTTGCCGCCGCCACCCCCACCGCCGCCCGGCCCCGGTTGCGACAGCCACACAATCTGATCCGACAGGCGGTCGGGCAACACAGCCTGATAGACCTGCTGCGGAAGGAGCTTCGCGACAAGGATGAGCAATCCGAACACAGCGGCGTGTGCCGCCACGGAACTGGCGAGCGCGCCGCCGACACGCTTCTTCTGCTGTTGTTCGAAGAGGAACGGGACGTCGACCGGACCTTCGCCCTCAGGTCGTACGGTCAGATGCCCCGAGGATGCGGGAACTCGCGGACGGGGCGCAGGGACCGACGGGCTCGTCATGACAGCGGAAGATTGCGAATGGCTCATTGTCCCCGAGCGTCCTCAAGCCTGCAAGGTGCAAAACAGGTACCTCGACAGCTCTTTGCAGGATTGTCACGCTCTGTGCTTAGACCGCCGATCGCCTCAATTTGGTTTCGCCGGCAGACCACAACCTTTACGAACGCCGTTACTCGTCAACGCCACGTGCCTTCGAAGACCCGCGGTGCCCCGGCGCGCAGCAGCACATCCCGTGCGCTAGGCGCATGATCGGTATCGACATGCGCGGCCACCAGCACGCTCCCTGCCGCCACCGCGCGCTGACATCGCTGCGCCTCCGCCCGCGGCAGACCCACCGATTCGAGCGTACGAATGAATCCGCCACCGGCATGGCCCGCCGCTTCTCCCAGTCCTGCCGCTAACGGTCCGTCGGCCACCACTGGCCCGATTCCCGGCATCGCAATCGCCACTGCCGCCAGCAGATGCGCGCTCAGTTCCCCCAGCCGGCCGGCAAAGCGCGAGTCCTCCAGCTCCGAGCCTGGCGTCGCGTCGGCGGCAGTGGCGAGACTTCCCTCCTCGTCGTGCGTGCGCGCGACGATGGAGACGCGTTGCCGGGGAATCCCGAGCGCGCGCAGATCACGAGCCGCCGTCGCTGCCGCAGATGGTGTATCGAACAGACCGAGAACAAGGGGATGAGACATGGGCAACTCCCAACGACCAACTCCCGATCGGTTTGGCAGCTGGCGCACCGGAGGTTGGGCGTGGGAAGTTTACTCCGTTGTGTAGCCATCCCGCGCGCGCACGCGGACGCCGGGCAGCGGATTGCGGAGCGCAACTTTGATCGAGCGCCACTGGTGCACACCAGGCTCGATCGGATCGGCAGGACTGTATCCGAGCAGGTATTGATAGCGCAGCTCGCGAGCAATGGTCGCCAGCGTCGAGCGAAGCTCGCGCGCGTCGCGCAGCTGGAACGAGCGACCGCCGGTCAGGACGGCGACCTCGGCCAGCAGCGGCGCGCGATTCTTGCCGAGCGCGATTGGATAAATCAGCGCCTGACTGCGACGGGCGCGATCGAGCACCTGCGATGCCGTCGCGTGACTGTATCGATCGACCCCGTCGGAGAACATCACGATGGCCTGGCGGCCTTCCTCGGGTTCGAGTCGATCGAGGGTGGCGATGATCGCATCGTGCAGCGAGGTCGTGCTCCAGGGATCGAGCCCCGCGATCGCGCGCGCCTGCGACGCCCGATCCGCAGCGAGCGGCGCAATGACGTCCGCCTCGCTGCTGATGGCCACCACCATCGACCGATCGCCCGGTTTCAGTTCCTGGAGAAAGGCCTGCGACGCGTCCTTGGCCAGACGCAGCGGCTCGCCCGCCATGCTCCAACTGCGGTCGATTCCGAGCGCGACGGTCAGCGGAAACTCGCCGGCCGCAAACGTGGTCAGCTCTTGCGGCTTCCCGTCTTCGTATAGCTGGAAATCGGAGCGTTTCAGCCCGGTAACCGGCCCCCCGTCGGCCCCAACCACGCTGGCGTACACCTCGACCAGCTGAACGCGCGACGAAAATTTCGCGACAGAGTCCTGTTCTTGCGCGGCAACTGCCGCACAGGCGCAGAGCACGAGCGGCGCAAGCATCTTCATCACGACCGGCCAGTTCAAAAGGCGTTCCGCGCCGCGGCGTAGTAGAATCAGGACATGGGAAGAATTGGTCTGCCGGAGCTGGCGATCATTCTGGTGATCGTGGTCCTGATCTTCGGCGCGAATCGCCTGCCCGAGCTAGGACGCGGCATCGGAAAGGGCATCAAGAACTTCAAGGAAGGGATGAAGGACGGCGCCGCCGAGGACAAGACTTAGCGCTCTCTGTTCTTCTGACGGCGCGCCAGTCGTTCGCGTCTGCCGGGTCGTTGCGCGCGCCATTGCTCCTTCTTTGGCTTCGCCCTGCTGCGGATCGGCTCCCGCGCCCGCTCCTCGCGGCGCACTGACTCGAGAATATCCACCAATCCGAGATCGACCTGCCGCCGTTCCAGGTCTACCCGTACCACCTGCACCGCTACTTTGTCGCCGAGCCGGTACACCTTCCTGGTGTTTTCGCCGCGAAGCACGTGCTGCTGCTCGACGAATCGATAGTAGTCGTCCGCCATACTCGAGATGTGGACGAGTCCTTCGACGTAGTGCTCGATCAACTCGATGAACAATCCGAACGGGGCGACCCCGGTGACGTAGCCCTCGTACTCGTCGCCCACCTTGTCCGCCATGAAGCGGACCTTCTTCCACTGCAGCAGCTCGCGCTCGGCGTCGTCGGCGCGTCGCTCCATCTCCGAGGTGTGGCGCGCAGCCTCGGGCAGCTCGTCCTCGAGCTCGTCGCGGCGGGCGTCGGAGATCGGTCCGCGCCGTGACTCGCGCAGCATCCGGTGCACGACCAAATCCGGATAGCGGCGGATCGGCGAGGTGAAGTGCGTGTAGTCGTCGGCAGCCAGCCCAAAGTGTCCGAGGCTAACCGCGTCGTACCGCGCTTTCTGCATCGTGCGTAGCATCAGCGCCGCAATTGGCCGCTCTTCCGGCTTGCCCTTGATCCGATCGATGAGTTTTTGAAAGTGCTTCGGCTTCACGGTGTGGCCTGTCGCCGCCAGGCTGTAGCCGAGAGTGGTGATGAAGGCCTCGAAGTCTTCGACCTTCTTGAGATCGGGTGCTTCGTGCACGCGGTGCAGCGCCGGAACGTCGCTGGCCACCAGGTGCGCAGCCACCGTCTCGTTCGCCAGGAGCATGAACTCCTCGATGATCCGGTGCGCCACATTGCGTTCCATCGCGACGATGTTCTCGATCTCGCCGTACTCCGAGAGGATCACCTCGGCCTCCGGCAGGTCGAAATCGATCGACCCGCGGCGCCGCCGCCGCTGATGCAGGATGGCGAACAGCTCGTGCATCAACTCGAACATCGGCACGAGCTGGTGGTATTGGCGCATCGTTTCCGGATCGCGATCGGTCAGGATGGCGTTGACCGCCGTGTAGGTCATGCGCGCGTCGCTGTTGATCACGCCATCGTGCATCTCGTAGCGCACGACGGTGCCGCGGCGGTCGACCTCCATGAGGCACGACTGCACTAGGCGATCGACCTGCGGATTGAGGCTGCATAACCCGGTCGCCAGCTCCGCGGGGAACATGTGCACGGCGCGCTCGGTGAAATACACCGATGTGCCGCGCTCGCAGGCTTCCTCATCGAGCGCGCTTCCCTCCTTCACGTAGTGGGACACGTCCGCGATGTGCACGCCAAGCCAGTAGTGGCCGTTTGGCAGCCGCTCGATGGTGATCGCGTCGTCGAAGTCGCGGGCATGCTCGCCGTCGATGGTGACCGTGGTCAGGGGTCTGAAGTCCGTGCGTCCGCGGCTGTCGCGTTCTCTGACGGCTGTTCCGAGGCGCCGCGCCTCTTCCACCGCTTCCGCCGAATGGGTGTCGGGGATGCCGTACTTGCGGATGATGATTTGCGTATCGACACCCGGCTCGTCGATGCGACCAAGGACCTCGACGACGCGTCCAACCGGGCCCCGCGTCGCGGTCGGCCAGCGGGTGATCTCGACGAGCACCATCTCGCTCGGCTCCGCAGACGATGACTGGCCGGCCGGCACGTGCACGTCGGTCAGCAGCCGCCGATCGAATGGCACCACGTATCCGAGTCCGGAGTCGTCGACCTCGTACCGGCCGACGATTGCTTCCTGGCTCCGCTCGAGAATCCGGATGATGCGCCCCTCGGGCCCTTTGTCGGTGTGGCGTTCGATCCGCGCCACGACGCGATCGCCATGCATCGCCTCGGTGAGATTGGCGGCGGCGATGTAGATGTCGCGCCGCTCTCCTTCCACGGCGTGTTCGGGCACGACGAAGCCGAACCCGGCGGGATTCGTGTTGACCCGACCAACGACCAGGTCCATCTTCTCGGGCAGACCGAAACGATTGCCGCGGATTTGCAGCAAGTCGCCGCTGGCGGCCAGCGTCTTCAGTTGGCGTTTGAAGCTGACGCGCTCTTCGCGCGGTACGCGGAGGATTTGCGCCAGCTCGCGTGCGGTGGCGGGATGGTGGACTTTGGTGCGAATGAGGTTGAGAACTTCGTCTCTGGTGAACATCGTCAAAGCCCAAAGCCCAAATCCCAGAACCCGAATCCCAAAGAGTTTCTGTGCCGGGCCGCTCCAGGAACGAAACGACTTGGGGTTTGGGATTTGGGGTTTGGGGTTTGGGATTTATTCACGGTCCACCAATACGATTTGCAGATCACCAACGTTAGTATTGGTCGGGCCCGTGCGGACCAGATCGCCGAGGCAATCGAAGAAGGCATACGTGTCGTTGTTGTCCAGGTACTGCTGCGGATTGTCGATTCCCGACGCCCGAGCACGATCGAAGGTGGTCGGGTCCACGATCGCGCCGGCCGCGTCGGTCGGCCCATCGATACCGTCGGTCCCGATACTGGCCCCGACAGCGTTGCCAAGGCGACTGAGCTCACCAGCCATCGCGAACGCGAACTCCTGGTTGCGGCCGCCGCGGCCACGGCCGCGCACCGTCACCGTCGTCTCGCCCGATGAAATGACACAGGCCGGCCGCTCGGACGAGCTGAGGAATCGCTCGATTCGACGCACGTGCTCCACGCCAACGATGCGCGCTTCGCCAGTCACCGGCTCGTCGATCACGTGAACGTGATAGCCGAGCGACTGCGCGGCCATGCGCGCGCCTTCGACCGCTCCACGTTGCCGACCAATCACACGCGCTGCTGACCGCGCGAGTCGTGGATCCCCAGGCTTCGGCGTCTCCGGCAGCTCTCCGTTGCGACCGCGCTGCAGGCGCGTGACAACGGGTTCGGCATAAATCGCTCGACCACCACGCGCGTCGAGCACATCGAGGGCGTTGGCGAACGTGCTCGCATCGGGCACCGTCGGTCCCGAGGCAATCACCGACAAGTCGTCGCCGACGACATCGGAGATCGCAAAGGTGAGCATCGACGCGCGTGACGCGGCAGCCAGCTGACCACCTTTGATCGCCGACAGATGCTTGCGAACGGTGTTCAGTTCGTGGATGTTGCCGCCGTGCTCCATCAGCAGCTTCGCCGTCTGCTGTTTCTCGTCGAGCGTGATTCCATCCGCGGGCAGCGCCATCAGCGCGGAACCGCCTCCCGACAGCAGCACGAGCACCGCGTCGTCGGCCGTCGCGTTCCTCGCAACCTCTAACGCTCCGCGTCCCCCGCTCACGCTTCCTTGCGTCGGGTGCGGATGCCCGCCGGTGACCCACTCGGTGCGATCGGGTAACGTGTTGGGACGAGACGGCCCGATCGCGAGGATTGTCTGCAGGCGACCTTGTCTCGCGATCTCGGTCGCGACGGGCGACGCCGCACACGCGTTGACCATCGCGACGGCAGCCTTGCCAGCCGCGATGATGTGCACTGCACGCGCCTGTTGCAGATAGACGTCGGTCGCCGCGGCCTGCAGTGCGCGCTCGACCAGCCAACCACCGTCGACGGCGGCGATCGCCGCTCGCAGGATGTCGATCAGATCGTCACAGAGCTTGTCCGGACGCTGCTTGGATTGAGGGACGGTCAGTTAACTTGTCGCGGATCGGTCCACGCGGAGAGGCCGGTGACCACGTCGAACTGTCGAAGAAGCTGGCTGACCACCTGGGCGGCGTCAGACTTGGTGCAGAGATGATCGAGCTCTGACATCACTTTCATCAGCGCCCGTTCCGCATCGGTGATCGCGCGCTCGGAATAGTGCTCACGCTGCTGTTCGAGACAGCGTTGGCACTTGACGAACTCCTCGCGATAGAAATTGGAAACGGAATAGGAAACCGAATAGAAAACGGGATCGCCTTGCGGACGTGAATCGGTCAGGAAGCGTGACAAACGGTTCCGTGACGCAGGCATAGTGCTGATTTACTCCCAGTCTAGCGACCGCCCGAAGGCTCTGTCAATGCACCCCGACCCGCATGACGCGCGGCCGCCAGCCCCCCGGCTGCGCCTACCGCCATGCCCCCTCCGACCAACACTGCACACAACCGGAACGGCAGAAAGGCCAGCGACCGGCCATTCAGCATTGCCGCGACCTCGCTGCCCCACCACCCTCGTGCCGCCGCAAAGCCGATCCACAGCACGACCAGCGCCAGCACGGCTCCGGCGCCGCCTTGTAGCAGCCCCTCGGCGATGAACGGGCCGCGGATGAACGCGAAGGGAGCGCCCACCAGTCCCATGATTTCAATTTCGTCGCGGCGAGCATACAGTCCAAGGCGGACGACAGCCGCCACGGTCACCGCTGCGGCCAGGGCCATCAGCGCCGCCAGAACGAGGCCCGCTCCGCGAATGGCCCGCAGCCCCGCCCCAAACGTATCCAGCCATTGGCGGTCGTAGCGGACGTCGGCGACGCCCGGCAACGATGCGACGCGACGCACCAGCGCGTCGGCACGCCCATCGGCTTCGGCCTCGGGCCTCAGGCGCACTTCAACCGAGGCCGGAAACGGATTATCGTCGAAGCCGGAGGTCAACGACGCCAGTTCCGCGAACTCGCGTCGAAACCGTGCAAGCGCCTGCGTTTTGGACACGTACTCGCGGCCGGCAACGATCCCGCTCTGGTCGAGCGCGGTTTCAATCCCGCCCCGTTGCTCGGAGCTGGCATCGTCGCGCAGGAAAACCGAGAACTCCGCCGCCGACGTCCATTCCGCGATCACGCGCTCCGCATTCCACGTCACAAGGAGCAACGCCCCCAGAACAATCACGGCAAGCGCAATGGCCACGACCGAGAGCGTGCTGGCGCCGGCACTTCGCTTGAGACTTATCCAGGCCTGGCGCAGCGCGTAATCGATCGCTCTCACCCGACCTCCACGATGCGGCCCTGGTCGAGCGTGATGGTGCGGCGACCGACCAGGCGAATCAGCTCACGGTCGTGCGTCGCGACCAGGACCGTCGTGCCACCCGCGTTCACCTCGCGAAAGAGGTTCATGATCTCGAGCGAGAGATCGGGATCGAGATTTCCCGTGGGCTCGTCGGCGAGCACGAGCACCGGATCATTCACCAGCGCACGCGCAATCGAGACGCGCTGCTGCTCGCCACCTGAGAGATCCCGCGGATACGCATTCATCCGGTGCTGCAAGCCGACCCATTTCAGTACCTGAAAGGCGCGCCGCCGCTGCTGCGCGGCAGCGACGCCGATCACCTCGGGAACGAACGTGATGTTCTCGAGGACCGTGCGCGTCGGTATCAGCTTGAAATCCTGAAAGACGAACCCGATGCCGCGCCGATATTCCTGGATCTCGCGACGCGAAAGCGTTGTCAAATCGTGCCCGTTGACGACGAGGCTTCCCTCCGTCGCGCGCTCCTGCACGAGCAACAGCCGCAGGAACGTGGACTTGCCGGCACCGCTCGGTCCGGTGAGGAAGACGAACTCTCCTTTGTTCACCGACAGCGTCAGATCTCGAATGGCGTACAGGCCTCGACTGTATGCCTTCGAGAGGTGGTGCGTTTCAATCACGCTGCCTGTGCACCCGGGGCCGACGGCCTATTCACTTAGCGTTGGAGAATCCCAGTATAGCAACACTGATGTTCCCGGTTCCAGGTTCCGGGTTCCCCGTTCCAAATTCTGGGCGTTCCAGGCTTCCTGGTTCCTTGTTCCGGGAGCTCAGCTGCCGAGCTCGCGTCGCAAAATGTCGTTGACCAGCTTCGGATTCGCTCTTCCCTTGGTGGCCTTCATGACCTGCCCGACGAGAAACCCAAAGGTCTGTGTCTTTCCGGAGCGGTATTGAGCCACGGTGTCGGCATGCTTGGCGATGATGTCGTGCACGGCCGCCAGCAACTCTGACTCGTCGCCAATCTGCGCCAGGCCTTCCGCGGCGACGATGTTGTCCGCGCTGCGACCCGACTCGTACATTTTCGCGAACACGTCCTTGCCGACCGAGCTGCTGATGGTCCCCTTCTCGACCAGAGCGATCAGGCCGGCGAGCGCCTGCGGCGAGAGCGGGACCTCGGCGATCGTCGCACCGCGTTCCTTCATCGTCCGCAGCAGCTCGCCCATGACCCAATTGCTCGCCGCCTTCGGATTGGCAGCAGCTCCGGCGACCGCCTCGAAATAGTCGGCAAGCGCCGCCGACTGTGTCAGCACGCCGGCGTCGTAGTCAGGGATGCGGTACTGCGTGACGAATCGCTGCCGCCGCGCTTCGGGCAGCTCCGGCAGCATCGCACGCACAGCGGCAATGCGCGTGTCATCGATGACCACGGGCGGGAGATCCGGCTCAGGGAAGTAGCGGTAGTCATGCGCTTCTTCCTTGCTGCGCATCGAGTGCGTGCGCCCTGATCCGGAGTCGAAGAGACGCGTTTCCTGCATGATGCGTCCGCCACTCGAGAGCACGTCGATCTGCCGCTCGATCTCGTACTCCAATGCTTTCTGGACGTAGCGGAAGGAGTTGATGTTCTTCACCTCGGTCTTCGTGCCGAATTTCTCCTGGCCGGCGGGACGGATCGAAACGTTGGCGTCGCAGCGGAGGCTCCCCTCCTCCATGTTGCCGTCGTTGACGCCAATCCACACGAGGATGTCACGCAGTCGCTCGAAGAACTCTGCGGCTTCGGCGGCCGATCGCAAATCGGGCTCGCTGACGATCTCGATGAGGGGGACGCCACTGCGGTTGTAGTCGACATAGGTGCGTCGATCAGAATCGTAAAACCCTTCGTGCAGCGACTTGCCGGCATCCTCTTCCATGTGGATGCGCGTGAGGCGGACAAACTTCGTCACGCCATCCACGGCGATCTCCAAGCCACCGCCAACGGCCAGCGGCCGTTCGTACTGCGAGATCTGATAGCCCTTGGGCAGGTCCGGATAGAAGTAGTTCTTGCGCGCGAAGATCGACTGCGGCTGAATCTCGCAGCCAAGCGCGAGCGCGGCTTTGATCGCGTAATCAACAGCCCGACCGTTCAGCACCGGGAGCGCACCGGGCATCCCCAGGCAGACGGGACAGACCTGGGAATTGGGAGGCGCGCCGAATGCCGTGCTGCACCCGCAGAAGATTTTGGTCTGTGTGTGCAGCTGCGCGTGAATCTCCAGGCCGATCACCGGTTCATAGCCGCTTGCCGGTGCGGCCTGTCGCGCGCTGGTGGTGGTCATGGGTTCACCGTTTAGCATCAGTCGATCGCCGCTGGGCCGTCAACCGACGTGAAAATCGGGGTATATTGGAGCCAATCACATTGGTCCGACTAAAGCCCGACGCTACGAATTTCGGACCGTGGTGTTTCGGCTTCAGCCGGACCTCGAGCTGCCGGTAAACGCCGGCAGGTCGCCAACGTATTCACTATGCGAACACCTTCTCAGCGCGCGGTGTCCCCGACCGGTGCTCGACCGGCATCGGCGCCTGCGCTGTCGAAGGATTCTGAGCTGGCGGGGGCGATCAAGGCCCTGGTGGTGGCTGGCGACCGCGACGCGGCGCGCGAGCGATTCGCCGACCTGGTTGCCAGTCAGCAACGGCGAGCGGTTCGGATCGCCTATCACTATCTGCGCGACGCGCACGACGCAGACGAGGCCGTTCAGGACGCGTTCGTCAAGGTGTTCACGCATATCACGAGTTATCGCGAGGATCTTCCCTTCGAGGTCTGGTTCACGCGCATTCTCGTGAACGGCTGTCTGGATATGCGCAAGGCGCGTGCGCGGCGGCTGCGGTGGGCGCTGCCGTTGGCGCCGGCCGCCGAGGCACCGGCAAGCGAGCCGGTGGCCGCGCATCCATCCGCTGAAGATCGGCTCGTGTCGAACGAGCGGGCACGCGAGATCGTGGCGGCCGTGGATCAACTCCCGGATCGCCAGCGAACGGTTTTCACGCTCTGCCACCTCGGGGAGCAGAGCACGGCGGAAGTCAGCCAGGCGCTTGGGCTGAGCGAAGCAACAGTGCGAGTCCATTTGTTCCGGGCGGTTCGAAAGCTGCGCACCTTGCTCTCGCCGGAAAGGTCACTCGTATGAACCGGAGACATCTGACCGACGACCGCCTTATCGACATCTGTCTGAGCGGACCGGTGTCGCCGGCGGACGAGCAGCACCTGGCCGGGTGTCCGGACTGCGAGATTCGACGCACCGAGCTCGCCTCGCTGCTGACAGAGATCGACACCGCCGCAACCATCGAAGCTGATGCGGCGTTCCCGGCGGATCGACTGGCGCGGCAGCAGGCGCGCATTCTTGCCAGAATCGATCAGAGCGGGCGTCCGGGACGCGTCATCGCGTTCCCCGCAGGCTATGGCCACGATGCGCTCTCCACGCGCACGCGTCCAATGAGCCGCTGGGTAGCCGCGGCGGCCGCCGCTGGTCTCATCGTTGGTCTTGCAGCCGGCCATCTCTCGCACGACTTCGGCACAGTCGGCCGGCCTGCGGTCGCCCACGGCGCCGTTCGGCAGCAGATCGCGGCAACAACGATGCGCGAGGCGGCGCCGGCGATGACCGACGACGAGTTCCTCGGCCAGATCGAGGCCGCCATCGATCGCGGCGGCCCGGCGGCGCTGCGGCCGTTGGACGCCTTGACGCCGCGCGCATGGGAAGTTCGGTAGATTTGAGAATGTGAGAATTTGAGGATTTGAAAGATCACTGCCCACGATTTGAGATTTGAACGATCGCGGTCCACCGATCTTCGGAACATGAACAAATCGTGACAAGCGATCCTTCCAATCCTCAAATTCTCAAATCCTCAAATCCTCAAATGGTCGTCTTTCGCAAGGGTCTGAATCTCAAGCACGAGGTCGCACACGTCCTCGCCGACAGCTACCACAGCGATCTCGTCGCCCGAATCAAGGAAACCGACTATCGATACGCCGCTGGGCGGCTCACGCTGCATCTCGCCCGCGAGTTCGGGTTCTGCTACGGAGTCGACCGCGCGGTCGATTATGCCTACCAGGCACGCAAACGGTTTCCGAACCGCCCCGTCTATCTGACCGGCGAAATCATCCACAATCCGCACGTCAACGATCAGCTCCGCGCGCAGGGGATCCGCTTCCTCAGCGATCCCGGTGAAGCGGTCAGCGCATTGACGCCAGACGACGTCGTGATTCTTCCCGCGTTCGGCATCACCCTGGAGCTGCTGCAGGAGCTCGAGGCGCGCGGCTGCACGCTGGTCGATACCACGTGCGGCTCGGTCCTGAATGTCTGGAAGAACGTGAAGCGATACGCGGACGAGGGGTTCACCTCGGTCATTCACGGGAAGTACTGGCACGAGGAAACGCAAGCCACGGCGTCGCAGGCGCGCCGATCAGGACGGGGGCATTATCTGGTGGTCCTCGATCGACGCGAGGCGGCCTCGGTTTGCGATTACATCCGCGCCGGCGGAAGCCGCGATACGTTTCTCGAAACGTTCCAGCATGCTGTGTCAGCCGGTTTCGATCCCGAGATGCACCTGCAGCGCATCGGCTGCGCCAACCAGACGACGATGCTCAGCTCGGAGTCGCTGGAGATTGGCGAGATGTTCCGATCCGCGATGCGCGATCGGTATGGCGAGGCCGACTTGCCGACGCGGTTCCGCGCGTTCGACACGATCTGCAGCGCGACCCAGGACCGCCAGGATGCCGTGATGACGCTGCTGGCCGAGCAACGGCTCGACCTCATGCTGGTCATTGGCGGCTACAACAGCAGCAACACGTACAACCTTGCACGCATTTGTGCCGAGAAGCTGCCCACCTATCACATCGCCGAGCCGACGGCGCTGCTATCGTCGTCAGAAATTCGACACCAGCCGGTGGGAAGCAAGACGGAAGTGACGACGGCCGGCTGGTTGCCGGCTGGAGAGATCGCGGTTGGCCTCACATCGGGGGCATCGACCCCCGACAACCTCGTCGATCAGGTGATTCGCAAGCTCGAGTCATTCGTGATTCATGATTCGTGAATCGTGATTTTTTGCCGGTTTCGAAATCACGAATCACGAGTCGCCAATCACGAATCATTCTGATTCCGACGCCTGTTCGACCGTGATCCGAACTCGCCGACCGACTTTTCCCTTCAAGTACGCGTGGAGTTCGCTCCCGGGCTTGACGACGATCATCGTCTGCTGATCGACGGCGAAATAGCCTTCCTGCGCCTCCTGATCGGTCGCGCCGAGGCGGCCGCTGACGGTAAACCCTTCCTGGGCGGCAGCCACCAGGCTCATGACCAGGAATCCGACTATCGCCCCGAGCACGACGAGCCGTCTCATAGACACCCTTCCTTCGTGGGATGCGGGCGCGACTGCCCGGCCCAGGGCAGAACCTGCGGCAATCGGCATGCCACCGTGCGTCGGCACCTTTTGCCGGGCAACCGACGAAGGCCGCATGTTACCGTATGTATTTGCACCCAGAGAAGTAAACGTCGCAGACAGGGTCGTCGTATCCTCTGCTGTTGTCATGAAATCCATAGCTCGAGTATGGCGGTTCACCGCCCTTCTAATCGTCGTTTTGCTGGCCGCCGGCCCGGCTTCGGCTCAGGCGTTCAAGTGGTGGCAGTCGGACCGGTACAAGCGCGAACTGGGCCTGACCGGCGATCAGGTCAAGCGCCTTGAAGAGATCTTCCAGGCAGCGCTCCCCACGTTGCGGGCGCACAAGAAGGCGCTCGACGACGCCGAGACCGAGTTCGACCGCATCATCGAACGCGGCGGCGACACTGCAGTGATGGAACAGGTCGATCGTGTCGAAGCGGCCCGTGCTCAACTCAACAAGACACGGACGATGATGCTGCTCAAGATGCGGCGGCTGCTCACGACGGATCAGTGGGTCAAGCTCGGTGCGCTCCATCAGCAGGACGAGCGCGATGGGCGCGATCACAACCCGGGTAAAGATCATCACGACGGCGGCAAAGACCGCAGCTCCACCAAGTAAGACTCGGTTAACACGGTTTGGCAGCCATGAAGATGTTGTCTCGATTGGTTCCTTGTGCCGTCGCGCTGTCGGTGGGCGTGATGGCGTCGCCCGCACGTGCTCAGGACAAAGACACCGCCGAGCGCGCCCGTCTCGATGAAATCGCGCGGAACGCCGCGCAGCAATTCGCCGCGGCGCGCGCCGAGGCTGAACAAACGCGGCCCAATCCGGCGCTCGATACCACGGGAACGAAGGTGGAGCTGACGCTCGACGAGGCGGTCATGCGTGCGCTCGATCGCAATCTCGATATCGCCGTCGAACGGCTCAATCCTGAAGTACAGGATCTCAACATCGCGCGGCTGCGCAACGTCTACAAACCGACGCTCACGTCGACGGTGTTTCAACAGTCGCGCGTCCAGCCGCCCACCAACCAGTTGAACGGCGGCAACATCGTCACCAACGACACGTCGACCTACAACGCCGGCGTCGGTCAGGCGCTGCCATGGGGCGGCGGCAGCTTCAGCGTCGCCTGGAACAACCAGAAGCTGGTCACGAACAACCTGTTCGCCAACTTCAACCCGACCTACAACTCGAACCTGATTGCCAGCTACACGCAGCCGCTGCTGCGCGGGCTCATCATCGACACCAATCGCCAGCAGCTGAAGATCACGTCGATCTCGCGCGACATCTCCGAAACGCAATTGAAGGGCACGGTTGCGACGACGCTGGCCAACGTGCGCAATGCGTACTGGGAACTGCTCTACGCGACACAGGCGCTCGAGGTGGCGAAGGGGTCGCTCGATCTCGCGGCCAAGCTCGTCGAGGACAACAAGGCGCGCGTGGAAGTCGGCACGATGGCGCCGCTCGATGTCGTGCAGGCCGAAGCCGAGGCCGCGTCGCGCCGTCAAGCGGTGGCCCAGGCGGAAGCGACGCTGCGAACGTCCGAACTCGCGTTGAAGCGCCTGATCGTGAACGGAACCGAGGATCCGTTGTGGCGCGCCACCATCGAGCCGGTGGATCGTCCGACGTTCCGTCCCCAGCCGCTCGATGTCGAAGCGGCGGTGCGCAACGCACTGCAGAACCGCACGGATCTCGACGCGGCGCGCAAGACCGTGGAAAGCAACGACATCACGTTAAAGCTGCTCCACAACCAGACGCTGCCTGCGCTCGATCTGATCGCGAACTATCAGGCGCAGGGTCTGGGCGGCACGCAATTCGTCCGTCAGGGCGCCGGCCTCGGAAGCACGATTATCGACACCATTCCGTATGGGTACAGCAGGGCGCTGCGCACGCTGTTCGGCCGCGACTACCCGGTGTGGCAGGTGCAGCTGAACGTCAGTTATCCCATTGGCGGCAGCCAGGCGGATGCGACGTATGCGCGCGGCCGCGTGCAGCGGAATCAGGCGGCGGCGCAACTGAAGTCGCTGGAATTGAGCGTGGCGACCGATGTGACCAATGCCGCGCTCCAGGTGGAAAGCAGCCTCAAACGCTACGAGGCGTCCACCGCCGCGCGCGAGCTGTCGGAGACACGGCTGCAGGCCGAACAGAGTCGCTTCGAGGTCGGCCTGTCCACCAACTTTTTCGTCGTGCAGGCACAGCGCGATCTCGCGACCGCCCAGAACACCGAGCTGCGCGCGCTGCTCGATTATCGTCGCGCCCTGGTCGACTACGAGCGCGTGCAGCAGGCACCGGCCGTTCGCGGCGGCAACACCGTGCAGGCGATCGCCGCCGGGGGCGGCGGTGGCGGTGCCGCACCGACGAACTAACCAGCGAAGCAATTTCGAGGACCGGTCGTTCCGATCTCATGAAGAAACTCGTCATCATCGTCGTGATTGTCGTCGCCGCCCTGGCGGGCGTGGCGTTCTATAGCGGCATGTTCCGGGAACAACCGGCGCAGGCGGCCGGACAGAACCAGATCGGGCAAGGCCAGGGCGCGGGTCAGCAGCAGGCAGGTGGTGGTCGCGGGCGTCGCGGTGGTGGTGGTGGCGGCTTCGGCGGGGGCGGCTTCGGCGGGGGCGGATTTGGCGGCGGTGGTGGCTTTGGCCGGCCACCGATGACAGTTGAAACGGCGGTGGCGCGGAAGCAGTCGATTGCCGAGGAGATCACGGTCGTCGGCAATCTCATTGGTGATGCCACCGTCTCGGTCGCCCCGCGTGCGGCGGGTCGCCTGCAGGACGTGTTCGTTCGACTTGGCGATCGCGTCGGAATGGGACAGCGTCTGGCGAAAATCGAGGATTTCGAGATCCGTGAGCAGGTCAAGCAGGCGGAGGCCGCACAGGAAGTGTCGCTGGCCACGATCCGTCAGCGTGAAGCGGATCTGAAGCTGGCGGAAACCAGCGTCGAACGCTCGCGCAGTTTGTATCAGCGGCAGCTGCTGCCGAAGCAGACGCTCGACGACAACGAAGCGCGGTACCAGGCGGCGCTCGCGCAACTCGACCTCGCGCGCGCGCAGAACGCCCAGTCGAAGGCGCGGCTCGATGAACTGAAGATCAATCTCGCGAACACCGTGATTCCGTCACCGGTCAACGGGTTCGTGTCGAAGCGGCTCGTCGACCCAGGTGCCTTCGTCAACCAGAATGCCACGATTGTGGAGGTCGTCGACATCACGCGTGTGCGCCTGGTCGTCAACGTCGTCGAGAAGGATCTCAAGCAGTTGCAGAAGGGGGACGCCGCCAACACGCAGGTCGACGCGTTTCCCGGGGAGGTGTTCAGAGGGCGCATCGCGCGCGTGTCGCCGGTGCTGGATCCCTCCACGCGGACCGCGCCGATCGAGATCGAGATTCCGAACCCCGACTACCGCCTCAAGCCGGGCATGTACGCCCGTGTCGGGATCACGACTGCGACGAAGAAGGACGCGCTGGTTCTGCCAGCCAATGCCGTGGTCGATCTGGGCGGCCGGCGCGGCGTGTTCCTGCCGCAGCCGGACAACACGGCCGTGTTCCGGCAGGTGCAAGTTGGATCGGAACAGCAGGACATCGTGGAGATCGTCGACGGCGTCGAGGAAGGCGATCGCGTGATTACGACCGGCGCCGGTGGTCTGCGCGATGGCGATCGCATCGTGCTCGCCGATGGCAGCGGGCGCGGGCGGCGCGGAGAAGGCGGCGATGCCGCGCAAAGCGGTGGTCAGGGCCGCCGCGGCGACGCCGCAGCCCGCAGCCAATTCGGCACCCGCTCGGGCCAGGCCAATGGTGAGGGCGGGTTCCGCCGCGGCGGCAATGGTCAGCAGTTCAGAAGTGGTGGCGACGGGCAGTTCCCTCGCGGGGGGGACGGACAGGTTCGACGCGGCGATGGTCAGTTCCGTCGCGGCGGCGCGCAATCGCAATAGGGTCTGACGTATGAGCATTCCTCGTTTGGCTATTCACCGCCCGGTCACGATGTTCATGATCAGCGCGGTCGTCACGCTGCTGGGACTCCTGTCCCTGATGCGGCTTCCGGTCGACCTGATGCCGGAATTCGAGCAGCCGACGCTCACCGTACGCACCACGTACGCAGGTGTCGGCCCGCTCGAGATGGAAGAGCTCATCACGCGACCGATCGAGCAGGCGGTGAGCGCCGTGCCCGGTCTCGTCCGCGTCAACTCGCAGTCGTCGGAAGGCAACAGCCAGGTCCAGTTGAACTTCGAGTTCGGCGAGGACCTCGGTGAGGCTGCCGACGAAGTCCGGACGCGCCTCGATCGCATCCGCAACCGTCTGCCGGAAGACGCCGATCCGCCGACGATCTTCAAGTTCGACTCCAACGCGCTGCCGGTGATGGAGATCGGCATCGAGGGCGACTTCGACCCGGTGACCCTGCGCGAGATTGCGGAAAACGAAATCTCCCCGCGGTTCGAGCGTCTCGATGGCGTCGCCGCGGTCACCGTCAACGGCGGGCTGCGCCGCCAGATCCACATCGATCTGTCGAAGGAGAAGATCCAGGCGCTGAACCTGTCGGTCAACCAGGTGGTCTCGGCGCTGCGCAACGAGAACCAGAACACGCCGCTCGGCGAGATCTACCAGGGCGATTCGACGTTTCTCGTGCGCAGCCAGGGGCAGTTCCAGAATCTGGAGGACATCCGCAACCTCGTCGTCCTGACGCGGCAGAGCGTCCCGGTCTACCTGCGCGACATCGCCGATGTGCAGGACTCCACTGAAGAGCGGCGCTCGTTCATGCGCATCAACGGCAAGCCGGCCGTGCAGCTGCAGGTCCAGAAGCAGTCCGGCAAGAACACCGTCGAGATCGCCGAACTCGTTCGCCAGGAAGTCGCTCGAGTCAACGGCGGAGAGATTTCCGGCATCCGCATGATCGTCACGCAGGACAACGCCGTGTTCGTCGAGCGAGCCATCGGCAACGTCAAGGAGCACGCCATGATCGGCGGCATCCTGGTCGTGCTGATCATCTTCGCCTTCCTGCGCGATTTCCGCTCGACGCTGATCGTCAGCACGTCGATTCCGGTGTCGGTGATCGGCACGTTCGCGCTGCTCTACTTCGGCGGCTTCACCTTGAATACGATGACGTTCGGCGGTCTCGCCCTCGGCATTGGCATGATCGTCGATGCGGCCATCGTGGTGCTCGAGAATACGCATCGCCACTTGCACATGGGCAAGGACAAGCTGACCGCGGCGATCGATGGCAGCGAGGAAGTCTGGTCGGCGATTCTGGCCTCGACGCTGACGCACATCGCGGTGTTCGTTCCGCTGCTCTTCCTGGCCGGCACCGCCAGCATCTTGTTCACGCAGCTGTCGGTGGTCGTGATGTTCTCGCTGGCAATGTCGCTGTTCGTCGCGGTCACCATCGTTCCAGTGCTTTGCTCCCGCTGGTTGAAGACGCCCGATGAGGAAGCGCGGGCCACGGGCGTCATGGCGCGTCTCTTCCGCGTCAGCGAAGCGTTCCTCGAGGGAATGGACGAGCGCTACCGCAAGCTCATTCACCTCGCCCTGAATCATCGCCCGACGGTCGTCGGTGCCGCCGCGGCGCTGGTCGCTGCGACATTCTTCATCTACCCGCTCGTCTCGGTCGAGCTGTTGCCGCAGACTGACGAAGGCGAAGTGAACGTCAATGTGGAGCTGCCCGTTGGCACTCGCGTCGAGCGCACCGAAGAAGCGATCCTGAAGCTGGAGGAGATGATCCGGCAGCGCGTGCCCGAGCAGATCAACATCATCGCGCGGGCCGGTGGCGGTGGCGGCAACAACTTCAACGGTGGCGGGCAGGGCGCCAACACCTACCGCGGGCAGATTCGTGTGCAGCTGGTACCCCGCGGACAGCGTCAGCGGACCAACGACGAGATCGCGCAGGCGTTGCGCCGCGAGCTCACGGGCCTGCCTGGGGTCATCGTTCGCGCCCAGCCGGCCGGCGGCAACTGGCAGTTGACACGACTCCTCGGCGGTGGCGGCAACAACAATAACAGCCGCCTCGCGCTCGAGATCCGCGGCCACGATCTGGACGATGCGCGACGGATTGCGATCGATGCCCGCCAGATGATGGAGAACACGCCCGGCATCGCCGACGTGCAGATCGGCCGCGACGAGGGCCGCCCCGAGATCGCCGTGCGCGTCGATCGTCCCAAGGCGGCCATGCTCGGGCTCAGCGTTTCCGGCGTGGCGACGACGATTCAAACCAACGTGCAGGGCACGACCGCCGCACAGTTCCGCGATCGCGGCAACGAGTATCCGATCGTCGTGCGCCTCCGCTCGTCCGATCGCCAGGAGATCTCCGACGTGGGTGATGTCCTGCTGAACACGCCGACCGGGCAGGTCGTTCCTGCGCGCAACGTCATGGCCCTGAACCGCGAAGCCGGCCCGGTGCAGATCCAGCGCAAGAACATGGAGCGCATCACCACGGTGAATGCGGAGATCGAGGTTCCGCTCAATCAGGCCGTCGGCGCCGTGCGGCAGCGTCTCGGTCAGGTGCGCGTGCCGCCGGACTTCTCCATCGGTTTCGGATCGGAAGTCGAGGAGCAGGCGCGCTCCTTCCGGCAGCTACAGCTCGTGCTGATTCTCGCAGTGCTCCTCGTCTACGCGGTGATGGCGTCGCAGTACGAGTCGCTGCGCGACCCGTTCATCATCATGTTCTCGGTGCCGACGGCGTCAATCGGCGTCGTGCTGAGTCTCTATCTGACGCGGACGCCGTTCAGCCTGCAGGCCTATATCGGCATCATCATGCTGGCCGGCATCGTCGTCAGCAACGCCATCCTGCTGGTCGACTATGTCAATACGCTGCGGCGTCGCGACGGCATGCCGCTGCGCGAAGCGGTGGAGCTCGGCGGGCGCACGCGCCTGCGTCCGATTCTCATGACGTCGATCGCCACCATGCTCGGCCTCGTGCCGATGGCTCTGGGCCTCGGCGAAGGCGGCGAGCTGCAGGCGCCTCTCGCCCGCGTTGTTATCGGCGGTCTGCTGGCGTCGACGATGGTGACGCTGGTGCTCGTGCCGGCGGTGTATACGTTGTTCGAGGAGGGCTGGAAAGGCCTGTTCCGCAAGCACGCCGCGTCGCACTGACCAGCGCAAGGCGAGATCAGTGGCGAGGGCCGCCTTCGGGCGGCCCTTTTTTTTGCGACTCGCCGATCAGACCAGCAAGGCGGTGGAAAAGAACGCGATGAAGACTACGACGAGGATGACGAAGTAGAGAGTCAGGACCGAGAACGTTCGCCTGGCGGCGCGCCACCATGAGCCGCCGTACACGGTATGCATCGCCACTGCCGTATACCAGATCACGAACCCGACGTTGATGGCGGCCCAGAATGCGCCCGCATACGGCACGTGCACGATTCGCAGGAACTGGCCCAACGCGAACACGCCGAAAATCGCGGCATGCACGTGCAACGAGAAATACAGGTGGTCGGGGAAATGCCGCTTCTCGCGCCGCGTTGCCAGCATGACCAGCAGCGCCCATACCGGAAGCAGGACGAACATCACGCGCGGCAGCCAGTCGTGTTCCGCGCGACGAATGCGCTCCTCGATCTCCTGGTCTGAGAGATTCCCCGTGAAGATTTCGCCGCTGATCCGTACCCCGCCTGTCTGCACCACGCGCCCCAGCTTGGGATCCTGTGTGACGGTGGTATCGCTGGGCGCGTACGCCGAGGCGGCGAAGTAGGGACGGATTAGGGCTGGTCGCTTTCTGCCCGCACCTCGCACAGAATGGTCCGACCAGCGGCGCGCGGCAGTTCAGACACTCGGTCAGGTCGGTCGCGACACTGCTCATCCCGCGATCCTCCACAGGTCGGCCAATCATGCGTCGGGGTAGTCGGTCAGGCGCGTTTGAGCGCCGCCAGCACGCGCTTCCGCGTCATCGGAAACTCCTCCATCTGCACGCCGGTCGCGTCGAAGAACGCATTGGCGATCGCACCCGCCGCGGCCGCCATCACTTCCTCGCCGGCTCCCATCGAGCGCTGGTCGATGCGCTGGAGCACGATGGGTGTGACCTCAGGACATTCCTCGAACCGGAGAATCGGATAGCTCGACCAGTCGAGGCTAGTGACCCCCATCGTGTCGAAGGTCACCTCCTCGTAGAACATGCGGCTCGCGGTCTGCACGAGCTGTCCGCGAATCTGACTCTCGACGATCGCCGGATTGACGACGAGGCCCGCGTCGAGGGCGCCATAGAGGTGCTTCGCGATCACCTGTCCCGTGTCCAGATGCACTTCGATGTCGGCAACCGCGCCGCCCCACGACTGCAGGTGCGTGCCGAGTCCGATGCCGCGACCGCTCACGATGTTGTCGCTCGGCCGCCTCGATGAGCGGGGCTGTTTGGGCGTCCAGTTCGCCGCCTTCGCAGCGGCGTCGAGCACACCGAGCCAGCGCTCGTCGGCGATATTGCGGCGCCGGAACTCGTAGGGGTCGATGCCGAGCGCGTGCGCAAGTTGATCGATCGCCTGTTCGGAGGCGAAGGCGAAAGACAGATCGAGCGGCGACCGCAGCCATCCGGCTCTGAGGTACTCGGTGACCGGCAACTTGTGATTGACCAGCCGCAGGTTGGCGACCTGGTACATGCCGCCGCAGGTCAGTCGATTCACACCTTGAACACCCTGCGCTGCGCCGCCTGCTCCCCACTCGATCGGCGGCGCGCCCGCCAATTGCGCGGACGCCTCGGTGCCGCTCCAGTTGTGCTGCCAGCCGTGATACTCGTACGCCACGAGCTTCCCGTGTGCGTCGGCAGCTGCGCGAACCTCGCCGACGTGCGCTGGACCGTAGTTGTCCCAGCCGTGCTCGTCCCAGCGCATCAACTGGACGCGCACCGGCCGCCCCGCATCTTGTGACATCAACCCCGCGGCCTGCGCCACATCGTCGTAGCAACTGTGGCCGTAGGTGCCCGAGCCCTCGTAATACTGAACGCGGACCCTCTGTTCGGGAATCTTCAGCAGCCCCGCCAGCGTGCGCCGCGTCGCATAGACGTCCTGCGTCGAGCACATGACGAGCCCGGAGTCCGGCTTGACATCGGCCACCGCACAGTTGGGAGCAAACGGCGCATGGCCCTGATACGGCGCGCGAATCGTGTGCGACGCGACGTGCGCCGCCGATGCGAGAGCCGCTTTGACATCGCCTCGTTCGAGGACCACTTCTTCCGGCGTCGTGGCCGATCGCATCTTGTCGTAAACCTTGTCGTTCCCTGGCAGCGCGGAGGTCGGCTGCCAGGTCACGGCGAGCTTACGGGCCGCGCGAACGGCGTCCCACTCGTGCTCCGCGATGACGCCGATGAAGTTGGCGCGGCGCAGCACGCGCGCGCCTGGAATGTCACGAATCGATGTCTCGTCGACGCTGATCGCCGTCACGCCGACGCCGTACGCGCGTTGGCCGCGTGGCCGCACCACACGCCCGTGCCACATGCCGGGCACGCGCACGTGCTGCACGTAGACATGCTTGCCGGTCACCTTATCGGGCAGGTCGCGCCGGGCGACGCGTGTGGCAACCAGCTTGTAGTCGGCCGGCTTCTTCACCGGCGCCGATCCAGTGAACGGCAGATCGAACTGCCGGTCGCCTATGAGCTCGCCGTAGGTGACGCGCTTCGCGCCATCTCGTGTCGACACCACACCCTTCACAACAGCGAGACCGTCGATTGGTGTGTCGAGGCGCTTCGCTGCCATCTGCACCAGCGCCAGGCGGGCTTCGGCGGCAGCCGTGCGGACCTGCGGCCCGCCGCGTGCGATCGATGCACTGGAATAGGTGCCGCCCTGGTTCGGCGTCACGTTCGTGTCGAGACGAACCGATCGAATCTGCTCCATGCCGAGATCGAGCTCCTCGGCCGCGATCTGCAGCAGCGCCGTCGATGTCCCCTGCCCGAGCTCCGCGAATCCGACGTAGACGGTCGCCGTGTTATCCGAGTGAATGGCGAGCCACGTGTCGATCTGCTTTGCGTCAGGCGGACCGGCGATCGACGCGCGCTCTTGCGCCAGCAGCCGCGGACCCAGGCTGAAGCCGATGACGAGCGCGCCACCACTCTTGAGGAACTCGCGGCGTGGAAGCGGCGTCATCGCGTCACCCCGGGTGACGCAGACATCACCGCGGAGGCGCGACGGACCGCACGCAGGATGCTCGGATACGTTCCGCAGCGGCACAAATGACCGTTCATCGCCGAGCGGATCTCCGCGTCAGTTGGTCGTGGATTCTTCGCGAGCAGTTCGGCGGCCTTGACGATCATGCCGTTGTAACAGTAGCCACACTGCGGTGCCTGCTCGTCGAGCAGTGCCTGCTGCATCGGGTGCAGATCGGGAACAGCGGCAAGGCGTCTCGTGGTCGCATACCACGCCGGCAGACCCTCGAGCGTCGTCACCGCTTTGCCTTCAACGGCAGATAGCGGCGTCACGCACGATCGTCGCTCGACGCCGTCGATGAGGACGGAACAGGATCCGCACTGCGCAAGACCGCATCCAAACCGCGGTCCCTGGAGCTGCAGCTCATTGCCGAGCACATACAGCAACGGCGTGTCTGGCGCCGCCGTCACCGGCCACAGCTTGCCGTTCACCTTGATCTGCCGATCGGCCATGCGTGCGCCTCCTCTGCCGGCGCGAGCAAATGATACCCGGGACCGGTCAGGTCAGGGTCGGCCGTCGCGTGTGCCAGGCTGTCGCTTCCTCGTAGGCGTGCGCGAGCGCGAGCACCGTCGATTCCGCGAAGTGATCGCCGCTGATCTGCAGCCCGATCGGCAGCCCGGACGCGCTGAATCCGCAGGGGACCGAGATCGTGGGCAGACCATAGATATCGAACGCGGCGGTGTTGACGAGGCCGCCCGCTGCTCCTGGCGGTGGCGGGACGCCTGCCCGACCCGCGGGCGGCGCCTGCGGCGCAGCAATCAGCGGCGCGGTGCCGCGCTGCGTTGGGGTAATGATCAGATCGACGCGGGCGAAGACCTTCCTGATCTCACGGCGCACCACCTCGACGTGTCGTCGCGCATCCGCGTAGGTCACCGAGCTTTCTCGACCCGCGCCCTCAATCAATGTCCGTGTGGCCGCCTGATACAGCTCCGGGGTCGTGGTAATCCATGGCCGGTGATAGGCGTAAATCTCAGCGTTCCACACGTCGGCAACGTTGCCCGCTGGAGGCAGTTCCACATCGGCGACCGTAGCCGTGAGCGTGCGCACAACGTCGATCGCTGCTGCGACCGCTTTCCCAACCTGGGGGTCGAGATTCTCGAAAAACGGCATGCGCGCCACGCCGACGCGCAGCTTCGACGTGTCGGTTCGAATCGCGCGGCTGTAATCCGCGACCGGCACATCCACCGACGTTGGATCCAGACCGTCATAGCCGGCAATCGCCGTCAGCATCAGCGCCGCATCTGCAACCGACTTGCACATCGGGCCGACATGGTCCAGCGTCCACGCCATCGGAATGACGCCGCGGTTGCTGACCCGCCCGTACGTCGGCTTGAGCCCGACGATGCCGCACATCGAGGCGGGGATGCGAATCGACCCTCCGGTGTCGGTACCGAGCGCGCCGAAACACATGTCGGCGGCGACGGCCGCCGCCGATCCGCCGGACGATCCTCCCGACACGCGATCGAGTGCCCACGGATTATGTACGGGCCCGAAGTAGGTGACCGCCGACGTCCCGCCGAGCGCGAACTCGTGAAGATTGAGCTTCCCGAGAAGCACCGCGCCCGCTTGCTTCAATCGAGCGACGACCGCGGCGTCCTCGGCGGGAACGCGATCCTTGAAGACCGCGCTCGCCGCCGTTGTTCGGATACCGGAGGTATCGATGTTGTCCTTCAACGCGATCGGGATGCCGTGCAGCGGACCGCGGCGCCTGCCTCGCGCCAGCTCGGACTCCGCGTCACGCGCCGCCGCGAGCGCCTGTTCGCGCGTGACGGATATGAACGCGTTGAGGGCGCCATTGTGTCGATCGATTCGCGCCAGGCAGGCCTCGATGAGCTCGACCGGCGACGTCGCTTTGCGGCGCAGGAGGTCAGATGCCTGTTTCAGCGTGAGCGTCGCGAGATCGGTCGGCTGACCCGATGGCCGCCCAGTGGTCGCCTGTGCGTACGGAGAGTCTGGCTCCAGCCGGACCAGTGGAGCCGCGATACCTGTGACGCCGGTCATCACGAAGTCTCGACGGGAGAGCGTCATGTGTGCACCTGACTTGTCGAAGGTGACCCGCCGGGCAGCGGCCAAACGATGGGTCAACGCACCGTGGGATACGTGATCCCGAGCTGATCCAGATAGGTTTTGTATTTCGTCGAGTCGTAGTAGTACTTCTTCATCTCCGGGCGATACTTCGCCATCGTCGCTTCATTGAGCCAGATCGCCGGCGTATCCTCCGCGCGAATGAGCGGCGTGTACTTCACCTCCCTGGTCTGCACGTTGCGGAAGTAGTCCCAGGCCTGCGACACGACGTCGGGACGCGTCAGCAGATCCAGCAGCGTCATCGCCTGAACTTTCGCACCGGCTATGACGCCCTTGTGCGCGATCGGCGTGGCCATGGCGATCGCGTTGGCCCAATTGTGGCCGGGACCAGCCTGGAAATTCGCAGGAAAGTTCAAGACGACGGTCGGCACGTTCCATGAGATGTCGCCGATGTCGTCCGATCCGCCACCTCGCTTCTCGTCATCCGGAATCGCCTCGCGGCCGCGAAGCTCCGGAATCTCGGTCGCAAGGCCGACCTCGGGTACCTTCAACTCACGTTGCAGCGCCTTTGCCAGCTTCACGTCGTCGTCGGTCCACTTCGGCAGGCCGACGGCCTTGATGTTGCCGTACATCGTTTCGGCAACCGGCTTGTTGGCGTGGACTGGCCATGCTGAGCCGAGGACACGCGACGACACTGTCGTTTCGGTCATCATCGTCGCACCCTGGGCGATTTTGTCGCCGATCTCCCACATCCGCTTGATCTCGGGGTACGAGGTCTCGCGGAAGTAATACCAGACCGACGCGGTGCGCGGCACGACGTTCGGCTGGTCTCCGCCGTTGGTCACCACATAGTGGGATCGCTGCTGAATGCGCAGGTGTTCGCGGCGATAGTTCCAGCCGACGTTCATCAACTCGACCGCGTCCATCGCGCTGCGCCCGCGCCACGGGGCCTGCGCGCTGTGCGCCGATTCACCCTCGAACATGTACTCAACCGACACGAGCCCGTTGCCCGCGCCGTCGCCCCATGACGTCGTGAGATTGGTCCCGACATGGTTGTACAGCACCACGTCGACGTCCTTGAACAGGCCTGCACGCACGTAATACGCCTTCGTGCCGAGCAGCTCCTCGGCGACGCCCGGCCACAACATCACCGTGCCCGCAAGGTGGTCGCGCTGCATGATTCGCTTGACGGCGATCGCGGCGAGAACGTTGAGCGGCATTCCGGAGTTGTGACCCTCGCCGTGTCCGGGTGCACCGTCGATGATCGGCGCCCGGTAGGCAACACCGGGCTTCTGTGAGGCCTGCGGGATGCCGTCGACGTCAGAGCCCAAGGCGATGACCGGCCGACCGGAGCCGAACCGCGCGGTCCATGCGGTCGGAATCCCGGCGACGCCTCGCTGAATCGTGAATCCCTCCCGCTCCAGGATCGTCGTCAGATAGCGCTGCGTCTCGTACTCCTGAAACCCGATCTCCCCGAAACTGAAGACGGAATCGACCATCTGCTGCGCGAGGTCGTACATCTCGTCGATCCTGGCTGCGGCCTCCTGCTTGTAGGCGACAAGGTTGGGCGGCTGTGGAGCGGCCGCTGGCGATGTTGCCGGTTGATTCTGTGTGGTCGGTGCGGCACTCGCCGCAACAACGCCCCCAATCAGGACGAACCGCCACGTCGCCTCTCTCCACATATCGCTCTCCTCGCTGAAGGTTGAAGAAGTCTACGCCGAGTGCGCTCCGAGTGCTGGCTTACGTACGAGCCCTTTCACTCTCCCGAACCACGGAGAAACGGAGGAACGGAGGACGCACGGAGGTGAGTCGGTCGCGGATGGCCCGCGCTTCGCGCGGTCAGGGATCGAGAGGTCCATGGAAATGTAAGCTTCAGAATTCCCTTGGCTTACATTTCCGTGGACCTCTCGATCCCTGTCGCCGGCCGAACGGCCGGCGCCAGCCGCGACCTCCGAGCGTCTCCGTGTTCTCCGTGTCTCCGTGGTTTCGTGAGGGTGAAAACGCCGCGAGACAGTCAGAGGCGAAGAATTATCATCATCTTCGCGACCCCTCCGATCGCGATTCAGGATCGCTTCGTCCCCGTGAGCGACCGCAGGAGGTTCGCTACGGTGAAACCGCTGACTGGATCGATCCAGTCGGCGGCGACATCTGCCATCGGCTGCAGCACGAACAGGCGCTCGCGAAATCGAGGATGCGGGACCACGAGCTCGGGTGGCTCGTCGATCACCGCGTTCCCGTAGAGAATCAAATCCAGATCAACGGTACGCGACGCGCCCGGATACGGTCGCTCACGACCGAGCTGCCGCTCGACCGCCAGCAGTCGGTGCAGCAGGTCGCGGGCACTGAGAGAGGTCTCGCCAACCGCCGCCGCGTTGAGCACGCGCGATGGGTTGCCGGGCATATCGATCGGCTCGGTATCGTAGAAGGGCGAGACGCGCAGGTCGTGAATATCCTGCTCGAGCGCATCCAGGGCGTCTCGCAGATGGCGCTCACGATCGCCAAGGTTGCTCCCGAGGGCGATGGCAACCTTCACCATTCGTGATTAGCGAATCGTGATTCGTGATTCACGGATCGCAACATTCAAATCACGAATCACAAATCACGACTCACAAATGAACCCTATTCCATCCATCGCGTCGGAAGCACCGCGCCGACGCGAGGCACGCCGCCCGTGCGGCGGCCGAGCACGTCCTCGATCCCTGCCGCCGCCTGCTCGAACAGACGCGCGTGCTCGAGTGACTCGCCGAGGATCACGTCGACCATGGTGCGATGGCGGGCATGCGTCATCGTCGGGATCCGCTCGCGCCACTTCTGCACGAACGCGGTAAGCGCGCGCGCGTCGTCCTGCAGGATGTCGCGGAACGTCGCGGCATCGACCTTCTTGCCCGGCTTTGGGGCGCTGGGGACCGGCGCGATGGCCGCCGGTGGCGGCAGCGCGATGCCGAATTCGGCGAGGGCGCTCTGCAGCCACTGTACGTGCGTCTCCTCGCGGCTGATGACGTACTGGTATGTGTTGTTGAAGTCGTAATGACTCACCACGCGCGCAGCCGCCTCATGACGCTGCAGCAGGGCCAGCCGTTCGGCGGCGATGTCGGTGAGCAGTTTCTTCAGTTCGTCCTGGTGCACGATGCCGGGATCTCCGCGGACGTGGGCCGCCGTCAGGCGGACCGCATCCGATCAGGCGTTCTGCTTTTCCTTGCACGTGATGCAGACACGGGTCCAGGGAATCGCCTTGAGGCGCGGCTCGGCGATCGGCTCGCCGCAGTCACGGCAGATGCCGTAGGTGCCCTGGTCCATGCGCCGGAGCGCTTCTTCGATCGCCTGCAGAATCTTCGCGTCAGTCTGCTTCAGTTTGAGCTGGATGTGAACTTCGTTATTCCCGCTCGCCTGGTCCGCCATGTCTCCCTGGCGTCCCGAATTGTTTTCCATCGTCCACTGCAGCGGCTTCGCCGCACTGCCGAGCAGCTCCGCACGCTTGTGCAACAGCGCGTCCCGCAACGTCTCGACGTCCATACCTGCGGCTCCTCTTGGGCACTGAATAACTCGCGATTCTAACATGCGGACGATTGCCTCCGCCGTGCGGCGGTCGCGAACCGTAAAGGTCCGCGCTACTCGGCGCGAAGGGTGGCGAGCGGCTTGTGGCGCAGAACGTCGAGGCTGGCGAGCACGCCGATGGCGGCCACCAGCATCGCGGTCGCCAGGACCCCGGTGAGGGTCACCGACGGCGCCGGCTCCCACGTGAGATCGAGGGCGTAGCGCGCGACCGCCCAACTGAGGGCAATGGCGCCGACCGATCCCACAGTCCCGGCGATCGCGCCGAGTACACCGTATTCGAGCAGCAGCATCGCCGCGATCAAACGGCTGCTGGCGCCGAGCGTCTTCAGAATGGCCGCTTCGTAAACGCGGCGGAACTTCGTCATCGATACGGCGCCCACCAGAATGAGTACGCCGCTGAGGAGCACGAGCCCACCGACGACAGTCACGCCGAGCGTGACGTTGTTGACGATGCGCTGAATCGTGTCGAGCACCTCGCGGAGGTCGATGACCGATACGTTCGGGAACCGAGCGACGATTGCCGCCTGCAGGCGTGCACGTGCATTCGCGTCGCGCGGTGCCTTGACGCCACCGATGTAGGTATGCGGCGCCCCATCGAACACGCCTGGCCGAAACACGAACATGAAGCCGCCGGATCGGAAGTCACGCCAATTCACCTCCCGCACGCTGGTCACGCGCGCGCGAATCGTGCGCCCGAGTACGTCGAAGGTCATCTCGTCGCCGATCTGAATGTCGAAGCGCTGCCGCAGGCTTTCCTCGATCGATACTTCCGCGGCATCACCGGAGGTTGGCTTCGCCGGCCACCATTTCCCCTCGAGGACGCGCTCGTTGGCCTGCAGATTCGGCCGGTACGTGATCGTGTATTCGCGCGCCAGCGAGCCACGTCCGCGCACCTGCTCGAAGCTCTCGAGATTCACCTCGCGCCCCTTGACGCCGGTCACGCGGGCGCGCAGCACCGGAATCAGCGAAGGCGCGCCCTCGGCCCCGTTCTGCTGATCGACCAGTCGTACCAGCGGTTGGCGTTGATCCGGCTGGATGTCGATGAGGAACATGTCGGGGGCGTCGTCGCCAACCTGCACCTCGAAGTCGCGCAACAGATTCGCCTGCAGCGTGCGCACGCCGAGGATGAAAAAGCAGCCGAGGCCGACGGCGAGCAGGATGACGCGCGTCTGATTGCCCGGCCGCGCCACGTGCAGGACTGCCTGACGCAGTGCGAACGATCGCGAGTAACGGAGCGGCTGGACCGCGCGCACGAGCGCGCTTCCGGCCAGGTGCAGGATGACGGCGACAGCGACGAACCCGGCCGACAGCAACAGACCGACCCTGACCGACCCCGCCTGCCACGACGCCACGGCAACCAGCGCCGCCGCAACTGTCGCCGTGACCAGCCACTTGAGCCAGTCGAATTGCGGCAGCGGCGGAATGTCTTGCCGCAACAGCAGCGATGGCTTCACGCGTCGCACCTCGAGCAGCGGCACGATCGAAAACAGGACCGACACGAGAAGACCGATGGCCAGACCCTGAATGACCGCGGGACCGGTGAGCCCGTATTCGACGTGCAGCATCGAGGCGATGTCACCGACGATTGCCGGCAGCGCGGCGATGATGCCCGCCGCCAGCACCACACCAAGAATGCTGCCGCCGATCCCGAGCAGCAGCACTTGCGTCAGGTACACGGCGATGACCTGCTGCGACGAGCTGCCGATACACTTGAGAATCGCGATGCTGCGAATCTTCTGCTGCACGAACACGCGCGTGACGCTGGAGACGCCAATGCCGCCAAGGATGAGAACCACGAGACCGACCAGGCTGAGATAGTTCTCGGCGCGCGTCAGCGACTCGGCGGTGCGGTCGGCGTTCTGCCAGAACCCGGTGACGCGAACGAACTCGTTCCTGAACTCTTGGGTGAGCGTCTGCGACACCGCAGGAATTGCCAATCGCGGAATCCGCAGGAGCATTTCGTAGAGTGCGCGGGTGCCGAACGACAGCAGCCCGGTGCTCGTCAGGTCTGCGCGGTCGATGATGACCCGCGGCCCGAGGCTGAACGCACCGAGATTGCGTCCCGGCTCGGACGCGATCACGCCACGAATCTCGAACGGCTGCGATCCGATGAAGATGCGATCGCCGACGCGCAGCCCAAGCTGTGCGAGCAGCTCCGGCCGAACCAGCGCGCCGCGTCCGCGCAGCATCTCGTGCGAGTAGGTGCCTTCCCGCAGCGTCAACGTCCCGTAGAGCGGATAGGATTCGTCGACAGCACGCAGTTCCACCATCTTGGTGACCGGTCGGGCCGCGTCGGGCCTGACCATGGTTGCAATCTCGACGCCGGTCGAGACCGTGGTAATCCGCCCCGCACGCCGTTCACGCGCGATCGTGTCCTGCACGCGCACCGTGAACGGATTGTTGCCTCGCACCACCATGTCGCCGCCGGTCATCTCCTGGGCCTGCGCCGTCAGGCCGGCACGGACGCTCTGGATGACCGAGCGAATGGCAACGATCGACGCGACGCCGACGGCGATGCAGACGAAGAAGAACAACAGCCGCTGCCACGACGCGCGCACCTCACGCATCGCCATCCTGATGACGAAGCTCATCGCAGCGCCTCCGCGGGCATATCGACCGGCCGCCCATCACGGAGGACGAGGCGCACGTCGGCCAGCGCCGCCAGTTCGTGATCGTGTGTGACCAGCACGAGCGTCGTCCGTCGCGTTCTGTGAACGTCCAGCAGCAGGTCGAGGACGTGTCGCCCGGTGATCGAATCGAGGTTTCCGGTCGGTTCGTCGGCGAGGATGATCGGCGGATCGTTGGCCAGCGCGCGGGCAATCGCGACGCGCTGCTGTTCGCCGCCGGAGAGCTGCGAGGGATAGTGATGGCCGCGCTCGGAGAGGCCCACTTCCCCGAGCAGCGTGCGGGCGCGAGTCACGGCATCGCGCCGACCAGCGATTTCCATCGGCACCAGGATGTTCTCGAAGGCGGTGAGCGATGGAACGAGATGAAAGAACTGGAACACGAACCCGATCTTCTCGCCCCGCAGTCTGGCCAGCGCATCCTCGCTCAAGCGGGTGATATCCGTGCCGTCGATCGCGATCTGGCCGGTGCTCGGCGCATCGAGACCGGCGACCAGCCCGAGCAGCGTCGACTTGCCGCTGCCGGACGGGCCGACAATGGCCACGAATTGCCCCGAGGGGATCGAAAAATCCAGCGGATGAAGGATCGTGAGCGGATGGTCGCCGCTCTGGACAGTCTTCGAAACGCCGCGCAGCTCGATCATGTGCCGCTCTTCTTCAACAGCGGCTCGATCGCACGCCAGAGGGTCTGCTCGACGATGCGCGCTCCCTGGGGATTGGGATGAATGCCGTCGGCGATATTGAGCGAAGCAATGCCGGCCACGCCCTGAAGATAGAAGGGCACGAACACCACCTGATATTCGCGCGCGAGATCGCGATACGCCTTCCGGAATTCGCTTGTATACGCCGGCCCGTAGTTCGGTGGCGCCTCCATGCCGGTGAGCACCACGCGGATTCCGCGCTGTTGTGCGCGCGTGATGATTTCGGCGAGATTGCGCTTCATCGCCGCCACGGGCAAGCCGCGCAGACCGTCGTTGGCCCCGAGCTCGATCACGAGGACTTCGACAGGTCCATCGAGCGACCAGTTCAACCGACTCAGCCCGCCGGCCGACGTATCGCCCGATACCCCGGCGTTCACGACCTCGTAGGCGTAGCCTTCGCGCGCAAGATGGGCCTGGACGAGCGAGGGAACGGACTGCTCGCGCTCGAGCCCGTAGCCCGCCGTCAGACTGTCCCCGAGGAAGACGATGCGCGGTCGAGTTGATGCGATCGGGACCGCTCGCGAGGCGGTTCCCTGTGCTGACTCGCCGTCGTTCGACGCTGCGACCGTAGCGGCGCGCGCATTCGCGTCCGGCTGCCCGCATGCAGCGGAAACAACTGCAATGACAACGAGATAAACCGGTGCGGCCCTGACCATGGATACGTCCTCATTCTATTGTCTAATAGGCACGTGAGCGCCTTCACACTCGACCTCGGGCCTCTCGCCGCATCCTTCGATAAGACCCGCAGTCGGCTCGAACAGATTCGTTTTGCCGATGCGTTGTGGAGCCGGCGACTCGATGTGTGGAGCAGCGACGCCGCTGTTCAACAGAAAGTGGGCACGCGCCTCGGCTGGCTTGGTGCGCTGGACTTTGTCAAGCCTCACCTGCCGCGATTGCGAGCAGTCGCTGACCTGGTCTCGCGCGAAGGCGCACGCGACATCGTGCTTCTCGGGATGGGGGGGTCGAGCCTCGCGCCGGAAGTGCTCCGCCAGGTGCTGGGAATCGCTGAAGGCCGCCCTAATTTTCGCATGCTCGATTCCGTGGATCCCGAAGCCGTTGCCGACGCCATCGGTAACGCCAGTACCTCGTGGTTCATCTTCGCCAGCAAGTCGGGCTCGACCATCGAGCCCAACGTGATGGCGGCGGAGGCACAGCGTCGTCTTCGCGAGGCCGGGATCGAGTGGAACACGCGGTTCATCGCAATTACCGACGAAGGCACACTCCTCCATCGCCGCGCCGTCGACGAACGGATGCGTGAGGTCTTCATCAATCCGTCTGACGTCGGCGGCCGGTATTCGGCGCTGTCGTTCTTCGGCCTGGTCCCGGCAGCCCTCATGGGCGCAGACCTCGACCGTCTCCTCGCGTCTGCTCATGACATGGAGGACGCGTGCCGCCGGCCGTCGGTTCAGGACAACCCGGGCCTGGCCCTCGGCGCATTCATGGCCGCAGGCGCCCTCTCCGGACGCGACAAGGTGACGCTGCTCGTGCCGTCGCACCTCGAGTCCTTCGGGTTATGGGTCGAACAGCTGGTCGCGGAGAGCACGGGCAAGCACGGCAGGGGCGTGGTTCCGATCGCCGGCGAGACCGGCGAAGCGGGATTCGGTTCGGATCGCGTCGCGGTGGCGGTTCGACTTGCCAATGAAGGTCCCGCCGCCGCGCGCCTGGACGCGGCGCGGGCCGCCGGCGTCCCGATGCTGACGCTGGAGATGCCCGACGTCTCTTCTATTGGCGCAGAGTTCCTGCGCTGGGAGGTCGGCACCGCGACCGCCGGTCTCCTCCTCGACATCAATCCGTTCGACGAGCCGAACGTTCAGCAGGCCAAGGACGCCACGCGGGCGCTGCTCGATGAGTTCAAACAGCGAGGCCGGCTCCCGATTCCCGAGGCTCACGCGATCATCGATGGTGTTCGGTTGACGATGAGCGAAGCGGCGCAGCAGGCCCTGGACGGCGACGCGGCCGACATGTTCTTGCGTGTGCTGCATCCGCCCGATTACTTCGCACTGCTCGCCTACCTGCCGGCCGCTCGATCGTCGTTCCATCAACCTTTGCACGCCTGCCGGATGGCGGTTGCTGCCGAAACCGGCTGCGCGACCATGTTCGGCTACGGACCGCGCTATCTTCACTCGACCGGTCAGCTGCACAAAGGCGGTGCGAACAACGGCGTATTCATGGTCGTGACCGCAGAACCGGACGAAGACCTGCCGATTCCCGGCGAGCCGTTTTCCTTTGCTGTCCTGGAAATGGCGCAGGCGATCGGAGACTTTCAGTCGCTGGATCGCACGAATCGCCGCGCGCTCCACGTCCACTTGCCGCGCCGCGATCCCGCCTTGCTGCGGCAGATCACCCGGACGCTGATCGGTCGAGTCGCACGACAACCGCGGTAACGTTGTCGGTTGCGCCAAGCGCGATCGCCTGCTGCACGAGGCCTTCGGCAATCGCCTCGACGCTGCGCGACTCCGCCAGCGTTTCGCCCAGAGTGTCGGGCGGAACTGTTCCATGCAGACCATCGCTGCAAATCAGCAGCAGGTCTCCCTCCTCGAGCTCGCAATCGAATACCTTGGGCTCCAGATCGGGACGCACGCCGACGACTTCGGTGAGGACGTGGCGCATCGGGTGGACGTCGATCTCCGCCTGCGTCATCGTCACGCCGGTCGCGAGCGCGTTGGAGATCCACGAGTCGTCTTGCGTCAGCTGCGCCAGCACTCCGGCATGCATGCGGTAGACGCGACTGTCACCGATGTTGGCGTAAATAGCCCGGCCTTCCTCCACACACACGACCGACACCGTCGTCCCCATCCCCGAGTACTCGCCGCGGCGGCTGGCGGCCTCGAGAATGCGCCGGTTGGCGAGCCGAATCGCCCGCTCCAATCGGGCAGCCACCGGTTCCCCGTTTCCCGCGATGATGTGGCGAATCGTGCTGACCGCGAGATCCGAGGCAACCTCTCCTGCGTTGTGTCCGCCCATGCCGTCGGCGACGATGAAAAGGCCAAGCGCGCGATCGACCAGGTGTGCGTCTTCGTTACTGGACCGGCGGCCGGGGTGAGTGGCGCCGTGCGCCGCGAGGCTCATGGGACAGAAAGCTTACCGTTTTTTTTTCATCGAAGTGCGCACCCATTTCGTCATTGCGGTCACCGCGTTTGTCTCTTCGCCGACCATTGTGGTCCACGAGGGGTCGACGAAGTACTCGACGCGTTTTGTATACTCCCGGCGTGACCACCACAGGCGTGCACGCGACGCTGGCCCGCGCGACCGCTGCGCTCGAGCGCGGCCGCGGCGTGGACGCTGCACAGATTCTGGCGCCGCTGCTCCGCTCAGGCTCGCTCGCGCGTGACGACGAGTTCACGGTGCGGTCGGCTCTCGCCGAGGCATGGCTGCTTCAGGATGATCTCACCCAGGCGTCCGCCGCAATCGGCCGTTCGCCCGACACCGTACGTGAGCAGCTGTCGGACGCGCAGCTGTCGACGGCGTGGCGGCTGCAAGGTCGGATTACGTTCGCTCGCGGCGAGCAATCGCGCGCCATCGCGCTCCATTCGCGTGCCCTGAAGCATGCCGAGCTCGCGCACGAGCCGCGCGCCATCGGTCTGGCTCATTACGAGCTCGCCCTTTGCTACAAGCAGGTTGGCGATTCCGGAATCGTTCGCGAGCATCTGACCCAGGCGGCCTCCGCGCTGCATGCCGCCGGAGACCGCCGCCATCTCGCGCTCGTCCACTCGCTTTCCGGGGTGCTCCTCGCTCAGGCGGGCCGTCTCGACGAAGCGTCTGCGGCGCTTCGGCAAGGCGAGAGGATGGCGATGGCGATTCAGGCCGATGACGTCCTGGCCGGCGTCGTGCACAACCAGGCGAACGTGGCACTGATGCGGCACCAGCATGAACAAGCGCTGACGCTTGCCGAACGAAGTGTCACGATCAATCAGTCCATCGGATCGGGTCACGGGCTCGCGGTCGCATTGGCTACGCTCGGCCAGATCTACGTCCAGCTCGGAGAGCTCGATCGCGCCGAGCAAATCCTGACCAAGACGCTCGAAGTCCGCAGCCGGGTCAAGTTCAACGAGACGACCGGCGCGGTCTTCGACACGCTGGCGCAGATTCACTTGATGCGCGGCTCGTACGAGCGCGCGGGCGAGTATCTGCGACTGGCGAGCGACGCCTATGGCGCCTACGGCGCACAGACGATGCGCTGGTACGAGTGGTCGCTGAAGGTGCTCGCGGTCAAGCTCGCGATTCGGCGCGGCGCGTATCACGAAGCGGTGCACATGGCCGACGAGCTCTCACACACGGCGGGTGTGCCGCCGACCGAAGCGATTCAGGCGGAACTGGCCGCCTGCGAGGCGCTCATCGCGGACGGACGGATCGACGCGGCGGCGGAACGTCTGAGCCTGTGCGAAGGACGCCTGGATCCGCGGACCACGCCCGGCAACTGGGGCGAGTTCCTCCGCATTCGTGGTGCGATCCACGAGCAGTCGCAGCGCCACTCCGCCGCGTATCACGACTTCGCGCAGAGCGCGAACATCTTCGAGTTGCTCGGTGAGCGCTATCAGGGCGCACTGAGTCATTTGGCTCTCGGCCGCCTGGCCGCAAAAAGCGGAACGCCCGTCGTTGCCGAAAAGCACCTCGATCTGGCGGCCAGCGTCTTTCAGTCGCTCGGCGCGCAGCACGATCTCGACGAGACCGCAGCCGGCCGACGCCTGCTGAACCAGTTTCCACCAGCCACGAGCGCGTTGTCCTCGGTCGATGCCGACGATGTGATCGTGAGGCGGCTGGTGGATGCTGCGATCCTGCCCGAGCTGCTGGCGCGCGAAGCCGCGACCGCTCTGCTCGAAGTGACCGAAGCGGACGCCGCCGTGGTCTACGTCAACGTGCCGAACGGAGAAGTTCAGGTCCTGGCCAGCGCTGGATGCGACGCCGCTGTTGGCCGGGCCCTCGCACGGGCGGCTGCACAGGGGACGCGCGAATACGCGTCGGGACTGCTCGTCACCGAGAGTCTGGGAAAAGATAGCGACGGCATTCGCTACTGCACGGTTGTGACGGTCCGACGTCTGCCCGAAGAGACGCTGCGGCGATTCCGCATGCTCGCCAGCGTCGCCCGCCAAGGGTTCGATCTGTGCGGAGCGCGTGAACAGCCGCCGCAGCACGCCGATGCCGCAGCCGAGCGTCCGCTCGAACCGTTGCTGCCCGGTTTCGTCTGCGCCAGCGCGTCGATGGGACGGGTGGTCGAGCAGATCCAGCGTTTGCAGGGACAGAACCTCACGGTGCTGATCACCGGTGAGAGCGGCACCGGAAAGGATCTCGTCGCGCGCGCGATACACGTCGGCTCGCCAAGGAACACGGCGATGTTCCTCCCCTACAACTGCACGACAACGACCCGTGAGCTTGCCGACAGCCAGCTGTTCGGCCATCGTCGCGGCAGCTTCACCGGCGCCGTGACCGATCAGCAGGGGCTGATCCGCGCCGCGACGGGCGGAACGTTGTTCCTCGACGAAGTGGGAGACCTGCCGCTCGACGTCCAGCCAAAGCTGCTGCGGTTTCTCGAGCAGGGGGAGATCATGCCCGTTGGCGAGACGCGACCGCAGGCGGTCGATGTGCGGGTCCTCGCCGCCACCAATGCCGACCTCGAACAGCGCGTCTCGGAAGGAAAATTCCGCGAGGATCTCTACTACCGGCTCAGTGTGATTCGCATCCACGTCCCTCCCCTGCGCGAGCGGCGCGAGGAAATTCCGCACCTCACGGCGTTCTTCTTACGTGAAGCGTCGGAACGACTGGCCAAGCCCGACGTGCATCTGAGCTCCGCGACGCTGGATCTGTTCTCGCAATACTGGTGGCCGGGCAACGTCCGTCAGCTTCGGAACGAGATTCAGCGCGCGGTGGCCATGAGTCGTCCGGGCGGGTCCGTTGAACCGGACCACTTGTCACCGGATCTGACTGCTCCTGCAACGGTGAGCAATAGTGTCCAACTGCCGACCGAGGCGCGTGCAAACGCGGTGAGCAATCTGTCAGCTGCTGTCGAACGAGTGGAGCGGGAACTCATCGCCGCCGCCCTGCGGCGGACGAGCGGGAACATTTCTGAAACCGCACGTGTCCTTGGACTTACGCGACGCGGCCTGTATCTTAAGATGCGTCGGTTGGGACTCGATGGAGTGGCTGCGGATACCTAGTAATCAGGTATACAGCGCATGTGTAGCTGGTATCCAGTGTCGCTATCCAACATTTGGCTACAAGCCCATCCTTAACTGGCTCCGCATCAAGCAGTTAACCACTCCCCGCGCCCTTCGGCCTGACAGGAGCGACACAGGCCTCAATCGTGGATCGGTGTGAACGGAAATCGGTTCTCTCGCAGGGGGGCTTCACGTGAATTCATCTGCCACTCGACACACTGCGTCCGCTGTCCCGCAACCGCGCCGCGGGGATCGGAAGAAGGTTTGTGTTCCCGGCCGACTGACCTGGCGCGATGCATCCGGTATGCTGCGATTCGTTTCCGTGATCACGCGCGACGTCAGCGACGTGGATGCATTTGTCGAATGCCAGGTGCCCGCCTCGATTCCCCTCTACCGGCTCGTGCACTTCCAGATCGAGCGACCGGCGCGCGACAGTCACGAACTGCCGCCAGTCCTGCAGCAGGGCAAGGTGCTGTCAGCCGTGTATCGGGTCGGCCCTTACAAGTCGTCAACGGGTACGCCGCAAGGCTATGCGCTGCGCCTGCTGGTCGAGCCCCAGCACGCCACGGCGGCGGCGCGCGAAGCCTTGGCAGTCGCGAATTGAGTAGCTGGGCAGCGACCTAGCTACCCCTTTTTCGCCAGTATCGCGCCAGCCCGAGCCACAGCAGGTGAAACGGCGACGAGGAGGCATAGGCCTCGACTTGGGCGTCGCTCATCCGCCGTCGCATTTCCTGCCGAATCCGCTGCGCAAATCGTTGACTTCGCTCTTGGTCGGTGCCCGGCTCCTGCAATGACTCGCGCACCAGTGCTGCAGTGGTCGTCAGGTTCTCCGCGAAGGTTTGCAGATGCGGCCGGACCGGATCGACGGGACCGCAGTGTGTGAGGAACAGCGTCGCCGGAGACCACGCCTCGATGCGCGCAAGACTGGCGGCCCACGCCTCCAGGTCGATGTCGGGCGGCGGCGTTGGTGGCAGGACGTATCCGCCATCAATCGACATTCCAGCCGTATCACCGACAAATGCAATCCCGCTCGATGGATCGAAGTAGCTGACGTGGTGCGATGCGTGTCCAGGCGTATACGCGACGTCGAACGTCCGGCCGGCTGCCTCGACGCGTTCGCCGCCCGCGAGCACGTGCAACGACGCCTTCGGAACAGGAGCCACTTCCCCCCACAGGCGATCCATCTCGCCTGGCCACAAGCGGCTGGCACTGGCAATCAGCTTCGACGGATCCACCAGGTGCGGTGCCCCGACCTCGTGCACATGCACGCGAATGTGCGGATGGTCGCGAAGCAGCACGCCGGTGACTCCTGCGTGATCGAGGTGAATGTGCGTCAGCAGAATGTCGGTCACGTCGGCGAGGCGCAGCCCCTGACGCTGAAGACCAAGATCGAGAGTGGATAGACAGGTCGTCGGCCCGGGGTCGATCAGGGCCAGCGCGCCGGGCGAAGCGACCAGCGCGGTTCCAATTGCATGCGGACGACCGAGGAATTGCAGGTCAATCCACGACAAGCCCACGGAAAGCGTGTTCACACTGGGGGTTATACTGATTGATCAACCCCATGGTCCAGCCCGAATCCGCGGCCGTGTTGATGACGGTCGCACGGCTCGTCGGTGAGGCTCCGAACCTCTCGGAGGTGGTGGCTCGACTCGCGCCGGCCTTGCGCGACGCCATCCCGTTCGATCGGCTGCACGTGCTGCGCTTGGACCGGGCCGAGCTGTTCGTCCTCTACGACGTCGATCGCTCCGGCGTCGTCGTCGTGGCCGAGCACCGGATCGCGGCGACGTCGGATCCTCCGCAGCCCGAGATCGAAGGCGCGATCTCGCGTCTGGTCTGCACCGTTCGACAGGGTCCGCGCGTCCACGGCGCCTTGTGGCTGACATCGAGTCGTGACGGCGCCTTCAGCGCGGAGCATCAGGCGCTGGCCGACGCGGTTGCCGACCTCCTCGGCCTTGCCTTCGAGCACAACGCGATCGTCGAGCGCGAAACGCTTCGTCGCGAGCGTATCGAGAGTCTCCGCGGTCTGCTGCAGACGATGGCCGGATCGCTCGACATCCGGCAGGTATTCCCGGAAGTGTCGGAGGTGGTGCGCGGTGGCCTGCCTCACGACATCCTCGCGATCACGAGCTGGGGCGCCGATGGCAGTTCGTTCCGTGTCTACGCGATTGCCGGTGCGCAGGTCGACGATCCGAGCTTCTTCGCACCAATGACCCTGGGCGCGGGCGAGCGAACGCAGCTCAATCGCGACGCCTACGTGATCCACGACGTCAACCTGGAGATTCCCGTCGACACCATGCGCGGACAGATCTTCAGACAGCTCGGCGCCCGCTCGGCGCTCAGGGTGCCGATGCCGCTCGGCACCGACGTCTTCGGGTCGGTGTTCTTTCTGTCGCGACAAACGGATCGCTTCTCCGAGGACGACTTCGACTTTGCGCGACGCGTTGCGGATCACATCGCGCTGGCATTGTCGCACCAGCGGCTGGCGGAAGCGGCTCGGCGCGACGCGGAATCACGCGAAACGGCGGCGCGCCTGGAAGCACAAGTGGCCACGTTGACGCGCGAGCTCGAAGCGCGCAGCGGTCATCGACGGGTGGTTGGCCGCTCCCGTCGCTGGAAGGACGTCCTGGCGCAGGCGGCGCGCGTCGCCAAGACGGAAACCACGGTGCTGCTGACGGGTGAATCAGGGACGGGCAAGGAAGTGATCGCCCGCTTCATTCATCACGCCTCGCGGCGCAGCCAGGGACCGTTTGTGGCAATCAACTGCGCTGCCTTGCCGGATCAACTGCTCGAATCGGAGCTGTTCGGTCACGAACGCGGTGCGTTCACCGGAGCGGTCGCCGCCAAACCGGGTCGCATCGAGCAGGCCAGTGGCGGGGTGTTGTTCCTCGACGAAGTGGGCGAGATGGCGCCGACGGTCCAGGCCAAACTGCTGCGGGTACTCGAAGAGCGCGAGTTCATGCGGCTCGGAAGCACACGCGTCTTGCGCGCCGAAATCCGCGTGATCGCCGCCACCAATCGCGACCTTCACGCCGCGATGCAGCGCGGCGAGTTTCGCGAAGATCTGTACTACCGTCTCGGCGTCTTCGAGATCGCCCTTCCGCCGCTGCGCGAGCGACTCGAGGACGTGCTCGACCTCGCCGACTCGTTCCTCGAAGAGATTGGCGAGAGCGTCGGCCGCCCGCCGATGGGCATCGCCCGCGACGCCCAGGATCAGCTGCTCGCGTATCGGTGGCCCGGGAACGTGCGGGAACTCCGCAATGCGATCGAGCGCGCGGTCATCCTGGCCGACGGCGGACTGATTCGAAGCGAGCATCTTCCCGTCGCTGCCAGCCGTCCCACAGCTGCCACCATCGAGCACGCCGGCAGCGGTGCGTTGCCGGCGGGAGGGGTCAACCTCGAGGCGCTCGAGCGCTCGCTCGTGATCAAGGCGCTGACGCAGGCGCGGCACAACAAGACGCGCGCGGCGAAGCTGCTTGGCCTCACACGCGCACAGCTCTATTCGCGTATCGAGAAGTACGGACTCGCCGAGTCCGAGAGCTGAAGCTGAACTCGCTTCGCCTTCCGCAGTGTCAACTCCCAACTTTCAATTTCGAACCGGCAAAGGTTTGGAGCGCGCAAACGGCGGTTTGCGACTTGGGAGCTGGCAGTTGGGAGTTCGTCACCGTCCGCGAAGTCGGAGCTGACCAACGTGCCGCTGCGTCCCGGCGCGTTGCGGCGCGCACTGCTGAGAGCCGCGGCGTTCGTGATCCTGATCCTGCTGATCGGCGCCACTTATCAAGGCATCACGACGGCGATCGAGCGGAGGCGGTATCCACATCCCGGACGGATGGTCCGCGCCACCGATCATCAACTGCACATCTACTGCACCGGTGAAGGCTCGCCGACGGTCGTCCTCGAGGCGCCGGCCACTGGCATGTCCGGCGCGTGGGGCCGGGTGCAGGATGCCCTCGACGATTCGACCCGCGTCTGCAGTTACGACCGTTCGGGACTGGGTTGGAGTGAATGGGGACCGCGTCCCTACGATCCGGCGCGCGTTCCTCAGGAGCTCGAGGCGTTGCTGCGCAACAGCCACGAGCGCGCACCGTACGTCGTCGTCGGGCACGGGCTGGGAGCGGCGTTCGCGCAAGTGTTCGCGTCGACCTATCCGGCCGAGACGCGCGCGGTCGTCCTCATCGATCCTCCGGCGATGGGAGCCGCGTCGAACGTGCGCCGACTGCTCGCCCTCTCGCCATGGCTGGCGCGAGTCGGTCTGCTGCGCGCATCACCTGCGCTGTCGCGTCGCGCCCGCAGTTTGCCAGGAGCGGCCGGCGGCGAGATGCGGGCGTTCCTCAATCGGCCGGATCATCTGACGCGCTCGGCGATCGAGGTGGCGCAGTGGGATCGCACGGTGCAACTCGCCGAGGGCACGCAAGTGACCGCGCCGGTCGTCAGAACCGCGATCGCCGGTTCCGATCCGCTCGCTCTGCTCACGACGCGTCAAGAAGCGATGCAGGCGCTGGCCTCGATCACGAGCGCACTCTCACGCTGACGGGAGCGGCCAGGCGCACCGTCTCCGCAGCTCCAGGTCCAAGTCGCACCTCTTTGCCGCGCGTGGCGAGCACCGCGCCGGTGCCGCCGGCGCCGCCGATGGCCGCGCCTTTCGCGGCGCCGCTTCCGCCACCGAGCAGCGCTCCGAGGGCGGCACCCGCGCCGGCGCCAATCGCGATCTTCTTGGCGTCGTCGCCCTTGGTCGCTTGTGCCTGATGGACGATCGGCGCGGTGCGAATATCGTATCGACGACCGTCATAGCTCAGCGACGTGAACCGATACGCCACACGAGCCAGACCCTTCACGCGACCGGAGCGTTCGACATCTGTAACGGTCCCGGTCAGCTCGGCGCCGGCTGGTATGACGGTCTTTCCTTGGACCACGACCGGCTGCCGAACCTCTGCGCGAACCTGGTCCTCGACGCGGTTTTGATCGGAAGCGACGGCGGACAGCAACTTGACCCTGAGGAGAGTTCCGGATGGGATCGTGACCTCCGGCTCCGCCACCGCCTCCGCCGGTCGCGCACCAGCGGGGGCCAACGACGTCGCCGCTGCTGCCTGCTGTGGAGCCGGAACGCCGGCGTCGGCAGTTGGCGCCGCGTTTTTCGGTCCATCTGCCGGCGCGGTGCTATTGCATGCACTGCATATGACCGCCAGCGCCAGCATCATTGTGAGTCTCATCCTTCCTCCTTCGGCCGACCCGACCGTACGTCTTTGAAACGCGCAGATCCCAAACTGGGAGCAAAATTGGTCGTGATCGCACATGTTGACGATCGCTGGCCCGATCGCTTGCGAAATCTCTGCCGTTATACTTGGCCCCTCCTGCGGCGCGGACGCCGAGGTCCGCGGGATCGGTATCACCGTGGCAGTTAAACGACCGTTCGCGTTCCTCGTTTTCCTCCTGCTCGCATCGCCGGTGTTCGGACAGCGCCTGCCCGTCGGCGTGATTCCGGAGCATTACACCCTCTGGTTCGCGCCTGACTTGCGCGCACATGCGTTCCGCGGCCGCGAGACGATCCGCGTCCAGGTTGATGCGGCGACGTCTCGCATCATCATGCACGCCGCGGAGCTCGAATTCGGCGAGGTCACGGTCACTGCTGCTGGCCGTACGCAGACGGCGACCGTGACCACCGACGCAGGCGCCGAAATGGTGACATTCGCTGTCGCCCGGCCGATCCCGGTCGGTCCCGCGACGCTGAACGTCCAGTTCACCGGGACGCTCAACGATCAGCTGCGCGGCTTCTATTTCAGTCAGAGCCCGACACGCGGGTACGCGGTCACACAGATGGAAGCCACCGACGCGCGCCGCGCCTTCCCATGCTTCGATGAACCGGCCTACAAGGCGACCTTCGACATCGCGCTGATGATCGACCGCGGTGACGTTGCCATCTCCAACGGTCGCGTGATCGCCGACACGCCCGGTCCTGAGTCCGGCAAACACACGGTGACGTTTTCCACGACCCCGAAGATTTCGTCGTATCTGGTGGCCATGCTCGTCGGCGATTTCGCCTGTCGTGAGGGCCAAGCCGACGGCATCGCGGTCCGTGTCTGTTCGACACCCGACAAGCACGCGCTTACCGGGTTCGCGCTCGAAGCCGCTGAACAACAGCTCGCCTTCTACAACACCTACTTCGGTGTCAGGTATCCGTTCGAGAAGCTCGACATCATCGGCATTCCTGACTTCGCGGCCGGCGCAATGGAGAACGCCGGTGCGATCACATTTCGCGAGCGTGTCCTGCTGGTCGATCCCCAGCAAGCGTCGCTCAGCGTGCGTCGCACGGTTGCGGCCGTCACGGCGCATGAGATCGCGCACCAGTGGTTTGGCGATCTCGTGACGATGAAATGGTGGGATGACGTGTGGCTGAACGAAGGGTTCGCCAATTGGATGGAGAAGAAGCCGATAGCAGCGTGGAAGCCCGAATGGCACGTCGAGCTCGAAGAAGCGCAGGACACACAGACTGCGCTCGGCGTCGATGCGCTGACACACACGCGAGCCATTCGCACCCGCGCCGGGACGCCCGCCGAAATCAACGAGCTGTTCGACCGCATCGCCTACGAGAAGACGGCAGCGGTGCTCCGCATGATCGAGCGATACGTCGGAGCCGACGCGTTCCGTGCCGGCGTCTCGTCGTACCTGCGGAAGTACGCCTACGCCAACGCCACTGGCGAGGACTTCTGGAACGAGATGACTCGCGTTACCGGCAGGCCGATCGATCGATTGATGCGCTCGTTCGTCGAGCAGCCCGGCGCGCCGGTGCTGTCAATCGCTACGCGCTGTTCCGGCGACGCGACAACGGTGACGTTGCGGCAGGCGCGTTTCGTGACGGCGCCGAACGTTCCGTCTGCGTCTCAGCTCTGGAGCTTTCCCGCCTGTTTCAAGGCGACCGACGGCACTCCGCGTTGCGAGATGATCGAGCGTCGCGAGCAGACGTTCACGACAAATGGCTGCCATAACGTGTTCGCGAACGCCGACAGCCGCGGGTACTACTTGTCCGAATACCCACCGGCAGCCGTTCGCTCGCTGGCTGAAAGCGCCGGCGGGCTGAACCCGACCGAACGCATCAGTCTCATCGGCGACGAGTGGTGGATGGTGCGGGCTGGCCGTCACGACATTGGCGTGTTTTTGGATCTGGCCGCCGCACTGAGTCGCGACGACACAGCAGCCGTGCTGAATGCCTCGGAATCACGGCTTTCCTACATCGGCGAGCGCCTCGTGGCGGACAGCGATCGTGCGCGCTATCAAGCCTGGATTCTTCGCCGGTTCAAGCCCGAGCTGCAGCAGATCGATCTGCCGGGAAGCGTCTCCGATGACGAGAACCGGCAGAGCCGACGCGCAACGCTGTTGTCGCTGGTCGGCATCACCGGTGACGATCCGGACACGCAACGACAGGCACGGGCGCTCTCGGAACGGTATGTTGCAGTTCCCGCGTCGATTCCGTCGACACTGGCCGCCACCGTGCTGAAAGTCGGCGCGCTCGCCGGAGACGAAGGGTTGTACGAACAATATGTGGCGCAGCTCCACGCGCTGGCGCGGGAGCCGGAAGCCTACTATCGGTTCTTCAATGCCCTTCCCTACTTTCGACAGCCCTCCCTCGTGCGACGGACGCTGGAGCTGTCGCTGACCCGGGAGGTTCGCGCGCAGGACGCCGACGTGCTCGTTGCCTCGCTCATGGAGCTTCCCTGGGGACGAGATGCCGCGTGGCAGTTCATCATCACCCGATGGGATGCACTGACGGACAAGCTGGGGATCTTCCAGGGCCTCCCAGGGCTCATCCGGTCGACGGGAGCGTTCTGCGCGGTGGACCGAGCGGCGGAGTTGAAGCAATTCTTCGCGCGCCACCCGGTGCCCTCGTCGGAACGCAACATTCAACAGCAGATCGAGAAGGTGGAGTCGTGCGCGGCGGTGAAGACGCGGCAGGCGCGCGCACTGAGCGCCTGGATCAGCAAGCAGTAGCGTCCATTCGGGAAAGGCGGCCCTTACCTGCCTTCCCAAATGGCGGCCGCCTTGCTAGGCTGCGCCCGCGTGGACTCGCGCCTCTCCCTCCGTTGGGTGTCGCTGGTCGTCCTGCTGGCGCTGTGCGTCTATCTCTGCTGGCGGATCCTGTTGCCATTTCTCAACGTGCTGCTCTGGGCCGTCGTGCTGGCCGTCGTCTTTGCGCCCGTTCACGCCCGTATCGTGCGCCGCGTCGCGCGGCCGGGTCTTGCCGCCGCGGTCTCGACCTTACTGGTCGTCGTGACCATTCTCGGGCCTGTAACGTTCATCACGATTGCCGTGGTGAACGAAGCTCGCGGTCTGGCCGCGTCGCTTGGTGCCCGTGAGGGACCCTGGCTCGACCCCGCCTCCCCGTGGCTGGGGCCGCTCCTGCGCTGGTTGTCGCAGTACGTTGACGTCGATCAACTGCAATCGCCGGAGTTCGTTCGCGAGAAGCTCCAGGCGCTGAGCGGAAGTCTCGCCATTGGCACGCTTGGTGTGGTGGGTGGCGTGCTCGCCGCCGTGGTGCAGATGTTCCTCGTCATCTTCACGTTGTTCTATCTGTTTCGCGACGGCGCCGCGATCAGCCGCGCCGCCTCCGAGCTCGTCCCGCTGGAGGAGCAGCAGATCGTCGGCGTCGTGTCACGCACGCGAGATGTCATTGGCGCCAGCGTCTACGGCGTCGTGATGATCGCCGCGATTCAAGGCGCCCTCGGCTTCTTCATCTTCTGGGCCCTGGGTCTCCCCTCGGCGCTGCTCTGGGGCGTGGTGATGTTCTTCCTGTCGATGATTCCCATGGCCGGCGCATTCCTGGTCTGGGCGCCCGCCGCGCTCTACCTCGCCGCAACCGGAGCGTGGGTCCGAGCGCTGATCCTCGTGATCTGGGGCGTGCTCGTGGTCGGCTCGATTGACAACGTCCTGTCACCGCGTCTGGTCGGGCGCCGCGCGTCGATGCATGAACTACTGATCTTCTTCTCGGTGCTTGGCGGGATTCAGCTGTTTGGCGTGCTGGGCGTCGTACTGGGGCCGGTCGTGATCGCGGTGACGCTCGCGCTGGTCGACATGATGCGGGCGACCAATGCTCCGCGCGCGCCAATTTGATCACTGCTGCGCAATCTGGTTACTGCTTTATGTCCCTATAGAAAGATTTCATATCGCCGGACGGGCCAACCGCGATACCCTATGCGCGGATGCGCGATGATTCCTCCTTGGACAGCGGCGCGTCGGATGCTGGCGGTCCACTCATCCTCCTTGTCGACGACTACGACGATGCGCTGGACATCTATTCCACGTATCTGACATTCCACGGCTATCGTGTGGAGATCGCCCGCAACGGCGAGGAGGCGATCGCCGCCGCGCAGGCGCTCAGGCCGGCGCTCGTGCTGATGGATTTGCGCATGCCGGTGCTCGATGGCACCTCCGCACTCCGGCGTCTGCGAGAGAACCCTGATCTGGCCGGTGTGCCTGTTCTCGCGCTCACCGCGCATGCGCTCGAGGAAGAGCGCGTGGTAGCACTTGCCGAGGGATTCGACGCGGTGATCGCCAAACCATGTCTGCCCGACGAACTCCTGCGCTCGATCCGCGGCGCGCTCGACGACCGGATTGCCGGTTAGATCCGGCGGCGCGTGCCGCCTTCCGCCAACGCGACGGCGGCCGGCCGAAGCTTTCGCGGCGGCGGGGCACGCTCCGCCCTATCGCTGCGCGACGCGCCGCAGCTGATCGAGCAGCGTGTCGTGGAAGTAGCCCACCGGGATCGTGCCCTGCTGGATGAAATACAAGTGAAACGTCTTGGCTGAGAACCGCGATGCCATCGCCTTGGCCGCCTCGTCGCGCAACGCATAGATCTGATCCTTCCCGAGTCGATAGGTGATCGCCTGCGTCGGCCATTTCGAGTAGCGGAAGATCGCGTGCTCGGCGTTGTCGCAGCTGGCGCGCTTCGCTTCGCTGCGCGGCGAACGGTCGGTGCACGACCCGGGCAGGAAATCGACGATCTCGGAGAACAGCGTGACCGCCGCGTCGTAGGTCATGCGCCCGGTATGAATGCCGGTGTCGATGCGCACGCGTAAATCTCGATAGAGTTCCCCCTGCAACTGATAGAGCCGCTCCTCGGGCGTGTAGAAACCGTCAGCGGCGCCGGGCTGCGGCTCGGCCATCAAGGCTTCGGAGTAGAGACCCCACCCTTCCGCGGCCGGGGAGTCCTCCCACATCGACGACGAGTCCTCGACCGCGCCCGGCGTGAGCCATCGCACCGGCGACACCTTTTCCGGCGACGCCGACAGCACTTTGTAATACCAGTCGTGACCGGGGAACCCCTCGTGCGCGGCGAGATCGGCCAGCGCGGCGCGGTTGTTCATCTGCAGCGCGGCGATGTCGTTGTGCGTCGGACTGACGTAGAAGCGCCCGACGCCCGCTTTCCTGAACGGCGGCGCAGGATAATACGCGGCGCCATCGATTGACGCCTGCAACGGCGGCGGCGTCTCGACCACGTCCAGCTTGTAATCGGCGGGAACATCGAACATGCCCGTGCGACGCCCGTAGTCGACGAGACGAAACGCCGCATCGCGATACCATGCGATCATCTCCGCGTCGTTCTTCGGATACTCCTTGGAGAGCTCGTCGAACACCGCGCGGACGGCGCCGCGTGCATCGGCCGGCAGCGTCCAGTGGTGCTGCTGCCCGATCTGGCGAGCAAGATCGGCCATCTTCTGCTGCGTCGCTACGACGATCGGCCACGCTTCGTCATAGAGACGCGCGGCGGTCGTGTCGAGTCGCAGGTTGTTCTTCAGCGCCCAGTTGTAGTCCTGCTCGCCCATGGCAAAGCGGTCCTGGGCGAACGCCGGCTTGATCCGTGCGCCGTCGAAATACGCCGACTTGATGAAATCGCGAAATCGCAGGTAGGCATCGCTCGCCTGGCCGCCGGCCGTCTTCAGATCGGCCAGCAATCGATCGCGGTTGGTGCCACTGAGGCGCTCCCGCGCGGTCGACAGCAGCGTGTCTCTGAAGTACCTTGCATTGGCTTCCGCAGAGGAGACGCCGTCGCGCTCGATCATCCGCCGGTCGGGAACGTGGCCGCTGGCGACGCCGGCGCGCAGCTGCGCCTCGGCCGCGGCGAGAAACGCCGGAATCGCGCGCACGCGCTTCACCACCAGGTCCCATTCCTCAGGCGTGCCGTAGCTGTTGGCGCCGTTCTGGGTCAGCCCCTGGAGCTGCCAGTCGATCGAGCGAAACGGTTCGACCACATAGGTGTCGAGCGCGCGCTCCTGATACCGCCGCTGCTGATGCTGATGCTGCAGGAAGCGAATCTGCGCCAGCGCCACGTCGCGATCGATGCGGACAGCCGTGGACAGCTCTTTCGCATCGGCTGCCTCGAGCTGACTCGCGACGTCGGCCAACCAGCGGTCCTCCTGCTGCAGCGCCGCCGCCGAGTGATCGCGCAGCATGCCGTCTACTTCTCGCAGCGACGGATCCAAACCGGCCCCTCCGAGATAAGTGTTCGTCGTCGGATTGCGCCGCAAGAACTCGACGGCGTACGTCTTGAGCGTCTGTTGCATCCCGGCGTCGCCGCGATTCGATCGCGCGCCGTCGTTCCGGGCAGTGGGCTGGGCGTTGCGACTGCACGCGGCGACAACCGCAGCGCACAGCCACGCGCAGATAAGGGGTCGCGTGATCATGATGTGCCCGATGTGTGTGCGCCGATGCCAGCGTTGGACTCCAACGGCAGCGAGACGACGAACGTGGCGCCGTGACCGATGCCGTCGCTATGAGCGGCGACGGTTCCGCCATGCGCCTCGACGATCTGCTTGACGATCGCCAGGCCCAGACCCACGCCGCCAAGCTGACGCGAATCCCGGGCCTGTCGAAATCGGTCGAACACGAACGGCAGAAACGCCGCATCGATCCCTTGACCGGTGTCGATCACGCGCACAACCGCCTGATCACCTTCGACCTGGCCACTCGCCGTCACACAGCCGCCGGCCGGCGTGAACTTCACCGCGTTGATCAGCAGATTCCAGAACACCTGCTGGAGCCGCATCCGGTCGCCGATGACCCGTGCGGGCGCGACGGCGGCGACCAGCCGGACGTGCTTCGCCTCGGCGGCCGGTCTCACCACGTCGCAGGCCGAGTGGACCGGGTCGGCGATGGCGAGCGACTCGGCGGCGATGCGCATCCGGCCGGAGACGAACGTCGACAGATCGAGCATGTCTTCGACCAGGCGCTGCTGCACCGTCGCATTGCGCTTGATAACCTCGGCGATGTGATGGACCCGCTCCGGCTCCACGGCGCCCTTGAGCAGCATGTCGCTCCAGCCAAGCATCGCGTTCAGCGGCGTGCGCAGCTCGTGTGAAAGGGCCGCGAGGAATTCGTCCTTTAGCGTATTGGCCGAGCGCGCTTCGTCGTGCGCCTCGCGCTCGCGAACCATCAAGCCCTCGCGCTCGCGCTCGTGTTGTTTGCGTTCGGTGATGTCGCGAATGAATCCGAGAAATCGCCACGCGCCCTTCACGCGCATCCGCGTGATCGTCAGCTCGACGGGCAACTCGCTACCATCTCGCCGGCAGGCCAGCAGCTCGATCCGTCGTTCGAGCAGTTGCGACTGGCCCGACTCGCGATGCCGTCGCAATCCCGCGCGATGTGCGTCGCGCAGCGGAGCGGGCACGATCAACGAAGCCATCTCGCGGCCGACTGCGTCTTCGCGCAGATAGCCGAACATCTGCTCTGCGGCCCTGTTGAATTCCACGATCCGGCCGGCTTCATCGATGGCGACAATCGCATCCAACGCGCCGTGTACGATCGCGGCGTAGCGCGCCTCGTTTTCCTCGAGCCGCTCCTCCGCGGCCCGTCGTTGCAGGAACTGCCCGACCTGTCGGCCGAGCGCCTCCGCGAGGCGCAGCAACTCAGGCGTCACCGTCTCCGGCTCGCGTGTGAAACATTCGATCACGCCGACCACGCCGTTGCTGTTGACCACAGGAAACGCAAGACCGCCAAAGAGCTTCGCCTGACGCGCGAGTGCGAGTCGCGGCAATGTGGGATCGGTCTGCGTAGCCGCCAGCCAGATTGCCGTCCGATCGGCCCAGCACCGCCCCGGCAATCCCTGTCCGGGTTCGAAGCGGCCGCCTCGCGACAGACGCGCGAACTCGGCTATCTCGGGATCGTCGATGGTCCAGGTGTCCGCACACAGCAGGTGCCGCTCGGCAACGAGCCACAGCGCGGCGTAGTCCCACTCCAGTGCCTCCGCCAGCGCCGCCAGGAGCGCCGGCACCGCATCGTCAACGGTCCGCGCTTCTCCGAGCACGCGACTGACGGCAAGCTGCACGTCGGCGCGGCGCTGCGCGCCGGCCTGATTCGACGTCCGAAACACCTCCGACACCTTACTGGTGATTCCCCTGATGCGGCACGGCAGCCCGGACCACTTTATCAGGCGCCAACCGCCGACATTGACGGCTGGTCCACAGCGTTCGCTTCACCATCCCGCGGAAGCGTCAAGCGGAACGTCGCGCCTTTGCCTTCGCCTTCGCTGTGCGCGGACAACAGGCCTCCATGCAGCACGGCGATCTGACGTGCCGCGGTCAAACCCAACCCGAGGCCGCCGTGCGTCCGTCTTGCCGAGGAATCGGCCTGCCAGAACGGCTCGAATACCCGACTGAGCGCGTCGGCGCTGATACCGACGCCGACATCGCTGATGATGATCTCGACCTGCGAGGGCGCGACGGCCAGGGAGAGCTCAACATACGCACCGGTCGGAGAGAATTTCACGGCGTTGGCGAGCACTGCGGTGAGCGCCTGTCTCAGCGCACCAGGATCCGCGGAGACGAATACGCGGGAGTCAACGGGCACGAACCGCAGCTCTATCTCTTTGGCCCGAGCCTCCGCCTCGATGGTCCCCAGCGACTCGTGGCAGATTGACTGAAGGTCCAGCCGCTCGCGCGCAATCGCTCGATGGCCAGCCAGCGTTTCGGAGACGTAGAGCAGATTGTCGACGATGAGCGCCTGGGCGCGCGCATTGCGTTCGATGATGGCGGCTGCCTTGCGAACGCCAGGATCCGGCGAGTGCTTCAATCTCCAGGTCGAGCCCAACACGACGTTGAGCGGCGTTCGCAGTTCATGCGAGACGATTCCAAGAAATTCTTCTTTCAGGCGGGCCGCGGATTCGGCATCAGCGCGATGACGCTGTTCGGCGGCAAGCGCCTCTCCAATCCGCTGCCGGCTTGCGTGCAGTGCGGCAGTGAGGAAGGTAATGAGCGTCCCCTGTGCCCCGAACAGCATGAGGAGCACGGCCTGGTCGACGCGGTGTCCCGCCACCACGGCCATGGGCTTGACGAACAAGACAAGCCCCAGGGCGCCGCTCACCAGCGTCGTGAAGAGGCCGGCGCCGACGCCGCCGATCCAGGCGGCCAGAGCGACGACGCCTGGAAACGCCAGCAATGGCGCGGTGGCGCCTAGCCAGGGTGATAACGCCGCACGGATAGCGGCAGCAGTACAAGCCCCTGCCGCGCCCGCCAGACAGCCACGGATTGACGATCGCACACCGGGAGCTTACACAAAATGCGATGCGATTCCGCGCTGAAATCGTTAGGAGGTCGGCGGCGTCCGTTCGCGACCGATTTGAGTCACGCCACACGTCGATAGGCGAGCGTGCACGGGTCGTGCTTCCACCCTAATCCCGGAGCTCGCTTCGGTTGAGTACGAACCACGAAGGTCGCTTCGCGACGAACACGAAGACCACGAAGAATTCGGGCCTTCGTGGTTGACCAACTGAAGTGAACTTCGGTCTAATCGGCGCCAGGTTCAGCACCGGGCGGTACGGGCATCCAATCACCACACCCGCGTCGATCGCAATCGTGCGGCACATGGTCGACCACCGTCTTGTCGGCGGCCGCCATGGCCTGGTCCATCGTCGCGTACTCTTCTGCCGACCCTTCCGGAACAGTCCAGTTCTCGCTGTGCACGGTCCAATTCCCTTTTGGCAGTGTGCGGATGACCGACATCGTTGCGGGCGGATCCGTCTCATGTTTCCGTTGCCACCGGGGCGTTTCCATCGTCATGGCTGACCTCACTTGGCGACGCAGCACACCTCTGGAATAGGTTGCACATCGCGGGCCCAACGACTGCTTCAGCTTTGACGTGGACGGACCCCGACGCCCGCCTCGCGCGACCAGCGCCAGCCGTCCCGCGGCCGGACGATCTCGATAATCAGCGACAGGCGATGGATGCTCGGCTCGCGCCACGGACTTCCGGTGACAATCACGCGGTCACCCACCGCAAGCATGCCGGCGACGACTCCTGTCCGATTCAACTGCACCGCGCTCCCCCACTCAGCGGTGAACACCGTGCCCTCGTCGGTGCGCACCGTCAGGATCGCGTGCGGGTTGCCGAGTGTCAGCTGATCGATCGTTCCCTCGATCGAGAGTTTCCGATCGCGGTTGTAATCGGCATACGAATGGTGAGCCAGCACAACGGTGCTCGCGATCATCGAACACACCATGCAGCAGGCCAGCGTCTTGAGCATGACGATCCTCCGCTCGACACTGTGCCGGCGAGACGTTACCGGATTATTACGCGGCACTCCGGGGCACGGAGTCCTGCGTGGTGATGTCGGCTAGCCTTTCGGTTCGAACCGGTAGCCGACGTCGCGCAGCGTCTGGATGTACTCGGGGTTGTGCGGGTCTCGCTCGACTTTGGCGCGCAGTGTCGCGATGCATCGATCGACGCTTCGTGGCGTGACAAACACCGCGTTGCCCCACACCGCGTTCAGGATGACCTCGCGCGACAGCGCACGATCCGGCCGCGCGGCGAGGTACAGCATCATCGCCAGCTCCTTCGCGGTCAGATCGACGGCTGCTCCGCTGCGACGAACCGTGCGCGCCACCAGGTCGACCTCGCATTCGCCGAACCGCACGAGGCGCGCCGGCGTCGTCCCGCGACGCAGCAGCGCTCGTATCCGCGCCACCAGCTCGCTCGAGCGAAACGGCTTCGTCATGTAGTCGTCCGCCCCGAGGTTCAGACCCACGACCACATCCTCCTCCTGCGTCTTGGCAGTCAGCATCAGAATCGGAACCTCGAGACCTTGCTCGCGAAGGCTTCGACAGATCTCGTAGCCGTTCACTTTCGGCAGCATCACATCGAGCAGAATGACGTCAGCGGCGTTGGCGGACGCCGCATCGAGACCGTTCTGGCCGTCGGTCACGCTCGTCACCATGAAGCCATTTGCGCGCAACAGGTCGGAAACGCCACGCGCCAACGCCGGCTCGTCTTCGATCAGCAGCACGCGAGGGGCGCTCATACCTGCCTCGTCGTTGCGACCGGCACCCGCATCACGAACGTGCTGCCTTTGCCAGGGCTGCTCTCGACGTACACACGTCCACCGTGACGACGGACGATCAAATCGACGATGCTGAGGCCGAGTCCGACGCCGCCGGTGTCGCGCGACAGCCGCTGGTCCGCGCGGTAGAAGCGTTGGAAGATCCGCCGCTTGTCGCGCGGCGCGATCCCGATGCCGTTGTCGCTCACCGCAAACAGGACGAACCGCTTGTCACGCCGCACGCGGATCTCGACACGGGCATCGACGGGACTGTATTTGATCGCGTTGTCCAGCAGGTTAGCCAGCGCCGAGGAGAGCGCGTCGCGATCGGCGCGCAGCTGCGGCAGATCGGGCTCGAGGTCCGTGCGCAGCGAACAGGTCCCCGGCACTCGGTCGCGAATCGCCTCGAGTGCCGACGACACGACATCGGCAGGTGACACGAGCCCGACACGCAGTCCATCCTTCTGGCGATCGAATTTCGCGAAGGTCAGGAAGCTGTCGATCAGGCGGGTCAGACGCGAGCTCTCGGCGGCGAGCAGATCGAGGTACTCGCGCGTCTTCACCGGGTCGAGCACCGCATCGGCCCGCAAACCATCGACCAGCACGCGCATCGACGCCAGCGGCGTCCGCATCTCGTGGGAGACCGCGGCCACCAGATCCGTCTTGAGCCGCGCCACCCGGAGGTGACGTCGCAGCCCGCCGCCAGCCACACCGCCGACGATGACGATGACGCCGATTCCCGCGACAGCCACCGCCAGATACGCCGTTCGTCGCCTCATCGTCTCGACGTCAAACGGGTTCGACTGCAGCGGCACGTATGACAGCTGCCATCCGGGAAGCCACGGGCCGGCAGCAATCGCCTCGGCGTCGGCGCCGACATCCGGCGGATAGGCAATGAATACGATGCCGGCTGGGGAGATCGCATGGAGCGCGTCGTGCATCATCGCCTCGATGCGCCCGGTGCGATACAGGCCGACGACCCGGAGGTCGGCAGATGTCAGCGCCCACACATCGTGCAGCGCGGTCTGTCGGACCACGTTGGGAGCGGCCGCCGGCCGCTCCGCATCGAGGAGATCCATGGACAGATGCAACGCCGCCTGCGTCGACAGCCAGACGTTCGGCGCCACCAGTCGCAAACGATCCATCAGGAGCAGCCGGGCGGCCGGGGTAAACGGCGACGCGTAGTCGTTGAGCCGCGCTGCCACCGATGCCACAACCGCATCGCGTCCATGCGCCGGCAGATGTGCGATCGCCTCGACGCGGCGTTCCGCCTCGATGAGAGTCGCGTCGCGTCTCAGCTGTCGCGACGGATAGGTCACGGTACCGTCGGCATCGAGCACAATTGCGCCTTCGGCGATTTCGTCGACGATCAGCCGCTTAAAATGGTGGTTGGGCGCCCCGCTCACATCGAGACGGGCCGCCTGCGCGCGCCACACGCCATCCAGGCGTGACCGCACCAGACGCAGCTGACCCCGGTAGCCGTCTCGCACGCGCTGCCCTGCCGCCGCCGACTCGGTCGCCAGCGCCTGATTCATGAACCAGAGCACGCACGCCGACGGCATGAGCGTGAGGAGGACGATCAGCACGAACAGCCATGTGCCACCATCCAACGATCGCGGCGCGCCGACCCTGGTCATGACGTTGGAGGAGTGTCTCAGCCAGTGAAGCGATTTTCAACACGTGCGCGCCACTCGTAATAATCCGGTAACATCTCGCGTGCATGGTGGTGGCGTGGACCGTGTCAGGTCCGCAGCGCAGGAATGTCATTTCTCGCCTGGCTGGAATCGACGACGCTGAGCCAGTGGATCGTCGGGTCGCTGTGGGCGTTTCCCGTCATCCTGACATTTCATGCGATTGGGATGGGGGTCGCCGCTGGACTGAGCGCAATGCTGGATCTCCGCATCCTCGGCGTGGGGCGCGGCATCCCGTTCCCCGAGCTGCGCCGCTTCGTGCCGGTGCTGTGGGCCGGCTTCTGGGTCAATGCGGTGTCGGGCGTGCTGCTGTTGATCGGCTATCCCACGAAGGCGCTCACCAACCCGGTGTTCTATCTGAAGCTTTCGTTGATCGCCGGTGGCATGGTGCTGCTGCTGCGTCTGACGCGGCGGTTGTTCGCAGACGGCGGCGGCGAGTTGGTGGCGCCGCCGACGTCGCCGGCGATTCGTCGTCTCGCAATCGTGTCGCTCGTCTGCTGGGCGGGCGCTATCGTCGCCGGGCGTCTGCTCGCCTACACGTACTCACACTTGACAGCGACGGACTACTGACATGCATGCGGCGCAAATCTGGCTGGTCCAAAACATCCTCGCGCACTCCCCGGTAAAGGCGGTGATGCACAGTGCGTGGGGATGGCCGATCGCGGAGAGCCTTCACTTCATCGGGCTGACGCTGCTGGTCGGGACGATCGGTGCCTTCGACCTGCGCCTGCTCGGCATCGGGCGCCGCATTCCGATTGCGGCAATGCATCGCTTCATTCCGTGGGGCATCGCCGGCTTCGCGATCAACGTGTGCACCGGTCTGATGTTCCTGCTGACCGAGCCGGATCAGTACATTTACAATTCGTCGTTCCACATGAAGGTGGTCTTCCTGGCGATTGCCGGACTGAATGCGAGCGCGTTCTACGTGACGTCGTATCGCAAGGTGTGCGGGTCGAGCATCTGCTTCGAAGCGCCGCGACGCGCGAAGGCAATCGCGGCAATCTCGTTGTGCGCGTGGATTGGCGTCATCACGTGCGGGCGGTTGCTGACCTTCTTCCGTCCGGCGCCGTGCGTGGGCACGCAAGCGGCCATCGTGCTCGCCTGCCAACCATGACGGCTCGAACTGACCGTCCGCGATCGCTCAGCGGATATGCGAAATGCGCCGGGCCACCCGCTCGATGTCGAGACGAAGATGATCCTCGTTGCTGTCGGACAATTGGCCGAGAGCCACGCGCGTCTCGTGAAGGAGGGCACAGAGGCGATCGAATTCGGCCAGCAGCGCCGGAATGTCCTGTCGAGCACCTGCCATGAAGGCGGCGTCGCGCTCGACCTGCTCGGGCGCGACCTCATAAATCCGCTTCGGCACGCGAAACGCCCGTACGCAGGGATGCGTGCGGCGGTCGCCAGCATGGCTTCGCCACAGGTTCCCCACCCGCTTCACTGCCCACGGGCCACTGGAGGCCTTTTTCAGGCGGCCGCGAATCGCTTCCAGCTCTGATCGAGTCATTGCGCCGTACTGGCACCTGCGATGGATGGAATCGGCATCTGATGACCGAATCTTTAACACTGCTCAAAACTGATACTTCGCGCCGAGCTGAATCACGCGCGGCGCAGTGCCCCCTGCCAACCCCGTCACTCTCCCGAAATCCGAACTGCCCAGTGTCGTTTGCGGATTGCCGGGGGTGACGGTGTTGAGCAGATTGAACACTTCGGCGCGGAGCTGGACCTGGCGGTCGCCGCCCACCTTCAACGACCGCGACAGCGCCATGTCGATGTTCCAGCGTGGCACGGCCTGGATCGCATCGAGCGGCATCGTCCCGAACGTGCCCGGCGCCGCGCTCTGGAACGCCGCCGGATTCAGCCACTGGGCATAGGACCGATTCGGCATGAATGGATCGTCGAGCAGCTGGTTCGCGCGCTGGAAGGGCGAGCCGATCGTGCCGCAGCACTGTCCGATGAGCGCGACGTCGGTGCCACTGTTGACCGTGTAGTACGCGCCCGAGCGCGCGCTGAGAATGCCCGCCACCTGCCAGCCGGCCGTGATCGCGCGCACGACGCCGGCGCCGGCATCCGGAATCTGATACATGATCGACGAGCTGACGTTGTGGTTCGGCGAGTTGTTGCACCGCGCGCGATCGAGCTCAGGATGATCCGGAACCATAATCGACAACCCGTCGACTCCAGGCGACGTGTTCCACCGATCGGTTTCGCAGTGCGAGAAGGTGTAGTTGCCCTGCACGGACAATCCGCCGGCACGCCGCCGTTGCACCTGCAGCATCAGGCCGTTGAAGCGTGACGATCCATCCGGCTTGACCTGCTGGACGCTCGCGTAATACTGCCCTTCGATCGGATTCTGCAGGAAGAGCACCCGGCGCTGATTCGTATTGGCCGTCGTCGCGGCGGGTCCATAGATGGCTGGATTGATCTGCGTCGAGTACCAGACGTGATCGATGAAGTTCCCGAGGTAGTTGGCCGACACCATCCAATTGGCCGCGATCTGCCGCTGATAGCTGACGTTCCACTGGTCGTTGCTGAGGGGCGGCAGGTCGAGCGGCCATGAGGCGTAGTTCGAGAACAGCGGAAATACGGAGCTCTTGTTCGGCCCGTTGAGGGCGGCAGGAATCGGATCGCCCCCGGGTGTGGCGACCCACGGGTTGTCCCATCCCTCCGGCATGTTGGTGATCGTCGTGGAGTTGCCCCACGGCGCCATCTGCGCCTGACCGGAGAACTGCTGCAGGTGCGGCAGGTCGTAGAGCCGTCCGTACGATGCGCGCAACGTCTCGCGACCCGATCCGGTCCGATCGAAGATGGCACTGAGCCGCGGCCCGAAATGCCACGGCTGGTTGTGGGCCAGCGATTTTCCGGGCATGGCGTCGTCGCCGGGAAACACCAGACCTGCCGGCGCATTCGGGAACACGCTGCTGTGAAGACCCTTGTTGAATCGATCGAGGTCGAACCGGGTCAAGCGGCCGTCATAGCCGTACACCGGGAAGTACGGGTCCCAACGCAGGCCGGTATTCACCGTCAACTTCGTCGACACGCGCCAGCTGTCCTGCGCGTAAATCCCGACGTAGTGATTGGCCACGTGCACACCGGTCGGAGTGCCCGCAGTAAACGCCGCCGCGCGGCCGAGCAGGAAGTCGGCCATGCCGAGACCCGTCGCCTGACCTGTGAAGGTGGTGTTACCGCCGGCCTGCAACGTCGATGTCGACTCGTACTTGTTGTGGATGTAGTCCACGCCGAGTCCCAACTGATGTGAACCGCGGACGGAGGTGAAGTCGTCGGCGAACTCGTAGGTCCACGTCGGCGTCAACGTCGGCAGCGCTCCCGGCGGATCGATGCTGAACCCCCCGGTCACGCTCATGCGCATGTAATCCTTCATTCCCGGCGTGGCGCGAATGCCGAGATCCGAGTAGTCGAACAGCGGCGTGTACGCTTTGGCGAAGTCACCGCGGTTGTAGGTGGCGTGGAAGGCGTTGATGTTCGTGTTGCTCAAGACGGTGGTATCGCCGCCGGCCAGCGAGTACACGCGGTTCTTGAACGCCGAGGTGCTGAACGACATCGCCGTCTTGCCGTCGTAGTCGGTTGGTGAGTCGTACTTTTGATACTGCAGTCGCGCGAAGATACTGTGCGACGCACCGGTGCTGTAATCCACCTTGCCCGTGAACAGGTGCTCGTCGTTGTTGTCGACCCGATCGAAGAACACCTGTCCGCACGGGTTGTCGGGCGTCACACCGAGCAGGCTGACCAGCTTCAGCGAGGCTGGCGAAAAGAGCGAGGGGTCGACACGATTGTTGACGAAGGGTGTGCGCAGCGGCGGCACCTGCCTGCCGCTCTGGCACTGCGGCGAGGCAAACGCCGTGAAGTCGCCGGCCAGCATCGCCGCGGTCGGCACGAACTGGAAGCTCGAGGTCGGGACGCGACGGACCCTCGTGCGCTGGTAGGCGGCGAAGTAGAACAGGCGGTCGCGCGCAATCGGGCCACCCCACGATCCGCCGAACTGGTTGCGATTCAATCCGTCGCTGCGGCGCTTGCCGTCGGGGCCGATCGCGGCGAACGGATCGCGGGCGTTCATCGAATCGTCGCGCACGAACTCGAATGCACTGCCGTGGAGCGTGTTGGTGCCCGATCGCGTGATCGCGTTCACCACCGCGGCCGAGTGATAGCCGTATTGGGCGGCCAGGGCGCTGGTTTCGACCTTGAATTCCTGCAGCGCTTCCGGAAACGGGAACGGCATGGCCCCGCTGTTATAGGGGTCGTTGTGATTGCTGCCGTCGAGCAGATACGCGGTGCCGTTGGGCAGCCCGCCGGCGATGGCGATCGTGCCTGGCGAGCCGGGACTCGCCACGCCGCTGCGCCCGCCGCTCAGCGTGCCGCCGGCGACCGCCATGCCGGTGAGATAGACGAGGTCAAGCGTCTGCCGGCCATTGAGCGGCAGTTCCTCGACACGCTCGTTCTCGACCACCATGCCGATGCCCGGGCTGCGTGTTTCGATCAGCGGCGCTTCGGCGGCGACCTGAATCGTCTCGCTGACCTCGCCCACCTGCAGCGAAGCGTTGATGGTCGGATTCGTATTGACCTGCAACACGATCCCGCTCTGCACATACGTGCGGAAGCCTTGCAGGGCGAACTCGAGACGATACGGGCCCGACGGCAACGCGGTCAGCAGATAGCCCCCATCCGCATCGGTGACGGCCGCGCGCATCAATCCCGTGTCGGTTTGCGTGGCGGTGACGGTCACGCCAGGCAGCACGCCACCACTGGTGTCGCGGACCGTGCCGGTAATCGATGCGGTGGAAACCGCCTGCGCGTACAGCGCAGACGAGGCGAGGAGCAGGCCCGCCAACGCGGCAGCCAAGCGAACGAGTCTGAGCATGTGCCCTCCTGGGAGCCGACGCGCGGTCGGGCGTGCGAAGTGTCGCACAGGAGAAGGCGTGCCGGCGAGACGAATAGGGAATATTCGTTCAGTCACCGAGCCTTCGATCGAGTGGTTGTTTACAGACGATCACGCGACTGCGCGGAATCGTGTGCCCACGAGGGATCGGTTGCGGCGGGCCGTGCTACTGTCCGGTGGAGTGGGAAGCGAAGTCTTCGCCTTGGAGGTGCCCGAGTCGTGTCGGTTGTGCGGCGCGCGCGGCCGGGTGACGTTGGAACAGACGATTCAGCAAACCCGCATCGTTCTGAGGTGGTCGTGCCAGGCGTGCCATCGGACGTGGCCGGTCACGCTAGCGCACGATCGGACCGAACGCCGTCGCGGAGTCGCCGATCGCCGGCGATCGACGCGAGCTGACAGACGGAAGAAAGGAACCATCCACTGAGGGCGCACCCTATGTCAGCGGTTCGTCGCGGTGAGCCGGTGGCCGTCGGCGCCGTCGCGGCGGGTCGTCGTGTGCGAGGGCGGTCTGGTCCGCGGGCACAGCCCATCCTTCCGCGATAAGCAGTTCAGCCTCGTGTTCCGTCACCTCGATCTGTTCTCCCGCCCGTGCCTCGGACAGATCGATCCCATCGAGGCGGTCTGCGAACTTTCGCGTCAGGCGAATCTTCATGGACATGCGGACACCGCGCCACGGTACGCTGCGCCAGTCTTGTGGTAATCGGGCGACGACAGAGCACGGCCTCGTCGCCATGTGCTGGCGTCCAAGCAAGGCGAATGCCTGATTGAAGACGGCAAACCGTCACGCGTGATTCAAGGTGTGGTGGCTATCGCTTGTTGCGGTAAGACGTCCGGGTGCGTTCGCGTTCACGTTCGCGTTCAAGCCGTGCAGCTCTGCTCGTTCGCGTTACCGCCCGAAGCGCCTCGCGCGCCGTCGTGAGGCGAATGCGACCCTCACTGGCCTCGTCGATACCGTCGTGCTGGCGCTGCAGCTGCTCCAGCATGTGCTCGATGCGAGTGCGGCGCTCCTCATCGTCGTCGCGAATCAGCGGCATAGGTCGGACCTATTCCAGTACCGAACACGGCGAACCGCCTGCGCGCTGGTGCAAAGCAAACCGGAGGCCGCCCCTCGACCTTGACGCTTCCCGGGGTGGTGAAGTACTGAGTTCCAGCCTCAGGCCCAGCCTCAAATGTTTGTCCGAGTGAAGTGATGCCCTCGCTCGCGAGCATGACGCGCACGCGTGCGAATCCGACGGGACGGCTGTTGTGCGTGCTCGTGTGCATGACGGGCATATACCTGGTCGGGCGCGACGTGGTAGCGCAGGACACACCGCCCGCGTTTCTCCTGCGGCCCACCGCGGTGTTCGACGGAGAGGCGTTGCGTCGCGGGGTCGTGGTCCTCGTGCGAGGCACCCGCATCGAAGCGGTTGGCGCCGCCGGAACCGTCACGGCGCCCCCTGGCGCCGAGACCATCGATCTGGAGGGCGCAACGCTGCTGCCCGGCCTGATCGATGCGCACTCGCACATCATGCTCCACCCCTACGACGAGACCAGTTGGGACGACCAGGTGCTGAAGGAATCGCTCGGTCTGCGCGTCGCCCGAGCGACCGTGCATGTCCGCGACACGCTGATGGCGGGGTTCACGACCCTGCGTGACCTCGGCACCGAGGGCGCCGGCTACACCGACGTCGGGATCAAGCAAGCGATCGAACAAGGCATCATTCCCGGCCCGCGGCTGCTCGTCGCCACGCGCGCGATCGTCGTCACCGGCAGCTATGGACCGCGCACCCCGGCTCCGGAATTTCAGCCGCCGCGCGGTGCCGAGGAAGCCGGTGGTGTCGATGATCTCGTCCGTGTCGTGCGCGATCAGATCGGTCGTGGCGCCGACTGGATCAAGTTGTATGGGGATTACACGTGGGGCTCGCGCGGCGAAGCCGAACCGACATTCTCGCAGGCGGAGATGACGCTGGCGGTGGAGACGGCGCACAGCAGCGGACGCCTGGTCGCGGTGCATGCGGTGACGCCCGAAGGGATGCGCCGTGCGACGCTCGCGGGTGCCGACACAATCGAGCACGGCGACCACGGCACGCCCGAGGTCTTCGCCCTGATGAAGGAGCACAACGTGGCGATCTGCCTCACCGCCGCCACACCCGACGCATACGCGCAATACGGCGGATGGAGGAAGGGACAGCAGCCCGAGCCACCCGCCGTCGCAGGCAAGCGAGCGAGTGTTGCGGCCGCGATCAAATCGGGCGTGACGATCGCCAACGGCAGCGACGTTGGCGTGTTCAGGCACGGCGATAACGCGCGTGAGCTCGAGACGCTGGTCGACTACGGCATGACTCCCCAAGCCACGCTCACCGCGGCGACGTCAACCGCGGCGAAGGTCCTGCGGTTGGATTCGCAGATCGGACGCGTCAAGCCCGGGCTGCTCGCGGATCTGGTTGCGGTCGACGGCGACCCCACCCGCGATATCACCGCCGTGCGTCGCATGCGGCTGGTGATGAAGGATGGGCGCATTTACAAGCGGTGATTGAGTTGGCTCAGGTTTCGATAGCGAATGCGGGCGCGCCGGCGGTATGCCAACCGGCCGCGCCGACCTCAGCGCGCGAAGACCGGCGCGCAGCGTCCAACGGGCGTTCCTCTCCCACATAGATCACTGCGCCGCTGGCGAGCGCGAATCCGTATAACTGCTAGTCAGCTTCGACGGCAACAGCCTGCGGATTGGCGACTTGCGCACGCACGTCAGGCGGCAGTGACGCGATCTCGATTGCCCGCGAGTCGTGGCACTGCATGCACACGACCGTGATGACGGTAAACGAACTGACGAACAGCCGCGCCCGATCATGGGCACACTTCGGACAATGGATGGGCAGGATGGTGAAGTCGGTGGACATGCGGCGCCTCCCCGGAAAGGCTTGGTGAAGCTGCATGGCCGGACGCGAGAGTCAGGCAGGCTCAGAAAGCATGAGCCCACAGGGTATCGCCGCGATCGCCTGGAATCAAGCGAATACGCCGCCGCCGCAGAGGAGGGTGAGCGCGAGGCTCGGTGGTGCCGGGGGCGGGAATCGAACCCGCACGCCGCTTTCGCGGCCCGGGATTTTAAGTCCGGCTAGTCAGACAAATCAGGCGTATATCAAAGCTTCTTGGCACCTCTTGGCACAACGGCCGAGTGACGCGCTCCGTAGTATGAGCGGCTCGTGAGAGCACGCGTCAGACGGTCCGACGCAGCCGCCCCGCCGCATGGACATCATGCGGGATGCGACCACGTTTGTAGGTCGGTTTGAGAGCGTCGATTGTGTCTGCCAGATCGCGAAGGGCGGCAGGCCAATTCGCTCCTCGCCCATACACCCAATCGGGCCAATACTTGCTCAACGCTTTGTCCGGCGCCATCCGCACGACGCAACGATCCGGTTCCAGAATCACTTCGATCTTCGGCTTCACGGCCATAAACGTTCTCCCCGTGGGCGGAAGTGGTGCCGAGGGCGGGAGTCGAACCCGCACGCCGCTTTCGCGGCCTGCGATTTTAAGTCGCATGTGTCTGCCATTCCACCACCCCGGCAGCCGTGGGCATTGTCGCACACGGCAGGATTGTGGGCGCGCGGCTCGTCGGCGCGCCGCATGCGGCAGCGAAAAATGGCTGATCACGGCGACTTTGAGATACTGATCGGATGCCGCCCCGCTGGAACGCCTGGACCCACATGCAGGCCGTTCAGTTCGATTACGAGCGTGAGCCGAAGCCGCGGCAGGTGCGTCTGTCCGGTCCGTCGATCGTCGTCGGCGAACCCGTGCGGATCGGCGTCTCGGGCGTGGAGATAGAGGCGGTGATCGGTGGCGTTGATGCCGGCGTGCTGACGGTGAAGGTGAAGCGCACACAGGCGAAGGTCGAATCTGCCAAGCCGACGCGAGCGGCTGAACGAGGACCGCGCACCAGAAAACGCGCAGGTTAGCCGTGGACTTGAATCAGACGAGCGATCGCAGCGGCAGTATGGCCGCAGACGCACGCAGTGTTCTCGTGTTGTTTCCTGACACTAATCTCTTCGAGCAGTGTCCGGCGCTCGAATCCCTCTCGTGGCGCGATTTAGCTCACGTTGATGAGATTCATTTGGTCGTCTGCCGCCCAATCCAGCGGCAGATAGACAGACACAAGGGAGGTGGCAACATCAGAATCGCAAAGCGGGCGCGCGCCGTATCAGGCCGCCTGCGGGAGATCATCGCAAATCACGGCATGTCCACCCTGATACGAGAGCGCGACCCACTCGTCCGTCTGTTCATCGACTCCGCGCTACGGCCTGACCCGACGTTGGCGGGCTCTCTGGGCGACTATCAGGATGTTGACGACGCACTCGTTGGGATCGTCGCCACGTATCGACGCGCTCACCCTGACGCCGATGCTCGCGTGTTCACGCACGACATGGGGCCGATGGGCAGCGCACAATCGGTCGGCATTCCTTTCCTCCAGATCCCGGATGGTTGGTTGTTGCCGCCGGAATCGAGCGAGTCGGACAAACGGATCGCGGCGCTCGAACGTGAGCTGGCGCGGGTAACAGGAGCGGAGCCGAAATTCGAGATCCAGTGTGTGGATGCGCACGGTAAGGCAATCGACTCAATCGACGTAGAGTTCACCCGGCATTCACCGCTGCCAGCCGACCAGATCGCCCTGCTAATGTCTCGAATCAAACAGCTCGTTCCGATGGCCCGTCCTGCCACTCGACCGCCGAAGGATGGCCCGCTCTCCGTTGCTTTCGCAGGGATGCGAGTGCCCCCGACAACCGAAGAGATCGCCGGTTACGAACGAGAATATGCCAGGTGGATCGAACGGTGCGAAAAGCTGTTGAAACGTTGGCACCAAATTGCTGACCAGCACAATTCGCTCCCTGCCTTCTCGTTTGAGGCGAAGAACGTCGGCTCACGGCCGGGAACGGCTTCGCTGCTGATGGTAGAAGCACAGGGCAACTTCTTCATCGACTATCGCCGCAAACCGCCCGGCGGAGCGTCGAAACTTGAACTTCCCCGCCCGCCAACACCACCCGCAGGGCGTCATCCCTTCCAGACGGTCCGGGGCACCGATTTCTCGGCGTTGCTGCGGCCGCCTCCGACGCTGGCGCCTATCCGCTATCGAGACGCCAATGAGTTTTATCGCAGATCGGAACAGAAGGGTATTCCAGGCAAGCGGGTGGAATGGGAATGCGAACAATGGAGGCACGAGACGGGATCGCGTCGGTTCAAAGGAGGCTTTCGCATCGGCGCGAATCAAACCGGAGCGTCAGGTGTTCTGGTATGTCGGATTGACGCGGCGAATCTCTCGACACCTGTTGTAAAGCAAGTTCCTGTGCGGATTTCGGTTCGATACGATTCTGCCGAAGAAAGTGCAAAGCTGGCGGTCGAGGCACTGCAGGCTCCGGACTGACTCATCCCGAAATGCTCACCGTCTCCTGGCTGCGTTCAGACAAGGGGTCGGCGTTCAGTCAAGGGCTCGGCGCGGATTTTCATCGCCAGTATGATTCGCGGGACCGGTCTGAACATAGCCAAGAGGCTTACATGAATCTCCTACGTCGAAATGCCGCTACGTCGTCTGCCGTGAGCTGAAACCACTCGCCGTTTTTTCGCCGGTCCTCGAAACGTCGATGCCAGTAATCCTCAATGCCACCGGGGTCATCGGTCTTGATTGCGTGGACGACGCTGCCTTTCTCGGGTAGCTGAATCGCTAGTTCGCGTTCTCGACGGCCAACGGCATTCGAGCGCCCGATCTTGTAGAACCGTCCTGACTTCAACAGATAAACGAACCCAATCTCCGACGCGTTCAGGTTGCGGGCTGGCGCTTCCGGTGTCGGTGCATCCGTGGCAATCCCGGCGCAAATTGCAGCAACATCTGCGAAGTCGGACCGTTCACGACAGAACTCGGCCAGGGCATGGACGAGACCGGCGCGAGTGCCGAACCGATTCGCAAACACGTTGTAGGACGGAAACGTCGGATCGGAGTGCCGCGTGATCTTCAGTTCGCCCCGGACCGGGAATTTGCCGAGACCACGACACAACTGCGCGAGCCGCGAGAGCAGGACATCTGACGGATACGCTTCGTTCAGCGTGTTTCGGCTGAAGCCAGCCTCGGCGACTGCATCACCCCACCGACTCCAATACTTTCCGTGCCAGTCGGTCGGTTTGACGCCAGTTGCTTGGAAGAACCTCGCCTCGCCGAGCGCAACGCCTCCGTTGGCGCTCGCCGTTCGCTTGATTTCGTCGAGGATATGTTCTCTGGTGACCTTCACGCCGAAAAGTATACGGCGTCGTGAGCGGACGATTCACGAGCGCCGACCACCGCTGCATTGGTGAAGCGAACTCCTACCTACCTCTCGTTGATATCGTGATCGGACACCCACACGTCGCAAAACGACATGCCTGGATCGGCCACGTTTGGGCCGTAGAGCACGCCATCGTCCGAATCCTCTGGAATGTATAGGAATGTCGGTTGCGTGAAGTCCGGCGCGGTCAACTTGATGCTCACGTCCACAGGAACGGCTGATCGCGCGATCGACGACACGAGAAGCGATTTCCCGACCGTGGTGTTGCGTTCCGCGACTGCGCGAACCTGTTCAACGAGTAGTCGGGCAATGGCCTGCGCCCCTCGTCCGCGATTCACCGCTTTGTTGAGTGCGCGTTCAAGAAAGCGCCGCTCATCGCGCGTGAGTTCGGCCCCCGCAGAACGCAGCCAATAGCTCGCGGTTGATGGCAACGACTCCACGACAATCGCGAACTCGTCCCGAGCTTCCGCCAGCCATCCCCCCTCCTTCGTCCAGAAGTTCGAGAGCATCATGTAAACCGGGCGGAGTGGTTGATCCGCGCCGCGCGATGCAAATCCCACTCCGGCAATCGCGAGGCGCCGAATCGCGGCGGCGTGGCTCTGGAGAGAGGGCGGGATCGGCACAGCACCAACACCTGCCTTGAACTGCGTTGCGAGCCAACGAAGTCGATCTTCGCCGGACCCGCCACGCGCAAGGGACTGTGTTAGCTTGGCCGTGATGGCGCGATGCGTTGCTTCGGGAGGGTTGCCCAACAGACCCATCCCCGTGTAACCGAACAGGATTGCGCGGTGGAAGATCGTCGTTTTCGGCGTCACGTCCGTGTGATCGCCAGTTCCGGTATAGGTGAGCCGGCGGTCAGACACCTGGACCGCGTAGTCGGGCGTGAGGACGTTGAGAATCAGGGTCATAAGGGGTCGGCAATCGTTCCGCTTGCGCGCGAGCTACGCGCCAAACAGCAATCGAGCAATCGGATCGGAAAATCCCGTCAGCGTTTCACCAATCAGCAGCCACCAGAACCCGAGCCAACCGACGTGAAGGCCGCCTACCTCCATCTCGCGGAGCGTGTCGCGGATCTGGCCTTGTTCCGTGCGCCTCTCGCGTATCTCGGCCGCAATCTGCGCTTCAACGTTCGCGATGCTCTTATCGAGCCTTTGCACGTCAGCGACGTGTTCGTGCCGTATGAGGCGGATCTCTTCTTCGAGGAGATCCACACGGCGCTTCAGATCAGTTGCCGTCAGGTCATAGCCGAATCCCACATGAGCGGACGCATCAGCCTTCACGTTCACAGTGTCGGAGGCGCTGATCCCCACGACCTGAGGTTTCCGACGCCACCAGCGTGAAACGGCGGCGACCAGTCGTTCGGCCAACGAAGGCAATCCGAATTTCGATCGCTTCTCCGTCAGCTCGGTTGCGACCAGCACCAACCCAAAAACATTCAGGATGCTGCCGGCGTATGCAATCGCGGTGGACGGTGGCGTGTGGAACCATTCTGCAACGCTGTATCCGCCAACCGCGGCAAGCAGGACGCCAGCGAGAAACGCGGCCAGCGCCCACCATTTCACTTCCATGCTGTGAAGTGTCGCACGAGCAACGTGCGCATCCTCATCAAGCGCGTCTCCACGCACGATGGCTGGTCACGAGCTTCGCAGGCGCGCGTCGAAGCGCAAATGCGATGATGCCAGGACCGCGCCGTCATCTCTCGACACGGCACGAGAAATGACGAACAATCGGCACAATGCGGAGTGCTCCTGTCCGTGTTCGATCGCGGCGCCAAGTAACAGACGCGAACAAGACTGAAGCTGTGCGGCTGGTGCTCCATGGCGCTGGTCGATTCCAGATGCCGCGCGTGCTCACGATGTCCCGGAAAGCGACCTGCGAGATTGGCTGCGTCACGCCCGTCAATCCGAGTCAGTGTGCGCGGTGTTGGCGTGTGTTCGGCCGGCCGAGGGACGCCTCTGTCCCCAGCACCAGGGGCAGTGGGGGTGGACTATGCCAGTTTCCCCCTACAGCACACGCGATTGGCGTGAGGCACGACGCTGGTTCTTGGCGTCACATGCGTTGTGCGGCGCACGGATTGACGGACAGCGGCATCACGAGCATTCTGTCTGCGCACGTCAGGGATGGAACGTTGTCGCAACGTGCGTTGATCACATCTGGCCCCACAACCGAGATTGGTGGGAGTTCTGGGACATCGAGAACTGGCAAGCACTCTGCGATTCGTGTCACGGGTGGAAAACGCGTCAGGACGACTGGCGCAGCCCTCCGTAAGGCTCGATGCTCTCGCGTAGTAACGTTCATTTCGGACACCGTGTCAAACAACAGTTGATGTTCCGAATAAGGACGGCGCGGCCATTGAGACGTGTGCTCGTGGCGGGTGTCGTGCTCGTCGCCCTCACAGTCGTTGCTGGAGCAGTCTATCAGCACGTCTCGGACCGTCTCGACGCGAGCACGACACCGCCCGGACGCCTCATCGACATAGGCGGATATCGACTGCACATGTGGTGCAAGGGCACCGGAATGCCGGCTGCGGTGTTCGACGCCGGGCTCGGAGACCACTCGTTCGTTTGGAACTTCGTGCTCGACGGCGTGTCCCGTTTCACGACCGCATGTGCGTATGACCGATCAGGCGAAGGCTACAGCGACACTGGTCCGAGTCCCCGCACGACATCACAGATTGCGTCCGAACTCGCGACGCTTCTCGACCGTGGCGACTTTCGCGAGCCGGTGATTGTCGTCGGCGCATCATGGGGCGGATTCACGGCGAGGCTGTTTGCATCGCGCTTTCCCGAACGAACCGCGGGTGTCGTCCTTGTCGATGCGGCTCACGAGGATCAAGGATTCGACATGCCGCCGTTCGCTCCGCTCGTTCCTGTTGCTGGGTCCCTCGGGGTCCTGCGTCTAGCGCGCATTACGCTTGGTCGTGATGCGGATACAGAACCCGATGCCGTGCGGCCGTATCAGCGAGCCACGCTGTTTCGCGCAGCCCGTTACCGCACGCTCTACGACGAAGTGAACCATATGACGGAGAGCGCAGAGCAGATGCGGAACAGTCGCGTGCGACTCTCGATGCCGGTTGTTGTCGTTACCAGCGGACGCGGCAACAACGACTCACATTGGCGCGCCCTTCAAGACAACCAAGCCATCATATCCAGCAGAGGGTGCCGTATCGTTGCAGAGGGCGCCGGCCACTTGGTTCACCGCGACGCCCCAGAAATCGTCGTTGATGCTGTTCGCCGCGTCATCCAAGCGCGTTCAAATCCCGTGAGCGATCCGTGCTCCCTACCAGCACGGCCTGACTGACCCTCTCCCAACGTGTTTCGAGCGACGAGACAATCGCGGGTTCCGGCTTCTGGTCGGGGCCGGCGCCTGTTGCGATTCGCGCGCAATATTGCACTTGACGCTGGTCTTACAAGATGTAAGATCGTGCCCCGGAGGTTGGGTATGCTTGGCCGAATCACCATTGCTCTCGTCATTGCAACGACTGGCGCCGTGGTCGCGGCTGACCTGTCCGGGGCTTGGAGAGTGCGGACCAACTTCGAGTGGCTGGCGGCACTCGATTGCACCTTTACGCTTACCGCTAACGCTCCTGGCTCGTGTCGCGTCGGCGACAGGGCGCTCGAACTTCGGGAAGTCGCTACCTCGAATGGCGATGCATCGTGGAGCATGGACGCTGAGGGCAGCGCGCCAGGGGGAGGCACTGTGCGCTACTTATTCACAGGCAAGTTTGAGGACGACAGCACGATTCGCGGAAAGGTTCTCGGGCGTGATCTGAGCGGCAGGTTCCCCGACCAGAGCGGGAACTTCTCTGCGACGAGAACGCGTTGAGTGCGCGTTCAGACGCGAGTGCTCGGCCGCAATCCTCGCAGATGATGTTGCGATACCAAATATTGGCGGCCGTTCTGGTCGGTATCTGGCTGTCTCTCGCCGCGCTTGCCACCCAGAATCCGACACGCACCGATGGTTCATCGGCATCTGCCACGTTCGATGTTGTGTCCGTGAAGCCGAGCGCATCTGCTGATGATCCGTCTCGGCTGACAGCAGCGCCGGGCGGGCGTGTCGTCGGCACGAACGTCACGCTCAAAACATTGATCCGGCAGGCATATCGCGTTGGTGACGACGAAATATCAGGTGGCCCGCCCTGGATGGACACTGACCGCTTCGACATTCAGACGAAGGCCGCTTCAGACGTGCCGCTCGACCAACTGCAGATCATGTTCAGGAACATGCTCGCGGCGAGGTTCGGGCTGGTGCTCCATCACGAGCAGCGCGAGCGGCCAGTCTACACACTCGTGAAGGCGCGAACGGATGGCAGACTCGGACCACGCCTGCACCCGGCCGGCGTGGATTGCGAGGCGTTGGTGGCGCAGAACGGCGGACGGCTTACGCCACCCAACGGTCAGCCAGTCCCAGCCGCGTGCGGAATCCGCATGGGCGTAGGAACAGCGACCGGAACCGGCGCACTGATGTCACGCCTCGCGGCGAATCTTTCACCATTAGTCGGCCGACTCGTGATCGACCGCACCGGAATGACGGGTAGCTACGACTTCGATCTGCGATGGGCGCCGACGACCGCGCCGACTGCAGATATAGGAGCGAATACGGCTGCGGACGGTCCGTCGATCTTTACCGCGCTGACGGAACAGCTTGGACTGAAGCTCCAAGCCGTGCGCGCGCCAGTGGATGTCTTGATCGTGGACAAGGCGTCCAAGCCTGACCCCGATTGACTTCCCGCTCGCGTTGTCAATGCAGCAATGCGAGCATACGCCCGTGCTGATCATCCTCAGTGGTCATTCCGGTGTCGGCAAGACAACGATCGGCCGTGAAGTTGTGCGCCGTCTCCGCGGCGTCTACATCCGCATCGATTCCATCGAGACGGCGCTGCGACGTGACGGAATCGACGACATCCGCGATGAAGGGTATCGCGTAGGCTACGCCATCGCGGTCGAGAACCTGCGGCTCGGCATGCTGGTTGTTGCTGATTCAGTGAATCCCTGGTCCCTCACGCGCGACGCGTGGCATGACGCCGCACGGCAGGCGTGCGCTCGCTTCATCGATGTCGAAGTGATCTGCTCCGATGCGATAGAACATCAGCGGAGAGTCGAAGCACGCGTGCCCGACATCGCCGGACATGTCCTTCCTACATGGCTGGAAGTCATGAATCGCGACTATCGAGCGTGGGATTCGGCGCGGCTCGTCATCGACACAGCGATTGCCACTGTGGACGAGAGCGTCGAACGTGTCATCCGTGCGGTGCAGGCACTCTGAACACCTTGCTCCTACGCGTCCGCGATCGGCGCCGCCCGGTCAGCTTCAACGCTGCGCTCCTAAATCGGCCGAATGTTGCGCGTGCCGTGGATGGATCTTCAGGTTGTGCCCGAGATAGACGTGAAATGATGACAGGCTTTCCCAGTGCGTGATCTCGGGGTGCGCCTGCTGAAGTGCTCTCGAACACGTCTTGTGGGCGAAGAACACGTCGGAAGCACGCTTGTCGGACCATTCCCACGCGTAGTCGCCATCGTTCGCGTTTCTTATTCTCCGATTGCAGTGATCACAGAACACGATAGGGTAAGCGTCAATATTGCGAACGACGATTCGGATCGGCATCCCAGGCTCCAACACGTTGACGGATTGTTTGCGATTTGGGTCGGTGCCGCGGACCGCCCGCTACGTCCGTGCTCCCTACACGATGTCCACCTGTCCAGGCTGTCCACGCGTCCACCCCGTTTTGATTTCTGGAAACGCCGCGCGGCCGTGCAAGACTCGTAGAGAGGGTAGACAGAGCGGACAGACAAATAAATCTAAAGAATCTACGCTAAATCGTTAGAATTTTCTCGCAATTCGGCTGTCCACTCTTGCTGTCCACCCGATGTCCACTCCGGGTCAGGCGGCGCCGTCCTGGACAGCGGCGGCATCGTCGGAAGGCCAATCGTTGCTCGTGCCGGTAGCATTGTCGAACACCGCGCGGCACTCTGCGAGCGAGGGGAATCGCCATGCGTTGTCGCGCTTCTTGCCCTCCGTCGGATCGGTTACCAACTGCACCTTGCCGGCGTCACGCGGCCAGCTCGCCATGCCCCCCGCTTTGAAGTGCCGGGCGAAATGGCTCCCGAGACCACCGGCGCTCTTTTTTGTGCCACGCGTTTTGAACTTGTCGAACCACACGGAGTAGCGTTCCAGCACAAGCCCACGCGCGATCTTGTTTGCCCACGTTCGCTGCCACGTCTCGGGATCGGCCGACGAGAGCACTTCGCGCCACCACTCGTCCTCCGGCGACAGCGATTCGGCTTTCATCTCGCGCTTCGCGCGCGTCTCGGGAGGCAGCCGAAGCAATTCCCAATCGACCTTGTAGCCAATGAAGTAATGAAGCATCGCTGCGCGTCCACCCTCGTCAAGCTCTTGGTGTAGCGCGCCGAAGTAGCCTTGGTCTTGCTTGTATTGTTCCGCCACCTGCAGAATGAACAGCCGTCGGTCGTCACGCTCCACCGGCAGCGGCACGTCTGCGTTGCTCGCGATGATGATATGCAGCGCCGACTGCTGCATCTCCTGCGGGACGTGTTTGCGGTTGATGATGATCGTATCTTCCGTGATCAACCCTTTGAGGCGATTGGCGCCCTTCTTGTCGCCCCACATGGCTTCGTCCGCGAACACGAGCACGCAGTTTTCCAGATGCGAATTGAAGTCGCCCGTTAGATCCTCGGGCCGTTTCAGGTGCGCGTAGTTCTTCGGACGGAACAGCCCGCCGAGCATCGTGTTCGCGAAGTAGCCTTTGCCGATTCCTTGGCCGCCCTTCAGGACCGGCGCGACCCACGCGTGCTGCCCTGGGTATTGCACCAACGCGGCGATCCAGTTGTGCATCCACCGCTCGTGCTCTTGGTTCCCACTGCAAACAACCTCTCGAATGTGGAACTCGTTCAGCGACCAGTCGCCCGGTGCGGCCTGGACAGCCAGTCCCTTCCAAGTGTTGTAGTCGTTCGGCCCGACGACGGCCTTCGATCCGGGTGGCGCGAACACCAATGTGCCGAAGCGTCGGGCGTCCTCATGTGTGAGCCAAAAGCTTCCCAACGGGATATTCGACCCATCCACTCGCACCGGGGGTTCGTGGCACAGGTGACGTTTGAAAGCGGCGAACTCCCGGATGCGCACTACGTCGCCGTCATCGTCGAACTCCACAACGAACCTATCGCTCTTGTAGGTGCCGATGTCCGCCAGCGCGTATCGTTCATTCAGGCATGCGATGCGCGCATCGATGTCGGTGCTGTCTGTCGCCATCCCTGCGGGTCTCCTGCTGGCACTTCCAGATCGCGCGACGCGTTTCGCACGAAGGCGGCCAGTTCTGCCCGCATTCTCGGCCGATGCTGGCGCGAGCATTACTGAGCAATACGCTACGGCTCGAAGGTATTTAGGGCAGCGCCCCTCAATCGGCGTGACCAGCAGGGGCCGAACTGAGTCCGACGTGCGCTTGACGAAGGTAAGCGTGAGCGCCAGCGAAAACCGTCGGCCTTGGACGACCGTGGTCGGCCGTGCCGCGCCGTATGCGCGCGGACTTGCTTCTCGTAGATGGACCCGCGGCCAATATTCTGGCGACGCACCACGTCGCGATGACCTGGAACGTCGGGCGGGCGTCGAACGGTCAAGATTCGGCCGATGACTGGGCGGCTGCCTCACGCGGCGACTGCCCCCTCACTCCGATTCGTCCCACAACTTCTTCCACATGGGGATGGTATGACCCTGCTCGGCGCCGCAGTCGCGCGCTGCTTCCCTTGCGGATACTTCCACGAAAACATGGAAAGAGTCTCGCCCTTTCATTGTGGTGCGGAATACGAGATACGCCTTGCCGGTTCGCTTGCCCGTGAACGTTTTCATGCGCAGGCCGAGGCCGGCGCTCTTACTCCTGTGCGGCATGCGAAGAAGTGTAGCCGCGATGCTCGTCGGGCGGTCGCGTCGGAAACCGAGCCGTTGTCCCGATCTGCCCGGCGTAATAGACGCGGGTCCGGCATTCCCAATACAGCATGCGTATCGTGTAGTCGGTGCCCTCGGTGTGCCGCACGGCGACCGGGTGCCAGCGCCCGCAGTGCGGGCATCGCAGCTCGTGGCCGGGCTGGAGGGGGATGTCCATCGCGACGAGCGTATGCAACGCGGAGGACAGGGCGGCTCACGAGGCATTTCGCACGCACCTTCAATCGATCCTGCTTCACACGACGCGGCGGCGACGTTCGTATAGCCGCCGAGTGGCACTCTCTACTGCGACCGTAGCGAAATGATCGGGTCCACCGCGGACGCACGACGAGCGGGTATGTGGGCCGCCGCGAGAGCAATGAGGAGGAGTGCCCCAGCAGCGGTGACGAGCACGAGCGGACTCTGCGGCTGCACGCCAAACAATAACGCTCGAAGGCTGAATCCGGCGGCGATGGCCCCCGGAACGCCAACGACCAACCCCGGAATCACGAGACGCAGTGCATCGCCAAACACCATCCTACGCATCCGCGATGGGTTGGCACCAAGGGCGAGACGCACCCCAAGTTCCCTGGTGCGTTGCAGCACGGTGTGCGAGAGCACGGCGTAAACGCCGATACCCGCCAACAGCACCGCCACAAGCCCAAACAATACAAGCACCATGGCTTCAAATCGCCGTGGCGCGACAGCACTCGCAACGACTTCGGACATTGGGCGAATCGCGTCGAGTGGAACTTGCGGATCGAGTCCGCGGATAACGTTTCGTGCTGGGACGGCGAGTGCCAATTCGTCTGTCGTGGTCCGCAGCGCGAACGATACGTCGTTCAGAAATCCCTGCCAGTAGGGAACGTAGACGGAGAGCGGTGGCTGCACGTCGAGACCCATCGCGCGCACGTCCTCCACCGTGCCTATGACGGTGAACAGCGTGTTGCGATCAACTGCGAGCCGGAATTGCTTTCCGATCGGATTCTCGCTGGGCCAGAGCCTCGACGCCATTCCACGCGACACGACGGCTACACTGCGCGATTGATCAGTGTCCTGGAACACACGTCCGCTCAGCAGACGAATGCCGAGCGTGCGGAAGTAATCAGGGTTGACCGAGCGAAGGTCACCGAGTGGACGCTGCTGTGGGGGTATCGGGGCATCCTCTGTTCCTGCGGCGGCAACCAGTGTATTCATTGCGACGCCGTTCAGCGGAAGCCGATTCACGACTGCGGCAGCCGTCACTGCAGGAAGTGCGTCCAAGCCTTCGAGTGCCACACGAACAAAGGCCGCCTTCGCTTCGCGCGTTGGGTATCGAGTCGGTGGTAGGCTAACCCTGAGACTGAGCACATGTTCCGCGGAGAACCCACGGTCAACGCTGAGCACGTTGACAAAGCTCCGAATCAGCAGTCCCGCGGCAGACAAACACACGAGCGTCAGAGCCACTTGTGTTCCGACGAGTAGACGCTTTGCGCCTCGATCTCGGCGATCCTGGCCCGCGACGCTGGCCGCTCCACGGATCGCATCGATCATGTTAGTGCTGGCGACGCGAATGGCAGGCACAGCTCCGAGGAGGATGCTGCACACGATAATCAGCACGCTCGTGAATACCAGCGCGCGAGGATTCACGGCGACTTCTTCCAAGCGCGGCACGTCTACGGGAATCGTTCGGGCGATCAACGGAAGGGCCACATACGCGAACGCGATACCAACGCCACCACCGACTGCGGTCACAACGGCGCTTTCAATCAGCATTGCCTGAATGAGCCGCCCGTGACGGGCGCCGATGGCCGCTCGCAAACCTATCTCGCGGCGACGATCCCACGCACGAGCAAGAAACAGATTCGCCAGATTTGTGCACGCGATGAGGAGGACAAGCACGACACCCGCCCACACGAACAGCAGATTGTCCTTTGAAGTTGTCGTGATCTGTTCCTGCAAGGACACGATCTCGGCTGCGAGCGGGATCGGTGGCGTGATTCGTCGGCCGATAGCGGCTTCGATGCCGGTCAGCTCTGTCCGCGCCTGCTCCACCGATATTCCGTTGCGGAGTCGAGCAATGCACGCGAAGCTGTTCTCGTCTTGGTCGGGCGGTGGAATGACAAAAGGAACCCACAGCTCCGGCGAACCCCCCGTGATCGGCATCGTATACAACCGCTCAACCCGGGGGAACCGAAAGGTGGCTGGCAGGACACCGACGACCGTGTAGGGTTCATCGTTCAGTGTTACGCGCCCTCCCACGATGGCGGTATCGCCGCCGAACCGTGTCCGCCACAGCGCATCGCTCAGCACAACCACGCGATTGCGGCCGGCCGTTTCTTCATCTGCAGTGAAGGTCCGACCCAGCGCCGCGGACACGCCCAGCAGCGGGAACAACGCTGACGATACTCGTCCGGTCTCAAGACGTTCGGGTTCCCCCGCGCCGGTCAAAATCATCGGCGAGGAGCTGACGAGAGCCATCGCCTCGAATGACCGCGCGGATCTGCGCCACTCCTGGAATTCCCGGCCGGACGTAGGAAACCGGCCGAGACGCGGGACCACGTCGTGGATCACGACCAGCCGGTCTGCGTCACGATACGGCAGCGGTCGCAGGAGCACGGTATCGATGACGCTGAACACGGCGGCGTTCGCGCCAAGAGTAACAGCGAGCGTGAGAACGGCGATGCACGCGAATCCTGGCGCACGACGTAGCGACCGCCCGGCGTATCGCACGTCATGCAGGAACCCATCGACCATATTCGACCAGACGTATCAATGTGTGTGCCGTGCGATTATCTTCGGAAAGCCGCGTGAGAGCCGGTGGGCAGCGTCCGCCGGTGGGATCACTCGTCCCGTGAACGAACACTCGTCGCGGGTGCTTCGGACAAGGCGGCGGACGGCGGTGTCGAGCTGCTGACCGCCGGCCGTGGCCGTAACGGTCGATCTGCGGCCAGCTCCGCGCGGATTCTATCGAGCGGCGTCTCGCGCGGCCATCTCGCGTCTATCTCAACCCGAAAGGTCGGGACGCCAGCGGCAATCGGCGAGATTTCCAGCGGTTTTCGGCGCAGTCCGTCGCTGACCTGTTCCCACGTTCCAGGCAGCGAAGGACCGACGTGGTGTTCCTGCGCGCGCAGACCAGCAGCAAGCACAAGGAGGAGGACCGGAACAATCCGCACCGTCTCGTTAGACGCGTCTGGCGGCGGACTTAGCCTTGTTGACCCTGCGGTCGGCTTGCCTATAACCCCACTGACTGGAGAACTGAGGATTCCACGATTGCACGCTGCTGGCAAGCAGTGCGGTCGATCGCCCAATCCGCGCCGTTCCGATCCTGCCGGCTGTCACTTCGCGCTCACTTCTCGGCCCCTCCAGAAGTGACTTTTTCGCTTCCCGGATATAGATGTCGTCCGTATCACTTCAGAAGTGATGGAACCGCGGTTTCGGGCTGTCACTTCACGAAGTCAGCGGGCGATCACCGGGCGATTACCGCGTGCCCGCGGGCCCGACGATCTGCAAGTCCCCCGGTCGTTGGGGGCGACTGTGCAGAAGCCTGCAGACGGTCGATTCGGCTTCCCGTCTCGATCGGTGCGCGGTCGTGCGAGGGCAGTTCGACCTATGTCGTCGGTCAACGGGAGAACCCGTATCGGAACCGCAAGTCTCGAATTACACCGGGGTAGATTCCCGCTCGGCGTCCGTCATCATCGATCTCAGCGAGCGTGCCGCGGATCACTCCCGCGTCGTCGGCGATGTCGCTCCACAGGATGCGACAGCGAGCGGTCGTCTCGTTGTCGATGTTCGACTCGGCCGCCCAGCTTTCTTGCCATGCAAAGTCGGTCGCTGTTTCCCACGCGAACGCACCGCGCGATCCGACGCCAACACCGACCGTATCCGCAGACCCGACGCCGAGCGATACACCGCTCGACGTTGCGCGTGTGCGCTTCGCGTAGCACCCGTCCAGATAGCGGCGAAGATTCGCATTGAGCGTGTCGGCTCGTCGGCTCAGAGCGGCAAGCGTCGGAGCGAACATGCGCTCTGCGTCCTCCTTCATCGTGTCCCCAGGAGTGGCGGTTCTCGACGCTGCCGGCGAGGGCGATGGCGCTGGCGATGGTGTCGCCGCTGGTGCAGGCGTCGGAGCGGGAGCAGATTCGCGCGGCGCGGAAGCGATTTCGTGCTGCTGGCGTTCTTCCCACCTGCGTTGTTCCAGCTCGCGCTGCTCGCGTGCCGACACGCCATCGTCCGATGTATTCGAGTATCGAGTGGTTGGTGCTGTCGGCCGCGGTGGAAGGACATCCGCCGCTCGTGGTTGTTGAACGACGGGCGCGGGTTCGACGTGTTGCGTAACTGAATTGCTGGTCCATGCGACGCAGGCTCGAATCAGAATCAGAAGCAGGAAGCCGACCAGAGATTCTTTGACCCTCGAACCCGTCCGAGCCTCTTTGCGCGGCGGGACGGGATTCGTGTTCATCGTCGGCCGCGTTTGACCGCAACGGCACTTGTCCACGTATCGCGGCACGAGCCGACCGCAACGCTCACACGTCCAGGCCGTGCGATCGGATTGGGTGCCGGTCTGCTCGACTGCAGTCGGCGTGCCCGCGGCAGGTTGAGGCGTGGTGCTGGATCGCGCGTCCGTGCCACGCGTCGCGGCATCGGCGAGATACGCATCGTATGCGCGCCGTTGTTCTGGATCGCCGAGCACACTCCACGCCTCATTGAGCAGCGCGGCCGTCTCGGTCGCATTCGCAGTCGGATTGCGGTCAGGGTGGCACGCGATGATACGCGCGCGGTAGACCGCCTTGATGTCGTCGGTGGAGGCGGTCGGCGGAACACCGATCACGTCATAGAGCGTCATCGTGCTCACTGCGCGATAGGAAGCTCGGTGTTTGAGAACGCCCATTGACCATTGTCGCGGTCCCAGCACGCCACAGCTACCCAAGGCGCCAACTCACCATGGAAGATGCTGCCGTTTCGGTAGTCCGCAAACGTGGACAGCGGGACTTCGACGCTCTCAGCCGGATGAAGGATGCTGACAGTCACTGTCCTATCTTCGGGGTTCCCCTGCTCGCGAGCACGCTGCTCCTGCGAAAAGTCGCCGTTATTGATGGTCACGCGGCAGTTCCGCAGGCTCGTTTCTCCTGTGTTTCTCACGGTCATACGGCCGGTAGCGGTATCGACAAGAACGAGCGCGGCGTCGCTTACAGCATTTGAGGGCAGTGGACGGCCGCAGCCGGCGCTCGTCACGCAGATCAGCAGCCGCGCGACGGCGACGGACGTTGAAGTCCGTTGTTTTCTCGGATTGCAAGTCACGCGTCGGACGACGTCGATCACGGGGATTCGCATCATCTAGTGAAATCGTCACTGGCGTGATGCTCCTTTAGGGAGCATTTGAGAGCGCGTCACGTTGCGGCGTGTGATGCGCTCCGAGCCTCTATCTCACCTTGCGACGCACCGGACGTGCCTCGGCCAGCAATCCCTTGATCGCTAGTTCCACGTATTTGGGAATCTTCGGCAGGAAGCCGCGTTCGTAGCGAGTGATCGTGTTGCGGGACATGCCGAGTCTGTCTGCCAGTTCGCTCTGGGTGAGACCGAGGAGGAGCCTCTGACGGCGAAGCTCCCGGCCGGTCAACTGCAGGTAGGCTACTTACGGGAGCATGCCCGGTCAATCGAGCGGGTCAGGAAACAACTGATTGGTGAGCCCCGAACCGGCGCCGCCGAACGGCCGCCAATTCGGGGCGAAAGTGACGCTAGGCCGAGGGGGATTGTTGGACCCGCCGACGCCATCGCTTCAGCGTCGAGCGCGATACGCCGAGACGGTCAGCGGCGACTGTCAGCGGCAAGCCAGAGACGTGCTGCAGGCGTTCGAGTGGCGGACGTGCCTGTGGTCTACCGAGCTTCCGACCTTGCATCCTGGCGCGCTGCAGGCCGGCCAGGACGCGCTCTCTGATCCGCTCTCGCTCAAACTCCGCCAACGCTGCCAAAATGTGCAACTGCAGCTTGCCGGCAGGCGTGGTGCAGTCGATGCCCTCACCGAGCGACACAAACGTAATTCCGAGCTGCTGCAGTTCTTCCAGCATCGTCACCAGATGCCGCAGGTTGCGTCCGAGCCGGTCCAAGCGCCAGCACACGAGGACATCAAAGCGTCGCCGCTTCGCATCACGGAGCAGAGCATCGAGGGCCGGGCGCTTGTCCTTCGCGCCCGACACTCCACGATCGACAAACTCGACGGACGTCCACCCGCGAGCGGTGACGTATCCGCGTAGCTCCTGGAGTTGGTTCTCCGGCTCCTGGTCGAGCGTCGAGACACGCGCGTATACCGCGGCTCTCATGACCCCTTCCTCGGCTGCAGGCGCTTCAGAGCAGCGACAGCGCGAGCGATGGCTGCGTCCAGCATGCGGGCGTTCTCACTGATGGTCTGCGCCTCTGAGCGAACGAGAGCGGCCAGAACGACCGCTCCCTGTAACGCGTTCGCCAATTCATCGACGGCGGCGCGCACCTGCTCATCGTGCGGATTCATGACTGCGCTCCTGGCGTCTCCGCCGATTCGGGTGTGACGCAGACCGCGCGCACGAATCGCAGCGATTCCAGATTGCTCTGAACTTCGGCTGCCAGAACGTAATCCGCGCTGGCGTGGTCGTGTTCCTGCCGAAACGTCGCGGCATCGACGCGCAGCACGACTGAATAGCGCAGGGTCACAACACGTGGTCCGGTCATCGCTCCGCCTCCGCGTCGGCCGCGCGACCAGCTCGCAGGATTTCGTCGGCGACCTTGAGGATGCGCTGTGCCGACCGCTCGGGAATCGGATTCCCTGCGCCTGCCCACGACTGAATGTATCCGCGTGCAAACTCGACACCGGGCAAGTCGAGCGCAGCGCAGCACAGAAGTGCGACGGCTTCCGCTTCGCACTCGCGCAGATGCCGCGGAGTCAACTCTCCGTCGCTGTGCTCCGTGCCTTCCGCCGTGTGACCGAGCAGCACATGCGCGACTTCGTGGAATCGCGTCTTGTGCGGCAGGGGGTTGAGCGGACTAATCGCGATGGACCGACCACGCGCGTATCCCATGCAGTTGCCGTTCAGCGCCTCGAAGGGGACTTCCTGCACGTCGAGCGCAGCCAGCGCGCGCTGCACGTCCCATGCAGGCATGGGCGGATACGGAATCGGCCGCCCGTCCGTCTGAGCCAACACGAACCACTGCGCGCGATACACGAACCACGTTGCAGCCTTCTCCTCCTCCTCCGTTCCGTCGTCCGCCGTCGTCGTGCGCTTCACCGTGACCGGCCGACAGAGCGTGATCGCCTTCTCGCCCTTGCGGACGTAGCGCCCGAGTTCCTTCCATCTCTGGAAGGTCGCAATCGGTCCAGGCTGAATGCCGCGCGCCTCGCACTGCGCCCACGCGAGAAGCTGATTGCCGAAGCTGTAGTTGTGGAACGCCGAGTATGCCGAGAGAATCCGTCCGGGTTCGTTTACGGCCTGTTCGAGGAGCTGCGCGAATGTTGCCGGGGCAGGTGTTGCCATGTGGTCCTCCATCCGCGTGTGCGGGCGAGGGCCAACGAGCTGCCTGCGATAATGGCAGGAGCCGTCAGCCAAGTATCGGTTGGTTGCCGGTTAGGAGTGGCCGAGTGTTCCCGCACCCGGTCGCTCCGCTCTCTTTGACGTTCTACCGTCACGTAGAACGCATCATCACTTCATCAAGATAAGCTGCGAGACTCGCGCCAATCGCGCCGCGCGAAATCGATCGACTTTCCTCCACCCACGCGCGTGATCGCACACTGAGCAGACGACATTCCTCAAAGACGCAGAACGTCTGAATCGATCGCATCGAGCCGAGCGCCGTTATCAATCGAGCAGATCAGACCGAGCAACGTAGAAGGGTGGGGGGACACCCCGCTGACTTTCGGGTGGCAGGGGCTTGCGGTGGGCGCGCAAAAAATTCATTCATCTTTTCCCCCTTGATGCCGCGGTGCGATTCATATTCGCGATGGCAGCGCCGATCCCTTGCAGCACTTCCTCACCACGGGCGAGATTGGTCCACGTCAGCAGCTCACGGTGTTTTATTCGCCACTGCTGCTGCACGATGCGATCGATTTTCGGATTGTCAAGAGCGTCGCTCACCAACAACGACACTTCGTTGTCGTGCCACCCTTTCGTATGCAACGCGACGACATCAATCAGGCGGGCTCGCGCGTGATTCACCGCCGGCTCGTGCTCTCCCTTCAGCCGCAGCATCGCGCCCTTCCATGATGCGATCGCAACCAGTAGCGGACGTAACTCGGGCAAGGTGTCGAACACGCCCGGCTCGCTGCTGAGCGACGTTACCGCCTCGGACGTTCTGTTCACCGCGTCGTCAACTGCACTCGCCTTCTTCTTGATCGGCTCCGGCTCTTTCCTCGGCGCCTGACGCTTCTTCCGCTTCGAGACGGCCCGTGCTGCGACACGAAGCTGATCGCACGTAGCCTCCAGCAACCAGCGTGGACAACCCATCTCCACGAGTCGGTCGAACGCCACCTTCGCATCGAGATCCCTAGCCCGCATCGCGATCCTCTCGATCGGCAGGGTAACAAAACCCGGCCGAAATTCGATGGTTCTCGTTATCTGAGCGATCCGCTCAGGCGTCCGACGATGGTTGTGGCGGGACGAATGGTGCTCGCTCGAAACCAACGAGGATGAAATGGACGAAAAGCTACTGCTCAAACCGAGCGAAGCCGCGGGGTTGCTGGGCGTCGGTCGGATGCGTGTGTATGAACTGATTCAACAGGGTTGGATTCCAACGGTGCGCCTCGGAAGTCGATTGCGGATTCCCGCAGAGCAACTGCGCGAGTGGGTGCGACAGGAATCCAGTTGTCGCGGAGGACAGCCGCACAGTTTGGAACCTGCTGCGAGCCTTCAGAGTGGAGTTCACCGATGATGACCGTGGTGAATGATCACGCCGAGGCGCCAGACGCAGACGTGTTGCGCGCCCTCGGCATCTTCGTTCCATCGACGCTGGTGGAGCAATCAAAACGGCAGACGGCGAATCGCGATTTGGTGTCCGGCCTTATACGGCTCGGATCTCTGAACATGCTGGTCGGCGACAGCAATCTTGGCAAGACGCCGTTGGCGATACAGCTTGGTGCCTGCATTGCCTCCGGCACACCGTTTCTGGGGATGAACGTCAGACGCGGTCGCGTCTTGTATTGCGATGCAGAGAGCGATCTTCAGCGATTCTTAGATACGCTCGGCGCGATTAGCCGGCACTTGGGGCTGCCAGAGCCGCCCGAGGATTTCCACACATGGTCGCCGCTCTGGGATACGGGCACGGAGGACGATGAATCAGAGTGGGGCGACCGCCTACTGGCGCGTGTCGAAGCGGTGAAGCCGCTGCTCGTCATCGCTGACCCGCTACGTATGTTCTGGCCGGCCGCGGAGACGAAGAACCACGAAGCCGCGACCGTCGTATCCGCTCTCCGCAATGCAAGTCGCGCGGTTGGAACGGCATGGCTCGTTCTTCATCACCGGCGAAAACAGAACCAAGCCGTCGCTGGAGCAAGCCTTGAAGAAAACGCGCATCAGTGGTTCCAGGAATCCGCCGGAGCGTTCGCGCTCGTGAATCAGAGCGATTCGCGGCTCGGTGTCGAGCCGGGCAAAGGCACGTCGGACCTACTGCTCGGCGGATACGTCCGTGGCACGGGGCCATTCCCCGCGCTGAACCTGTCCCGCGCCATTGACACTGACGGCGAGCCGGTCGGGTATCGGCTGCTAACGGGCATCGAGCAGCTTCGCCCTGAGGATCGAGCGACCTTCGACAAGTTGCCGCAGACGTTCAGGTTCAAGGACGTGGAGGCGGCGTTGGGCGGCACAAGCGCATCGAATGCGAACCGCGTCATTCAGAAGTTCATCGCGCTAAACGCCGCAGCAAAGCACGGCAAGGCATACACCAAGACGACAGGAGCAGAATGAGTGGAGTGAATGGAGTTTGTGGAGTGACTGCGCGGCATCGCTCCATGAACTCCACATGCTCCATCGCCCGAAGGATTGGACGCGTGCCCATCCCGCGGCGGATCAGAGCCACGCCGACCCGTCCAGATTGAGCCCAAGGCGCTTCACGTAGAACGACTGCAGCATCGTGATGCTCGTCCCGCAGTTCGCGGCGAGCCATGACAGCGGTATCGTCGGCTTGTCCAGGAGCCAGTGCGAGATCGCAGTCGGCCGGAGGCACTTCGTATTTCGCGGCAGGCCATAAGCGTTGGTTCGCAACCCCGCGGCGATCAGCAACTCGCGGAAGCTGTCGCGATGATGCTCCCGGAACAAGCGGTCTGTTGGTGCCTTGCCCTCCGTGAGTCGGCCCAACACAAGGTAGCCTCCGATCCGCGAATGGCAGACTCGCGGACCCGTTTTCGACTCGCGCACGCGGATACGGAAGTAAGGATGCTGAAACTGCACCATGACGTTGCGGCGCGATTTGGTGAACGGCTTCGACGTTGGCGCCGGGATTACGCCTGGGGCAGTCTTGTCCGTATATGCGATGGCGACATCGCGCACCTGCAGCTTGCGCGCTTCGTCCACACGCAAGCCGGTCATCAACATGAACTCGCAGAAGTCGCGAAGCTCCTGCCGCTGTGCGCGCGTGCGAGTGTTCGGCGCCGCCTTGATGCGATCTGCGGCCACCTGCATCAAGCGCTTCCACTCGTCCTTTGTGAGCCACGGTTGTGGGTTGGCCTCGATGCTACCGATTATGTGGGCGCCGGGAAACACAGGCACGTTTGAAATCACGCCGCGAGCTACAGCAAATTTCAGGATTTGACGTAGCGTCACGAGATCCTTGTGCAAAGTATTCGCGGTGATCTGGCCGTTCGCACTGCGGCCTAGTGTCGTTCGCTTCTGCCGCCACTGCACGAACTCCAGAATCTTCGGCGTGTCGATCGCCGCCACCACGATCGATTTGCGATCGAAACCAGGACTCCAGAACTCGCGAACTGCTTCCCATTTCGTCTCGTGATACTTCCGCTTATTCGGGTCGCGGATCGATTCAAAGTAGGCGGTAGCGGCCTGTGCGATCGTCTCGTGCCCGTCTTGACCCGCCTTCAGTTGTCGGAACCATCGACGTGCAAACTGCTCGGCAGCTCGGTAGTCCGCCGTCTCTGTCCCGGTGTATTGCCAACGCCCATCGACGCGGGCACGCGCCTGATACGTGCGGCCGCCCTTCGGCTCAACTAGATAAAGGCCGGCTTCGAGGGTGAAGGACTGGTATCTCGCGAAGGTCGCAGGGTGTTTCGCCACGCCTCAGTTTATTTGGCACAGTTAGCACGAGTCAAGTGCCAGAACACTGAATATTACGCGCAATGTCGCTGGTTTTAAGTCCCGTGCGTCTGCCAGTTCCGCCACCCCGGCTTACCGTGTCATCTTATCGTCTCGCGCGTCCTGAAGGAGCCTTGCGCATTCGAGTAGAACAGGCGGCAGCCGCGACGAACACGAAGACCAACGAATTCTTCGTGACACTACCGCGCCAAACTTTGTTTTTTTGGCAAAGACTTCCTGGCGCGGTAGTGTCACCAGCAAACACTGGTTCGACCCAGCGCGGATGCGCTCTTTGGTTGCGGCGCAGCCGCGCTGGGATCTCCGTGTCTGTGCGGAGCAACCTTCGTGGTTCATCCTCGCCTTTGGAGCTTTGGATTACACCGAAGTTCACCTTGTGCTGAGCCACCACGGATGCTCCGTGACCTCCGTGGTGTGGCCCTCCGTGGTCTCGACAGAGGTGAGCTGGGATTAGGCCGCTCTACGCCACATCGGACATGGCTCCGACAGCGCCCACCCGTAACACGAGAGATGAGCCGCGCAACGCGGGCCACACCAGACTGCTACACGGTTTCGGCGGGAGGCGCGACGATCAGCAGCGGTTGGTCATCTGCATCATCCACCGCCACCAGACGATCGACGACAGGCGCCGCGGGCTGGAGAGCAGGCGGTTGCACCGGGCTCTTCTTGCCCACCAGAACATCCCACCAGCGGAAGTGCATCGCCAGCAGATGATCCAGCTCGCGCGTGTCGGGCGACGACTCGCACTGCCCTGCCAGCGGCAAACAGTACGCCGCCAGCGGCGAGGCGTTGAGCATGTGCTGCACGCCCTGGGAGAAGCCTTTGCCCGCGTAGGCGATGCCGCCCTGCATCGGCAGCGCGCGCAGGTCGTCGAGTGTGTACGGGATCTTCTCGTCGACCGTGCCTTCGCTGTCCTGGAACTTGCATTCAATCGCGAACGCGTCGTTGGTCCCGTCGAGCACGCACAGGATGTCGAGGCAGCGGTTCTTCCCGATGATCGACTTGCCTGCTCTGACCTCGCGATACACCTTCAGCCCGCGTGAACCGAAACGTCTGGCCAGGTAGTGCGCGACCAGCGTCGCGTATTCGGAGCCGGTCATCGGCTGCTCCCCATCAGGTCGAGGAGATCGCCGCCGGTTCGTGGCGCGTCCATCGCCTCTCGCGCCACACCGAATTGGGCGAGCCGTTTGCCAGCCACCCTCGTGGCTTCGGTGTTGATGTCGGTGCCCATGAAGTGTCGTCCGAGTTTCAAGGACGCGATGCCCACGCTGCCCGATCCCATGAACGGATCGGCGACGACCTCTCCCTGCTGCGAGCTTTGCGCGATCAGCACCTCCGAGACAGCGCTCGGCTTCTCGGCGGGATAGCCGCGATGAATGCGCGGCACGGCGATGATGTCGGCGACGCCGAGGTCGCTCAGCCGGCGTTTTCCCTTCTCGAAGAACAGGATCAACTCGTACCGCGAGCGATAGTGATAGCCCATGCCGATCGTGCGCTTGTCCCACACCAGCGGCTTCCAGAACCGGAACCCCGCCTTCTCGGCCTCCGGTTTCGCCACGAACATCGTTTCGGAATCGCAGAACAGATAGAAGTGCGTATCGCGGCGCAGCACGCGATAGACCTCCTGAAACAGTTCGCCGAACCGCGCGTTCGGGAACACCGTGAACCAGTCGTTGCTCGACGCCTTGCTGTGTTTGAGGCGAGTGGTTGTCCCGATGGCGCGATGCTTCTCCAGCGATTCGTAGGCCGGATCGGTGATCAGCAGATCGATGGAGCCGCTTGCCTGCTCGCGCAGCCAGGTCACGGCATCGGCTGTACAGATCTCGAACGACGGCTGGTTCACCTCGGACCTCTGAATCTGTGGCGAAAAACGCGCAGCGCCATTCTACGCCAGCAGCGCATCGCCTCCGCGCTGGATGCGGGTGCGTAGGTGGATTATGCGGATGCCACGTGACAGAGGAGGTCACGCAGGCTGGAGGCCGGCTGTCGGCGCTATGCGGCCGCGGTCGCTTCGGCGAGGTCTTCGCTGGCCACCGCCAGCGGCACGGCGGAGATGCACGAGGCCGCCGCTTCCGCGATGTGGCGGTGCAGCGGGCAGAAGGCGTCCTGCTCTTCAGCGTAGAACGACAGCACCGCCACCACCCGACCGTTCTGGACCACAGGCGCCGCCAGCGCGCTGCGCAACGGGTGGTGCTCGCTCCGCTGCGGATCCTGGTCGAGCCGCGCATCGGAATTGATCATCGTCTGCGCATGCGCCGCAACCCACCCGCTCAGGCGCTCGCCGAGACGAATGCGCGCGTCGCGGCCCACCACTCGCTCGTCGTTGCGGAACAGCGGCACCAGCGCGTCGCCGTCCGTATCGTACGCGTACATCACGAACGAGCACGTCGGCACGCACCGCGAGACGTGATGCCACACGATCTCGCCGATATCCCGCGCCCGCATCGTCGCCGCGATCTCGCCGCCGAGGCGATAGAACATTTCAAGAATCTGCTTTTCCGATACGAGATCGGGGCCGTTGGCAGGTACGGGCGTCATCGCCGTTGTGGCCCATGGGTTGGTGGACGGCACGATCGGCGCGTCAACCGCGATCGGCTGTTCTCCGGAATCCTCCGCCTGCATGGCAAAAAACGCGTCGACGACCAGCGGGTCGTACATCGTGCCGCGGCGCTCGCGCACAATCGCCTTGGCATCCTCGTCGCTCAATCGGGGCCGATAGGGACGATCCGACGTCAACGCATCGAAGCAATCGACCACCGACAGGATTCGCGCACCGATTGGAATCTCCTCGCCGGCCAGGCCGTCGGGATACCCGGTCCCGTTCCAGTTCTCGTGATGGTGGCGCACGATCGGCACGACCGGATAGGGAAAGCCGATGAGCGAGAGGATGTCGGCGCCCATCGGTGCATGGCGCTTCATGATCTCGAACTCGGAAGGCGTCAGGCGCCCCGGCTTGTTGAGGATGTGTTCCGGCACGCCAATCTTGCCCACGTCGTGGAGCAGCGACGCCGCCTTCAGCGCCTGAATCTCCGCTTCGTCGGTCACGTTCAGCCGCCGCGCCAGCCGGACGGCGGTCTCCTGAACCCGTCGCGTGTGGTCGTGCGTGACTTGATCCTTGGTATCGACGGCCTGCGCCAGCGCCTCGATCGACGCGACATACACCTTGTTGATCTGCCCGAGGTGCGAGATGTGATCTTCGGATCGGCCGACGGCCTGGCGGAACGTCACCCACAGAATGAGCGGCAACGGCGCGAGCAGGATCAGCACTTCCAGCGTGCCCAGGTGCTGCAGCACCATCATCAGCATGGCCGCAAAGACGCCGCCGAAGTGCGCCAGCCATAAATCCTTGAAGTGCTCGCGCCACACCTGCGGCAGCCGCAGCCCACGCTGCAGTGAAACCGCACCGGCGACCAGCCCCGTATTGACGGCGAAGTTCACGCCACCAAACAGCGACACCATCAGCAGCAGGCGAAGCGCCCCGAGAGCGCCGGGAACGAGCGGATGGCCTCCGCTGACGAAGACGAAGATCTTCGCTGCCAGCCAGATCGCAATCGCCGGCGCCGCGACGTTGAACATCACCCGGTACGGCACGCGCCGGGTGCGGGGCATGCGCGTCGAGATCACGAGACCATCCAGCGCCGCGGTGAAGGCGCCGGCAGCCGGACCGGCCAGCAGCGCGGCCACGATGCTGAACGTGTCGGAGATCGAGAAGCTGATCGGCATCTTCGGAATCGTGAGCGGGGCCAGCCCGGTCACGACGGTCAACACCATCAGCGTCACGATCAGCGGTCCGACACTGCCGGTTGCCAGCGTGTTCGCCGAATAGCCGACGATCACCCCACCGAGCACGATGACGGCTCCGACGTAGACGCGCGCCACTGGTGTCAGCGCGGTAGACGATCGGGCCTGAGCAGACGCGTGCGGTTGCATGGTTATGGCGCTCTGGTAATCGGCCAGCGTCAGCGGGGCTTGAACAGCTCCTGGACGGGAAGCTGCAGGCGGTTATGGGAACTGCGACACATCGAGGTAGCGAGCGTGCCTGTGCCTCGATGTGCCGTGCTGCCATCAAGATGAGGAATCATCGCGCCGGCGAACTACCCCAGATCACCGTGTCACTCCACACGACACTGTCACCCCACACGACGCTGTCGCCCCAGACGACGCTGTCCCCCCACACCACCGAATCGCCCCAGACGACGCTGTCACCCCAGACGACGCTGTCACCCCAGATGACGCTGTCGCCCCAGATGACGCTGTCGCCCCAGACCACCGAGGAGCTCCACGCCTGTCGACTGATCGGCATGGTGTTGCCCCATACGACCGCGTCGCCCCACACCACCGATTGCTGCCACGCGATCGACTCGCTGCCGATTGTCGAATAGGGCACGACTGGTGACGTGAACCAGACGGTTCCGAGCCGGGCGCCTGTATTGATCGTTTTCGCCAGACGAACCGCGCCGTCGCCATTGAGCGCGCCGGCTCCTTCCCGCAGCGGGTCGTACGGCACGCCGAGATCGTTGTAGACCGCAAACGCGCTGTACTGCAGCGCACCCTTCACCGTGTTCGGCGTCAGCTGTGGCGCCGATGGAAACGTCGCGCGATGCGCCTCGATCATCATCGCCACGACGCCCGAGGTGACCGCGGCCGCCATGCTCGTCCCGCTCAGACGCATGTAATCCGGATCGGCTGCCTTCAACTGCGGATAGGTCTTGTAGAGATATCCCTTGCGCGCCGACACGGCGACGATGTTATGACCGGGCGCGATCAGATCCGGCTTGACGAACCCGTCATACCAGGATGGGCCCGCGGAGCTGTAGTCGGGAATGCGATCGTCTCCGCGCGAGACCGTCGCCAGCGTGCTCACCGCGCCGACGGTGATCGCGGAGGGCGCGTTGCCCGGCGAGGTGATGCCCGCATAGCCGGTCTGCCCGGTCTGTGGATTGACGCCGATGTTGCCCGCCGCCGTGACGACGATGATGCCGGCTTTCGACGCGCGCTCGACCGCCAGCACCAGCGGGTCGGACGCGGCCGGCTCGTAAATCGGATGGCCGAGCGACAGATTGATGATGTCGATGCCGTACTTCGCGCGGTTGGCCACGGCAAAATCGATCGCGCGAACGACGTCGCTCGTGTATCCGGCGCCGCTCCCGTCGAGCACTTTCAAGATCGTCAGCGTGACCTTTGGCGCCAGGCCACGGTAGTCGGCGTTGTAGGACAGCGCGCCGGACCCGGCGATCGTGCCGGCGACGTGCGTGCCGTGCCCGTATGCGTCGCTGGCTGTCGTCCACGTCGTCTGCCCACCAACGAAGTTGTAGAAGGCCGCCACGCGTCCCGTGAATTCGGACGACATCTCGAGGCCCGAGTCGATCACCGCCACGCCGACACCGCGCCCCTGCCACGTCCCCGTGACGCCGAGCGTCTGGCGCAGCACGCTTGGCGGCACTTCCGGACCCGAGGTGCTGGTGGCGGGATCGAGAATGCCGGTAATGGGGCCAACCACGCTGTCGATCGTGGCGGGTAGTGCATCGCCAACGCTGGTGACCGTGTTGGTTACCGTGTTGGTGGCCGTATTGAGCAGGTCCCCCAGCAGTTGATGGCCCCTGACCACCGCGTCGGTCGACACCGACAGCACATCGTCGTCGCCGGCAAGCGTCGCGAGATCCTCGGCGCTGACGACGGCCGTCAGCGCATTGATGGAGGCATGCTCCGCCAGCAATGACCCGCCGCGCCGTTGCAACGCCTGCACGAGACGCGCGTGCGCACCCGGCTTGAACCGGATGATGACGCGCTGTGCAGGCGCACCGGGCGCTCGCGTCGCGGACCGGATCGCGAGATCGAGCTTGGCGAGCCCGGGCGCCGGATTCGGCTGCGCGCCAGCAGTGGCGGCCGCGAGGAAGAGCGATGCCAGAGCGAAGACGCTGGCCCGGGCGAGTCGTCGAGTGGAGGATGCAGTCATGGTCATGATGCGGCAGCAAGCCCACTCGCGCCGACTTCCCAGAGGAGCTTCTCGACTTCCGGACCGGCCAGCGGTCGGGAGAAGAGTGCACCCTGGGCGTGCGGACACTCGAGGGCAAGTAGTTGTTCGGCCTGAAGTTCGGTTTCCACGCCTTCGGCAATCAGGCCGATGCCCAGCTCGCGCGCGAGCGTGGCGATGACAGTGGCGATTGACGAGTCCTCTTCTGTACCGAAGCGGGCGACGAACGACCGATCGAGCTTCAGCGCGTCGACCGGGAACTTCTGCAGATAACTGAGCGACGAATAGCCGGTTCCGAAGTCGTCCAGATACAGCGGCACGTGCAGCTGCCGCAGCCGCTCGAAATTCTGATTCACCGTTTCCGAGTGCTTCATGAGGACGCTTTCCGTGAGCTCGAGGCACAGCGTCCCGGGAGTGATGCCGCTTTCTTCCATCGCCGCGGCGACCTGCTCGACCAGGTCGGAACGGGCGAACAACTTCGGCGAGATGTTGACCGACACATACAGGTTCGGCCGGCCGAACATCGCCTGCCATGAGGCGACCTGGCGCGCCGCCTCGCGCAGCACGAAGCTCGTCATCGGCACGATCAGACCGGTCTCCTCGGCGACGGCGATGAACTCGGCCGGCGAGGCCAGCTCGCCGGAAGGCCGCCTCCAGCGCACGAGCGCCTCGAAGCCGCACACCTCGGACGTGATCAGCTCGACGATCGGCTGGAAGAAGACGACGAACTCGTTGCGCTCGACGGCACGTCGGAGATCGGTCTCCAGCGTCAGGCGGTTCATCGCCGACGCGTGCATCGTGGGATCGAACAGCTCGTAGCCGCCGCGGCCGGCCGCCTTCGAGCGATACATCGCCGTGTCGGCATCGCGCAGCAGATCGGACACCGACCTGTACTGATCGTCGGCCAGGACGATGCCGATGCTCGCCGACGCGTAGATCTCATGGCCCTGGACCTCGAACGGATCGGCCAGCGCCTTTTGCATCCGCTCCGCGACGATCGTCACGTCGTCCGATCCGCTGATGTCGGCGACGAGCACCGCGAACTCGTCGCCGCCGAGGCGCGCCAGCGAATCGCCTGGACGCAGGCGCGACTGCAGACGCTGCGCGATCGCAATCAGGAAGTGATCGCCAACCAGATGGCCAAGGCTGTCGTTCACCAGCTTGAAGCCGTCGAGGTCGATGAACAGCACCGCGTAGCGGCGTTCCGGCATACGGTTGGTGCGCGCCATCTCGCGCTGCAGCAGCTCGCCGAACAGCATGCGGTTCGGCAGGCCGGTCAACGGGTCGTGGCGCGCGGCCTTGGCCAGCGTTTCCTGCACGCGCCGCCATTCGGTGATGTCGGTCTGCGATCCGGCCATGCGGATCGGGCGGCCCGTCTCGTCGCGCACCGCAATGCCGCGACACAAGACCGACTTGACTTCGCCGTTGACGTGTCGCACGCGATATTCGTGCTCGAAGTGCGGGCTCTCGCCACCGAGGTGCAGATCCAGCGCCTTGCGCAATCCGGCGCGGTCGTCTTCGATGACGTACTCGAACCAGTCATCACAGGTGGCGACCGCGGTCTCCGGCGACAGGCCGAACATCAACTTCCACCGGTCCGAGCAGTAGAGGGCGTCGTTGGGAATATCCCAGTCCCACAAACCGTCGTTGGAACCGGCCGCCGCCAATGCGTACCGCTGCTCCGAGCGTCGCGCGGCGTCGAGCAGACGCAGCACTTCCTCGTTGTGCTGCTTCTCATAGCGGATGCGATCGAGATACATCCGGTACGAGCGGAACGTGAGGTAGACCGGCGCGGCGAGCAGCGGCACGAACCATCCGTGTTCGGTCCGCAGGAACGCGATGCCGGCGGCGGCAGCTCCCGCGCCAACGAAATAGCTCGGCGCCGTCCAGAGAAAGTTCGTGTGCCACACCTTCCACGGGACATCGCCGCTGGAAAGCGCCACGGCGGTGGCGACGATCACCGAGTTCGCGAGGTAGTACGCGAGCGCGGCCGCGACCAGCGGCCTGGCCAGCGCGAGCAAATCGAACGTGCCCGTCTGGCCTCCGGCGAAGGTGAACGTCGCGCCGGCGGCCTGGACCGTCAGAACCAGTGCCGCCATGTTGAAGAAGACGCGGAACGTGGGATTGTGCTTGGAGGTGGCGATGCGCGACTGCGCCAGTGCGCTGCACGCGGCAACCACGCTGGCCGGCCCCGTCCCGAGCAGCAACAGCGTCGCGAAATCGAAGGTGTACGAGATCGAGAGGTTGGAGGAGCCGGTGCCCACCGGCAGCTTCAATTTCATGCTCGAGGCGATCACCGAGCCAAGCAGCAGCGGAATGAACAAACGAAGGTCGGGCACCTCGCGCGGAATAAAGGCCGCCGCGGCAATCACAGCCAGCACGATGATCGAGACGACGAAGGCGCGCGCCGCCGCCGGCAGCGAGCGCAGGCCCGCGCTGCGCCTCGGCGGTGCAGGGCTATCCTGTGCCGATCTCAGTCGCCTGAGCGCTCGGCCAAGGAATGCGCAGATGTCGTCAACGAGGGGCACAATCACGATTCAGGCAACGGAAGCGCCAAATTCGAATCCGTAATCACGCGTACACATCGCGGCGAATCGGGCGTCTTTCCACCTCCGGCCGGCCCGAGCCCCCCGCGCGTGTTGGCGACGAAACACAGAGAATCCGACGCGCCTCGGAAAATCTGCGGCGGCTCGGACGTCGCCGTCACGCACGTTACGCCGCTCCCTGTGCGGCGGGCGCTGCGGCGCGCGACCGTCGCGGCCGGCGCTGCCGATATTGCGTGACCGGGAGATTGCACTGCTGCTGGTAGAGGAAGGCGTGGAACTTCTTGTAGTCCGACGGCGGCATGTTGAAGGTCTTGAGCAGTGCCGTGTAGCTGCCGCCTGTTTCACGCAGGCCGCGATCGATCAACGCGGCGAGCTCGGTTCGTGTGAGCTCGCGTGCCTTGAACGCGGGATAGACGACACTCCAGAAGTCGGCACCCGAGGCCATGACGTCCCACAGTTGCGCGATTCGGTCGCGGACGCGCTCGTCGAGGCGCGGCGCAAACGACTGCAGGACCGGAATCTCGAACGAGGCGGCCGAAGGCACCGGCTCGCTGGGGCGCACGCCCTCCGACTGCGGCGGTCTGACCTCCGGCGGCGCCGTCACTGCTACTGGGACGATTCCCTCGCGGATTTCGTCGGGGAGGTGTTCGGGGAGGAGCCGATGCCCAGGCTCCTTCAGCACCAGGCGTTCGGCGACGTTGCGCAGCTCACGGACGTTGCCCGGCCACGAATAGCCCATGAGCAGCTGCGCCACATCGGGCGTCATCGTCGGCACGGCGACCCCGTGCGCAGTGGCGGCGTGTTCGAGGAAGTGCTGCGCCAGCGCGACGATGTCATCCGCGCGATCGCGCAGCGGCGGCACCTGGATCTGAATCACGTTGACGCGGTAGTAGAGGTCTTCGCGAAAGAGTCCCGCCGCGATCTGGACCCGCAGGTCACGGTTGGTGGCGGTGATGAGTCGGACGTCGGCGCGGCCGCTGGGCCGCTCCGAGCCAACCTGCTGAATCTCGCCCGTCTCCATGAAGCGCAGCAGCACGGCCTGCATGCGCTGACTCATCTCGCCGAGCTCGTCGAGGAACAGCGTGCCGCCGTGCGCCTGGCGCAGCAACCCTGTCGAGTCGCGGATCGCGCCGGTGAAACTGCCGCGGGTGTGACCGAACAGCTCGGACTCGAGCAGCGACTCGGGCACTCCGCTGCAGTTGACGGCAACGAGCGGACCCTGGCGACGCGCGCTCTGCGCATGAATCGAACGCGCCACGACTTCCTTGCCGACGCCGGTCTCGCCGACGATCAACACCTTGGCCTGCGTCCGTGCGGCTCCCGCAATGGCGTCGCGCAGTGCCCGCATCGGCGCGCTGTCGCCCACGAGCAGCGGGGGCTGTAGGCCAGCCAGTGACGAAGACGCACGAACCTGCACGAAGCGGCTCTCCTCCGGTGGGCTGACGGTGCTCAGTCCACGTCGTGCTCGGTACATCGACAGCGGTAAGCGCGATCTTGAACCGCGACTCAAGCAATCGCCGCCGTGGTCGATTACCACGCACGGTGAACTTGTTTCACGAGGTCCGATGACGTCAGCACAGCTCGAAGCAATCCGTACGCGCATGAAGAACGCATCCGACGGTCCGTGGTCGGTTCGCCGCATCCCGAACACGTTCGCCAGTCAGGCAGGCGATCGCTACACGCACCCGTGCGTCCGCGGCTTCCGCGTTCCGCGCCGCATCTATGACCTCGCATGGCAGCAGGTGGAAGCGGACGCGGAATTCATCGCGCACGCGCGCAACGACATCCCGACGCTGATCGAAGAGATCGACCACCTGCGCAGCACACTGCTCGAATGTCATACGTCACTGGTGGAACTGCTCGAGCGCAACGAGCCGGTCTCGCCGCAGGACCTCGCCCGAATCGAGCAGTTCATCGCCGATGAAGATGCGCGATGGGGTGACGAGCCGGAAAAGCTGGTGAAAACCCGCCGGCTGTACATGTCCGCTCCGACGCTTCGTCCGCGCGAGACGGTGACACCTATCTCTGCGGGACGCCGGCCTGGCAGCGATAATCTGGCGTAAGTAAGACGATATCTTAGTCTGATGGACTAAGATTTAATGAGCGTGCGCGAAAACAGGCGGCCAGATCGGCCTCATGCGGCCGCGATGCTGAAAAAATCCACTCACCGACCCCGATTGGGCCCATCCGACGGACCGCGTTTGAAGATATGCTCAATTCGCGTCTTCTAGATGGCCAGGGCTCGATGAGTCGAGGCGCCTCACTCGCCTTCTCCGCGACCACCCTCATACCGTGACGCGGGCCGTCACCCTGGCCGGCCCCAGCCGGCGGCAGCAGCCGCCGGCTCGTGGCCTCTCCGATCGCGATTAGCGATTTCTGAATCGCGATTCGTCGACCCTCGGACGCCCAAATTACCAATCACGAATCACAAATCACGAATCGATTCAGTGCACGCTCTGCGACGCATTCCTTCCTGCCGCCATCACACGTTCGATCGCACGCGTCAGATCTCCTTCGGCAATGTCGAACGGGCCGGCGACGACGGCGCCGAGCGTCAGCTCGAGCGCGATGACAACTCCACCCTCGAACGGATTCACGATCCAACTGAAGCCGCGCATCGCGATCGGCCGGTCGGCGTTGGCATCCGGATCCTTTGCGCGCTCGAGCGCACGCAGCATGCCGGCGAGGACGGCGGTCACGTCTGCGTCGGTCCACGCACGCGGCTCACGATCGACCGGCGCGATCATTTCGGTTGTGGCGTGATTGGTTCCGCGAAGCCAGATATCGACGGGAATCTGCATTCAAATCTTGTAAGGCAAAATGCAAATCTAAGTACAAAAACAAGAACACGAACCACAGAGGCACAGAGGCAGAGCTAATTCTCTTTCTCTGTGTCCTCTGCGTCTCTGTGGTTCGTCACGGGGAGGCACGCCGGTCCAACGCACGTCCCAACTCCTCCGCCGAAGTGACGGGCGCGCCGCACGCAAAGTCGCGGCACAGATAGGCCGTCGCCTGGCCGTCGATGCTCTTCATGGCGTCGATCCATGGCAACAGCTGCGTCAAGCCCTGGCGGGTCTCCGGCCTCACCGGAACAACGAGCAAGGTAGGACGATAGTGTCGGCGCACCTCTGCCCACATCGCCTCGTCCTGTGCATGACCCTCGTCGACGATGACCAGCTGCGGAAGACCTTGATGATAGGTTGAGAGCGCAGCAAGCATCATCGGCACCGCGCGACCGAACTGTCCTGCGCGCCCCGCAAACAGGCCAAGCGTACGCTCGATCTTCCGCGACATTTGCGAGTCGGGCATTGGCTGAGCATCCGGCGTAGGACTGGACACGTCTTCACCTACCAGATGTGACAGCATCAGCAGGTTCAACACCGCAACCGAGCTGGCCGCCGGCTCGGCTCCGTCATAATCCTCTTTCATCCGCAGGAGCACGGTCGGATCCGTGCCCGTCGTGCTGAACCAGCCTCCGTCGACCGAATCCCAGAACAGCTCGTCGAGCGTTCGCTGGAGCGCCAGCGTCCACTCGAGCCACTGCGAATCCCCATCCGCCTGAAACAATTCCAGCAGACCTGCGATCAGGAATGCGTAGTCTTCCGCGTAGCCGTCGACGCCCGCGTGTCCTTGTCGATACCGACGAAGGAGCGTTCCCGTTGATGGATTCCACAGCTCGCGGCGAACGAATGCGGCCGCACGGCGAGCGGCATCCAGACACGTGGCGTCCGGCAGCACCCGTGCGGCGCGGGCGAAGGCGGCGATCATCAGGCCGTTCCACGCCGTCACGACTTTGTCGTCGAGATGCGGGCGGGGACGCTGCTCTCGAACGGTGAGCAGCGCGACGCGGGCTCGCGCGAGCGCGGCGATCACATCCTCCCCGGTCCGTCCCGTCGTGGAGGCAATCTCCTCGATCGATCGAGCCGTATAGAGCAGGTTCTTGTGCGTGAACTCCCCTTGTGGATCCGCGGGCGCGTTGCCGCCTGGCAACACGCCGTAACGCATCCTGAAGACATCGGCATCATCGCCGAGCGCGGCCCCGATCTCCTCGTCGCGCCAGATGTAGAAGGCGCCTTCCATCTTGTGCGGGTGCGGTTCGTGTGCGTGCTCCGGCGGAATGCTGTCGGCATCCTCGGCCGAGTAGAAGCCGCCGTCGGGGTCGGTGAGGTCGCGCCGCACATAGTCGAGCGTGTCGAGCGCCACGTCGGCATAGAACCGGTCGCCGGTGATCTGCGCGGCTTCCAGGCAGGCAAGCACGAGCTGCGCCTGGTCGTAGAGCATCTTCTCGAAATGCGGCACGCGCCACTCGGCGTCCACCGAATACCGGTGAAAGCCGCCGCCGATGTGATCGCGCATCCCGCCGAGCGCCATGGCACGTAGTGTGACGAGCACCATATCCCGTGGGTCGGGCGCACCGGTCCGGGCGTGCTCCCGCAGCAGGAACAGCAGCTCGCTGGGGCGGGGGAACTTCGGCGCGCTTCCAAAGCCGCCGCGCCGCGCGTCGAATGCCGCGGTGAACTCGCGTGTCGCGTTCTCCAGCGCTCCCGCGCCAGGAATCTGTGCGGTGCCACCGGTCGATCGCAACGAGCGCAGCCGTTCGACGATGTGGGCCGCCGATTCCAGGACCTTGTCGCGCTCTTCGCGCCAGACCCGCGCGATCTCGGTCAGGACCTCGGTGAATCCCGGCCGGCCCCATCGCGACGAGGGAGGGAAATAGGTTCCGCCGTAGAACGGCTCCAGCGCCGGCGTCAGCCACACGCTCATCGGCCATCCCCCGGACCCGGTGGTCGCCTGCACGAACGTCATGTAGACGCGATCGACGTCCGGCCGCTCCTCGCGATCGACCTTGATCGACACGAAATGGCGATTCAGCACGTCGGCGACATCGCGGTTCTCGAAGCTTTCGTGCTCCATCACGTGGCACCAGTGGCACGTCGAGTAACCGATCGACAGGAAGATCGGCTTGTCCTCGCGGCGCGCGCGCGTAAACGCGTCGTCTCCCCACGGGTACCACTCGACCGGGTTGTCCTTGTGTTGGAGCAGATAGGGGCTGTGCTCGGCGACGAGACGGTTGGGCACTACTCGGATTATTGCAGAAGGCTGATTGCAGATTGCAGATTCATCGATTCGAATCAAGAATCTTCAATTCATCGAGCTCGGGGCATCGTGTTCGCCGGTGCGAGCCGTCGCAGGTGTCGCTGCAGGCTATGGAACCGAGCGCTGTCACGCCGACCACCGCGTCGCCGCGCGATGTCCGCTTGCAGGAGCCGGATCCGATCGGCCGGCGCGGGATGCGTCGAGAAGAACACCTCGACGGCTCCCGGGTTCCGTACACTCGTGCGCTCGAGCACCTGGAACAATTCCACCGTGCCTCGCCCATCCCAGCCGGCGCGCTGCAGGATCTGCAGCCCGATCCGATCGGCATCGCGTTCGTCGTCTCGATTGAACTTCAGCACGACACCATTGGCGATGAATCGAGCAGCAACCTGCGCCGCACTTGCCCCACCGGTGTTGCCGAGGACTGCGCCAAGCAATCCGAGACCCCAGTTCGTCACCATCACCTTCGTCAGTTGATCGGCCGCATGTCGTCTGGCGATGTGCGCGATCTCGTGCGCCAGCACGCCAGCCACCTGCGATTCCCTGGTCGCGATCTGAAGGACGCCGCGATTGATCCACACCGGTCCCCCGGGAAGCGAGAACGCATTGATCTCGCGATAATCTGCGACGGTAAAGGAATACGGATATCTGGGGCCCGGAGCCACACGCGCCAGTCGTCTCCCGATGTCAGACACATATGCCGTCGTCATCGCGTCGCGCAACTGAGGAACTTGTTCGCGAATCTGCGCGTTGGCCTGACGGCCGATCGCGATCTCCTCCTGAACCGAGACGAGCGCAATGGACAGCCCGAGCGCCGCCGTGGCGGGAGCCGCGGTCATACTCGCGGTGTCGGCGCCGCCGGCATCTGCTCGGGTCGACGTCGCCGCAGCCGTGCATAGGCCGCCGTGAACTCAACGCCAAACATCAGGATGATCGAGGAGACGTAGATCCACAGCAGAAACACGACCACCGTGGCAATCGAGCCGTGGATCATCGTCAAGCGCGAGTTGTGTCTGACGTACCACGAGAACCCGTCGAACGCGCCTCGCCACAACAGGCCGGTCAAGGCCGCACCAACCCACACGTCGCGGAACCGCGTCTTGGCGTTCGGGATGAAGTAGTACACCAGGCCGACACCGATGATGAGGAGGATGGTGGTCAGATAGCGGAACGTAAACGTCTGCAGCGCCGTCAGCCAGTGAAATCGCGACAGCATGACGCCGAACCATGACGACTGGGCGATTTCCATTGCCGTCACGAACAGCAGGGCGAGCATCATCACACCGCCGGCGGCAACCAGCATCATGAAGGACACCAGACGATGTTTGAGAAAGCTGCGCTGCTTCTCGACGCCCCACGCTTCGTTGACCGCGCTGGTGACGGCGCCGAAGACACCCAGCGACGCCCAGATCAACGCGAGCGCACCGGCGACGCCGAGCTGGATGTGGCTCTGGCGCAAGGCGTCCAGCTGGTTGGCGACAAAGTCGAGCTGCGTCGGAAAGTATCGGAAGACAAACGTGAGAACAGCAATCCGGTCCTTCTCGTCGGCCGTCACCGACCCGAACATCGAGATGACGAGGAGGAGAAAGGGGAAAAGCGACAGCAGCGCGTAATAAGCGATTGACGCCGCGTGAGTCAGGTCGTTGCTGTTGACCAGTTCCACCACGCCGCGCCAGAGCGCAAGGCCGGAAAAGCGCAGCTCTGTCCGCAGGCGGCGCAGGATCCGATCCGCCGTCACGAAATGATTATGGCCGGAGGCGGTCAGGGCTGAACGGTTGTTCGCTCAGCCCTGTCCGGATGACGGTTACGACCGTCCGAAATCGCCGCCGCTGCCGCTCGATCCGGTGCTGCCGCCGCCGAACGACGAGCTGCTGCTGCCGCCGGTGCCGGGGTACGAGCTGCCCGTCCCACCCGACGTATAGGTGCTGCCGGTCGTTCCGCCAGCGTACCCGCGGGCTTCGTCGGCACCCCGCGAGACCGCGTCGCGCGCGCGGTCGACGAACTCGCGACCTTTCTCCGACCAACCTGAGGCCGCTTCGCTGGCCTTGCGATACTGGTCGGACATCGTGTTGCCGAGATTCCGCGCCTGCTCGCCGATGGCGCCGCGCAACTCGGAGCCCGCCTTCGGCGCCAGCAGCATGCCGAGGCCGGCACCGAGAACCGTGCCGGTCAGCAGGCCCATCATGAAGCTGCCACCGCTGCCTTCGTTGTCGTACCGATCGTAGCTGTCCGCCATTGTGCTGCTCCTCTCCCACTAATGCGACGTGCGATCCGACGAGAACCCCGACTGCGCACGTGCGCTGTTGAACTCCTGCACGACGCGCATGCCCTCGTTTGCCATGTCGCCGACCTTCTGAATGGTTCGCTGGAAGCGCGTGAATTCCTGCCGCAGATCCTCGACAAACGGCTCCATGCGGCCCCGGAGTCCGCGCCCGCGTTCAGTAAAGAAGAGATAGCCGGCCACGGCGCCAATCGCCGCACCGATTACCGCGCTCACAATCACTATCTGTCGTTCGTTCACACGTCCTCCTCCATGCCCGACGATAAAGCCTCCAAGAAAAATGCCAGTCGCCGCTCACTGGGTCCCCGCACGCTGAGCCGCAAACTCCAGCGCGTCACGCGTCAGGAACAGCGCGATTGCCACACCGTCCCAGTGATCGCCCGATGGACTCTCCTTCGCCTCCTCCCCCAGCGAAATGTAGCCGGTGCTCTGCGGCATCAGCTCATACCGACCCAACACGTACTCGCGAACGATCGCCGCACGCGCCCGCGCCAGCCGATAGCGCTCGCCGGTCGTGCCCTGCGTCGCATAGCCTTCGACGACGAGCGGATTTGTAGGCAGATACTTCAGGTAAGTGGCCATCGCCGAGTCGACCCGGGCGCGGCCGTCGGCAGTCAAGACCTCGGTGCCGCTCGGGCCCGGCTCGAACAGCACATCCGACCCCAGCCAGATACGCATGGCCTTGCGCTTTCCGTTTTCGAGTACCCCCTTGCGGTATTCCGCAGGCGAGATTGCGTCGAGATCGTAATAGCCTCGACGGTTGAAGAAGCCGCGCAGCAGGAAGTTGCGTTTCATCGCCTCCATGTTGTCGGCGAGGTCCGCCGTGGCCTCACGCGCCTGTGCCAGTGTCGCGCGCATGTCTGCGAGCAGCCCTTGCGCGGGACCATTGGCCTGCGCGCGAACATCGGCGATGGCCCGCCGCGCTTCTTCGGAGACCTGTCGCATATTGGCCATCGTCGCTTGCGCCTGATCGGCGATTTCACGCGCGCGTTGGAACAGCGTGTCGTCGTTGACGAGCTTGCCGATCGTACCTTTCCCCTGATTGATGCTCGCCATGATGTCGCGCGTGTCCGCAGAAATCCGCGAGCCGTTACGCGCCATCGCGGTGAGATCGGGACGGATGTCGATGAGCAACGCGTGCGCATCCTCGGTGGTGCCGACTACTTCCTTGATCGCGGTATCGATCTCGCCGCGCAGCGACGTGACCGTCTCGTTCAGCAGCGCCACGGTGTCGCTCGCCTGCTGCATCAGGTCTGACAGCAGAAACGGCTCCCGGCTGGGAATGGTTCCACCGTCGGCGACGATCGCCGCCTGGTCCGTGCCGGCACCGATGTTGACGAACACGGCGCCGACCAGTCCTTCTGTCTGCGTGGTGGCCAGCGAATCGGTTCGAATCAGGTGATGGAGATCCTCGCGAATCCGCATCTTGACGCGAAATTTCTGTGAGGGCGATGCGGGAATCTGCAGCTCGGTGACTTCGCCGGCGTCCAGGCCGGAGACGCGGACAACCGCGCCGCTCTGGAGCTGGCCAAGCGTGGCGTATTCGGTATACACGGTGAACCGCTTCTCGAAGAGGAGGCGCCGTTCGCCAATCATGAACAGCCCCGCGGTGAACAAGGCGATGCCCACCACGAGGAATGCACCCGCGCCGGCGAGTTTTGCCGTGTTCATCCCGCGCCCTCCGACCGCATGAAGGCGCGCACCAGCTCGTGCTCGCTGCGTTCGAGCTCCTCGGCCGTGCCACGCGCAATGACCTTCCCTTCGTGGAGAAAGGCCAGATCGTCTGCCACGTGACGTGCGCTCGGGATGTCGTGGGTCACCATCACGATCGTGGTGCCACGCTCCTTGAGGGTTACGAGCAGGTCGTCGATTTCATCGGACGTGATCGGATCGAGGCCGGCGCTCGGTTCATCCACGAGCAGGATCTCCGGGTCCAGCGCCATCGCCCGCGCGAGCGCCGCCCGCTTCTTCATGCCGCCGGACAGATCCGCCGGCATCTTGTCGTATTCCTTTTCGAGTCCCACGTCGGCGAGCTTTGCGTGGGCGCTTTTGCGGACGTCTTTGTCGTTGAGGTCGGTATGGCGCCGCAATGGAAACGCGACGTTCTCGCCGACCGTGATTGAATCGAAGAGCGCGGAGTTCTGGAACAGAAATCCCATTCGCCGCCGAACATCCGCCAGCTCGCGCCGGCCCAACGACGTCACGTCGCGCCCATCAACGAGGACGCGCCCGCGATCAGGGCGCATCAAACCAATGATGTGCTTCAGTGTCACGCTCTTGCCCGTACCGCTTCGGCCAAGCAGACAAAACCCGGTTTTGCGTCGGACGTCGAGCGTCACATCGTCCAGGACCTTGCGGCTGCCGAACGCCTTGGTTACACCTTCGAGTCGAATGGCCGTGTCGTCCATCGGCTCTCATGTCCTCGCGGGGTAGAAGAAGAAGATCAGCTTCACCAGCACCACGTTGGTGACGATGATGAGGATCGACGACAGCACCACACTCCGCGTGGACGTGCGTCCGACACCCTCGGTCCCCTGCGTCGTCGTGAAGCCGAGATAGGACGCGATCGTGCCGATGATCAAGCCGAACACCGCCGTCTTGAGCGTCGACGGAATGAAGTCCTGGAACTCGATCAGGGAGAACGCGCGATGGTAGTACAAGCGCAACGACATCCCGCTGATCGTGAACTCGGCGATCCATCCGCCGACGATGCCGGCAAAGTTGGTGACGGTCGTCAGCAGCGGCATCGCCACGATGCAGGCGACAATCCGGGTGACCGCAAGGTATTTGAAGGAATCGACGGCCACGGCCTCGAGCGCGTCGATCTGCTCGGTGACTTTCATCGCGCCGAGCTCGGCGCCAATGCCCGCGCCCACGCGACCGGCAACCAGCAGCGCCGTCACCAGCGGGCCCGTTTCGCGGATCAACGCGATCGCCAGGCCTGCCGGGATCATCGCCTCCGCGCCGAACCGCTCGAGTGAGGCGCGTGTGTGCATCGACAGCACCACGCCGATCGCAAGGCCCGATGTCGCGATCAGCGGCATGGAGCGCCACCCGATCTCGAAGACGTGGCGCCAAATCTCGCCGAATTCGTAGGGAGGAAGGAAGGCGTCGCGAATCGCCCGCACGCCGAACAAGGCAACGTCACCAATCCACGCCAACACCGCCATCAGCGCGGCGCCGACTCGTTCGAGCATGCCCCGGCCGTTTGCAACGGCCGGGCCAGAATCTCATTCGTGATTCGTGATTGGTGACTCGTGATTCGTGATTGTGCTACGTCGTCGTCACCGGAGTAGAAGACGAGGAAGATGAGCTTGCCGCGGCCGCGGCGCGTTGCTGCGCTCGCTGATCCTTGATCTCGTGCTTCTTCATCTTACTGTAGAGCGTCGGGCGATAGAGGCCGAGGATCTGCGCCGCCTCCTGCTTGTTCCAGTTCGTGCGCTGCAGCGTCTGCACGATGGCCATCTTCTCGATCTCGGCGAGCGTCCGATGCGGCGGAATGGTGAACTCCTGCGCGGGGCTGCCTTCCTCGCGAATTGTCTCCGGGAGATCGTTCGGGGTGATCTCGCCGGTCTTGCAGACGAGGACCGCCCGCTCGATCGCGTTTTCGAGCTCGCGCACGTTGCCCGGCCACCGGTTGCGGATCAAGAGGTGATATGCCGCCGGCGAAATCGAACGCACCGCTTTCTGATACCGCTGGTTGAACTTCGACAGGAAGTGATTGCACAGCAGCGGAATGTCCTCGCTACGCTCGCGCAGCGGTGGCACCCGCAGCGTGATCGTGTTGATGCGGAAGTAGAGATCCTCGCGCAGCTTGCCTTCGCGCAGCGCCACTTCGAGCTCGATGTTTGTCGCGCAGATCAGCCGGAAGTCGACGTGCACCAGGCGGTCGCTGCCGATCGGCCGATACTCGCGCTCCTGCAGCACGCGCAGCAATTTCGTTTGCAGGTATGGCGGCATCTCCCCGATTTCATCGAGCAGCAGCGAGCCACCTTCAGCCATCTCGAACAGACCGACCTTGTCGGCCATCGCGCCGGTGAACGCGCCCTTCTTGTAGCCGAACAGCTCGCTCTCGATCAGGTCCTTGGGAATCGCCGCGCAGTTGATCTTGATGAACGGTCCCTTGACGCGATTCGAGTTGTAGTGAATCGCGTTGGCGATGAGCTCTTTGCCGGTGCCGTTCTCTCCCTGAATGAGGATGTTCGCGTCGCTGGCCGCCACACTCTCGATGAGCTCGAAGAGGTCCTTCATCTTCTTGCTCTGGCCGACGATGTTGGCGAAGCTGTACTGGCCGCGAATCTGTTCCTTGAGCTGTTGATACTCGGCGCGCTCCTGCGTCCGATGGATCGCCTTGCGGATCATCTCGGTCAACCCGTCCTGGCTGACCGGCTTCTCGAGGAAGTAGAACGCGCCCGCCTGGCCCGCCTCCACTGCGCGGGCGACCGTGCCCTGACCGCTGATCACGATGATCTCCGGCCAGGGATCGATTTCCTTCAGCCGGCGCAGCAGCTGGATGCCATCGACGTCGGGCAGCATGAGGTCACTGACCACGACATCGGGCCGCCACTGCTTGAAGATCTCCTCCCCGCGCGTGCCGATGAGCGCCGTCCGGACCTCATAGCCCTCCGATTCGATGACCATCTTGAGCCATTCGGTCATCGCCGGCTCGTCATCGATGGCGAGCACACGTTTGCGGCGCTTGGTCGGAGATGCTGGGGCAGTAGGCATGACGGAGTAGCTTCCGAGCGTTCGGGTAAATCTAGCATAAACCGTTCACAATCAATACAGGCGGGCCGCGCTTGGCAGGATTGCATACAGAATGTAGCGTTTTCATATCGACCGATGGTGCTGTGAGCAGCTCGCGCATCATTCGACGCCGGGTCAACGGCTCAGCCTCGCGCGCCGACCTATAATCTGCCCGCCTGCTGATGGACCGCCTCGACACCCGGATTCGCACGAACAACGCCGAATTCCAGCAAAACCACGCGCGAATGACCGCTCTGGTGGCCGATCTCCGCGGCCGTCTGGAGCAGGCCCGCCAGGGTGGCGGCGAGCGCTATCTGCAGCGGCACCGCGAGCAGGGCAAGCTGCCGGTCCGCGAGCGGATCGAGGCGCTGCTCGATCCCGCTTCCCCGTTCCTCGAACTGTCGCCGCTTGCGGCCTGGGAAATGTACGACAACGAGGCTCCCGCCGCGGGACTCGTGACTGGCATCGGGCGCGTGTCGGGACGGGAAGTGCTGATTGTCGGTAATGACGCGACCGTAAAGGGTGGAACCTATTACCCGATCACAGTACGCAAGCACGTGCGCGCACAGCAGGTGGCGATTGAGAACCGCTTGCCGTGCGTCTACCTGGTGGATTCCGGCGGTGCGTTCCTGCCGATGCAGGCGGAGGTGTTTCCCGACAAGGAGCACTTCGGGCGCATCTTTTTCAACCAGGCGCGCATGTCGGCCGAGCGCATTCCGCAGATCGCCGTCGTCATGGGCTCGTGCACCGCGGGCGGAGCGTATGTGCCCGCGATGTCGGACGAAACGATCATCGTCAAGGGGACCGGGACGATCTTTCTAGGTGGACCGCCACTGGTGAAAGCGGCCACCGGCGAGGACGTGCCGGCGGAGGAGCTTGGCGGAGCGGACGTGCACACGCGTCTCTCCGGCGTCGCGGATTACTTTGCGGAAGACGATCGCCACGCGCTCGAGCTGACGCGCACGATCGTCTCGACGCTGAACAGCGCGAAGTCGCGTCCGGCCGACGTGGCAACGCCCGAGGATCCCGCCTACGACCCGACCGAGCTCTACGGCATCGTCAACGCGGACGTGCGCAAGCCGTACGACGTCCGCGAAGTCATCGCGCGGATTGTCGACGGCTCTCGATTCGACGAGTTCAAGCAACGATACGCGCCGACGATCGTCACCGGCTTTGCCCGGCTGCACGGGATGCTGGTGGGCATCATCGCCAACAACGGGGTGCTCTTCTCCGAGTCCGCCCTGAAGGCGACACATTTCATCGAGCTGTGCAACCTGCGTGGCGTGCCGCTGATCTTTCTGCAGAACATCACCGGGTTCATCGTCGGGCGGCAGTACGAGCGCGGCGGGATCGCCAAGGACGGCGCCAAGATGGTCCACGCTGTTGCCAATTCCGTGGTGCCGAAATTCACGGTCATCATCGGCGGTTCGTTCGGCGCCGGCAATTACGGCATGTGTGGCCGCGCGTACGAGCCACGCCTGCTGTGGATGTGGCCCAACGCGCGGATATCGGTGATGGGCGGCGAACAGGCCGCGTCGGTGCTCGTCACCGTGAAGCGCGATCAGCTGGCGCGCGAAGGCAGGACGCTCGAGCCGGACGAAGAGCAGCGGATCCGCGACCCGATCCTCGAGAAGTACGAACGCGAGGGGTCGCCCTATTACTCCACGGCTCGTCTGTGGGACGACGGCATCCTCGATCCCGTGCAGACGCGCGACGCGCTCGCGCTCGGGATTTCCGCCGCGTTCAACGCGCCGATTCCACCACCCAAGTTCGGCGTGTTCCGCATGTGAGACACACGAAGATCACGAAGACGGTTTCGCCTCGAAGGTCTTTGCGTCCTTGTTTTTGTGTCCTTGGTGTCCTTTGTGGCTAAATCGTCTTTGTGTCCTTTGACGCGATGTACCACACCCTCCACACCACCCGCAAAGGCGCCATCGAATACCTGACGCTCAATCGGCCGGAGGTTCGCAACGCGTTCAACGAGGTGATGATCGCTGAGCTCACAAGATGGGCCACTTCGATCGCAGCCGATCGCGAGGTGCGCGTCGTCGTGATCGCTGGTGCGGGCAAGGTCTTTTCGGCGGGTGCGGATGTGACCTGGATGTCGAAGACGGTCACTTACACGCAGGAGCAGAACCAGCGCGACGCAGCGGCGGCAGCGGCGATGTTCAACGCCATCGATACGCTGCGGGTGCCGGTGATTGGTCGAGTCCACGGCGCAGCGCTCGGTGGCGGCGCCGGGCTGGCCGCCGTGTGCGACGTCGTGGTGGCTGACGACCAGGCGGTGTTCGGCTTCACCGAGGTGAAGCTCGGGATTCTGCCGGCGGTGATCTCGCCGTTCGCGCTCGGAAAGATCGGACGGTCCGCGGCGCGTGAATTGTTCCTGACGGGGATGCGCTTCACGGCGGCGCGAGCACGAGAGATCAGCCTCGTGCACGCGGTCGTGCCGGCCAGCGACCTCGACCTCGTCATCGAGCGTTACGTCAGCGAGTTCCTGTCGGCGGGGCCAGAAGCGATCGCGCACGCGAAGACGCTGATTCGACGTGTGTGGACCAGCGCGGCTTCGGAGCTGCCGGCCATCACCGCCGAGGCGATCGCCTCACGCCGTATCTCGCCCGAAGGACAGGAAGGGCTGAGCGCGTTTCTGGAGAAGCGCACGCCGACGTGGAGTCGTGGCCAGTGACCGCATGTTCTCACGAATCCTGATCGCCAACCGCGGTGAAATCGCCGTTCGCGTGATGCGTGCGTGCCGCGAGATGGGCCGATCCGAGGGCTCGGATCGCGGCTACGTCGAGTCGATCGCGGTGTATTCGGACGCCGACGCACACGCGCTGCACGTGACGCTCGCCGATCACGCCGTGCGGATTGGTCCTGCCCCGGCCGCCGAGAGCTATCTTTCCATTGACGCGATCCTTGCAGCCGCGCGTCAGGCGCGGGCAGACGCCATTCATCCCGGATACGGTTTCTTGTCCGAGAACGCCGACTTCGCCGCCGCGTGCGCGGACGCCGGCATCACCTTCATCGGTCCGCCGGCGGACGCGATCCGGCGCATGGGTTCGAAGACCGCGGCGCGCGAGGTCGCACGGCGCGCCGGTGTGCCGATTGTTCCCGGCGAGACGCCGCCCGATCAGTCGGATGCATCGATCGCCGCGGCCGCGCGCCGCATCGGCTTTCCCGTGCTGCTCAAGCCGTCGGCAGGTGGCGGCGGCATCGGCATGAAAGCCGTACGCGACGAGTCGACCCTGCTCCCGCTCATCGCGCAGGCACGCCGTGAAGCGGTCGCCGCCTTCGGTGACGGCACCCTGTATGCCGAGAGACTCGTCGAGCGTCCGCGTCACGTGGAGTTTCAGATCCTCGCCGACGATCACGGCAACGTCGTCCACCTGTTCGAACGCGAGTGCTCGATCCAGCGACGCCATCAGAAGGTGATCGAGGAAACGCCGTCGGTTGCCGTCACCCCCGCGCTGCGTGCGCGCATGGGCGCCGCGGCGGTAGCGGTGGCGCGAGCGGCCGGTTATCGCAACGCGGGCACGATCGAGTTCCTGCTCGAGGGCACCGGTGACGAGGCGCGCTTCTATTTCCTGGAGATGAACACGCGTCTGCAGGTCGAGCATCCGATCACCGAGCAGGTCGTGGGTATCGATCTGGTGCAGGCGCAGATCACCATCGCCGGCGGCGCGCCGCTGCCGTGGCGGCAGGATGGGCTCACGCAACGCGGGCACGCCTTCGAAATGCGGATCTATGCGGAGCATCCGCTGACCGATTTGCCACAGCCGGGACGGCTCCTCCTCTATCGAGAGGCGACCGGGCCTGGCATCCGCGTCGATTCTGGCGTCATCGAAGGCAGCGAAATCCCCGTGCACTACGACCCGATGATCGCCAAGCTGATTGCGACCGGCGAAACACGCGACCTCGCCAGACGGCGTGCGCATGCCGCGCTCGGCGAGTTTGCCATTCTCGGCATACGCACGAATATCCCGCTGCTGGCCGCGCTGCTCGAACACCACCGCGTCATCGCTGGCGACATCGATACGGCCTTGCTCGATACGCTGCGCGCGGACGCGGGCGACGCGTTCCGTCGCGCCCTCGATCCGGAACCGTCGGCCGCCGCGTTGGCAGTGGCGGCGGCAGCTACCGCGGAAGCCGCAAGCCGCCGAACGTCGGCCGTTCCCTACGAGTCCGCCGGTGCCGCCACCGGGACGGCAAGCGGGATCGACCCGTGGCGCACACTGCGAGGCGTGCGTGTCTGAGGAGACGCCGGTCGTGACGCCCCTGGGAAACGGACGTTACCTCGTAACACAGAGCGACCAGCGACTCGTGGCGTACGCGGTCGTATCCAGTCGGCACACGTGGGTATCCATCGGCCCACGCACGTTCGTCATCGATCGCTTGCCGTCCTCCAGCGACGGTCTGCGCGCTACGCATGATGACCCTGCCTCACTCTCGTCGCCGATGCCGGCGACCGTGGTCGATGTGAAGGTTGCGCCGGGACAGGAGGTGACAACCGGCGAGGTGCTCGTCACGCTCGAGGCGATGAAGATGGAGCTGACGATTACTGCGCCACGGGACGGGCGCGTGAAGGGGGTCGCCTGCCGCCCCGGCGAGCTCGTTCAGCCGGGCGTGCCACTCATCGAGCTCGAATGACATGACACTTCCCCGCCGCGTGCGGATCGTGGAGGTGGGGCCGCGCGACGGATTACAGAACGAGCCGGCGCGAGTCGACACGACGGCAAAGATCGCGTTCGTCGATGCGCTCGCCGACTCCGGGCACCAGACGATCGAGGTGTCCGCGTTCGTCAGCCCGAAGTGGGTGCCGCAGATGGCCGACGCCGCCGAGGTGTTCGCCGGCATTCATCGCCAGGAAGGGGTTGCGTACACGGCGCTCGTGCCCAACCTCGCCGGCCTCACCCGCGCGCACGAGGCCGGCGTCAGCGAGGTCGCGATTTTTGCCGCGGCCTCCGACACGTTCAGCCGTCGCAACATCAATCAATCCGTTCCTGAATCACTCGACGCGTATGCGGTGCTCTGCGCCGAAGCGCAACGCCTTTCGCTGCGGGTCCGCGCCTACGTGTCGACGGTCTTTGGTTGTCCGTTCGAAGGTGTGGTGTCGGTGGATACGGTCACCGCGATCGCCGAGCGCCTGATCGAGATGGGCGCTTACGAGGTGGCGCTCAGCGATACGATCGGGATCGCGCATCCCGGTCAGGTACCCGAGGTGCTCGAGGCCGTCACCCGTCGCATTTCACTGTCGAGCGTTGCGCTGCATTTTCACGACACGCGCGGAGCCGCGTTGGTCAACGTCTTTGCCGCGCTGCAGTATGGGGTGACGACGTTCGATTCGTCGGCGGGTGGACTCGGCGGCTGCCCATACGCGCCGGGAGCCACGGGCAACCTCGCCACCGAAGATCTGATCTACATGCTCGATGGTCTCGGGATCGAAACAGGTGTCCGGCTGAAGGGTGTCATCGACGCGTCGCGAGCCATCGAGGCGCAGGTTGGGCACCCGTTGCCGTCGCGCGTGTATCGCGCCACCCTCGCGGGAGCGCGAACGTAAAGGTTGTATGGACCGTGAAATCGCCACACTTCTGACGGAGTTCATCGAAAAGGTCGGCCTGTTGCGCCGCGATATGCAGCACCGCCACGAGCTCGAGAAATACGAGGCGCGCTTCGCCCGTATCGAACAGAAGCTCTCCCTGCTCGCCGACCGTATCGCCCACGACAACCCTGAGCTGGCAAAAGCGCTCCGCAGCGCCTGGCAGCTTCCCGCGCGCAGCCTCGCCTTCCGTAATGCCGCACATCAAAAGAAAGAGCAATCGTGATCGGTCCCCGGCGAGGCTCAGGTTCACGTCGTTCCGCACGCCCAATTTGAGTATCTTAGGAGACCTCACGCGAGGAGAAGACGATGGCGTCATTTTCACGACACGCAGACGTTGAGTGGACCGGCGGGTTGATGGATGGAAAGGGCACGGCGCGCGCCGGCAGCGGGGCGTTCTCCCACGACGTCACCTTTCCGAGTCGAATCGCCGAACGGGAAGATGGCAAGACGACCCCTGAGGAACTCCTGGCTGCATCGCACGCGGTCTGCTTCGCGATGGTCCTGGCCAACACCATCGGCAAGCAAGGCGGCAAGGCATCGCGCATCCGCGTCACCGCCACGGTGACGGCGGACAAGAGCGACGCGGGAATCAAGGTGAGTTCGTCGAAGCTCGACGCTGCGGTGGCGGGACTGGAGGGGATCGACGCGTCCAAGCTGCAGGAGTTGGCAACAGGCGCGGAGAAAGGATGCCCGATTTCCAACGCGCTCCGCGGATCGGTGGCAATCAGTGTGAACGCGCGCGCGGTGTAGGTGGCTGGGTAGCTGGGTGGCTAGGTAGCTGGGTCAAAGCACTTGCCCAGCGAGGCGCATCCCCAGCCGCCTAGCTACCCAGCTACCTAACTACTTGGCTACGGCAAGTTCTTTAACGTACGGAAAGATGTTGTCGGCGATCAGCTTGGCTCCGGCGGCGTTGGGATGAACGCCGTCGGAGGTCATCAGATCGGGATTGCCGAGGACGCCATTCAGCATGAACGGCACCAGCGGCACGTCGTAGGTTCGGGCGAGATCGGGAAACAGCTGATGAAAGTCGAGCGTGTACTGCCAGCCGTACAGCGGCAGCGCCTCCATCCCGCAGAGCAGCACCGCGATGCCGCGCGCTTGCGCGGTTGACACGATCCGTTCGAGGTTGGCGCGAACCTGCGGCACCGGCACGCCGCGCAGGCCGTCGTTGGCACCGAAGGCCACAATGAGGATCTGGGGCTGCTCGGCGAGGGCAGCCTCGAGCCGTCGCACACCGCCCGCGGTGGTGTCGCCCGACACACCGCGATTGATCACGGTCGCCGGGATACCCGCGGCGCGCAGGTCAGCCTCCAATTGTGCGGGATAGGCCTCACGTCGAGGCAGGCGATGACCCGAGGTGAGGCTGTCGCCAAAGGCGACGATTTTCAGTGGAACATCAGGGCTGGAGCGATCGCCGGCAGCATGGTCGGCGGTCGACCCTGCCAGCACGGCGACAGACGTGAGCATGGCCAAGGCGCGCATGAAATCGATACGTGATTCGGTACTTCAGTGTAGCAAGCGCGCCCAAGCCGCCCGGGGCGATCGCTAATCCTTCGAACCTTCCATCTGCATCGTCAGATAGCGCTCGTAGCCAATCTCCTTGATCTGGTGCATCTGCGCCTCGAGCCAGTCGACGTGATCCTCTTCGTCCTTGAGAAGCTGCGTGAAGAGATTGCGCGACGTGTCGTCGCCGGCCTCACGTGAGACGCGAATCGCGGTGTTGTACATTTCGACGGCGTTGTGCTCCAGCTTGAGATCCGCCTCGAGCTGATTGCGCACGCTCGTGCCCACACTCAGCTCCATGTACTCCATCGACGGCGTCGCGTCGAGGAACAGCAGCCGCTCGATGAGCACCTCGGCATGCTTCATCTCGTCAATCGACTGTTTTTTGATGTAGTCCCCGAGCTTGTGATAGCCCCAGTTGTGACACATCTCCGCGTGCAGAAAGTACTGGTTGATCGCCGTCAGCTCTTCCTTCAGCGCCTGATTCAGCTGGGCTATGACCTCAGGATTACCGCGCATCCGCCGCCTCCTTTACCCGAGCGAAGTCGAGAGGTTCAACCCCAGCGACGTCGAAGGGGATCGATACGCGTCGCTCGTGACGCGCATCCCGTGATGGTATGCCGACGAAATCCTAAAACCCAAATCCCAAAACCCGCATTCCAAGTTCCAATCGCGGTGTGCCGATTATTGGGAATTGGGATTTGGAGCTTGAAATTTGGGATTTCCCACCAGGAAGTGCTCGAAGCGGACGCCTGCCTCGCGTTGCTGGCCCGCCTTCTCGACAACCTTTGTCAGCGACAGGGGCGGCCCCTTGTAAAACGGTGTGTTCGGCTCGCCAGCCGACACCGCCGACGTCGTCAGATACAGATCCGACACCAGCCCTTCGCGCAGAAGCGCCGTGGCTGTTTCGCGACCGCCAATGCAGGAGATTGATTCGATCCCGCGTCTGCGGAGTGTCTTCATCGCAGTGGCGAGCGAGACCGGCTCGCCGGCGTCAATCACCTCGATCCACGGTTTGCGACCCACGGTCCGGGCAATGCGAGCGGTCGCCTCGCTGCTGCACACGACGATCACGCGCAGCTCGGGTGTCGTGAACATCAATCCGTCGTCGAATGGCAGCCTGCCGGCCCGCGTGATGATGATTTGCGCGGGATGTCGGGTGCGTCCACATTCTCGTCGCAACGCAACCAGTTCGGGGTGCCATATCGAGAACACGAGTTCGGGCTCGCGCGCGGTCACTGCTCCGGCGAGGACGCCGTCCACGTCCACCCGCGATAACCCCTCGTAGATCACGTGCTTGTCGGTCTCGCCGCCTCCGAGTGTCGAGGGATCATCCGCGACGGTGTTGCCTTCTCGCGACTGAACGAACACCAGATTGGCCATCGGCAATTCCGGTGACGGCGGGGCGGCGGTGCGATAAAACGGTCCGTCGAACAGGCGACGCGACCAGCGGTTGGCAATGGGGGTCAGGCCGTCGACGACGTGGCTGAAGATCGTGCGGTATCCAGGCAGATCGGCGGCTGCGGCGGCCGCTTCCCTTCGCCGACAGTACTCGTCGAATCGAATCATGTCAGGACGCGTTTGTTATCGGTGCCGTACAATCGGCTTGTCGAGACGGCCTTCAACCGAATAGATCCGGCGCTGCCGTGATGGCCTGGTTTTCGCACAGAGCATCAGCGCGATGAGAACGACCTTAGCTGCACTCCTATTCGTCACGATGCCGGCGCTCGGATTCGCGCAAAGTGTCGGCGAGCTCCAGAGGCTGTTCGAGGCAGGGCGCTACCAGCAAGTGATCGAGGCTGAGCCACCCGACGGTGCACCGGGCGCGGTCTATCTTGCCGCGCAGAGCCAGCAGAAGCTTGGCGCCGACGCGCAGGCGGCGACGCTCTACGCCCGACTGGCCGAGCGGCCTGAGTCGGATCCGTGGCGGTTCATCGGCGAATCGGGTCGCCTGCTCGTAGAGGGTCAATTCGACGCCGCAACCGACGCGGCGCAGCGCGCCATTGCGATGGCCGGCGACTTGCCCGAGGCGCACTTCCAACTTGGTCTCGCGCTCGCGCGACGCGAAAGCTGGCAGATGGCCGCGAGCGAGTTCGACGCCGCCGCCATGTTCAATCCGTCGAACGCCTACGCGCATTATTACGGCGGCCTGATGCACTACCGCGCCAACCGACCCGACCGCATGGCGATTCACTTCGAGCAGTTCCTGAAGCTCGCGCCCGATGCTCCGGAGCGGCCGGAAGTGATGCAGATCATGAGGACGGTACGAGGACGCTGACCTAATTCGTGAAGTTTCAATTTTCGATTTCCAATTTCAGAATGGATGGGAACATCTGCCGATGTGCACCCTTGGCCCCCTGAATGTGGCCCTTTGCAGATGGACAAATTCACTTGATCAAATGCACACCCCATCAAATAGACAAATCAATTCTCAAACCCTCAAATTTGAAAATCGAAGATTGAATGTTCTCAAAAGCTCTGTCCGACCCCGAAGAACCACCTGCCCGACTCCCGCCGCGCAGCAGGCCAGACCTGCCGGCCGTAATCGATCCGCAGCAGCGCAACCGGGGTCGCCAGCCGTAGTCCTGCGCCCACCGTGCCGGTGAGCGCGCCGAACGCCAGATCGCGTGGCTGCGCGAAGACGTTTCCGGCATCGACGAATCCCACGCCGCGCAGCCAGCGGTAAATCGGGAACCTCGCTTCCTCGTTGAGGACGAGCAACGCCTCGCCACCGGCGGGATCGCCGAAGAAATCGCGAGGCCCGAGACCATCCTCTGCGACGCCGCGCACGCTGCGCGCGCCGCCCGCAAAGAAGCGCACCGACGGAATCAGCTCCTGACCGCCGAGCGGCGAGACAAATCCCACCCGCGCCGCCGATCCGAACACTACCCCGTGCCAGCGTCTGAAGTCATACGCCTGCGCCAGGTGCCGAACGAATCGAATGTCGGACCCGAGCGACTCCGGCGCGTACTCGAACGTGTATGACAGCAGCGAGCCGTGCGTCGTATCGCCGGCATCGTCGCGCGAGTCCCAGGCTCCGGCCGCGGTCAAGCGCGCGATGTTGATGGTCACGTCGAAGGTCGGAAACAACGGATTGGCGGATGGCTCGGTGTCGAACGTGTGGTTCCGCTCGAAGCGATACGTGTACGAGAGGTTCAGGCGGTTGCGCGCGAGCCGCGAGCGCTGCTCCCACGACAGGCCGGCGCGGTCAGTGATGAGCGTCGCAGCGGCAAATTCCTGTCGCGAGCGCTCGACCACCAGGGACGAGCCAACCGGCAACCCGCGGAGCGTCGGCGCGTTCACGAACCCTCGAGCGGATCGATCGCGACGCTGCAGCTCCAGCGCGGCGCCGGCGGTCACCGCGCGACCAAACAACGTGCGGCGCGTCACATCGGCGCTGACGCCGGGCTCGATGTTGCGACCGGTCAGCGACCCTTCCGGCCGTTCCTCGGCGGCTTGAAAACCGTACCGAAGTCGCAACGCGGGCCACTCCTCGACGACCACACGAACGCGCATGCGCGCGGCGCTCTCGGTCGAATCGAGCGGCTCGCTTCGCACGTCCACGCGCCTGAAGAGACCGGTGTCGAACACGCGCCGGCGCGCATCGAGCCAGTCCTGTGCACGCAGCGGCTGCCCAACCTCGAGGCGCAGCGCACGCGCAATCACGTCAGGGTCGATGCCGCGATTGCCTTCGATCAGTACTTCGCCGACCAGCTGACGCGGTCCTTCCAGGATCTCGAAAGTCACGTCGGAAGTGCCCGATACCGAGTGAACGTCCTGTCGCGCGGTCACCCGCGCCATGGCGAAGCCCTGGCGACGGTAGAAGGTCTGCAGGCGCTGGCGGGCTTCCTCGATTGCGTCACCACCCGCCGGTGTTCCGCTCGACAGACCCGCAGTTGATCTCAGCGCGTCGGGCGTCAGCTCCAGCGTCGTCGACGGAGGCCGGACGAACGCAATCGCCCCGATGATCAGCGGCGGTTTCGGCGGAGCGCCTTGGCGAGGCGGCTCCGTCTTGGGACCTGGATCAACCGCGATGGTCAGCGTGCGAACTCCCTTGACTGTTTCCAACGCTGCGGAGACCCTCCCCCGTGGATACCCGGCGTTGGCTACAGCGCTGCGGACGATATCGCGCGCTTCGTCCTGGAGGAGCGCGTCGACGATCGCGGTCGACCACGCGCCTTCGATGTCGTGAATCACCGCAGCGTCGACGGTGAAGCCGCTGATCGCGATCGCGGTTTCCGGGCCAGCGACGATCGCATACGTCAACGCGAGGGAGCTCGCGTCCGCCGCGCGCGATGCGTTGATGCGAGCTGCGAGGTGTCGATGCGCGAGGTAGAAGTCCTGCAACCGATCGCGATCGTTCTGCCAGCCGATGAAGTCGAAGCGATCTCCCTCGGTGAGTGAGAGCTGCTTTCGCAGCTCCGCCTCGGGAAACGCGAGGTCGCCAGTGAAGGTGACCGTCGACACACGCGGTGACGAAGGGCGCGTGCTTCGGCTGACTCGACGATCGGCTTGCGGCCCGCTGCCACCGAGTGACAGATCGTGGCGCAACTCGTACGAGCGCAAATCCTCATCGTCGGACACGAACCGCAGCGCCAGCTGTCGCAGCGGAAGGTAGTCGACTATCCAGGTCTGGGCGTCACCGTCGCGGAGACTCTGCGACAGTGTGACTTCGACGTTGCGGCCGAGCGACTTGCCAAACGTCAGGCGCGTTGTTGGATCGACCTCCGTCGCCACATCGCTCGGGTCGCGACGTGCGCTTGCGGTCGCGACGCCGCCCAGTCGCAGGACGTCAAGACCGACGGCACGGCCCGCAAATCCGAGCACGTCCCCGGACAGGTTGCTCAACAGCTCGGCGCCGATCACCGCCGCCTGATCGTCCGGCAGTCGATCGAGGGTGCGGCCCGTGAGCAACAACGCCGCCAGATCGGCTTGACCAAGCGATGGATTGGACGGCGAGGATAATTCCGGCGCGAGTGTGTCAGGTGTCCCGGTGAGCTTGACTTGAATCTCCTCGCCGCCGGCGCGCGTGGTCGCCGTGATGTTCAGAGCCGGTTCGATGAGAACGGGATTCGAGAAATCGACAGTGCCCGGCTCCTCCAAGCGGTAGACGTTACGGCCCAGATACAACTGCCCACCATCACGGATCTCGACGCGACCCGACAACGACGGCGCAGCAGCGGTTCCAATCACACGCAGATCGCCACCCATCTCGACGCGCGCGACGTTATTGTTCACGACCAGATCCTCGTCGGTCACCAGGCGCACATCGAGCGCGAGCCTCTCGAGCGTCGCAGATCGTGTATCGCCGGTCGTCGTACCGCGCGCGCGAGCCGAGGCAAGCAGCGCCGCCACGACCGGCAGCGGATCGCGATAGCCGCCGCGAACGACCGTAACGGTGCCCGATAAGGTGCCCTCATTCGCGAGCACAAAGGCGAGATCGGCATTTACCTCGCTCCGCAGGCCCTGCGGGAACTCGATCGGCATTCCCGTCACCGTTCCCGACAGTTGTGCGGAGAGCGGCATGTCCGGCAGGAGCTCGACCGAGCCGGTCGCTTGCAGTGGCGCACCGTTGGCTGCCCCGCTGAGCGACAGCAGCTGGATCGACCGCCGTGTGACGACGGCTCGCGCCGCGAGATCCGAGAGCACGACTCGCGGATCCCTCAGGCGTACCTCGCCGCCGCTCAACGTCGCATCTCCGTCGACTCGAACACTATCGATCGTGCCGGTGATCGACAGACGTGGCTGCAGTCGCCCCGCGATTGACAGACCGGCGGTGCGCACGAAGGGACCAAGCAGTCGCAGGTCGAGATCGCCGGATGCGAGGAGGGCCGCCTGCTGATCCTGCAATCGCATCTGCCCCCGCAGCGTCAAAGACCCGCCTTGGCCCGCCCATTCCCACGACTCGATGCGCGCCAGACCGCGCTCCAGCCGCACGCGCGTGGGCTCGCGTTGCGCCAGCGGTAAGCCGGCCACGGCAACATCGAACCGGTCGAGACGAAGCTCCCCTTCCGCGTCCGCGAGCTCTCGTGTCCGCGTCGTCACGTCGAGCGACGCATCGATGCTGCCGGAGACCTCGTCGAGGGTTGTCGGGTCGAGCAGACCGCGCAGCACGGCGGCGGTGACACCCGTTGCTCGCAGGCGCAGTGACGCGGGCGGGGACGGTTCGGCCGCGCCGCCGATCAAGAGGGACAGCGGTGCTCGCCCGCTTGCGTCTAGCATCGCGCCGGCATACGACGCCACCGCTTCGCGGAGTTCCACCACGTCGTCTTCGAGATGCGCGCGAGCGCGCACGTTCTCGACCGTAGCGAGGTCGTCGCGTATGGTCGCGTTCGCGGGACCAAGTTCCAGATCGGCGGCGTAGACAGGAGCCGCTGCCGTTCCGGTGATCCTCGAAAGCAACACGAACGGGCCGCTGGCGGTCAGCGGCGGGATGTCAGCCAATCGCGTCGACCGTACCGCGGCAACCACCTCGCCAATGTCGCCGGTGACGGTCGCAATCAGCGCGTCGCTCTGGTTGAGTACCGCGTTGCCCTGAGCTGCGATTGGCAGCGAGCCCGATACCGACACGTTCGTGCCGCCGACGTGATCGGCCGACGCCGCGCTCGCTTCCAAACGGTCGACGTGTATCCGTTCGTCTTGATAGCGTGCCCGCATTGGCTCGCGCAGACGCAATGCGAGATCTGCCGCTCGTGCTTCAAGCGCGCCGACCTCCAGCTGCGCGCTGCCGGTGCGCCACTGCTGCAGCGCTCCGGACGCGCGCACCTGTGCAGCCAACCTTCCGGTAATCGGTTGCGGCAGGCTTAGGTCGCGCAACGCGCGTGAGAGATCGAAGTGCGTCGTGGTCGCGGAAAACGTAGAGCGGTACGGCGCCGTGGTGCTGATATCTCCGTCCGCACTCACGTCGAAGTCGGGTACTCGTGCACGCACGTGGGCAACCTCATTTGCCAAGGTGACGTGCGTCTCGATGTCGCCGAGCGCGATGTCGCTCCACACCACATCGCGCGCCGTCAGATCGCCTTCGCCTGATGATCGGCCACCGCGACCTTCGATCGCCAGGCGCCCGCTGACTGAGGCTCTCACTGGTCGATCGTCCTGTGGGTTGATCTGCCAGTCGGCCAGCGCGGCCATCAGGCGGTATGCCGCAGCTCCGACGTCATAATCGCCGGCCGCGGTGATGTGCCCCCGCGCACCGTACACCTCCACAGGATCGACGGTCCTCGCCCGAAACAGCAGCCGCGGCGCCGACGCCAGGCCGCCGATCGTGCCGCTCGCTTCAACCGCCCCGGCCGTCAGCGCACCGCGCGGTAAGTCAATCAGCCCAACGAGATTGACCGCGTCGACAACGGCCGGAAGACTGGTCGCGCTCACAGTGAGCGATCCCGCAAGAGGCGCGCTCGCCAGGTCCGGTCCGTCGATTCTCGCGCTTAGCGCCATCAGCACCGGTGCGATGCCGCCGACTCGATGAACCGCGTCGACACGTGCCTTGCCGGCCACCAGTTGCAGATGGCCATCGCCCGGAAGCGCGAGCCGTCCACGTGCGTTCGGCGCCTCCTCCACATGCCAGCGGCTGTCTGCGCTCCAGGTCCGCAGACTACCCGCTCCTCGAGCGTCCAGCGTTCCACTCGTCACGCCGGCGGGGCGCAGGGGACTCGCGCGCGTGAGGGCTGAGGCAAGCATGTTCACGTCGATGTCGGACCACGACACGTGGACCTCGGAGTCCTGACGCTCACCGAACGGCACCACGGCTCGCATCGTCAGGCGTCCATTCGCCATACGGAACGACGCGTCGCTGATCGTCAGACGATCTGGAGCGAGCGTTGCCTGGGCGCGCACGTTGGAGGCCTGCACTCCCGACCAGGCGATCGCATCGCTCGTGGCCGCAATGTCGGCAGACAGTGCGCTGAACGGACCGGCGACGCGGCCGGACAGGACAGCTGTTCCCGTGGGTGCCTGCCGCGGATCCACGCCCCATCGCGCGGTCTGACGGAGATTCAATGTCGATGTGATTCGCAGATCGACGCCGCTTTCGCGGCGCAGCAACCGAAGCACGCCGTTGACCTCGGCGGCGCCTTCGGTAGCCGTCGCTTGCAAACCATCGAGGTGAATATCGCGTCCGTCGAATGACGCGCGACCCGAGAGTCGCGACAGCTCGGTAGCATTGCCCGCGTATGCAATCCGCGCCGGGGCGCCGATCGCAAGTTGCCCGCCCGTCGTCTTCAGCTCAATCGACAGATCAGGGACCGCGACGTCCAGATTCGTTGGCTGGTCGTGTACCTCGATCCGGGCAGACGACGCGATGAAGTGTTCGACACGCAATGCCGCTGGCTCGCTATCGCTTCCGGAGGAGCGCGGAAGGTTCGTGCTGCCATCGGCTCGACGAACGATGTTGACGTGTGCGCGCGCAGCGGCGACCTCCCGAAACGCGACGTTCCCGACCAGCGCACTGCGCGCGAGGGCGACATCGACTCGATCGGCTTCGAAGAAGGCTGTCGGGTCGCCAGATGCGGAGATGTGGATGTCGCTGAGCGAGAGACGCAGCGAGACCAGGTTGTAATCGAGACGTGACGCCGCGATCTGGATGCCGTAGCGGTCCTGCACGGTGCGGATCGCATGGCGGAGGACGAAGGCTCGGAATGACGGGCTGTGGATGATGACGGCAAGCGCCACTGCGGCGCCAGCGGCCGCAAGCAAGGCGCGGACGAGTCGGCGGTTCATCCCGCCATCATGGTAAGCCGGCCGCAGGCATCGGAGAGCTGGGTGATCCGCGTCACCAGCGCGCGTGCAAATCGCACCGCTTCCTCGTCACTAGCTCCGCTGGCGAGCAGTGCCTGCCGCAACGCGGGCTCGGTGAGGCGACACGCGTAGTGGCAGAACCAGCGGGCATCTTCGACGCTGATCCCACGCGCGATCTCCGAGGTGCGCTGCCCCGCGTACCCGAAGTTCACCCAGCCGTCCACGACTCCTGTGACAAACCAGGGCGTCTGTGCTTCGAAACCGTCTACGTCCCAGCGCCCTCTCGAGACGACGCTCGAGCCCCACCTGCCCATCGCACCGCCCCAATCGGTAATGAGGTATCGCGCTTCGCGCTTCCAGCGCGAAAGGCGGTACTCGAAGATCGCCGTGTTCGAACCCCGCGAGACGTCACGCCGATCCTTGGTGTCCCAGTTGGACAGGAGCATGTTGGCGATCTTCAGGCCATTGAGCTGCGGAGTCCCGATAAACGGGTTGTCATCCCACGACCAGCTGTGCTCGTCGAACAGCATGCGGACAGAAGGGTCTTCCAGCTCGAATCTCGCCTCGATAAAGCTGCCGTCCTCCGCAATGCAGCTTCGCGCCCTCGACAGGCCTGTTGCACCCTCGATGGTTCCTGAACCCACGAAGTGGGTCACTTCGGCAAAATAGCCAAGCGCCCACACGAGGCGAACAGCGAACGCCTCCGGGCGTGCCTCGTCTCCCCACTTGACGCGCCACAGGCGCTTGCGTGCATCGCGCACCGCGACGCAGGGCTGCGATCCGCTCAGGTGCTCTCGCACGAACCGGAATGGCGGCACCGGCACTTCGTCTTCGCCACCGGGTCCGAAACGGAGGTCGGACAACTCGGCAGCCGTTGGCTCGCGCCAGATTCGGTGGTGCGTGGCAAGAAGCAGCCGCGGACCAGCGCGGCGGATCTTCCAGCGACCGTGCAGATGCCAGACGATGTGGACGGCGATCACGGTGGCGATGGTGCCAAGCGCACCAAGGACGAGATACAGAAGACCGTCGCGCCAGTCCACGGCCGCCAGAGATGCAAAGAACAGTTACAGGTGTGTTACGCTTGCAGAGTCAGTGGCCGTTCAACCGCTCGATCTCACGCTCGAGCTCGCGCCGCGGGCGCGGTTCGACGTCGTGGACCTGCGCGCTCGTTTCGCCGCGGAGCACGAAGCCCTCGCGGCGTTCCCTCACTGTCTTTACTGGTCGTTTCACACAACTGCCGGATTTCTCGATCGCAGTCTGGCGGCGCGTCTGCGTCCCGAACAGATTCCGAGCTATGTCGATGCGTTCCGGACGCTGTTCCCGCAAGGGGCCGGCTACGAGCACGACCGGCTGGAACGCCGCGCCGACCTCAACGCGGCACAGCGCGCCATCGAACCGCGGAACGCCGATTCACACCTGGCCTTCATCACCGGCGGATTGCGCAACTGTGTTACGCACCCCAACCGCGCCGGCGAGACCGTCTTCTTCGTCGATCTCGACGGTGTCAACGAAGGCCGGCCGCGGCGCCGACGGACGCGTCTGATTGGCTTCAACAAAGAACGCCTCGTGCGGGCCACGCGCATCGAGGTTCCCGTCTCGACGCATCCGATCGACTCGGTAAACCTCAAGGATCCGCGTCTCGGGATCTACGAGGAGCTCACCGCGTTCGTCAGCGCGGCGGGCGTGCCGAAGGGACGGCTGCGAGTGCAGCTCGATCCGACGGAGCGTCACTCGGCGCTGACGGTGAACGAATACGAAACGCTGCTGATGAAATATGACCTGGCCGAAGTGCTGCGCAACCCGCTGCGCTTCGTCGCCGAGAAGTCGCGGCACGCGCTGGCCAATCCGCGCGCCGTCCCCGCCAAGACGCTCGGTTATGCGAAGTACGACTTGGTCCGCGTCCTCAATCAGGGGCTCGACACGTTAGGGTTGCGCGGATCGCTGGTGGAAAAGGTGCTTGCGCGTACTCTGGCGGTTCCGGCGGCGCGCTTCTTCCGCATGCGCCGATCGGTGAGCCTGCTCGTCTCCGAGTTCGACGGTCAGCCGCGCATTGTCGAAGGCACGTATCAGAGTCCGATCCTCGTCCAGTGGCAGCACGCGCCGCGGCAGTCTCGCGTGCTCAATGTGTCGTTGACCGAGCTTCGCTAGGTCTGGGCAGGCGGGTGGCTGGGTGGCCATCAGGCTACCTAGGTAATCGCTCCGGCATCTCGGCCACCGCGTACGAAATCACCGCAATCGCCGCAGCCGCTCGCGAGATGTCTTCAGGCGCGATCCGTTCCACCGTATCCGCCGGCGTGTGGTGGATGACGAAGTAGCGCGCCGAATCTCCCAGATAGGCCATCGTTGGCACGTTGCCCACCTGCGCGATCGGGCCGATGTCCGCGCCGCCACCGCCGGGTCCTATCTCCGAGAATCCCAGCGGCATCAACCACGGCACCAGCTGCGACAGGAGCGTTCGGGCCGCGGGACTGCCCGAAAAGCCGAGCGTGGCCGGCGCGAACACGCCGGAATCCGATTCGAGCGCAAACACATGATTCGGCGCGCTTGCTGCGTACTTCTCGGCGTAGGCACTCGCGCCGCGAAGGCCGTTCTCTTCGTTAGTCCACAGCACGACGCGAATCGTACGACGCGGGCGAATCCCGAGCTTCTTCATCAGGCGCGCCGCTTCCCACGTCACAACGCATCCCACGCCATCGTCGGACGCGCCCGCGCCCACGTCCCACGAATCGAGATGACCTCCGAGCAAGACGATCTCCTCGGGCTTCTCGCGTCCGCGGATCTCGCCGACGACATTCGCTGATTCTGCCTCCGGTCCGAAATGCGACTCGATCGTGAGCCGCATCCGAACGCGTTTTCCCTGCGACGCCAGTCGGACGATGCGGTTGGCGTCCTCGGCGGCGATGGAGGCAGCGGGTATCTGCGGCGGAGGCGAGGCTGCTTCGTGCGCCGCGCCGGTGTGCGGCGTGCGCAGGCCAATCGGCCCGACGGAGCGGATGAGAACGGCAACGGCACCGTAGCGCTGCGCCGCGCGCGCCGCGCCAGTGCGATAGGTCACCGTCTCGGAGTAATTCGTATACGGAACGTTCAGCAGCACGATCCGTCCGCGGATGTCCGCGCTCTTGGCGTGGAGCTCGTCGAAGCTGGCAGCGACCACGACCTCGCCTTCAATGCCTCCTGGCGGCGTCGCCGCCGATCCACCGAGACCGAGAATGGATACGGTATGGCGCGGCGGATCGATGATTTCCGCGGTTTCGCGCCCGCGCACCCAGGTCGGCACCATCACCGGATCGGTGCGGACGTTGTCCAGTCCATCGGCCTTCATCGCCTCGGCCGCCCACGCGATGGCGCGCGTGAGGTTGTCAGAGCCGCTCAACCGTGCGCCGTGCAGGTCGGTCAGTTCTGCGAGCCGTCGCCAGGCGAAATCATCGGCCGTCGCGGCCTTGATCAATTTGTCCGCGTCCTGCCGTATGGCGGCAAGCCAGCCGGCAGGTGACTGCGCGACAGCCGTCGCGGCCGCACACGTCAGCGCGAGGCCGATGGCACACAGCGGAATGCGGAGGAGGCGCATGTCGTCGGCGGATTAGTTGGCGAGCATGTACGCGGGCAGATCTTTTTTGGTGGCGCGGAGGATCTCGAGCACGGCGGTGCGGTCGTCGCGGCTCAGACGTGCGTAACGGCGTCCGGCCTCGGCGCCCGAGAGCACCTGCCACAGTTGCGAATACGCCGCCTCCTTGGCTGCGCGCGGCAGCGCGTCGAACGCCTCACTGTCGATCATATAGCTGCAGGGATACTTCAGCAGCCGATGCTGCAGATCGAGGTCGCGCAACGACCGTCCCTTCGCGTCTCGTGGTCCCTGCGAGGAGAACTTCGCCGCGAACCCCGACGCCCCGGAGACCGGATGCGACAGCGGTGGTTCGTCGACGAACAGCATGTAGTCGACGAGATCCTGTGCGGCCTCGCGGACGCGCGCGGATGCGTCGCCGCTCGGGGTGGCTGCGGCGAGGCGGGCCTCCCATCCGAGACGCGTGATGAGATTGGTCATGTAGGTCTGATGGTCGAGCACCATCAGCGCCACCACATCGCTGTACGGTGTAGCGTATCCCTTCGGGTCGAACAGCCCGTCTACCGACGTGAGCTCGCGCGGATCGCGAACCGTCAATCGACCCTTGTCCTGCGGCATTACCGGCACGTTGCCCATGTGTGCCAGTCGGCCGTGCGTTCCGGTCACGTACCAGCCGCCCCACCGCTGCACGAATGGGCTGTTGTGATTGGTGGTGAAGCCGATCACGTACGAGTTCTCGTCGGGGAGAGGATTGACGCTCTGCACGGTCATGCCGGGCACACCCAGCGTGTCCCACGTGAGGTGGCAGGCCAGGCATTGCTCTTCGCGTTTGAAGCCGGCTTTCTTCCCGTTGGTCTGATCGACCTGGTAGAAGATCACCCCCTGACGCGGGTCCTGCACCGCGACTTCGAGGAGGTCAGCCCCACGGACCCAGCCGACCGCCGTCGTGTCGTTGAAGTAGATCGCGCGCGGATTCTTGACGTTGATGAGCGGTCCCTGAAAGCTGGTCTGCGAGAAGACCAGCGTCTGCGACTCGATGGGAATCTGCAGCGCGTCCATGATCGAGCGGAGGTAGCCGGTCGTCTGATCGAACGCAAGCGTTGCCGAGCCGGACTCGACCCGTTCGGCGAGTCGCGACACGGCGTTGTTGACGGGGGCTGTGTCGTAGGCGATCGCGGGATCGTTGCGGGACTGGACGAATACGTCGCGCCGCTGGCTCTGGGCGCCAAGCGCGGCGGCAAAGATCAGGACGAGGCCCACCGCGAATACGTTCGCGCGCGTGCGACAAGACACGACACTACGATTGTACCCGGGCCCGACGGGCCGCCTAACGCCGCCGCCGCCATGCTTGCCGGTCTTCTCGAGGCGGCTCCCCTGCTTATCCCACGAAATTTCAGCGGCTGCGTGCGTCTCCCGCCGTTTTCGTAAAGGTCAGCACGTGCTGTCGCGGCAGGTCTTCCTGCACGCGTGCCAGCATGAATCCCTCGTGCTCGATTTCCAGCTTGGCCTGCGCCACCGTCATCTTGTGCAGCGGCTGAATCGGAATCTCCGGATCCTCGCCGCGGTATTCGAGCAGGATCATCCGCCCGTCCGGCTTCAGGGCATCGCGGATATGTCGCAGCATCGCCTGCGGCTCGGAGAACTCATGGTAGACGTCGACCATCAGGACCAGATCGAGCGAGGAGGCGGGCAGCTTCGGATCGTCGAAGCTGCCGAGCACAGGAACGACGTTGTTCAGCTTGGCTTTGGTGATGTTCTTCTGCAGCAGCTCCAGCATCCCCGGCTGAATGTCATTCGCATAGACGCGGCCCATGGGTCCGACAATCTTTGCAAGCCTGACTGTCATGTAGCCGGACCCGGCGCCGACGTCCGCCACCGTCGCTCCCTTCGCGATCTTCAGCAGTCGTAACGCCCGATCGGGCTCCTCTTCCTCTCCGCGTTCAGCGCGGTCGAGCCACGGCGCCCCCTGCACGCCCATGGGTTGTGCGTACTGTCGACCGCTGACGGGGTGAACCCCGCTTCGCTGCTGCGCGATAACGCCGGCGAAGGCGCCGACGAGCACAGCCGTAAAGATGAACATGGACCGACAGGTGCCGCCGCGTCTCGCGTACATGGCTGAGAAGAATACATGAACGGCGCTTGATAGCGGTCCCCCAAAGGCGGACACTACACGTTGGTCCGCAGCGGCGCGGACGCAATTCGGCTGGGAATCCGGAAACGCGAGGTGGCCATGCGCGCTCGCCTGACGTTCATCATCGTGGCACTGGCAATCAGCGGCGCCTTCGCGCGCACCATCACGGTTACAGCGACCGCCCAGGAGGGCAGGGCGGCGCAGGCGCCGCCGCGCCCGAACCCGGACGAACCGGTGATGCTGCTCGGCACCTGGCGGCTCAACGTCGCCAAATCACGGTACTCGCCGGGGCCGGCGGTACGCGAAGAGACGCGTGTCTATACGCGCACGCCGGACGGCATCAAGGGCGTAGTGACGCGCACGTACGCGGATGGGCGAGCCGAACGCTACGAATACAACGCAAACTTCGGCCGCGAGCAGATGGTTACCGGCAATCCCGACTACGATTCGGTGACGCTGCGGAAGATCGACGAGTACAACTCGGCGGTGACGATGACACACGCAGGCGCGGTGTATGGCGTCGGCCGTCGCGCGATCTCGCCGGATGGCAAGACGTTGACGCTCACGTTCGACCGGCAGAATCCGGATCGGCCGGTCCACAACGTGGCGGTGTACGACAAGCAATAAGAAATCCCAAACTCCAAATCCCAAATCCCAAATCCCAATTACCCTGTTGATTGAAACGGGAATCCGGACTCGGGATTGTGATTTGGGATTTGGGCAGAATTCGGATCGGCCGGTCCACAACGTGGCGGTGTACGACAAGCAATAAGAAATCCCAAACTCCAAATCCCAAATCCCAATCCCAATTACCCGTTGATTGAAACGGGAATCCGGACTCGGGATTGTGATTTGGGATTTGGGCTTTGGGATTTGGGATTTGTTTCAAGAAGATCCCCACAAACCGCTTCGAGACGATGTGCGTCTGCTTGGCGAGCTGCTGGGCGAGACGCTGCGCACGCACGAGGGAGAGGCGCTCTTCGACACCGTCGAACGTGTGCGGGCGCGGGCGAAGGAGGCGCGCGCCGGCGCACCGGGCCAGTTCGAAACGCTGGCAACCGAGCTGTCGCAGCTGTCGGTTGACGCGGCGTTGCCCGTCGCGCGGGCGTTCGCACACTTCCTCAACCTGGCCAACATCGCCGAACAGCACCATCGCATTCGCCGGCGTCGTGAATACCGACGGCAGCGATCCGCGGCACCGCAACGGGGTTCATGCGAAGAGGGCTTTCAGCGCCTGCTGAAGAGCGGTGTCGCACCCCAACGGTTGCATGACGCGGTGACGAGGTTGCAGATCGAACTGGTTCTCACCGCACATCCCACAGAAGTGTCCCGCCGCACTCTGGTTCAGAAATACAACCGCATCGCGGCGGCGCTCGACATCAACGATCGCGTCGATCTGACGCCACTGGAACGCGACGATCTCATGGCCACTCTTCGGCGCGAGATTGAAACGGCGTGGGGCACACGGGATGTTCGCGAGCATCGTCCTTCCCCACTCGACGAAGTTCGCGCCGGGTTGATCGTATTCGAGCAAAGCCTGTGGCACGCCGTGCCGCGATACCGGCGTGAAGTCGATCGGGCGCTGCGCGCGGCGACCGGTCGGCCGCTTCCGAGCGACTGCGCGCCAATCCGCTTCGGTTCCTGGATCGGCGGCGACCGCGATGGCAATCCCGCGGTGACACCCGAGGTCACGCGTCGCGCCTGCCTGCTCAATCGCTGGATGGCCGCGGATCTGTACCTGAAAGAAATCGAGGCACTGCGTGACGAGCTGTCGATCGGAACTGCCGATTCAGCGTTGCAGGCGCGCGTCGGCTCAGCGGCCGAGCCCTACCGGGAGCTGCTGCGAGAGGTGCGCACGCGCCTGATCGCGACGCGGGCGTGGGTCGAACAGTGCCTGCAGGCTGACGCCGACGCGACACCGGGACCGGACGTGTATGTCGATGCGACGGAGCTGGCCGACGTGCTGCAGCTCTGTTCGCGTTCGCTATGCGCCACCGGGTACGAACAGATCGCCAACGGCCGGATACGCGACATCCTCGCGCGGGTCGCGACCTTCGGCCTGACGCTCGCACGGCTCGACGTCCGGCAGGAAGCCGACAAACACACGGCGGCAATCGATCATCTGACGCAGGCAAGCGGCATCGGATCGTACGCGTCCTGGAACGAAGCGCAGCGCGTCGATTTTCTCTGTGGCGCGTTGACGCGCGCTGATGCGGATACGTCGCTGCCACCCGCATCAGATCCGCAGGTGCAGGACGTCCTCGAGACGTTTCAAATGGTCGCGCGTATTCCGCGCGCCTCGCTCGGCGCGTACGTGATCACGATGGCGAGCGCGGCTTCCGACGTGCTCGCCGTTCATCTGTTGCAAAGGCGGGCCGGCATCGCCGATCCGTTGCGTGTGGTTCCGTTGTTCGAAACCTCGCGCGACCTGCACAACGCTGGCGGTGTTCTCGATGCGCTGCTGTCCGTGCCGTGGTACCGCACGCAGTGCGGCGGCCATCAGGAGGTGATGATCGGGTACTCGGATTCAGCCAAGGACTCGGGACGACTGGCCGCGGCATGGGAGCTGTACAAAGCGCAGGAAGAGGTCGTCGCAACCTGTCGGCGACACCAGGTGCAGGTCACACTGTTTCATGGCCGTGGCGGCAGCGTCGGCCGCGGCGGCGGGCCCACGTATATGGCGTTGATGTCGCAGCCGCCCGGGTCGATCGACGGCGCTCTGCGGGTGACGGAACAGGGCGAGATGCTGCAGGCACTGTTCGGCCTTCCCGATATCGCGCTGCGGACCATGGAGGTGTACACGACGGGGACGCTGGAGGCATGGTTGGCGCCGGCGGCGCGCGAACCATCCGAGTGGCGCGCCTGCATGGAGCGGCTGGCCGCCGATGCGCGCGCCGCGTTTCGCGGCCTGGTGTACGACGACCCGCGATTTGTTCGCTACTTCCACGTCGCGACGCCGGAAGCCGAGCTCGCCGAGATGAACATCGGCAGTCGTCCCGCACGGCGGAAGAGGGACACCGGCGTCGGCAGTCTGCGCGCGATCCCATGGCAGTTTGCCTGGACGCAGACTCGTCTGCTGTTAGGCGCGTGGCTTGGCGTCGAAGAGGCGCTCGAGCGCGCGCGGGCGCGCGGTGAACTCGACCTGCTGCGACGCATGCACGAGGAGTGGCCACACTTCCGCTCGGTCATCGATCTGATCGAGATGGTGCTGGCCAAGTCCGACGCTCGCATCGCCGCCGAGTACGACAGGCGGCTGGTTCCGCCCGACCTCCAACCGCTCGGCCTCGAGCTGCGCGAACGTCTGCAGCGCGCCGTCGACGGCGTGCTCGCCGTGACCGGCCACTCCCATCTGGTCGAATCGAACCCCGTGCTGCGCCGCTCGATCGAGGTGCGCAACCCGTATGTCGATCCGCTCAATCTTGTGCAGGTCGAGCTGCTCTGCCGGCTGCGTCACAGCGACGATCCCGGGGTCCGCGCGGCGCTGATGGTGACGATGAACGGCGTCGCGGCGGGCATGCGCAACACCGGTTGAACTTCTCCCCTTTTCCACTCTTCGACTTTTACTTTTCCACTCTTGCACTTTTCCACTTTTCCACTTTCCACTTGTGCCCTTCCCCTCGGGCTTGTCCCGCGTGTTATGGTGGATCTGTTACCGTCGCACGCCCGCGGCGCTAAACATAGGCTTGTAGCGACCACGCTCTCTTGTCTCACGGAGGGCACCTCACAATCGGTCGCGGCCGGGAGGTGCATACATGACAAACACCCCCGGGAGTAGTCGCTGACTCTCCCATGCAAAATGAAAAGGCCGGCCCGCGGGTCGGCCTTTTTCATTTTCAGCACCCTCGCCTGACAGAAGTCACAGCAGCAACGTCTCGACCCGGTGCGCGTGCACGCTGCCTTCGCACGGCGACCACGCAAACACGGTGAACCGGCCGTCTTGTGATGCCACCAGGGCGACCGAGTCGCGCTGATCCTGGACAAACTGCGCGGCGGACAGATGGCGCGTGCCGCCGAGCTCCGCCGGATTGACGATCGACGCCACGCTTCCTTCGATCGGCTCGGTCACCACGACCTGCTCCACCGGCGGCAGACCGCGGCGGCGCGCGATCTTGGCGCCAAACGCCAGCACGTCGTAGCGCCGCGTCATGACCGTCGCACCGTCCACCGCGGTGAGACCACCAACGGCCTCGATGGCGCGTGCCAGCGCATCGCGCCAGGCTTCCACGGATTGTGCCGGCGCGCGAGTGAGCAGAGCCAGCTCGGACCACATCGGCGTGATCGCGTAGGTGATCGGCCTCACCAGCGATTCGCGCCATTCGTCGCTGTCCGGTGGAACGACCAGCAGCAGACCGCCCCGCCCGTGCGCCCGCATCGAGAGCGCCAACTGCACGAGCACGTTCACCGAGTCGGTCCACGAGGTGGGCGAATCGAAACCGAGAAGTGAGCTCAGGAGATCGGGACAGTCGGGCAGGCTCGACGCCGTCTCGTCGATGACCTTGACCTGATCGCCCTGCAGCACCGCGATGTTCACGTACTTGGCGAGGCGATCGCCGCGGTGCTCCTTCACGACGATCAACCCGGGCTCGGCGACTTCGATCACGCAGCAGCGCCGCGGCAAGGCACGGATCGTGCCCCACACCGACAGCTGCCCCTCGCGCGGCGCCACGCCCAGATGAATACCCGGGCGCTCGACGGCAAGGGCGAGCTTGGTCAGCACGGCCGGGTCGAAAGGGAGCGGCTGCGCGAAGACGAGCGGATGTTCGGTCTCGGCGACGCCTGCATACGCAATCGAGATCTTCGGCGGGTGCCCTTCCTCGCGTCGGAGGCTGGCCCAGAAGGCAGTGGCGATCAGCTCCTCGATGACGTCTTCATCGGGCAGCTGCGCCAGTGGCGATTCGCCGCGCTCGCGCGCAAGCTCCAGATGATGGGCCATGTGCTGATGTACGGCGCGTGTGACGGCGCGCGCCGCGCCGTAGCTGGCGTCTCTCACCTCTCTATTGTTCGCTGTCAAACTGCCAACCTCCAACTCACCCCAAAGCGTCACCTGAACCCTTAATCCCGCGGTTCGCTTTCTTTCAATTCTTCGTCTTCGTGACACTACCGCGCCAAACTTTGTTTTTTTTCAAAGACTTCCTGGCGCGGTAGTGTCACCAGCAAACACTGGTTCGACCCAGCGCGGATGCGCTCTTTGGTTTGCGGCGCAGCCGCGCTGGGATCTTCGTGAATGCCGTCAGGCCTTCGTGGTTGATCAACTGAAGTGAATTGCGGTGTAGGTGCAAGACGTTGGAACGTTGGATTTGGGAGTTGGAGGTGGGTCGCGACACTCTGCTCGTCGTGGAACCGCTTCCCCGGTCGTCGTCTGCGGAGACCGCGTGCGGGAGAAACTTTAGAGCAACGGGCTGATCGAGCGTGAGATCGCCGGCACGGCGACGGTGCCGAGCACCTCGAGTGTGGGGTCGTCGTGACTCATGGGCGCGCGAACGTACGACCGAAAAGCCGCTCGTGTCACGTCCCCGACTCTCCGCATTCGCGACGGGCTCAGGCTGCCTCGACTCGAAGCAATCATTGCGAATCAAGTGCTAAAGACGGACACGCGATCTGCTGTCACTCGGGAGTAGGATCGGCGTATGACTCGCCTGATTTCGTGCACCGCGATCGTGACACTCGTGCTCAGCGGGTCGGCTTCTGCGCAGATCGTGAGCGGCCTCGGCAGCGCGTCGCTCCCCGCCCGCACGGTGGCCAATCCTGTTCCCTCTACGCAAACCGGACTCGGGAGCGCCTCGCTTCCTACCCGCAGCGTATTCAATCCTGTCCCGGCGTCGCGCCCCGATCTCTTCATCGCGCAGCCGGGCACGTATGCTCCACAATTCGACCAACTGCTCGCCACGCCTCCACCAGGACTCGTGTTCCCAGGCGTGTATCTGCCGTGGGGTCCCTTCCCCGCGGGCCTCGTCGATTATTCTCGTGCGGTCACGCCGGCATACGGATACCTGCAGCTGCAACTGCAGCCGGTCAGCGCGCTGGTGTACATCGATGGCTTGTATGTCGGCAGCGTCGACGACCTCCGCAGCGGTCGACGCCTCGAGGCGGGCCCTCATCGTCTCGAGATACGCGCGCCTGGATATCAGTCGATCTCGATCGACATCCGGATCGATCCCGGTCAGACGACACTTTATCGCACGGACCTGACTTCGGCGTCGATTGCACCCGTCGCTGCACCCACAGTGGCCGCTGCGCCGAAAACGTTCTACGTGATTCCGGGGTGCTATGCGGGAGACCGGCGGCCGGACGTGCAGCGCCTGCCGCAGGGATGTCAGGCGGCGAACATGTTCAGTGTGCCGCCCGTGTTGAGTCGAGTGACGTTGCGGCGGTAATGACCACCGCCCGCGGCTCTCTCCACAGCCAGGCGATCCACAGCAGCAGGCTGGCGGCGATCATCTCGCCGCCGTCCTCCGCTATTCCGAGAACGGCATCGAGCGTCGACTGTGGCGACGCCACCACACTGTGAATCGCGTCGACGCCAACTCCGAACAGACCGAGCGTGGCGAGCCCCACCAGGAGCACCGCGCTCAACCTGCGGCTTGCCGCTGTCGCGGTGCGCAGCAGGACACCAAGGAGAAGCAGAAAGCCACCGGCTTCCACCGCTGCCACCACGATCTCACCGAGTTGGTGCGGCTGCATGGATCCGAACGGTGGCAGGTGCAGTCGCGGCGCGAGGCGCCAACCTAACTGCTCATGAATCGTGAACGCGTCCTCACAGAACAAGCCGACGAACAGGACTCCCCACAGCACCGCCGTCGGCCCATAGCCACGGCGCGCGCCACGAAACAGAATCAACGCACTTGCTATGTATTTGGCGTACTGCCACATCTCACCGAAGCCGCGCTCCTTCGATACCCAAAACCGCGGATCGGTGAGCACGCCACGCGTATAAAGGACGGCGAGGCCGATGAGCACGGCATCGACGACCAACAACACGAGCAACACGTGCCAGGACAGCGAGGACGTGCCGGACATGTGTTCATGCCCGTCCTGTATCTTTGGCGGTCCATGCATGCTGCTTCATCGAGACAAGCACCGTGTTCGTCACGCCCTTCTTGCGGCGGGTGTGTCGAGGCGGGGGATCAGATCAGTGGCACTGACTCGAGCCGGCATCATGAAAACTCGAGCCTTCGGCGGGAATGAATTCCCAACGGTAGCTCCCGTTGTCGAGCGTGAAGCTGGCAACGCCCCACGTGCTGACGTTTACTTCGCTGTTCGCCGCGGGCGCGCGGGCGACGGAGTAGACCGGCGCGCCACCGGTGCCCGCCGTGAACTGTCTTATGCCGCGCACCGGATCGGAACGACCATCGGGGTCCTGCGGTGCGAATCGCTCGAACAGGTGATCGTGCCCGTTCACCACGATATCGACATTGAACTCATACAGCACGCGCCAGACTTCGCGCAGATCGCCGTTGGGACCATTCGGACCGCTGCTGAAGAGCGGACGATGCCAGTAGACGGCGGTGCATTTGGCACTGCTCGACGACAACTGCTCGCGCAGCCACTGCACCTGCGGCGATCCTGCGCTGACATCGGTTTCGCTATTGAGCGAGATCACGAGCCAGGAGCCGAGCGCGTAGCTGTAGTAGCCGAGACCAGCCGGCCCCGCCGCCGCTCCAAAATACCCGTAGTACGGCGCCGCGTTCGCGCTGCGATATTCGTGGTTGCCGGGCGTCGGCCGCGTGCGCGATCGATGTCGTCCCCACGTCGGCTCGTAGCAGGTCCGATACTCGGCTTCCGTTCCGGACATGTAGGCGTTGTCGCCCGCCGCGAACACCGTGCCGGAAATGTTGTCGAGGAGTTTGGCCGTTGCTTCCGCACCGGCGGTTCCGCACATCGCGATGTCGCCGGCGCCGACCAGCACCGCCGCGGGCGTGAGGTTTTGAATCAGCCCACCAAAAGGAGTCGGCGATACCGGGGCTGCGCTATCGAGCGACGTGCCGCCGCACGCCGACAACGTGAATGCGGTCGCGGCTACCAGGCCGAGGCGCCAACACACGCTGGAGCGAGAGGCACTCATGCGGCAGATGTCCGTGATTGGTCAGGATACTGGGACCGATCTGTCGTGTAAAGGCTCTCTCTGCGCACTCCTGCCGGCTTTCTTGTGTGCCGTTTTACGGCATCCCTGTCGATGCGCCGCGACGCTGGCTGAAAGTGGTGCACCCGTCGAGCTGGTGTCGCAATCGGGACGATCGGTCGGCTCGTTCGATTGAGCGAAGGCAACGAGCCGAACGTCTCGAACGCCGACGGCGCGAACGATCCGAACGATCCGAACGGTGATAGCATCCGCGCGCGAATCAAGTCGGGAGGCAGCATGGCGCATCTGACGGCGGATTTGGCCGTGACGCTCGACGAAGATCGACCGGGAATGCTGGCGCGGGCGATCAGCTGCGTCAGCGCATCGGGCATCAACATCGATGGCTACGCGGAGATGAACGGCGTGGTCCACGTGCTGGCCACGGATCTGGACCACACAAGGCAGTGTCTGCAGAACGGCGGCTTCAAGGTGGTCCAGCAGCAGCAGGTGGTGCTGGTGCCGGTGGCCGACGAGCCAGGTGCGGCCGCGCGCGTCTTTCAGCGAATCGCGGAGGCGCACATCAATGTGCGCTATAGCTATCTGGCGACCGGCAATCGTCTGGTGATTGCGGCTGACGACCCGCAGAAAATGCTCGCCGCGGTTTCAGCTGCCGGTGGGTAGACGCGTTCGCGGACCATAAAGGGCCGCGCCGCACTGCTGCTAGTCGCAGGCTTCGGTGATGCAGATCGATTCGAGCGTGCGACCCATCGGCGGCGCGGGCAGCCCGCGCGCCTCCATCAGCTTGCGCAGCAAGGCCCCCGCTTCCGGATGCGGGATTGCCGACTGCACACCGACGCGTACCAGGCCATCCGCATAATCGACTGGCTGCCATGTGTGCACCGCGAGCTTGCCACCGCGGTTGTCGGTGTTGCCATAGTCGCGCACGTCGAGCCTGGCACCGTGATCGACCAGGATCTGGATGACGTCGGTGCGACCCTTGTGTGCGGCGCCATGCAACGCCGTCCGTCCGGTATCGGCCTGCGCGTTCACGTCGAGTCCGAGATCGATCAGCATCTTCACGGCTTCGAAGGTCGACTTCGGCGACCATTCGTAGGTGATCCCTTCGACCCAGCCGATTCCCGCCGCCACGTGTAAAGCGGTAACGCCGAGCGTCGTCGCGATCTTCGGATCGGCCCCGTGCGCGAGCAGCAGCTTCATCAACTCGACGTCGCCGGACTGTGACGCACGCAGGAATGCGGTGGCGCCATTTTCATCGAGCCACTGATTGGTGAACACCGTTCGCGTTTCGGTGCTGTCCTTGACGCGCGCGTTCACGTTGGCGCCTTTGTCGAGCAGCAGCTTGATGAACTCCAGATGATCCATGTCCGGCTTGCGCACCGGATAGTCGCCATTCTCGATGTTGCGGTTGTCGGTCGCCAGATACAGCGGCGTCCAGCCGCCCTTGTTCGTCAGGTTCGGATCGGCTCCGTGCTCGAGCAGATAGGCGGCCAGCTTGTAGTAGCGATTCTGGGTGGCGACCAGCAGCGCGCTCCAGCCATAGCCGGAGGTCTGATTGATATCGACGCCCGCCGCCAGCAGCACCTTGACCGTCTCGAGATCGTTGGCACGCGCCGCGTAGATGAGCGGCGTCAGCTGACCACCGTCATTGGGCTGCTGGCGCGTACGGACGAAACCCACCGCCGCGGCATCGAACGCATCATCGTTGGCGTCGCCTGCCGCTGCTGCCGCCGCCGCACCACCGTCGGCCGGCGCATTCGCCGCTGCCGCAGCCGCAGCGTTCGCCGGCGCATTTGCCGCTCCGGCGGTCGGCGCAGGGGTCTGACCGGTTGCCTGGTTTCGCTGGCCGAGGCCGGCGCCGCCGCCGACCTCGCGCAACTGCGTCAGGTCGAGCGCACGTCCCGCGGCGACTGCCGCTCCCTGGGCCGCGACAGCTTTGCGTGGATCGCCGGCCTTGCCGAGCGCCGGTCCACCACCGCGCGTCGCCGGATTCGACCTGGCGTTGATGTCGGCGCCGTGCTGAATGAGGAACTGCGCCGCAGCGGCGTGCGATTCATCGGCGGCCCACATCAGCGGCGTCGTACCGCGCAGCGTCTCCTTCGCGTTGACGTCTGCGCCCGCCTCGACGAGCACTTCGAGCGCCTTCACGTTGCCGGTCCGCGACGCCACCATCAGGGGCGTACGGCCAAGGGGCAGCTTCTCGTTCGGATCGGCACCGGCCTTGAGCAGCGTCGCGATCATGGCGGCATCGCCGTTGACGCTGGCCAGCCACAGCGGCGTCGCGCCTTCGCGATTGGCGGCCTTCACGTTGGCGCCAGCGCGAATCAGCATGTCGGCCAGATCTTTGTCCCCCTTGTAGGCGGCCCAATGCAGCGCCGTCGCGCCGTCGGCCTGCGGCGCGTTGACGTCGGCCTTCTGCACGAGCAGACGCTGGACCGCTGCCTTGTCGCCGCGCATGGCCGCGTCCGCGATGTCGCTTTTCCCTGCTGTACGCACGGGGGCCAGCGATAACGCCAACATCACGACCACGCTCACGCCTACGCGCTTGATCACCATCTGCCTCTCCGCGTCAGGAATCAGGAATCTGGTCAGGCGTATTCCTCATTCCTGCGTCCTCTTTCCTGGCCCAGCCCTGATTCCTGATTCCTGAATCCTGATTCCTACAAGTATCGGTTCCTACAAGTTCTCTAGTCTCCCCGTACTGTCTCCGATGCTGTCCTGATGGATGTCGTATTTGTCGAGGATGCTCAACAGCAGGTTGCCGGTCGGCACGGTCTTGCTCGGATAGGCCAGGTGCCGACCGCCTTTCAGCTTGCCGTTGGCACCACCGATGAGGACGTGCGGCACGTCGTAGTGCACGTGCTGATTCGAATTGCCCATGTTGCTGCCATACAGCACGAGCGAGTGGTCGAGCAGCGTTCCGTCGCCGTCCTGCGTCTTCGCCAGCTTCTCGACGAGGTGCGCCAGCATTTTGATGTGGTACTGGTTGATCTTGGCCAGCTCCGCGATCCGGCGCGGATCCTCGCCGTGATGCGAGACGCCGTGGAACGACGAGGTTGGCGACTCGCTTGCCGGGTAGGTGCGGTTGGTCAGGTCGCGCGCGAACAGCAGCGTGCCGACGCGCGTGATGTCGGCCTGGAACGCGAGCGCCAGCAGATCGAACTGCAGCTTGATGTGTTCGTCGAACGACGCCGGCACTCCGACGGGCACCTCGAAGTCCTCGGGCGCGACCGTGGAGGCTTTCATCGCGATCTGCAGCCGCCGCTCGATCTCGCGGACGTTTTCCTCGTAGCTGTCCAGACGCTCGCGGTCAGCGGCGCTGACGTCCCGGCGCACACGCGACAGGCTGGCGGTCAGCGAGTCCAGAATGCTGCGATCGCGCTGGCGCCGCGCGGCGCGCTGCTCGGGCGTGCTGCCGTCACCGAACATGCGCTCGAAGACGATCTGCGGATTGAGCTCCATCGGCAGCGGCGAGGTCGGCGTGGCCCACGAAATCGTGTTCGTGTAGGTGCAGCTGTATCCCTCACCGCAGTTGCTGGAGTTGGCGCCTGGATCCTCGACCGCCAGCTGCATCGACGGAATCAGCGTCTCGGTGCCGATCTTCTGCGCGATCAGCTGGTCGATGGTCGTGCCGCACTGCACATCGGCGCCCGCCGTTTTCTTCGGCTTCACGGCGCACATGAATGCCGCCGCGACCCAGTGATCGGCACCGGTCACGCCCGGGGGCGGCTCCGCCGAGCGCGAATGCAACCCGCTGAGGATGACCGTCTGCTGACGGAACGGCTCGAGCGGCTTCCAGTTGAATGGCAGCTCCTCGCCGAGGGCACCTTCCGTAGCTGGCACCCAATACCCGGGAGCTGCGCCGTGCGGCACGAAGCAACCGACGAACCGTGGTTTCGGTGTGGCCGCCGTTTGTGCCAGCGCCGTGGCCGCGGGAATCATCGATTCGAGCAGCGGCAACGCAAGCGTGGCGCCGGCCCCACGCAAAACCGTTCGCCGTGAAATGTGCTTCTTCGTGAGAAACATAGCGGGTCCTCGCTGTTTGAATTCCTCGTGCGCCTGGTGGCCCCTAATTGGAGGCGCGCGTCTGCTCGACGCCGCTGGTCTTCATGTTCATCTGGAATGCCGGACTCTTCACGATGCCCATGACCAGCGCCGAGAAGCGGTACTGGTTGCCGGCGGCCTCTCGCACCACGGACCGCACCAGTGGCATGTCCTGATACTCCAGACCGCGGCCAAGGGCGTAGGTCAGCAGCTTTTCCGCCACCACGCGCACGAACTGATCCTGATACCGGATCAGGGCGGTGCGCAAACTGGTCACCCCATCGAGCTTCGTCCCGTCGGCGAGCACGCCCGTGTTGTCGATTGGCTGTCCTTCCTCCTCGGTCCGCCACGCGCCGGTGGCGTCGAAGTTTTCCATCGCCAGTCCCATCGGCTCGAATGTCCGATGACAGGTCGCGCAGGTCAGTGCCGCGTGATGCTTTTCGAGGATCTGCCGCATGGTCGGGATCTTCATATTGCCTGCGGCATCTCCCTCGGTCTTCTCCTTGAGCGAGGTGTCGACGCCCGGTGGCGGTGGCGGCGGTTCGACGCCGAGGAATGTCGTCATGAACCATTTGCCGCGCATGACTGGCGAGGTGCGTGCCGCCTGCGAGGTGACCGTCAGCAGCGCGCCCTTGCCGAGCAGGCCGCGACGCATGTCGAGCTCGGGTGGCAACGTCACGCGGCGGAACTGCGAGCCGTAGATGTTCGGAATACCGTAATGCTTGGCCAGCCGTTCGTTGACAAACGTGTAGTTCGCATCCAGCAACTCGGGCACGGGACGATCGTCATGCACGATCGCGCCGAAGAAGAGCTCGATCTCCTGCTGGAACGCGTTGCGCAGGTTGTCGTCGAAGTCCGGGAACAGATTGGCGACCGGTTCGACCGTCTTGAGCGAGCGCACGCTCAGCCACTGACCGGTGAAGTTGTTGACGAGAGCTTCCGCCCGCGGATCCTTCAGCATGCGCCGGACCTGCTGCGCCAGCACGAGTGGATCCTTCAGACGACCCTGCGCGGCGAGCTCAATCAGCTCGTCGTCCGGGATGCTGCTCCACAGGAAGAACGAGAGTCGCGACGCCAGTGCGAGATCGCTGATGCGATACGCTTTGCCGGCGATCATTCCCGCCGGTTCCGGTTCACCGCGATAGAGGAACTCGACATCGGCCAGGATGCGCTGCAGCGCACCTTCGATGCCGTCCTCGAAGCTGCCGCCCTCTTCGCGTCCAAGCTTGTAGAACTCCATCAGCGTGTTCATGTCGGCGGCGGTCACCGGGCGCCGGAAGGCGCGCCTGGCGAGGGTCGATACAATCGTGCGCGCGCACGCGTCTTCGTCACGCGTACTGGTTGGACGGCAGACGAAGATCTTCTTGCGGCTCGCGGTTTCGGTCACACCAACCACGCTGTACGGCCCCTCGATCGTCACCTGGCCCACGTGCGGATAGAACAGGTAGCCGGGAATCTCGCCCGGCGTGTTCATCGTTCGCTGGAACGGCCGATTGAGCTCCGTCCCCGGTACGTCGTTGGTAGCCAGGAACGTCACACCGACGGTGTGCAGGCCGGCCTTGATGGGCACGCGCGGCGTCGACTTGCCGTTGCCGGTGGTGTTCTTGATCTCCTTCTCCCAGTCGAACACCTTGACCAGTTCACCATCGACGAGCACTTCGAGCTGCTCGCCGGTGATCTGGCCCAGCACGCGCGTGAAATAGCCGGTGATGCCTTTGACGTTGAACGAATACTCCCCGTCGACCGGGAACTGATGCCGGATGAGGATCCCGCCGCGCGTCCCGAACGGCAATCCCTCGATGTGGTAGTTCTGCGCCGTGTCGGCAGGCACATCAAACACCAGCTGCGTCGGCGCCGTCACGTCGCCAATGGCGAGGCGGCTGATCTTGCCGGCCGCGGACAGGTAGGCCTCCATCAGCGCCGGCGACATCGTCAGCGCGCCGGCGATGTTGTCGAAGCCGCGCGTCGAGTCGTCGGAGGGAAGGAACTTGGTCGGGTCGACTTCGAGGGCGAGCAGGTCACGAATCGCGTTGGCATATTCGGTACGGTTCAGACGATGGATGCCTGGCGGCGGCACGTAGGTCACCGCCTGACGATCGAGCTCCCCTTCCAGCCACCGAACCATCGATTCGAGGGTTGCCGGATCGGGTCGCTTCATGCCCGCCGGCGGCATCAACCCCGCGCGCAGTTTGCGCACAACCGTCTCGGCAATCTCGCCATGCTCGGCCAGGTGCGTCAGGTCGAGCTGATCGAGCAGCAGGTTGGCGGTCTTGAGGCGGGCGTTGTGACACACTACGCAGTACTGGTCCATGAGCGCGCGCGTGGTTGCGCTGTCGGCCGCCGGTGTGGTCGCAGAACGGGTCGCTGCGGTTGTTTGCTGTGCCGCCTGCCGGCCAGCCGGAGCGGCAGCGCGCCTGCCCGCGGGCGCGGCAACCTGGGTCGTCTGGGCGGAAACGACCGCCATCCACGTGGCGGCGACGCCCGTAATCAACAGCAGCTTGCTATTCACCTAATCCCTCGTTGCTAGCCGCAACTGGCGGTTCCGGAAGTGGCAGAGAGCGAGACACACCCCTCCCTGCACCGTCTAGACCGAAAAAAGTGCTCCATAGGGGTTCTACGCGGACAGGTCCATCATGTCAAGGGTTTTCAGGACCGCATGGACCAACTCCTAGGGACAGGATAGCTAGCCCGACAAGCACGACTGTTGTTTTGCGCGACTTCCGACGTTTACGTGAGTAGATGGGTGCGAAATTGATGACCGGCTACCACGACACGATGGACAAAACGTTGATCTGGTCAGTGAGCAATCGCTCGAAGCGGCTGGTGGCGTGTCGCATGATCGCCGACGGCTACGGTGCATACGTCCTTACCCTCACGCTCGAGGGCGAAGTGATTCTCACCGAATCGCATTTCAGTGCAGCCCAGGCGCTCGAACGTGCCAGCAGCCTTCGTATCCTCCTCTCGAACTGGGAACACACAATCTAAAACGCGACGTGCTTGTTCGGGGGTGGCCGTCGCGTTACATTCGAGAACATGCAGGCTATTTTCCGCGCCGCCTCTCCTGTTGTGATTGGCGTGGCCGCTGCCGCCCTCTTCGTCACTACCGTCCATGGCCAGAGCCCGGCGGGTGCAAAGCCGAGCGAGGCCAACCATTTCATCGGAACGCCGCCGGGGTGGGTGCCTCCGAAGACCCCGTGGGGCGACCCGGATCTGCAGGGAATATGGCCGATCGGGTACGTCGGCGGCACGCCGCTCGAGCGCTGCGCAGGAGGCGGCGGACGCGGACGTGCCGGCACACCGCCGTGTGATCTCACCAAGGCATTTCTTACCGAAGAGGAATACAAAGAGCGTCTTGCCGCGGCCGGTCAACCCGATCGCGCAACGAAGGCACTCACGGAAGGCAACTTCGGGCAGGCGCTGCTGGCTGGCGTCGTCGACCCGACGTTCCCGCAGCGGCAGACCTCGCTCATCGTCGATCCTGCAAACGGCAAACTTCCGGAGCTGACGCCCGAAGGCAAGCGGCTGTCCGCGTTGATGAAGAGCAGCTGGGCACTGCCCGGCGAGACGCAGACCTGGGACGCGCCTGAAGACTTCGACACCTGGGATCGCTGCATCACGCGCGGGATGCCGGCTTCGATGTTCCCGTATCGCTACAACAACGGGGTCGAGATCCTGCAGGCGCCCGGCTACGTGATCCTGAACATGGAGATGATTCACGAGGCCCGCATCATCCCGCTCAATGCCGGGCCGCATTTCTCCCCGGCGATCAAACAGTGGCTGGGCGACTCGCGCGGTCACTGGGAGGGCGACACGCTCGTCATCGAAACCACCAACTTCAAGTCGGGCGCGCCGATGACCAACATCGGCACCGTCGGCGCACCGCCCGGCAACCGCATCCCGACCAGCGACAAGATGAAGATCACCGAGCGGATCCGCCGCTTGAACAACGACTTCATCCTCTACGAGATCACAACCGAGGATCCGGTAGTGCTGACGCGGCCGTGGACGGCGCGATTCCCGCTCAAGCTCGATAACTCCTATCAGTGGTGGGAATACAACTGCCACGAGGGGAACACCGCGATTCGCAACTACATCACGACCTCGCGCTTCGAACGCGCGCAGAAGGCCAAGGAAGCGGCCGGGCAGGGCGCCAATCAGAAGTAGCTCACCGCTGCCGGTGAAAGACGGTGGTTGCCTTCGACATGTTCGGCGCCCGCGCCTCGAGCGGCGGCTGCACGCCCTGGTAGCCGTGCTCGACACGCAGGGTCGTCTCGACGGTCATGTCCGCGCCCGACGCGCTGAGGTGCAGCACCTCGGTCACGGTGACCGGTTGATCGCGAATCGTGAACACCGTTTCGGTGATCAGGTTCTCGCCTTCCCGCCGCAGACGTGAGGTCGCCGTCGCGATGCCGTACGGGTTGATGTTCTCCGCGCCGTCCAACCTGTAGATCAGCACCGGCGGGCGGTCGTCCTCGGGCCGCTCGGTCTCGACACGGATCCATTGTGGCGACACCGTAATCGTCCGCCGTTCGGGCGAGGTGACGCCGCTGCGTTCGACGTCGAGCGTCCACGTGCCTTCGAATCGTTTGACGTCAGCCGGCGACAGGCCGCCTTGCGCGTCGAGCAACGCAGGGAGAAGCAGGAACAACGGAATGACGACCGCGGTCGCTCGAAGGTGACTCATACATCCTCCTTACGATGCCGACGCAGCGCGGTCACGCAGTGGGCCGCCGCCCCGGAGATGCGATCGGAACGCAATCGAATGATACTCCCGAAGCACGAAAACTGAATCTTTGATCTTTGATCGTTGATTTTTGATTGAAATCGTAAAATCCAATCAAAAATCAAAAATCAAAGATCAAAGATCTAAAATCGAGGCCCTCCACGAGGTGGCGAATGACCGCAATCACAAGAGCCGTCGCGTCGATCGCCCTGGGCACGCTGCTCTTCGTACCGGCCGCAGCGTCCGCGCAGGCGCTCCTCGATGGCGTCTGGAATCCCTATCGCGGGCATGAAGACGATATGGATCGCGGGCCCGGTCCCGATCTCGGCGACTACACAGGGCTGCCGATCAATGATGCCGCGCGCCTCTTCGCGGAGAGTTGGGACGCCTCGCGGCTGACGCTGCAGGAGCATCAGTGCCGCGTGCACGTCGCGCCGTACATCTTCCATGGACCGTTGAAGCTTCGGATCTGGCAGGACAAGGACCCGATGACGCAGCAGGTCATCGCCATCAAGAACTACATCAGCACCTACGAGCAGACGCGCACGATCTGGATGGATGGCCGTCCGCATCCATCGCCCTTCGCGCCACACACCTTCATGGGGTTCTCGACCGGCCGCTGGGAAGGCAACGTCCTGGTCGTCACGACCACGCATTTGAAACAAGGGTGGCTCCGCCGCAACGGCGTCCCGGAAAGCGATCAGACGACGCTGTTCGAACGGTTCTCCCGTCATGGCAACGTCCTCACGCACACGGTGATCATCACCGACCCGGTGTATCTCGCCGAGCCGATGATCAGGACCACGGACTTCGCGCTCACGCCCGAAGACGACGGCAACAACTGGTTGTGGCCGTGTGAGTACGTGGAGGAGATCTCCGGCCGCGCCAAAGGAGAGGTCCCGCACTATTTGCCCGGACAGAACCCGTTCCTGCTCGAGTACGCGCGCAAGACCGGCACGCCGGCGGTGGCCACTCGCGGCGGCCCGGAGGTGATGTACCCCGAATATCAGCGTGCGCTCGAGGCCGGAGAATCGCGCGCCGCCAGCCGCGCCGAAGCGGCGCGTATCAGTCAGGCAGCCAATCCCGATCGCGGCGGGCTCGAAGTAGTGCACGTCCAGGGCAACGTGTTTCTGCTCGCCGGCGGCGGTGCCAACGTCGTCGTGCAGGTCGGCTCATCGGGCGCGGTGATGGTGGATGCCAAGTCGGGTGCGCTGACCGATCGCATGCTCGCTGAAATCAAGAAGCTGACTCCGACCACCAAGCCGGTGCGCTACCTGCTCAACACGAGCTCAGATCCCGATCACATTGGCGGCAATCAGCCGCTGGCGGCGGCGCTCGGATCGCTGGCGACGTGGACGATTATCAATACGCCGGGCGCGACGCAGAACGCGGTGCAGATCATCGCGCACGACAACGTGCTGGCGCGCGTCAATCATCTCCCTGCGACGGCATGGCCGACCGAAACGTTCGTCGGGGAGGAAAAGGAAATCTACTTCAACGACGAACCGGTCTTCATGTACCACATCCCGGCCGCCCACACCGACGGCGACAGCATGGTGTTCTTCCGCCGTTCCGACGTGATCGCCACCGGCGACATCTTCCGCACCGACAGCTACCCGGTGATCGATGTGGAGAAAGGCGGCAGCGTCGAGGGGGTTATCGCCGGGTTGAATCGTGTGCTCGATCTCGCCGTGCCGGCGCATCACGAGGAGGGCGGCACCTACATCGTCCCGGGACACGGTCGCATCTGCGACGAGTTCGATGTGCTGGAATATCGCGACATGGTCACCATCGTCCGCGATCGGGTGAAGGCGATGGTCGACAAGCACATGACGCTGGCGCAGGTGAAGGGCTCGCGTCCGACGCGCGACTACGACTCGCGCTACGGTGCGACGACTGGCCCGTGGACAACCGATATGTTCGTTGAGGCGGTCTATCGAAGCCTTGTTAAGTAGCTGGGTAGCTTGGGTAGCTAGGAGGCTAAGTAGGGACCCATCTACCTAGCAACCCAGCTACTCAGTTTCGGCCTGGGGGGAGCCAGAAATCCGATTACTTCTTCAAATAGCCCTTGCCACCGGCGACGCAGGTGCCGATTGCACCACCCGACGATGTCGTGAGCGTCGCGCTCAGCGTCCAGCTCTGGTTTGCGGCGCTGCAGGTCGCCGCCGCACCCACGGGAACCAGGTATCCGAGGCCGCTCCACTCGAGGTGATACGTCACCCAAAGCGTCCAGCCAGCGGGAACGGTCACACCCGACATCGCATCGTTGTTACCACCAGGAATGGCGTCGTTCACCGTGTTGAAGCCATTCAGATCGACACCGGAGAACGGCGGTGGGAACACGCCGGCATGGATCGCCTGCCTGCCATTGGGCACGACCCCGGAACGCAGGAAGCTCAGATTCACGGTCACACTTGATCCTGACGCATTCCTCCAGATCAAGTTGTAGTAGAACTGGCCCGGGTTGGTCGCGACCTCGATGTTCTTGCGGTTAGCGATGATCGCGAACCGGCCATCGGTCCCCGAGGTGATCGCCGTCGTTCCGTCGCAGGCAAACAGGTAGTTGAACTCCGAATCAGTCGCGAAGCACGACGGACCGGCTGGCGGATTGACTTCGACGCGGATCTTGACGTGCGTCTGTCCAGCGACATTCGCTGTCACGTCGTCGTGACCGGGCGGGTCGTCCCACGTAATCTTCAGGTTCTTGACGTAGTCGAAACCGCTTGCCGCGATATCCGAGAGCGGATCGGTCGCAATCGAAATGTTGGACGTCTTGCACGCGCCGACACCGTCGCCTTTGGAAAACGTCACCGGCGTCGGCGAAGCGGTCACCCCATCAAGGTTGCCGGCCGGCGTGTCGGAACCGACGTCGATATTGACACTCCAACTGGCGAGCACCCCATCGTCGTTGAGACTGGCGATGCACATGTGCACCGGAATCGTGTCGCTGAGGGAGTCGCCCGCGGTGACGTTGTAGTAATCGTAGAAGGCGTTGGAGCTGTTGCCCGGATTACCTGGAATGATTCCGTTGACCGATTGCTGCGGTGTCACGGTGATCTGCAGGGACACGTGCGTCGACGGTGGCGCGGCCGCCGCCCATGGTGCGCTCGCGAGCAGTACTGCCGCGACAAGCGCAAGTCGTGTAACGAGTGCTCTCATACGATTCTGAATCTCCATAAACGGGGCAGACCGCGTGATCGACACCGCGGGTCTCACCCGAATTGACGCGGTGAGTCTTCGCACCATGAAGTGCAAGAAGGCAGCTCAACAGAAATGGACTCGCGAGAGCGGACCGCAAGTAGCTGACTGCTGGATACTTGTGCGGCAGCCTGTCGCGCTGCTTCTGGATTTACCGAGAAAAGAGACCGTCGATGTGGAGACTTGAGATCAGCGTGCGGCTGTTATCTGGAACTAGCGGCAGCCGTGGCACTTAGGGCCTAAGACCGCGTCTGCGCGTCGCTTCAGTGATCGATTTCGGTCCAAAATCCATTCGAAGGTTGCCGCTCATGATCGTGAAGCAGTTTTATCTGGGATGTCTGGCGCACGCCTCGTACCTGATTGGAGACGAGACGAGCGGCGATGCTGCCGTTGTCGATCCGCAGCGCGACGTCGATCAGTACGTCGCCTTCGCGTCCGAGCACGGCCTCACCATCCGCCACGTACTCCTCACCCATCTGCATGCCGACTTCATCGCCGGCCATCTGGAGCTTCGCGATCGAGTGGGCGCGACCATCTACCTGGGTGCTGCCGCGCAAGCCGAATACGCGTTCACGCCGCTCGGCGACGGAGACCGCATCGAGCTTGGTCGCGTCAGGCTGCAGGCGCTGGAAACACCCGGGCACACGCCCGAGTCGATTTCGATTCAGGTCTTCGATCTCGATCGCGGCACCGCGCAGCCGTATGCGGTGCTGACGGGAGACACGCTGTTTGTCGGCGATGTTGGTCGTCCCGATCTGCGCGCGGCACTCGGCTGGTCGGCCACCGATCTCGGCGGCAAGCTCTATGACTCGCTGTGGACCAAGTTGCTGGCGCTGCCCGACGCCAGTCTCGTGTTTCCGGCGCATGGCGCGGGGTCGCTGTGCGGAAAAGCGCTTGGCAAGGAAACGTCATCGACCATCGGCGAGCAGCGCCGCAACAACTACGCGCTGCAGCCGATGACCAAGGATGCATTCATCGATCTGGTGACGGCGGATCAACCGGATGCGCCGGCGTACTTCACCTACGATGCGGTGCTGAACGCGAAGGAGCGTCCGACGCTCGAGCAAACGCTTGAGCGCGAGCTGACGCCATTGACGCTCGACGTCGTGCTCGCGCTCAAAGACGTCGGCGGCCAGGTGCTCGATGTCCGTGAGCCCGATGAATTTGCCGCCGCGCATCTGGCCGGCAGCATCAATATCGGTCTTGGCGGGCAGTACGCGACCTGGGCGGGCACAATCCTCAATCGCGAGCGTCCGCTCGCCATCATTGCCGGCCCGGGACGTGAGGCCGAAGCCGCGATGCGGCTTGGCCGGATCGGCTTCGACCACGTCCTCGGATACCTCGCGGGCGGCCTCCTCAATCTCACCGATCGTCCCGATCTCACCGCCACGACCGAGCGTCTCAGCGCGCCCGTTGCCGCCGATCGCATCAACGGATCGCACCCGCCGCTCGTCGTCGATGTGCGTGCGCCGCGCGAACGTCAACAGAAAGCAATCGCCGGGAGCATCAACCTGCCGCTGAATCACCTCACCGAACGGCTGGAGGAGCTGCCCAAGGATCGCCCGCTGTTGGTCCACTGCGCCGGCGGCTACCGCTCCTCGATCGCCGCCAGCCTGCTCCAGCAGCACGATTTTGCTGTGAGCGAGCTGGCCGGCGGGATCGCCGCCTGGGAGCTGGCAGGCCTGCCACTGGAACGAACGACGTGATCCCCACACGAACACTGAACCAGGAACATTGAACGCGATCCTGACCGATTCCGCCGCTGAACGGCGGCATCTCAAATGGAACGCGGCTGGTCGCGCTGAGCGGCTATGGACAGGATGCCGGCTAGCGCGCTTCGCACGGCTCGGGCTTGAACGTCGCGGTGGCGGGAAGCTTCTTGAAGTGCGTGCTCTGGACGAACGGATCGGTCAGGTTTTCCGGATCTTTGACCTCGGTCACCACCGTGATCCACACGTCGCCGTTCGGCGCGGTCATCAGGTGGTAATACTCGGTCATTGTCGTGTTCGCGCTGTACGGCACGCCGTTCTTTCGCAAATACCCGGGACGTAAACGGGTCGTGCTGACTTTCATCTCGCCGGTTCGCGGCGGCACTCGCGTGTATTGCCACTCGGCCGCCGACTGTCCCTGCCACGAGGCTTCGCTCGCGGCCGGCGGCGATCCGAAGTGGAACAGGCGCGTTTGACTGCCCGCTTCGAGCTCCATCTTCATCGCGCTGTCGCCCTGCCAGCTGATACGGATCCGACCCGGGAGCCGCATGATCGCGGGCGCGCCGTACCCCTTGCACTGCTCGCCAGCCGCTTCGTCTAGGGCCGGGTCCCATGCGTCGGCGATCTTTCGCGCAGCCGGCGTCAGCGGCATCCGGACGTAATCGCCCTTGCGCGGTGTCAGCATCCGCAGTGCCCAATCCTCGCTGATCACCGCCGTCCACGTCCCGGTCAAATCGATGGCGGCTGCCTCGCGCGGCGTCTGTGGCGTCGCGGCACCGCGCCCACGCTGCGCGTCCAGGGACGTTGAAGCGGCGGCAGCCAACACCACGAGGAGCAGGGCCAAACCAGGCGAGGCTTGGCGCCTCGCCGCCTCGCCCCTCGACGGTGCTCGGGGCGCCCTGAGCGATAGTCGAAGGGCGATGTGTCGTAGACGGGTGAGCATCGTCCCCCTTAGTCCACGACCTCGCCCGGTCGAGTGCCCCAGCCGAATCCGTCCGACAGCCGCTTGAGGGTGAGCATGTGCAGCTTGTAGTCGTTCGGCGTGCGCGACGGGCGGGCCGTGATGATCACATCGTCGCCATATTTCAGTGTCGTCCGTGTCACGCCCTGTCCCGTGAGCAGGCCGACGCCTCCCCATTCGATGGACCAGCGCCGGACGACGCCGTTCTCGTCGGGTGCTTCGACCTGAATGAACGTATGCGGATTGCGGAATTGAAACTGCACGAGCTTTCCCTCGATCTTTACCTCCTTGCTCGTGTCGTACTGCGCCGACTGCGAGTGGTGCGCGTATGCCGTTGCGGCAAACAACAGCGCTCCACTGAGAACGAGGGTTGGCACGCTGCGCGTCATTGCGATCCTCCTGCGACAGTCCGATACACCGCCTCGATGAATGCGTCTGGTGATCCGTAGATTCCGTCGTAATCCAACGTCGGTTTTGCCACTTTTACCTGCGACAGCGACAGGCCTTGTTTCTTCAGATCCGCAATACGGTCGCGAATGACAACGACCATGTTGCGGTAGATCGCGACGTCTGCGCTGTCTCCGAGACGCCCGTGACCGGGCACGATCATCGTGCCGCCCTGATGCCGGTATTCAGGAAAGGCAATCTCGATGATCTTGTTCAATCCGTCGACAACGCCCTGCACCGTCCCGCCCTTGCCGGTATCGATCATCGGATAGCGCCCCGGCGTGTACAGATCGCCCGCGCTGATCACATCGGAGAAGCGGAAGTAGACGATTGTGTCCGCGTCGGTGATGGCGGCGGGCGCGTGATACATCTGGATCCCTTCGCCGTTGACGTACTGGCTCATCTTGTAGGTTGGAATGTAGTACGTTTCGGTCGGCCAGGCTGCCTCCGCGACCTTCGATTCGGTCATTCGCTTGAGCACGAACTCATGGGCGATCACGGTGGCCGGCGTCCGCTCGCCGACCAGACGACCGGCTTCCCCGCCGTTGTACGTCATCCCAATCGGCGCGATCTTCGCTGTCGCGCCGGTGTGTTCCGCGTCGACCGTCGTCTGAATGATCCACCGTATCGGCTTGGGCGCCTTTGGCGACGCGATCATCGCGTTGTAGGCCGGGCCCATCCATCCAAACGGCAGCAAGGGCCCGAAGCTGCCGGCCGGGTAACAAGATGGGCCGACGCAATTCGTCATTCGTGCGGGGGCTCCAGCCGCGGCGAGACTGAGCTCGTTGACCTTCACGAGCATCGCGTCGGCGGTCGCAGCGGCGCCGGTATCCACGAGGAGGACGCCATCGACGCCGGCCGATACGGTCACGTTGCTGCCGCCGCCGACGATCATCGATACGTTGCCGCGGATCGGCAGCACATGCAGCTCGATCGCGCGCTGCTGCGCGCCCACGACAGCACACGGGATCAGCGCTCCCGCCGCGCACAAGGCGACGAGGAGAAGATGTTTCATGTCAGTTCCCGCCTTCGCCAAGGCTACGGCGAGACGGCGTTCATCATCGCCTTCAGTTTCTGCCGGTATTCCGGATACATGGTCTGGGCGCCCCCTTTGGTTGCTTCGATCGGTACCCCAAGCTTCTTGGCGGTGTCGGCGACGTACGGATTTTTCCCGGGGAGGAAATGCGGAAAGCCCTCGACCACGTTTTCGACGCCGATCGTACATGGGAAGAACGGCAGCTCCTGGTGGACGTTGCGGCGGAAGCTGATCGACTGCAGGTGCGGCTCCTCCATGTACACCGGATCCTCGAGCAGCGTGGTCACCGTCATGATGTCGCCATCCAGCATCAGCCATTCGGTGACTTTCGACTTCTCGCTGAAGAGCGCCGTGTTCGCGCGAATGTAGCTCTCCTTCAGGTGCGTGGTCGTGATGACGAGCGTATTGCCGCCGAACTTGCCTGTGGAGAACCCTGCCCAGGTATGTGGCGCCCAGTCGGGCGGGTGCGGGCGGCCATCCATGTAGACGGGTCGATCCGGCGCCCGGAAGAACTGGATGTGATAGGCGGTGAGCTCGCGCGTGATTGGATCGATCTCTTTGGTGATGCGGTTGCCGCCGCCGTAGAACCAGTTGTAGACGCCCGGATGGGGCCGGCAGACGAACTCGGGGATCGACCAGTCGGAGATGTCACCGGTGTCGTAGCGCATCCGCCCGGCGGCGTTGACCGGCAGGCCCGAGTAGTCGTACAGCTCCGCGGTGAAGCCGATCTCGTGCGGGATCTCGGTCCACTCGCCGCTGAAATCGGTTGTCTGATATGAGGCGTTGAACGACGCCTGCCCAAGCGCGAGCGCGCCGCAGAGGACGACGGTGACGAGACTGCAGAGCGCGGTGGCCACGGGTCGAACGCCGGTTCGCATGCACGCTCCTGAGGGTGGGCCCATTGGGACGACCTTTACCGGGCGCATGATACAGGTTTTGAGCCGCGGCCTGCAGTAGCATGTGTCGTCCTGTGACGACATTGGCGCGCATCACGGTGGGCACGCTTGCGGTCGCACTTGTGGCACGCTCGGTGACGGCGGTGGCGCGCGAGCAGACGCGATCGGCGACCCGTGCAGAGGGCGCCATCCGCGAGGCCTACGCGCCGTTGCCTGGCGTGCGACTGTTCTACCGCGACAGCGGCGGGTCCGGCGTGGCGGTGGTGTTCATGCATCCGAACACCGGCACGAGTCAGATCTTCGAGAAGCAGTTGTCGACATTCGCTGGCGCCGGGTATCGCGCCATCGCATTCGATCGGCGCGGCTGGGGACGCACGCAGATCGATTCGGCGGGACCTCAGCCAGGCACGGCTGCCGACGATCTGCTGGCACTGATGGATTCGCTGGCGATCCGGCAGTTCCATCTGGTCGGCTCCGCGGCGGGGGGGTTCGTCGCGTGGGACTTCGCGCTGTCATACCCGGAACGGCTTCGCAGCGTCGTGGTCGCCAACAGCATCGGCGGCGTCCAGGACGATGACTTCGTCAAGCTCGGAGCGGAGCTGCGGCCACCCGAATTCAACGCCTTGCCTGCGCATGTGCGCGAGCTCAGTCCTGCCTACCGCGCGGCGGATCGCGCTGGCGCGCGCCGCTGGCTCGAGATCGAGCGCGGCGCCCGTTCCGGGGGTGCAGGCGAGGCGGCCGGACGAGGCCGAGCGCCGGCCGCGCAGCCGCTCAAGAATCCGCTCACGTTCGCGGCGCTGCAACGCATCACGCGTCCCGTTCTCCTGCTGACGGGTGGCGCGGACATGTATGCCCCGCCTGCGGTCACACGGATGTTCCTGCAACACGTCAAGCATGCGGAATTCGTCGTCGTCCCCGACGCGGGACACGCGACGTCGTGGGAACAACCGGACGCATTCAATCGCGCGGTCCTCGCATTTGTGAAGAAGCACTGAGGCGGACCTGCCGCCTTCGCCAAGGCTACGGCGGCCCGCCGAAGCTTCAGCGGAGGCTGGGACAAGGTCCGCTCTACCGATGGGGAAATCTCGACGGAGGTCACATGCGCAGGTCTTCGACGCTTCTCGCGGTCGTGGCGGCATTCGTCGCTGGATTGTTCGTCGCGGCCGGCACCCTGACGTTGACGGGACAGGCACAGCCCGGCTCTGGCTTCGCGGCAGTGCCGGGGGAGAAAGGCGGCTGGGACATCAACGGACCGTACGAGGTCGTGCGCGACTGGCCGAAGCCGTTGTCACAGTTGCCCGGTCACGAGCAGTGGACATCGGGTGCCACCGAGGGCGTGTTCGCCGAAACCGCCGACCGGGTGTTCGTCCTTCAGCTCGGCGAGCTGCCGAACCTGCAGCGACCGCCGGTCCGCGCGCTGCCCGAGATCGGACCCAGTCTCTCCTTCCCGGTCGGCGAAGTGCCGTTCCGTCATGCGTCGCAGGGGCAGTATGCAAGTCCGCCGGGAGGTGGCGCCCCCGGTGCTGACCCCGACGATCCAGCCAATGCGTACAAGGGACGTCCCGGCATCGACTCGCGATGGGAACACCTCGTTGTCGTTTTCAACTCGAAGGGCGAGATCGTCGAACAGTGGTCGCAGTGGGATTCGATGCTGCGACGACCGCACGCCGTGTACATCAACCCCTGGGATCCCGAGAAGCACGTCTGGATCGTGGACGATCACAATCAAGCGCTCTTCAAGTTCACGCACGACGGCAAGCGCCTCGTGCAGACGATCGGCACCGTCGGCCAGAAGGGGGCGGATGCGACGCATTTCAACCGGCCGACGTTCATGACGTTTCTTCCCGACGGGTCGATGTTCGTGGCCGACGGCTACAACGGCAACCGCGTCGTCAAGTTCGACAAGAACGGGACGTACGTGACGGCGTGGGGCGAGCGCGGGCAACCCGGCGGCCGCGAAACGCGACCGAACTACTTCAACGTGGTGCACGGCATCGCCGCCGATCCTGTCACGCGGCGCGTCTACGTGAGCGATCGTGGTAACCGTCGGATGCAGGTGTTCGACGAGAACGGCAAATTCCTCGACCAGTGGCCGTTCAACAACCCGTCATCGGTTAACTTCCTGTACGCGAACGGCGACGGCGCGGTATGGGCCTTCGAGGATCCGACCGCAAAGGTCGTCAAATACGATCGCGACGGGCGTCTGCTCTACGCGTGGGGCTCGCTCGGCGACTATCCCGGAGGATTCCTGAACATGCACGGCGCCACCGTGGATCCGGATGGCAACCTGTACATCGCGGAAGTCGGCAACGGACGGGTGCAGAAATTCCGTCCGCGCATGGGCGCGCGACCCGAGCTCCTCGTCGGCAAGCCACCCGTCGCGCGGTGATGGCCGGTTTCAGCCGGGGCACCCCTATCTGATCTCGACTTCCGCCAGATGCGCCGGCGCGTTGCCCTTCACAGTCAGCGTGTGCATGCCGGCGGTGTAGATGATTGTGCCGGCTCCAGTGAACACGGCCGGCTCGGTGCCGCCGCCACCCTGATTCTCGACCGTGCCGGACACCACGATGATGATCGCGGGGTTTGCATGATTGTGCGCGCTCGTCTCCGCGCCGGGACCGAGCTGCACGTCGTAGACAAGAAGGGATCGTGACTGCTTCGTCAGCGTTGTCGCAGGCGCATCGACCGGCATCGTCGGCTCCCAGCCACTCGTGCGAAAGTTCTGCACTTCCATGAAGCGGGCCGGAGTCGCAGCGACGTTCTCGACCCGATGCATGCCGGGCACGCCTGCGTATTCGGTGACCACGCTGCTGCCCGCCTCGCGCGTGCGCGGCTCACCCACAGGAGCGTCCCCCGGCTTCGCCGAGGCAACCGCCGGGACGCTCTGCTCGCGTGTCGTCGAGTCGGTCACGGCGATGGTCGCAACGTCGTACTCATGACGATGATCGAGCGTCATTTCGCCGGGCGCCAGCGTCAGTTCGATGACGCCGAGCCGCAGCATGTCGATGCGTACCTTGTGATGCGGCTCCTTCTCGACCGGCACCGGCGCCAGTGCCTGCCCACGGGCAGTGATCGACAAAAGAACTCCGATGCTGCAGACAATGGCGATCTTCGTCATCGCGTAACGGTCGTTGCCGGCGGTAGGGCCGCCTGAAGGCGGCCGTACAGTAAGGCCTTAACGGTGCATGCAGCGTGACGCCTTGTTCGACGGATCGTTCGGATCCGGTGCGCGCCCCGGTATTCGCACATCGCGATAGACCTGGTGACATGCGGCGCATGCGTCGGCCAGATCACCGGTCGCATCCGACACCGCCTCTTGATTGCGCGTCTGCGAAATGCGGTACACCTGCTTCGATACCGCAATCATCTGCTGCGTGAACTTGATCCAATCGGCGTCGTTCACCGGCGCTTCGCGGCCATTCTCGCATCGGAGTCCCGGCGTGAGAAGCAGCGGCGAGACGTCGGCGATCGCCACCGCGGCGTTGTCGATCAGCTGCCATCCGCCATAGATACCGGCGCCCCAATCGACCCATGAGAACCCGTTGGCCTGCGCGTCGGCTTTTCGCGGCGGCACCGGTTCGGCGGGATCGTGCGTCTGCACGGTGAAGATCAAGTTCGAATTGGTAAAGAAGATGCCGCGCATCAGTTGAGCGACGTTACCGACGGGCGGAAACGCACGCGAGACGGTCGCTGATGTCGCGGGACTCGGCGTGGTCGGCCGTGGCGGCCAGCCAATCCGCGCCGCGTCCGCGGCGACGAGCTCGCCCGGACCGGCCCGAAATCCATTGGACTTCAGGATGTGGGCGACCAGGTCGCTCACCTGTTGCGTCGTCAACTGCCCCGGCGCGTCGGCGGGCATCGTCTTCTCGATCTTCGTCAGCAACGCGGAGAGTGGTTCCAACTCCCAGAAGCTGAAAAAGGTCGCGCCCGTCAGCGGCGGCCCCTGTGCACCGTTCAAGGCGGCGCCATGGCAGGAGGCGCATCGCTGCGCATACAGACTCTGACCACGCGCCGCTTGCGGGTCGCTGAACACGCCATCCTGAACGGTGCGCGTCTGCGCCTGAGTGACCGCAGACACAACAGCGAGCAGGGCGGCGATCAACGTACTCAGGATCAGACGCCGCGTTCGAACTCGATCAGCACGATTGTCTGCCACCACTTTGGCGTCCCTCGTGCGAAGAGAATACAACGCATGCAATCCCGGTGTCCGCTCGCGCCGGCTCGCCTCAGGCGCCCACCCGCGGGATAGGCAGCTGCCACAGCGACCAGGCACCGTGCCGGCGCGTATGATAGACGACGCGGGCGCCGTCCGGCGCCCAGGCAAATTCTTCCGCCGCTCGATCGCGCAGGAGGCGGCGCATCGTTCCCGCGGCAACGTCCAGGATCCACACGCCGTCACGATACAGCTGAAACACGATGCGCCGGCCATCCGGAGAGACCGCGGGTGTTCGAACCAGTCGCCCACGGACCGGCGATCGGAAAACGCGCCTTGATCCGCTGCGCAGATCGACGATCACGAGTCTGTCTTCGACGCTGTAGGCAATCCGATTTCCGTCCGGAAACCAGGAAGCGCCCCACGCCTGGCCCACTGTGTGGTGGCTCACGCGCATCAGGGTCCGTGTCGACGTATCGAGAAGCCACACGTTCCACACTCGTGGCCGCCCTGCTTCGGCTCGAACGAACGCGAGCTTGCGACCGTCCGGCGACCAGCGAGGGACGGCGGCGTAGCCCTCCTCGCTGACTCGCGTCGCATCGGTTCCGTCTGAATTGGAAACATATACGGCTCGCGTGCCATCCCGATCCGAGTCGTAGGCCATCCATCGCCCGTCCGGCGACACAGTGGCGTGGAAATTCGCCGCGCCATCCTGAATGACGGTCGAAACGTGTGCCTCGCCCTGTCCGGTGAAGGATGCGCGCATCAACGCCGAGCGCAAGCGTCCAACGTGAAACAGCAGCTCGCTGCCGCCGAGTGCATACGACGGCGAGAAGGCGTCACCGCCGATCGCCTCGGCGGTCAGGAGCGGCGTTGGTCCAGCCGCGGCTGCCGATGATGACCGTAACGTCGGTGCAGCAGATGCTGCTGCCTCGGAGTCGCGCGCCGATGCGGCCGGCGGCGCTGTTTTCGAAGAGGCACTACCGACCAGTGACCGATCATTGGTCAGCGATGGTGAATCCGGAGGCGCAGCGTGCGTTTCTGGCGCCGAAGTCGACGCGCTGTCGTGCGTTGGCGGCGTGACGAACAGCAGACTCACCGAAACGGCGAGTACGGCTGCGATGGCTACCGCGATGGAGGTTGCCCAAAGAGCGCCGTACCCACGCGTTTCGCGCGGCGCCGTCGAGGGTACCGTTGACAGTGCGCTCGCGTGCTCCGCGACGCCGTCGTTTGCGCTGCGCCGGCGAACATGCCGTCTGTAGATGGCCGCCAGGATCGCCGTCTCCACGGACCCGAAACGGGAGAGCACCCGCTCGAATTCGGCAAGAGACGGACTTGGCAGATCGATCTCGCCTGCTGCGCGTGCGGCAAGCAGCATCAACGCACCTGGCACCGGTGCCCGCGTTGAAGCGTCAGGTGCAAGGAACGCGTGGAGCATGGCCGCGAGCTGACGCACAGGATCACTGCCGCGGGCATCGGCGCACGGTGTGCCCTCAGCGAGCGAAAAATCTCGCGAGTCGCAGGGCAAGAGGGTTATTCCCCCGGCACGGGTCAGCACGATGCAGTCGAGCGGCGGCAATGTTGCCGGTGTATCGGCACCGGTTGTTCCGTGCAGCGCGCGGGCAGCGGCGAGCACGAGAGACGCTGCCTCATCGACCGGCAACGGGACACCACGACCAATGATTTCGGCGTAACTCAGATACATGGCTTGGATCTCGTCAGTCAGCGACGCGGGGCGGAGCCGGTTATAGCGTTGTACGGCCTCGGAGCCACGGCTTCAAGCTCGGCTGACGCTTGCGCGTCGCCAGCTCGAGGGCCATCATAGACGCTCGCACAGGAGGTGAAGCGTGCCTCAGCGCATCGCGCTGGTGCTGGTCACGGCGGCTCTTGCCGCGCGGGTGGTCGGTCATGCAGCTCCCGCGGACGTGCCGCAGGAGGTGACGTTCGCGCGCGACATCGCGCCCATCCTGCAGCGAAGCTGCCAGAACTGCCACCGGCCCGACGGTGTCGCGCCCATGTCGCTGGTCGCGTACGAGGAGGTGCGCCCGTATGCGCGCGCGATGCAGCGACGCACCTCGATTGGTCCCCACCGCGGCGTCATGCCCCCGTGGTACATCGAGAAGAACGTCGGCATCCAGAAATACAAGAACGATCCGTCGCTCTCCGACGCCGAGGTCGCGATCATTGCGAAGTGGGCCGACAGCGGCGCACCGCTGGGCAATCCCGCCGATCTTCCTCCTCCGCGTCAGTTCGACGATCTGAATACCTGGCTGATCGGTCCGCCCGATCTGATCGTGAAGACGCAGGAGATCCTCGTCAAAGCCAACGCGCCGGACTGGTGGGGCGAGATCGAGCCTGTCGCAACCGGTCTGGCCGAAGACCGTTACGTCGCCGCGCTGCAGGTTCGAGAGATCAATGACGTGCCGAGCAAGGATCCGAGCGGGCGCACGACGGTCGGCGGTCGGTTCGTGTTTCACCACATGATCTGGGGAACCGACCAGGGTGGCGGCGGCGGCACCAACACCGCGTGGCCGGTTCACGAAGTGGGTCGCGGCGCCGACTTCTTCCCGCCGGAGGGCGGTCGACTGCTCAAAGCTGGCGAACGGATCGTGTCCAACTCGGTGCATCTCCATTCCAACGGTCGCGACACGCGTGCGCATCTGGAGATCGGGTTCAAATTCCTGCCCAACGGCTATCAGCCGACCGTACGGCCGTCACGCAGCCGCAGCCTCGGCAACGGCGTGGACATTTCGATTCGACCGAACGAAGCCAATCAGCAGCTTCACGCGTACACGGTCCTGCAGGAGCACACCAAGATCACGTCGTTCGAGCCGCACCTGCACGCGCCCGGATCGCGCATGTGCCTCGAGGCGATCTGGGGCTACACCATTCAGACGCTGACGTGCGCCGGCTACGACCATAACTGGGTCCGCGGCTACGACTATGCCGACGATGCGACTCCTCTGCTGCCGAAAGGAACCATCCTGCACATCACCGGCTACATGGACAACTCGCCTGCCAATCGCAATGTGCCCGATTCACGCAACTGGCAGGGCTCCGGCAATCGTTCCGTCGCCAACATGTTCATCGACCTTGGTCAGGGAGTGGCGCTGACCGATGAACAGTTCCAGCAGGAGATGATCAAACGTCGGCAGTCGAGCACTGAAGACGTGATCATCGGCTGTCCGCTGTGCAACACCGTGCGGTCGCTGATCCCGAACAAACCGGCGGGAGCCACTCAATGAGGCGCGGCGGGATACGGCGCGGACACCTGTCTCGCCGTCGCCTCGGCGGCGGATGGTCCGCGGTCGCGGCGATCGCGCTCGTGGCGCTGCTGGCCGCGCGCGGCCTCGCCCAGACCTACTCGAGCGGCCAGCCGGTGTGGCCCGCTTTCGAAGGGTGGGAGAAAAACGAGGACGGCTCGTTCAATTTCGTCTTCGGCTACATGAACGAGAACTGGCAGGAGGAGCTCGACGTCCCCGTTGGCCCGGACAACGGCATCGAGCCCGGCGGCCCCGATCGCGGTCAGCCGACGCACTTTCAACCGCGCCGCAATCGCTTCGTCTTTCGAGTGCGCGTCCCGTCCGACTGGGGCAACAAGGAGATGGTCTGGACGCTGACGACGCGCGGCACGCAGAAGGCATACGCCTCGCTGCGCACGGACCTGCTGATTGAGAACATCGATCTCATGTCGGAAACCGGTGCGCTCGGAGCGGGCACCAGCAGTCCGGAGCTTCGTGCCGACAAACCGCCGGTCATCGCAATCCAGGGTCCGAAATCACTGAACACGAAGGTCGGTCAGCCGGTGACGCTGACCGCCATCGTCACCGACGACGGCGTGCCGAGACGTCGACAACCGCCGGTCGGCCGTGCAGGAGCGCCCAATCTCAACCTGCTGCCGCCGTCGCGAATCACGGTTGGTAAAAACGTCGGCCTGCACCTCGCCTGGTTCCTCTATCGCTCTCCCGTGAGCGAGGGCAGCGAGTCGAAGGGCTCCGCCGGGAAGGTCGTGTTCGACCCGGTGCAGGTGAAAACGTGGGAGGACACGCGGACCGGCGCCAATTCTCCATGGGCGCCAATCTGGTCGCCGCCACCGGTACCGCCAGACGGCAAGTACGTGGTGACGGCGACGTTCAGCGAACCGGGAACTTACGTGCTGCGCGCGCGGGCCGACGATGGCGCGCTCACCAGCGATGAAGAGGTGACCGTCACCGTCGCGCGGTGAACAGCAACAAGTCCTATGGAATCGCGCAGCTCAGTGGTTGAGGCTCCTCGATGCGTAACCTGGTCGTGTTCGGCGGAATGAAGTAGGTCACGACGGTCGTGGCCACGACGGGTCCTTCATTCCGGGCGAAATGCGGCTGGTCGCCCTGGTCGAGGAACCCTTCCCCTGCCGTGACGACCCTGGCCGAGCAGTCGTCCTCGTAAAACGTCATCGTCCCTTCTTTCACGCCGATGAAGACCGGCCCGGGGTGCGAGTGCCAGCCGCTGTATCCGTCCGGCTGGAACATGATCGTCTGCGTCGCCAGCGCGACGCCGCGCGGGGCTTCGATCTCCACCTCCCAATCGTTGATGCCCTGTCGCTTGACCTTGAATGGATCGTAGGTGGCCGGCGGCCCGACCAGCATCGAGCTCGTTCCGGAGCCACTGGTCGCCCAGGCCAACCCGACCAGGGCAAACGCCACAATGACAGTTGCGATCACTGCCGTAATCGGTCCCTTTGTTCTCGTCATGTTGACTACCTCCCGACGCATCAACGTCGCCGTGACGACTGTGAACGTCGCCAACGCTTGCCGACAAGCGGCAAGGCACCGCGATCGCAGCAATGCCGTTGAATGCGGTCGATTGCGGTGCCGGCAGATTCGTGATTGATGAGTCGTGAATCGTGATTTCGACTTCGATTTGCGTCGCGCCTCCGGCCCATTCACGAATCACGAATCACGAATCAACGAATAGCCGCCGCCCGGCGCAGGCGAGATAGAATCCGACCCTCCACTCGCCCAAAGGGACAACTCGTGACCCAACAGCCGCCCTCTCCGATTGATTCGCGCGATTCGGATGACCGGCTGGAATCCTGGAAGGAAATCGCCTCCTATCTCCGCCGAGACGTGAGCACGGTCCAGCGCTGGGAGAAGCGCGAGGCGATGCCCGTCCATCGCCACGTGCACGACAAGCTCGGCTCGGTGTACGCGTTCAGGGGCGAGCTCGATGCGTGGATGAGGCAGCGGCTGCAGATCACCGCTCAACAAACCGAGTCCCCGTCGCCACGCCGCCGCCTGACGCCGGGAGCGGTCCTCGCCGTCGCCGCGGGGCTCGTGATCGTCGGCGTTGGTGGCGCTGTTCTGGTGAAACGGTTTTCCGCAGAACCGGACCGGCAGAATCCGCTCGCCAATGCCCGATTTCAGCAACTCACGGACTTCGACGGCAGCGAACATGCCGCGGCGATCTCACGCGACGGCCGGCTGGTGGCGTTTCTGGCCGACCGCGACGGATCGATCGACGTCTGGATGACACAGGTCGGCACCGGCCAGTTTCATAACCTGACGCACGGGCGTCTTCGCGACGTCGACAACCCGGATGTGCGCACCGTCGGGTTTTCGCCCGACGCCTCGATGGTGTCGGTGTGGTTTCGAAAGTCGAGCACGACCAATCCGCCGGACATCGATATATGGGGTGTGCCCACTCTCGGAGGAGAACCGCGCCCGTATCTGGACGGCATCGCCGAGTTCGACTGGTCCGTTATCGACGGGCGCCTCGCCTACCACACACCAGGCCCTGGAGACCCGCTGTTCGTGAAGGAGGGCGACAAACCGCCGCGACAGATCTGGGTGGCACCGGCAGGAACGCACGCGCACTTTCCGGTCTGGTCGCCGGATGGCACCTTCATCTACTTCGTTTACGGCACGCTGCCCGATCGGCTCGACATCTGGCGCATCGCCGCCGGCGGCGGCAACCCCGAGCGAATCACGTCTCACAACTCGCGTGTCACGCATCCTGTCTTTCTGAACGGGCAGACACTCGTCTATCTGGCCAGCGATGCCGACGGCGCCGGTCCCTGGATTTACGCAGTCGACATCGACAGGCGAACGCCACGTCGACTCAGCGCCGGGGTCGAGCGTTACACCTCACTAGCGGGCAGCAGCGATGCTCGCCGTCTCGTCGCAACGATCGCGAACGAGAGCCGTACGCTCTGGCGCATACCGATCACCGGCGGCGTGATCGACCAGACCGCGGCGGCCCGCATAACGCCGCCGACGACGCGCGGCCGGTCACCGCGTTATGGCCCGAATTACATGCTCTACGTGTCGGCGCGCGGGCAAGCTGAAGGTATTTGGCGATTGACCGGTGCCGTAGCGACGGAGCTGTGGAGCGCGCCGAACGCGCGCGTCATCGGTGGGCCGGCTGTCGCGCCCGACGGGCAGCGCGTTGCGTTTTCCGCGGAAACCAACGGACGAACGCGACTGTATGTGATGAACGCGGATGGTTCAGCGGTGCACGTGATCTCCGAATCGCTCGAGGCACGGGCGGCGCCGGCTGGTCACCGGATGGCAATTCACTGGTCGTTCCGGTGACAGCCGACAAGGAGCCGCGACTCGTACGCGTGTCACTCGACGGTCAGACGGTCTCGCCGCTGGTCGAGCATCACTCGGTCGATCCGGTGTGGTCGCCGGATGGCAACTGGCTCCTGTACTCCGGACCCGATGTGGGCACGACCTTCGAAGTGCACGCAGTCGGTGTCGACGGCACGCCGCACCCGTTGAACGAGCTGACGCTCAGTCGCGGCGCGCGACGTATGGCGTTTCTCAAGAATGGGCGCGCGCTATTGATTCTGCGCGGAGAGGTCACGCACAAGAATTTTGCGCTCGTCGATCTCGAGACCGGCGCCGAGCGCGTGTTGACCGACTTCGCGCCCGACTTCCTCGTCCGCGACTTCGACGTGTCTCCCGATGGTCGCGAGATCGTCTTCGATCAGGTCCGCGAGAATTCGGATATCGTGCTGATCGATCTTCGATGACCACGGAGGATGTTCTCTGGTGTGCCATCCTCCGTGGTTCACCGCCATCAGGCGAGTGCCTTACTGTAGAGCGCGAGCAGACGCGTCCACGCCTTCTCCGCCTGCGGCTCGTTGTAGACACCAGAGTCGGGCGGACACCAGCCGTGCGCGGCTCCCGTGTAGACCTCGATCTCCGCCGGCAGGTTCGCCTTCATGAACGTTTCTTTGAGGATGTTTTTCTCGTTGGGCGACCGCATGTCGTCATTGGCGGCGATCGCGATCAGGAATTGCGCCTTGGTCTTCGCCGCTTGTGTATGCGGGCTGTCGGCGTTGTCGGTCACCAACCCGCCGCCGTGGAACGACGCCACCGCGCCAACGCGGTCGGGCACTGCCGCCGCGGTCCGGAACGCGATTGGGCCGCCCATGCAGTAGCCCTGCGTCCCCACCCGCCGGTTCCTCGCCACCGACGGCTGCATGTCGACCCAGGCGATAAACGCCTTCGCGTCGGTCATCTGCGTCGTGGCGCTCAGACTTTGCGCCAGCGGCATCAGTTGCGGGATCGGCGTCGCCGCACCCTGCTCCGCGGTCGGCGCCTTTTTGGTCCGGTAGAACGGATTGACGACGAGCACCGAGTAGCCGGATTCAGCCAGTCGCTTTCCCATCTGCCGGAACGCCGGACGCAAGCCGAAGATGTCAGGCCACACGAGCACGGCGGGCGCGGTGCCGGTCGCCGGGTGAACGAAATACGCGTCGCACGTGCCGTCCGGCGTCTTGATGGTGACTTCCGATTCGGTCACCGCCACCGCATCGAGAACCTGCGGCAGCAGCATCGACACGCCGGCACTCAGCAGCACGCCGAACTGGCGACGCGTCACCAGACCTCGCGCCTCGAACTCTTTCACGTCGTCGTCAAAATGATCCTGATCACACATGTTCTCTCCTTGTCGACGGCAAGTCGTCTCCGAATACCGACAAATGAGTTCTGGTCAGCGAATCATCGCGCAGGAGTGCGCGGGCCTGACAAGGCCCGCGCTACCGGCGGCCGTAGAGGAACATCTCCTTGCCGTCGGCCATCACGATCTTTTCCAGACGAAGAATCTTCTGCCCGTCCGAGAACTGGTAGCCGATGGCGGTAATCACATCTCCCGGCTTGAGCGTGGACTTGTCCCACCCGTGTCAGGCGCGCCTGCAAGTCTAATCCATCTCAGCCCGTGGCTGTGCCATGGGCTGCTAGACTGAGCACCTCAGGAAGATGGATCGCGAGCAGTGGGCCCGCGTCAAAGAGATCGTTGCCGCCGCGCTCCTTCAGCCGGCGTCTGCGCGCACACGGTTTATCGCGACCGAGTGCGATCGGGACAACGGCTTGCGCGGCGAGGTCGAATCGCTGCTGGCCGCAGCCATCGACGCGGCGCCCTTGTATGAGGATCCCGAACTGTCGATCGACGGTCGCGGAATCGGCCGTGAGACCGTCAGCGATCTCCTCGCCCGCGCCTCGTCCGATGCCGGCAACGCTCTCCCGCCTGAGGGTGCGACGCTCGTCGGCCGACGCATCGGACGGTACCGCATCGAGCGGGCCATCGGCGAGGGCGGCATGGGCGCCGTCTACCTCGCGGAACGCGACGATCAGGAGTATCGCCAGCAGGTTGCGCTGAAGATCGCCCGCGCGGTCGCGTCGCCGTCCTTGCTCAGGCGATTCCGCGACGAACGCCAGATCCTCGCCTCCCTCGATCATCCAAACATCGCGCGCCTGCTCGACGGCGGCACGACCGACGACGGCGTGCCGTACCTGGTGATGGAGCTGGTCGAGGGAGCTCCGATCGACGGGTATTGCGAACAACGGCGGTTGTCACTCGTCGACCGGTTGCGCCTGTTCCGGCAGGTCTGCGAGGCGGTGCAGTATGCGCATCAGCGACTTGTCATCCATCGTGACCTCAAGCCGGCGAACATTCTCGTGCAGCATGACGGCGTTCCGAAGCTGCTCGACTTCGGCATTGCCAAGCTGCTCGACCAGGCGCCCGGCACGGCGACCACACTGCTGCACCCACTGACGCCGGAGTACGCCAGTCCCGAGCAGGTTCGCGGCGAGACGATCACCACGGCGTCGGATGTCTACTCGCTCGGCGTGCTCCTCTATCACCTGCTGGTCGGACGCTCGCCGTATTCGACGGACTCGCAAGGGGCGTTCGCGTTGGTGCGAGCCGTCTGCGAAACGGACAGCGACAAGCCGAGCAACGCTGTTCGGTCGGCGCCGCTGTCCAGACGTCTTGCCGGTGATCTCGACAACATTGTCCTGAAAGCGCTTCGCAAAGAGCCGGAACAACGTTACCGATCCGTCGAGCAGTTGTCGGAGGACATCCGTCGTCATCTGGAGGGCCTGCCGGTGATCGCGACGCGAGGATCGTGGCGATACCGCGCCGGCAAGTTCATCACACGACACAAGGTTGGCGTGGCCGCAAGCGTCGTCGTGCTGCTGGCGGTATTGGCGGGTACGGCCACTGCCGCGTGGCAGGCACGCATCGCGCGTATGCAGGCCGACATCGCGCAAGCGGAGCGCACCCGTGCCGAGCGGCGCTTCAACGACGTACGTGCGCTCGCCAACTCGATGATCTTCGAGCTGCACGATTCCATTCAGGACGTTCCCGGAACGACGGCGGCGCGAAAGCTGATTCTGGAGCGGGCGCTCACCTATCTCGATCGCCTGGGGCAGGAATCGCGAGGCGACCCGTCACTCCAGCGGGAGCTGGCCGACGCCTACAAGCGAATCGGCGACGTGCAGGGTGGACCGCTGGCGGCCAATGCCGGCGACACTGCCCAGGCGCTGGCAAGCTACGAGAAGTCAGCGACGATTCGGCAGGCGCTGCTCGCGTCCAATCCTGGTCAGCTGTCCGACCTGATCGGGTTTGCCGAGATCTCGCGTCTGACGGCTAACGCGTTGACGGTGAGCGGCAACACTTCGGCCGCGCTCGATCACGCGCGACGTGCGGTTCACGCGCTCGAGGCCGCCCGCTCGTCGCACCCGCGCTCGACGGAGCTGCTTGAAGAGTTGATGCGCGATTACGGAGCGGAAGCAAACATCCACGCGAGCTTTCTCATCAACTCCAGTCTGGGCGATGTGTCGGCGGCGCTCCCGCTGCGGCGCAAGCAGCTCGAAATCGCGGAGCTCCTGAGCGACACCAAGCCCAATGATGCCGAAACCAGAAGGACTCTGGCAGCGGCATTGAGCTCGATGGGCGATCAGCTGCTGCTGACGGGCGAACGGAAGCAGGCCACCGCGTATTTGACGCGCGCCCAGCAGCTGCTGGCGACGCTGGCGGGCATCTCCACCCCGTCGGCTGCGCTCGCGGCAGGCAGCACCAAGCTGCTCTTCGATCTGCATGACGGCTACTACCGCCTCGTTCCGATCCAGCTCGCCGACGGACAGTCGGGACTGGCGGAAGCCAGCGCACGGCGTGCGATCGAGATCGGTCAGCAGCTGGTCGCCGCCGATCCACAAAACACGCAGGCCCAGGTCGTGCTCGCGGCGGATTTCGCCAACTTCGCCGACGTCGTCTCGCGAGCCGGAAAGCACGGCGAGGCCGACGCGGCGTTCATGCGAGCGATGCGTATCGACGCAGAACTGGTTCGCAAGTATCCGGCGACCGAGGAGTTTCGCCGCATTCGGCCGCAGCGGCTGTTGATTGGCGGCGATGTGTCGTCGCGCCGCGGCGACGCCGCGCAGGCGATTCGTTACTACGAACAGGCCATCGACGGGATGCGCGAGAAGGCCACAGCCGACCCTCGCAGCGCGGGATTGGATCCGCGCCTCGGATTCGCGTTCAATGGGATGGGCTCGGCGTACCTGCGACTGAACAAACTCCAATCCGCGTCACACGCCTATCAGCAGACCCTCAGTGAGCTGTCCGCGGTGCTCGGTTCCGATGTTCATGGCGACGATGAGATCTACGCTGTTGCCGACGCATATGCCGGCCTCGGTGCGGTGGAAGCGACGCGTGCGTCCGCCACCAGCAATCGCACCATGCGTAGTTCGCTGCTGCGTCAAGCGCTCTCCTGGTACGACCGCAGCCTCGAGCTGTGGGCGCGCGTCAAAGAGCCTGGCCTGGTCAGTCCCGGCGGTTACAACTGTGTGCCGTTGCGTCAGGTGAAGAACCGCCGTGCGCAGATCGCCGCCGATCTCTCAAGCGCCGCGTCTGATAAGGTTCGACCCTAGTCACGTAGACGGACGTGGCCATCGCGGCTCAAATCGGCGGCATTCGGTCGTCCTCACGTTACACAACCCTGGATTTAATGACGACCCATGCACGCTTGCCGTCGCGTCGTCGCTCTGGATCTGCCTTGTTGTGTATGTCGGGTTGAAGCATAATCCGGCCGCGTCATGGTGGGGTCCCCGGCGCGCACGCTTTTGCGCCGGGGTGCCTTGCAGGGAGGGCATCACGATGCGCGGACCTCGTCGTCGGTGGCTGCTGGAACTGCTGGTCGTTTTCGTGTTGACGTCGTTTGCTGCACTGGCGCAGAACGGCTCGCGCAACGGTGAGTGGCGCGTCTACAGCGCCGACGAGGGGAGTACGGGCTACTCGCCTCTCGACCAGGTCAACAGAGACACCGTCAAGAATCTGCAGGTTGCCTGGACCTGGAAGATGGACAACTTCGGGTCGGGTCCCGAGGTCGCCACGACCGAAACGACGCCGTTGATGGTCAATGGCGTGCTCTATTTCACCGCCGGCCAGCGCCGCACCGTCGTCGCCGCCAGCGCCGCGACCGGCGAGACGCTGTGGGTCTGGCGTCCGAATGAGGGCGCGCGATTCGACCGCGCACCACGCAAGGTGCATCGCGGCGTCGCCTACTGGACCGATGGACGAGACGAGCGGATCGTGGTCGTCACGCCCGGCTTCCAGCTCGTGTCGCTCGATGCCAGGACTGGCATTCCGGTAGCCGGATTCGGACGAAACGGAGTCGTCGATCTGTTCAACGAGCTCGATAACGACTCCGGGCTCGACCCGATCGGGCGCATCGGCAACAGCTCGCCGCCGGTGATTTCCAACGACGTGATCGTCGTCGGTCCGGCGCTGACCCCGGGCGGACGCGTCAACATCTCGAACGTCAAAGGTGACGTCATGGCGTTCGACGTGCGCACCGGACGCAGTCTGTGGAAGTTCCACACCATTCCGCGACCGGGCGAGCCAGGATCGGAAACGTGGCTGGGCGATTCGGCGCAATACACGGGCAATGCTGGAGTGTGGGGACCCTTCTCCGCCGATCCGCAGCTTGGTTACGTTTATCTGAACGTCGAATCCGCGACCAACGATGTGTACGGCGGTCATCGTCCGGGCAACAACCTGTTTTCCGATTCGCTGATCTGTCTCGATATCAAGACCGGCAAGATGATTTGGTACCAGCAGCTCGTGCATCACGACATCTGGGACTACGACATGCCGCCGCATCCGATCCTGATCAATCTGACGGTGGACGGACGGCCGGTCCGGGCGGTCGTGCAGTTGACGAAGCAGGCATTTGCCTACGTGTTCGATCGCACCAACGGCACGCCTGTGTGGCCGCTCGTGGAGAAGCCGGTGCCGCAGACCGACGTGCCCCGTGAGTGGACGTCGCCGACGCAGCCGTTTCCATCAAAGCCGCCCGCCTTCGATCAGCAGGGTGTCACCACGGACGATCTGATCGACTTCACCCCCGAGTTGCGCGCGGAAGCGTTGAAGGCGGTCGAGCAGTATCGCCTCGGTCCGATCTACACGCCGCCGTCGCTGTTGGTCCCCAACGTCAACAAAGGCACGCTCGCCGCGCCCGGCCTGGGCGGCGGCGCGAACTGGCCCGGTGGCGTTGCCGATCCCGAGACCGGATTCGTGTACGTCGGTTCGACGACGACGCCGGCAGCCATCGGGCTGGAGAAGAACGAGGATCATGCGAAGACGAGAGTTGACGCCGATTACGTGATGGGCGGCACCGTGCCGACGATTCAGGGCTTGCGGCTGCTGAAGCCGCCGTATGGACGGATCACGGCGTACAACATGAACAAAGGCGAGATCGCGTGGCAGATCCCCAACGGCGATACGCCGCCGAACATCAAACAGGCAGCCGCCAAGCTCGGGTTGAACCTGAAACCGACAGGCAGTCCGTCACAGGCAGGTTTGCTCGTGACCAAAACGCTGCTCTTCGCCGGCGAAGGTGCAGGTGGGCAAGCGGTCTTTCATGCGTACGACAAAGCGACCGGCGAGAGTATCTGGCAGACCGCGATTCCCGGGCCGCAAACGAGCTTGCCGATGACGTATCTGGTCGACGGCCGTCAGTTCGTCGTCGTCGGTGTACGAGGGTCGATCAACTCGGGCGCGCAGCTAGTGGCATTCGCGATTCCGAAGGAAGCTCCGCCGCCGGCGCGGACGACGTCAGGAGCGGCGCAGTAAGAGACGCCCGGTACGCTGCGAGCCAAGGCCTCCCCCATCGTGGCGGCGTCGTACGCGCCGCCACTTCACTCCTCGAGCACGTTCCCGAACAGCGGCTCGCTGGCCACCCGATCGTGAGCGCAGCAGTTCTGGAATTTCGACGACGAAAAGCGAGAGTACACCAACCTGTGATCGCAGGAGCCAATTGTGTGATTTGTCGCGTGCGTGCAGCGACACGCCTTCGCTCCGCGAATGGAATGACGTTTGCCATCCAGGCTATGACTCCCACGCATGTTTCCAGGTGACCCAATGATGCGGATCGGCTCACGAGTTGTCCTCAGTACCGTCGCGGCGACGATCACAGCTGCTGCGCTCCTGCAGGCGCAGAATGCTGCGGTGACTATCACCGTGGATGCCGCGGTCAATCGTCGCGCGATCAATCCCGCCATTTACGGTGTGGCCTACGCCACGACCGCGCAGCTGCAGGAGCTGAACGCACCGCTGCATCGCTACGGCGGCAACAACACGTCGCGATACAACTGGGAGCTGAATGCAGATAACCGTGGCGCCGACTGGTATTTCGAGAGCATCCCCGAATCGAGCGCGAATGCAGGGCAACGCGGCGACGACTTTGTCGTGAACAGCCGCGCCGGCAGTGCCGAGCCGATGGTGACTGTCCCGATCATCGAGTATGTCGCGAAGGTCGGCACCAACAGATCGAAGCTGGCGAGCTTCGACAGCCGGGTTTATGGCGCGCAGGACGACTGCGATTGGCAATGGTTCCCGCAGGCGTGTAACGGCATGAGGGCTGGCGTGCCGGTCACCGGCAATAATCCGCTCGATGCCAACGTGCTCAACAGCACCACGCTGCAAGGCGCGTGGGTCTCACATTTCGTTCAACGTTTCGGCCCCGCAGCCGCGGGCGGACTGAGGTACTACATCCTCGATAACGAGCCCAGCATCTGGCATTCGACACATCGCGACGTGTGGTCCACGGGCGCCACGATGGAACAGGTGCGTGATCTGATGATTGCGTATTCGGGCGCGATCAAGAACCGTGATCCCGGTGCGCTCGTGGTCGGACCCGAGGAATGGGGCTGGAGCGGCTATCTGTTCAGCGGCTACGACCAGCAGTACGGTTCGCAGCAAGGGTGGGGATTCCTGCCCGATCGTGCCGCGCACGGCAACATGGACTACCTGCCGTGGCTGTTGCGAGAACTGAAGACGCAATCCGAACTCGATCAGCGCCGCGTCATCGACCTGTTCACGGTCCACTACTATCCGCAGGGCGGCGAGTTCTGGCCACAGGGCGACATCAGCACCACGATGCAGTTGCGTCGCAACCGGTCGACGCGTTCGTTGTGGGATCCCAACTACACCGACGAGACCTGGATCAACGACAAGGTGCAGCTGATTCCGCGCTTGCGGAACTGGGTGAACACCTACTACTACCCTGGCACGCCAATCGGTATCACCGAATACAACTGGGGCGCTGAGAATCACATCAACGGCGCCACCACTCAGGCGGACATCTACGGCATCTTCGGCCGCGAAGGGCTGGACTTGGGCGCTCGATGGACAACTCCGGATACGACGACGCCCACCTACAAGGCCATGAAGATGTACCGCAACTATGACGGCAGTCGCTCGACATTCGGCGACACGAGCGTGCGCGCAACCTCCACTGCCAACGCGGACAATCTGTCGGTGTTCGGCGCGGAGCGGTCGAGCGATGGCGCCTTGACGGTGATGGTGATTTCCAAGGTCCTGTCGGGATCGACACCGGTCACGGTCAACCTGGCGAATTTCACGCCGGGCGCCGTCGCGAACGTCTGGCAGCTCACCGCGGCGAACGCGATCACTCGCCTCGCCGATCTCACCGTCGCCGCATCTGCTTTCGCGACCACGGTGCCGCCGCAAAGCATCACCTTGTTCGTGGTTCCGCGCTCGGGCGCACCCGTGAACCAACCGCCGGTTGCCAGCGCGACGGTCGCTCCCACGTCCGGCACCTCGCCGCTTCTCGTCTCGTTCGACGGCAGCGGCTCGTCGGATCCCGACGGATCGATTACCAGCTACGCATGGACATTCGGCGACGGCGCCAGCGCCACCGGTCAGACGACGAGCCACACGTATCAGACCGCGGGCACCTATTCAGCGCGCCTGACGGTCACCGACAACCAGGGCGCGACGGCCTCGACCACCGCCTCCATCGTCGTCAGCGCGGGTGCGACGGCTCCAGCTGCGCCCTCGAATCTGGCCGCGTCGGTGGCCAGCGGTCGTGTAGTCACTCTCACGTGGCGCGACAACGCGTCGAACGAAACAGGCTTCTACGTGGAGCGCGCGGCAAAGGCGAAGACGCTGCAGTTCTCCCGGATCGCGACGCTCGGGGCGAACGTCACGAGCTATTCCCGCACCGAGACAGCCGACACATGGGTCTATCGGGTGCAGGCCTACAACAGCGTGGGCACGTCCGCGTACTCGAACAGTGCGACCATTCGCGTCAGATAGAGCGGCGTGTGTTCATCATCGAGCTGACATACACGGCGCCGCTGGCGGAGATCGACGCTCATATGGCCGATCACATGGCGTTCCTGAACAGATATTACTCGTCCGGACAGTTCGTGCTGTCCGGCAGAAAGATACCGCGAACCGGCGGCATCATCATCGCCGTCGGCAACAGTCGCCAGGAAGTCGAATCGATCGCGCGTGAGGATCCGTTCGTGGCGCGTGGCCTCGCCGACGTTCGCGTCATCGAATTCCGCGCCAGCCAGCGCGCCGACCACATCGAGCAACGAATCACCGCGGATGCCGGCAAGACCGCCAGGCCGCGGACGCGGACTACGCCTCCGCCACGACCTCGCGAACGTCGACGGAGTTGATCGTCACGCCTGGTGGCAGTGGGGTCGAACGCGCCATGTTCGCCGCGGCGTCCGCGTTCTCCCGCGTCTTGAAGACGGCCAGCGATGCGCCTTCCGTACGGGTGTCGTTGACCGTCCAGTAGCCCTTGACGAATCCTGGTGCCTTGCTCACGCGCGGCACCACATTCTCCTTCAATGACGTGCTCGCGCCGTCGAATTGCCCGGCTGCGATCCGAACCGTTACGAATAACGCGTGCATGACGTCTCCTCCACAAACCACGTTTATACATCCCCTCGTGAGGACCAGCCGGCGTCGGCGCTTGGAGCGGAGGCGAAAGCGGGGGTACATTAGAAGCGAGGGCTGGCGCTCACGCTGGCACCCCGACGTTCCTGGGGGGAGTGACTATGCACCGGATCATGCCGACGATGCGTAATGTGCTGCTCGGCGCCGCGGCAGCCGCGATTTTCGTGACGACGACGCACGGGCAAATCAACGACTCGGTTCGCGGCGTCGCCAGCGAGGCCAACCACTTCATCGAGACACCCAAGGGCTGGGTGCACCCGAAGACGCCGTGGGGCGAACCGGACATCGAGGCAATGCTGAACATGATGCAGGCCGCCGGTGTCCCGCTGGAGCGCTGCGCCAACAGCTTTCGCTTCGGTGGCCCCCCGTGCGATATGAACAAGGCGTGGTGGACCGAGCAGGAGTACAACCAGCGCATCGAGGCCGCGCGTGGCCGCGGCGACCTCGGTCGCCAGTTGATTCAGCAAGGGAACTTCGGGCGCGCGCTGCTGGCCGGCGTCACGGACCCGGCCACACCGCAGCGCCAGACGACTCTCATCGTCGATCCGCCGAACGGCCTGCTGCCGGCGCTGACAGCTGAAGGCAAGCGCCGCGCGCTCGAGATGGGCAGCTCCTGGGCGCTGCCCGGCGAAGATCCGGTCTACGAAGATCCACTCGATTTCGACTTCTGGGACAACTGTCGCTCGCGCGGGATGCCGTCATCGATGATGCCGTACCGCTACAACGGCGGCTTCGCCATTCGCCAGGCGCCGGGCGTCGTCGTCTTCGATCTGGAAATGATTCACGATGCGCGGATCATCTACACCGACGGGCGGATGCATCCGGGCTCCGCGATCAAGGAGTACATGGGGAATTCGCAGGGTCACTGGGAAGGCAACACGCTCGTCGTCGAGACCACCAACTACAAGGAAGGTCCCCCGCTGATTAATCTGGCAGTGGTCGGGTCACCGGCCGGCAACCGGTTCCCGGTCAGCGACAAGCTGAAGACGACCGAGCGGATTGTGCGTCTGAACAATGACATGTGGCTGTACGAGATCAAGACCGAGGATCCGGTGATCCTCACGCGTCCGTTCACGGTGCGCTACCCGATGCGGAACGATCCCACTTACCAGTGGTGGGAGTACGGCTGCCACGAGGGCAACACGATCGTTCAGAACTACTCGACGACCAACAAGTACGAGCGGGAGAACGCCAAACCGGAGCCGCCGCAAAAGGCGGTTCAAGTCGCCGCCGATGTCGCCAACGCGCTCGCCGGCCGATGGGCGGGCCGGCCCAAGGTCTCGACCGTCGATTACGACATCTTTTTCGAGTTCACCAAGAATCCTGACAACACGGTGCAGGGGAAACTGATCGGCACCAACCTGAAGACCTTCCGCGGCAAGGTGAATCCGAAGATCGACAAGCCACTGCGGGATCTCGACATCAAGGACCAGACCGGCAAGCAGACGTGCACCACCAGCCCCTGCGTGATCAGGTTCGAATTGCCGAACACGCAGCCGTGGAACTTTGCCGGTCAGCTCTCCGCGGACGGTTCCATCACCGGGTTTTTTAACAGCGCCCAGGGCGGCGTGCCCGTAACGCTCAAACGCGAAGGATCGAGTACGGCAAGCAACGCACGTTGACGTTCAGTAGCTGAGTAGCTGGGTGGCTCGGTAGCTGGCAAAAAGCCAGAAGCGAAGCGAACCCAGCTACTCCTCCACCCAGCTGCCCAGCTACCCTTCTACCGAGCTACCCAGCTACGCCAGTTGTTCCAACAGTGCGCAGAGCTCCTGCGGCGCCGTGATGTGCGGGTTGTGGCTGGCGTCGATCTCGGCGTACGACCACCCCTCACGGCGCGCTCGTGCCGCGAACGGCCCGAACCGATCGTCGCCATCGATGCGCTGGCAGTAAATGTAGGCGCGTGGCGGCAGCGGCGCATCAGACAGCCGCAACGGTTCGTGGAAGGCCGCGATTGGGTGGGCGACGCGGCGCGGCATCGCCCACGCGCGATCGTCCTGCGGAGTATCCGCGGGCATGTCGCGCGGCGGGACGCGCCAACCGTCGCCAGCCCTGCGCGCAGCTTCCTGCATCGCTTCGCGCGACTGCGGCGGGACCAGGTCCATCAACGACTGGCCGGCGTCCGCCACGAAGGCATCGACATAGATGATGCGGCCGACGCGGTCGCGCGCGGCATCGGCCACGCCGGTCGCCACAATGCCGCCGAAGCTGTGGCCAATCACGATGACGTCGCGCAGGTCCTCGAAGTCGATTACGTTCACCACGTCGTCAATGTGCAGCGACAGATTGACCGCCGGCGAGGCGAGGTGCTGCCGCTCACCGAGTCCGGTGTAGCTGGGTGTGAAGAGCTCGTGGCCGCGGGCACGCATCAGCGGCCGCATCCTTTGCCATGCCCACCCCGCCGACCACGCACCATGCGCCACGACAAACACCGCCATGCCAGAATCATTTCACATAGCGGCCGCCGGCCTCCGTCCGTGCGGAGAACACGCGTTACACTGTTCGGCCATCTGCGACCACCAGTGGCGGTATGAGCGCGCTGAGCGCCGGAGAGAGACATGATCTCCACTCGAGGATTGCTCGTTCGTCTCGACGTCCAGCATGGCAAGGACCGCGAGGTCGAGAATTTTCTGACGTCCGCGTTGCCGCTGGTCAGGGCTGAAGCAGCGACAGTGGCCTGGTTCGCCTTGCGATTCGGCAAAGGCGACTACGGCATCTTCGACGTGTTCCCCGACGACACCGGACGGCAGGCGCACCTCAACGGCGCCGTCGCGCAGGCGCTGATGGCGCGCGCGGATTCCCTCCTCGCCTCGCCGCCTCGCATCACGCGGCTCGACGTGCTCGCCGAGAAGCTGCCGGCGTCACCCGCTGCCGAACCGATCACGAAAGGACTTCTGCTCACGTTCCAGCCGAAGAGCGGCCACACATCCACCGTCGAGCAGTTCCTCTCCAACGCCAAGACGCTGGTCGAGCAGGAGCCAAAAACGATCGCGTGGTTCGGCATCCGTCTCGACGACGGTCAGTACGGCATATTCGACGTCTTCCCTGATCAGAGCGGGCGCTTCGCGCACCTGACTGGTCACGTTCCACTCGAACTCGCCAGGCATGCACTGGCGCTGCTCGGCGGTCTGCCGGACCACGAGCTGCCGAACGTGCTGGCGACGAAGCTCGGGGAATAAGAAGGCGCGGCGCGCGTGGCTCCAGAGATCGACACCGCAGCCGGCGAATACGAAATCGACGGCGAAGCGGAGATCGTTCGGCGGTACTTGCAGCTGTTCGAACGGCACTTCGCCAAACACTACACCTCGAAGCATCTACCGCCACGCCGCGCGATCCATGCGAAATGTCACGCCTCGCTTCGCGCCGAATTTCAGGTGCTCGACCACGGCGATGCCACACTTCGCCACGGCATATTCGACGCTCCCCACACGTATCAGACCGTCGTGCGCATTTCCAACGGCGACGGCCCGGCCGGTCCGGACACCGACTGGGTGACCAGCCTCGGATTCGCGTTCAAGGTCTTCGGCGTCACCGCTCCGAAATACCTCTCACTGCAAGGCGAGGACACGCAGGACTTTCTCTTCCTCAATCAGCCGGCCTATATCGCCTCCGATGTCCGCGACTACCTTTCGTTGATGGAAGCCATTGACGGCGGCATCGTCGCCAAGGCGCGCGCGCTGGTGAAGAATTTCAAGGGGCTGCGCTATCGACGGCAGGCATCGCCCAAAGACAATCCGTTGAACACGTCCTTCTGGGGGGTAGCGCCGTTCCGTTTGCACGACGTCACGGTCAAGTATCTGATGCGACCGGCGGAGCCCCGGGCCAAACACGTCCCCCAGCCGCGCACACCGGACTACCTCAAGGCGATGGTCGCGGAGTGGATCGAACAGCGTCCGGCGACGTTCGATTTCTTTCTGCAGAAGCGCGTGCTCGACGGAAACGAACGGCGCGACATGCCGATCGAGGATTACGCCGTCGCCTGGGACGAGCGCCATTCGGTGCCGATCCGTGTCGGCCGCCTCGTCATGCCGGCGCAGCGCGTCGACGACGAGTTCGACCGCGCCTACGGCGAACGGATGGTCTTCTCGCCATGGAACACCACACGCGACTTCCGTCCGCTCGGCTCACTCAATCGCGCGCGTCGCGCCGTCTACGATTTGTCCTCTTCGCGGCGCGGCGGCGCGACGGTGTCGCCGTACGCGGGGTAATCACTGGCTCTCCCGCGCGGCGAGGATGACGTCGGCGGCCTTCTCTCCCACCATGTAGACGGCGGAGACGATAAAGAAACCGGGAATCTTCGGAAAGACGGATGCATCGACCACACGCAGACCTCGCGTGCCGTGCACACGGAAATCGCTGGTCAGAACGCCGCCGCGTTCTCGTGGTCCAATCGGACAGGTGCACGACGCGTGATGGCCCCACGCCTGGGTACGCACGAACTCCCTCAGCTCCTCATCGGTCTGCACGTGCCTCCCGGGGAGTTCCTCCTCCTCGATGAGATGACCGAGCTTGCTGGTGATTCGGCGTACGAACTTGACGCCGGCGACCACCGACTCGAGGTCCTCGCCTGACGCGTCATTTCCCTCGTCAAAATAGTGGAAGTTGATATCAGGCGGGTCGCGTGGGTCGGCGGACCGCAAGGTGACAGTGCCGGCGGTGTTGTTGGTGTGTGCTTTGAGAACGGCCCACGTCATGTACCGCAGGCCGTTTGGCGGAAGCGCAAGCGCCGAGTAACCGGGGTAGTACCCCGGAAAGTTCGCGAGGAGTGCGAAACAGAACAAGTCGGGCAGCTCGCGTGAGGCGGTGGAGCGCTTGACCACGGCGAGAATTGCGCCGTTGGTGATGTAAACGCCGTCCTTCCGCTCGTGCCACATCCTGTATTGAGGGTCGGCGTTGCTGAACACGGCGTCCTTCAACACGGTCCAGTGCGCGAAATTCATGCGATTGACGACGCCCACCTCGTAGCGATCCTGCAGGTTCGTGCCGACGCCAGGCAGATCCACGCGCACCGAAATGCCATGACGCGTGAGCTCGTCGCGTGGACCGACGCCCGACAGCTTCAGAAGCTGCGGCGTATTAAAGGCGCCGCCCGCCAGGATCACCTCGCGTGTCGCGCGGACCCGACGAGACTCGCCGGGGGCGGCGCTCGGGTTGCAGTGCGCGCGATACAGCCGCTTGCCTTTCAGATACTCGACGCCAACCGCGCGCTGCTGTTGGTCGAAGAGCACTCGCGTCGCCAGTGCATCGAGCTCGATCGTCAGCCGATCCGGATGGCGCCGCTGAACGTCGAGCAGGCGCTCGCGCGTGCCCATGCGCGAACGCCCTTTCGTCGCCAGCGGTGGATAGCGGAGACCGGTGGAATTGTCCTGGACGAGCGACCAATCGTTGGGATCGGCCAGCCCCTCGATTTCATGCAGGTGCTCCTCCACGTCGTGCTTGAAGCTCCGGTGATCCTGCTTGACCTCCCGCAGCGCCTCGATCGACGACTTCACCACGTCGGCGACCAGCGCCGGATCGTGCAGCGCGACTTTGGGTGCCGCCATCTCCGTCGACAGCCACCCGCCGAAACCATGTCGTGACGGATTGATCCCCACCTTGGCCAGCTGCCGCAGCACCGGCCGATGGTGACAGTCCTCGAGTCGTTCGAAATACGTCCGCATATGATCGGCGTTCCACGAGTCGTCGCCGGTCAACGCGGCAATGTCATCCCAGTCCTTGTTGTGCGGGTAGACAGTAATCATCGCGTTGTGGGCGGTGCAGCCGCCGAGTGTGCCGGCACGCGGATACAGCACGCCGTCGACCCGCTTGCCGTCCACCTCGTCGCGATATTTCCAGTCGCGCTTCTGCAATTCGTCTGACGCGTAGTGGCGGACGAAAAAGTCCCAGCGCAGCGAGGCGTTCTCGGAACAGAAGGCGTGGAAGACCGGGACGTGATAGTCCTCCGGCAGACGCTGCGAGTCGGCGTCTGGCTCGTCCACCGGGTTGCCCCCGGCTTCGAGGACGAGCACCGTGCAGCCCTCTTCCGCCAGCCTCGCCGCCAATGTTCCGCCGCCTGCGCCGGAGCCGACGATCACGTATTCGAATTCGCGGTCGTTGTTCGAAGCCATGGTCGTTCCTGCCCTCGGCTACAGCGTCTTCAGGAACGAGATGAGCGCTTCCTTATCGGCGTCGCTGAGGCCCGGCTCCGGCTTGAACAGGCTGGTCCCAAAATAATGACCGCGGTTCACGACGTAGTCGGGGCATTTGCTGATCTGCATCATGCGCGGGACGGCGTTGTTGAAGACGGACCGTAACTGTTCGTCGCTGGCTCCCGACGGGAGACTCTTCAGATCTTTCAGGAGAACCGCCGCAATCGCCGCGAGCTGGACCTGATGATCGACGCGCGCCCCCAGTGTCCGGTCATCGGAGATGAGCGCCATGTTCGCGAGCAGGCTGACCGGCGTGCCCGCGGGAATGGGTCCGAGCTCGAGCAGCGCCGGCATCTGTCCTCCCGGCGTGAACGGCTTCAAGAGCACTTGCAGCCTGTCGGGAAGATACCCACTGGCAATCCGTATCCAGCTGCGGGTGGTGGTGCGCTGGATATACCCTGGAACCTTGTTCCCCAGCAGGTCGTCCTTGCGACGACGCTCCGGCCAGAGCATCTGGCGGATCGATTCGTCGAACGACTTCATTCGACCGGCGACCGATGGATCGCCGACGAACGGACCGACGGAGTTGTTGAGCAGGTACGGCGCCGTCGACCACAGACTCACCAGCGATGCCGGGCGGGTGTAGCCGCGACCGCCCGAGGGCATCGCGTATTTCATCGGCGCCCCGTCAACCGGATTGTAGACGGTGATCTCACCCACCGATGGCAGCTCTTTGTAGCTCTGCGACGAGAAGTTGTCCCAGATGTTGTCGGCCACCGCATTGGTCGCCAACGGACTGCACGCGTTGGTCTCGAGCAACGTCACGGGGATCCGACGCTCGCTGGAGAGGAAGTTGTCCTGCAGGAAATCCGGCTGCTTGACCATCGCCTTCATCGCCGTCTTGAACTCGTTGGTCAACGTGTGCGCCCAGTACTTGTCCCAGCATCTCAGATACTGCGCGCCGTTGCCGCCGCCCTCGCACTCGCCGCCGGTCACCGATGCCGGAAGGTCGGGGATCTTCGTCGAATGACAGCGCGCACAGCGCTCCGCGAACACGTCCTTGCCGCGATCGAGCTGCTGCGCAGAGGCGTTCAGGTAGGCCATTCCGCCCGGGGCGTCCTTCAAGTAATCGGGTTTGGCGCTGGCGAGAAAGAAGGCGGCAACCGACGGCGTCTGCTCGGTGTTGGCGTTCCAATATTCGGAGACCTGCTGGAGGTCGGCGATTCTGACCGGCGACACGGGGCCTTGCTTCTGCGACGGGCCGATGAGCGGCATGAAGTGCCGTGTCCATTCATCGCTGGCCAGGCCGATATTGATATAGACGCGGTTCAGGGCGCCGAGCGCGCCTACCGAGTCGGCCCCGTCCTTGAGCACGCGCGGCGTGAACGTGACATCGGGCTTCTGGAACAGGGAGGCGAGCAGCTGCGACTTCGCCGTTGCCGGGTAGTCGTTGAACTGCTTGTTGTTGAGACCGCCACCGGCGAGCTTTTCCTTGCCGTACTTGGTCGCCTGCTGCGCTCGCGCCACCAGCGAGTAGATGGCATTCATCGTTCGCGGGTTGTTGATGTTGTCGCTCGAGACCAGCGAGGTGTCGAGCGTGCCCGGAAGCGACGTGTGGAACAACTGGAACACGAAGCTCGACTCCTGGCTCTTCCGATCGAAGTAGAAGATGCGATCGACCCAGAAGTACTGCGCGCCCGGATTGGAGCTCAGGTTCTCCCATTTCGGATTTTCAGGATCGGCGGGCGGGTTGATCGGACTCGGGCCGACGTGACAGAAACCGCAGGACATGCCGACCCGGTACGGGCGGACCAGATTCTTGTCCTGGTAGTAGCTGGGATCGGTATAAAAGCGTTCCGGATCCCATTTCGCCGCGGCGGCGGCATCGAATTTCGGATTGGGGAACAGCCGGAGACCAACGACACCCGTCGGTTCGCCGTAGTACGAGCCGACCGGCAGCGTGCGCGGCCAGCCGGCGTGCTTCGGATCGTTTGACAGCTGCAGGTCGGCTCCCCGGGCGCCGATTTTCACGCCCGGATACTTCGTTCCATCGGCGTACGGATCCGGCAGGCAACTGACCTGACGCTGATCGAGCCACAACCCGAAATGCGCCGGGTCGCCCCTGGTCGCCGGCTCGAAGCAGGGCTCATTGACCAGACCGAGATACTTCCACCGGCCGTAGTCGCCTTTATTCCGGCCATAGCCGAGGCTGGGATGTGACGACAACGTCTTGATGAAATCGAGCGCGCCGACGCTGTTATTCGCCAGAAAGTCCCACAGTGTGTCGTTGCCGGCGGTCCACACCACCCAGTTGTTGCGGCCGACGACGAAGGCGCGGAGCGCATCCTGCGGCGACAGAAACGGCAATGCCGCCGCCACCTGGTTGATATCTCGCGACATGCCGCGATCCATATCCGCGAAATAGTCGTCGTCGGCCCCTTTCAGCGTGCTTGCCTTCCGGCCGGCGAGTGAGGCCTCATCGCGAATGGCACCCGTGGCTTGATCGCGGTTTGTTGTGTCGGTTGGTCGTGGTTTGCACGCGGCGAGGGTCAGACACATCACAACCGTGACGGCCGTCAGTGTGCGTGGCGTCAGGCTCACGTGAACCTCCTTCAGCACGAGGGCGGGCGCTGCGAGTGTTCTCACTCGTCGTGTACTTGTCAACCGCAGACGCCCACCGCGCGTTTTCCTGGATAAACGGCGGCTGGTGATCAAACACACAGATCGCACGCGATGCGCCGCCACGTGGTCGGGTGGTGAGGTGAGATGCCCTATCGACCGGAAGCCGTGGAGTTACCGTTCAGGCGGTGGTGTCACAGGAGCGGAGCCCGGACCCGGAGCCGGATTGGGCGGCGCAGCCGCGCCGCGCGCAGGACCGAAGTTGGTCGTCACCGGCTCTCCTTTCAGCTCTTGAAAGGCGACGTTCAGGTTGATGAGCGCGCGCGATTTCGGCGTGCCGCCGTATTCGAGATCCTTCAGCAGTTCTTCCTTCAGGAACACGGCGAATTTTGGATTCTTCGAAAGCTCCGTCAGCGCCTGCTCCGGCGTCTCATGGCGCGCCAGGGCGGCTTTCGCCGTTGTCAGGACGGCGCGATTGAACTCGGTGTAGGCGCGCAAACCCGCCCACGTGTTCACGTGGCCGTGGCCCTCGATCACCAGGTCGACGTTCTTGATGCCTTTCATCGCCTTCTCGAGGGTGTCGGGCAGCGCGATGACGCTGCCGCCGGTCGCCGGATCGATGAGCGGCGCCATGTTCCAGGCCATTAGATCGCCGATGCACATGGCCCGCAGGGCAGGGAACACGACGAAGGCATCGCCGTTGGTGTGCCCCGCGCCGAAGTAGTAGAGATCGATGCGTTCGTTTCCACTGCCGACCGTGGTCTTGTCGGTAAAGGTGCGGTCCGGCATCATCGCCGGGTTGGACCGAGGATTGGCGGCGACCCACTTCTTCGTGTTCTCATGCGCGACGACCTCGATCATCGGTCTGGCGGCTTTGAAGTAGTCATTGCTGCCGTTGTGGTCGGGGTGCACGTGCGTGTTGACGATCATCGACACCGGCTTGTCGGTGACGGTTTGCACCTGCTTCAGGATCGCTTCACCGTTGTTGGCGAGCTTGGTGTCAACCAGGACGACGCCCTGCGCGGTCACGAATACAGTGGTATTGCCGCCGGCGCCGCCAATTTTGTACAGGTTGTCCTTGACCTTCTCGATGGTGCCGGTCGGCGGAATCCGCGATCCGCCGCGCTGCGCCGCAACCGCAGCCGCGCCGAGCCCCACCACGACGATCGTTGTCAGAAGAGCCGCACGCCTCATCACACGCCTCCGCCAGCAAGAGTCAGCGCACACACGATACACGATTCGAGGTCACTCAACAGCTGCCAGTCAGGCGTGATCAGCGCAATGCGAGCGGCATCAGACGAGCTCTTCATCGCCCACCGGCACGAAGTCTTAATTATTTCGTTGCACCGCACGTCGCCGCCGGCTACACTGCCTGCGTCTCTTAAATTCTTAAGAGATAGGCAGGGAACCCCGATGCCACGACCGCGTTCGCCCGCGCTGACCGACGCCGAAGCACGTGTGATGGCGGTTCTGTGGCGCCGGAAAACGGTCACGGTCGCAGAGGTGGTGACCGCCCTGAAGAGGAACCGTCCGGTCAGCTACAGTACTGTCCAGACGATTCTGAGAATTCTCGAAACCAAGGGATACGTCGCGCACGAAAAGGCGGGGCGCGCGTTCATTTATCGAGCGCGCGTCGATGAACGGCAGGCGCGCCGCCGCGCCTTGAACCATCTGGTGGCGCGCCTGTTCGACGGCTCGCCAAGTCTGCTCGTCCTCAACGTCCTCGAGGACGACCAGATCGATGCCGAGGAAATGTCGCGGCTCAAGAAATTCATCGAGGAGGCGTAGGAGCGCAGGTGCACGTTCTGCTGAATTGGCTCGCACACGGACTCGTCGTCTCGATCGCGACGGCACTCACACTCCGTCTGATTCCACCCTCGCGGACACAGGGCCGCTATTGCCTTCTGTGGGCGGCGACGGTGCTTGTCGCGGCGCTTCCGGTGTTGCCCCTGATTGTCGCCTCCGTGGTGCCGCTGCCGGCGGCTCACGCCGCGCAAGGGGCAGCAACGGGCGTCGCTCCCGTTCTGATCATGCCAAGTGCGTGGTGGACGTCAGCCACGCTGGCGCTGGGGCTGTGGCTGACCTGGGCGGCCGCGTACACAGCACGTCTGGTCACGGAGGCGTTCGCCGTACGGCGCGTGGTTGGCGAATGTCACGATTGCCCCAGGGACATTCAAAGGCGGCTGAAGTACTGGTCGCGTCTGCGGCAGAGCGGCCGGAAGACGCGCCTGATGCTGTCGTTCGATGTGCGGGCAGCGGCGGTGCTCGGCTGCGGCTCGCCGGTCATCGCGCTATCGCCCACACTGCTCGACGACCTCCGCGATGACGACCTCGATCGGATCGTGATACACGAATGGGCGCACGTGCAGCGCCGTGACGACATGACCCGTGTGCTCCAGGCGCTGGTGCAACTGATCGCGGGATGGCATCCCGCCATCTGGTGGCTGCAGCGGCAGATCGACGTCGAGCGAGAGGTGGCATGCGATGAAATGGCCGTGGCAGTGACCGGATCGGCGAAGGCATACGCCGTGTGCCTCACCACGCTCGCCGCTCGCCGCACTCTCGCGGCACGTTCGCTGCCCGCTCTCAGTGTTGTCTCTGCCTCCGGCCTTCAATACCGAATCATGAGAATTCTGGCGGCACGATCCGATGCGTCGATGCCGATGCCGCGCGCGAGCACGGTCGCCGCAAGTGCCGCGTTGACGGCGCTCGCGGTGGTCATCGTCAATCTCCAGATCGTCCGCTCAGCCGGTGCGGCGGTCGAGGCGTCGTTGAAGGTTGGTCCGATTGCGAACGCGATGACAATGACGCCACCGGGCGCACCGATCATGCCAGCGGAGCGGGTTGCACTCACGTCATCGTCGACGACGTCGGTTGCCCGGTCCATTCCGCGCCTCGCCGCCGACCGGGATGATCTGCCCTTGCCAGCAGGTGATGACCCGGGCCCGCTACACAGCGACACGCTATCGGACGTCGCTGCGCCATCCGGTGTAGCGATTGTCGGCTCTCATCCTCCTGTTCCGGCCATTCTGTTGATCGCAACCACTCCGTCGCTCCCCATTCCGAATGGCCGCGCGAGCGACGACGAGGGTCGCGCGCCGTGGACCGGAGCGGTCGAGGCCGGCATTGCCGTCGGTCGTGGATCACAGAGCGCTGGCATCGCCACGAGCCGCGTGTTCACCCGCGTCGGCAAACGCGTCGCGGGTGCTTTCTGAGGTGTTCAATGCGCGTTCATCTCATTAATCCGAGCGACCTGTCATTCGGCACGGCGGTGATCACGCCGCGGTGGCTGTATGTGCTGGCCGCGGCGACACCGGAACGGTTCGGCACGCCCGCAATCGTCGACGAAACGCTCGAACAGTTCGACCCGACGACAGTTTCGCCGGGCGATGTCGTCGGTATCGGCATTCACACAGCGAATGCCCTGCGCGGATACGCCATCGGCCGGACGGCACGAGAGCGCGGTGCGTTCGTCGTCTTCGGCGGCATTCACACGACGCTGTTCCCTGACGAAGTGCGCGAGCATGGATCGGCGCATGCGGTGGTCAGCGGCGATGGCGATCTCGTGTGGCCCGCCGTACTGGCCGACTGCGAGCGCGGAACGCCAGACCCGCTGTACCAGGGCGGACGAATCGAGGGAGAAGCATTTCTGGCGGCGCGCTGGGATCTGCTGCCGGCCAACCGGTATATGTGGGGCTCGGTGCAAACGGTGCGCGGCTGTCCGAAGCACTGCTCTTTCTGTTCGGTCTGGCGAACGGATGGACAGAAGCCACGCCAGCGCAGGGCGGCGGAAGTCGTGCGCGAGATCGTCGCCCTCAGACGCATGGGGTTCCGCTACGTGCTGCTCGCCGACGACAACTTCTACCCGGTCACCATGGCCGATCTCGCCGCCGCCGATCGGCGGAAGGACAAGCTGCGGCTCGCGGAGCTGACCGCGCTGCGACGGGAACGATTCGAACTGATGGCGCGCCTCGAGGCGCTCCCCGAGGACATGGTGTTCTTCACGCAGATCACGATGGAAGCGGCGGAAGATCCCGAGTTTCTCGACGCGATGCAGCGCGCGCGGATACGCGGGGCGCTGGTCGGCGTCGAGTCGGTGACGCCCGAAGGGTTGAAAGCGGTCTACAAGAATTTCAACGATGCCGGCGAGGCACTCGTCACGCGTTTGCAGGCGTTCCGCGCGCACGGTGTCCATGTGCTCGGTTCGTTCATCTTCGGGCTGCCAACCGATACGCCCGCCACCTTCGACGCCACGGCGGAGCTCGCACAGCGCAGCGGCGTGTCGTTTGCGCAGTTCGTGCCGATGACACCGTTTCCCGGCACCGTGGATTTCGCCAGATGGGAGCAGGAGACACGGAACAAGGAAACGATCAACGGCATTCCGCTCACGCGATATTGGTTGATCCCGCCGTCGCAGCGACCGCGGATCTACACGCCGCATCCGACGATGACGCCGGACGACATTCGACAAGGGACGCAACACGTCTGGGATCGGTTCTATGCCTTCTCCGCGATCTGGCAGCGTTCGTCCGCGTGCGTACGCTCGGTCCGCGGACGCCTGGCGTTCCTGTTGATTTCGAAGCTGTACCGACAGATGTACGCCAATACCGGGCTTGCCGCCGACAGCGCTCGTGTCGCCCGCTCCGCCAAGCGAGCGCGCTGGGTGGCACGAGCGGCGCGGCGTCTGTTCGTGGCGGCGCCGATGCCGGATCTGGCTGATCCCTCACCCGATACCGACGCGCGGTCGGGCCGCTATGCCCTGCGCGTCGTCTCGTAATCGCGTCGAGCGGACACGGGAACGCACGTCCGCGATAAGCAGTGTCAGACAGGGCAGGCCAGACAAATTGACCTGCCCTATGGGTGCGTCCGGCTGAAGCCGGCACGACTGTAATTACCGTGTGCTCGAAGTGGTAAGCGGAGCGCTCTTGGGCAGTTCGTCGCGGAAAACGACGCCGCCCTTCATCACGAATCTGATTCGCAACATCTCGTTGATATCCTGAACCGGGTTGCCGGGGACAGCGACGAGGTCGGCGAACTTGCCCTTTTCGATCGTGCCGACCTTCTTGTCCCACTCGTTGTTCAGATATTCGGCGGCATTGATCGTGGCCGTCTGCAGCGCCTCCACGGGTGTCATGCCCCACTTGACCATGAACACGAACTGCATGGACTGATCCCCGGGCGGCGTGCTCTCGGCGCCGGTGTGCATGCCGCTGCCGAACACCTGCTTGATTCCGGCGGCGTGGAATTTCTTGAACGCGATTTCGGTCGCCTTCAGGCGCGAGGTCTGTCCGCCGGTTCGTCGTGTGTCGCTGGTGTCCATGCCCTGGCCGGCACAGGTCTGCTCATAGCGCGTCCAGTCGCAGCCAGCCTTCCGGTCGGCCAGGTCCCAGATCGTATGCATCACGGGGCGCGCCTTTCCGCTCGGGAGCGGCTGCTTCCACAGTCGCAGCGTCTCGTCATCGGGACCGATCGTGTCGTTGTTCACGCTGGTGATCGGATGCATCGGAATATCGACGCCCGTCTCGAGCACATAGCGCAGGCCTTTGCCGCCGTACACATGCGACGCGACCATCAACCCACGTGCGTGCGCTTCGTCGACCACGGCTGCCAGCTCCTCCTTCGTGAGCGACGGGACGTTGATCATCTTGCCGTCGCGGAACCAGGCGCCGCTGTTGCCGCCGGCAATGTCGCCGCCGGCCTCGAAGTCCTCGGTCATATACACCTTGATCCAGTCGGTGCCGTACCAGGCGTGTTCACGGACCATCTCGCGCGCCGCCCACGGACCGACGAGCAGTCCGTTCTGGAATGATCCTTTGCCCGCCGGCATTTCGTTGCCAGGGCCGAGGTGGAATGGAACGTAGGACCCCGGAGCGGTGTAGCCGCTGTTGGCGCGCGGATTCAGCGCCGGACCGGCCATCTGAATGCGTGGGCCAGGGATCCATCCTCTATTGATCCCGTTGCGCATCTCGAGCAGAGCCCACGTGTCCTGCCCCATGTCGACGACGGTCGTGTAGCCGCCGATCAGATTCTGCATCGCCAGTCCCATGCCACGGACCACGAAGCCGGCGTCGTTCGGATCGGAAGGACCGCCCACGGTATTCATCACGTGCAGGTGATGGTCGATGAGTCCTGGCAGCACGGTCGCGTTGCTCAGGTCGATCACCTGCGCGCCGGCGGGAATCTGTACCCGATTTGCCGGCCCGACATCGGTGATCACGTCGCCCTTGGTGACGATCACCTGGTTCTGCAGGATCGCGCCGGCCTTTGCGTCGAACATCCGCCCGGCGCGAATGGCAATGCCCGCCGGCGGCGGCGCCGGCCTGCCGAACCGCAGGAAGTATTCGTCATAGGGCCGCCCACCGTAGCCGAGGCCCTGGGTCCACACGGCCGCGGTGCTCGCGGCAATCGCCGCGACAACGAGGGCAGGCCGGATCTTCCCCAACAAGGTTCTGCGTGGCGAAGTCATTATTCCCTCCTCACAAGACGCGCGTAGTGTCCCGCTTTAGCCGGACCGATTAGAAAGTGAGCTCCATGCCCAGGCGGACGTACCGACCCGCCGTGGCGGCCGTTGGTTGAAGCCACGTGCTGCCGTAAGTCGTGGACTGCGCGAGAATCGTCGAGAAATTTGCCGCGTTGATCAGATCGATGAAGGCCTTCGTGCGTGTGCGCCCCGTCGAGAACGTGCGTGTGACGCGCACGTCGAAGGTCTTGACGTCGGACAGGTAGTCGCGTGCCGGGTCCACCAGCCTCACGGTGAGCGCACCGCCGCCGGTGAGCGGAACGCCGGCGAGCGCGCTGTTGACCGCGTAGTTGGCCTGTATCGCGCTGCCCGGGATCTCCTGGAACGTGCCGTTGACCGCGAACTGGAACGGCAAAGGGTAGTTCCACCCGAGTTTGTAGACGCCTTGGTACGGAGGCACCGAGTCGCAGAAGCGCAGGTCGTTCGGGTTCGCAACATCACAGGCGTTGGTTTCGGTACGCCCGACGGTGACGCCGCCGAATACGAGTCCGCCATTGCGCAGTCGCGCGTTGACGTTCAGTTCGACGCCGTTGTAGCGATTCCTGTTGATCGCCGAATAGGTCACGAAGTTGTCGACGGCGCCCAGCTTCGACGGCTTCAGGTTGTACAGCGTGATGACTTCGCCGCCGCCGCCGGGCAGCCGCGAATCGGCGGGCCCGACGATGGTGAACGGCGTGTAGTCGGCCGTCCGATCGACGGCACGATTGATGGTCTGACTGAGGTTTCTGAACTCGCGGCGGTAGTACCCCACGGCGAGCGACATGCGCGGAAACAGTTCATGCTGAATGGTGACGGAATACGACCAGTTGTACGGCCGCTTCAGATTGGGATCGAGCGCCGGCACGCCAGCCGCGAGCCCGAAGCTGCTGTTGCGCGGCGGCCCAACTTCGTTCAGCTGCGGCGTGAAGGTGCCGGTCTCGAACACGCTTCCATTTCCGTCGCGGTCGGTCCACGAGCGGGTATCGGTCTGGATCGACAGCGGGTTGAACATGTTCACCAGCGTCAGCGGCTCCTGACCGACGAACTTGCCGACGCTTCCTTTGATCGCGGTCTTGCCGTTGCCGAACAGGTCGTAGGCCGCGCCAAAACGAGGCATCCAGTCGCTCCACTTCGGCACGTTGGTGATCTCGTTGAACTGCCGCGCAGGGACCCACGTTCCAGCCGGCGCCGATTGGGGCGGTATCGATTCGTTCAGATAGTTGTAACGGAGGCCGAGATTGAGCGTGACGCGACGCATCTTCCATGTGTCCTGCACGAAGGCGCCAAGGTCGGCTTCCATGTTGACCTGACTCGAAAATGGCGTGTTCATCACGACGACCGCGTTCGGTACGCTGTTGATGAACGTGAGCTGACTGACGTCGCCGCGGCCGAGGCTGCGTTCGGTGGTGAGGTGACCGCTGATCAGATCCATCCCCGCCTTGAACGCATGTGAGCCGGTGATATACGAGGCGGCCAGGTTCGTGGCGTAGAGGTGAGTCCACCCATGATTGAGCGCCGATAATCCGGGCGCATCCGAGCGGCGGCCGGTGCCGGAATCGAACCTTGAGACGGCAAACGGCTTGACCTCGTCACGCAGGATGTAGCCATTGTTCGCGTCGACGTACGACTTGCCGAAAAGCGCCTCGAGCAGAATGCGGTTGGTCGGCGTCGACGTCCACTTCGCCGATGTCTGATACGCGTAGATCGGGTAGAGCGTGGTGCACGCGGATGTCGTCGACAACGGGTTGGCGCCCGAGCAGTTGCCGTTCTTGCCCGTTCCCGGGCGAGCGCCGTTCCCTTCGTACGAATAATTGATCTTGTTGCCGCCGCTGATCTGATACGTGAGCCGGCCGGTGACGTCCTGATACCAGCCGTTGCGCGAATGCAGCGGCGAGCCGTCGTCGGTGAACGTGTTGAAGATGGTTTGCTGCGTGCCCTTCTTGCGGTACGCGGCGAAGTACCACAGCTTGTCGCGCATGACTGGACCGCCGACCGATGGTCCGAGGTCGTAGTCGAAATCGATCTTCGACGTCCCCGCCACTCCGGCCGCGCGCAGCGCGGGACTCAGGTTGTCACTCTGCCAGCCCGGCCCCCAGTTCGCCCAGAACTGGCCGGACACGCTGTTGCCTCCTTCCTTCGGAATGATGTTGAAGCGCGCGCCGCTCAGCGCGCTCTCGGCCGATCCGGCGCCGTCGTCGACGCTGATCTGCTCGAAGCCGGCATCGTTCAACGCCTGCTGGCTTCCGCCAGCCGACGTGCCGAACACGATCGGCATGCCGTTGATCAACCACTTGGAATCGCCGGTGGCCGATCCGTGTATCGATGTGGACGCCGTGCCCGAGCCCGTCAGCGCAGCGCCGGCCGGAATGACGTTGACCACACCGGGCAGCATCGCTGCCTGCCGATCGATGACGCGAACCGCCGGCAGCTCGGTGATGATCTGGCGTGTCAGCACCTGCTGCTGCGTCGCATTTCTGACGTCAACGACCGGCGCCTCGCCGGAGACCGTGACCGACTCGGCCACCGAGCCGACGCGGAGGTCGCCGTTCACCTGTGCGGCGAAGTTCGCTTCGAGCAGGATGTTCTCGCGACGAAACGTCGAGAACCCCGTCAGCGTGAACGTGACGGTGTAGACACCCGGGCGCAGGTTGACGATGGTGTACTGCCCCGCGGAATCGGTGACGACTTCACGACTCCCTTCGATGAGCGCCGGGCTCGCCGCCTGAACCGCGACGCCGGGAAGGACGGCGCCGGTTTCATCTCTGACGACGCCGGAAATAGTGCCCTGGGCGAATACCAGGCCGGGAATGACCAATACGCTCATCACGACAGCGACACGGACCGCAGTGCGGTTGACCATCACGCCTCCTCACGATGACCGTTCCCGAAATCGGCTATTGAGATGTGTGCAACGTCACGTGTGACCGCTTGGTGTCGAACGACCTCCGGCATGCGCGGTGTATCGCGACGCCCGGATCACTGTCAAGCTCAAATCGTCCGCTTTTAAGGCCGAACGGTGCGTCCGCTAGGAAGGGAAAACGACAAGGCGTTTGCGCTGATCAACGCTCTCAACGCGTCGCATCGCGTTGTCCACCTCGCTACCCTTCTGGCCGTTCGGAATCTTCGCGGCCGTGTCGCCACTGCTCTTGGTGAGGCCCCTCGCGCGGCGACGGCCCGCGGGGTCTTAACGAATCATCGTCGGGCTCTCGCCTTCTCGTACTGGAACACGCGCTCCAGCGGCACGCCGAACACTTCCGCGATCTGAAACGCGACTTCGAGTGATGGCGAGTACTTGCCGAGCTCGATCGCATTCACCGTCTGCCGCGTCACGCCGATGCGGTCAGCCAGCTCCTGCTGCGTCATCTCTCCACGCGCAAGGCGCAGGTCACGAATCACGTTGCGGACTGCACACCGGCCCATCTCACCAGCCGCGTCGAAACAGTCTGATCTGATTGCTGAAGCGCATCAGCTGTGCAACGACGGCCGAGAAGAGCACGAACTGCGACAGCATCCAGACATTGACCGGAAAGTGCAGCGTGAAAATGGCGATGAGCACGCCCGCCAGGAGCACGTAGAAGGCGGTACGCGTCGCCCGCAGATCGATCAGGTCCTCGCGCTCGTCCCTCGCCGCGCGCGCTTCGCGCGGCGAGCGGACTGCCACCGCGACGTGGAGCACGATCTCGAGCAGCACGAATACCGTAATCAGCGCAAACTGTGTCCCGGCGTGGACGTGCGTTTTCCCCGCCAGCGCCAGCGCGACGCGGCCGAAGTACGGCCCGAACACCAGCACAATCAGAATGAGCGAGATCCACGCGCTCTTCTCTCGGAACGACATCTCCACCTCCTGCCGTCAGGCGGCGTGTCAAGAATCCTTGACACGCATCCTGCCACGCCGTGCTCGTCTGCGTCAAATATTCTTTACATAGACTGATGGCGCGTGGACGAATCGCGGGTCAGCGCAAGCGGCAGAACGTCGCGCGTCGGTTTCTTCCTCGTCGCACGCCTCATACGATGGCGGCCGCTGCCGACGCGATGTCTGCGGGCGCCTGCGTACCAGGAACGGCCCGCATGAAGAGCGCGGCTTCCGCTTCGCGGCGCAGTGTCAGACCCTTGAGCACTTGTCCACCGGCCTTGTTCCACCGCGGGAACTCGCGTGCGGCGCCGGCAAAGTCTCCGGCGTTGACGCGCCGCAACAGCGTCGATCGCTTGAAGTTGCCGATGCCGCAGTTGAAGACGAAACTCACCAGCGCGGCGAACTGGTTGTCGTTCACCTCGCGCGTGAGAACCGCGCCGACGTCGCGGCACCGGTTGATCAGATCGGCACGAAGCAGCGCCTCGGCCTGTGCCAGCGTCAGCCCGCCCGGATACAGCGCGAAGGCGCGCGCCTTGTTCTCGGGACCGCGGAGGAAATCGCTGCCGACACGGATCGCATGCCCCCAGCCGATCGTCCAGATGCCAACAGGATCGAGGTACGGATGCAGATTGACCGTGGACGGGTCGCCGTCGCGAATGCCTTCGAAGTTCTTAATCAGCTCCAGACCGGCCTGGTTGATCTCTCGAATGATAGGAACCTCGCTGCGCGCCGATTATAACCACTCGCCCGCATTTCAGCGCCGCGGCGATCGCACGATAAGTTGCAGTGTGCCGTGTCGAATAGACCTTCACCAGGCGGCCGACCATCGGCTGCGGAGGGGACACCCTAGCGCGGGGCGGCCTAGCGTGTAATCAGCGAGTTCTCGTCGGGAACGTCGGCGAGCGCAATCTGCAGGTTGCCGGGATTGGTGGCGTAGAGCATTCCCACCGCGCGTGAAATGACACCCTCTCGCACCAGGCGTTCGATCTCTCCGTCGAAGTACTGCATGCCGTCGAGGGCGCCGTCGCGCATCGCGTCGAGGAGGGACTTCCCCTCGGTTTCACCCGCCGCGACGTAATCGCGCGTGCGTAGCGTGGACTTGAGGATCTCGAGCACGGCGACGCGGCCGCCGCTCGTCTTTGGAAGCAAGCGTTGTGAGATGACGTACCGGAACGACGCGGCAAAGCGGGCACGGATCCCGGCCTGCTCCGACGCGTCGAAGGTGCCAACGACGCGCTCGACGGTCTTCGAGGCATCGATCGTGTGCAGCGTGGAGAACACGAGATGGCCGGTTTCCGCCGCGGTCAAGGCAACTTCGATCGTCTCGCGGTCGCGCATCTCGCCGACGAGGATTACCTTCGGTGCCTGCCGCAGTGCCGCCCGTAGCGCCATCGCGAACGTCGGCGTGTCGCTGTGGAGCTCGCGCTGGTGGACCGTCGCCTTCTTGTGCAGATGGAGGAACTCGATCGGATCTTCGATGGTGACGATGTGTTCCGCACGCGTCTCGTTGATGCGGTCGATCACCGCCGCAAGCGTCGACGATTTGCCCGAACCGGTCTGTCCGGTGACGAGCACCAGCCCGTTCTTCAGCGTCACGACGTCAGAGAGGGTCGCCGGCAGCCCGAGGTCGCTGAAGCTCGGAATCTTGGAGGCGATGACGCGCATGACGATGGCGTAGCTGCCGCGCTGGCGGAATACGTTGACGCGAAATCGCGCGACGCTCGGGATCGTGTACGACACGTCGCACGCGCCGTCGTCGGTCAAGGTGCGCAGCGCATGGGCGTTGCCGCCGATGACATCGCGTGCAACGCGACGCGTCTCGTCGGGCGCCAGGACATCGAGTCCCGCGGTGGGGACCGGCACCAGCTCGCCGTGCTGCTCGACCTGCGGCGGACGGCCCGGCGAGAAGATCAGATCGCTGATGCCGGGTCCCGCCATCAGCATCGACGCGATCAGGTCGGAGGTCGCAACAGGAGGGGGATCACTGGACAGGTCGCCGAACAGCGCCGCTTCGAGCGCCTGGGGTTCACGGACGTCGCCGATCGCCATGCGTAGCTACTCCACAGCGATCAATCGGCAGATCGGGCCGGAACCGTAGCCGGTGGAACGCGTGAAGCTATTTCGTCGTGTTGGTGCTGTCGGAGGCCACACCGATCACGATGAGGACCGCGTAGTCCTGCTTGTTGCAGCCTTCAACCGGAGGCATCGCCTTCCCGGGAGCGACGCGAAAGGCCGATTGTGGCGCCTTGGCCGGTGAGCACGAATTCGGGCCGGCCGCCGGAGTGTAGCGCGCCGAGCGGCAGGCCAGGTGCGTCACGTCGTACAGCTTCGCCGCGTCGCCGAGCTCCCAGCGCTGGTCACCGTGTTTGTCCGGTGGATGGATCGTCAGGACGGCGGTCACCTCGCGATCGCCCGTGACGAGGTACTTGCCGGGATGGAGCGGAAAGACCGGCTTCTCCATGATCAACCCGTGTTCCTCGAGCCACCAGTCCGAGCTATCGAATTTCCACTGCGCCGGCGCGATCCCACCCACTTCCTTCAAGCGCTCGTAACGGAACAACGGCACGCCTCGCGGGCCGGGATCGACCCGCCATAGACCCCAGAGCTGTGCACCGGTTCCGGAGTTCGCCCCGGGATCACCCAATGCGGCGATGAACTGCGGCGCGATGCGCGTGAACTTCGTCCGATCCGTGCCCTGCGCACGCGCTGATTGCGCTGACGCAACGATCATCGCGAGCAACCCGATGCATAGTGCGCGAATGTGGCTGTTCATGGTTCAAGCCCCCACAGATTCCTCGGTGATTCGTCAGTGAGTCGCGGCATAGAGAAGGATGTTGATGCCGACGGAATACGCATCCGGTGAGAACCGGTAGAAGTACTGCGGGTCCTCTCCCTCACGCTCCCAGCCGTCAGGGATGTCCGTGTTGTGCATCATCACCACCATCACATGCCCCTGAGCGTCGACGATGGCGCGCGCATCGACGGGGTCCTCGACGCCGCGATCGGTGCTCCCACCCGTACGTCGCCAGGCCTGGATCGACGGCATCTGCGGCACCTCTTTTACCTCGAACTGCGTGTGCCACAGCGGGTGATCGAGCGGAAGGTCGACAATCGGATACTCAGCGTGCGGCAGCACGCGACCCATCTGCTCGTCGAACTGATCCTTCGCCTGCGGACCCCAGTAGTCCGATGAAAAGACAAACCCGCCCTTGAGGAGGTACTCGCGGAACGAGGACACTTCCTGTTCGCTGAGGAACATCGTCCCCGCGTCCTCCAGCAAGAGGAACGGACACTGGAACAAGTCGGGATCCGTCAGTCTGACGGTCACATACTCAGGGTCGGTGCCGGTCGTCTGCCTGGTCAGACGCGTCCGCGTGAGCTCGGCTAACCGGACGCTGAAGTTGATATCGGCGCCCGGATAATCGGTATCCCACCCGCGCTTCTCACGGCGATTGCTGGTGAAAATACCGCGACAGAAGGTGAACGTGCCCTGAAAGCTGTTCGCGGTCGGAAAGCGTGGCGGCGTAAACCCGTAGAACCCAGCGAAAATGCGTTGTGCGTAGCCGGTACCCGCGCCGATCCCCAGCACGGCCAACAGCGCCAGCACGCCGACCGTCCGCCTGCGCATCTACACCGTATGTTAGCGCCAGTCGTCGGGTTCGAGGTGCGACATGCAACCCGCCGGGGCGAGCCCCTCGACTGCGGCCGGGTCAGCCCCTCGACTGCTCGGGGCCCCGACCTTCGATACACTGCCCGGGTTGAGGTTCCCGCTTTTCGACGGAGAGGTTCGATGAAACGCCTGGACTTGATGTTTATCGTGCTCGCAGGCGGGCTGCTGCTCGCTCCCACTACAGGCTTCGCGCAGATTTCCTGCTCCCGCGACGGGTTGCAGCGCGCGGTCGATCTCTACATCGCGGCCCAGACAAAGGGCGATGCGTCCGGAATGCCGCTCGCGACGGGACTGGGCTACATGGAGAATGCAGCGATCGCCGATATCAACGTCGGTCTGATCAAGACGCCGATGAAGATCGATCACCATCGCAGTCTGCTCGATCCGGCCACGTGCCAGACGTTCACCGAGGTGATCGTGACCAACAAGGACAAGCCGTATGTCCTTGGCACGCGTCTGCGTGTGAACCACGACAAGATCGCGGAGATCGAAATCCTGTGGACAACGACCGGCTATTGGCTGTTCAACGCCGACGCCTACCTGAAATATTCGACGACGGAGAAATGGGACACCATCCCCGTCGACAAACGCGACACGCGCGATACCTTGGTCGCCGCCGCGAATGCCTACCTCGATGCGTTCCTCGAAGGCAAGAAAGACCTCGTGCCGTGGGGCTATCCGTGCAACCGAACGGAAGGCGGCGCGCATACCGGCAACGGCTCCCCGACTGACAGTTGCGACGTCGGTGTCCCGAGCGGTGTGAACATTTCCAATCGGCGCTTTGTGGTCGACCCGACCATCGGTTCGATCGTGGTGTTCTGCACGTTCGGCGCCGGGACTGCCGCCGGCGGCAGCGGCTCACCCGATACTCACCTGTTCCGTGTCGAGAACGGCAAGCTGCGCTACGTGCACACGCTGACGCATCTGTTGCAGGCGAATTTCCGCGGACGTGGGGGGGGCGCCGCGCCGAACAGTCAGCGCTAGTGGAAGTGGTCGATCACGACCCGCTGTTTCCCAGATTCGCCACCGAACGGACGCCGCTGAAGGCGGGGCGCGACGTTACGGCGAGCAACGCCCAGGACTCGCCGATGGTGACGATCGTCAACGAGGCATCAGCTCTTCTTGACGAGCCGCAGGATCTTCCCGTTGGCGCCGTCGGTGAGCACATAAAGGGCGCCGTCGGGGCCTTCGTTCACCGCGCGAATGCGTGCGTCGAAATCGGTCAGCAGCCGCTCCTCGGCGACGACGCGGTTGCCCTCGAGGACGAGACGAATCAGATACCGCCCCGCCAGCGATGACACGAACAGATTGCCATTCCACGCGGGAAACATCTTTCCGGTGTAGAAAGCGATGCCTGCCGGCGCGATGTCCGGCGTCCAGAAATACACCGGCTGCTCCATGCCCGGCTGCGTCGTCTTGTCGCCGTTGATCGGCTTGCCGTTGTAATCGCGACCGTAGCCGATCACGGGGAACCCGTAGTTCTTCCCCTTCTCCACCTCGTTAATCTCGTCGCCGCCGCGTGGACCGTGCTCGCTCGTCCACACCTTCCCGGTCGTCGGATGGATCGTCAACCCCTGTGGATCACGAAAGCCGAGCGCGAAGATCTCGGGACGCGCGCCGGTCTTGCCGACAAATGGGTTGTCCTTCGGGATCGAGCCATCGGCATTGATGCGAAGGACTTTGCCCATCAGGCTGTCGAGCTGCTGCGGCTGCATCCAGTCCGCCGAGATGATGCCCAGCCCCGCGGGCACGGTGGTCTCGATGAAAAGCGTGTCGTCGCTCGCTTGAATCACGCGACCGCCGATGCCCTCCGCATCCAACAGGTCCTTGACGCCTTCAAGGCGCTTGTCGTCCGCCGCGATCCGCGCGTTGGCGACATGCAGGTGCGCGGGCGAGCGCTGCTTGGCGGGATCGGCGCCCGCCGGCAGGACGGCGTAGGTGAAGTAGATGGTGCGATTGGACGCAAACCCTCGATCCGGATATACGCTGAACAGACTCTGACCCATCGCGTACATGTTCGTCGGCATGCCGGCGAGCGGCTCCGAGGCCTTGCCGTCCTTGCCGACGATGCGAATGTGTCCATCGCGCTCTCCGAGAAGGATGCGGCCGTCCGGCAAGAACTGGAATGATGCGCCGTTCAACCCGTCGGCAAATGTCTCGACGGTGAACGCCTCCGTCCTGGTCGCGGCCGGTGCGCGCGTTTGACCAAGCCACTGCGGAAGCGGCGCGTACCCATCCGGCGCGGCGCTCTCGCCAGGCGGCTGCTGGCCCGCTGGCAGCGCAGGTGGACGCGGAACGGTCTTGTTCTGAGCCACGACAACAGCGGTCAGCGCAACGCACAGTGCGCTGGCGACAAGCGAGCGATGAATCATGATTCTCCCTGGAAATGTGGTGTTCGGACGACGTTCGATTGTACCGAGTACGTCGCCAAAACGTCCCCCTTGACCCCGGTCATCTGGACTGGCATCCTCGACGCCGCGATAATGCTCGCGGCAACTATTGGAGGACTGCGATGAACGTTCGACACGGCGCTGGCTGGCGACAGGTCCCGCTCGTCGTCCTCCTCTCGATCGGCGGACCGGTGGCCGCCAACGCGCAGGGTCCGCGCGGCGTTCCGGAACCGTACACACCCGCGAAAGATGCCAAAGATCTGAAGGCGGTGCTCTTCAACTGGGAACGGAACATGGGCATGTTGAAGGGCCATGACGAGCGCGACATGGTGGCGTCGCTCGAGTATCAGGGCAAGGGCACGATTCAGATCGACGGCCAGCCTTGCACGCTGACGAAATATCGGGCGAGCACCAACTACCAGAGTTTCAGTCAGCGGATTCAGTACGCCTGCACGCGGCCGAACGGTCAGGCATATTCGAACATCGAGGTCGTGAGCGGACTGTATGCCTGGGACGAAGACACGCCAGGTGCGGAGATCGGTCCAACGAAGGGAAAGGCAACGCCGATGCCGGCCGCCGTACAGGAGCGGCTGATTCGGTTCTGGGCCAGTCCTCAGGGCGCGGCCAAGGCCGCGGTCGCAGGAACAACCGAAACATTCTGGTTGGGCGCCAATCCGGGCACTCTGTTCCAGGACGGCGTCGCGAAGGTGCGCGAGACGTTCGTGTCTTGGGAAAGCGGCAAGCCGGTCGTGACGTTTCCACTTCCCGGTGTGCCAGGCGCGATCGCGACGGCCACCCTCGACGGGAAGTACATGACCGAGCGCGTGGTGGTCAGGAACGGCGCGACGACCAGCGAGTTCACGTACAGCGACTATCAGGACTGGAACAACCCGCTGAACAAGATCGAAGTGTTTTACGCCGGCAAGATGGTCGAGCGCCGCAACGGCACGGTCGTGCGGGACCTGACGACGACCGAGACCGAGACCGGCAACGTGTATGTCGTTGCACCCGTGCCGGCAAGCGTGAAGGCAGCAATCACGGTCACCGGAGAGCTCCCGCGTGGCGTCATGGCGAAGACGGAACCGCCAGTCGACAAGTCGGCGCCGACGCCGCGGCTGGGCGGGCATCCCGATCTGACCGGCAACTATACCTACACCGACTGGATCGGGAACTACATGACGGGTGGAGGGCGGCGATGCGCGCCAACCCAGAATGAGGACTGCAGCCGGCAAGCGAATCAAACGTACGACTTCGAGCTCTACTCGCCGTCGCGATTCGGCAACATGGGTCGCCCGGTGTACAAGCCGGAATACTGGGACAAGGTCCAGCAACTCGACATGTGGACCAACAAGTACGACCCGGTGATGACCTGCCAGCCGCTCGGCGTGCCACGCGAGGGTCCACCCCGCCGCATCTACCAGACGGATCGCGACGTCACGTTCCTCTATCTGGGAGGTGACGCCGGTGGCGGATACGGCGAATATCGCGTCATTCCGACCGACGGCCGCAAACACGATCCGCAGAAGGCAATCGCCTCGACGTACCTCGGATACACCGTCGGACGGTGGGAGGGCGACACGCTGGTACTCGACTCCATCTCGTTCGTTGATACTACCTGGCTGGGGCGCGGCGGTTTCTTCCACTCCGATCAGATGCACGTCGTCGAGCGATTCACCCGTCAAGGGGACGCGCTGCTCTACGACGTCACTGTCGAAGATCCCGAGGTGTTGGTGGAACCGTGGGTGTTGCCGACACGAATCGTTCGACGTAATCCGAATCCGGATGCGGGGCTGCTGCCGGAACGCGGCAACTGCGAGGTATACGAGCTGAACGACATCAGCTCACAGATCCGCCATTAATCCCACGGCGGGCGACGCCGACTCGCTGGCGCGTGGTTATCTCGGCACGGAGGACACATGGCACTGAAACAGACGTTCGTCGCAGTGGCTCTTGCGCTGGCAGTCGCGTTCGTCACGGCCGTCGGCATCGGCGCGCAGGCGGGCGCCACTCCCGTGGCGTTCAAGCTCGGAACCTTCGAGCAGGGCGGTCGAATATTTGTGGGCCTGGTGCTGCGCGATTCGCAGATCGTCGACATCGCTCGCGCCAACGCCGCGTACGAGAGCGCGAACGGATCGGCGCCGCGCTTGATCGCGCCCGCCGACATGAAACAGTTGATCGCGCGGTACGACGCTGAATGGAAGGCGCGGCTGTCGGCGATCGCGAGAACTGTCTCGAGCTCGAGCAGCGCACCCGCCTACGTCTACGCGATGAGCGCGATCAAAATTCTGCCTCCGGTTCGGCCGTCAGTGCAGCTGAACGCCGGAGGCAACTACGTGGAGCACGAGCAGGGTATCGCGACGAATCAGGCGCGCGGCGGAACTGCCGCCGTCGCGCCGCCGGCACCAGCGGCAACGTCAGCTCCAGGGATTTGGGAGCGCAAGCCGGGCGACACCCGTGACAATCCGTATCTGTTCCAGAAATCGCCGACCGTGATCGTCGGCGCCAACGATCCGATTGTCGTTCCGCGAGGACGGGTCCAGATCGATTTCGAGTGCGAGTTCGCGACGGTGATCGCCAAGCCGGCGCATTACGTGCCGGTCGACAAAGCGGCGGACTACATCTTCGGATACACCGCGCACCATGACGTCTCGGATCGCGGCGGCCGCGGCGATCGCAAGATGGGCGGCTCCGACTGGCTGATCGGCAAGAACCACGACACGTTCGGGCCGCTCGGCCCGTTCATCGTTCCGAAAGAATTCCTCAAGGATCCGATGCACACGCGGCACACGATGTATCTGAACAACGTCGTGATGCAGGACTCCAACACCGATCGCATGAGCCACAACATCTACGAGCTGCTCTCCTTCGCGTCCAACATCATGACGCTCAACGCAGGCGACGTGATCTCGGGCGGGAGTCCGGCGGGCACCAACATCGAGCGCGCCGATCCGCGCTGGATGCGCCCGGGCGACGTGGCGAAATGCGAGATCGACGGCATCGGGGCGCTGACCAATCCCGTGGTCGCCGAATCGACGGTCTCAACCCGGTAGCGTAGGGCACGCCAACCTCCAACTCCCAACTCCCAACCCTAAGTCTTTTTCGGGGGTTGGGAATTGGGAATTGGAAGGTACCAGGCCGCGCCGATCAGGCCGCCGCGGCAACGGCGCGCACGGGGTGAGCGAGATCGAATCGATCGAGATTCATGATCTTGTTCCACGCAGCGACGAAGTCGCGCACGAACTTCTCCTTCGCGTCATCCGAGGCATAGACCTCGGCGAGCGCGCGCAGCTCGGAGTTCGAGCCAAACACCAGATCGACGCGACTGCCGGTCCACTTGACCTTCCCCGTCCTGCGATCGCGCCCTTCGAATGTCGCCGCGGCGTCCGAGGTGGCCTTCCACTCCGTGTCCATGCGGAGGAGGTTGACGAAGAAGTCGTTGGTCAGCGTGCCGGGTTTGTTGGTGAACACCCCGAGGTTCGACTGTCCGGTATTCGCGTTCAGAGCACGGAGTCCACCGACGAGCACCGTCATCTCCGGAGCGCTCAGCGTCAACCTGAACGCGCGCTCGATCAGCAGATGCTCCGCCGGCACCGGGTGTCCTTCTCCGACGTAGTTGCGGAACCCGTCTGCGTCTGGCTCGAGCACGGCGAACGATTCCACGTCGGTCTGCTCCTGCGACGCGTCGGTGCGTCCCGCCGTGAACGGCACCTGCACATCGTGTCCGCCGTCCTTCGCCGCTTTCTCGACGGCGGCACAACCGGCCAGCACGATCAGGTCGGCCAGCGAGATCTTCTTCCCGCCTGCGGCCTGCGCGTTGAACTCCTTCTGGATCCCCTCGAGCGTCTTCAGCACCTTCGCCAGTTCGGGAGGATTGTTCACAGCCCAATCCTTCTGCGGCGCGAGACGAATGCGCGCGCCGTTGGCGCCGCCCCGCTTATCGGTGCCGCGGAAAGACGAGGCTGATGCCCACGCGGTCGAGACCAGCTGCGAGACCGACAGCCCTGACGCGAGCACCTTGTTCTTCAGCGCGGTGATGTCCTTCGCGTCGACGAGCGCGTGGTCCACCGGCGGCACCGGGTCCTGCCACAACTGCGGCTCCTTCGGCACCTCCGGACCCAGGTAACGGGAGATCGGTCCCATGTCGCGGTGCGTCAGCTTGAACCAGGCCTTGGCGAAGGCGTCGGCGAACTCCTGCGGATTCTGATAGAAGCGCCGCGCGATCTTCTCGTAGGTCGGGTCGAAGCGCAGCGCGAGGTCGGTCGTCAGCATCCCCGGCGCGATCTTCTTCGACGGGTCGTGCGCCTGCGGCACGGTCCCTTCACCGGCACCGTTCTTCGGCTTCCACTGCTTCGCACCAGCCGGACTCGTGGTCAGCTCCCACTCGTATTCGAACAGGTGCTTGAAGAAGTCGTTGTTCCACTTCGTCGGTGTCGTCGTCCAGGTGACCTCGAGACCGCTCGTGGTGGCGTGGGCTCCCACACCCGTCTCGTAGCTGCTCTTCCACCCGAACCCCTGTTCCTCGAGGTTGCCGCCCTCCGGCTCGCGGCCGCAGAACTTGCTCGCATCGGCGGCGCCGTGGGTCTTCCCGAACGTGTGGCCGCCGGCAATCAGCGCCACCGTCTCCTCGTCGTTCATCGCCATGCGCCGGAACGTCTCGCGAATGTCGCGCGCGGCGGCCACCGGATCGGGGTTGCCATTGGGGCCTTCCGGATTCACGTAAATCAGCCCCATCTGCACGGCGCCGAAGGGATTGGCCAGCTGCCGATCGCCGCTATAGCGCTCGTCCCCGAGCCATGTGCTCTCCGCTCCCCAGTTGACGTGCTCGGGCTCCCATTTGTCTTCACGCCCACCGGCAAAGCCGAACGTCTTGAATCCCATCGATTCCAGCGCGACGTTGCCGGTCAGGATCATGAGATCCGCCCACGAGATCTTCCGGCCGTACTTCTGTTTGACCGGCCAGAGCAATCGCCGGGCCTTATCGAGGTTCGCGTTGTCCGGCCAGCTGCCCAGGGGCGCGAAGCGCAACTGCCCGGAGCCCGCACCGCCGCGGCCATCGTGGATGCGGTAGGTGCCTGCGCTGTGCCACGCCATGCGGATGAACAGCCCTCCGTAGTGACCGAAGTCGGCCGGCCACCAGTCCTGTGAGTCCGTCATCACCGCCGCGATGTCTTTCTTCACCGCGGCAAGATCGAGAGAGTTGAACTCTTCGGCGTAGTCGAACGACTCGCCCATCGGATCGCCTGCCGGATGGTTCGTGTGGAGCGCGCTCAGGTTCAACTGATTCGGCCACCAGTCGCGGTTCGATCTGCCGCTGAGCGTTTGGGCCGAGAACGGGCACTTCGCTTCGCTTGCCATACTTCGTTGACCTCTACTCTGATGGGGTGTGGAGTGTGGTTATTTCGTGCGGGCCATTTTCTTCGCTCGCGCTTTCGCGGCGTCCGCCTTGCGGGCCTGCTGACGCGATTTCGATCGGGCACCGGACCGCTTGACGCAATCCGGACAGCGGCCCCAGTACGCGACCTCGGCTTCGTCGATCTCGTAGCCTCTGTCGTCGGACGCGGTCAGACATGGGGCGTCGCCGACCGCGCAGTCGACGTCGACCACACGGCCGCAGATGCGACAGATCAGATGATGGTGATTGTCGCCGACGCGATCCTCGAAGCGCGCCGGCGATCCGGCCGGCTGAATGCGCCGGATGAGCCCTTGCGCGACGAGCACGCCGAGCGCGTCGTACACCGACTGCAGCGAGATCGCACCGATCTCCGCCCGCACGGATTCGGCCACGGCATCGGCGGTGATATGCGGCCGACCGGTGACGGCGCGCAAGACCGCCAATCGCTGGGCCGTGACCTGAATGCCGTTTTGTCGAAGGAGATCGGCCGGGTCGGCAGCCACGTGGACATCCTATCAGATCATTGAGCGACTCAAATCTTTGAGCCGGCCGCACGATCCGTCGAGCGCGTGCCGAAGCGACCCGCGCCGCCGCTGGCCGGCTTCAGTTCATCGACAGGCGCTGCGCCTCGGCGCAATTGCCGGTCATCTCGAAATAGCGCTGCACCGTCGCGACGTCCGTCTCGTACGGATGCCTTTCACCCGCCGCGCGTGGCAATTGCGCGATTCGAACGCGATCGTAAGCGCGGTCGAACTCGGTGTGGTTGGACATGAGGATCGTCGCTCCCGCCGCGCGCGCAGCCTCGGCCATCTTCTTCTGGCTGTCGCGGTAGACGGCAAATGCTTGCGCCTGCCGCGGAAAGTTGAAAGCGGTGCCGCCTGAATAGGCGACCATCAGCGTGCGCCCTCGATCCTTCACCGGGAAGGTGAACGACAGCGTGCCCGGTGTGTGACCCGGAGTGGCGACCACATTCACCGTCGTATCACCCAGTGTGATCTTCGTACCTTCGGGCCCGACGACGACGTCGCGCTTCGGCACGCCACCGGCGGCAGTGGCGGGACGCTGCAGGGTGGAGTCCCAGTCTGCCGCCCCCATCACCACCTTCGCGCCGTACCGGCTTTGCAGCACCGCCGCACCCTGGTCGTGATCGCCATGCGCGTGGCTGATCACGACGTATTTCACGTCGCGCGGATTGAGCCCGAGCTTTGTCAGTCCGTCGACGATCTCCGGCTCGCTCGCGTAGGCGTACAACGTGTCGATGACGATGATGCCCTGCGTGGTTGTCAGCGCCCAGGACGAATGGATCCTGGTCCCGACGAAATACAGGTTGTCGAACACCTTATAGGGCTGCGCGTACCACGTGGCGCGATCGGGTACAGCAGCAGCGGCGGGCGCAGGGTTCGCCGCCCCACGGCCCGCGCGGCCGCCGTCCAGATTGTTGGGAGCGACGCAGATGCGGAGAAACGTTCCCGCATAGTCCTGTCCCGCCGCGCGCTTGGCGGCGATGACCAGGCTTTCAGGTGTGACGGGCCCCGGCGCCTGCGCGATCGCAGTGGTGGTAACGACGAGCGCGGCGATGCCGACCAGACACAGTCTCATTGCGTTTCTCCCGTGCGAGTCGGCGCAATGCTACACCGGTCGCCTCGCGTGAGGCCGGAATGCGGCAAGATGGGTTGTGCATGCCAACAGGACACTCGAGCGACGCGCGCGATCCTGCGCGGCCCAGAAATCGCAAAGAAAGGCCCGACTCTAGTTGTACGTGATCGGTCGCCTGGAATTCTTGCATTCAGGGCTGAGGCTCGTTGCATGCAGATTCCCTTGACGACGTGCGTACGCCGACGTATGTTCGGCATCCACGCTGGACCGCTATGCGGCTCGTTGTGGGGATTTGTTGTGGCTGTGCCCCGCGTAGCGGTCCTAGCCGCGCGGAGCGCTCCACTCTCCAGGAGGTTCGGGAAGATGCGTACGGTGCGGTTCCTGGCAATACTCGCGTCCATTCTCTGTCCCGCTCTCGCTACGGCCCAATCGCTGGCCGGCATCGTCAGAGACACGTCGGGAGCCGTGCTTCCGGGTGTAACGGTTGACGCCGCAAGCCCGGTGCTCATCGAGAAGGTCCGCTCGGTGACCACCGACGCCAGCGGGCAGTACAAGGTCATCGACCTGCGGCCGGGCGTGTACACGCTGACGTTCACACTCCCTGGCTTCAGCGTCGTCAAACGCGAAGGCATCGAGCTGACTGGATCCGGCACCGTGCAGGTCAACGCCGAGCTGCGGGTCGGCGCCGTCGAAGAAACGATCACGGTGACCGGCGAAACGCCGGTTGTCGACGTGCAGAACTCCGCGCGTCAGCAGGTGTTGAGCGGCGAGCTCGTGTCGAGGACTCCCGCCGCCAGGAGCTGGAACGGGATCATGCTGCTCGTCCCGGGCATTACGGGAGATCCGAACACCGTCCAGCTGACGCCCGGGATGGTGCTCTTCGGGATCCACGGCGGCCCGACAACGGAAGGTCGCCTGCTTGTCGATGGGATGAACGTGGGCGCCTCGCGTGGCGGCGGCGGCGTGTCCGGATATACCGTCGACACGTTCAACGTGCAGGAAGTGACGTTCCGGACAAGCGGTGGTCTCGGCGAGGCGGAGACCGGCGGCCCCTACATGAACATCGTGCCGAAGACCGGCGGCAACACGTTCAAGGGCGGCGCGGCGTTCCAGTTCTCGAATTCGAGCCTGCAGAGCAACAACTACAACGACGATCTCAAGGCGCGCCTCTCCAAACCGAGCCAGTTGCTGCGGCTGTGGGACGTCGACTACTCGCTTGGCGGACCGATCAAGAAAGACAAGGTCTGGTTCTTCTATCTCGGGCGCACCTACGGCAACGGCAACTCGATCACCAACATGTACGCCAACGCAAACGTCGGCAACCCCAATCGGTGGGACTACGTGCCCGACAAGTCGCTGCAGGCGCGCAACGACGTGTCGACGCTCGTCAACAGCGTCCGCGTGACGTATCAGGCCACGCAGAAACAGAAATACAACGGCTTTGTCGACATGCAACGCGGCTGCAACGGCGCGCAGTGGATCGGCACGAGCGGTTCCGGCTGCCGCGCGACGCCGAAAGGCTGGATCGAAAGCGGCGCGGCAACCTCGACCCAGGCACCGGAGACGGGGATCTATTCGACGCCTCCCAACATCGTCACCCAGGCGAGCTGGACCTACACGATGTCGAGCAGGATGCTCGCCGATGCCGGCTGGAGCGCCTACAACAATCGCTGGGGCGGCTACTCGGCACCTGGAAATCCGACCACCGATTTCATCCAGGTGCGTGAACAGGGCGGAGCGATTCCGGGTCTGTGCTATCGCGCCGGCAGCCCGCTGTGCGGCGGCACGTTCCTCAATTCCACCGGCTGGATCTCCGCCAACACGTGGCACGGCTGGCTCTCGTACGTCACCGGATCGCACAACGCGAAATTCGGCTACAACGGTTTGTGGGATTACGACGATCAGGACTCGAACCGCGCGAACTCGCAGGGGCTCGTCTATCAGTTCAACAACGGTGTGCCCAATCAATTCTGGGAGCTGTCGGGTCAGTTCCAGAGCGAGTGGCGGACCCGCTTCGATGCCTTCTTCGCGCAGGACACGTGGACGATGAGCCGTCTGACGGTGCAGGGCGCGGTCCGCGTCGACCACGCGTGGAGCTACTATCCGCCGTCGCGCATCGGTGGCACGCGGTTCTTCCCCACCGTCACCACCACGCCGTTCACCAAAGGCGTCAACTTCAAGGACGTGTCGCCACGTGCCGGCGCTGCCTACGATCTGTTCGGCAACGGCAAGACATCGGTGAAGGCGAACTGGGGCCGATACCTGGCACCCGCGCAGAACGCCGGCATCTACACGGGCGCGGCTCCGACGTCGGCTATCGCCACCGCGGCGACGCGCAGCTGGTTCGACGCCAACGGCAACTATGTCGTCGATTGCGATCTGACCATCACCGGTGCGCAGGATCTGACGACCGTGGGCGGCGATCGCTGCGGCGGGATCTCGAACACCAACTTCGGGACGCTGACACCAGCCATTACCTACAGCAACAAGTTGATGCAGGGCCTGCGGCCGTGGGACTACCAGTTCGGCGTCGCAGTGCAACAGCAGGTGTTGTCGCGCATGTCGGTCGAGGTGCAATGGAACAAGCGGTGGTTCGACGGTTTCTATGTGCCGCGCAACCTCGCGGTACCGACCATGGCCTGGACGTCGTACAGCATCACCGCTCCCTCGGATTCGCGGCTGCCCAACGGCGGCGGTTATACCATCACGGGCCTCGCGGATATCGACCCCGCGTATTTCGGCAAGGTCAATTATCAGGTGCAGCCGGCGTCCGACTACGGCAAGCAGTATCAACACTGGAGCGGATTCGACGTCACGCTCGCCATGCGGCAGATCAACGGCATCACGTTTCAGGGCGGCACGAGCACGGGGCAGACCGTACAGGACATTTGCGGCGTCGCCGCACAAGTGCCGGAGTCGCTGCTGCCGCCGCAGGCGCTCGCGATTGGCGTGTCGAGTCCCGGGTTCCAGGCATTCAGCGTCACGCAGGGTGGCTACACGCCGATGCAGTACTGCCACTTGAAATCGGGGTTCCTGACGCAGTTCCGCGGTCTCGGCGGTTATCAGGTACCCAAGGTCGACGTCGAGATCTCGGCGACGTACCAGAGCAAGCCGGGCCAGCAGCTCGCCGCCAATTACAACATTCCCGCGGCGATCATCGCGCAGTCGCTCGGCCGTGCGCCCGCCGGTGGTGTGGCCAACGTCACGGTCAATTTGATCACGCCGGGCACGAAGTACGGCGATCGCGTCAACGAGCTCGATCTCCGGTTCTCGAAAATTGTGCGCATCGCAACGACGCGCACGAAGGTGTCGCTTGATATGTACAACGCCCTCAATGCGGCACCGGTGCTGACCTATAACCAGACCTACAATCCCGCGACGGCCACCTGGCTGACGCCGACCTCGGTCCTGGCCGCGCGCGTCATCAAGATTGGCGCGCAGCTGGAGTTCTGATCGCCTCTCCGGATAACGCGCAACCCGCCTGACGAACGACTGTCAGGCGGGCTCGCTCTTGAACCAGCGCACGATCCGACCAGCTTCCTTGACCGTCGAGTGTAGTGTCCGCCTTCAAGCGGACCGTGTGTGGCGCTGTACATGACCATGTATGCTTGTACGTATGAAAAACGTACAGGTCATGATTGACGAAGAGACGTTGTCCCGCGTCGATCGCGTCGGGAAGCCGCTCGGCCTGAACCGGTCGGCCATCGTCCGTCAGGCGCTGCGGGAATGGCTTCGACGACGAGCGGTCGACACGTTCGAGCGCGACTGGATTGCAGCGCTTCGAGACAAACCCGAGGCCGATTCCGGCGCCGAGGCCTGGAGCGATGTTCAGGCCTGGGGCGAGAAATGAATCGCGGCGACGTGTGGCAACTCGATCTGGGCGCGCGAGCGGGCCGCCGGCCTGCGCTCATCCTGACGCGCCAGGGAGTCATCGCCCACCTGAACAAGTTGACCGTGGCGGAGATCACGTCCGCGGGCAAAGGCTATCCGACCGAAGTATCCATTGGACGCAAAGCCAATCTCGCCAGGGAATCGTTCGTTCAACTGGACAACATTCAGACCGTTTCCAAGGATCGCTTCGTCAAGTACATCGGTTCGCTGGACGCTGCGACGATGCGGCACGTCGGAAGGACGTTGATCCTGGCGCTCGGTCTCGAAGACGTCGTCTGACGATCGTCACTGCCTGCGTTCAACACCCGCCCAGTTGACGATGAGCGTGATCGGCGAAGTCGTGATCTCTTCCAGAGCGGTGTTGACCAGGAACCGCTGACCATCCGCTTTACGGAATCGAGGGCGCGCTGCCACAGACAGCCCTGCCCCCGGCCCCCTCTCCCCCTTCCCCGTGGAGTTTCGCCAATCCAAAATCCAGCACTTTGACCGTGCCGTCCTCGCGCACCTTGATGTTGGCTGGCTTCAGATCGCGATGGACGATCCCATGCTCGTGCGCCGCTTCGAGTGCCTCGGCAATCTGGCGCGCGATGGCGAGTGCTTCGTCGACAGGAATCGGCCCGCGCGCGATGCGATCCGCGAGGGTGGGACCCTCGACCAGTTCCAGCACCAACGCGTGTACCGGACCCGAATCTTCGAACCCGTGGATTGCGCCGATGTTCGGATGATTGAGTGAGGCGAGGACCTGCGCTTCGCGTGAGAACCGCGCGAGGCGATCGGGATCGTGGACGAACGACTCGGGCAGGATCTTCAACGCGACGTCGCGCTGCAGCTTCGTGTCGTGCGCGCGATAGACCTGGCCCATGCCGCCTTCGCCGATGAGCGCCGTCACCCGGTACGGACCGACAAACGAGCCGGCTGTTAGGCCTGGCGCTCCACCCATGACGGCAGCCGCCGCGACGTCGATCGGTCGATCGACGAGCACGTGCGCGTCGTCGCGCGCGCGCAACGACTCAACTTCACGACGCAGGTCCGAATCGTCGCGGCACGCGTTCGCGACAAAGGCGCCCCGAGTTGCCGGCGGCTGTCCGAGCGCCGACTCATACACCCGCGCGACCTGCTGCCACCGTTCAGGGGTCATGGAAGTGTTCCGGATTGGCGAAGTCTATGCGCTGGTCACCCGGCCCGGCAAACCTCTCAGTCAGGTAAAGCGGAAATCTCGCCGAGGAACTACAAAAGGCTACAATCGATTACCTTCCGGCCGCCGCGCGCGGTCGGGATCGCTATGCCGGAGACGCAACGACAACAGAACTCGCGTCCAGCGCCCCGCGGCGATCCAATGCAGTCGCGTCATGGTTCCGGAACCGGCGCCCTTGCAGCGGCCCTGGAGCTGTTCGATCTCGGCGTGAAGCTCATGCGACAGAACCTCCGTCGGCAACATCCGGCGGCAAGCGACCAGGAGATTGCGAACCATCTCGGCGCGTGGCTCGAGCACCGTCCTGGCGCCGAGTCCGGCGACTGCCCCGGCAAACGGATCGATGCCGGTCGATTCGGTTGACGACGCTCGAATCGGTACTACGCCTGATCGCCGCGGACCTGACCGTCGCCGAGCGGCCGTTCGCGCTGATCGGGGGGCTTGCCGTCTCGGTGCGTACAGAACCGCGATTCACGCGCGACGCCGACCTCGCCGTTGCCGTCGATGACGACATCCAGGCGGAGCAGCTGCTGTACACGCTTCGCGGGCACGGGTACGACATTGACGCCGTGGTAGAACAGGAGGCCGTCGGTCGATTGGCGACGGCGCGACTCACCGTGTCCGGCCAGGCGCTGTCACCCGTCGTCGACTTACTGTTCGCGTCGTCGGGAATCGAACCCGAAATCGTCGCTGACGCGGAGCAGATGGAAGTTCTGCCGCGGCTGTCGATGCGCGTTGCCCGCGTGGGCCATCTGATTGCCCTGAAACTACTCGCACGCGACGACGAAAGACGACCGCAGGATGTCGTTGACCTCAAGGCCCTCCTTGCTGTTGCTTCAGCCGATGAAATCGACCGTGCGCGACGCGGCATCGGGCTCATCACGTCGCGCGGATATCATCGGGGCCGCAACCTGTCAGCAGACCTCGATGCCGCGCTCCGTCTCGAGTGAGCGCCCGGTCATCGCTTCACCGTGGCCAACCCAGTTGACGATGACCGTCGGCGGCGTTGGCTCGAATTCCTGCGGTACTCGTCTGAGAAGCCTCGGTCCATGCTTTGTCACGTCGAAGACGCATCGGGCACGAAAGACTCGGGCAGAAGCGCTCGCGCGTCATCGCACGGGCACTCTCTGTTTCAGTTCCTCGAACCAGTTGAGGACGACCTCGAACCCAGGCGAGGTGCCCGAGGGACTGTCGTCCAATGCAATGACCAGGCTGACGAATTGCCCGTCAGGCAGAACGTCGTAACCGCGCGGCTGCCAGCTTTGCAGAAACAGCCGAGGGGCGCCGGGTGGCGAGGTCGGCGTTCCGAAACTGACCTCCGGACTAAGCGTGACTGGCACTGACACGAACCCGGAGCCCTCCGGAATGTAGAACAGGCGGCTGCCGTCCGGTGACCAGACAGGGTGAAAATCGCGTCCGACACGCGGCGCCTGGTATCGCTGGCCGGTCGGCGGAAACGGCTCGATGAAGACTCTATTGTTGGCGCCGCTGGCGCCCGTGCCCTCGAGTGCATAGGCGATCCAGCGTCCGTCCGGTGACCAGCTGGCGCCCCGCACACTGCCGTCGTGGGCGTCGAACGAGTCGATCTTATTGATGCCGCGCGTCAGAACCACCAGCCGGGAGCTGGTTCCCTTTGCGACCGAGAACAGCAGATGCTTGCCGTCGCGCGACCAGGACTCCGGCCGATGTCGCTCGCCGTCAGCCGGCATGGTCAAACGTTCCGCCGCACCGCCCGCGACAGGGCGCCAGAAGATGGCGGGAGCACCGTCGTGAATCGACTGATATGTGACGCGCCGGGCATCAGCCGACCACACCGGAAAGCGGTCGTTCCCATCGAAGGTCACTCGGCGAGGGGCGGTTGTTTCTGCGAGGTCGTAAACCCAGATATCGGAGCTATCGCCATCACTGCGTTCAATGGCGAGCAGGCGCCCGTCGGCCGATACACGGGGCTGTGCGTATGCGGCCGGTGGCAGCTTCAGAGGCACCGGGTTGCCATCGAAGCCGCTGCGCTCGACGCGGAATATCGTGGCTGCGGTCGTGGGAGGACCGGGTATGTATGCCAGCGTGCCGGTCGCGGACACCGCGAGCTGCGTGGCGCTGGTCGGCTGCCCCGGAGTGGATCGACGCACGCCCGCGATCACCGGAACTGCGTTGCCGATCACCTCGGTGCGCGTCGCATCGAAGCGAACGGCGTACATCGTTCCCGCGACCATGTAGACGAGGTGGCCCGTCGGGAGATAGCGCGCGTCCGACGCCCGCTCGATCAACACGCGGCGCGTGCCATCCGTGAGGGATTGGGCAACGATGCGTGCCGCGTCCCATCCACCTTCCGATGCGCGGCCGCCAGTCGGCTCTCTCACCGCGGGTAACACCCGGCCCTCGGCGACGGTGAACAGCACGGTGTTCCCGCCCGCCAGCATTTGTGGGCTGCAGAGCGCCTCGTCGGCCCCGGATTCGACGATTCGCACTGGCGTGCCTCCTGTCGATGGCACGCGAAAGAGTCCCTCACGGGTCGCCAGCACGACGCCTTCAGGTCCCCAGGTCGCACCACATGGCTGCGATATCGAAGTCGCCATCGTCGTGGCCGCGCCGCCGCTGACCGGAACTCGCTTCAACTCGTAGAAGATCCCAAAGGAGCTTGACCGCTGAAAGTACGCGACCTCATTACCGTCCGGCGAAAACATCGGAATAAGCGGCTGAGGACCTGCTGGAAGCTCGGAATCAACAATCTCGCGGGGCACCAGTTCGCGCAGAGACCGGACGAAGATGCGCCCATTTGCCAGGTAGGCAATCCGCGTCCCGTCAGGAGCGACGGCAAGACTCTGCCGTGTCAGTCCGGAAAACGTCTGGCCTTCCGGGAGCGGGATTGAAAAACGGGCCACGGGAGAAACCGCAATCGCAGGCTTGCTGATCCATGCGACGCCACCACCGAGGATCGCGGCAACGAGTGCCGTTGCTGCGATGGGGAGCCATCGCGATCTTCTCGAGGGTCCGGTGTTGGAAGCTGACATCTGCGAGCGCGTGGTGACGTCGGGTGCCGTCAACAAGAATTCCGCCACCGCGATGTCGCCGATTCGCCGTCCGCGATCCTTCGCGAGGCATCGCTCGAGGAACGTTCGAATTGCCGCCGGGACGTCGGGTGGAAGCGCCGCCCAATCTGGATGACCACGCAGCACCGCCGCAAGCGTGTCGCTGACGTCGTCGCCGTCGAACGCGCGCTTGCCCGTGAGCATCTCGTAGAGCACGCAGCCGAACGCCCAGATGTCGCTGCGCTTGTCCGCAGGCTTGCCCTTCGCCTGCTCCGGCGACATGTACGCCGCCGTGCCGAGGATCACGCCCATCGCCGTCATGGCGGGGCTCAGGATCGTTGGTGATCGCGAGAGCGCAATCTGCTGCCCGCCTCCTCCCTCGTGCCTCCCGCCTGAGACAGCCCTGCCCCCTCCCGCCTCTCCCCCTTCCCCCTGCAGCTTCGCCAATCCAAAATCCAGCACCTTGACCGTGCCGTCCTCGCGCACCTTGATGTTCGCGGGTTTCAGGTCGCGATGGACGATGCCGTGCTCGTGCGCGGCTTCCAGCGCCTCGGCGATCTGGCGCGCGATCGGGAGCGCTTCATCGACGGGAATCGGCCCGCGCGCGATCCGATCGGCCAGCGTCGGCCCCTCAACGAGCTCGAGCACCAAGGCGTGGACGGGCCGCCTGAAGGCGGCCCCCACAACCCCGGAGCGGCCCTCCCAGCGTCGTCGTAGGGGCCACCTTTAGGTGGCCCTTCCTCGAACCCATAGATCGCGCCGATGTTCGGATGATTGAGCGACACCAGGACCTGTGCTTCGCGGGTAAACCGCGCCAGCCGATCGGGATCGTGCACGAACGACTCGGGCAGGATCTTCAAGGCGACGTCGCGCTGCAGCTTCGTGTCGTGCGCGCGATAGACCTGTCCCATGCCGCCCTCACCGATGAGGGCCGTCACGCGGTAGGGACCAACCAGCGATCCTGGCACCAGGCTGGCGGCGTCGCCGATCACGGCGGCCGCCGCGACATCGACCGGCTGATCGACCAGCACGTGCCCCTGCTCACGCGAAAGCAACGACTCGACCTCGCGGCGTAAATCCGAATCGTCGCGGCACGCGTCGGCGACAAACGCCGCACGAGCCGCCGGCGCTCGTCCGAGCGCCGATTGATACACGCGCGAAATCTGCTGCCAGCGTTCCGGGGTCATCGGCGCCAGTTCAGAAGGACCTGGATCGGCGTGTTTGGCTGATCGGCGACGGTGTTCATCAGAAACCGCTGCCCGTCAGCGGACACGGCGTACTGCTGCGGCGCGACCCCATCTGCGGCAGCTCCAATCCGAGTCGGAAAGAGCGGTGTCGCCGCACCGATATCGATCGTCTCGCTGCCGCGAACCGGCACGGCCATCAGCCGGCCGTCCAGCGCAACATAGAAGAGCTCCTTGCCGTCGCTGCGCCAGCGCACCTGCTCGCCCCCGTCGGTGGACACCTGCAATTTTCTGCGCCCGCCGAACTCCTGGAGATAGATCTCGAAGCGGCCGCTCTCGTTCGATTGATACGCCACCCACCGGCCATCCGGCGAGAACTGCCCGTCCATATCGTCGAATCGCGTCCGCTCGATCGGCCGCACCTCGTTGGTGCCGAGCGTCACCGCCAGGATGTCGTAGCCACTGGACTGGGTCGGAGAGCGGAGCAGCACATGGCGCCCATCCCGAGACCAATCGGTCGGCGCCCCTGAAACCGATGACGGGAGCGGTTCGTCAGTGCCGGCGCCGAATGCAGAACGGATAACGACTCCAAGCCCTGGGCTGCGAAAGACGATTCGAGCGCCGTCCGGAGACCATTGCGCCACGCCACTGGGACTTGACGTGAGCCTGTTGAGCGACCCATCCTGCAAGCCGAAAACCCAGACGGACCGCGCGCCGTTCACCGTGCGGGTCAACGCAACATGCTGGCTGTCTGGCGCGAGCGCCAGCATGGGGACAGACGATCCGTCGTCGAGGATCGGAAAACTCTGGAGCTCCCGCCCCGCGCGATCGACCCAGACCATCTGCCGTGGCTGTCGCACCGGCGCGCCGCTGCGATAAATCAGCACGCCGCTTGCCGACGCCGCAAACGCGGCCTGATTGCGCAGCGAATCGACGGTGACGCGATCGGCGACCGCGCGCGGCGATCCAACCATCTTCAGTCCCGTCAGATCCAGTTCCTGAACGAACAGCGTTCCCTGTCGGACGAAGAGCAGGGAAGAGGGCGGGACGAAAACGGCAGCCGCGTCAGCTTCGAGCAGCCGCGTCTCGCTGCCGTTCGGTCCGCCGACGTACACGCCGTTGCGTTCGCGGTCGTTGAGGTCGTTCAGAAAGTAGAGGACGCGCTTTCTGTCCGGAAGAATGGTTGGAAAGTTTCGCTCCTCGCTCGCCCGAGCAACCACGGCAACCGCGGGCTCCCCACCATCGGCCGCCACTCTGAGAATCGGGCTTCCATTCGTGCGAACGAAGAAAATCGTTCCGTCGGTGCTCCACGTCCCGCCGCGATTGCTGCCAGAGGCTCGAGTCACGGTGCGAACGACGCCGTCCGGCAGATCGACTCGCTTCAGCATGCCGTCGGCAAAAAACCCGATGGCGCGACTGTCCGGGGACCAGAACGGGTTCGACGCGCGGTCGGTGTTTGCCAAGGGTCGTGCCGAAGAGGAATCGAGTGGACGCAGCCACAAATGCTGGATGCCGTTCGAGCTCGCGACGTAGGTGACGAACCGCCCGTCGGGCGACACCGCCAGCGATAGGAGATCGGAGGTCGTTGCTGTCGTCAGTTCGAGCCGCAGCGGAGGAATCGTGGGTTCCGGCGACGACCGCCTTGCGACGAGCACGCCCGCCATCGCGATCGCGACACCACCCACCAGAGCTGCACCGATCACCAGCCATGGACGGCGCGCAAGCACGGACGAGGGATCCGCCGCACGATCCAGCGTGCGCTCATCGAGTACGAACACCGCAGTGGAAACGTCTGCGACCCGCCGGCTCCGATCTCTCTCGAGACAACGTTGGAGCAACGTGAGTACGCGTGCCGGGGTCGCGGAGGGAAGCCGCGTCCAGTCCGGCTGCCCCCGTAACACCGCCGCGAGCGTGTCGCTCACGTCATCTCCGTCGAACGCACGTTTGCCCGTCAGCATCTCGTAGAGCACGCAGCCGAACGCCCAGATGTCGCTCCGCTTGTCCGCCGGCTTGCCCTTGGCCTGCTCCGGCGACATGTAGGCAGCGGTCCCGAGGATTACCCCCATCGCCGTCATCGCGGGACTCAGGACCGTTGGTGACGTCGTTCGGAGCGTTCGGGCGTTCGGATCGTTCGGGTCGTTCCGCACGTTCGGCTCGTTCGACACGTGCAGCGCGTTCGCGTCGGTGAGCTTGGCCAATCCAAAGTCGAGCACCTTCACCGTGCCGTCGTCGCGCACCTTGATGTTGGCCGGCTTCAGGTCGCGATGGACGATGCCGTGCTCGTGCGCCGCTTCGAGCGCCTCGGCGATCTGCCGTGCGATCGCGAGCGCTTCGTCGACGGGGATCGGTCCGCGCGCGATGCGGTCGGCCAGCGTCGGGCCTTCGACCAGCTCCAGGACCAACGCATGCACCGGACCCGAGTCCTCGAAGCCGTGGATCGCGCCGATGTTGGGATGATTGAGTGAAGCGAGGAGATGAGCTTCGCGCGTGAACCGGCCGAGGCGATCGGGATCGTGCACGAACGACTCGGGCAGGATCTTCAGCGCGACATCGCGCTGCAGCTTCGTATCGCGCGCGCGATAGACCTGGCCCATGCCACCCGCGCCAAGGAGACTCTCGATCCGGTATGGCCCCAGCTGCTGATTCGGCTGCAATGCGGCGCCATGATCGCCCAGGATCGCGGCGGCCGCCAGATCCACCGGCTCGTCGAGGAGGACCACGGCCTGCTCGTGTGCGAGCAGCGATTCAACCTCGCGCCGCAGCGCCGAATCGTCGCGGCAGGCCTCGGCCAGAAAGGCGGGGCGCGCCGCCACATCGACCGCCAGCGCCGATTCATAGAGCTCCGCCGCCCGAGCCCATCGTTCCGGTGTCATCGGTCCTTCCGTGGATGTGAAAGTCTACGCGGGCGCGCCGGCCGGTGCTAGAGGTCGGCCGACCTCAACTCCCAACTCGCTTCGCCCGACCCAACTCCCAACTCCCAAGCGACCTTGAGAGTTGGTGCTTGGGATTTGGGCTTTGGGTTTTGGGATTTGAGATTTGACACGCCGCACCCTATGGCGCCACCCGCACGCGCACCTGCTGCACCCACTCACCGCCACCGCGCTTCACGTCCAGCCAGGCAGCGGCCGCGAGGGGGTTCGCCGGCGGCGATGGCGGGTCGACAACGAAATCGTAGGTCTCGCCGACGCTGACCGTCTGGCGAACCGCCGGCCGCGCGACTTGCTGATTCAGCGGAAGATCGGCGCCGTCCTTCGCCACTGGCTTCCAGACGATTGGCTGATTGTTGTTCGTCGCCAACGACACGTTGAGGCCGCCGAAATTCGTGGTGATGTTCACGAAGCGAAGACGATTCGGCACGCCGGCCTTCAGCGTCAGCACCGTGTCCCGACGGCCATTGACGACCACCGGAAAGCGCTCGTAGCGCTGGGTGTCCTTGTCGCCCTCCATGCCGAGCACGAGGACGTGGTCGCGCTCGGGATCGAACGTCTCTCCTGGTTCGAGCACGACAATCGCGCCGTACAGGCCCGAGGCCAGCTGTCGCGTATCGTGCGAGTGCGTGTGGTAGATGAATGTGCCGGCGCGTGGCGGCGTGAAGCGCACGACGAAGCGCTCGCCGGGAACGACCGGCGGCGTGGTGCTCACGCCGTTGCTCCCCCACCCGGGAACGCCGTCGTAGTAGCTCTCGAGCTCGATGCCCTGCCAGTGGATCGCGGTCGCCTCCGGGAGCTCGTTGACCAGCGTGATCTCGACCGGCTCGTTGCGCTTCAGCACCAGCACTGGCCCCGGCACGCTCGCCGCCCGCGGATCCGGAGTCTCACCGTCCTTGGCGAAGGCAAAGCCGTACGCATCTTCGGGATACCAGTAGCCGGCACGGCGATGCATCGCCAGCGTCAGCTTTCGCGGTTCGCGGACCGTCAACGTCCGCGCCGCATGTTGAGCGGGTAGCGCGGCGCCGTCAGACCGATCCTCGGTCACGCGGATGCCCATCACCAGGCCCGCCATGCCGGTCATCACGTCGTGACCCGCGTGTGCGCCGTGATTGTGCTCGGCGGTCTGCGGCTTGTCCGCCGAAGCTTCAGCGGAGGTGGAGGCCCAGAAGCGGAGCGCCGGCGTGACGTGGGCAATGAGGTGGCAGTGCAGCAGCCAGTTGCCGGTGCGTTCGGGCGTCCACGCCATCTTTAGCGTGCTGCCGACGGTCATCCCTTCGGTGACCACCTGGCGATAGTCACTCGGCGCGTACGACGTCTGTCGAAGTCCGGTCCCGACGCCGCGCACCGAGAAGTAGAAGCCGTGCAGGTGCATCGGATGACCGACCTGCGTCAGATTGACGATGTGCCAGCGCGCTTCCTGCCCGACGCGCTCGTCGAGCCGCTCGGTGTGCGGCCACGAGCGGCCGTTGATCGCGAACACGCGTCGGACATCCGGATTTACGATCTCGTCGACGCGCTGCTGCGTTTCGTCCCACTCCGTCATGACGAAGACCCGATCGGCGGCGACGGCGCCCGGCGGATCGACGATGAAGGCACCGCCAAGCTGGCTCTCGGCGCCCCGGCGGGTGTTCAACGTCGCGCCTCGCGTCGTTGCCCAATAGTGATAGGTGCCCGGCGCTCCGGCATCGAAACGGATCTCGCGCGTCTCACCAGGCGCGATGGAGATCACCGACTCGCCGTCGGCGGGCCTGGTGACGAAACCATGGATGTCCAGACGATCCACGAGTCCATTCCTCACCTGCACCACCACGTGGGTGCCAAGCGAGACACGGAGCAGCGGGCCCGGGATCGTCAATCCGGCCCCTTCTTCGCCGAACGCGGCGACCGTCAGCGCCGGACCGTCGCTTTCCTCCGGCCGCCATTCGCCTTGGTCCGCGTAAAGGCGAACGGTTAGCGTGCTGCCGCCCAGCGCACCTGCAGCGTGCCGGTTGTCGTTGACCGAGATCATTCGGCTTTCCGGCCCGGCAATGGCTGAGACAGTCCAGCCGAGGACCAGTCCTCCAACCAGCAACCCGACCGTGGCGTTTCGAGCGGGCATCGGCGTTCCTCCTGTTACCAGGGGTAAGCGGAAACGGAGGGGGGAAACTACAATCGCCCTCATCGATCGGAACGACCCGCACCCGAGAAACCGAACATGCAGACCACCAGCGCGGAAATCACGCGGCTGCTCAAGGCCTGGGGACGTGGTGATGCGGCCGCGCTCGATCGGTTGACACCGCTCGTCTACGAGGAGCTGCGTCGGCTGGCCCGCAACTACATGAAGAAGGAACAGCGCGGCCACAGTCTGCAGGCGACGGCGCTGGTCAACGAGGCGTTCATTCGACTGGTCGACGCCCGCGCGATCGACTGGCAGGACCGGGCCCACTTCTTCGCCGTATCGGCGCGCATGATGCGCCGGGTCCTGGTCGATGCCGCCCGCGCCAGGGCATCTGCCAAGCGCGGCGGACTCGCCGAGCGCGTGGACCACTCAACCGCGGTCGATCTCGATCGCTTCCCCGCGTCTCCTGCCGACGTCAGCGCGCAACTGTGCGCGCTCGACGATGCACTGAACACGCTGGCGGCGATGGATCCGCGGCGCGCGCAGGTGGTGGAACTGCGCTACTTCGGGGGGCTATCGGTCGAAGAAACGGGCCACGTGCTGCAAATCTCGCCGCAAACCGTCATGCGCGACTGGAAGCTCGCGCGCGCCTGGCTGGCGCGGGAGCTGAGTCGGTAGATTCACGGACACGGCGAACTATCCTGCGGGCGCGCAACCCGAGGAGCGGTGTCGAAGTATGCGGGCCACAAGCCTTCACGGCGAGGCGAGGCCGGCGGCCGTCATCGGCACATCGACTTGCGCGGCGGCGCCGAGCACGATGCGCACCTCGTGTGACCCACGGTCGTTCTTCAGCGGGATGGCGCTCGCATCGACGCTTACGCCGTCCAACTCGGCCGACGCGATTCCGTGAGAGCGATGATCCGGGTTCAACACTGTGAAGAGATACCGTGTCCCGTCAATCCTCCACTCAACCGAGTATTGCGGCCACACCGTCGGAATGCAGGGCTCCACACGGATGGTCGTCGCGGTACGCTGTACGCCGAGGAGGGCTTGCACGGCCGCCTGATACATCCATGCCGCCGATCCGGTATACCAGGTCCAGCCGCCGCGGCCGACATGCATCGGGTGCGCGTACACGTCGGCGGCGACGACGTACGGCTCCACGCGGTAGCGCTCCATCTCTTCGGCGGATCGCGCGTGATTGATCGGATTGATCAGGTGAAACAGCTCCATCGCCTCGTCACCCATGCCGAGGCGCGCCAGCGCGATCACCGTCCACACGGCGGCGTGGGTGTACTGGCCGCCGTTCTCGCGGATGCCGGGGAGATAGCCCTTGATGTAGCCCGGATCGTGAGTCATCCGATCGAATGGCGGCGTCAGCAGCAGTACGATCTGCGCGTCGCGCCGCACCAGGTGCGCGCGCACCGCGTTCATCGCCCGCTCGGCGCGGCGAGTCTGCGCCGCTGCCGAGATCACGGCCCACGACTGCGTCAGCGAGTCGAGCTTGCACTCCTCGTTCTGCACCGAGCCGAGCGGCGCCCCGTCGTCGAAGTACGCGCGACGATACCAGTCGCCATCCCACGCCAGTTCCAGCATGCCGGTCAACCAGCGCGCCTCGTCGCGATACCTCTGGGCGAGATCGCTCCGGCCACGCCTTTCGCAGAGAGGCGCGAAATCATTCAGCACGGTGACGAGAAACCAGCCGAGCCACACGCTTTCGCCGCGGCCGCCGTGCCCGACACGGTTCATTCCGTCGTTCCAGTCGCCAGATCCGATCAGGGGAAGGCCGTGCGCGCCGTAGTTCATCGCGTGCGCGATGGCGCGCAACGAATGCTCGAAGAGCGATGCCGTTTGCGACGAGACGCGCGGCAGCATGTAGGTCTCAGTCTGTCCGGCCTCGAGCGGCGGCGCCTCGAGAAACGGTACTGCTTCGTCGAGCACCGAGTCGTCACCCGCGTGCTCGACGTACTTCGCGACCACGTAGGGAAGCCAGAGCAGATCGTCGGAGCAACGCGTTCTGGTTCCGCGGCCCGCGGGCGGATGCCACCAGTGCTGCACGTCACCTTCGACGAACTGCCGTGAGGCGGCGCGCAGCAGGTGGGCACGGCACAACTCGGGGCGCGTGTACAGCAGCGCGAGCACATCCTGGAGCTGGTCGCGAAAGCCGAAGGCGCCCCCCGGCTGGTATGGACCGCTCCGCGCCCAGACGCGGCACGCCAGGGTCTGATAGAGCAACCAGCGATTCGCGATGAGATCGAACGAGTCGTCGGGTGTGTGAACCTGCACGGCGCCGAGGATGTCGTCCCACTCGCGTTCGGTGGCGGCGAGCGCCGCCTCGGCCTGCGCCAGGGAGGAATAGCGCTCCGCCAGCTCGTTCGCGTGTAACCGATCCCGCCCCTCGCCGAGGACGAAAGCCACACGATGTGTTTTACCGGGGTCCAGCTCCACCGCCAGTTGGAGCGCACCGCACGCATCGATTCCCGCACCGAAACGGCCGGCGAGACGTTCGCGGAACAGCGCCGCCGGCGCGCTCAGCGTCCGGTTACGCCCGACGAACTCCGCCCGATCTGCGGTAAACGACCGCGGCGCGTCGGTCGCGCGCCAGAACGCGACGGCTCCGGCGAACTCCGCGTTGTAGGCGTTGCGCGCCAACATCACGTCGCCTGCCTCGTTGGTTTCGGTGACGACGAAGCGGCGCTCTCCGCTGCGCGGCGGTCCCAGGCACCACTCGACGTATCCGAACACGCTGATTCGGCGACGTTCCTGCGTGTCGTTTGTCAGTGTCAGCAGCGCCAGCTTCACCGGATCGCCCGGCGGCACGAACACCGCGAGGTCCTGCACCATGCCGGTCACCGCATGCTGGTAGCGGGTGACGCCGGCCGCGTGGCGGATCACCCATCGGCCATCGGCCGCCCGCCGCGGCAGCGGCGCTGGTGTCGCTCCCCACACAACGCCGGAATCTTCGTCGCGGAAGAAGAAGGCTTCACCGGTCGGGTCGGTCAACGGATCATTGGCGAACGGCGTCAACCGGTTTTCACGGCTGTTGCCCGCCCAGGTGAAGGCCGATCCCGAACTGCTCACGATCGTTCCGAACGCCGGATTGGCCAGCACGTTCGACCACGGCAGCGGCGTCTCGCGTTCGCCTTCGAGGACGATGACGTACTCGCGGCCGTCGCGTGTGAAGCCGCCGATGCCGTTCTCCATCACCAGCGGTGGAACCGGAACCGATCGGGCGGCCGGCAGCGGGATTCCCAGTTCGGCGGAACGGGGAACGTCGTGCTCGCGGTACAGCCACGGCGCCGGACGCTCCAACTGCGACACCAGATCTCCGAGGTCCCCGACGAGAACGACGCGGGCGACTGCCGCCAGGAGCCGTCGATCAGCGTCCGCCATGCCGTCGCCGCGCAGCAGGAACATGCCCCCGGACTTGCCCAGCCAACCGGCCCAGCGTGCCTCCTGCACCAGCGCGGTCAGCAGGTTCTGCATCTCGTCCAGATAGTCGATCGCATGCTCGTTCAGAATCACGACATCGGCGCGCAATCCCTTGAGGCGCCAGTACTCCTGTGCGTTGAGTACCTGGCGCACCAGCGGGAGCGATTCCCCCTCGGCAACGCGCACCAACACGATCGGCAGGTCTCCCGAAAGCCCGTGACCCCACAGATTCTGCTGGGCCAACGTATTCGCCGCCAGATCGGCCGGACTGATACACGACGTGTCCGATCCGAACGTGCGCGACGCCAGACGATCGAAGAGCATCGCGTGATCGTCGCTGAGCCCCAGATGCTGCAGTGTGATATGCACGTGGGTGAAGGCCATCGAAAACGCGCGCGACGCGGCACCGCCGTCGCGGTACTTTCGCGCCAGCACCAGCGCCGTCGTGCGATCCGAGGCCACCCCGGTGGCGAAGGCCACGCGCAGCGTCGCGCCGGACGGGAGCCTGACGCGCTCGCGCAGCGCGCCGATCGGATCGAGGACGGCACCGGTCGTGCCGGTCAGCGCTCGTCCGTCGAGCACCATCGGATTGGCCGGTGAGCGGCCGCGACCTATGAAGCGCGCCCGGTCCGTCTCCCACTCGACTGCGCCGCCCAGGCGTGGGCCGTCGACACCGAGGACGTGGAAGCCGACGATCGGGGACTCATCGGACGCGCGCGGGCGACGGCTGAACAACAGCCCGGCGCTCTGCGGATCGAACTCGGTTTCGATAAACAGCTTGCCGAAAGCCGGATGCGCAAGATCGTCTTCGGGCCGCGCCAGGACCATCTCGGCGTAGCTGGTGATCTCGATCTCGCGCGTCTGCGCGCCACGATTGCTGATCGTCAGGCGCCGCACCTCGACGTCGTCTTCCGAGGAGACGGTGATTTCCAGTTGTGTTTCGATCTCGGTGTCGCGGCGGCGGAACGTGATCTTGTCGAGATCGAAGACCGCGTCGAACCGCTCGGGCTCCTCACAGACCGGCTGGTGGGTCGCGGACCACACCCGGCCGGACCACGCGTCGCGCAGGTAGATGTAGTTGCCGCCCGCATCGGAGGTCGAATCTTCACGCCGCCTGGTGACGGCCACATCGCGCCAGCTGCTGTGGCCGCCGCCGACGTTGGTGACGGCGACGGTGTAGCGGCCGTTCGAGAGGAAATGCGTGTGCACGCTGGTCGTGTGCGGCGAGCGGAACCGGCGCGACGCGAATACCGGGAGCGACGAAGGCGCCGTCGTGCTTTCGGCCGGTCGCGGCTCCGACAGAATCGCCTCGCGCGGCACGCGTTCCTGCAGGAGGAGCTCGGTCGCCTGAATGCGGGGATCGGCGTGAAAGCGCGAGACGAAGACGTCGTGGCAGACGACGTTGGCCAAGGCGACCAGCGACATGCCCTGGTGATGCGCGAAGTAGGCGCGGACGACGACCGGCCGTGGAACGGTCTCCTGTGACGCGTCGAGGTCGCGACGTCGCGGGGTGTAATCCAGCGATTCGTAGAAGCCGTAGCGGCCCTCGACGGCCAGCTCCGACAGTCGCTGGAGGTTCTCGGCCGCCGCCGCAGGCGTGACGAGGCTCGCCAGCGCCGTGGAATAGGGGGCGATCACCAGATCGGTGACCAGGCCGCGCTTGAGTCCGAGTCCCGGCACGCCGAACGCCCGATACTGGTAGTTGCCTTCGCGGTCCGTGAACGCGTACGCCGATTCGGAAATGCCCCACGGAACGTTCCGCTGGTGGCCGTACTCGATCTGGCGTCGCACGCTGGCACGGCAGCTCTGATCGAGCAGCGTTCCAGGGAAGGTCCGCATCAGAAGCTGCGGCATCAGGTACTCGAACATCGTGCCGCCCCACGACATGAGCGTGGCGCGCCCATCGATGTTGGTCACCAGACGTCCGAGGTGAAACCAGTGATGCTGCGGCACGTCGCCCTTGGCAATGGCGACAAAGCTCGCCAGCCGGGCCTCCGACGCCAGCAGGTCATAGAAAGCGGCGTCGAGCCGTCCCGGGCCGTCGGCGTCGGCCAGGCGATAGCCAATCGAGAAGATGCGCCGACGCCGGTCGTACAGGAAATCGAAGCGCATGGCATCGGCAATTGCCGTCATTCGTCTCGCCAGACCGCGCAGAGCATCGGCGGCGACGGTTTCGTCGGCGTCGATCCCGGCAACCGCTTCGACCACCTTCTCGCACCAATAGACGAGATCGTTGGTGAGTTCCGATTCCGGCGATCGTTCGAGGGTCGACGCTGCGCTGGCGAGCTGTACTCCGAGCGTCTGAACTTCGGTGGCGGCAGCGTTCTGCGTGGCGGCGCGCGCGGCCTTCACCAGCGCGCGGGCGAGTCGATTGACCTCGGTGACGGTCGTCCGCGGTCTGACATCGCCGCTGCTCGACGCCGATGACGCCGCGAGCAGATCGGCCGTATCGGCCAACCCCTCGAGTCGTTGTGCGCGCGTCTGCGGTTTGCGTTCGAGCTCGATCAGCCCATGGGCAAGCGCGATGAGACACCCGGCGAGATTCCCGCTGTCGACGGTCGAGACATAGCGCGGATGCAGCGGCGCGCGCGTGGCCGTGTCGTACCAGTTCAGGAGATGGCCCTGGTATCGTTCGAGACTCTCCACCGCGCGGAGCGTCCCTTCCAACCTGCCGACCAGGACGCTGGTCGTCACATAGCCAAGGTCGTGCGCGGCCATCGTCGACAGCATGGCCATGCCGATGTTGGTCGGCGAGGTGCGGCGTGCCAGGCGGGTCGCTTCGTCGCTCTCCTGAAAGTTGTCGGGTGGAAGCCAGCCGTCCGCGTCCGTGACAAAAGTCTCGAAGTAGCGCCACGTCTTGCGCGCCGTTCGCCGCAGCAGCATGCGCTCGCGATCGGCGAGCGGCCGGACACGTGCGCCGACCGGCACACTGAGCCAGTAGGCAATCACCGGGGCGATCAGCCAGAGCAGGAGGAACGGCGCCGCGGCCGGCAGCGCGTCGCGACGCCATCCGACGACGGTGACGCCGACCGCGGCCGCGATGATCGGGCTGGCGGCCATCTGCGCCACGAAATGGCGCAGATGTTTGTGACCCACCAGGCCAGCCGCTCTCGCTGCCGTCGCCACCGCCGTCTCCCACTCGAGCAGCCGCCGTTTCGTGACGACGACCCTGACGAGCGTCACGGCGATAGCGTGCGCGGTATCGAACGCGTGAAACGCGAGAAACGTCAGGCTGAGGGCGATCTGCGCCAGCGCGATCGCCGTGTCGCCGCTCAGGTTGCTCAGGAACACCGGAATCGACTGGGAACGGCGCGGGCCGATGAGCAGACGGGCGGCGACCGGTAACAACTGTGACGCCGCCACGCCGACGGCGGCGAGCGTCCAGACCCAGCGCGGCGCCGGCAGCACTATCCAACCGGCGACCAGCATTGCCAGCAGCATCGGCGCGACGAGGCTGCGGCGCAGGTTGTCCAGGATCTTCCAGCGTCCGATCACCGGCAGGGTATTTCGCTTGAGTCCCCGTCGGGAAGGGACGAAGGGGAACAGCCAGAACAGAATCTGCCAGTCGCCCCGTACCCACCGATGCTGGCGGCGCGCGTGTGACAAGACGCTCGACGGGTAGTCGTCCACCAGCTCGACGTCGGAGACGAGAGCGACGCGCGCGTGCAGTCCTTCGAACAGATCGTGCGAGAGCAGCGCGTTCTCCGGCACCGCATCTTCGAGCGCGGCCATGAACGCGTCGACATCGTAGAGCCCTTTGCCGGTGAAGATGCCTTCGCCGAAAAGATCCTGGTAGGTGTCGGAGACGGCAGTCGTGTAGGGATCGACGCCAGTGTGGCCGGAATAGAGGCGGGCGAACAACGACCCTGCCGCACTGGTGAAGGTCACGCTGATGCGCGGCTGCAGAATGCCGTACCCCTCGGTGACGCGGCCGAGCGTCGGATCGAAGGTCGGGCGGTTGAGCGGGTGGGTGATGATGCCGATCAGCTCACGTGCCACGCCGCGCGGAAGGCGGGTATCGCTGTCGAGGGTGATGCAGTACTTGACCTGCGCCAGCAGCGACAGGTCGCCGACCGAAACGGTGAAGCTCGTATCGGTCGCACCGCGCAAAAGGCGGTTGAACTCCTCGATCTTGCCGCGCTTCCGTTCCCATCCCATCCACAGCCCTTCGCGCGCGTTCCATTGGCGATGCCGGTGAAACAGGAAAAAGCGCGTCCCACCGTCCGCATACCTGGCATTGAGGGCCGCGATGCCCGTCCGGGCGGCGTGGAGGATCCCCTCGTCCTGCGGGAGCGTCTCGGTCTGCGCGTCGCGGAAGTCGCTCAGAAGCGCAAAGTGGATGTGCGGATCGATGTTGCCGAGCGCCTGCACCTCGAGATGGGCGATCAAATCCTCGACGCGTTGCACGCTGTCGAACAGCGTCGGCACGATCACCATCGTGCGGGCCGATGCTGGCACGGCGTCGAGCTCGATCCGCGGCAGGCGGCGCGGCGGGATCAGGTAGCCGATGATCCGCTGGAGCAGCTGAATCACCAGCTCGCTCGCCGGCACTGCGGTCAGCAGGGCGAGGACAAGCAGCGCCGGATCGCGCCAGCCGTGCAACCGCGCATATGCCGCGGCGATCGCAACGAGCAACAACGTGCCCGCGGCAATCGTTCCGAGATAGCTGGATGTGGCCCACGCGAAGAAGAAGCGTCGCACCCGCTGCTTGAGATTCGGATGCCACGCGACGCTGCGCTCGAACTGCTTCCGTCCCCCGCCAATCAGGTGGTAACCGACATGCGATGCGCGCGCGTCGGCGGTTTGCACGTGCGCCTGCCGGGCACGTTCGACGCTCTTGAGAGCCAGCAGCAGCTGCCCTTCGCCGGTGGGCACGGCCAGCTCCTCGACGGCGTGGCGATACCGGTCGCGACTGCGGAAGTCCATTCGCCCATAGACGGCTGCCGGATCGCGCTGCAGCACTTGTTCGACCAGGCTCACGCTCTCGAAGAACTCACTCCAATCGAAGGTGGAAATCAGGCGAAGGCTGCTGATCAAATTGGCCACGCCGGCCTGTTCGGCGGCCTGGTGCTGTCCTTCTGCGCGGATCGCGTCCTCGATCGTCTCTCCACGCGCCGCGAGTGCGCGATCGAGCTGCTGGTGCAGCCGCGTGGCGCTCGCCCCGAGCGCCCGTGCGCGCTGCAGCAGCCGCGTGACGAACGCGTGGTGGACGTGCTGCGGCCATTGGTCGAGCCCGTGTTCCGACGCCTCGAGCGCCGCCGCCAGCCGGTCGGCGGCCTCGCGGTGCGCTCGGATGGCGGCAAGCCCGTCGCCTCTGGCGCGCAGATGGTCGAGCAGCGCGAGCTTCAAAACGCTTGGCCACGCCCACAGCTCGCCCATCGTCAGCGGCGTCACCGACTGAAACGCGGCGATGAACCGTTGGAGACGCTGCGCATCCAGACGGCCGGCGCTCGATCCAATCAGCTCGAGGGCCAGCGCGTAGATGCGCCGCAACCCGGCGAATTCGTCGGACACGATGCGGGGGAGCCGTTTGAAGAACGAAGGGGGAAGATCGTGCTGGATGTCGCGCGCAGCGGCCGAGATGATGTGGAAGTTGTCGAGCAGCCACTCGGCGGCGGGCGACATCGGCTCCTGACGCGCGTCCTCTGCGAGCCCGGTGTAGACCTCGCGCAGCGCGCGCATGTGATCGTTGAGCTGCCGCAGATGGACACGGCCGCTACCGCCGCCGCGTGGCTCGATCGAGAGGAGCGCGGCCAGCCGGCGGGCGTGCTCCTCGAGCAGTTCGATGCTCAGGAGTTCAACGCGGCCGCTGGTGATGCGAGTTCCTGCAACTGGCGCCCGCGGCACGTCCTATCGCTCCGGCCTTGCCGACCGAACGGTCGACTCTGCTGTATGCCTGCACACGCGCCGGATCGTATATCGAGGCCGCAGTCCACGAGAGACCCACGCGATTTCACGCCGTACAATCACCGCTCAGGAGCCTGACATGAACGCGCGCCTTACCTGGACCATCGCCGCAGGAGTACTCGCGCTTGTCGCGTCGGTGCACGGCGCCGGGCAGAGTCGCTCGGTGGCCGGTCAGACCGCCGGGCAGGCGGGGTGGAGCGAACGTACCCCGTGGGGCGACCCTGACTTCCAGGGTGAGTGGACGAGCGAGGGCGAATACGGCGTGCCGTTCGAGCGGCCACCGCAGTACGGCACACGCGCGTTCCTCACCGACGAGGAGTACGCCAAGCGTCTCGAGGAGGTGCGCATCCGCGACGAACGCGACCTGGCACGGGTCGATGTGTTATCGGGCAACGTTGAGGGACCGAACGCGCCGATTCCGCACTGGCGCGAATACAACACGACCTCGCGCCGTACCTCGCTCATCGTCGATCCGGCGAACGGCCGCTATCCACCACGTGTCGCGGGCGCGAAGCGGTGGCCGGTGCCGCAGCGCTGCGGCACGCTCGCCCGCGGCGAGCCGTGCGACACGTACGAGGACTACGGCCTTGGCGTGCGCTGCATCGTGCACGGCGAGGGTGTGCCCGATGCGATGTTCCCCGCCGTCTACAACGCCAATCTGCGGATCGTGCAGAGTCCCGGCGCTGTGGCGATCACCTATGAGTTGATTCACGACACGCGCGTCATCCCCATCGACCCGTCACCAGAACGCGATCCATTGTCGTCGACGATTCGTTCGTACATGGGCGCCTCGCGTGCCCGCTGGGAGGGAACCACCCTCGTCATCGAGACCGCGCACCTCAAGACGACGCCCCGCGGCTCAACCGACGGACTGCGACTGACCGAGCGCCTCACGCGTACCGCGCGCGACGCCATGGCCTACCAGGTCACCTATCGCGATCCGGCGACGTGGACGGCTCCATGGACCGTCGCGTTGGATCTGAAATCGAGGCGCGACGACGCCGGTGTGTTCGAGTATGCGTGCCACGAGGGGAACTACGGCCTGCAACACATGCTCTCCACGTCGAGGCTCTTCGATCGGAGGGCGCCGTAGTGAACGCCGACGCGTTGCCGACCGCGTCGAGATGCCGTTGCGACAACGAGTCCGCCCGATCGCGTCCTGTCGCTGTGGCAGCCGATGGCAATATGGGCGTTGAGCGCCGCCTGCGCCAGCTCCGTCTCTCTACAATCTCACTCGCACAGGCAGTACGAGTTTAGTCGTTCGCGGCGGCGTCACGCGTCTTCAGCAGCCACTTGCCGTTGACCCGCTCCATCGTGTCGAGGCGTTGCCCGGCAGCGACGATCCGCGCCGGCGTGTCGCGACCCATTGCGCCGGCAACAGTCAAGTGGTACGCGTGATACCGCGCGTGGTCCTTGTCGACGACCTCGATCCAGTGGTTCAACTCCATGTGATAGAGCGGAGGCCGTGCAGGCTCGCCCATCAACTCCTGTTTCTGTGTCGCTGCACCGCCGTCCGGAGCGGACGTGTAAATCGAACGATGGTGAGCGCGATTATAGGTGAACCTCGTCCTGAGGTTCCCGATCCCGGGATGCGTGTGTCCGGTTCCGAACATGGCCACTGCCGTCGAGCCGGACGAGCGAGACCGGTGACACCAGCGGGAGAACGGACCTGAACTTCCTGACGCTCGAACGACTCGAAGGATCCGAACGACTGGAACGATCCGAACGATCGTGTTCTGGCCGTTGGCCCGCGTTGTGCTCAACGCCACGGACGTGGCGACCACACGGCTCAATCGGCTGGAGGAGCTCGCACACGACGTGCGTTACGCCTTGCGCGTGCTTCGTCGTGCACCGGGCGTTACCACCGCCGCACTCGTCGTGCTCGGTCTGGGCATCGGCGCGACCACGGTGATGTTCACGCTGATCAACAGCGTCGTGCTGGCGCCGCTTCCGTTCCCGCAGCCCGAGCGCCTCCTCACGGTGCACGGTGCTACCGATCGCGCGGGTGAATTCTGGGGATTCTCGAATCCAGATTTCGAGGACCTGACTCGCCAGAGCCGATCCCTCGTGACAGCCGCGTGGAGAGAGAGTGGCGGCACGATCAGCGACCCAGGCGATCCGGAATATGTCGACGCTCGTGAAGTGTCGGCCAACTTGTTCGCCGTACTGCAAGTGTCTCTCGTTCACGGCCGCGCGTTCCGCGCCGATGAGGACCGCCCCGGCGCCGCCGCGGTCGCCGTCATCGGCACGCGCCTGTGGCAGCGCCGCTACGGAAGCGACCCCGCCGCAATCGGTCGCCGCCTCGTCTTCGACGGCAAGTCGTACACGGTCGTGGGAATCGCACCGGACGGCTTCGACCCGAGCGGCGATGTGGATGTCTTCACACCGCTTGGCCAGAACACCGACCTGCGGATGCAGAATCGCCAGGCTCGATTCCTCCACGTGCTCGCGCGTCTTCGCGACGATGCAGGAATTGACAACGCACAAGCGGAGATCCGCCTGATCGGGCAGCGCCTCGCGAAGGCATATCCGCGATCGAACGCGGGCGTCGACATGCTGGTTCGTCCGCTGCAGGACGACATCGTCGGCGACATCGGATCGACGTTGTGGCTGCTCCTGGCGGCTGTGGCCGCGGTGCTGGTGATTGCCTGCGTGAACATCGCGAGCCTGCTGCTGGCGCGCGCCGCCTCGCGCGAACGCGAGTTCGCCACCCGCGCCGCGCTCGGTGCCGGCCGATATCGACTGGTCCGCCAATGCCTCACGGAGAGCGCCGTGCTCGCCGCGGCCGGTGGCCTGCTCGGTGCGTTCGCGGCGGTCATCGCCGTGCGTCCGCTCCTGGCACTGTGGCCGGGGACACTACCGCGCGCGGCGGAAGTGCGGCTCGATATGCATGTGTGGCTGTTCACGGTTGCCGTGTCGGTGCTGAGCAGCGTGCTGTTCGGCCTCGCACCGGTGCTGCGGATGGGAACGTCCACGCTCGAACGCGCGCTTCGCACCGGCGTTCGCACGATTGCCGGACGGTCACACGCGCTGCACAGCGCGTTGGTCATTGCGGAAGTCGCGCTGGCTGTGGTGCTGCTCGTCTCGGCCGGCATCCTGGGACGCGCGCTGCTGACGCTGTCGACGGTCGACCCCGGCCTGAACGTGCGCAACGTCCTCACCGGCCGCCTCGCGCTGTCGCCGGCGGCGCTGGCCAATCCCGACCAGATTCGCGCCGCGTGGCAGGACGTGCTCGACCGCGCCCGTCGAGTGCCGGGCGTCGAGGCCGCGGCCCTCGCTGACATCGTGCCGATGCGCGGCGGGGTCAACCCGCTCCCCTACTCGATCACACCGCAAGTCGCGAACGCGGCTGAAGGACCGGTCGCGCTCACAACCACCGTCACCCCCGATTACCTCACGGCGATCGGACTTCCGCTGCGGCGCGGGCGGTTCTTCGACGAGCGGGACCGTGCGGACAGCGAACCGGTCGTGGTCATCGATGAGACGCTGTCACACCGCGCGTTCGGCGATGATGATCCGGTCGGCAAGCAGCTGTGGGTGCCGGCACTCGGCCCGGTGCCCGTGCGAATCGTCGGCGTCGTCGGCCACGTCAGGCACTGGGGGCTGGCGGGCGACGACAACGCACGGTTGCGCGATCAGATGTACTACCCGTTCGCCCAGATACCAGGGCGCCTGCTCCGTCTGTTTTCGTCGTTCATGTCGGTCGTCGTGCGGACCCAGGTTCCGCCGGCGACCATCGAGGAGCCGCTGCGCCGCGAGCTGCGCGGCGCCGCCGACGATCAGGCGCTCTACGCCGTGCGCACGATGGAGCAGGTGACGGCGGCATCGCTCGACCGGCAGCAGTTCCTGGCGCTGCTGTTCGCTATCTTCGCCGGCCTCGCGTTGCTGCTGGCCTGTGTCGGCATCTACGGCGTGCTGTCGTATGTGGCCGGTCTCCGGATACCGGAGTTCGGCGTCAGGATGGCGCTCGGTGCCACCTCGCGATCCGTGCTAAACGAGGTGCTGCGGCACAGCGGTTTCATGATTGCGGTCGGCGTCGTCATCGGCGCGAGCGGCGCGTGGGCTGCCGCGCGATCGATCGCTCGGATCGTCGAAGGCGTGCGCCCGGCGGACGCAGCGACGGTGACGGTGATGACGTTGCTCCTCGTCGGCGCGGCGTTGCTGGCGAGCCTGGCTCCAGCACGGCGCGTCAGTCGCCTCGATCCGCTTCAGGCACTGCGGCAGGAGTAGCGCGGAGCGGCGCGCGCAACACTCGTCAGACGCGTCGAGGCATGCCCGCTCGCGTCGGGCACTCAGCACCCGCAGAATGCATGCCTTGATGCGCCTTCGTCGTTCGACGGGGATTTTCGCTGGTTGAGTGGCACATGACTTGTTGTTGGCTGGCGGGGAGGAGCGCGTGACCGCCACGATCGCCCAGGATGTCCGCTACGCACTGCGGACTCTTCGCAAGTCGCCGGGCTTTACTGCCGTCGCCATTTTGCTGTTGGCGCTTGGCATCGGCGCGAGCACGGCTATCTTCAGCTTGTGGTATGGCGTTCTGCACTCACCGCTGCCCGGCGTCGATCGCCCGGAGCAGCTCGCCATCTTTACGGATCCCAACACCTCGGGCATGTGGCGCGGCCGGTGGGTCGGCAAGATCGACGGCCCGCGCGGCTGGCTGACGGTCGAGGAATTCGAGCAGCTGCGCGATCAGGCCAGAAGCTTCTCGTCCGTCATGGCGTCGCAAAGCAGCCTCAACATGATTCCCGTCCGCGTCGAGAATGGCGTGTCGGAACCAGCGCGGTGGCGGCTGGTATCGGGCGAATACTTTCGTACGCTCGGCGTCCACGCCGAAGTGGGCCGTCTGTTTTCAGCTGCCGACGATCAGGCCGAAGCGCCGTACGCTGTCATCAGCTATCGCTACTGGCAGAAGCGGTTTGGCCGCCGCATGGACGTCATCGGCAAAACACTCACCATCCCGCCGACATCGCTCACCATTGTCGGCGTCGCTCCGCCGGCGTTCGTCGGTGAAACCGCCGGACAGCAGCCGGACTTCTGGCTGCCGCTGCGGTTGCAGCCGAGCGTGTTGGGCCGCAGCCGCCTGCACGACACGCCGCCGGAGAAGACGATGTGGCTGCACGTCTTCGGGCGGCTGAAGCCTGGCGTAACGCTCCCACAGGCGGCCGCCGAAGCCAACACGATCTTTCGCGCCGGACTCGAGTCATTCTACGGACGCGGTGCAATTGCCCAGCGATCCGAGTTGCTCGATCAGCAGCTCGCCCTGCAGTCGGGCGAGCGCGGCGCAGCACCAAGCCGGACGGCGTTCTCTCAATCGCTGAACGCCTTGCTCGCGGCCGTCGGCGTACTGCTTTTGATCATGTGCGCCAATCTCGCCAATCTCCTGCTCGCGCGAGGCAGCGGGCGGAAGACAGAGCTCGCGGTACGCCTCTCACTCGGCGCGACGCGCGCCGGTGCAATCCGGCAGCTGATAACCGAGAGTGTCCTGTTGGCCTGTGCGGGCGCGATTGCCGCCCTCGCGATCGCCCATGTCCTTCAGGCAGCGCTGGTGCTGATGCTGGCGACGGCGGATTCGGCCTTCGCGATGCCGTTCGCGGTCAATACGACGATCGGCGGCTTCATCTGCGCGGTCACTGTCCTCGCGGTCTTGCTCGTCGGCGCAGTTCCCGCGTGGCAGACGACACGGCTCACGCCGGCGCAGGTGCTGCGGGGCGAATCCCGGGGCGCGATCGGTTCCTCCCGGGCTGCGCGGTCCGGCCGCCTTCTCGTCGCCGCGCAGCTGGCGCTGTCGATTCCGCTGCTCGTCGGCGCCGGACTACTCCTGCGAACGGTTTACAACCTGCAGCACATGGATCTCGGTTTCTCCGCCGATCGCATGTTGCTGCTGCGCGTCGACCTGCGGAACACCCCCGCTGACATCGTTCGACGGACAAACGTGGTTCGCGAGCTGCTCGAGAGCGTTCAGCGGACTCCGGGTGTTGAAGCGGTCACCTATTCGAGTCTCGGTCTCTTTCAAGGCGGGAATTCGTACGACTTTCTGGAGGTCGAAGGCTACCAATCGACACGCGAACGCGATCGAGGCGCCCAGGTGGAGATCGTCGGCCCGCAGTATTTCTCGTCCCTCGGGATCCCGATCGTGCAGGGCCGCGAGCTTCTCGCCTCTGACATCGGATCGTCGACGGTCCGCTGTGTCGTCAATCAAGCATTCGCGCATCAGTTCTTCAGTCAACGCAGCGCGGTCGGTTACCACATCACCTCGGTGGACGATGACGGCAGCCGTCAGACGTGTGAAGTCGTGGGCGTGGTGGGAAACGCTCGGACTCAGAACCTGCGCAACGACGTGGAGCCGAAGTACTTCGTCGCCCTCGTGCCGCCCGCCACGCCGACATTCCTGATTCGCACACGCGGCCGGCCGGATCAGGCGACAGGCGCGCTCCGTTCGGCCGTTCGGCGGCACGAGCCGGCGCTGCCGATCCTCGAGGCGGTATCGCTCGACGAGCAGATGGCGCCGTTTACCGCTCAAGATCGGGCGACGGCCCAGCTCGCATCGATTTTCGGCATAGTGGCACTCGCGCTCGCCGCCATTGGCCTGTATGGCGTTCTCTCCTATGCCGTAAGCACGCGCCGCGCAGAAATTGCCATTCGGATGGCTGTAGGAGCGGCGCCCGGCCGCGTCGTCTCGATGATTCTACGGGACGCGACCGTCGTCATCGCGCTGGGCATCGTGATCGGAGGTGCGCTTGCGTTCGCAGGCACGCGACTGCTCGCGGCGCGACTGTACGGCGTGGCTCCGCTAGACCGGCTCACGTTGGCGCTTGCGACCGGTGGGCTGCTGATCGTCGCCTTCGGCGCGTCGTACGTGCCCGCGGCGCGCGCGTCGAGGACCAATCCGATCGCTGCACTCAGATAATCCGCACGTGCAAAGAAGCCGTCGGCGAACGCGAGATGTCTGATCTACGTCAGCGCCCCGTGAATACGGGAGCAGCTTTCGCTTTGCCGTGCCTTGCCGCTGCCCTCACTCACGCGATGGCTGCGGGAACTCAATCGGGCACGTAGGCGATCATCATGCTGCGGAGGGCACCGTAGGTGAAGGTCGAGGGATCGCCGAATTCGGACTGGTATTCCTTCAGCGGATTTCGTTGCACCGCATCTTCGGGACCGAGGCCCATGTTCAGGTAGCCGATCATCGTGGTGAACAGCTTCTGATACATGTCGCGGTGGCGCACGATCTCGGTGCCCGTCATGACACGGCCGCTGGCGGGAACGACGCGGGTGTCGGGTTGGACGATGTCGGCGAGGTGTTCGAGCGCGCGGACGCGACCACCAAGCCATGCGCCGTTGCGGTAATCGAGCAGCGGCCACTCCTCCGCCGACACGACTCCGCCGAGGACCAGCAGGTTCAACGCCGGAAAGCGCACGTAGAGATCGCCGTCGGTGTGCGCCGCGGGCATGTAGCCATAGTCGATTTGCTGTCCCGCCAACTCCACGGAGCCGTCACCGCGCACGGTCCTGGTCGGTCGCGCAGCGTCGGGGAGCGGCAGACGCCGGCCCTTGAACGTCACCGAGTAGACGGTGTTGCTCAAACAGATCTTCGTCTTCTCGTGGGCGAAGATGACGCCGCCGCTGCGACCCACTGCTTCGTTGGCGCCAACCTGTTCGGGATGCCAGTGCGTGTTGATGAGCGTGTGAATGCGGCTGCTGCGAGTCGCGCTCTTCACCGACGCGAGCAGCGCATCGGCATTGGCCGCCAGGCCACCGTCGATCATCAGCGCGCCCTGGTCTTCCGGAACGCCTTGGCGGCGTTCCTTAGGGTCCGGCCCCGGTATCGCGACGACGTTGCAGCCCGCGCCTTGAAGGAGAGTCGCGCCGCCGAGATCAGTCGTCGTGATTCGCGGACCGCTTTGCGCGCTGGCGGACGATGCGGGTAGCAATGCGCCGCCGAGCGCCGCTGCCCCCGTCTGCAGAAAAGTCCGTCGCGTGACCCAGCTACTCATCCGCCCAGCGACCCAGCTACCCTCAGTCGTGCTTGTAGACGGGCTCATGGACTCGCGACTCGCCGAGCGGCCAGATGTCTTCCCAAATCCCTTGCGGCGGACCGAGCACCGGCCAGACGGGGCTGTGACTCATAAGCCTGGTGGCGCCCAATTGCCGGAGCAGCTCCGCCTCCTCTTTGTAGAGCGGCGTCTGCAGCGCCATGAACGGCATGAAGCCACGCGACTGCGTGTAGTCGAGCGCGGTGAGGCCGTCCTGATCCATCGCGTTCATGTCGATGCCGAACGAGGCGAGCAGCTTGATCACCTCTTTCTGCCGCTTGCGCACGGCGTAGTGCAGCGCCGTTCCGCCGCGAATCTCCTCCGGGTGATTGATCAGGGCAATCACGTTGACGTCGGTGCCCGCTTTCTGCAGCACGCGAATCATCTCGAGCGCCTGTGCCTCCGGGGCGCGGCCGGCGATCGCCGCATGGATCGGCGTCTGCCGGTCTGCCATATAGAGCGTGGCGTCGGCACCGTGTTCGAGCAGCAGCTTGACGACCTCGAGATCGCCGTTGGCCGCGGCGCGTATGAGGGGCGTGGCACCGCGCGTCTGAAGGGGGCCGCGCACGTTAGCCGGTTTGAACAGTAACTGGATGTTTGGATTGGCGCCGCGCTCGAGGAGCAGCTTCACGATCGCCAGACCGGTCGCCTTGTTCGGCGGATCGATGGAGGCGTGTCCGCCGTCGATCCGCGTGCGGAGATCGACCGCCGTGTAGAGCGGCGACTCACCAAAGATGTCCCACTGATTAACGTCGGCCCCCGCCAGGATCAGCTGCCGCGCCAGATCCCAGTTGGCGTTCATGATCGCGATAAGCAGCGGCGTAACGCCATCGGGATCGGGAAGGTCGATGTCGGCGCCATTCTTCAGCAGCACCTCGACGCACGCGAGGCAGTTCTCGCGCGCGGCATAGAGCAGCGGCGTCAATCCGCCGCTGTCGAGGCTCTTCGGCCGCCCCTCGGCGGTCACGTGACGTTGATAGTCGCGATCGATGGAGCGGGCGTTGACATCCGCACCGTTCGCGATCAGCAGCTGCATCATCGCCGGATGCCGGCGCGCGGACGCCCACATCAGCGCCGTCTGTCCGCCCCACTTCTCACGCGCGTCGACGGTGGCGCCGGCGTTCAACAACAGCTGCGCGGCGGTGACGTTGCCGGTCCGCGCCACGGCCATCAACGCCGTCTGCCCCTCGGGATTGGGCGAGTCGGCATCCGCGCCGACTTCGAGCAGCATCTTCAGCATCTCGCTGTTGGCCACTTCCGCCGCCAGACTCATCGGCGTCGCGCCATAGTTGTTGGCGAGCGATACGTCGGCGCCGGCGCGCAGCAGTCGCTTCACCTCGGCGACATTGCCCTCATACACCGCCCACTGCAACGGCGTGCTGCCGTCGGGGTTGCGACGGTTGACGTCTTGCCCGCTACCCTGGTTGGTGCAATGCCCGCTTCGCTGGTCGGTGCAACGCTGCGTTCCCTGGTCGGTGCAAGACTCCCTTCGCGCGTCGGTGCAATCTTTCGCCGTTCGGGTGACGCCGGGTACTGCGCGTGATGTCTTCGGCTTCGCGGTCTGCGCCTGTCCGAGCGACGTGGTGGCGAGAACGGCACAAATCCCAAAGCGCCAGACCCAAGTCCCAAATTTGTCCTTGGGAATTACAGCTTGGGAGTTGGGAGTTGGGAGTTGGGAGTTCATGCTCACGCTTCGGACAAGACGCCCGTGTTGTCGGCGAATTTCTCGATGTCTGCCGTCGGCACGCCGGCGCGGTGCAGCATCGTCACCAGGATGTTCGCGTGCGGCGAGTCCTGCGGATAGTGAAGATGCTGATTGCCTTTGATGCCGCCGCCGCGGCCGATCAACGCCTGCGGCAGCGGATCGTTGTTGTGGGCGTCGCTGTTCGCCATGTTGCTGCCGAACAGGATGATCGAGTCGTCGAGGACGTTGCCGTTCCCCTCGCGCATCTCCGCGAGCCGCTTGACGAACTTCGCGAAGATGGCGGTGTGATAGTTCTGGATCAGGCGCAGGTTGGCCACACGTTCGGGGAATCCGCCCCAGTGCGAGGTCGGATGAAAGGCTTCGTGCACGCCCAGGTTCGGGTACGTCCGCATGCTCGCTTCCTCGACCATCTTCATCGTCGCCACACGCGTCCGATTCGTCTGCCAGGCCAGCGCGATCATTTCGAACTGAAGGTCGAGGAGCTCACCGAAGTCCTCCGGCGGGCCGAGCGGCGCACCAGGCAGATCGAGCGATTTGGCGTTCTCCTCGCGCTTCTGCAGGCGGCGCTCGATCTCGCGGACTGAATCCAGATAGTCGCTCACCTTCGCACGGTCGCTCGCGTCGAGGGTGCGGGTCAGGTTGGCGGTCGATTCGCGCACGTAATCGAGCAGGCTGCTCGTCGTATTCAGGATTGCCTGGCGCTCTTCTTTTGTATCGCCCTGGCCGAACAGGGTGTAGAACGCCTTGCGCGGATTGCTTTCCATCGGCAGCGGCTGATCGGGCGTGCGGAACGAGATCATGCCGCCCGGTTCGCCGCAGAGCTCCAGCGACGGTAATGACGTCTCCTTACCCAGATGTCGCGCGGCAATCTGATCGACCGTGATGCCGACGCCGGTCTTCACGCTGCGCTGACGCGGGCTGACGCAGTTCAACCAGGTTTCTTCGATGATGCCATGCGGGCTGGAGCTCTCGCCGCCCTTGTTGCGCAGCCCGCTGACGACGGTCACGTACTCACGGAGCGGTTCGAGCGGCTGCAGGATGAAGGGAAACTCGAAGTCGCGCCCGGTCCGCGTCGGCTGCCATTCGTCCTGGAGCGCGCCGTGCGGGAAGTAGACGAAGCCAAGGCGCGGGCTCGATGCGGCAGCGGTCTGCGCCAGCGCCGTCCCCGCCGGAACCATCGCATCCAGCAACGGAAGCGCGATCGTCGCGCCCGCTCCTTTGAGAATGGCGCGGCGCGACAGATGCTTTCGAGTCAGAAACATCACTGTCCTCCCGGTCTACCGGAACGCCTGGACGGCGTTCCTCGTGCGGACCGATGCGGTATTCACCGGCGTGGCCCCTTCGACTTCCTTTTTGCGGAAGGCATCGCTCGACACGATGCCAAGGACGATCGCCTTGAAGCGGTAGTTGTCCGCGGCGGCTTGACGGACGATGCGGCGAACCGTCGGCATGTCCCGATAGTCGAGACTTCGACCGAGCGCATAGGTCAACAGGTTTTCCGTGAATGCCTGCACGAACTGATGATCGGGCCGTTCGGCCAGCGCGCGGCGCAGATCTTCAGGTCCGCGAATCGGCGTTCCGTCCGGCAATTGGCCGGCGGAATCGATCGGCGTGAGGGTGTCGGGATCGTTGGCGCGGAACTGGCCCACCGCGCTGAAGTTTTCCAGCGCGAGTCCGAGCGGATCCATGACGCCGTGGCACGCGAAACAGGTCGGATTCGCGCGATGCTGCTCGAGTCGCGCCCGCAGCGTTCGCGCCGGCTCGCCCCGCTTGTTCTCGGGCAGCGCCGGCACTTCCTTCGGCGGTTCGGGCGGGGGCGAGCCGAGCAGGCGATCGAGTATCCAGGCGCCACGCACCACCGGCGACGTGCGATTGGGGTACGCGGTCAACATCAGGATCGCGCCCTTGCCCAGCAGTCCATTGCGCGCTTTGTTCTGGAGCGTCACGCGGCGGAAATGCGCGCCCTTCACATCCTCGATGCCATAGTGCATCGCCAGGCGCTCGTTGAGGAACGTGTAGTTGGCGTCGAGCAGTGCCGTCACGCTTTGATCGCTGCGCAGCACGCTGTCGATGAACAGCCGCAGTTCCTCCTTGAACAGCGCGCGCGGATCGAGCAGGCCGCTGGCGTGGGGGAACTGCGCGCGATCGGGCGTGATCTCGTCGAGTTTGGCGATATTGAGCCACTGAAACGCGAAATCATCGCTCAGCGACTGCGCCCGCGAATCGGCAAGCATGCGGCCGACCTGCGCGGCCAGCACGCCGGGTTTGCTCAGACGCGAGTCGGTGGCGAGCTTCAGAAGCTCGTCATCCGGGACGCTGCTCCACAAGAAGAAGGACAGGCGCGACGCCAGCTCCAGGTCGCTCAGCGTTCGAGTTCCGCCTTCGCTCGCGTCAATCGCAGGCGAGCTCCGGCGAGACCTCGCCGTAGCCTGCGCGGAGGCGGGGCCACCCGCCACGTCGCCCGATTCCACGCGATAAAGGAAATGCGGGCTCGCCAGGATCGCGCTGAGCGCATCGCGGACGCCGCCTTCGAAGCCATCCGTCTGATACCCGGACTGGTAGAAGGCCATCAGCGGCCCGAGATCCTCGGCGGTCACAGGGCGGCGGAACGCGCGGCGCGCGAGGTTTTCGACGATCGTGTTCGCGCAGGCAGTCTCGTCCTGCACCCGCGTCGGCTGACAGATGAAGATCTTCGAGCGGCTGCGCGATGCGCTCATGCCGGTCACCGACAGCGGCCCGCGTATCTGCAGCGCATGCGCCGCCTGGATGCGTTCCTGGCCACCCTCCAGGGCGACCGTGCGCGTGCGCTCATCGCTTTCGGCAAAGCTGCGCTGCACGAACGTAATCGCCAGCTTGTGCTGCCCTGCCGTCGCCGTGAAGCGGATCTTTCGCAGCCGGGCGTTGATCTCTGCGACCGCGGGATCCAGCCGCTGGTCGATCGCCTTGTGGTCCGCGTCGCCGCCGATACTGGTACGATAGAACTCCTTGCCGTCGAGCAGGGCGATTACCGTGTTCTCGAACTCCATGCGCGGCACTTCGCGCGCCAACGCCATGTCGCCGATCGTCAGCTCGTATTCGCCGTCCGCCGGGAAATTGTGTTCGACGATGAAGCCGCCGCGCGTGCCGAAGGGCATTCCTTCCAGGTGATGCTGCTGCCGGCCGGTGCCGGGAGCGCCCTGCGGCGGCAGCGAGATCACCATGTTGGCGACGTCGCCGTAGGTGGTCGTCTCGGCAGGAGCCTTCGGATTGCCAATCGCTTCGACGGCGACCGCGCGCGCGGCGTAGATGTACTGATCGACGAAATTGGGCGACACCTGCAACGCAGCGGCGTCGGTGTCGAAATGTCCCTTGACGTTGTCGTCCGGCAGCAGCGCCTTTCCGTCGATCGCGAGCCCGAGCAGATCGCGGATCGCATTCGCGTACTCGCGGCGATTGAGTCGCCGCAACGGCACGCGACCAGGCGATGGATGTGCGTTGGCCGTATCGACCTTGTTCTCGAGCCAGGAAACGAACGCGGCCACGGACTGACCGTCCGGACGCCGGACGCCGGCCGGCGGCATCAGACCGCCGCGCAGCTTGCGGATCACCTTCTCCGCGATCTCGGCGTTCGGGCCGGCCGCGTCCAGATTCAACTGCGACAACGCGAGGCCGCCCGATCGCATCCGGTCGCTATGGCAGCCCATGCAGTACTGATCGACCAGTGCCGCCTGCGCCGAGGCTTCGGCGCCCAAGGCACGCTGGGGACTGAGAGGTGTCGCCGTGGAGCTCTGAGCGGTTACGGGAGCGACCCTCGGAGCGGTGGATTGTGCCGGTCCTTCGGAGCGGAGATTGGCTGCGAGAACCACGCACAGCAGCACGGCGCATGTCGTGATTCCGTTTCTGGCCATTCCCTGGGTCATCCAGATCTACCTGTCTAAAGAGACTCGTCGAAGTCTAGCATCGGGGGATAAGAAAATCCCAAATGGGATTTGGGATTTCTAAGGTTAAAACATCCACCGAACGCCAAGCCGTGCAATGCGCGGGTTGACGGTCGTGAGCACGTTGCCGTAGCTGGCACCGGTAAGGTTGTTCGTGCTCAGGACGGCTGACGAGTTCGTCAGATTGAACAGGTCGAGCAGCCCTTCCAGTCGTCCTCGCCCGACCGGGATGCGCTTGGCGAACCGCAGGTCCACCAGCTTGACGGTCGGGTAGAAGAAGGTGCCCTGCGGCTCGACGGTCAGCGTCAGCGAGCCTTGCGTCAGACCGGCGATGTTGAGCGTACGCCCGTACGGCTCACCCTTGGTGAGACGAACCGATCCCGAGACGTCGATACCATACGGCAGTTGATAGCTGCCGAGTGCTTTGTACTGCCAGTGCCAATAATCAAGGTAGTTGTTGTAGCGCTGCCGATTCGGATCCTGCGGCGGACCGCCGCCGGTGTCGGTGGCGATGTCCTGGCTGATCGCGGAGGCGAAGCTCCACGTCTCGTAGCTGCTCACGTCGAAGCCGGTCAGCAGCTGCGACTTGTTCGAGAGGCGCTTCACGATCTCGACGTTGTAGGTGCCGAAGTCGGATTTGTGCGCCGGATCGTTGGTCAGCAGATCGGCACGGCGGCCGACGTACTGACGGTCCAGCGAGTAGATCGTCAAAAAGCGATCGTCGGCGGGCGACGCGAAGTCGCGGCCGCGATCGAGCACCTGCATCGGAATGTTGTACGCCTCGAACGGAATCGCCGTGTTCCGCAGCACCATGCGGTTGCGTTCGAGCTTGCGCACAAAGGTGAAGCGTACCGTTGTATCGGAGCGCAGCTGCTGATCGATGCCGGCGACGAACTCGTCGGTGTACGGGAGCGACAGGTTCGGATCAAGCGTGCGGTTCGGGCCGCCGCTCGTTGACAGCAGGTTCGCCGGGTTCGGCACGAATGGCAGCGTCCCGTCCCATCGGTACCGCCGCGTCGTCTTGGCCATCGGATTCACGAAGCCGGCCATCATCGAGTTGGCGTTCGTCATCGTCCCGGCGTTGTAGACGTAGCGGCCGTAAGCGACCTTGACCGCAGTGCGTCCCGTGCCGAAGACGTCGTAGACGACCGACGCGCGCGGGACGAGCCCATTCAACCGGTGGAAGCGGAACCCGGGATACGTCACAGCCTGTTGGTACGGGCCCGTGCCCTCCTTAGCCTGCTCGTCGTAGTACGGCCGGAAGGAATCGATGCGAACGCCGCCGTTGAAGGCGAGCCGGCCGAAGTTCCACGTATCGTTGACGAAGCCCCATTGATGCGTGACCTTGTTCTCGAACGAGAAGGGCGTGTCGTATGTCTCGATCTCGACCGGTGTCTGGAACCCTCCGCGCCAGAACGTCTTGATGCTGTCCTTCGGGGCGAGGAAGGTGTACGGCGCACCCTCATAGAGATACCCGTAGCCGATTCGCATCGTGTGATCGCCGACGCGCGTTCCCGACGTGTTCACCGAGTACACGCCGGAGATGTTCATGTGATGGCTGCGATCGACGAATGGCGACTGCCGGCCGCCGCGCACCAGCCGCGTGTCGAGATCCTCGCGCGCGATCTCGTCCCTGCCGGGACGCGTCCACCATCGCCAGCCGAACTCGCCCCACTTCACTTCCAGGGTCGAGCGCTTCGACAGCACCGATGTGTAGGTGACGCCCTGGATCCAGTACGGGAAGTCGGTCAGCGAGGTCGACGCGGAGTCGACGAAGGCGGACGCGCCGGAGTTCGGCAGCGACTTGCTGTTGTATTGGGCCGAATAGGCGATCGTGTTGTTCCGCGTGAGCTGGTAATTCAGCTTCGTCGCGTGGTTCCGCAGCGTCGTGTAGACCGGCTCCGGCAGCCCCGTCTGCGTGTTGTAGTAACCGGGCGTCCAGTTGTCCGAGTTCAGGTTGCGGAAGCCGTAGAACCACCAGAGCCTGTCGCGCACGATGGGTCCGCCGATGTCGCCGTGCACCGACTGATAGCGCGCGACCGAGCTGGTGTTGGTCACGCCTTGCCGCCGCAGATCCTCGCTCAGGTTCGAGCTCTGAAGCGTGAGCGGCTCGCGGTCGTAGAACACGAGGCCGCGCAGCGTGTTGCCGCCGCTCTTGACGATGAAGTTGTTGAAGGAGCCGCCGACAGGCGCATCGGCGCCCTTGCTCGCGCCCGCGACCTGTACCTCCTGATAGACGTCCGGATCCTCGTACTGGAGCGAGGCCATGATCGCGCCTTCGATCACGTTCCACTGCGAGGTCGAGCCGAAGACGCGGAACTGCGAACGCTGGCCGGCGCGGCTGCCGCCGACATCGGGCGCCGTGATCTGCACGCCGGGTGTGACGGCAAGGACCGAGAACACGTCGTGCCCTGTCGGGAGCGCCGTCGTCAATTCCTTGGTGAACGTCGTCGCCACCACGGCGTTGGTGACGTCGATGAGCGGCGACGAGCCGGCGACGGTGATCGATTCCGACACGGCGCCGACCTCCATTGTGAGGTTGAGCGTGGAGGTAAACCCCGCGGTGATCTGAATGCCTTCGCGCACGACGGTGTTGAAGCCCTGCAGCTCGAGCTTCAACGTGTAGGTGCCCGGCGGCAGCAGGCCGAAGCGGTAACCACCCTGCTCGTCGCTGATCGCGGAGCGCACGCCCATGATCGATGGCGCGGCAAGCGACAGGTTCACTCCCGGCAACGCCGCGCCGGAGCTGTCCATGACGCGTCCGGTGATGACGCCGTCCTGCGCCGAGCAGGTGGCCGCGATCAGCCACGTCAACGACGCAGCCGCGAGGATTCTTGTCAGCTTCGCCATACCACCCCCTGACCAAACTTCTCAACGACGGCAGATTGAAGTGGCGATAATCTACGCAGCGCAAGGAGACCAGGCAAGCGAAATCTGGTCGCGCTTAACGATGCAACGATCTCATCATCGTCCTGACAACTACACCCCGAAGCGGAGAAGCGATTCCAGGCGCGCGGCAAAGCATTATCGCGCGAAAACAAAGTCGGCTCTGGCCGCATAGCCGGTAGTGAGATCCCAGGCCCGCATCGGAGCGTGGCGAAGCTACAGACGTCGCGTGACGACCGTGACGAACTGCAGCAGATCATCGAGACGATGCCGCACGACGTCCTCGACGATCGCGAGATCGACGGCGTCATATCCGTGCACCAGGACGTTGCGAAAGCCGGCCATCGCGGACAAACGCGAGGCGAGCGGCGACTCAATCCATCCGGCGCGCGCGAGCAAATCGAACAGCTCACGGTTGGTCGCCGGCTCGCCCAGCGCCTCGTCTGACACGATGTGCGACGCCACGTCGAGCGCCGCCTGAATCGCCAGTTGGAGCGTGTGCTCGACAAACCGTTCCTCACGCACGTCGTGACGAATGGCCTCGGGGCGCGCGAGCCGCCGCAGATCCGATATCGCTCCAACAATGGCCGCAAGCTTCTTCTCGACAAGCGCGCGGTCGGTCATCGGCGCTCGGCGGCACGCGCCAGTACCCGTTGACGATAGGCCGTCAGCACCGGCTGCAGGTCGAAATACATGTTGCGAGCGCGCACTTCGAACGCGATACGCGCGGCTCGATCGCGCTCGAGCAGCAGCCGTCCGTCTCGCAGCACGCGATGCACCAGGTCGGCGGGAGCGTTGTTAAGAACAATTATGTGAACCGGACAACCGATGGCGCCCTGAAGCCGGTCCTGATAGTCGAACAGCTGCTCCTCGAGGGTGCGTGCAGCGCCGCGGAGCAGAACGCCCAGATCGACGTCGCTCGACGGCGACGGTGTCCCGCGAGCGACGCTGCCAAAGAGGTACGCCGCACTCACCTCGTCTGGCGCGCCAGTGAGGACGTCCCGCAGGTGATCGACGGTCGGGAGTCGCGTCACTGGGCGAGTATAGCGTCAGGCCGCGAGGAAGCGCTTGCCTTACGACACAAGCAGCCGCCGAAGTTCCCACGCGTTCTCCAGGGCGGCGCCGCTCGCGGTGTTATCGAACACGCACCAGGTCTCGCCATCGCAGCGGCGCATTGACGCAGCGACTGCGTCCAGGACGGCTGGCGAGTACGACGACCAGTATTTGCGTGGCGATCCGTGAAGACGGAAATAGGTGAGCCCCATCCATCCGCCCGGTACTTCAGCACCCCGCGCCGGCGGTGGATCGGCCGCGACGCGGGCCACTTCGTAGCGCGCGAGCAACGCGTCAGCGGCGGTGAACCACGTCTCGTGTCGCGGCTCGCAGACGACCGGCCCTCGGTGCCGCGACCGCAGCAGCGTCAAGAAGCGCCCGACGACACGCGCATCGAACGCGAACGACGGCGGCAGTTGCACCAGCAACGGCCCTCGCTTTGCGCCCAGGCCGGCGCTCTCGTCAAGGAAACGTTCCAATGCGCTGCGGCTCTGACGCAGCTTCTGTATATGAGTAATCTGCTTCGGCAGCTTCACTGCAAAGCGGAAGGACGGCGGTGTCGACGCCGCCCACCTCGCATAGGTCGTCGCCGCGTGCGGGCGGTGAAACGAAGAGTTGATCTCCGCGCAGGGAAACACGCGGGCGTAGCGTTCCAATTGGGTGCCGGTGCCTTCACAGCGATGCCGCGACGCGCGCGGAATCGACCACCCGGCTGTGCCAACGAACACGTTCGGCGCGCCGTCGTCGCTTACGCCGGGCGGGCGATCTGAGCCTCGAGCGGATTCCTGCAGTTGTCGCACGTTCCGCAGCGCCCTTCGAACGATTCGCCGAAGTACTCCAGCAAATGCGCCCATCGGCAGCCGGCGCTCTGGCCGTAGCGCATCATCTGCTCCAGCTTCTCGCGATCCGTGGACTGCCGGTCTCGGTATGTATCGGCAACGGCCGTGAGGTTTGCGGCCGACAGCGCGTCGTTCAGCAGAGTGATCGTCCCGCCGCGACCCGACTTGGCGAGCTGGAGATCTTTCAGCAGCGACAGGATCACGCGCACACGCGTCGGCGCGACATGCTCGCCGAGCGATGACGTCACCTCGGTGATCGGGACGCCGCGCTTGGCGGCGCCGAGCCGCTGCAATGCTTCGTAGACCGCGGCGACCTCGTCGCTCTTCGGGTAGCGGCCGCCCATGAAATAGAGTTGCGTGCGGCGGTCTTCGAGCTGATAGAAAAGGACACACCGCGCCGGCTCGCCATCTCGCCCTGCCCGGCCGCTCTCCTGGTAATACGCTTCGAGCGAACCCGGCATGTTGTAGTGAATGACGAAGCGGACGTCCGGTTTGTCGATGCCCATGCCGAATGCGTTGGTTGCGACCATGGCGCGCACGGCACCCGACATGAACTGCTCCTGATTCTCGCGACGCTGTGTCGCGCTCATTCGCCCGTGGTACTTCGCCACCCCACCGGCCATCCCGTTCAGCAGCTCGTACAGTGTCTCCACCTGCCTGACCGTGGACGCGTAAACGATGCCGGTGCCGTCCGCCCCGCGAAGCAGGCGAATCAGTTGCTCTCGTTTCTGATCGTCGTTCACCGTCCTCGACACGTGGTATTCGAGATTCGGTCGATAAATGCCGGTGTTGATGATGTGCGGGTCGACGAGCCCGAGCTCGGAACAGATGCATGTCAACACGTGTTCCGGTGCCGTCGCGGTGAGCGCGAGGATGGGAGGGCGCCGCTTGCGCCGGCTGCCGAGTGCCGCAATCGCATCCTTGATCTCGAGATACGCCGGCCTGAAGTCATGTCCCCAGTGCGAGACGCAGTGCGCCTCGTCGACGACCACGAAGTCGACGAGCGTGCGCTGCAGCATTTCGCTGAATTCCGCGGTCACGAGCCGCTCCGGCGTCGTCAGCACGAACTCGGCCCGCTCGCTCCTGATGCGGTCGAGGTGTTCGATTTTCTCTGCTCGCGTCAGCGTGCTGTTCACCGAGGAGACTGCCAGCCCCATCTCCACCAGCTTGTCGGTCTGGTCCTTCATTAACGAGATCAGCGGTGACACGACAAGCGTGGTGCCATGAAGGAGCAGGGCCGGAATCTGGTAGCAGAGCGATTTGCCCGCTCCAGTCGGCATGATGCCGACCGTGTCGTGGCCATCCAGAATCGACGAGATGATCGCCGCCTGTCCCGGGCGGAACTCCTCGAGCCCGAAAACCTTCTTCAGGATGCGACGTGCGTGCGTGAGTGTGGGACTCGTCCGGCGACGTGCGGCAAGAACGACCATTGGCAGCGCTCTCCCCTGCAAGAATGTGCCCGGTCAACCGTCGGGCACGCGGTCAGAATCGCGTACGCCGCCGGTCGTCGAGCACGTAGAATGGCTGCCCGCCCTATGCCACCGCCAGACGAGCCGGACGCGCTGCAGCAGGCCAGCACGGCCCGCCTTCGCGCGGAGCGACGGCTGGCGACGTTCGAGGCCACCACGCGCGTGCTCGCCGAGGCGCGCGACCTGCGCGAGGCGACACCCACGCTCCTGCGCACGATCGGCGAAGGCCTCGAGTGGGACCATGCCGCAATGTGGTCCGTCGACCGTGTCGGGGGCGTGCTCCGCTGCGAGGATCTCTGGCAGGCGGATGCGGCGGTCTTTCCGGAGTTCGCATCGATCAACCGTCAGATGACATTCAGTGCGGGCGCTGGCTTGCCAGGACGGGTCTGGACGACCGGCACCCCGGTCTGGGTGCCCGACGTCGTGACCGATGCCAACTGTGCCCTCGCGACATGTGCCGCGAAAGAAGGACTCCACGCCGCACTCGCTGTTCCGATCCTCGTCGCGGGCTGCGTGCTGGCCGTGATGGAGTTCCTCAGCCGCCGGATCCTGGCGGCCGACGAACAGACGCTGCAGACGGCGATGGGCCTCGCCAGCCAGATCGGCCGCTTCATGGAACAGAAGCACGCGGAAGACGCGCTGCGGGACAGCGAAAAGCGGTTCCGCGACCTGTTCGAGGACGCGCCGATCGCATACCACGAGACCGACACCAACGGCATCGTGCGCAGGGTCAACCGCGCGGAGTGTCGACTGCTGGGGCTCGACCCGGCGGACATCGTCGGCAAGCACGCGTGGGAGCTGCTCGCGCCCGAAGAACGGGAGCGCAGCCGCGACGCGATGCGCGGCAAACTCACCAGGCAAGTACAGGTCGAAGCCGTTGAACGCGATTACGTCGCCGCCGACGGCTCCCGCCGCACGATGGAGATTCACGCCAGCCTCATCGAGGACAAGGACGGACGCGTCGTGGGGCTCCGTTCCGCCAAGCTGGACGTCACCGCGCGCAAACGCGCGGAAGCGGAATTGAAGAAGGCGAAGGAGGCCGCCGAGGCGGCCAGCCGCGCCAAGGGCGAGTTCCTGGCCAACATGAGCCACGAGATCCGCACGCCGATGAACGCGATCATCGGCATGACGGAGCTCGCCCTGAACACGGAGCTGAGCGACGATCAGCGGGAGTTCCTTGGCGTGGTGCACGAGTCGGCCAATTCGCTGCTGACGCTTCTCAACGACATCCTCGATTTCTCGAAGATCGAATCGGGACGCTTCGAGATGGAGGCGATTCCCTTCGGCCTGCGCGATACGCTCGGCCAGACGCTCGACACGCTGGCCCTTCGCGCCGAACAGAAAGGACTCGAGCTGGCGTGTCACATCCGCCCGGACGTGCACGACGCACTGATCGGAGATCCTGGCCGGCTGCGTCAGATCGTGGTCAATTTGGTCGGCAACGCGATCAAGTTCACCGCTCGCGGCGACGTCGTCGTGCATGTTGAACGGGAGCAGGAGACCGACGATCGAGTGCGGCTGCTCTTCACGGTCGCCGACACGGGCATCGGCATTGCTGCGGACAAGCAGCAGATCATCTTCGAGGCGTTTTCCCAGGCCGACACGTCGACGACGCGGCGCTACGGCGGCACCGGCCTGGGGCTGGCGATCTCGTCGCAGCTGGTGGCGATGATGGGTGGGCGCATCTGGGTGGAGAGCGAGGTGGGGTCCGGCAGCGCCTTCCATTTCACCGCGCAATTCGGCCGCGCCGCCGCGGTTGACACGCGGCCAGCGGCCGATCTCGCGCAGCTGGATGGCCTGCCGGTGCTGGTGGTTGACGACAACGCCACGAACCGGCGGATTCTCGACGAGATGCTCACCAGTTGGCACATGCAGCCGACGCTCGTCGCCAGCGCCGCGGAGGCGCTGCAGGAACTGGAACGCGCCCGCCGATCGGGAAACCCCTACCCGCTGGTGATCCTGGACGCGCTGATGCCCGAAATGGACGGATTCATGCTCGCCGATCGGATCGGGAAGGATCCGAACCTGTCGGCCGCGCGGCTCGTTATGCTGTCGTCGGCGGCGCACGCGGATCATGCTGCGCGCTCGCGGCAATGCGGCGTGGCCTGTTACGCGACGAAACCGGTCAAACAATCGGACTTGCTGGACGTCATCGTCACGGCCCTCGGGGAGCAGGTGATGACGCGGCGCGCATCGGGCCGCGACGCCGCCGCCTCGCTCACGAGCAGCCGCCCGCTGCGCATCCTGCTCGCCGAGGACAACGAAGTGAACCAGAAGCTCGCCGTGCGCTGGCTGACGAAATGGGGCCACACGGTCGTGATCGCCGGCGATGGTCGAGAGGCGCTGGCGAAGGTCGCGCAGGACGGCTTCGATCTGATTCTGATGGACGTGCAGATGCCCGAGATGAGTGGACTCGAAGCCACCGCGGCAATCCGGGCGCGTGAGGCCAGCGGCGAGCGCCGCACTCCTATTCTCGCCATGACCGCGCACGCGCTCGCCGGCGATCGTGAGCGATGTCTTGCGGCAGGCATGGACGGCTATGTGGCAAAACCTATCCGTCCGGAGCAGATGTTCCATGCCATCGAGGATCTGAACCTGTGCCCGGGCGAACCGCGCGCGCCGCAGATCGGGGATCCGCTCGACGAGAGCGAGCTGCTGAACCGCTTCGACAACGACATGGACCTCCTGCGCGAGGCCATTCAGGATTTCCTCGAGCAGTGTCCCAAGCGCCTGTCAACGCTTCGCGATGCGCTGGGGCGCAGCGACGCTGACGGCGTGACGCGCGTGGCGCACGCGCTCAAGGGCGCGGCGGGAAACTTCGCTGCGCACCAGGCGGTCGAGACGGCGCAGACACTGGAAACGATCGGACGCCAGGGCCTCCTCGGCGATGCGGCGAAGGCATACACCGCGCTCGCCGACGCGATCGAGCGACTGAAACCTGCGTTGCTCGACCTTCGCGACCGAACGAGGGCCTAGAGAGGATCGGTCGCCTCACCCAGGCGGGCGAGTGCCTCGCGCAGCCGCGCCCGCAGCTCGGCAATCGTCTGCAGTGAGCTCACGATCCGCTCGCCGGCGCGCATGCGGGCGCGCAGTTCGTCACGATCGAACGGCTTGGTCACGAAGTCATCGGCCCCGGCATCAATCCCTTTGACGATGTCCTCGGTCTGCGCCCTGGCGGTGACCAGCACGATGTACACGTAGCCGGCGCCCCGAAGCGATCGCAGGTGGCCGATCAACTCGAGTCCGTCCATCTCCGGCATCGACCAGTCGGTCACCACCATCGGATAGTCGCCGCGTTGGAACAACTCGAGCGCCTCGGCCCCGGTCTTCGCCGCGGTCACCTCGTGGCCCCACTTCTCGAGGTAGGTCTGCAGCAGTCGTCGTGTGGTGAACTCGTCGTCGGCAATCAGAATTTTCATCTCACAGCCATCGCCGGGTGCGGCCGAGCATCAGCACGAGAGCGATCAGGGCCAGCGTGCCACCGAGAACCGCCGGAAAGCCCCACGGTTCGTCGGAGAGCGGCACGCGGGTAAAGTTCATGCCCCAGGCGCCGAACACCAGGCCGCCGACCGCGACGACCGCAGTGATCACGGTCAGCGTCTTCATCGTGTGGTTCAGACGATTCGACACCACCGTCATGTGAGCGTCGAGCGAGCTCGTCACCAGATCGCGCTGCACGTCCACGGCATCGAGAATCCGCAGAATGTTGTCGTAGACGTGTTGAAAGTAGATGGTTGTGTTCTGCGTCAGGATCGGGTGATCGCGGCGCAGCAGCACGCTGAACGCTTCACGCAGCGGCGAGATCACGCGCCTGATCGTCGCCAGCTGCCGTTTGGTGGCCAGCAGATCCTGCACGCTGTCTTTCGGCTGCTCGGTGAACAGACTCAGCTCGGTTTCGTCCAGCTCCTCCTCCACGGCCTCGAGCACCGGAAAGAACGTATCGATCACCGAATCGACGATTGTAAAGACCAGGAAGCCGACACCCTCGCGCAGCATGGCGCCGCCGCGCGGCCAGCGGCGGTAGGCCTCGTCGAGCGCGGGCACAGCGTGCTTGTGAATGGTGACCGCGTAATTGCGGCCGATGAAGATGTCGACTTCGCTGACGTCGAACGGCGCCGTACCGTTCCGTGGACCGATGCCGCAGGTGATGACCCGGATGTACCCTTTGTACTCCGCAATCTTCGGACGCTGGTCACCCGCTGCCGCTTCCTCGAGCGCCAGCGGATGAAACCCGAATTCTTCGAGCAGCATCGCGAGCTCGCGCTCGCCGGGATCCTCCACGTCCACCCACGTGACGTAGTCGGCGGCGCGGATGTACTCGCCAATCTGCTCCCCGGGCACGTCACGCTCGACGCTGACCCCGGCGAGGCACGCGATGGTTCGAACGCGCGGCACGGTGCTGTTTCTGCATGATATGCCGAAGGCCTGAGACTGGTCCCCAGCGGCGCGCCCGATGTGGTGTGGGCCCCCTGTCTGGATTTCTAGCGGCGCGAGCGCTTGGGACGACGGCGTGAGGCGCTGGCTCGCTTCGGGGCTGCGGCGGGTGCAACGGTGGCCGGCTTGACCCGCTGGTCTGAAGGTGGCGCTTCCGTCCAGACGACGCCGGCATTGTTGGTGTCGAAGGTCCGTCCGTCGACAAGCGTGATGCTGGCCCGCGTGGGACCAGACGCGCGAATGCTGGCGACTTCGCCATCCGCCCGTGCGCTCGCCTCGAACCACCCAACGGAGGTCCGCCGCAGAATCACGCCATCGGCACCAGCAAGCCATGCGACCTCCGGCGCCACGTAGGCGCCTGCGACGATCGCGCGATCCGGTCTGTATTCATCGACCCACGTCGCTCCGCCGTCGACTGAATGCTCGATCACTCCGTCGCGCGAGCGCCACGCCGGCTTGCCGTTCTTTCCACGCACGACGAGACCTGTCGTTGCGGCCGGTTCGGTCTCCGCTACCTCGCCGGCCGCTGACGCCTCGGCTGCCGAACCTGCTGCGTCGACATGCCGACGCGGCGCAACCGCCTTCGGGGCTTTGAGGCCGGAACGTTCGCGTGACCATGAGTCGGCGTGCGCTGACGGGAGCACTGCCGCCGTCACGGGTACGGTGATCATCGCGAGCCGAAGATTGGCGACTCGCGACGGCAGCAGCGGGAGTTGGCGAGTCGCGGTGTCCGCGGTTCCAACGTTCACGGCTCCGACTGCGTAGATCGTCAGGCAACCCGCGGCCGCAACGAGCGCCACCAACCCGGCAGAGCGGAGGCCGCGGGTGCGCGAGTGCGCGCCGAGGCGGTGCGCGTGGGCCACGTCCCGCTCTTGCCGGAAGCGGCCGAGAATCTCCGCACAGCGGCCGCACGCGGCCACGTGCTGGTCAACAGCCCGCGCGTCGGGCGGGAACAGGGTGCCGTCAACGGACGCGGCCAGCAGGACGGTGTCGGGGCACATCGTTTCCCAGTTTCGGCCGATTGTGCCCCGAACTTCATGGCCGTCGCGGTGGACGCCCACCGACCGCAATCCCTGCTACACTTCCGCAAACCTTCCGCCCGGGAAATCGTCTAAGCAGCCGAAGGAGCATCCCATGAGTTCTCGAGTGATTGCGTGGGGCGTCGTGGCTGTCCTGCTGATGGCCGGTTCGGTGTCGGCGCACCACAACATGTCGGCCTACTTTGATTTCAACAATCGAGTGACGATGACCGGCACCCTTAACAAGGTCGACTGGAGAAACCCCCACATCGAACTGATCGTGGAGGCCAAAGACGGTGAGGCAGTCCGGAGCTGGCGCCTTGAAGGCCCCTCCCCTGCCTTCTTCCGGGATCGCGACGTCAGCAAGATAGACTTCGAGGGCGCTCTCGGCAAACCGGTGACCTTTGAAGCCAGCCGCGCGCGCGACGGTTCCGCGTGGGGACTTCTGCGAACCATGACGCTCGCATCGGGCAAGCTCGTATCCGCGTGTCCGCAGAATTGCTGACGGTCCCGACAACAACTTCCAACTTCAAACCCCAACGGCCAACACATGCTGAGGAATTGGGAGTTGGGAATTGGCGCAGCGTCAGCGCCTTGGGGGTTGATAGGCGCTTTTCACGGCCTCTCAGCTGCATTCGAACGGAGTTCCTTATGAAGAAGTACGGGACCGCGACGATTACCGCCGTCGCGACGCTCATCGTCTTGCTCGCGGCGGCCACCGGATTCGGCCAGTCCGACGCAGACAAGGCGAAAGCCAGGGCCGAGCAGAGGGCCAGAGGTATCGCCCTCAACCGCGAGTACAACTCACAGGTTCTCCAGCTGTACGACCGTCAGGGGAAGGTCGTCGCGACGATCGACGAGCGCGATTTCTACAACCAGCCGACGATTGCGCCGGACAAGACGCGCATTGCGGTCATCAAGGCCCATCCGGAGACGGAAACGGCAGACGCCTGGGTCGTTGATGTCGCGACCGGCAAGAGCACACGCATTACCACCGCGAGCCAACGGCGCGAGCTCACGCGAGCGCCGGTCTGGTCTCCGGATGGGAAGCAGTTGGCCTACGTCTCGCTCCGCGGCGGCACCGAAGGTTTGTATCGGAAGGCGGCGAACGGCGAAGGCGCGGAGGAACTCCTCTACAAACACGCCGGCTTCGGGATGAACCTCATGGGATGGTCGCTCGACGGCCGTTACTTGAGTTATTTCACCACCGACCTGTCAGGCGGAATCTTGTACTTGCTGCCGCTCGAGGGCTCGGGCGAGCGGAAGCCTGTCGAAGCGTTCCGCAGCACGTCCACCGTGCAGGGGGCGCGCCTTTCTCCGGACAGTCGCTTCCTCTCATACATGTCCAACCAATCCGGCCGGCCCGAAATGTACGTGCGCCCGGTGGATCCTTCGGGCACGGGAGCGGCGAGCGGAGGCCCATGGCAGATATCGACCGACGGCGGTTTGGGCATGGGGTTCTGGCGGCAGGATGGCAAGCAGTTCTACTACCTGGCGGCGGATCGCGGATTCATGGCCGTCGATGTCAGCACCTCGGACGCCTTCGAATTCAGCAAACCCCGGCTCCTGTTTCGCCTGCCCGCGGCGTTGGGCGTCAGCGTCGGGACGGCAAGCGTCAGCCGCGACGGCGAGCGATTCGTGGTCGCCGCGCCGGCGCAACCGCGGCTGCAGCAGATCACCGTCTTCGATCGTCAGGGAAAGATCGTGAACAAAGTCGGCGAGCCTGGCAGCTATGGCCAGGCGAATCTGTCGCCGGATGGTGCGCGCGTCGTGGTGATGCGTAACGATCCGAAAACGAATCGGACCGACATCTGGACCTACGATGTCGCCACAGGTAAGGGATACCCGGTGACCAACGATAACGAGGGACACAATGCGCCCATCTGGTCACCGGACAGCAAGCAGGTGGCGTATGTGTCGACGACGCAACGCGGCATGCCGTCCATTTATCGAAAGGCGTGGGACGGCAGTGGAAACGCGGAGCAACTCTTCACGTACACACCCGGTGCCGGGATGGTGCTCACCGACTGGTCTCCGGACGGGAAGTTCATGACGTTCTGGACCCAGGTTCTCGTCGTCGTGCCGCTGCAAGGTCAGAACGCTGCGGAGCGTAAAGGGATCGAGTGGCTGCGTGAAGAGTACAACGTGCTTCACGGACGCTTTTCTCCCGACATGCGCTACATCGCCTACATCACCGACCAGGAGGAGAACGGGAAACTTCAGCTCTATGTTCGTCCCTTCGATGCGGCCAAGCCCGAAACTCCGCCGCCAGGCGACATCATGCAGGTGTCGGCGGACGCCAACGGGATGATCGGTTGGAGGGGCGACGGCAAGGAGATGTATTTCCTTCAGCCCGATCCGAAGAGTGCCGATGTGCACGTGATGGCGGTCGATGTCACCACGGCTCCCTCGTTCACGGTGGGAACGCCGCGCCTCCTGTTCACGCTCAAGGGACCGCTGGCCGGAAACTCACTGCAGTGGAAGAGCGCGAGCAGCGACGGTCAGCGGTTCGTGTTCGCTGTCAACGTCCCCGCGGCCGCGCGCTGAGACCGCCTGATCAGATGTGTTGAGACCACGGAGACCGGTAGACGGAGGTCACGGCTCCGTGGTGTGCCTCAGCATGGGTGGACCTGCGTTCAGAAATCCCACCGCGCTCCGAGCTTCACGAACCGCGGCTGGATCACCGACGTGGCGTTCCGCCAGGCGACCCCGTAGTTCTGGACTTCCTGCAGGATCGCGTCCGAGTTGAACGCGTTATAAAGATCGACGTTCAGATCGACGCTCCCCTTGCGCACCCTGAGGACTTTCGTGAAGCGCAGATCGATCTGATTGAGGCGATCACCGAACCGGGTGCCCATCGGGAGCCCTCGAAACGCAAACGCGTCGACCCAACCCGGAATCAGGTTCACCGTCGACGAGCCGGACGAGAACGGGCGGCCGAGCCCGGGCGCCGTGCCGGCGTACGTGTTGTAGGCGTTGATGATGGGGCCAATCACGCTCTGGTACGTCCCGCTCACTCTGATGCCGTACCACGGCAGCACGTATGACGCGTACGCTTTGACGTTGTGCTGCATCGGCTCATTCACGCGGCAGAACGGAAAGATGACCGGCGTCGCCTGGCCGGTGATCGTCAGAAACGTCGACTCCGGCACTTGCGCGCGGACCGCGCAGACGTCGGCCAACCTTCGCCCGGTGCTGAGACCGCCCTGCAGAAACAGATTGCTGAACCGGCCGTTCGCCGTCACGTCGAAGCCGTCGAAGTGCTCGATATGTTTGCCGAACTGCGAATCGTCCTTCACGACGTTTCGGCTCAGACCGAGCTTGTCGGGATTCAGATCGGGAATGCGGGTGATGACCTGCCCCGAGTTGGGGAGACGCGGGTCCGTGGGCACCGTGGCGTTGTAGAACGTGTAGTCGGAGGCGCTCACCAACTCGTTATCGGTCACCCAGAAGTTTCCCAGCGCGCGGTGGAAGTAGCCCGCGCTCACCGAGACGCGCGGGATCACTTGCTGCTGGACGCCGATCGAGTACTCCCAGTTGTACGGCCGCACGCCCCAGCCGTCGAGAATCTTGGGATCCCAGGTCGTGGCGAGCGCGGGATTGCCGAAATTGGCGTTATCCCACGGTCCGCACAAGTCCCTCGTCGGATCGAAGGCCGGCCCGAAGAAATTCTGTGGAGCAGGATTGGCCAGGTCGCAGTCCGGCGTTCGGTTGCCGTTGTTGTCGAACCACAGGCGGCTGGTGGACGTCACCAGAGGATTGGCGGCGGGATCGTTGGCGCGCGCGACGCCAATCGAGTCCTGGAGGACGCTGCGGCTGACGCTCGCCTTGATCGCCGTCTTTCCATTGCCAAGCAGATCGTAGGTGGCGTTGATCCGTGGATCGACGTCCTTCCAGTTGGGCACGTTCTTGATTTCCGGACGATCGACATTCCGGTTTGGCAGCCACGGGCCAGGCCCGTAGTGGTAGGCGTCCACCGACTCGTTCTGAAAATCGAGCCGCACTCCCCCGCTCAGCGTCAGGCGTCTCGTCGTCCAGGAATCCTGAGCGTAGATTCCGAGGTTGTAGTTCAACCGGTCCACCCAGCCCGCCAGCGGGGACGTAATCGTCGCGAGTAACGGCGACCCGTTGAGCGAGATGATGTAGTAGTCGCCCTGTGCATGGTTGCTGTCGCGCCGCTCGAAATGTCCGCGCTGCATCTGCGTGCCGACCTTGAAGCTGTGGCTGCCGGTAACGTAGCTGAGCGATCCCTTGAAGGTCTGCGACGGAAGGCGGTCGTCGAAATCGTTGAACCACGACGCCCGATGCGCGAAGTTGAACGGGACGTTCGGGCCGCCGAGCTCGAAAATCGGGACGCCCGCGATTTTCTCCGGCGGCTGCGTGATCGTGTCAGGGCTCTTCCCCGGCGCGATCCCCGCTTCGAACAGCACGCGGTTGGTGGCGGTGTAGGTCCAGGTGATGGTGCTCAAGTGCGTCGGCCACCGGACCAGCTGCGCCGCTTCCGGCGACATGAACAGAATCTGCTGCAGCCAGTGCGGATCGTCCTTGCGCTGGTACGCGTACCAGCCGGAGACCTTCTGCTTCGCCGTGGGCGCCCAGGTCAGGCGGATGTTGTTGTCCGCCGTCCACGTGCCGGCGAATGCCTGCCGCGTCAGATCCGGCGTGCGCACAAACGCCGACGGATCGACGGCGAAGTACTGCCCGGCCATGTAGTACTCGTTCGTGAAGTAACGCGACGTGTAGTAGAACCACAGCCGGTCGCGCTTGATCGGTCCGCCGATCGCGCCATTGATGTCGTACAGCTTCTTCAGCGAGTCGGTGTCGGACGCGCCCCTGGCGCGAAGCCGATCGTTCACATTGCTCCCCTGGAGCGACGGCGCGGATCCGTTGGCGAGCAGCGAGCCGTGAAACTCGTTGCCGCCCGATTTCGGAATCGCGTTCATGATGACGCCGTTGGTCCCTGATTCGGGGGTCTGTCCCGAGTAGGAGATGTTGACCTCGTCGTAGAGCAGCGCCGACAGGCTCATGTTGGTCAGGTTCGAGCTGAGATACATGTTGCCGATGCGCATGCCGTCGATCATCGACACACCGTCTCCGGGTATTCCGCCGTGCACGGACACCTGTGTGCCGGTCTGATCGCCCTGCAGGCCGCCGACGTCGCGGTTGCCGAAAAACGCGGAGTTGATGGCGGGAACCAGCTGGGCGATGTTCACCCACGACCCGCCTGACGGCAACTCCTTGAAGGTCCGTTCGTCAGCCACGGTGGTCTGCGCGCTCGAGCGAAGATCGACAACCGGCGACTCGCCGCTCACCGTAAGGGTCTCCTTCAAATCACCCACGCGCAGATCAGCGTCGATGGTCGACGTGACGTTGATCGACACCTGCACACCCTCTCGCCTGACGGTGTTGAATCCGGTCAGCGTGAACGTAATGGCGTAGGTTCCGGGCGGCAGGTTGACGATCCGGTACTGACCGGTGCCGTCAGTGACGGCCGTCCGCACCTTTTCGATGAGCGCCGGGCTCGAGGCTTCCACGGTCACGCCCGGCAGGACCGCGCCCGAGGCGTCCCTCACCGTACCGCCGACGGTGCCGAGTGCTTGTGCCGCGCCGACACGAGGCAAGGCCACGAGTCCCAAGGCCAGCAGCAGGACTGGTGAGCACTGTCGAAGAGCGCTCCGCATTGGCGTCTGCATCACGTCCCCTCCGAATCGTCAGGGAAACACACGCACGTGTTTCGTTATGCGAATCTTGTTTTCCGTGAACGACCGGGATATACGCGCGAATCGGGAGGCTGTCAAGGCGCGCACCCTGCAGGCGCGCACCCTGCGCCACCGTCGTAAAACCACGCCCGGTTGTTGGTCAAGCCGGGCGTGGGGCTACGAGGTGCATCGAACAATCGAGCAACGAAAATCGAATTGCTATCGCTCAACCAGCTGACTCTTGACAGGTCTTTCCTTATCAGAAGTCGATCTGCGCGCTCAGTTTCACGAAACGCGGGGTGAGCACCGACTGCGGGATGAGCCACGCGCCGCCGGGTGCGAACGTCTGGTTGTAGGTCAACACGGCGTTGGAGTTGATCACGTTGAAGACGTCGACGCCGACGTTCGCGCGCCACCGTCCGAATCGCAGGTACTTCGCGACGCGGAGATCAATTTCGTTCACCCGATCGCCCCAGACCTCGCCGGGCGCGATAAGCTCGATCGGCACTGTGGTCCCCGCCACCGCTGCGGGACGTCCGAGGGCGGCCGACACGACGGCCACCGGAGCATTCCAGGTCGCGCGCAGCGGCGCACCTTGATCGCTCCTGAAGGTGCCAGCCACCAGGACATCGATCTTGGGGACGGTGTACGAGCCGACAAACGACGCCTTGGTGACCAGGCCCGGATCGACCCGGCAGTTCGGGTTCGTCGGGCTGAGGATCGCCCCGGCCGCGCCAAGGGTCAACTCGGGGAGACTGGCGCGCACAGCGCAGTAATCGGTCACCTGCTTGCCGGTATTGACGCCGCCCTGCAACGTCAAGCCATTCCTGATCCGTGCGCTGACGCTGAGGAGCATCCCGTTGAAGGTCTGCGTCTGTTGCGTTGTCCGGAAGATGTTATTGCTGGTCTGGCCGAACTTCGCTGGAACGACGTTGAACAGATTGTCCACCACATAGCCGCCGCCGTTGGGCAGCCGTGGGTCGGACGGCGCGGCAATGCTGAACTTCGTGAAGTCGCTCGGGTCGACGGCAAGGTTGTCGGTCGCGGTGAAGTTCTGCAGCCACCGTCTCAGATATCCGATCTCCACCGACATTCGCGGCAGCAACTGCTGCTGGATCGACGCGCCGACCTGCCAATCGCGCGGGCGCACGCCCCATCCGACCAGCAGGTCCGGATCGATCGCCGCGGTCGTCCGCGTCGCCGTTCCGAAGGTGGTCGCCGTCGTGGCGCCGCACTCGCCGTTGGCCGCGTTGTTGGTGAGATCGCATTGCGGTTCGAAATCCCCCGCGGTGCCTGGCACGCCGGCAATGCCGGCGTCGGTCCATGTCCGTGTCGCGGTCGTCGCGATGCGGGCAATCGGATTGGAAAGCGAGTAGTTGCCATTCAGGTTACTCGCCGGATCCATGTACTTCCCGACGTTGATCTTGACCGCCGTCTTGGCGTTGCCGAACAGATCGAAGGCGACGCCACCGCGCGGCGAGATGTCCTTGTAGTTCACACCGTCGGTCCGGTCGAACTTCAATGGCGTGCTGAGGAATGTCTGACCGTTGATTCGGGCCGGCCCGATCGTCTGCGGCGGCGAGTAGCTCCAGGCGTTGTCGTAGCGCACCGCACCCTGCAGCGTCATCCGTCCGAACGTCCATTGATCCTGGGCGTACAGCGCCGTCGTCCTCACGCGGTCCATTTGCTTGTAGACGCGCAGGCTCTCGGTCAGCGACGACGGCCGGCCGTTGAGGAAGGTGTAGGCGAGGTTCAGATCGTTGCCGTGGTTCTCGATGTCCTCGACCAGGTAGCTGCCGTCGTAGCCGAATTTCATGCTGTGGGCACCGGTGACGTAAGAGGCCGACGCGCGCCACCGATTCGGGTTGTCGTAGTGTTCTCCCCAGTTCGCCGACCGGTACTGGAAATTGGCGACGGCGCTGTTTCGTGCCGCCAGCTCGGTGACGCGTGCTAGGGCGCGCGTCGGATTTCCCGGCGCCTCGAACGGTCCCCATGCCGCGTGGTACGTGCCGAGGCCCGCTTCGAGCAGCAGCCTGTTGGTGACCGGCGACTGCCAGGTGACCTGATGGTTCTGGACGAGCGTCCGCAGGTACTGAGCCGTCTCCGGCGACGAGGTCGCCGTCAACCCACCGAGTCCCAGCGACCCGACAAAGGCGCCGTTCTGCGACTGCGTGCGGCACGCGTGCGCGTCGGCGGTGAACGACGCGCCGTTGCACGGCCACTGCAGGTCCCAGTGATAGTTAATCTTGTTTCGCCGCGTGACCTGCGCCGTCAGCCGGATGCTGGCGAGCTGAAAGCTTTCAGCGCCGCGCGCCTGTCTCGTCGTATCCGGCAGGTATTCCCACTTGGTCGGATCACCGGCGTTCAGGTTGGGGAACACGCCGGGAATGGAACGATGCTGCCCTTCGTCACGATAGGTCCCGTAGTACCAGAGGCGATCTCTGAAGATCGGGCCGCCCACGCCGAAGGTCTCGTCCCATTGCTTGAGAAGCTTTCCGGGTGCCGACAGGCCACGGGTCTTCAGGTCCTCGTCGTAATTGGAGTTGACCCAGGCCGGCGGCACCCCGGACAGGTAGATCTGGCCCTTGACCGTGTTGCCGCCGCTTCGCGGCACGATGTTCATGGCGGGACCACCGACTTCGGCCTCGCCCAGGCCGCCGGAGTTGGTCGTCACCACTTCCTGCGCATTGGAGATGTCGGCGACATAGGTCGATACGCCGCCGCCATTCAGCGCCGCGCCGGTGCCGAGACCGTCCACCAGCATCCGCCCTTCGTTGGTGCGGCCGCCGGCGCCGCCGAACACGGTCATCTGCGGTGTGATCTGGATGTCGGCGCTCGTCCCGGCCTGAATCGTGATTCCCTGGAACAACACCGCAATTGCTGCCCACGAACGCGCGTTCGGTACAGTGGTCAGCAGATCGTTGGTCAACGTCGTTTGCCGACGGACACTCTGCACGTCGACAATCGGCGTCTCGCCGGTCACGGTGATGGTCTCGTCCAAGGCCCCGACTTTCAGGTCGGCGTTGACGGTCGCGACGAACGTGCCCGACAGCTCGATTCCTTCACGTTTGAGGGTCTGGAAACCAGGCAATGTGAAGACAACGTCGTAGGTGCCCGGCCGCAAACCCTCGATGCGGTACTGGCCGGTACCGTCGGTGACCGCGGTGCGCGTCCTCTCGATCAGGACGGCGCTGGACGTCTCCACCGTGACGCCTGGCAGCACCGCGCCGGATGCATCTTTCACCACGCCGGTAATCGTCGCTTGCGCGGATGCCAGCGTCGGGAACAGGACGAGACACGCCATTCCGACCCACCGCGTGACTCTCTGCACGATCTCCTCCTTGATGTCGTTGGCGAGAGGAACTTTTGGAACGGTTCAGCGTAGGGTGCCCACTCGCTGCTGTCAATCTGTCAATGGCCACCCTGGCGCCGCTATCGCAGTTCGAGCACCATCTTCTCGAAGTCGATCGAGACGCGCTCCGCCTGGGTGAGAACGTCACGACCGACATTGGCAAAACAACAATTGCCGCCGATCAAGGCGTTCTGCTGAAGCGTGATCGTCGCGGGCCGGAGCGCCACGGGTTTGGCGCCGATCGTCAGCGTGAACTCCGGCAGCGTCACTGATTCGAAAGTCTGAGTCCCGCCAATGCCGGTGATCTCCTGCTTGCCCCTCTTGCCACTTCGCTCGAGAAGTTCCGTGAAGGCCGACGCGAAATTCGCATTGAAGTCTGTCGTCGTCGCTCCTGTGTCGAGGATGGCCTGCCCGCTCGTGCCCTGGAAGTCCGCCCGCAGCAGCAATCGGCTCTCGTGGAACACGAGGTTTGGTGCGGAGACCTGGAGCGACGCTCCACCGAGTTCTACGGTGTCCTTCGTCCACGTGATGTTCCCGGTGTGAATCAGCATCGGCATGCCGATGATGCCGAACGCCGCATCGGGCGCGAACGACGGCGCCGGGTACACCGCGAACGAGACGTCCGTGAATCGCATCTTGCCCAGGGTAACCTCCTGCGCCACCGCAGTGCGGTACGCGACTCGCGTCCCCGATGGGTCGGTGATGAAATGGCGGCCTTCGCGAAGCGTCAGACCGAGCCGCTGTGCCTCCTGCTCCGTCACGACCGACTGCCACGCGCCCGTGTCGAACAGGTACTCGCCCTTCGTTCCGTTGACGGAAACAGGAATCGAGAAGCCTCCGTCCTCGTGCGGCAGGATCTCGTGCGTTCGGCGACCGTTGGTCTGATCGGGCCGGCCGCCGAACTTCTCCTGGTTCTCCTTTTCGCGAAGCACTTCACGGGAGTCCGGAAACTCGGTGCTCCATTCCTCGTAAGTGGCGAGGAACCGCGCGTACTGTCCGCTCCGCGCGTACAACTGGCACAGCATGTCGTACGCGTCGTTGGCGAAGTCAGGCCTCGGCCGCGTCTCGACGATGTCCAGCAGCAGCTGCTCCGCTGTTTGTCTGTCGTTGAACGCGTTGGCAACGGCGGCCCGGAGCAACGCGGGCGAGGCTGGCGTGATCGCCTCCCGAAGCTCGAACCATCGACGAGCCCGGTAAAGTTCCTGAGCGTTGCCCTTTGGTGTCGCCGTGCACGCCCCGATAGCGCAGGCGAGGGCAGCCATGAGCGAGGCGACAAGGGTAGACGCCAATCGAGTGCGGGCGAAGACACGCCGCTGCTCCGCGTGTTCGAGCGTGCGCTCCGCCGCACGCGCTTCAATCATCACCGAAACCGCGCTGACCGGTGATCAGAACTCGAAGGTCACATTGAACCGCGCAAACCTCGGGTTCAGCACCGTCGTTGGCAAGAGCCACGTCGCGCCATTGGTGACCGGATCGTAGGTCTGATTGTAGACGGTTGCCGTGTTGCTGTTGAACAGGTTGTAGAGATCGATCGCAACGTTGGTCCGTGTGTGACCGAATCTCAGGTTCTTGCCCATGCGGAGGTCGAGTGAATTGAGCCGATCGGGATAAAAGTGTCCGAGCGGCACGAGGTTGACGGTCTGGAACGCCAGCCCAGGCACCAGCGGTCGCCCTGTCTGCTGCTGCAGAATCGCGCTGGTGACGTTGTAGTTCGCTCCCAACGCATTGCCGCTGCTCGCCACCGAGTTCCCGGGTGGTGCAACGCCCGGTGTCGAGCGCAGCGTGCCGCTCACGAGAACGTCCACCCTCGGCACGGTGTACGACGCCAGGCCGCGGATGCTCGTCAGCCAATCCTCGGTCACCGCGCAGGCTCCCAGCTGCTGATTGACGAACATCGCACCAGCGGTCGTGTACAGCTCCGGAAGTTTCTCCGCCACGGCGCAGAAATCGCGCACGCCGCGCCCGCCGCTCGAGCCGAGCTGCACGAACAGCCGATCCCGCAGCCGCGCACTGATCTGCGCGTCGACGCCATGCCAGTACGCCGTGACGTTGCCATAATCGCTCGCCGACGTGAAGTAGTTGTCGGTCGCGCCCAGCGCCGTGCGCGTATTGCGCGTGAGGAACGTCACCGGGTACCCACCGCCGTTCGGCAGACTCGGATGCTGCGGTGCGGTGATCGTGACCTGGTCGAAATCCTCCGGCCCAAGCGCCAGGTTGTCGGTGAAGAAAAAGTTTCCCCACCAGCGGCGGTTGTAGCTGACGTCGAGCGCCACGCGAGGCACGATCTCGTGCTGCACGCCGACACCGAACTGCCAGTCGTAGTTCCGGACTCCCCATCCGTGCTGCACGGCGGGGTTGACGCGCGCCGCGAACGGATTGCCGAAGTTGGAATTGGTCCACGCACCGCAGCTGTCACCGCCCGACGCGAGGTTGTTCTGCGCCAACGGATTCATCAGATCGCAATCCGGAATGAAGTTGCGATTGCCATCGGTCCAGCTCCGATTCGTGGTCTGTTGGAACGCCACCGCCAAGTTCTTCTGGGTATACAGACCTCCGTTCTGCGCGGTTTCCAGATACTTGCTGAAGTTCACCTTCACCGACGTCTTGCCGTTCCCGAACAGATCGTAGGCGGCACCCATGCGCGGGGTGATGTCGTGGAAGCCGGTCACGCCATCCTGCCGCGGGAAAATCAGGCGGCTGCCGAACCGGTTGTCGGAGAGGATGCCGTTCTCTCCCTCCGGGAACCAGCTCCACGCATGCTCGTAGCGCACGGCGCCCTGCAAGGTCAGGCGTCCGTGCGTCCACTGATCCTGTGCATAGATGCCGTCGTAGCGCGTGCGATTGCTTTGCTCGTGCGGGGCGATGCGCATGGTGAACTGCGTCGGCACGCCGTTGTTGAACGTGTAGCTCAGTTGATTGTCAGCGTTCTGGAAGCCCCGATACACCTCGAACCCCGCCTGGAGGCCGACCTTGAAACTGTGCGCGCCGGTGACATACGCGAGCGACGCGCGCCAGATGTTGTGCTGCTGATTGTTCGAGCCGGCGGAGTTCCAGCCACGATAGGTGAAGTTGGGGAACGGGACGCCGGCCGCCGTGCTCTGCTCGGTGACCGCGACGAGACCCGTCGCCGCCCCCGGCGGAATGTAGCCGCCCCACTTGCTGCTGAACGACGAGACGCCGGCATCGAACAGGAGGCGGTTCGTGATCGGCGACGTCCACGTTCCCTGCGTGATCTTTTCCCGTTCCGGCCACATGTTGGCGGACTCGGGTGATGTCGTCGTGGTCCCGAGCGCGATCCAGTCGTCGCCTCGGTCACGGCAGCGATCGCCGGTGTTGACCAGCGCCGACCCGGTGCAGTTCGCCTGGTACTCGTAGTAGAACCCTGCCTTGTTCTTCGGCGTGAGCTGCCCGGTCAGGCGGATCGCTTCGATCTTCTTGGCGCCGGCCGATCGCGCCTTGACGTTCGGATCCTTGGCATAGCTCCACTTCGAGGGATCGAAGGCGTTCGCGTTGGCATACACACCCGGCACATCCTGGTGCGTTCCGTAGCTGCGCACGTTGTTGAAGAACCAGAGCCGGTCGCGCTTGACCGGACCGCCGATCGCCAGGTTCGTGTCCCAGTTCTTGATGAGCCCGGGCGGCTCGGTGATGTTGGCGCGGCGCAACCGATCGTCGAGGTTGCTCGCCTGCGACCACTTGCCTGCCGTGCTGCCGAACGCCTTTCCACTGAACGTGTTGCCGCCCGTCTTGGGGATGATGTTGAACGCCGGCCCGCCGCGGTCGACCTCGCCCATTCCGCCGGCGACGGTGACCTGAACTTCCTGGGCGTTGACAAAATCGTAGGCAAAGCTCGAGACGCCACCACCGCCGAACGCCGACCCGACGTTCATGCCGTCAACCTGCACCGTGCCTTCGTTTCCGCGTCCGCCGCGCGCCGTGAAGAAGAAATTCGTGGCGGTCCCGGTCAGCGACTGCGTGGAGTTCGGGTCGAGCGTCAGCGACTGGACGCCCGGCACCATCGCCAGGATGCTGCCGTAGGTCCGTGTCGCCGGCACGGCGGCGAGCACCTCGTTGGAGAGCACGACCTCGCGTTTCGTGCTCGTCTGGGTGTCGACGACGGGCGTTGCGCCGGTGACGGTGATCGTCTCGGCGACCTCTCCGACTCGCATGTCCGCGTTGATCGTCGTCACGCCGGCGCCGCTCAGCTCGACGCCCTCACGCTTGAACGTGGTGAATCCGGACAGCGTGAACGTCACAACGTAGGTGCCGGGTTTCAAATCGACGATCCGGTATTGGCCGGTGCCATCGGTGACGACGGTACGCGACTTCTCGATGAGCGCTGGACTCGACGCTTCGACGGTCACGCCCGGCAGGATGGCGCCCGACGAATCTTTGACGATGCCCGCGAGGGCTCCTTGGGAGAACGCGGGTGTTGCAAGAAGCAGTAGTGCCGCAACGACGAGAGATCCCGTTGCCAGAGCACGCATCGATGGCCTCCGATTCTGTGCGATTGTTCCGGGCGGCTAGCGTATGGCAAGCAGAGGAGGCGATCAAGCGCAGGGCGTTTGTCTCAGGCGGCCGTCATACGACCAGGCCGCGGAGGACTTCTCCGTCTATCGCCGTCACCGGCGTCAACCGGTACCGTGTGAATTCCCGCCCGGGATCTGAGACGTTACTCGGCAGGTGCTCTCGCCCTTCGCCTCGGCGCCGGGAGGTTCGCTGAAGGGCTCCATGGAGATGCGCTGATAACCTACCTCGAGGATCTGCAATCGTTCCGTGCCGCCCGGCGCGTGGAGGACGACCTCATCGCCGCGCCCGGACTTCATCAACGCGCGCGCCAGGGGCGACAGCCAACTGATGTAGTTGCGGTCGAGATCGACCTCGTCGGCGCCGACGATGCTCACCACCCGCTCTGTGCCGGCGGCGTTCGCGTACCGTACGGTTGCGCCGAAGAACACGTGCGTCGCCGCCCGCCCCGTTCGCGGCGCCTCCGGGTCGACCACTTCCGCGGCATCGATCCGCTTCGTGAGAAAGCGAATCCGGCGATCGATTTCACGCAGCCGCCGCTTGCCGTACTGATAGTCGGCGTTCTCGCTGCGGTCGCCGTTGCCCGCGGCCCAGGCCACGACACTGGTAACCGCCGGACGTTCCCTGGTGAGCAGGAAGCGCAACTCGTCCCTGAGTCGCTGCAAACCGGTCGGCGTGATGTAGTTCTTGACCCCCGTGCTCACCTCTGTCGATACCGGCGCAGGCTTTCTAGTCATCGATCGAGCCATACACGGATGCCCAGAAATCCTGATAGACCGGCGAGAACAGCGGAAACTCCGCGCGCTGTGTCATCAGGATCGCAACCATGCCCTCCGCTGGATCCGTCCGCCACGTCGTCCCGAAGCCGCCATCCCACCCGTACTGGCCGGGCACCGCTGACATATCGTCGCGTCGTGTGATCACCTGAACGCCGAATCCCCAGCCGCGGCTGTCCCAGTGGCCGGGGATGAATGCGGATTTCGCCTTCTGGTCGTCCGTCAGATGATCGGCCGTCATCAACTCGACGGATGGGCGCGACAGGATCCGTTCGCTCCCGTATTTCCCGTTATTCAACAGCATCTGCCCGAACGCGAGATAGTCGTCGATGGTCGACACCAAACCGGCGCCACCATCCGGGAACGCCGGCGGGCGGCCCCACTGACTGTCTTCGACGCCATCGTGGAAATCCAACGCGCCCGTCTCCTGGTTGGCCCAATAGCTCGTCGCCAGACGATCGAGCTTGGACCTCGGGACGCTGAAGCCGGTGTCCTTCATGCCGAGCGGCTCGAAGACGCGTTCGCGCAGGTACGTCTCGAAGGGCTGACCGGACGCGCGGGCGATCAGCACACCAAGAAGGCATGACCCGGTGTTGTACATCCAGCGCTCGCCGGGCTGGTGCATCAGCGGCAGCGTGCCGACCAGGCGCATCCACTCGTCCGCGTCGTGCGGCGTCGATTGCATCGGCGGGCCGAAACCGATGATGCCCATTTCGCTGATCGCGCGCTGGATCGGGTACTGATTCGGCGGTCCGAAGATCATACCGAGACCGAGACGAAACGTCAGCAGGTCGCGCACGGTGATTGACCGGCTCGCGAAAACCGTATCATCGAGTTCGCTCTCGAGACTCTTCAGCACTCGGCGGTTCGCCAGTTCCGGCAGCAATCGTTCGACCGGCTCGTCGAGCCGCAGCTTGCAGTCTTCCACGAGGATCATCGTGGCGACAGCCGTGATCGGCTTCGTCATCGACGTGATGCGGAAGATGGTGTCGCGACGCACAGGATCGCTGCCACCCAAGGCCTTGTTGCCCACCGCGTGGACGTGCGTGTCACCTCGTCTGCTGACGACGGTCGCGATGCCCGGCACATAGCCCCGCTCGACATGCCTGGTCATGCGGTCCCGCAACCGCGTCAGCCGGACTCTAGAAAGTCCTCTGTTCATTGCTTCTTCCATGAAATACCTCATTCCCGTGTCGAACGAAGAAGCCCCGGATCGACATCGTGGATGCATGCGCAAGACGCCGGCGTCGCACCCCGGCAAGAACTGAAAGCGACGACAGATCGTGCCGCACAGGTGCTGTACTCAACTGCTGCTGGAGCGCCGTTCATAACACGCTACCGCTGGCCTCAACCGCGGAGACCATCTCCACTTTCACACGAACCGATGTAACACGGGTTGCGTACCTTCGTCCTCCGATTACCGACACGACGTTGTCACGCGAGTCACTGCATCACCGAGTTATCGCGTACGTGTTCATCGATCGTCACTCGATGCACGTGAGTGACGCGTGGTACGCCGATTGAAGTTCCGCACGCGCCGCAACGTCGCGCCGACGAATGCGCGGTCGAGAGTGCACGTGAAGGAGGAGCGATGAAGCCGAACGGTACTGCGGGTCGAACTGAACGCTGTTTTCTGCCGCGCGTTTCCGCGCGCGTGATCGTCGCCATCTGCTCGGTCGTAATGACAGCACTGTGCATCGCGCCTTCGGCTCGCGCACAGCTGGGCGGCGATATTCCTTCGTGGGTCGGTCAACTTCTTCTGTCGGCCACCGACCTCGCATCAATGAGCGATCCCGTCAGTACACAGGAGGAACTGCCCGGCCTCGGCCACAAGTTCGAGTTGCTGTTCGCGATGAATGACGACCACGATCCGCAGAACGCGACCAATGACGTCATCTCGGTCCTGACAACGACGGACTATCCGGCGGGAATCGGTGTGGCGTTGCGCAACACGCCTCCCGGTTTCAAAATCGCGGCGCTGACCAATCAGCTTCAGCTGAAGTACTACTTCCCGGCCCGCAGTTGTGGCGGCGGTTCACCGCGCATTCAGATTGCGATCGACACGGACGGAGACGGGACGTCGAACGGAAACGCGTTCGGCTACGTGGGACACACAGGCTTTGGCGGTGGTTGCCTGAGCGGCGTGTGGGATTTCGTCGACATGACCGACGCTGTCCCAGCCCGCTGGGATCTGACGCAGTTCGCTCTCGGGTATCACAACTGGCAGACGGCCGTAACGGCGATCACGACTGCCTTTCCAAATCACAAGGTGCTGAGCGGCTCGCTGGTGGACGATTCCTGCTCCTTTGCCCCTTCCTCGTGCGGGCGAGCGTATTACGACCTGTTCACCTTCGAGAACCGCACGCTCGAGCAGGATCAGGACACGGTGAAGAATGGCCGCTAGAAAGAATTGCGCGGCGTGTGGCCGGTGCTGCCAGCTTAATCCCAGAGTTCGCCTGTGTTGAGACCACGGAGAACGTTGACACGGAGGTCACGGAGCAACTTTATGGTGTGTTTCTCCGTGTTCTCCGTGTTGGACGCCTCCGTGGTTTGCTCAACTGAGGCGAACCTTGGTCTAGTTGCCGCGGCCGGCGCCGCCGCCACGGGGCACGGGGGGACCGGCGGCGGTCTGCTCCTTGACGAGCTTCTCGCGCGTCATCTTCATAGCCGCAACGAACTTCTTATAGCCTGCGGCGTCAATGTACGGATTCTGCTTCGGGTTTGCCTGCAGTGTCTTGTGCTTGCCCGTCAGGTTGAAGAACCAGCTGTGGGCCCCAAGGAACACGTCGCACGGGTACGACTCCAGCTTCCTGATGGTCTCGGCCCACTGCTCCGCAGCGTTCGGGTTCGCCTGGTTGTAGACAATCCGCGCATCGTCGGGAAGACCTGCACCGACGATGACGACGTTATATGTACGTCCGTTGTCGCGGACCGGAAACGTCCACGCTGTCGTTCCCAACGTATGTCCAGGCGTTAGATGCGCCGTTAGCGTCATGCCACCCAGCTCCACCTTGTCGCCGTCGTGGAGCACGCGATCGATCGGATGCTCCTTGCCGCCAGGCTTCATGTTCTGCAGCGCCGGCACGTCCTCTGTCATGAACATCGTCTGCGCGCCTGTCATCTGCTTGAACATCGCATCGCCCGCCTGGTGGTCCCCATGCGCGTGGCTGGCGAGGAGGATCTTGGTGTCCTCCATCTTGAAGCCGAGCGACTCGATGGCCTTCTTCATCAGCGGCAGCGTCTCTTCGTAATTGCTGTTGATGACGATATTGCCTTGCGGCGTTGTGATCAGATAGGACGACAAGGTCACGGTGCCGATGTAGTAAAGGTTCCCGATGATCTTGTGTGCGGGAAATCCGACGCGATCCTGTGACCGCTGCTCGGTCTGTGGATCTTCGTTCATGATCTCCGGCGTCGCACGTTCGCTGACAACGGGCGGTGGACCACCACGGCCCTGTCCCTGACCCTGTGCGGCCAGCTGCGTCGCCCCGAGGCTCAGGACAACGACCAGAGGAACAACGGGCTTCGAAATCTTCATGGACAGCCTCCCGGCGGGTCCGCCTTCGGCGAAATACGCGGACCACATGATCACCCTGTTGACGATTTCCTTCAACGGCGGCATTCCGAGCGCCTCGTCACTAAGCATCCGACGGCGCAATCCGTCCGAGGTAATCTCTTCCGAATCAGATCCGCGGTGGCGAACGAGCCGTTTCGTGGCCGCGGCGAACTCATTAGAATCGCTGCACGCCGCCCGCGCTCCCCAAGAGCGCTGACCTCGCTGCAGGCCGCATTCGCCCTGAACATTCGACTCGACGACCGTCAGTGCGGCGTCGACTTGCCGCTCGTCGACCACTTCTCGTTGTCGCAGAAGTGCTCGAGCAGGTCGGTGTCGGGCAGCAGATGAAAACGCACCTTCGCGGACCACGGCTGCGTGTACGCCTTGAGATCGTCGAAGGTGAACTCCGCGCTCATGTGGCCGAAGTCGACACGATGCAACCGCTCGGTCGTGCGGAGCGCGTCGGTGTGCGGTGTCCCTCCAGCATCGAGCCATGACCGATCGTTGAAGCCAGCCGTCGTGATGACGAAGTCGTCTCTGTTCCACGTGCCAATCGAATAGCCCAACCACGCGGGATTCGGATCGTCGGGCAGCGGACGACCATCGGTGAATACCTGCCGCCAGTGATTGAACTCTTCGTAGAGGATGATCGTGACGCCGGGGTGCTGCACGATCTTGAATGGCAGCGTGTAGGCAACCATCGCGTCAGGGATGCCGTGGGGCAGGCAGCGCTCGCTCGGCGCGCCGACGCCAAGTGCCTTCTGCCGTTCGGAGTAGAGCGCGCGCGCCCACGGCTGAAACGGCGCGCCGCCGGGAAGATCCGCCGCGATGTTGTACATGTACTTCGATCGGATGCGGCCGTCGGTCGGCATTACGGTGTCGGCATCGACCTCCCAGATGCCGGAGAAATCGACCTTGCCGTCCGCGCCGCGCGGTGCGGGTGCAGTCAGATTCGACTTCCCGTCCGCAGTCCGCGGCGTGCGCGGATCCGGGTAGCGGATCCACTGCGCAGACACCACAGTCGAGAGCGTCAGCATGCAAACGAGCACCAGGCGCACCATGCGCACACTATAGTTCCTCTTTGACCACGCGTCGCCGCCACCGAGCGTCCTGCAGGCCGCCGGATGCTGCCCGCTGCGCGGGAGGTAGGGCCGGCGCAAAACCTTGGCGCCCGGCATAGCGCGTTGCGATCTGCGGACGCTGTTACAGTAGGTCGCTCACTCATGCGTCCATTGCTGCTTGTTTCCGCCGCCGCGATGACGGTTCTTTTCCTGGCGGCCGGTTCCGCACAGCGAGCGTCCGGGTCCGACACCGTTTCAGTGCAGCTGCTCGCGGTCAACGATTTTCACGGAACCCTCGAACCGGGCGTTGGCGGCAATGGGCGCATCCATACCACGCCAGCCGGTGGGGCCGAGTACCTCGCGACGCACCTCAAACAGGCGGCCGCCAGCAATCCAAACACGCTGATCGTGGGCGGCGGGGATCTGGTCGGCGCGTCCCCGCTGGTGTCAGCCGCATTCCATGACGAGCCGACCATTGAAGCGCTGAATGCGATGCGCGTTGCGGTTTCATCGATTGGAAATCACGAATTGGACAGTGGCGTCCTGGAGTTGCTGAGGCTGCAGCGCGGCGGCTGTCACACGCCGGAAGGATGCCGCGACAATGTCCCGTTTCGCGGAGCTGATTTCCAATACCTCGCGGCAAATGTCGTCGATGCTGCCTCCGGTGCGCCCATCCTTCCGCCAACGACGGTCCGCTCGGTCGGCGGGGTCAGGATTGGCTTCATCGGCGAAACCTTGCAGGGAACCGGGCGCCTCCTTTCGGGTGAGGCGGCGCGCGGCGTCTCCTTCCGGGACGAAGCGTCGACTGCGAACCGGTATGCCGCTGCCCTGAAACGCGAAGGCGTTCGAGCGATCGTGCTTCTCATCCACGAAGGCGGTCGTCAACGCGCCGACGATGACAGCGCAGACCCGAACGGCTGTGCGGACTTCTCCGGATCGCTGGCCGACATCGTCGGCCGGCTCACCTCGGACATCAGAATTGTCGTCAGCGCCCACACACACCGGTTCTACAACTGCGAGATCCGGGGGCATACGGTGACGAGCGCCAGCTCGTTCGGACGGATGTTCACGCGCTTCGACATCTCGATCGCGCGGCAGGCGGGAACGATCCGCCGCGTTCGCGCCGTCAACGAAATCGTCACCCGCGATGTCGAGAAAGACCACGTTCAAACCGAGCTGATCACCAAATATGCCGCGTTGGCGGCGCCTCTCGGCGAACGGGTGGTTGGAAGGGTGACCGGCGAAATTACCCGGACGTCGAATCACGCCGGTGAGTCGGCGCTCGGCGATCTCATCGCCGATACGCAGCTGGCCTCGGCGCAGTCAATTCCCGGCGGGGCCGAACTGGCCTTCATGAACGACGGAGGGATCCGCGCCGACATCGTCCCCGCAGACGCCACCGGTCGCATTCGCTTTGCCGACGTGTTCATCGTCGTCCCCTTCAAGAACGTCGTCACGACGGTGACGCTGACCGGGCGGCAGATCGTGGATCTGCTCGAGGAACAATTCGACAATCCGAGAGCGGGCGAGGCGAACATCCTGCAGGTCTCCAACGGATTTTCATATCGCTACGCGCGTAATGCCGCTCGCGGTCACCACGTGGAGCCGGAATCGGTGACGCTCCACGGAATGCCCATCGCTCCCACGGCGCGGCTGCGGGTCGCGGCGAGCAATTACCTGCTGGACGGCGGCGATAACTTTACGGTGTTGGGCCGCGGGACGGACCGGCAAGCCGGCGGCCTCGATATCGACGCGCTCGTCGCGTATCTGTCGGCGCATTCGCCGGTGAGTCCTGGACCTCAGAACCGGATCGTCAGGAAGGACTAGAAGGCAGGTATGACAGAATCCTGCCGACATGGGCGACGGTGACCTGACCACGGCCGACCTCGAGGCGCTCGTCGCCTCCGCGCGCGAGCTGACGGCCGAAATTGGCCTCGCGCAGCTTCTGCCTCGAATACTCGACCGGGCCGGCGCACTGACTGGCTCGCTCGACGGCAGCGTCATCCTTCACGATCGGTCGCGGGACGCGCTGTATTTTGCGGCGGCGACCGGCGACAACGCTCCCGTGCTGCTGAACCGCTGGGGCGAGCTCGCGGTCGAACGCATTCCAGTGCAGGGTAGCGTCGCCGGCCAGGTGTTTGCCAGCGGCCGCTCCACGATCGTGACGCGCGTCCCCGATGCGCCGGCACACTTCAAGGGCGTCGACGAGATTACTCAATCGGCGACGGAGTCGATCCTATGTGTTCCGCTCGTGTGCGGCAGCGACCGCCTCGGGGTGATGCAGCTCAGAAACGCGGTAGATCGGTCATACAGCGAGCGCGACCGCATCCTCCTGGAGCGCTTCGCCGATGTCGCGGCGACGGCTATTCGCAACGCGCAGCTGTTCAGGCGTCTGCTCGCTCACATGGGTCTGTTCGCGGCAAAAGATTCGAAACACGATCCCTCGGCCCTTCTCGACGAGCTTCACGCACCGGCCAGGTCGGAGCGGCTGACCATCTTCTTCGCAGACATGCGCGGCTTCTCGCAGCTCTGTCAGGTGGCCGACACGCCTGAGGATGTGCGCGTGATGCTCAGCGAATTCATCGGCATGCTGAGCGCCGAGATCATCGCCGAGAAGGGGATCGTCAACAAAGTGATCGGCGACGGCCTGCTGGCCCTCTTTCGCCACGAGGATCATGCCCGCCGGGCGGTGCGCGCCGCCTTCCGTATCGTCGAAGGAACCGAGCGCGTGAAGAAGATGTGGCTGCGGCGGACGAACTTCGACCTGCATTTCATCGACGTTGGCATCGGGATCGTCACCGACACGGTGATCCTGGGCACGGTCGGCGTCGAGAGCGGCGTGCTCGATTTCACCCCTATCGGCACGCCCGTTGTCCTGGCCGCCAGATTCCAGACGCAGGCGCGCGGCGATCGCCGCATCCTCGTCGATCGGATGACGTTCAACGCGGTCGAGGACTTCGTCGAAGCCGAGCTGCCGCCAAAGCAGATCGAACTCAGGAAAGCGGGGCAGACGATCGGAAAGACGTTCGACCAGTACCACCTGAAAGCATTGAAAGGCGAAGCGGCGGCTGTTTCGGGGCAAGCCGCACCAGCAGCAGTGGTCCGTCCGCGCGTACGCGAATCGGTCTTCATCAGCTACAGCCACGACGACGCCGAGTGGCTGGAGCGGCTGCAGAATCACCTGAAGCCGTACGTCCGGACGGGCACGGTGAATTTGTGGGACGACACCAGGCTGACACCCGGCACGCTGTGGCGCCCGGTGATCGATGCGGCACTCGCTTCGGCGTCGGTGGCCGTGCTGCTTGTCACGCCGAACTTCCTCGCGTCCGATTTCATCGCGAACCACGAGGTCGCCCCGTTGCTGGATGCCGCGCGGGTGAACCGCGTGCCGGTAATCTGGGTCGCCGTCAGCGCGAGCTCGTACGAAGAAACAGAGCTCCGCGAGTATCAGGCGGCGAACGACCCGGAGAAACCGCTCGACAGCCTCAGTCTTCCCGAACAGAACCTGGCCCTGGTCAAGATCTGCAAGAAGATCAAACAGGCGGTCCAGGCGGCAAGCCTCTGACTTCCATCGCCCACCGTATCGTCGAAGGTGCACGCGGCGCTCCTGTGGCCGAATTCCCGCGCGCACTACAGATCTTCACAGACAAGGGATGTGCAGGTGAAGAAACTCGGGTTCCTCTCGTTCGGGCACTGGACGCCATCGCCCCACTCACAGGTACGAACGGCGGCGGACTCGCTGCTCCAGTCGATCGAGCTGGCCGTGGCCGCCGAGGAATTGGGGCTCGACGGCGCGTACTTCCGCGTGCACCACTTCGCGCGTCAGCTCGGTTCGCCGTTCCCACTTCTCTCAGCGATCGGCGCCCGCACAAAGACGATCGAGATCGGCACGGCCGTGATCGACATGCGCTACGAGAACCCGTTCTACATGGTCGAGGACGCGGGAGCGGCGGACATCATCGCGGGCGGGCGCCTTCAATTGGGCATCAGCCGAGGGTCTCCAGAGCAGGTGATCGATGGCTGGCGCTATTTCGGCTATGCGCCGGCGGAGGGCGAGAGCGGGGCCGACATGGCGCGACGCCACGCTGAAGTGTTTCTCGAGTTGCTCGATGGTCGCGGGTTCGCCCAACCGAACCCACGGCCGATGTTCCCCAATCCGCCCGGGCTGCTGCGCCTCGAGCCGCATTCCGAAGGGCTGCGCGACCGAATCTGGTGGGGCTCCAGCTCGAACGCCACCTCGAGGTGGGCGGCGAAACTCGGAATGAACCTCCAGAGCTCCACGCTCAAGGACGACGAGAGCGGCGAGCCGCTGCACGTTCAGCAGCGCAAGCAGATCGAGGCCTACCGCGACGCCTGGAAGGAGGCCGGACATCGGCGCGACCCGCGCGCTTCGGTGAGCCGCAGCATCTTCGCGCTCGTCGACGACCGCGACTGGGCCTACTTCGGACGCGACGCTCGCGACGAGGACCAAATCGGCTACATCGACGCCAATACTCGCGCCATCTTCGGCCGGTCATACGCCGCCGAGCCCGACGTGCTGGTCAAGCAGCTCGCCGCGGACGAGGCGATCGCAGCCGCCGACACGCTCCTGCTGACCGTTCCCAATCAATTGGGTGTGGACTACAACGCCCACGCCATCGACAGCATCCTCAAGTTTGTCGCGCCGGAGCTCGGCTGGCGCTGACGGGGGTCGGCGCCAACATCCTCAAATCGTGTATCAAGATTTTGGCGTGAAGAAGCGATCCCGATGGTTTAGCATTCCGTCGATCGGTTGCGCCTCTCGGATTCGCAAGGAGGCAGGGAATGCGCTCGCCGTTGATAACCATGGCTCTGGTACTCGGATGTGTCGTAGCACCACTGGGTCAGACGCGCAGCTGGACACCCGCGCACACGGCCGACGGTCAGATCGACATCGAAGGCGTCTGGGATTTCAGCACGATCACCCCGCTCGAGCGCCCGGCCGGTCTCGGCGACAAGGCGACGTTCACCGATGCGGAGGCCGCATCGTTCGAGCGCGAGGAGAACCAGCGGCAGAACCGCGACCTCATCGATCCGAAGAAGGGCGGCCTGCAATATCTGCCGGGAAGCGTGATCCCCTACAACGAATTCTGGTACGAGCGCGGCAATCGGATCGTCGGCTCGAAGCGCACGTCACTCATCGTCGATCCGGCCGACGGCCGCATCCCGCCGCTCACAGCGGAAGCAAAGCAGAAGCAGGACGCCGACGCGGCGATCGCGCGCGAGGAGCAGCTCGGTCGCGTGCGCGCCGACTCGCCGCAGTCGCGATCGCTCGCCGACCGCTGCATCCTTGGCTTCAACGCCGGACCGCCGATGACGCCCGGTGCCTACAACAATCACGTGCAGATCACGCAGGCACCCGGTTACGTCGTGCTGATTCCCGAGATGGTGCACGATGCCCGCATCATACCGATCGATGGGCGTCCGCATCTGCCATCGCGCATCCGCCAATACCAGGGCGACTCACGCGGCCATTGGCAGGCGGGCACGCTGGTCATCGAGACAACGAACTTTCTGCGCGAAACGAGTTTTCGCGGCTCGAGCGCCAACCTGCGCCTCACCGAGCGTTTGACGCGCATCGACGCCGACACGCTGCTCTACGAGTTCACCGTCTTCGATCCGAAGACCTGGACGAAGCCATGGACCGCCGCGGTGCCGATGAAGAAGATCGACGAGCCTGTCTACGAGTACGCGTGCCACGAGGGCAACTACGCGATGCGCAACATCTTGAGCGGGGCGCGCGCGGCAGAACGATCGGAACGTTAGCGAGGAGTGACCCGGTTAAAAACTAGCGAGGCTGCGCCTCTAGGCGTTGAGGATCGTGAAGGCGGAACGCGATGGCCGCTCGCCGGCGACACGAACCGTGACGTGAGTGGCGCGGAGCTAACTTCGCGTGCTCGGTTAGTTGATCGGCGGATACGTTCCCGGCCCGCCGCACGTGCTCACGGGAACGCTCACGCACTTCGACGGCCGGACGTACTTGTCCTTGATCTTCTTGCGGAACTCGGGCAGTGCGGTCTCGGCGCCGCCGAGCACGGCCTCCCGCGGGATGCCATACAGCTTCGTCAGTTCGTCGACAAACGGATTCTGTCCCGGGTAGTAATGCGGGACGCGTTCCGCGTCGACCCCTTCGTTGGCCAGCGTGCACGGGTGCGTCGCCGGATTGATCGGCGCTCGCGTCAACGCAAAGCTGCGCGTCAGGTAGTACGGTTCCGTGAGGTAGATTGGATCGTCGATGCGCGCGGTGATCGTCAGGATGTTGTCGTGACGCGAGAACCGGACGGTCATCGTCGCCTGATCGCTGTTCGGGACGCCGTTGCGACGAATGGCGCTGGCCTCCATGTGCGTGGTGTAGGTCACGAGCACATCGTCTTCCCACGTCCCAGTGGTGAAACCCGACTTCTCGTGCGCCGCATATTTCGACGGATGCGGCCGGCCGTCCATCCAGATCGCGATTGGCACGAAATCGGCCCAGCCTCCGATCATCCAGGCCGTCGTCGAGCCGGTCAGCATTTCGGATTCGGGCCACATCCTCAGGCCCATCGGCCCGATCGCGATATAGGTCGGCGCGTAGTAATCGCAAATCCGTTCGGGCATGGAGACCTGCGACTCGTTGTGAATCAATGACCAGGCGCGACCGATGTCGTTCAGCGGAATGCCCATGTAATCCACGGGCCGAGGTCCACCGCCTGGCATGTTGCCGATCGCATCGGTGAAATTCCTCGCCGCCCACGAGCCGGACAGATCCACACCCTCCGGGTCCAGAAGAATCTGCGAGCGCGCGAAGACGCCGGTGACCGCGACGATCGCGATCGTCGTGCTAATGACTCGCCACACGCTGTTGCCTCCTCACCATCCGGCGGAACACGGGGTCGGATCCCAGGCGGACCCGTCCGGCTGCTTCTTGAACTGAGACGAGATGATGTAGGGCATTTCCAGATTGACTGCGTCCTCGACCACCGCGGTCCACACGATGAGTGCGCTGCCGTCTGGTTCACGGAACAAGTCGACGTACTCGAGAAGCGATGCGTTTTCGCCGTATGGAACGCCGTTCTTCCGAAGATAACCGGACAGCAGATCGGTCGTCGTGATCCGCAGGTAGCGTGCGGACGGAGGTCCTCCACGTCCGCCCCGTCGCGAGGCCCAGAGCGCGACCGAGCTTCCCTGCCAGCCGCGTTTCCGCGGTTCGGTCGGCGCCCAGGCGCCGAAGTGCAAGAGGCGCGTCTGCGTTCCGTAATCCGTCTCGACGCGAAGCGTGTTGTCGTCCTGCCAGGCGATACGCAGATGCGTGGGCAAGTTCATGAGCCCAGGCGCCCCATACGCCTTGCACTGGTTACCGGACGCTTCGTCCCTGGCCTGATCCCACGCGTCCGCCTCTCTCTTGCCGGCGACCGAGATTGGAATACCGATGTAATCGCCTCGTGCCGGTGGGACCATGCGCAGACGCCAGTTCTGCGTGACGAGCGACGACCAATAGCCCGTTGCATCGAACGGGGCGGCGGCTTTCGCCGACCGAGGCTGGTTTCCAGGACCTTGTCCTCGTCCCTGGCCCCGGGCCCCATCCTGCATCGTCACGAGCGCGATCGCGAGTCCCGCAGCCGTCACGATCACCGCGCGTCGGCGGCTCGCTGCCATCCTGTTACTCTTCATGACTTGCCGCTGGTCAGACTCTTGTACACGGCTTCCACGAAATCGCTCGTCGTCCAGGAGCCCGACGTCGCGCCATACCGCGCCTTATACGGCTTGGCCGGGTCGGCGCTCTTGATTTGATCGAGCGTCATCTTCTTGTCAATCAGGTCCTGGACGATATCGCGGACGATGACGACCATGTCGCGATAGTTCACGACATCGATTTGACGGTAGATGCGGCCGTGCCCGGGCAACACGTCGGTGCCGCCCTGCAGTGTGGCACTGGCCGTCGGACCGTTCGGCAGACCGACGAAGGGACCGGGCGGAATCGCGAGCTCGATGATGCGATTCAAAGCGGCGATCTCACCGTTCACGCTTCCGCCTCTCGCGAGGTCGATCACGGGAAATCGATCCGTGTCGATGATGTTGCCTGCCACGACGACGTCGGATTTGCGAAAAAAGACGATGGTGTCGCCATCGGTATGCGCGGCCGGCTGGTGAAGGATCTCGACGCCCTCGTCGTTGAAATACATCGCGCGGCGGCGTTCGCTGAACGATTCGCTGGGGAACGCCTCCGGTGCGAATGAGATTGTCTGCCCCTCCCCCGGCGGCGCAGTCATTCGCGTGAGGACGTTCTCGTGCGCGAGGACGCGGGCAATGTCGATATCGGTCCCCACGATCGTGGTGCGGTTCACACGACCGCGGGCCACACTCGAGATGTTCCGGCCGGCTCTCGCAATCTTCGCGTTGCCGCCCACGACATCGGGGTCGGCGCTGGTATCGATGATGTAGCGAATGGGCTGGTTCGTGAGCTTCGCAACCGCCGCCACCACCGCGTCGGCGGCTTCGGCAGTGCCTGCGTTCACCAGCACGACACCGTTCGGACCAATCTGCGCGCCGATGTTCGCGCCGGCGCCGACGATCATGTAGAAGTTTGGTCGGACCTGCAGGATCTCGAGCGCCGGGGCAATGCCCTGTGCTCGTGAGACGACGGCCCACGGCAACAGCGCGGTGGCAATGACCGCGGCAAGCGTCGCGGTCCTCGCGCCGGCGCGACGAAGGATTGCAGACACGGCGGGCGTGATCATAATGCGGATGTGCAGGTGAAGAAGATCGGTTTCCTCTCGTTCGGGCACCTGGACACCGTCGCCCCACTCGCAGGTCCGCACGCCGCGGATTCGCTGCGCCAGTCGATCGAGCTGGCAGTTGCCGCTGCGGCGTTGCCGCCCTTCGGAATGCGGCTCGATGTACCCGATTTGGTCCTCATCGCGGGCGTTGCGTGGAGTCGCCCGCCGGCGATGTTGCTGACCGAGGCGCTCAGTGCGTTTGCGTCGCTCGCGATGCCGCTCTGCGCGCAACACGCCGGCCAGAAGCGGACCGTCTGAGAGAGCTACAGGCCGGCGAGTTCGGTGGCGAACAACATCGCCATTCCGCCGCCGCGGTCGTCGCGACCGAGGATGGCGATGCGGCGCAGGTAGTCGTCGTCGGTCAGGCCGCGTGTCCCCGTGCTCTCGCACACGTCCACCAGGCGGCCGTCGGCACTGGTCCTCAGACGGATCGCCTGCCATGCTCTGTCGACGAGAGGCTGATACCTCGGCGCATTGAGCCATCCACGACGGATGCCGCGCAGCATCGCCGTGCCGATCATCGCGGTCGCCGAGTACTCGGCGTACGAGCCAGGTCGATCGATGACGTTGCGCCACATCCCGTTCTCGTCCTGGAACCGCGCCAGCACCGCCATGTGCTGCCTGAATGAGGCAAGCAGCCGTGCATACGCCGGGTGATCCGCCGGGAACTCGGACAGCGTCAACGCCAGGCCGAGCGCCGGAAACCCGTTGCCGCGTCCCCAGGCCGCGTCGGTCGACGCCTGATGACGATACAAGCCGTCCGCTCTCAGGACGATCTGCTGCATGAACGCGACATGGCGCGCCGCCATGTCGAAGAAGCGCCGGTCGCCCGTGAGCGCGCCAGCCTGCGCCAGGATCGGGACGTCCATGAACAGCGAGTCGCTCCAGCCGCCATGGAGCGGCATGAACTCGCGCAATTCGCCGGCGTCCGTGAAGCCGCTGCCCGCGGCGCGCACCACCAGGTTCTTTGCGCGCTCGTCGCCGGTTCGTCGCGCATATTCGGTGAGCAGCATGTGCGCGGCCAGCGAGCTCTGCGACGGTCGCGCGAAGCTGTCGCGCGTCCCATCGAGATAGGGCGCGAGCAGTTGCGCGACGCCCGCGCGTTCTCCGAGTCGCAGTCGACTGATGATTGCCATCGCGGCGATGTAGGTGGGCTGAGAGAAATCGTGCCCGTAGACGCCCGCGAGCTGATCGGCGAACGCGCGCGGCGACTGCATCCGCCGGCGCTCGAGTTCCTGATGTGCCGCGGACGGCTCGATGGTTTCGATGATCGTGTCGAGCGTTTTCACGGCAAGGTCCACCCGCCGTGCCGGAATCGATCCAATGTCCGCGACAGCGTTCGTCGACAGCGCGTCGGCGAGTCCCGCGTCGGGACCCACAATCAGCACCAGAGCCGGCGCGTGCGTGCCGATCCATCGCCAGAGCACGTGCGACTCGGCGTGCTCGCGGTACGCGGCGCCCGTCGGCGGAAACTGCAGCGGCTGCGCGTCGGGATTGGCCACTGGAACGGCGAGCAGCCGGAACCGTCGGTTCTGCGAAATCGCCTCGAAGCGGGCGACTTCCCGGACGACTGCATCGGCGGATCGATCGCTGCCGGCGATGCCGCCGACCAGCAGCACCGTTGGTGAGGTCGCCGACGCACCGGGAACGACAAGGGCGTCGATCGGGGAGCCGTTTGCGGCGAGGCCGATGGTCCAGCGCTCGGCCGCGAGCACCGAGGATCGCGCCACCAACGCGGCCGCCATGAAGACGACGAGCCTGGCCGGGACATGCAATCGCTGCATGGCGGCGAGTCTACCAGCATTACGATCTCGACATGTCGACGCGCGACCTTCTCGCCGAGGCGCACAGCTATGCGGCCGCGTATCTCGAGGACGTCGTCCACCGGCACGTCGGGAGCACGGTCGATCGGAAGACGCTGATCGATCGGCTGGGCGGGCCGTTGCCGGAAGTCCCGTCCGATCCGCATGTCGTGCTCGCGAATATAGTGCGTCATGTGGATCCCGGCATCGTCGCCTCGATCGGCCCGCGGTACTTTGGCTTCGTAACCGGCGGCGCCGTGCCCGTAACGGTCGCCGCCGATTGGCTCGCCAGCACCTGGGACCAGAACGGCGCGATGTACGTGATGTCACCGGCGCTCGCGGTCCTGGAGGATATCGTCGCCGGCTGGGTCCTGGAGATGCTGCACCTGCCCGCCGCCGCCAGCGTCGGCTTCGTGACCGGCGCGCATATGGCGAACTTCACCTGCCTCGCCGCCGCGCGACATGAAGTGCTGCGTCGCGTCGGCTGGAATGTCGAGGAGCACGGGCTGCAACGAGCGCCACGGGTCACGATCGTCGCCGGCGATCACGCCCACGTGTCGGTCATCGGCGCGCTTCGCATGCTCGGCTTCGGAGCCCACGAGGTCGTCCGCGTGCCGGTGGATGATCAAGGACGCGTGCAGCTCGAAGCGTTCGAACGCACGATCGCCGGCATGGATGGTCCGCTGATCGTCTGTGCGCAAGCCGGGAATGTGGGTTCCGGCGGCAGCGATCCAATCGCTGGGATGGTCGTCGCGGCGCACCAACGTGGTGGCTGGGTGCACGTCGACGGTGCGTTTGGATTGTGGGCGGCGGCCGTACCGGAGCTGGCCGAGCAAGTCGCCGGTATCGACACCGCCGACTCGTGGACCACCGACGCGCACAAGTGGCTGAACGTCCCCTACGACTCAGGCCTGGCGATTGTCGCGCATCCCGCCCCGCATCGGGCAGCGATGGGCCTGCAGGCCTCTTACCTGATACGCGGCGCGGACGAAGAACGTGTCGGTATGGACTGGGCGCCCGAGTCGTCGCGGCGCGCGCGCGCGATCCCGCTCTACGCGCTGTTCCGAACGCTCGGTCGCGCGGGCATTCAGGGGATGATCCGTCAAACGGTCACACTGGCACGACGGATGGCGAGACGACTCACCAGTGAACCGGGCGTGCACGTCCTGAACGACGTCGTCTTGAATCAGGTGCTGGTGCGGTTCGATGGCGATTCGGTGCGAACGAGCGATCACGTAACGGTCGACGTAATTGCCCGCGTGCAGGCAGAGGGCACTTGCTGGGCGGGCGGCGCGAGCTGGTTCGGGCAGCAGGTGATGCGGATCTCGATCTCGAACTGGTCGACGACGGAAGAGGACATCGACCGTTCCGTCGCCGCGATCCTGGACTGCTTCAGGACGGCGTTGCGGAGTTAAGTGGAGTGCGAACTTGTACGCTCAGCTCGCATCGCGAAGATTGCCCGATCCAGCCGACTCTCCATGCGGAACGGTATCGCCTCGATTGCGATCGGCGCGTCGCATCGTTAGAATTTTCCGCGCCTGCCGTTTCGATGAATCTCAGCGCATTCGCGCCCGCCGGCGCCGACCGGAGACATATATGCAAAGGTTGTTTCGGCGCACCGCCTGTGCCACTACGCTCACGCTTATTCCGTTATCGGCCGGCATCGTGATCACGACGGTCGCCGTCCATGCGCAGGTGCCACAGAACGTGCTGAAGGTGCATCAAAAGCCGGTGAAGTTCCTGACGACCCCCAACGGCAAGGTCACCGCCATCATCGTCGCACCCAACGCAAACGGCAGCCTCGGGGACGTGGTGTTCTGCGTCGCTCACGCCAAGCCGCTCGCGACGCCACTGAACTGGTCTGGCCCCGCAACGGTGCTCTATGAAGCCATGGGACTGATTCCTGGCTTCGGACCGGCGCCGGAGCAGTTGGGAATCGGGGCCGGAGTGGCAGTCCTGCCCGATGCCGGCAATGGATGGTTGTTCGAGTCTCCGGGAACGAAGGCGCCGTTGCGCCCCGAGGACAAGGGCAAAGCTGGCAACGCGAGCCGGATGGCGGCGCAGTTGATCCGGATGGCACCGACGAAACCGGGGCGCGTCTCGTTCTGCGCGGACACGCCGGGCGCCGGCTAACGCGGCACACCCTCGCCCGATCCGTTCTCCTCTCGGCGCACCCTTGGGTGCGCTGCACACGATGACTCTTCATCCGTTCCGTGCGCCGGAAGAAAGGCCAGCCGGAGCGCCTGGCCAGGTGCCGTTTCAGGCGCACGTCGAACTGCTCGAGTTCTTTCTCGCGCATCGCGATGACATCGTCGAGAGAATCCAAGGGGTACTGAACGCCCAACGCAAGCCGATCGAGTACCAGCAAGACGCCTCCGCTCTGTCTCGTCACTTCGAAGATTGCTTTTTCCTGCTCGATGAGGTCACCCAGAAGCAATCGCGCCTTCGAGGTCAATTGGAAGAAGCGCACCGGGCAAGCGGATTCAAGCCCCGCAAGATGCCCGGAGTCCATAACGGTGTGATCGATCCGGCAGAAATCATGACCCGCGTCTTCTACTTGTGGCGGCAGACGCGCTGGCCTGGTCGCAATGGTCGCATCCGTTACGCGCATACGCTGTTCAACTTGTATGTGATCCGATGCCTCGAGCTGTTGAGTATGCGTGTGTGGGATGCCGGATCGAACAGCACCGGCGATCGGCTGTCGCAAGTTCAGGGTCTGCTCGACCAGCTCTGGACAAGCGCCCCGGCTGATCAGCCGGTGTTCGTGCGAGATGCACGATGGCTGATCCAGTTGGCGCAGAGCCCCGCGACCGACGACTTGGGAGCCTATTTCGAAGTCGCGCGAAACATCGCGCAGAGCCTGTCGAACGAAGACCGGATCGAGATCCACAAAGCGGGCCTTCGAATGACGGGCGGCCACTTACGGTCGCAGATTCGCTACTACTCCATGAAGAGGGGTGTGCCTTTCGATGAGAAGAGCGTGGTTCTGAGCACGCGCACCTCCAATGCTCTCGATTTCGCCCTGCTGATTCACGGTCTCGTGCCGCTGCTCGAGGCGTATGAACGCGCCTGGTGCAACGACGACGAGAAGACGAGGCTCGAGTTGGCAGACGCCATCTGTCAGGGCATTTCTCCGGATCCGGAGTTGTTCCTGAACCGCGTGGGATTGTTAGCCGCTTACAGCATGATCGAGCATCTGTTCACAACGACGGATGCCGATGGGCATGTGATGTATACGCCCACGGGATTGCGACACGTTCAGCTGCTTCAGGAATACGAAGCGCAGATCGGTCGCCTGTCGAAACCGTTGTATGACGATTGCCAACGCTTTCGGCCGGTCGAGGGCGCCTATTCGCCATATGGGGTCCTGTATGGGTTTTCATCCCATCTCATCGAACACATGGCGCTCAAGGCATCGCAGGCCGATGCCGTGACGCACTTCAGTCTGGAAGATGTCTTCGTCAGTGGAGGCACCGACAAGCTGGCGTGGGTCGGCGGCTGGCGGAAGTTGCCGCACCTGACGCGCGAAGTGGAAACGCGGTTCGATTACCCGCACCAGTTTGCCGAAGACGTCTTCAATCGGATCGAAGATGCGCTGCGCAGATGCAATTCCAGTGATCAGGCCAACGCTGCTGTTCGGACCGGACGCCTGTTCATCCTGCCCGACGACGATTCGCAGGCGAATTCCGCGGCGGCGCTGATCGATGATCTTCCGGCGCGGTATATCAAATCGTCGGACCCGCAGCTGGTCGCGACCCACCAAGCCGCTCACGCCGACGAGAAGGAACTCTCGAGCGATCGCCAAGAGGGGCGATGCATTCTCAGTTACAAGACACCAGGCGGATGGGTCGCCATTACAAAAGGCATCCTCACTGAAGTCTTAGGCGCGGGACACGATGTGAAGATTGTCGGGCTGCCCCCTGCCGCCGCAGAGGTGTTGAAGTTGATGTGCCCCACTCTGGTGGTTCTTCCCGAGAATGTTCGCCAATGAGATTGACTACGACGCGTTGGCGGTGTCACTGAAATGAATCTCGCCCTCGATCGAAGCCGAGATCGGCAGCTGTGAACGGAACACGTACGCCGCACGCGCGCGGAATCTGCGCGGTGTAATATCACGCCACCACGGCAGTGTTGCCCGACACCCGGGGTCGGAAGTGATTGATATGAGACGAGTCTTCCTGTTCTCGATCGTGGCGCTCGGCGTGACCGTATGGATCGTCACGGCCCTGCCGGCGCAGAGCAAACAACCGTTGCCCGTGTTCGAGCCCGATCCGCTGTGGGCGCAGGCGCTGCCGAACAAGTGGGTCACCGGGCAGGTTGGCGGCGTCGCCGTCGATTCACACGACAACCTGTGGGTGTTCCACCGTCCCGACACCATCCCGGACGGCGAGAAGGCGGCGTCGCTCAATCCACCGCAGGCGGAGTGCTGCATCCCCGCGCCCGCGGTCCTGCAGTTCGATCCGAGCGGAAAGTTTCTTCAGGCGTGGGGCGCCCCCGGATCGGGCTACGAGTGGTTTCGATCGCAACATGGCATCTTCATCGACAGCAAGGACAACGTCTGGTTGAGCGGGAGCGCGCAGGAGGACAATCACATCCTGAAGTTCACCAGCACCGGCAAGTTCCTTCTCCAGATCGGTCACGCCGGAAAGAATCGCGGGAGCAACGACACGGAGAATCTCGGCGGGCCGGCGGGTCTGTTCGTGCACACCAGGGCGAACGAGCTCTACGTCGCCGACGGCTACTTCAATCATCGTGTGATCGTGTTCGACGCCGAGACTGGAAAGTACAAGCGGCATTGGGGCGCGTACGGCAAGAAGCCGGACGACGCGATCACGTTCCCGGCGAGGGCGCAGCTCATTCAGGGACCGCCGCCGGAAGGGTTCAACAATCCGGTCCACGCGGTGCTCGTGAGCGACGACGATCTGGTATACGTCGGCGACCGCACGAACAATCGATTGCAGATGTTTAGAACCGACGGCACGTTCGTGAAAGAGGTGTTCATCGCGCGGAACACGCTGCAGGCCGAAGGAACGGTCCACGCCTTCGCGACGTCGCCCGACAAGGAGCAGCGATGGCTTTATGTGGTCGATGGATCGAACAAGGCCGTGCGCATTCTGAACCGGCAGACGCTGGAGATTGTCGGCTCCATCGGCGGCCACGCGGGACACAACGCCCGCGAGTTCTTCCACATACACGGGATCGCCGCGGATTCGAAGGGGAACCTGTTCCTGGGAGAGGTGAATAACGGTCAGCGTTACTACAAGTATGCCTTCAAGGGACTGCGTTAGCGTGCGACTGCGCCATGGCCTGCTCGTCGTAGTCGCGCTCGTCGCCGGGAGCGGCGCCATATCGCTTGCGCAGCGGTTCAGGGTGATAGAGGGCGCCGGAGCCGGCATTCGACTTCCGCCCAGGGACTTCAGCGACGGTGGATTCACCGTATGCAAATGGATGTTCCGCAGCGATCGGTTCGAACCGGGGGGAATCGGCTGGAGCACGGACTACCCGTTTGGCGAAATCAACCTGCTCACGCGGATCTCGGAACTGACCAAGGTCCACGTCAGTCGGGACCACGCCGGCAACGTCAACTACTGGGTCGTGCGACTCACCGACGACCAGCTGTTCGAGTGCCCGATGCTGATCGGTTCGGATGTGGGAACTGCGGCGCTGTCGAATCCGGAAGTGCAGCGGTTGCGGGAGTATCTCCTCAAGGGCGGATTTCTCTGGGTCGACGACTTCTGGGGCACACCGGCGTGGGATCAATGGGCCACTCAGATCAAGCGTGTGCTGCCGGAATTCCCGATTGCGGACGTGGCGCCGACCGATCCAATCCGGCAGACACTTTTCAGCATCAGCGATGTCAAACAGGTGCCGAGCATCTTCGCGTGGTCCGGACCCGGCAGCGATCCGCGAGAACGAGGGAGTGACAGTCCTCGTGCGAACTTCCGTGCCATCGCCGATAGCCACGGGCGCATCATCGTGGCGATGACGCACAACACCGACATCGGCGACTCGATGGAACGTGAGGGAGACGATCCGCAGTACTTCGCGGCGTTCTCACCCGCCGGCTACGCGCTGGCGACCAACATCGTGCTGTACGCGCTGACGCATTGAGGTCTCTCATCCGAAGCAGTCATTGCTGCTTGTCGCACCCTCGTCTCCATATCCTTTGACCGTCGTGCGTTCACCAGCGGGTAACGCGACCGGCCCGCCCTCATCACATCGACGACGCATAACTGCTCCCGCGGTGGGAGGGGACAGAGTTGCGTTCCAACGCAATTGAGCAACGGCGCGCTGGAGAAATTTTCGAAGCGGCGCGCGAATTTTACCCAGGTGGGGCTTGACAGAAGGCGGCCGAATTTACCTACAATGCAGGACAAATGAAGCCGACGGTGAATCTCGGCGAGTTCGAACAGCTGGTGCTTCTGGCGATTCTGCGGCTCGGGAATCAGGCGTACGGCGTCACGATCCGCGCCGAACTGGCTGAACGTGGAGGACGCAAGGTGGCGCCTGGCGCGTTGTACACCGCATTGGAGCGACTCGAAGCCAAAGGTGTGATCAGATCGCGCATGGGCGACCCGACGCCTCAGCGCGGTGGCCGAGCGAAACGGTACGTCACGGTCACCACTGCCGGCATGCAGGCGCTCAAGCGCGCCTTGCAGGCGTACGAACGCTTGCTCGAAGGGCTCGACGTCTTGGGAGGTGCCCATGCCTGACATCGCACGCGCGCAGCGACTGCTCGCGCTCTTCACATCGCCGGACCGTGCCGAAGCCATCGCCGGCGATCTCACTGAAGGGCTCGGCAATCGCGGATCGATCGTGTTCTGGTGGAACGTCCTGGCCACGGTCGCCGCACTGTGGGGAAGAACGTTAACGAGCGCTCCGCTGCCGGTTCTCGGCTTGGCGGCCGCAGGGGGGCTGCTCTTTGGATCGTCGGCGTTCGGAGGCGTCGCTGCCGTCAGTCTCTTTCCCCCGCTTGTCACATGGCCAGTGAGTTGGATGGCGGTGTCGGTGTTCTGGTGGGGATGCGCGCTGGGTACGGGTGCCTGGCTGGTCACCGTCGCGCCGATACGGGGCATGGCCACGTGTGTCGTCATCGCCCTCATCGTCGAGGCGCTGCTGCTGGCAGTATGGCTGACGGTGCTGCGGCACGAATCCCTCACCGCCTCGTTGATCGTGGTCTACTCCGGTGCGGTGCTCGCAGCCGCGCCGCTCCTGATGGGCGGCGCGATCGCGCGTCGCTGGATTCTCAGGCGCGGCAGTCTCAGGCTGGAGCGAGGACGATGACCGCTCGTCTTGCCTTGTGCGTGCTGCTCGCGCTGGCCGCTCCCGCGTCGTCGCAGCAAGTCGAATGGCGAGATCCTTCCCCGCATGCGACGACGTTCGTTACTGTGGAAGACGAAGTCCGGCTCGAAGTGCTCGACTGGGGAGGTTCCGGTCGAACGCTCGTTTTGCTGGCGGGGCTTGGCGATACGGCGCACGTCTTCGATGACATCGCGCCGATCCTGGCGACGCGATACCGCGTGATCGGCGTCACGCGGCGAGGTTTTCCGCCCTCATCCGCGCCCTCCACCGGCTACACGCCGACGCGACTCGCCGAGGATGTCGTCCGCGTGATCGACGCCGTGGGCCTGAACAGACCGGTCCTCGTCGGACATTCGTTTGCCGGCGAAGAGATGCACGTGTTGGGCGCCCGCTATTCCACGCGGATCGCGGGACTGGTGTACGTCGACGCGGCGTTCGATCGTGCCGATCGCTTTGAGGAGTACGAGACCCTCTCCAGGAAAATGCCGCCGCCTCCACGCCCAGCACCGGCCGACCTGGAGTCGTTCGCCGCGCTGCGGGCATTCCTCATGAGGGCGCAAGGGCCGTTCGGGCCCGAGGCACGTCTCCGAGCCCGGTATGTCGCCAACGCCGACGGCAGCGTGCGTGGCGCCTGGCTGCCCGACGCTCCAGTGGTTCAGGCGTATTCGAATGAGATGCGCGCGATGACCGCCGCCTACCACCCCGAACCGATTCGTGTGCCTGCACTTGCGATCTATGCGGTGCCGAAATCGGCAGACGAGGTGATGCGGCCGTGGTACAGCGCCGAGGATCCGAGCGTGCGCGAAGGTGTGGAGAAGTTGTATCGGTTGGAGCGCGAAAACGTCGCGCGTCACGTCAGGTGGTTTGCCGCCTTCGCCGAGCAGGGGCGGATAGCCGAGCTGTCAGGCGGACATGACCTGGTCGTGAGCAATCAGCGCGAGGTCCTCCGGCAGATCGACGACTTCGTAGCATCGCTGCCCGCACCGTGATCATGCGGCCACGCACGTCCGTCGTCATCGCGGCTCGGATTGTTGTGGCGTGCTTGGGGGAGCCGACGCGCCGTAATTCCATTCGGGCACCATTCCGTCCGTCGATCGTGGCGCTCGCGCGTCGATTTCGGTCGAGCTGACTCCCAGGGCGGCGACGCTCACTTCGCTCCGCGTCAGGAGCGCCTTCGGCGGGCGCGACACACACTCTTCGCGCGCTCGGCTCTGTGCAAAACCTGTGGAAATCCCGTGGACGGCCTGAGGAAAAGCTGCGGAAAAAAATAAATTTTGCGCCGTATTTCAGTGCCCGCGGACGAATTCGCAGTGACAAGCAGGATCTTCGCGGTCGCCTTCGCTTGATGCGCATCACGGTCTGAATAGAATCCCGATTTCCCGGTTCGATCCCCTGGACAACCCGACCCCGCAATCCCGCCCAGAATCGTGCGAGAGAGCGCGCGCCTGGACACGTGGAGGTGGCCGTGATCAGATCCCCGGCCAATTCGGTCCTCGAGGCGGTGACCGAATCGCACGCCGGCGACAGCGATGCGATGCGAGCCGAGTGGTGGTGCCGCGCACTGGACCAGCGAATGATCGACGTGGGCGTCGACCGGTGGTGGGCACACGTCGTCGGCGTTCACATCGACCAACACCATCTGTGGATTCAACTGGAGCCGGCCAACGACACCTCGCGAGGCGTCGTGTTGAAGGTGACTCGGCAGACGACGCTGATTGACGCGCTCAGGCGACTGCGGGTCGCGGCCGGAGGAATGGCCGTGCCGTGGATCGTCGACGCGTCGAAAGTGTGAGGCGCGGCGCGCTGTCTAATTCGCGCCTCAAAGAACCTTCACCTGTGCTGAGCCACCACGAGGGTAAGGCGGTGACCTCCGTAGTGGCTCTCCGTGATCTCGACAGAGGTGAGCGCTGGGATTGATCGCCAGTTCGCCTGAGTCGAGCCCGAACCACGAAATCGCTTTGCGACAAACACGAAATCACGAAGGTATCTGCGTCAGTATGGCGGACCTCTACCGTGTCTGCTGAATGGAACCGCACCTCGCAAACGAAGCGCTCCGCCGCCGTGCAGGCTTCCGCCATCCGGTCGGTCATTCTTGACACCGCCCGTCCAAAAATCCCATAGTCCCGCATCAGTCAAAATCGGGTACTCAGATCGAACAAATCCGGTAAACGAGGAGGCTCCCCGTCATGAACGCCCTACTGAGCCGATTGCTCGTGGTCATGGCAATCCTCGGCGCGCTACCAACCCTGGCTACCGCGCAAAGCCTCGCAGGGACCGTGCGCGACACCTCCGGTGCCGTGCTCCCCGGCGTGACGATCGAGGCATCGAGTCCGGCGCTCATCTCGAAAGTCCGCAGCGGCGTCACCGACGATGCCGGGCAATATCGGATTCCCGATTTGCCGCCGGGCACGTACACGATCACATTCACTCTGCCTGGATTTGCCACCGTCGTGCGCGAAGGCGTCGAGCTCACAGGCGCCGGCGTCGTGACCATTGGCGCGGAGATGCGAGTCGGGAGCCTCGAGGAATCCATCACCGTAACGGGCGAGACGCCGGTTGTGGACGTCCAGACGGCGCGACAGCAGATGGTCATCGACGGAGACATCGTGCGCGCGCTTCCGGCGTCGCGAAGCTACGGCAACTACATCGCGGCAATCCCGGCGATTCAAGCCACGGGCTTCGGGAGCGGCGCGGCGACCATCAACAACTTCTTCACTGCGCGTGGCGGGCGACAAACCGAGGGACTCATTCAGCTCGATGGGATGAACGTCGGGGCGCCGGGCAATGGCGGCGGCGTGTCGGGCTATCTGTACGACATGTCGAACTCGTCGGAAGTGCAGGTCGCCATTTCCGGCGGCCTCGGTGAGGCCGATCGCGGCGGCCCGGCCTTCAACATCATCCCAAAGACCGGCGGCAACACGTTCAGCGGCACCGGCTTCACGAGCTGGGCGGGAAAGTGGGGACAGTCGAGCAACATCGACGACCACCTGCGCTCGCTGGGATTCGGCGAGCAACCCGCGCTCATCAAGAGCTACGACGCCAACATCGCGGTGGGAGGGCCGATCCTGCGAGACCGCGTGTGGTTCTTCGCCAACTCTCGCGCCATCGGCACGTACCAGGAGCAGCAGAACCTGTACGCCAACCAGAATGCAGGCGATCCGAATGCCTGGACGTGGGTGAAAGCCACGAGTCCGAGCGTCCGCAACTCGACGTCCAAGACCCTGAACGCCGTGCGCCTCACCTGGCAGGCGACGCAAAAGAACAAGCTCGGGTTCTACATCGATTACACCAAGAACTGCAGCGGAGGTGCGTATACAGAAGGCGGAGATCAGTGCAGAGGTCCCGGCAAGGGCTGGGTGGCGTCCGGCCCTGGCGTCACGCCGGGCACGGCCACGGTCTCACCCGAATCTGGCACTATCTGGGACGCGCCCGCGAAGATCATGCAGGGGTCGTGGACCTCGCCGTACTCGAACCACATGCTCCTCGAGGCCGGCTATTCGGCCTTCTATACCGACAACGGCGATCCTCGCCCCTACGGTGTGTTGACAGACTTCATTCCCGTCAGCGAGCAATCCACCGGTGCCGGCGTGCCGTTTGCCAATTTCATCTATCGCGGCTTCAATCCCGCGCCGTCGAGCAATCAGAAGCACGCGACCTGGCGTGGCGCGATGTCCTACGTCTCGGGCACCCACAATATGAAATGGGGCTACCAGGCCGGGTACATGTCGAACAGGAACACGACGTACGTCGGGCGGCAGATCAGCTACCGGTTCAACAACGGCGTGCCGAACCAGCTCTCGCAGCGCGTGGGCACCAACGAAACCAGCAACAGCCTGCTGTACAACGCTGCGTATATCCAGGACCAGTGGACGCGCAAGCGGCTGACGATTCAGGGAGCGTTGCGGTACGAGACGGTCTCGAGCTGGGCGCCCGCCGGAGAGAACGGCATCCTCGGACAAAACGAATTCGGAGGCGCGTTCCTGCTTCCCCGCACCGAAGGCGTGCGCGGGTATCACGACATCACGCCGCGCATGGGTGCGGCCTACGATGTCTTCGGCACCGGCAAGACCGCGCTCAAGGTGAACGTCGGAGAATACCTCCAGGGCGCCTACACCGGTGACGCGTACACCATCGCCAATCCAGGCTCGACGCTGGTGACGACGATCAACCGCTCGTGGACCGATCCCAACGGGAACCGCGTGGCCGAATGCGACTTCCTGAACCCGGCGGCCAACGGCGAGTGTGGAGCGTGGTCGGCCCTCAATTGGGGGTCCTTCAACCAGACAACGACGGTCAATCCCGCGGTGCTCGAGGGGTGGGGCACGCGCAACCGGGATTGGCAGTACGGCGTCGGCGTGCAGCAGCAGATCGCGCCGCAGGTCGCCGTGGAGGTCACCTACAACCGACGCGTCTGGAGCAACTTCTTCGCCACCCACAACCGTGCGCTCACCGCAGCCGACTACGACGAAGTCACGCTGATTGCCCCCAAGGATGATCGGCTTCCCAACGGCGGCGGATATCCGGTCACATTCCTGACGCGAAACACCCGGAGCGCCCTTGGCGCCACCGACTCGTACTACACGACCACGAAAGACTTCGGCGGCGAGACGCACTACTGGCACGGCGTGGACGTTTCGGTCAACGCTCGCATGCGGAATGGCCTGAGCCTGCAAGGTGGCACGAGCACGGGACGCGGCGTGGCCGACACCTGCGAGATGTACACCTCGCGGTTCGGACGGCCCATGGCGCCCACGCTCGGCACGGCGGCGGTTCCCGTCATCGCGCTGGGCATCGTCAACGGCGTGAAAGCCTGCGATCGTGCCGAGCCGTGGCTGACGAGCGCTCGCGGCCTCGCGGCCTACACCGTGCCCAAAGTGGACGTCCTCATCAGCGCCATCTTCCGCTCGCAAGTCAATACGCAGCCCGGCAACGACGTGGGCACGAACGGCTCGTCGCGGACGGCGACCTATCGCATGAACGCCGCGCAGTTCCTGGCCGCCACGGGACGACCGCTGGCGACCGGACTGGCGACGCAGGACGTGAATCTCGTGCTGCCCGGCACGGTATATGGCGACCGCATCAACGTCGTCGACATGCGTTTCGCGAAGATCCTGCGATTCGGGAAGTACAAGACCAACGTCGGCCTGGACGTGTACAACCTGAGGAACAGCAATACACCGACGACCTACGAAACGGTGTACGACCCGGCGACCAACGGCGCGCGCTGGATGCAACCCACGGCGGTGCTGCTGCCTCGGTTCATGCGGCTCAACGTGCAGTTCGAGTTCTGATTTGTGATGGTGGTCGCGAAACGGGCACGGATCCACGGCCATCCCGGCCCGGAGCGTTCAGGGTCCACTGGGGCCGTCGCTCGAGAAAAGATCGGTCACGCACCTGTTTTCCGATCGGGTTGTCATCTGGCCACAACTGCCGCGACATCGTTTCGTTGATCACCGCCACCGGCTCCGCGCGCCCGTCATCCGAAGGCGACCATACGCGTGGGCGAGCCGTTGCGCGGCGGCGGTCCGTTCTCCGTGTTCTCCGTGTCGGCCGTAACTCCGTGGTTGCTCAACACAGGTGAATATCGGTCTAGTGCCGGAGCTGATTCGTGATGTTCCCCTGTTCGTACACCTCACAATTGGCGCGCTCCGGAATAATTCCATCGCCTCCGGGCCGCAGGATTCGCGTCGGCATCACCCAGGGCTCCACGAACACATCGGGGTCTTCGACGGTGATGTCGTAAAAGAGTTCATCTCCCTTGCGCGTGAATTTCTCCACGATGTGCATGTTCTCGGAATGGAAGAGACCTCCTCGTCCCAACCACGTCGTATCGACAAACGAGATGGAGTCGAGCACCAGCGTATCGCCCTCCCAGTGCCCCACGGTATATCCGTTGTAGGTCGCCTCGATCGCCTTCTTTGGGTCGTGCTTGCGGCCGTCGGTTGGAATCGAGCGAAATTCTCGGTTGCCGCCGCCGTAATCGCTCGTCGTGTACAGCATGGTGATGTCGTTCGGCGTTTGGAAGATGCGGCGGGGCGTCAGCACCCGCGGCAGCCCCATCGGCTGGCACGTCATGATCGGGTCTTCCTTGTTCGTCCACTGATCGAGTTCCTGCACCTTGTCCCAGAACTCGGGTTTGTAAATGGGACGACCATAAATCCCGAACCGCGAAGGCGAGATCCACTCGTAATCCACCCAGAAGTTGTCCATCGGGATTTTGCATTCCTTCTGCGTTGGACCACATCGGCGGGTGCCACTACCCGTAATCGGATTGAAGGCGTTACCCCAGGTTCCTGTCAGGTCCGGCTTCCCGTTGGACAGACGCGGCGTGACGACGGCTGAAGTCTGCGTTGCGGGCGCTGCCGGCAGAGTCCAGTTGGGAGGCTGATGCGTCGGGTTGATCGCCGCTTTGATGCTTGCCGGCACCGGCATCACGACATACATCTGTCCCGTTTCCGTCAGCGTCGTCGTGATGTCGCGGACGACGGTGCCATTCTTCTTTTCCGTCATCCTGCCGGCGTACAACGCCTCGGCCGGATTGAGCGGATTGTTCCAATCCTTGTAGTCGCTGTACGTGAACTCGTACGTGTTCGCGCCGTTTTTCACCACGACGCTCTCGGCCATGAACCTGCCGTCAAGCGTGGCGGTGGCAGTGGCAGTGGGGACGCCCGGGATCGGGAACGTCAACACCGGCTTGTTGCCCATCCAGGCGACGGACGTTTTACCTATCGTCATCACATCGGCTGCCAGCCGTTGCGGTCTGGGCGTCATTGGAGGTGCGTCTGGCGAAGTTCCAGCAAATGCGGCCTTGAACGCACCTTGCGGGCCTGCCCACAACCGAATCATTCGCTCTTCGACGGTCGCCGGCATCGGCGTGGCTTTGCCTTTGCCCGGAACGAGTTCGGCGCCTTGAATGTCTTCATTCCAGGCGTACGCTCCGCTGAGGACTTCGATCGTGGAACAACTCTGGCCGTTGGGCCGAGTGCCGGTGATCCGGATCCGCTCACCCGACGTCTGATAGCTGATGTCGCTCCGGTACATCGTCACGTTGCAGGGCTGCCCCCCCACCAGCATCGTGCCCTTGCCCTGATAGTCGAGCGACATGATCAGGTCGTATTCCTCACTACTCCGCAGCATGCCCATGTACCAGGCCCAGTTGAAGAGGACGGCCTTCAGATCCTTCGCGCCCGGCGCTGGCGTGTACAACGGACCGCCTCCGCGTCCACGACCTTGGCCCGGGCCGGCCGGAGCCTGAGCCCCTGGCCCCGGTCCGACAGGAGGCGCCTGCGCACTCGAGATGGACGCCACACCGATTGTCAGTGCGGCCACGAATGCGACGCATGTCCACATGAGATTTCTTCGGAAGGTCATGCTCATCCCCCTACCAAACTGCAGCCTCTCCACGGACCGATCACAGCGCATACTTTCGTCATGGTCATACACACCAGCGAGCGAGTGATGAGGAGGATATCCGAGAACTTCCCACACAACCAACACCGTCTTCTGCCTGAATGTGACATGGGTCCGCAGCGACTCGCTGCTGCGTCTGCGGGCTTCGAAGCGCACGTGGGTCCGCTGCGCGGCGGGTCGTCAACCCTCAGGTGACGTTCGGGGAGGACGTCCTTTGGATTTCGATCCACCGCATCGGACGCTGGGCCACGTGCAAGGCTTCCTGTTGTCCGGGGTCGCCGGGACGGTTCATCGTCGAATTCGAGAACATTCGCGAACCAAGTCGCCGATCGGGCCGGCTATCATCCTCGGATGGCTTCACTCTCCGCGGCGTTACAGGCTGAGTTCGGCGAGATCGACATCTACCTGTTCGACCAACTGCTGCGCGGCCGATTCGACCGTCGTCGTCGCATCCTCGACGCCGGCTGCGGCGGCGGGCGGAATCTGCCGTACTTCTTCCGGCACGGTTTTGACGTGCGGGCGATCGACGAAGACGAGCGTGCTATCGACGCCGTGCGTCGGCTCGCCGGCGCGCTCAGCCCGGCATTGCCTCAGGACAACTTTCAGTGCGGTTCCCTGTGCGCGCTGCCGTGGGAGAGCGGCTCGATCGACGCCGTCGTCTGCAGCGCCGTGCTGCACTTCGCGAATGACATGCAGGAGTTCACGACGATGGTCGAAGAGATGTGGCGCGTGCTCGCGTCCGGCGGCTTGTTCTTCGCTCGTCTGGCGACGAGCATCGGGTTGGAGCGTCAGCTTCCGGCGACCGTCGGCAGGATGCGACTCCCCGACGGCACCGATCGATTCGTCGTCGACGAGCGCACGTTGGTCGAGTTGACGTCGACGCTGCGCGGCACGCTCGCCGATTCGATCAAGACGACCAACGTGCAGAACCTGCGCGCAATGACGACGTGGGTGGTGACGAAATGAGATCCGGCGTCCCTGAGCACGCCGTCGATCAGCGCGCCGTGGTCCCCGCGGGCGCGTCGATTCGCCGACCGAGAAACCGGGCCCTTTAAGCCGAGACCAAGGACGCGCCGAGGAACTCGAACCGTCGTTCGCTATACTGCGCCGGTGACAACAGCAACACTAATCGCCGGACGACGATCGGCATGAGCAGCAGGCACATACTGATGGTGGAGTTCCCACGATTTAGTGGAGACGTCGCCGCTGCGGGTTGTGTGCGGCTTCGAATTGCTCCGGACTTAACCCGCCAAGATGACTGTGGCGGCGGACTCGATTGTAGAAAACATCGATGGAGTCGGCCACATCGGCGATCGCCAGCTCGCGGTTCTTGTAGATTTGCTTCTTGATCCGCTCCTTCTTCAGACTACTGAAGAACGACTCGGCGACGGCATTGTCCCAGCAGTTGCCCTTGCGACTCATGCTGGGCTCCGGTCGGTTCGAGCGGCAGAATCGTCGCCACGCGTCACTCCCGAATTGGGTGCCCTGATCCGAATGAATGAGGGTGCCACGTGGTCGTCGCCGGCGCACCGCCATCAACGCCGCATTGAGCACAAGCTCGCGATGAATGGTGGGTTGGGCCGCCCAGCCGACGATCATTCGGGAGAACAGATCCATGACCACGGCGAGGTAGAGCGCAGCCTTGCCACGTTCGAATGTAGGTGATGTCGGTCACCCAGGCGGTATTCGGTCGCGTTGCCGTAAAGTGGCGCTGCAGCAGATTCGGGATCAGGACCGACGGCTTCCCGACGGCCCACCGCTGTGTGCGATACCCGTGCAGCGCGCGCAAATTGGCCTGGCGCATCAACCGGGCCACGCGATGCTTGCTGCCGGTCTCGCCCGCCTCCCGCAGATCGAGAAAGACGCGAGGGGCGCCGTAGATGCCCGGGATCTGGTGCTTCGACTTCGGCATCGCTCCTCCACGAAGGCTCGATGCTAACGGTCTCTCCACCAAATCCTGGGAACTCCATTTCCGATTCCTTTGCTGGTACTGGACACAGGTGCTCATCGACCGCAAGAAACGACGATATGCGATCACAACTGGTGAACCTCGAACCCGTTTACGTTCGAGAGGAAACCGACGAACGTTTCCCGATGACAGGTCTGACTGATTGCGCTCGTCGCACAGCAAGCCGTAGGGGAATCGAACGCCGGCGAGTCGCCGAGAGGAGATATGCCGACCGCGCCTAAGCGGCCCGTACAGTTCGCGCCAGTCTTGCCGCTCCAAGTCCCAGTTCGAAGCGATATTGCGCGATCGTCGGCCATGCCGCGCTACAATCACCCGCCGAACGGTGCTTGTCTTTCAGGCAGGTCCTTGATGAAAACGCTCTCCATTGCGTGTTTGAGTCTGATGCTGTTGGCTGCGGAGAATCCTCCGGGCAAGACCGACGATTCCGCAACGGTACATGGGGATGGTGGCGCCGTGTTCACCCATTCGCAGGTAGCCACAGCGAGCGGCCGCGGCTACATGGTCACCAGCGAAATAGCGAACCAGAACACCGCGGATCCGCTCTCGGCGTCATGGAAAGACGGCGCGCTCGGCTGCACGGGGACACAACAGATCGAGCCGGGCGGCAAATGCACGCATTCCCGGTACTTGCCGGACGCGTCGTTGATTCGTACCTCCACCATCAAGTACGGAGCGCAACTGAACTACGCCACTCCTGCCCAGGCGTACGTGCAGCCGCAATCCGCGGACAGTTCCGCCATTCGAACGGAGCCCGTGATCACTGAGGTGGTACGCACGGGAAGCGACGGCGCTACTCGGAGTCGTATCACCGTGACCTCAGCGCTCGGCGCGGCGCGCGACAGTGCAGACATGACCATCGCCTTGCCTCAAGGCTGGTCGATAGCGGTGCCTTCGAGCGTTCTTGCGAACGTCACCTACGTCTCGGCGCCTGGCCGTCAGACCTCGCCGTGGAAACCTGGAGGTTCAGGGAATCCATCACAACCCGTGCCGATGAGCAACCCAACACTTGCTGCAGCTGCTGCCCAGTGGCTTGCCACACCGGGTAGCCCTCAGACGGGGGTGACGCTCCTCGATTACGCCGGCGGACCGAATGCTCCAATTCGATTCCGAGGAACGCAATGGGCGCTGCGACAGGTTCCGATGGTCGGTATTTCGCCTGACAGAAGCGGGACCCTGACGTTTGTGGCAGGCGTGTATATGCCTCGGTTCTAATGCCAATGGCAGACAAGGAAGAGGACGACATCGGCATTGGGAGCAAGATAGCCGTACCGATCGTGAATGCGCTGGTGGCCGCCGCGGTGCCGCTTCTGCCAAAGTACAAGCCGGTCGCGGGTTGGGATGTTGCTTTTTTCATAGCGGCCATTCTGCCGGCCGCGACGGCCGCGTACTTCGCACTACGCGATGACCTGCGCAGAGATGCGGCGCTCATGATCGCTGTGGTTGTCACCATCGGCACCGCAATCGCCTATCCCACTGTCGTTTCAGCCGGTGGGATCACGATGACCATGCTGTATGTCGCAGTCGCCTTGTATGCCCTGATGTTTGGGGCAGCCTCATATGCTGTCGCACGCTTATTCCGATTCTTGATTCCCCACCTAAGAACTCTGATGCGTTGACGTTTCTTGGTACCGTACGGATTTACCCTGGCGACCAACGGACAGGCGCGCTCGAACGCATCGGCCTGAATCGCTTTCGAGGACAAAGTCCGCCGACCAGATGTCGGCTTGCTGGGGGATGATGGTCTGCCCGACACCGTTGGTCGTGCTGACCTCGGTACCCGTCAGAGCTCCTCTCGCAGGACCGTGATTGGTCCATCGCTGAATCGTGATGGTGCGTCGAACCCATCGTGAGATTCGCGAGCGTCCCCATTGACGGTCCACTTTGCCGTCACCGTCGTCGGTTCACTCGCCCGCTGCAGAGAACCGTTTCCAGTCACGGTCCACGTCATCGGAGAGATCCATGTTTCCGTTCCTGGTCGGGCCTCCGTAACCGCCCACACGTGGTCCTCTCGGTGCGAGTAGCCGGAGCCTTGAATCGTGATCGTGCACTGAGCCCATCCGGCCCACGCCTGCATCGCCGACGTCGGCGTTTGCGCAAACCCGTGCGGAAATGCGGCGAGCAGAAGCAGCGCAAGCGGTGATCCGGTACGACAGATACGCATCTCGCTGCTCTCGACGGTCCGGGCTTACTTCTTCTCGAGCGCTTTGATGACTGCCTTCGACGCGTTGTCGAGCGCTTCGCCGAGCGACTCGGCGAAAGACGGACCGCCCGGAACGCCTGCGCTCGCGGCGTTGTTCATCGCCATCGCCTGCTGCATCAGGAACGACGCAGCACCGGCTGTCTGATCGACTCCTAACCCGCGAGGGATTCCAGCGCCCATCCCCATCCCCATGCTCAGCGCCTGCGTTTGGAACAACGCTGGATTGCCGAGCATCCCCAGACCGCCCATGTTAGAACCCGTCAGCGCGGTCATGCGATACACGCGGCTCATCATCTGCGGCCCGACGAACATGCTCAGGTACATGCCGCCCGCGAACTTCGCCAGGCCGAGACCTGTCTTCATGCTGAATCCACTCCCGTCCTTCCCCTTCACCGTCGTCGAAAGCCGCTGCTTGCCATCGGGCTGAATGAGCTTCACCGCAACACTCGCCTCTGTCGGATCCTTCTGTGGACTGCCGCCCGCGGGCGCCGTCACGCTCGACGCCGCTTTCATGATTCCGCCGAGGCCTCCGCTCTTGGCGACCTTGAGCTCGGTCACTTCCGCCATCAACACGTAGTCGAGTCCATGTTCAGTCGCGCGTTTCTGGAGCTCGGCCGCGGTCGCCGCGGCAAGAGGCACCACCTCGAATCTGGCCTCCGTAAAGTTGGCAACGAGGTCGGCGCGCAGGCTTCGCGTATCCACAACCGTCGTCGTCTTGTTCGTGAGTTCCGGGACGCCAATGCGAATCACACCGGGTGTCTTCGCAGCGGGTGTCGACGGAGGTGCCGCGTTCTCCGCCGCGAGCTTCGCTTCGCTGGCGTCGTTGAGCGCTTTTCCAAGCTCCCCGATGTTCAGCGCGGCATTCAAACCCTGCGGGATCTCGAACAGACTGGGATCGAGCGTTGTCAGCTCGAACTCGCTGACCTCCATCTTCACCACCGACGGCTTACCGTCGTCACCAATCAGGGTTGTGGTGTACGCGAGCGGGAATCCGAGCGCCTTCGGGTCGCCGTTATGGCTGGCCTGAATCTGATCGTTGCAGCCGCTGCCAGACGCGGGTGGCGCTGTTTGCGCCGCAGCCTGAGCCTCGAACACTTTCGGCGTATCGATGTACCAGCCATCGGTCTCGATGCGCTGCTTCGTGGTGTCGCACGCTCCAGCCAGCGGCTGCGTGTCGATCATCGTCTTCACGTGCCGGGCCTGATAGCCGAACGCCATCTTTCGTTCGCCGGTGTCGACGATCGTCGTCGCCACCATCACGATGCCGGGAGGCTTTGGAGGTGCGGCCGGATCCAGTGCCGGCAGGCTGCCGGGCACCGGCATTCCCTCGGGCGCAACGAGATATGTGTTGGCGGCCCGACTGATCTGAATGACGCGCTTCTGATCGTGCTGCCGAAGGACCACCATGTCCTGGAACTCGAATCGCTCGCGCGGTCCCTTCACGTACGTGACGCTTTCGGTCCGCTGGTCGCCGGTGGTGTAGTTCGACCGATAGCGCACATCTTCAGGCAGGGGCGGCGCCGGCTGTGCTGGTTCGAGCGGCTTCACAGCTGCCGGCGCGGCGGCCGGAGGCTTCTGCTGCGGCGTCCTCGGCTGTTGCCGCGCGGGCCTCGGCCTCGCCGTTTGAGCAGTGAGAGACGCGCTCGCCGACGCGAACAGCGTGGCTACGAACAGGGCCACGACGACCCGTCCATGTCCGGACATTGGATGCATGACACTCCTCCCGATGTTACGAACGGTCGCTCGCCACGTGATCCACCATCACAAGGAGAGGCGCAAAGGAATGCTGCATTCCCTCATAAGAACAGGCATCACACGGATCGCGGTGCTCAGCGGCAACGATGGCGCAGCCAGAGCCGGCCTTCACCTGATCGGCAGCGTGTTTGTTGCGGTGTTGTTCCGGGGATTCGGATCGCTGAACCCAGCGGGTGGTGTTAACGTGACGGTCACGGTGACGTTGGTTCCAGCTGTTCCTGTGACATTCGCCCAGAGCGTGCAGAACAGATAGCCGCTCGAGGGAAGCGTCGGAATCACAAACCCGGTCTCGATCTGCGCGACCGGGGGATTCACCGGCTGTGCACCCTCATATCCGGTGCACGACACCGATGTCTTCGTCAGTCCCGGCGATGCGGGGATTGTGAGGGTCGCGCCGTCGCCCGTGCCCGGTCCAAAGTTGTTGATCGCCATTCCGTACCGGGCAGTTCCATTTGCTGCCCAGAAGGCCGGAGGACCTGCGAAACCTCCGTCTGGCGGCGCCGGTCCCAGCGAAGTTATGGCGAGCTCGGCCGTCGACCCGCGCGGCGTGCGATCACCGGGCGACGACACCCCGGCAATCGTGAACGCGCCAGGCATACTGATGATATCCGTGCCGATGAACGAACCCGAGTTGAGTACCGTGATGTCGACCGGACCTGGAGCTGTGGATGAACTGATGTCCAGCTTCACGGTCATGCTCGTCGGTGAGTTGACAGTCTTCTCTGACACCGTCACGCCTTGGCGCGTAGGAATAACGGCTGTCGTCCCCTGCTCCCAACGCGTGCCGTTGCCGGTAAACGTGACCGTCACGCCCTGCTGTCCTGCCAGCGCACTGTTCGGGCTGATCTGGACGGTTGGCCGCGTTCGCGAGATGACCGTCAGCGCACTGGGCAACGTGACGACCTGGCTGCCGGTGGTGACCGTGACCGCGCGGGGCCCGGGCACGGCGCTATAGTCCACGAGTTGAATCACCGTCGTGAGCCGCGTCGGCGATTGGACTTGCGCGCCGGTGAGGGTAATACCCGGTCCGAAGTTCGCAGTCGTTGTGCCCTGCTGCCAGTTCGTCCCCTGGCCCGTCAGCGTCATCACCAGGGCATTGCCCGCGCTCACGCCCTGCTCGACCGCATTGGGCGAGATGCTCAGAAGCGCGGCGTTCGATGACGGCGCACCCGTGCTTCCGCCCGATGCGGCACTGCCGCCCTCGCCGCCGGTGTTCCCTCCGACCGGCGTCGAGATGACTGGACCACCTGCCGCGCCGCCCGCAACTGCGCCAGCCGCGCCAGACCCACCGCTATTCGGCACGCCGCCAGATGCCGCCCCGCCCGACGTTGGCGAAGTCGGCGTCGTGACGACGGGCATCGATGGCGCGGCCGATGGCGACGATGCGCCTCGCGCAAAGTCCCAAGTACATGCCGCCGTTCCCATCGCACCATTGGGCGGATTCATCGGTCCACGAAGCCCGGCGAACGGCAATGAGTTGGAGCCGGTAGCGCGTGTACTCGTGGTCCCCGTTTCGACTCCGGGGAACGCCCACTGTTGAACGTCGAGAACGACAAGGCGTGACCGAGGCACGCCGTTGGTCGTGCTGATCTCTGTGCCGGTCAAGGCACCTCGGGCAGGACCATGATTCGTCCATCGCTGAATGGTGATGCGGTCCCGGTGCAGCGTGGCACCCATCGTGAGATTCCCGAGCGTGCCATTGACCGTCCACTGTGCCGTCACCGCTGTCGGTCCGTTTGTCCGCTGCAGGGAACCGCTGCCAGTGACGGTCCACGTCATCGGCGAGATTTCCATGTTGGCGTTCTTGGTCCCGGCACCGGCGACAGTCCACAGGTGCGTCTCGCTATGCGAGTACCCAGGCGCCTGAATCGTGATCTGGCATTGAGCCCATCCGGTCCACGCCTGCATCGGCGACGCCGGCGTTTGCGCAAATATCTGCGGGACTGCTGCAAGCACGGACAGCGCAATCAGTGAACCGGTGCGGCACATACGCATCTCCTCGCTCTCTAGCGAAGGCCTGGCGCAGACAGAGCCAGACCGGCGCCGGTCGCCCATGCGCACTGCTTCATGGCCGCGAGTTCGATCACGCGCTGCCCGCGCATCAACTGCGGAAGGATCTTCAACAACTCGCTGAATTGCATCGCACGGCCCTCCACACGCTGTGCGGCCTGGGCCGCCTGGAACGGCGCTTGCGCCTGCGCCGCGGCGATCTGGGCAAAGTCGGCTCCCGGCACCAGCGACGCGGCGATGGACGCCGCCATCTGGCCCGTCATCGCGGCCGTTCCCGTCTTCAGTGCCTCGTAGTCCTTCTGCGCCGCCGCGCCGTTCTTCTCGACGAAAGCCTGGATCGCGGGGTCATTCACCGTCGTGACCAGTTCCTTTTCGAGCGCCTCACAATTCATCGCCGCATCGCCAGGCCGGCTCGCCGTCTTCTGCGCCGATTCGAGAGCCGCCATCATGGCTTTCATGTCGTTCGGTGAACGTTGAGCACTGGCAATGCTCCCGGCAGACACGAAAACCGCGAACGCCACAAGCGTCTTCAACATGTTCCTGCTCCCTTCCCTCTTTGAGGCACGTGATCCGCCCTTACAGGAGAAGGCGCAAAGGAAGGCTGCGTTCCCTCATGGACCGCATCAGTCGCCGTCGAGGTGTGGCTCGATCTAGTGTCCCGAATCACCTAGAGGTGCGCGGCAGGCTAATGAACGACCGCAGCGGCGCGCCGAGGCGCGGCTCAACGCCCGCAGCCCGCCGCCGCGCCGTGGGCCCTCTCGGCCTCTTCATGGCTGTCGGATCGCACCGCGCCACGGGCTGCCAGCTCGCCGAAGACCGCGGCCGATTGGCGGTACCAGCGGCAGGCCTCCTCCGGATGGCCGTCCTCGAGCTCGAGGTCGCCGAGTTCCAGGTCCGTGATTCCGAGCTCGGATGCCACGTACGCGCCGCCGTAGCCACGGGCGCGGACGTCGGTATAGAGCGCGTGCGCCCGCTTGTAGTCGCGCCGCGCGGCCGCACTGTCGCCCGTCTTCCGCCGCAAGAGCGCGATGGCCCGAAGCACATACCCCAGCCTCTCCTGGGCGCGGGCCTCTCCCGGGTTCTGAGCCACGATCCGTTCCCGCATCGCGAGGCTCTGTTCGCTGGCCGCGAGGGCGGCCGTCACATCCCCAAGCTTGGAGTACCCCCAACTAAGCTGGTTCAGGGAGAACGAGATGTCGTCCTGGGCTTCCGGGTTTTCCGGGTCCGCGGCAAGCAGCTTCCTGTCGATCGCGTGCGCCTTGGCGATGAGGTCGAGGCCCGGGCGCTCTTCGCCCTTCTCGTAGTGGAGGCCGGCGGCGTACTTGTAGACCTGCGACAGGTTGCGGAGGACGCGCGACTCGTCGGGCTTCTCGCGCAGGAGCGACTCGTATATCTGCTGGCTGCGCGCGAACTCCTCGGCGGAGTCCGAGCAGTTGGCGAGGGTGCGGCGGGCATCGGCCAGGTCCTCGCGGGCCTGGAAGTCGGGCCGGATCTTCACTGCGCGCTCGGCGAACTCGACGGCGCGCCGGGCATGCTGCTGCGCGGGCTCGTACGCCGCCTCGTAGAGAAAGCTGAGGGCGAGGTAGCGCTCCAGCACCGCCGCCTCATGCAACGACTCGGGCCCATCGGGGTCGGTCTTCGACAGCCGCGCGACGAGTTTCTCCGCTTCGCCCAATGTCCGGCGCGCGGCCTGGATGTCCCCCACGTTGGCGTTGCCCTGGATCCCCTGGACGCGGGCGAGTTGCACGTAGGAGGCGGACAGCTCCCGCAGGAGCCGCGGGTCGTCGCCGGCGTCGCGCGTCAGCGCAACCAGGTATTCGAGCGTGCTCTCGACGAGCTCCTCGCGCAGCTGGGTGGTGCCAGGCACCGCACCGAGCTTCGGCTGGATGTCGAAGATGACCGAGTGGATTAGGCGGCGGGCCTCGTCGAACCGCCGTTCGGCGAGACGGGCCTGCCAGGTGGTCGTCACAATCCCCCCGATGAGGCTGGCCGCGACTAGCAAGGCCGCGGTCACTGCGGCGCGGTTTCGGCGCACGAACTTGCCGGCTCGATAGCGGACGGTGTCGGCTCGGGCTGAGACCGGCCGCCCCTCCAGCTGGCGCCGGAGATCCTCCGACAGGTCGCCAGCGCTTTGGTAGCGCCGCTCGGGTTCCTTGCGCAGCGCCTTCAACACGATCGTGTCCAGGTCGCCGCGCAGCATGGCGCGGTTCCGCCCTTGGGCGACCTCGCTGGGAGCCACAGCCTCCGTCTCGCAGACGGCCTTCACGATCCCCGAGAGCGATTCGGCCTGCACCTCGTACGGCCGCCGGCCCGCGAGCAGCTCGTAGAGCAGGACGCCCAGGGAGTAGACGTCGCTGGCGGTCGTCAGCGTTTGCCCTTTGACCTGCTCCGGACTCGCGTACTCGGGCGTCATCACCGGGACCATCGTCGCGGCCGGCGCCACGTCGGCCTCGGCTCCCGACGTGAGCAGCTTGGCGATGCCGAAATCGACCAGCTTCGGAGCGCCGTGCCGGTCGACCAGCACGTTCGCCGGCTTGATGTCGCGGTGGATCACCAGGTTCTGGTGGGCATACTGGACGGCCGCGCAGACGATCCGGAACAGCGCCACGCGCTCCGAGATCGCCGCCGCGCGCGCGGCGCAGTACTCGGTGATCGGCTGCCCCTCCACGTACTCCATTACCAGGTAGGGCTCGCCGGCGTCGGTGGTGCCGCCGTCGAGCACGGTGGCGATGTTGGGATGCTGGAGGGCCGCGAGGATCTTTCGCTCCAAGAGGAAGCGGCGCTCGAAGTACTCGGAGTGGCGCCCGGCGCGGACCAATTTCAGCGCCACGGTCTTGCGGAACGCGTCATCGTCGCGCACCGCCCGATAGACGGTGCCCATGCCGCCGTGTCCGATGCACGATTCGATGTGATAGGAACCGATGACGCGTCCGACATTCGACTCGGCGTCCTTCGTCGCCGCAACGTGGGCGACGAGGCCTTCGTCCACCAGCTGCAGGGCGGGATGCTCGAGGAAGGCGGCAGCCTGGTCGTGCGAGGCCAGCATCGCGATCACCTCTTCGTAGATCGCCGGCTCATCGCGGCAAGAATCGGCCACAAACAACTGGCGTTGGCGAATGGGCTGCGCCAACGCCGCTTCGAAGACCTCCCGAACGCGCCTCCACTCCTCGTGACGCGGTGATGTCATGACCAGCCGGGAATCAAGATACAGGGATCGGGCGCATTCTAGCGCGAGTCGATGTACATTCGGCGAGGCATGTCGGCCCTGCCCGACGACCAGGACGTGACACGGCTGCTCGTCGAATGGCGGCGCGGAGACGAAGCGGCGCTGGCGCGGCTGATCCCCATCGTCTACAACGAGCTGCAGCGCGTGGCGCGGGCGTGCCTGCGGAACGAGCAATCCCACCATACGCTCCAGACGACCGCGCTTGTGCACGAAGCGTATTTGCGGCTGGTCGGTCTCGACCGCATGGCGCTCAAGAACCGCACGCACTTCTTTGCGATGGCGGCGCGTCTCATGCGGGAGATCCTCGTCGACCACGCCCGGCGCAAGAACGCGCTCAAGCGCGGCACCGTGACGATGCCCGGGCTCGGCGAGCTCGCCTCAGGCGGCGAGAGCGCGCTCGTCGATGTCCTCGCGCTGGACGAAGCGCTGACGGATTTGGCGTCACTCGATCAACGGCTCAGCCGTGTCGTCGAGCTGCGCTTCTTCGCGGGACTGAGTATTGCCGACACGGCCGATGCCCTCGGGATCTCATCGGCCACGGTGGAGCGTGACTGGACGGTCGCGAAGGCGTGGCTGTTGCGCCGTCTGTCGGCGATTCCCGGCGCGCAGGATCGTTGAACTCGTCCCGCCAAGCGACGCGATACGCAGCGTCGTTCTCATGCGTGACGTACGTCCTGCGAGACCCCAATGTTCTCGACGATTCACGAGGTCCTCGTTCGTCAGACGGTCCCATAGCCGCGGGAACACGCCGCGGCCGCGCTCGCGAAGATGGTGAGGCGCGCGACCAGCGATCGCGTTCGTGCCGCATGACCTCGGCGCAATGCGGTCCACACATCTGCAATGAAGATGATCGCGCGGCAGGGAACCACACCGTGATCCGATCGCGACACGGCGAACTGCGTGTGGCTCAGCGGGCGGTCGGCCCAACTGGCATCGTCACATCGCATGGCCGCGGCTGGAACTTCGCGCCATCCGCTTCGCGCTTGAAATGCGTTGTGAGGAGGAACGGCATCTGGAGGTACTGCGGGTCGTCAACCACTGATGTGACGACCAGCCACGTATCGCCGTTCTCTTCCGGCGGCATGCGATCGAAGTATTCCGTGTAGACCGCGTTCGCGCTGTACGGAACGCCGTTGCGGCGGAGATAGCCGGGCCGCATGCGTGTAGTCACCACCTTCAGGGAACCACTTGCCGGACTGGCACCGCCGCCGCGGCCCGCGCCGCCGGGCGGCAGCCCGAGTTCTTCAGCCACCGTCTCCCACGACGCCACTGAGAAGCCCTGCCAATCCGGCTGCTCGGGCGGCGCGGCGTTGGGATCGAAGTGGAACAGGCGCGCCTGTGTGCCGTTATCGATATCGACCCTCAGCGTCGTGTCGTCTTGCCACGTGATATGCAGGCGAATCGGCAGGCGCATAATCCCGGCGGCGCCGTACGCCTTGCACTGCTCGCCAGTGGCGATATCGGCCGCAGGATCCCACGCAGCGGCAGCTGCGACACCGGCCTGGTTCAGCGGCACGCTGGTCGTGTCGCCTTTCGGCGGCGTCACCATCCGGAAACGCCAGTCTTCCGTAACGACCGCCACCCAGTAGCCGGTGAGATCAACGGGGGCTGCAGCGCGCGGTGATTGCACGGGCTGCGCTGCACCGCGACCGCCGCGGCCGCCGCCTCCACGACCGCCGCCGCGGCCGCCCTGCGGCGCCGGGGCAGTGGGTGGCTGCCCCTGTTGCGCCGACACCTCCGCGACCCCCGACGCGATCCAGAGACAGCACAGAGCCATCCCGATCGTGACACCGACGCGCCAGACTTTGCTTTTCTGCCAACTGTTCATTTCTTCTTTGTGAGATCGCCGTAGACGATCTCGAGGAACATCTCGCTCGTCCATCCCTTGTTCGTGCCGTAGGTAGCGTCGTATTCGAGCATCGGCTTCGCGGCCTTCACCTGTTGCAGCGTCGCGCCGCTCTGAATCAGCGCCTGCACGCGATTGTGGATGATGGTCAGCATGTCGCGATACTCGAGCACGTCGGCTTCGTTGCAGATGCGTCCGTACGCCGGCACGACACGCGTCCCGCCCATCTGGTTGCGGGCGGGAATGGTGATGTCGAGCAACGTGTTGAGCGCATCGATTTCGCCCTGCACAGATCCGCCGCGCGTGAGGTCGATAGCCGGATAGCTATCGGTGTTGAGGATCTCGCCTGCGCTGACGACGTCCGAGCCGCGAAAGAAGACGAGCACATCGCCGTCAGTGTGCGCTGCCGGCTGGTGAAGGATCTCCACGCCTTCATCGTTGGCGTGGAAGTCCTTCCGATGCGTAAAGAAGGTCGACACGGGCAGCGCCTCCCCGGACAGGCCCGGGAAATCTTTCCACGGCGCCGACATCCGGTTGAACGCGTTCTCGTGGGCGATGGTCATGACGCCCACGTTCTCGTTGGCGTCCCGATTGCCGCCGGTTCCAGCCGGTCCAGAGGGTCCGCCAGCCGCTTTGATGATGTCGAGATTCCCGCCAACGTGGTCGTGATCCGGGCCGGTGTTGACCAGAAAGCGAATCGGCCGGCGTGTGAGTCGACGAACCGCCGCCAGCAGCGCGGCACTCTTTCCGCGCTCACCCGAATCGACGAGCGTGACACCCTCGTCGCCAATCTGCGCCGTGACGTGTGCGCCCGCACCTGCCAGCAAGTAGATGTTCTTCTGCACCGGCAGAATTTCAACGTCTTCGACGATCAGCCGCTCGGGCCACGGTGCCTTCAGCGCCGTCACCATTGGAGCTTGCTGGGCTGTCATGGTTGTGGCTGCCCCGAGGATCGTCGCCGCCACGATGGCGAAACGTCTCGTCATTTCGACGCTCCCTTCAGCAGCTGGCGCAGCTTTGCCTCGTACTCGGGATAGAGCGTTTCCTGGCCGCCCATCACGCTCTCGAGCGGCAGGCCCATCTTCCTGGCGAAGGAATCCTGCCTGGTGCCGAGCGGATAACTCGGGACATAGCCGCGTTGCCGCGTCGCCACTTCGTCGACGACCTCGAACACGAATCGCACATCAGGCTGGACGTTTGCGCCACGCACCCACTGCGACGTGCGAATCATCGGCTCCTCCAAATACGTCGCGTCGGTGATGATGCTGACGAGCGTCAGGATGTCGCCGTGGCGGACGAAGTGTTCGGTCATCGTCGAATGGACGCTCGCAGGCACACCGTTCCGCTGGATGAGCCCGTATTTCATGTGCGTCGTCTTCACCGTGAGCGTGTTGCCGGTCACGTTGCCGGTCGAAAAACCGTCCCAGGTATGTTCGGCGTACGGCGAGGGGTGTGGACGCCCGTCCATCCAGATCACACGATCGTCGCGCCCGAACACCCCCTCGATGGTGTAGGCGAGCAGCTCCTGCGTGACCGGATCGGTAATCTTGTTGATCCGGATGTTCGGTCCTGGCCCGCGCATGAAGTACTGCGGCGCGTGCGGCTTGGCCATGTGCTCGGGCGTCGCGAGAATCGACGCATCCCACGTCAACGCCTTCTGTCGCGCTGCGTCATTGATTGGCAGGCCGGTGTAGTCGCCGAGCTCGGCGCCGGGGATCCGGTGCGCCTGGTCCTCGTGAATGCGCGGAATCCATTCGCCCGAGATGTCGACCTGCGCATACCCGGGAGCCGCAACCAGAACGAGCGCCAGCACGCGCAGCATCAATCGAGTCATCGCCGCCTCTCGTACTTCTTCACCATCTTCGCCATTCCGACATCGGCGTTCGACCACACCTCCGCGGTGTAGACGTTCCCTTTCGCGTCGACGGCGACCGCGACGGCGGCGCTCGTCTGCACCATGTCCGGATTCAGTGTGGGATCCGGGATGAAGTACTTGACCGATCCGTCTTTCGCGCTGCCGATGCGGATCCCCCGCTTGAATCCCGGGTTGCTCCGCGAGTTCGACTGCGTGTCGGGCACGTACATCGTGTCGTCGGCCGTGATCAGAATCGTTTCCGGACGGCCGAACTGCTTCCACGAATCGAGCAGCTTCCCGTCCTGATCGAAAATCTGGATGCGGTTGTTGCCGCGATCGGCGACGAAGAGTCGCCCTTGCGAGTTCATCGCGATCGCATGCGGCCCGTTGAACTGATCCGCTTCGGATCCGCTGCTGCCCCACGATGTGATGAAGCGGCCGCCCTTCGAGAACTTCACCACCCGATGGCCCATCTCCCGACGATGGCCATCGGACACGAACACGTTGCCGTTGGGAGCGACGACGACGCCCGTGGGCGAGAGAAAGGTTTCGGCGCCGGCCGCCGACACGCCGTCGGTGCCGAGTGTGAGCTGTATTCGTCCGTCCGGGCCGAATTGCACCACTTTCGATCCCTTACCGTCCTTGATCGACACGTCGGTCACCCAGATCGTGCCGTCGGGCAGGAACGCGGAGCCGTGCGGTTCGGTGAAGAGCCCATCGCCCCAGCTGCGCAGCACCTTTTGGCCGGCGGGATCGAGCACGAGCAGCGGCGGATCGGCGCGCTGCAGCAGGATCATGTTGCCCGCCTGGTCGAACGAGATCCCGACGACCTGCCGTTCAGGCCAGGTCGGCGGCGTGGCCGTGGACGCCGTGACGGGCGCCCACTTCTCGTCCACGACGTACGGGTTCGGGTAGTCGTTCGGGGCGAGCGACTGGCTCCGCGACGGTTGCCCGGAGCCGGCCGCGATCAGCATCAACGTGGCCGCGAAGGTCGCGGCAAGACGAATCGGCCGCCTGATCATGATCAGAAGTCGAACTGCACGCTGAACTTCGCGAAGCGCGGCTGCAGGATCGACTGCGGGGTGCGCCACACAGCGTAGCTGCTGTTCTCGGTCAGGACCGGGTTCGCATTCGTGACGTTGAAGATGTCGACATTGATCGAGGTCTTTCGCGCGCTGCCGAACATCTTGGCGATGCGCACATCCAGGTTGTTCAGCACGTCGCCATACATCTGGCCCGGCGCGACGAGGTTGACGGTCGCGTTGGCCGCGCCTGCCGAGAGGTTGCGGCCGAGCGACGGCGCGATCACCGCGTTGGTCGCGGTGTAGTTTGCAGCGAGCGGGGCCCCCGGCGTGCTCGAGAACGACGCCGACGTCTGCACGTTGATCTTCGGCACTGTGTACGCGCCAAAGCCTTTCACCTGCGTCAGGAAGCCGGTGTTGGCATGGCAGTACGGGCCGCTCGTCGGTGTGGTGGCCAGCGTGACGCTGCCGCTCTGGCCCACCGCGTTGTTCCCCCAGATCGCTTCCGGCGCCTTGCTGGTCACCGCGCAGTTGTCGGTCACCGTGCGGCCGGTGCTGACACCCGCCTGCAGCATCACCGCGCGCGACGGCCGCAGGTTGACGCCGAGGTCGATACCGTTCCAGTGTTCGATCGTCTTTCCGTAGTTGTCGGCGAAGGTGAAGAAGTTGTTCACCTGGCCGACTTTGCTCGGGTTGATATCGTACAGGCCGCTGACAACGTATCCACCGCCATCCGACAACCGGGAATCCTGCGGCGCCGTGATGCTGAATGCGGTGTAATCGGCCGCGGTCGTCGCCAGGTTATCGATCGCGATGAAGTTGCCATACCACCGGCGGAAGTAGCCGACGTCCACTGAGAGCCGCCGCGCAAGCTGGCGCTGAACGCTTGTGGAGAATTCCCAGTTGTAGCCGCGCTTTCCCCAGCCGCGGAGAATGTCGGGATCGATTGCCGCGCTGGTCACCGGCAGCCCGAAGTTCGCGTTCGACATCGCGCCGCATTCAGCGTTCGCGGCAGTGCTCGTGAGATCGCAGTCGGGCACGTAGTTGCCACGGCGGGGATCGCCGACCGGATAGAAACTGTCGTTCCATGACCGCGTCACCTGGTTCGCGGTCAGGTTGATCGGGTTCATCCCGTCGCCGAACAGCCCCTGCAGTCCGAGCGACAGCATGTACTTGTTCAGGCTGATCTTCACCGCCGTCTTGCCGTCGCCGAAGAGGTCGTAGGCGGCGCCAAGGCGCGGCGTCAGGTCCTTCCAGCTGACCCAGTCCGTCTTCGGAAACGTGACGTTTCGGTCCGGCGTGTACTGCGACGGCCCGAGCTGCTGCTCCGGGAAGGAGTCGTGGTAATAGTCAAACCGCAGTCCGACGTTCATCGTCAGCCGATCGATCGTCCACTTGTCCTGGATGTACACCCCGAGATCCGGGCTCATGTACGACGTCGTGGTAAACGGTGTGGAGCGCTGCGTGATCTGGTTGGGAATGCCGTTGTTGAAGCGATACGTGAGGTTGTAGTCGTTGTCGCCGACCTTCAGCTCCCGCTTGCCCCACTGGTTGTTGATCCCCGCTTTCAGCGCGTGCGAGCCGGTCACGTAGGTCGCGGCGGCCCGGCTGTTGACAACAAGATTGAGGGCGTCGGGGCCGAGGCCGCCGCCATTCGCGTTGGTGGCGCCACGATATACCATGCCCGTCGACTGCTCGGTGACGCCAATGAGATTCCGATACGGCAGCAGATACTTCCACCGTTCCGGGCGGTACGAGATCCCCGCGTCGAGCAGCAGACGATTGGTCGTCGGCGATGACCAGGTGCCCTGCACGAGGTCGGCCTGCGGGTACTTGTTCGCCGAGATCCCCTCGGGGGAGGTGGTGGGTGTCAGACGCCGCTGGCACCAGCAGCGCGTTTGCTTGTCATAGAAGAAGCTGAACTTGTTGGTGGTGTTCGCCTGCCACGTCATGCGCGCATTGATGCTCGTCTGGTTGGCATGGTTGTACGCCGGCCTGTCGGTGTCGGGCACGTAGACCCAACTCGGCGTGCCTTCGTTCTTGTTGAAGAAGCCTCCGGAGTAGGTGTCCTCACCGTTCACGCGGCCGGCCGAGTAGAACCAGATTCGATCGCGCACGATCGGCCCACCGAAACTCGGATTCACATCCCACAGCTTGCGCAGTGACGTCGCTGTTGTGAGACCGCGCGCCTTCAGGTCACCCGTCAGGTTGGTGCCGGCGAAGTGCTCGTTCGTCCCCGTCGCGAAGAACGATCCCCGGAACGTGTTCCCGCCGTCGCGCGGAATGACGTTCAGACGCACACCTCCCGTCGCCTGTTCGGCCGAGCCCGCGGCGACATCCATCGTTACTTCCTGCGAACTCCCCATGTTGATCAAGTAGCCGCTGAACTGGCTCGATCCCTCGGCATTGTTGGTGGACAGGCCATCGAGCATGACGCGCTGATCCGTCGTGCGTCCGCCGTGGGCCGTGAGGAACACATGATCGATGGCGTTGGTGCCGCCGACATCCGATCGGTTGTTGGTGATCACCGACGGCACGAGCGCACCAACGGCGAAATGCGTGCGGCCCGTTGGAATGGCGTCGATGACCTGCGCGTCGAGCACCCTCTGCTGCGACACGCTCCGGATGTCGATGGTGGGCGCCTCGCCGGTGACGGTGATCGTTTCCTCGATCGCGCCGACCTTCATCTCGGCATTGACTGTCGCGACAAAAGATCCGCTCAGCGCGATCCCTTCGCGCTTGACGGTGCTGAATCCGGCCAGCGTAAAGGTGACGGCGTAGGTACCTGGACGGAGGTCGACGATCAGATACTGCCCCGACCCGTCGGTCGCGACGACACGGGTTCTTTCAATCAACGCCGGGCTGGATGCTTCAACCGTCACGCCCGGCAGCACGCCTCCCTGGGCGTCACGCGCGACTCCGGAAATGGACGCCTGGGCGAATACTGCCGACGGAACCAGCACCCCACACGCAACAGCCAGCCAGAGGGCAAGCCAGGTCAAGCCACGCATGCGAAACCTCCTGCTACGGGTTTCCGGATGAACGGGTGAGCACGGTGTGTTGCAACGCCTCCGCGCCTGCGCGGAGCATCGCGATCCCGCAACGGCCATCACGAGGCGACTGCCGCACCGAGCGTCCTACCTGCCACACGTGTCAGCGACGATCGCCAGCGTCAACACATCGAGCCGGTTGTCAGGCGTGGTCTTGTCGAGTAATCCGCGCACCTCGACCCGACGCCCGGCGACCGCAGTCTCCCGCCATCTCGCAACATCGACGAGGACGATCGTCCCGTCGCCAAGCGATGACGTCGCCGCGTCCGCTTTGCTTGCGTCGGTCGATGTTTCCTCACGGGTCAAAACGGGTGTCGTGGCTCTCGTCAGCGTCCAGTTGTCCGCGCCGGACGAGGCCAGGCAGCCGACGACGCGCACGAGGCCGAAGTTCGGAACTTCGCGCGGCACCCCTGGCTGTCTGGCGATCGGCATCGCATCGAGGCCCGCGGCTGCCAGGTCGCCCGGACCTGCTGGGAACGCGTTGGTCTTGAGAACGTACGCGAGCACGTCGAGGTAGTCCTCTTCGCGTAACGTGCCCGGTGCGTCGGCCGGCATCGTCCGCTGCATCTTGCTCAACAGCGCGGCGAGCGGCTGGTTTTCAAAATCGAGCCAGAAGCGATCGTCCCTGAGTGGCGGGGCCCCACGACGCCCGCCGCCGACAAGGTTGGCGCCGTGACAACGGAGGCAGTACTGCCCGTAAGTCACCTCGCCACGCATGGCCTGTGCTGCGGAGAACACTCCGGCCCAGATGCGCGCGTCGGCCGTGCCGTCCGCGGCGGCAGCAGGACCACCACCTCGCCGGCCGCGGCCACCCCGCTGCCCGTTGCCCTGCTGCGCGCCGGCCGCCTGCTGCGGCGTGTCCGCCTGCTGCGCCGCGCCAGACGCAACAATGGCCATGAAGACGGCAACACACAGACCGAAGACTGCGATCTGTTTCATCGCTTCAGGCTCTTGAAGTACTCCACCGCTTCGTCGTTGCCGACCGCCGCGGCGATATCCACCGGCGTTCGGCCCGCCTTGTCCTTGGCGTCGAGTCTCGCCCCGTGTTCGACGAGAAACTTGATCACGTTGAGCGACGGCACCGTCGAAACGCCCTCCTGGTCCCCGCGCTCGGCTCCGTAGCCGCGCATCATGGCGCCATGCAGCGCGGTCTGGCCGAGATCGTTGAACGCGTTGATGTCGAGACCGAGGTCGAGCAGGATCCTCATCGCCTCGATGGCGTCGGCTTCCGAGCCAAGACTGCCAATCCGCCGCCAGTTCAGGCCGGCGGTCATCATCAGTGCGTTCGTATGCTGGCTGTTGCGCGCGAACGGATCGGCGCCGGCGTCGAGCAGAATCCGCATCAGCGCGTGATCGGATGTCGACGCGGCCTTGAGGAACGGCGTCGCGCCCGCGGTGAGATTCGGATTGCCGGCCTGGTCGTACTTCGGCGGCCGCACGCGATCAGTAAGTCTCGCGTTCACGTTCGCCTTGTGGGCGAGCAGGAACTTCACGAGGTCGACGGGCGACATCTTGCCGGTCGGTTTTGGCGTAGGCCGGTTGTACGAGTACTCGTAGGAATTCAGATCGACGGCGGCAAAGAGCGGCGTCCGACCGCTCGCATCGACCGTATCGATACCAGCACCTTTTTCGATCAGCAGCGCGGCGACGTCGAAGTTCCCGCTGAGAATGGCGAGCAGTGTCGGCGTGAAGCCGTCGGGATCCTTGACGTCCAGGTTCGCGCCCGCATCGGCGAGCGCCGCCGCCGCCGCCGGCGCGTTCTGGCGTGCGGCAAAGTGCAGCGCGGTCAGCCCGCCCTTGGGGAACGTCACGTGCACGCCCTGCTGTCCCTGGTCGGGCGCGACCCGCTGACGCGGCGGCGCGCCGTCGAGCGTGCGCGACTTGGCGTTCTTGTCGGCGCCCCCTTCGATCAGCGCCGTGACGACCTCGGCGTGGTTTTCCGCGGCCGCCATCATCAGCGCCGTTTCGTCCTGCCAGCTCTCCACGGCGTTGACGTTGGCGCCGTGCGCCAGCAGGGTCGTCACGAGCTGAACGTTGCCGGTGCGTGATGCCGCCATCAGCACTGTCTGCCCCTCGGCGTTGGCGGCATTGGCGTCCGCGCCGGCGTTGAGCAGCGCTTCAGCGATGACCGCGTTCCCGCGATCGGCCGCCAGCCGCAACGGCACCACGCCGTAACGGTTGGGCACATTCACCTTCGCGCCGGCCTTCAGGAGCTGATCGACGAGGGCCGCGTCGCCACGCTGCACGGCCCAGTGCAGCGGAGTGGCGCCGTCAGGTCCCGCAGCGTTGACATCCACGCGCTGACGCAGCAGCACGCGGACCGCGGCGACGTCGCCGCTCTTCACCGCATCGATGAGCGGCGTCGCTGCCGATGCGACGGTCGCCGAGACCAGCATCGCGACGGTGGCGCACGCCGTCAGCAGTCGTGACGTCATAGATCCACCACCACCCCGTTGCTGGCACCGAACGCGGTGATGTCGAGACCAGACTTCTGGCCGAGGGCGACGAGCAGGTTGGCAATTGGCGTCCACTTCGGATAGTTGATGTGCCTGTTCCCCTTCAATTGCCCCGCGCCGCCGCCGACCACGACCAACGGCACTTCCGTGTGCGTGTGCTGGTTGGAATTCGCCATGCCGCTGCCGTAATACAGGATCGAGTGATCCAGCAGCGAGCCGTCGCCGTCTGGCGTGTTCTTCAACCGGTCCACGAACTTCGAGAACAGGCTGTAGTGGTAGGTCGCCACGCGCGCACATCCTGCGACCAGCGCCGGCTCGTTGCGATGATGCGACATCGCATGGTGCGGATCGAGGCAATTGAGCTGCGGGTAGGTCCGCTGGCTCAACTCGCGCGCCATCATGAATGTGAACACGCGCGTGACATCACTCTGGTAGGCGACCGCCAGCAGATCGAACATCAGCGCCACGTGCTCCTCGAAATCATCGGGGACGCCGACCGGCGCCTCGCTGGTCACGACCGTCGCGGCTGAATTAGCCTCGGCGCGCTCCAGGCGCCGCTCGATTTCTCGGACGTCGGTGAGGTACTGGTTCAGGCGGTTCTTATCGGCCACGCCTAGCCTGCCGTTCAACGTGGCGATCTCAGCCGACACGGAATCGAGAATGCTGCGGCCCACGCGCATGCGGGTGACGCGCTCGTCGAGCGTGCCGGTGCCGCCGAACATCCGCTCGAACACCGTGCGCGGATTGATTTCCATCGGCAGCGGCGTCTTGCCGCCCGACCACGCGAACGTGTTCAGGTAGGCGCACGCCCAGCCGGTGTCGCAGCCGCCGACGTAGCCGGTGAAATCCTCGGTGGCGAGCTCCAGTGAAGGGAACGTGGTGGTCTGACCGATCTTGCGTGCAATCACCTGGTCGAGGGTGACGCCTAGCTCGATGTCGGCAGTCTCCGTCAGCTTGCCAGGGCGCCCGCTGAGGAACATGTTCGGGCCCGGTCCGTGATTGCCATCGGACGTGGTGTTCCCGAGGCCGCTGACCACGGTCACATAGTCGCGATGCGGCTCGAGCGGCTTCAGAATCGGCGTGAACTCGAAGTTCGTGCCGGTCGTCGTCGGAGTCCACAGATCCATGACTGCACCCATCGGCACGTAGATCGCGCCGAAGCGCTTGATCGGACTTGCCGCGGTCTGGGCCATCACGGTGGCTGCGGGTACCATCGCGTCGAGCAGCGGGAGCGCCAGCGCGGCGCCCGCGCCCTTGAGGAAGGTGCGGCGAGGCAGAGCCTTCTTTGTCAGGAACATGGCGCGATCTCCTTACTCGGTGTCGGGAGGCTTGACTTTGACGCGCATCTGAAAGGGCACGCTGTTCACGACGCCCATCACCAGCGATTCAAAGGTGTAGTTCCGGGTCGCGGACGCCCGAACAATTCCGCGGACGATCGGCATGTCGGTGTATTCGAGGCTGCGACCGAGCGCGTAGGTCATCAGCTTCTCCGTCATCGTCGTGACGAAGTTCTCCGGGTGCCTGAGGATCGCCGACCGCACACCGACCGGACCGTCGACCGTCGTGCCGTCCGGAAGCTCGGACTTCGCATCGATCGGCATGCCCGCATCCTTCTCGCGCCAGGAGCCGACTGCGTCGTAGTTCTCCAGCGCGAAGCCGTACGGATCCATCAACTTGTGGCAGCTCGCGCAGGTCGGGTTGACACGGTGCGCCTCCATCGCCTGGCGCAGGGTGCGCGGCTTGGTCGGCGCCGATGCTTCGAGCGCTGGCACGTTGGGAGGGGGCGGCGGTGGCGGAGTCCCGAGGATGTTCTCGAGAATCCACTTGCCGCGTTTGACCGGGGAAGTCCGATTGGCGTTCGACGTGATCGCCAGGATGCTTCCCTGCCCTAGCAGCCCGCGCCTGGCATCGCTCGCCACCTTCACGCGCTGGAACTCGCTGCCGTAAATATTGGGAATGCCGTAATGCTTGGCCAGCCGCTCGTTGACGAAGGTGTAGTCCGCGGTCAGCAGGGCGAGGACGCTGCTGTTCTCGCGCATGATGCTGTCGAACAACAGCTCGGTCTCCTTGCGAAACGCCTGACGCAGGTCGTCGTCGAAATCCGGAAACTCTTCGAACACCGGCGCCAGCGTTCGCACATTGCGCAGGTAGAGCCACTGGCCGACGAGGTTTTTCGTGATGGCGTCGGCACGCGGGTCGGCGAGCATCCGTGCGACCTGTTGTTCGAGCTCCTTCGAGTCGCGCAGGCGGCCGGCGGCCGCAGTGCGCAGAAGCGGTTCATCCGGGAGGCTGCTCCAAAGGAAATACGAGAGACGCGAGGCGAGCTCGAGATCGGTGACCCGGTACGGGGTTCCTGTCGTCGCGCTCGCCGGCTCCATTTCTATGCGGAAGAGGAACTCCGGGCTGACCAGAATGCGCGTCAGCGCCCGCTCGATCCCGGTCTCGAAGCTGCCGCCTTCCTTCCGGCCGGCATTGAAGAAGCCGACCAGCGTGTCGACGTCAATCGGTGTCACCGGCCGGCGGTACGCGCGGCGTGCAAGCGACGAAAGAATCCTGCGGGCGCAGGGTGCTTCATCGGCCGCTGTCTTTGGCTGGCAGGTGAAGAGATGCGCGTAGACCGCCGAGTTCTTGCCGCTCCCCGGCTCGAACGGCCCGGTAACGGTAACCGTTTCAACCCGAGGGACACCGTGAGTGTCGGTGCTGTCGGCCGGCGACAGCAGCGGCCGCAGCTTCTGCGGATCGAGGGCACCGGTCTTCTCAATGAAAGTCACGCCGATGGCATGGGTGCCAGCCTTCACGTGCACCTTCGTTTTCAGAGAGGCGTTGAACGCGGCCATGTCGCCGGCGTTGGTCCGATCGCTGAACGAGCGGAGGTACTGCTCCCTGGTGCCGACGACCACGTGATGCACCGGAGCGTCGTCGATCAGGATCTCGAGCTGGTGTTCGCTCTCGAGACCGCGCACCTTGCCGACGTTGTTCCGCCAGAGCAACGGCTGGATGACGTAGTCGCCATCTACCGGGAAGAAATGCCGCACGAGGATGCCGCCGCGTGTCCCGAACGGCAGACCATCGACATGGTGGAGCTGGGCCGAGTCGCCGGCGGCGCGGTAAAGCGTGTCGACTGGACCGCCGCGATAGATGCCGACGGCAAGGGGCGCGATTCTCTGCGCCGCGGAGAGGTAGCGCTCGAGGAGCACCGGCGACGAGCCGAGGGCTGCTGCATTGTTGTCGAACCCCGAGATGGCGTCGTCGGCCGGAAGCAACGACGCAACGTCGACATCGAGCCCCAGGAGATCACGGATCCCATTGGCGTATTCCGTGCGATTGACGCGATGGATGAGCGAGGAGCCCGGGCTCTGGTTCCCCTCAGCCGCCCGATCGATCGTCGTCGTCAGGTAGGAAACGAAGCTCTCGGTCGTACCGGTGGCCGGACGCGGCATCCCGCCCGGCGGCATCATGCCGTTACGCAGCTTGCGGATGACTTTTTCGAAGGTCTCAGCGTGCTGGGGAATATTGGCCGTATCGACCTGCTGCAGCGATAGTCCGCCGGTCTTCGCGCGGTCGTTATGGCAGGTGACACAGTACCTATCCAGGAGGGCACGGCTCGAGGCGGCATCAGTGACCAGCGGCGCGGCGGCCGTCGCTGCGGGAGATTGTGCCGCCGGCGCCGGGGCAGCTGGGGCCGCGGTGAGGAGATCTCCCCGGGTCGAGGACACCTGCGGGGCCGCTGCTCGAGACGTAACCGTGCCAGACAGCGCCACCAGGAATGTCACCGCCGCCGCCAGGACGAGCCGATTACTATTCACAAACACCCTCCGCGCCGGAAGCGTCGAGGGTGAACGGTACGCTGCGGTAGTGGCTATGTCTTGATTGGACGGTCAGAAGGCGCTGAAACGTCTCGCGCTGGTTCTGAATAAGACTTTACTCAGAACTTCGCGCGAAATTTCAGCGGTCTTCCGTCCACAACTGTGGAATGGGTGAGTCTGGTCGGACGTAGAGTGGCAGATGGCGGTGCTAGAATCCGACCCCGCCCCGAAGAAGGGACACGCAGTGTCTGAACCTGCAGCGGCACCGCCGACGCCGCGCCAGTACCAATTTGCCGGGTTCGTGCTCGATCTGGGCCGGCGCGAGCTTTTCCGCGAGAGCTCACCCGTGGTCCTCTCACCGAAGGGCTTTGACCTTCTGGCGCTGCTGGTCGAGAACCGCGACCGCGTGATGTCGAAGGACGAGCTCATTGCCGCGGTCTGGCGCGATGCATTCGTATCGGAGGACAGCCTCAGCCAACTCGTGTTCATGCTCCGGCGTTCCCTTGGCGACGATCCCGGCAGCCCCCGGTTTATCGCGACGAGCCACCGGCGGGGCTATCGCTTCATCGCGGATGTCGCCGAGGTCTTGCCGGACTCCGAGCAGCCGCCCTTGGCGGCCATCGCGTCACAGGTCGTCGCCGTGCCCGAACCAGCGCCACCGACCGCCCTGGCCGTATCCGCAGACCTACCGCCCCGCGCGTTTTTGTCGCGCTCAGCGACGTTACCCGCAGCTGTTGTCGCAACGGCGCTGGTGACGTGGTTGGTCGCTCGCGCATTACCGCCGCGACAAGTGGCATCTGACGGCGGACCGATTCGCGCCGCGCAATCAGCACCTCCGGGCACAACCTTCGTGACTGGCGGGATGATTTCTCCCGACGGCCAATTGCTCGCCTTCGTTGCGCGAGACGAGAACACCGGGGAGACGGGGCTCTGGATCCGGACACTGAGCTCGGGAGAGAGCCGCCGTCTTGTGGATACCGCCGGCGCGGAGGAGCCTTTCTGGTCTCCTGACAGTCAGCGGATCGCGTTCTCGGCCAATGGCAAGCTGCGGGTCATCGATCTTCAAGGAGGAGCGGCGCGCACGATTGCATCCGTGAGTCTCGGGCTGCGTCCAGGAGGAGGAAGTTGGAGTCCGGACGGGACCATCCTCTTCGCACCGCGACGATCCGGCCTGCACGCGGTCAACGACATCGGCGGAAACGCGCGCACCGTGACGACACTCGATGCATCGGCGAAGGATTCCGCCCATCGGCTCCCACGCTTCCTCCCGGACGGGCGTCACTTCCTCTACTTCATCGTCAGCGCGGACGCGAACCGAAGCGGCACATACGTTGGATCAATCGATGGCGGCCCCGCAACGCGCATCGTCGACGGGACGCAGGCGAGCTACGCATCTGGACATCTTCTCTATCTGAAGGACGGGGCGCTTTTCGCGCAGCCGTTTGACCCATCGCAGCTTCGCATCACTGGAGCTGCCGCGTCCCTTGCGCGCAACGTTTCAGAGGCCCGTGCCGTTTCCGCGCAGAGCAACCTCGTCGCGTTCGTCGAAAGCGCCAACACGAACCGCTTGGCCTGGTTCAACCGTGCAGGCGAGCGGCTCGACGAGATCGAGCCGCCGGCACCACTCGGGAATCCGATGCTCATGGGAGCGAAGCAGGTGATCGGCGCCAACAATGAGAGTCGCACCGAACATCAAGGCATCTGGGTCGGCGATCTCGAGCGGCGCGCATTTACACGGCTCACGAACGTTGGGATCACGCCAATGCCGTCACCTGACGATCGCAAGATCGTCTACACGTCGGATCACATCGGCGGTATCCGCGATCTCTACGTGCTCGATCGACAGCGTGGCACCGACCAGCCGTTGCTCAAAACGGCGGAAAACAAGCTGCCGACCGACTGGAGCCGCGATGGACGCTATGTGGTCTATGTGAGCACCAATCCGCAGACGAAGCAGGACGTCTGGACCCTGCCGATGGAAGGTGGCGGAAAGCCAATTCCGATCGTCACTTCACCGTTCAACGAGATTCAGGCGCGCGTCTCGCCCGATGGCCGCTGGATCGCGTACGCCTCCGATGAAACGGGCCGATGGGAAGTGTATCTCCAGTCATTTCCCGTTCCGGGAAACAAACAGGTCGTGTCGATCGGTGGCGGCGGACAGCCGCAATGGCGCGGCGATGGCAGGGAGCTTTTCTATCTGGCGCTCGACCGCACGCTCATGAGCGTGCCGCTCGCTGACGGCACGCCGCCGCAAATCGGCCGGCCGAAGCCGCTGTTCCACTTGCCCGTCGCCGATGTCGTCGACTCGAGGAATCGATACGTGCCCGATGCCGATGGACGCACTTTCCTCGTGAGCGCCGTCGATATCACCGAGCGGCCAGATATCGTCTTGTTGATCAACGCCATTCCTTAGCCGAGCCGCCAGTAGACGAGCGCTTCCCGACCTCAGCGAGAAAGTTCGGCGCGCCATACGACACCGGTCGTCGGGCTCGGCGAGTTGGTTGGCGAGGTCGAGGGTTCTCGACGCCCGCGTACGGAGCTCGGAACCAGTATCTTTCGCGAGCGATCGAATTCGCTCGCCCCGGTCACCGTCAAACCGAGGACATTCAGCAGCTTTCGCGTTCGGGCGGCGGACGACACATCATGCCCCACAGCAGGCCGGCGCCGAGTGCGGTGAGCACGCCTCGGGACGCCGCTGCACGCGTCACAAGTCCGGTGGGTGGAACGACTGACCGCTCAGGGTCGTCAGGAATTCGGTCACAAAGCGGATGTACCCGCGGATCTTGCACCTGGTTCGGGCCACCAGCGAACCTTCGCCACGGGTTTCGACTCGCCTCCCAGGATATGCGACGCAACGTGTCCTGCGAATCCGACGGTTCGCGCGCCGACGGTGATTGCTGCGGCACTGATATTTCGCAATAGACAGATGAAGTGTCGGACTGTTGTTGCTTTTGTCGATATCATGCGCGGCGTTTCCGTCACAAGTTTCCCGATGCTGTGAGCTCCGCGCACCGAAGTGTGCGCGTTTCTTCGAGGTCTGCCATGTCTGGATATGGATGGTTGAAGGTCACGGCGTTGGCGTCAATTCTTGCTCTGGGGACGGGCGTTACCGCGACACCGGTCCAGGGGCAGAGCATCGGCGAGCGGATTCGGCGCGCCGCCGAAGAGGCGCAGAAGAAGCTCGAAGAACAGAAAAGGAAAGCGGAAGAGGAACAACGGCGCAAACAGGGGGATCCCGGCGGCACCGGACAACAGCCCGCGACGCCTGCAACCCCAGCGGCGCCCGCCGGCGGAACTCCGCAGAGCGCCTCGCCCAACTCCGCGGCGTCGGCACGACCGCGTGCGCCTGCATCGAGCGTCAAGTCCTCTGCGAAAGTCGAATCCGATGCGCTCGCGACACTCGAACCCGGGCAGCCGCTCGATTACGACATCAGCCCGAAAGGTCACCATGTCGCCGCCATCATGCCGCGCGGCAGCCGTCAGGTCATGGTCTACGACGGTGTCGCCAGCCAGCCGTTCGATCAAATCGTCGACGAGACCGTCACGTTCAGCGACAACGGTGCGCGCTACGCCTACATCGCGAAGGCCGGGCAGGATTGGGTGTACATGGTCGACGGAAAAGAGCTTGTTCGATTCCCCGTTGCCAACCTGAACCTGAAAGGCGGTGCGATTCCCCCGGACGAGGCGAGGCCGCAGTTCAGCCCGAACGGTCGACACGTGTATTTCATCGGAACCAGCAATCCGCCCGCCGGCAATCCGACGGTGACACCATACTGGGACGGCAAGCCAGGTCCGAGCGGCCAGAACGTGGGGGGTATTGAGCTGAGTCCGGACGGAGAACGCTACGCGTACATCGTCCGCAACCAGAACACCGACCAGATGACGCTCATCGTCGATGGGAAACCGGCGGGCTGGCAGGGCGGCGACCCGCACTTCACCGGCGACAGCAAGCACATTGTCACCGGCATGCTGATCAACGGCGGCGGCACCGACGTGCAGCTCGATGGCAAGCCGTGGTTCCGCGCGCCGAGCGGAGTCAGACTGCAGTTTGCGCCGCTGACCGATCTCGTTCTCGGTCTCGCCGCCGAGGCTCCGCCGCGGCGCGGCTGGTTTCTTTATGTAAACGGCAAGCGCGTGCCAGGGTCTGAAGCCGAGATGTTTCCTGGTGCCATCATCAGCGACGACGGCAAACATTGGGCGGCGATCGGGCGCACGGCGGCGATGTCAGAGTTCGTGATCGCTGACGGCAAGAAGGGCCTGGAGTACAAGGGCGTCGACAACCTTGGCTTTCTTCCCGACGGTCGCGTCTTCTATCGCGCCTCGATGCCGCAGCGTCAGTTCGTCGTGGTTGGCGACCAGGAGTCGAACGGCTACCAGCAGATCATGACCGCCAATCTCGTCGACCCGGTGACAATGCAGCGAATGGTCCGCGAGTCCGGTGGTTCCACGGTGGGGGTACGCGATATTCTCACCGCCAACGGGCACGTGGCGTTTGGGGCGCGCAACACGCAGAACGCCTCGGTCATCGTCCACGACGGCAAAGCGATTCCCGTGTCCGATCCGCGCGGACCCATGTACGTGACGCTCAGTCCTGGCGGTACGCGTACTGCCTTCGTTCTCGGCGGCAACCCCAATCTGCCCGTTGTGGACGGGACGGTTCAGAACAACGTCACCGCCGTGGTCACGGCATTTTCCCGTCTGGTGTTCAGTCCCGACGACAAGCACATCGCGTTGTTCGGCTACAGCGCGGCACCCTCGCGTGACGGCCGCCGCGTTGGTGGATTTTCAGTCGACGGCAAGTTCATCCCGATCAGCGGCTGGGCGACCAGTGCCGTGGAGCCCAGCGTCTCGAAGCTGACGTTCAGCCCCGACGGGAAGCACGTCTTCTGGGTGTTGGGTTTCCGCAGTGCCACGGGATCGCACTCGAGCGTGTACGTCGACGGCGTCGCCGCGGTTGAGATCAACGACGGAGCCGCGTTCGCGATGACGCAGGACAACGACGAGCGACAGATCGCGGCACGGTGGTCGGTATCCGATGCGGGTGTGCTGACGTTCATCGCCACCGACGGCAGCACCTTGAAACGGTTCCGCGTCACGCCGGGACCGGACACGAGCGTCGACACACTGCTGCAACTTTCCGCGATCCAGTGAGCACGTCAACGGGACGCGTGTCAGTATCACGCCGCCGACAGATTCGGACATCGCCACGATGCTCGGAGAGGGACGCGCTAGTCATGAGAAACCGCATTATCACCACGGTAGCCGTACTTGCCTTTTGTCTGCACGACGTGGCCCCGGCTGGTGCACAAGCGCGCGGCGGTCAAGGTGCCGCGGTGCTGTCGGTGACCAACGGCGTACAACCGATCAGCGTCGGACGCGGGCTCGTGATCCCGACACCGATCATGTTGCTGCGCGAAAGCTTCTCTGATGTGTTGAAGAAAAACGGCACCTCGTTGGCCGCGTGGCGTAACGCGTGCCTTACAGGTTCTCCCGCCTGTCAGCAGGGCCTGCGGCTGGTCGAGCCGGTGTTCGTCGACGGGCGGCCGGTTGGCTCTACTGCACCTACGACGTTCGACCCCGTCCCCCCGGGCAGCTACTACGTGTTCGCCATGGCTCCGGCGGCGCCCGGTCTTGCCGTGTGGGATTTGCGTGTCGATCTGAAAAACGGACCCAATTCGCTGCGTCTGGACGAGCGGAATCTCGTCGCGGCCGAGACGGGTCAACGCGCGCCTGCCGTCACAGCTGCCCTTCCAGCTGCCCCGCCCGCGACCGCGGCGGCGACCCCTGCGGGCGGTCCGGCGGGCCCGCGGATACCCGCGGCGAACGCGGCGAACGCGGCACCAGCAGTATCTGCGGCCCCCAGCGATCCGTCAATCGCGAAGGCCCGTGCTGCGAAGGTCGATACGAGAGTGTTCGGGATTGAACTTGGCGAGCCGCTCCGGCTTCCGCCCTGTCCAACTCTCAGCCAAACGTTGTCTGCCGCCGTCGGTGGGGGCCCTGCGCCTGCCGACGTGACCTGTGTGACGGTTCGAGAGACAGGTGCCTTTGGCGATCTGCTGGGGATCGCCCTCCCAGCCCGCGATCCGAATTCGGCCACCATTCAGCTGGCGAACGACAGCTGTCCCGGGTGGATGTCCGGCTGCGTCGTCGCGGCCACGTTTTACGACGGGGCCTTGGTCCGTGTCGAGCTCGCGACCAAAGGGCGCGGCGTCGAGCAGGCAACCGCGCGCGAGCTTCGCGGCAAGTATGGCGCGCCCACGGCATCACAGCGTGGTACCGTGACGCCCGACGTTGGCAATCCGTTCGATGTCACCGATCTCGAATGGACACTGCCGGGCCTTCATGTCGAGTACGAAGTCATTCTTCACGATGACGTGGACAGCACACGCGTCAAGATCGACCAAGGCCGGGTGCGGATCGAAACAGAGTCGGAGTACCAGCGGCGGCGAGTCAGGACCAAGGAAACGGCGAAACCGAAGCTATGAGAAACCGCATCTATAAAAGGTGAGCCATGCGTTCCGCGACACGCGGCCTTACAACTGCAGTGCGCGGCCGATGGCGTGATGTAACAGCTGGCCATGTGCCGCGCGGCGCGTGACTATCCCGCGCAACGCGAAGTGGCTCGACCTGCTCACGAAGTTGTGGAACGACTACTGCGTCGTCATCCCGCTCCCCAGCTCGATTCGAGTCGCCAATTCTGGACTGTCCTCCTGAGACATAGGTAACACCGTATTCCGGAGACATAGGTGGCACTTCGCCCCTCAAGGAGGGGGCGTGCCCTGGAAGGAGTGTCACGTGGAGGACGAGCGTCTACGCTTCATCGCCCGCCTGCTCGACGGCGCCGGCGCTTCGACAATTGATGACAATTGAAGCTTTGCTTCGCGGTCCGCGAGCTTTTCATAATCCGCGCGGCCGTGCTCGCGGGTGCTGTCCCCGGCGCGTGCCTCCTTTACCCGATTCGTTGGGCATCGCCAAAGGAGGGAGGGACCAGTGGTCTTGGCACCTTTCGGTCGTCGCGCATCCCTCGTCGTCGTTCTGAGCCTGATCCCAGCATCCGTGCTGGCGCAAGGCGCCAGCACGGCCACCATCGCCGGGGTCGTCCGCGACTCCTCGGGCGGCGTGCTGCCCGGCGTGACCGTCGAGGCCGCCAGCCCGGCGCTCATCGAGAAACTTCGCACGACTGTCACTGACGATCGCGGCCAGTACCGGTTGCCCGAGCTGCGGCCCGGCATGTACGCGGTCACCTTCTCGCTCGCCGGCTTCTCGACCCTCAAACGCGAGGGGCTCGAGCTGCGCACCAACTTCACGGCCCAAGTGGACGCGGAGCTCACAGTCAGCCAGCTGCAAGAGACCATTACGGTGTCGGGCGCCACGCCCCTGGTGGACACGCAGGGCGCGACACAGCAGCGTACCGTCACGCGAGAGCTGCTGGACACGGTGCCGACCGCGAAGAGCGTGTTGGGGATCGCCGCATTGATTCCTGCCGTCGTTGAGCCGCCGAACGCGCAGGACGTCGGTGGCAGCAAGGGAGAGCGCTCCGTGCGCATCACGGTCCACGGCGGCAAGACGTACGACTCGCGGCTGCTGCAGGACGGGATGCGGTACAACGCGCTGACGCCCGGCATCGGCAGCCTCGAGGGCACGGGCCGCGGCTACTACGCCAACCCGCTGGCCGTCCAGGAGGTCGTCGTCGATCTGGGTACGATGGGATCGGCCGAGTATTCGCTGGGCGGCGCTCAGGTCAACAGCATTCCGAAGGACGGCGGCAACCGTTTCACTGGCGCCATCTTCGTAGCGGGGACCGGTTCCCGATTGCAAAGCAACAACCTTGACGATCGCCTCCGCAGCCAGGGACTCACGTCGGTCAACAGCGTGAAAAGGGTGTACGACTTCAACGGCTCCCTCGGCGGACCGGTGCTGACCGATCGGTTGTGGTTCTTCGCGGCCGCGCGACGGTGGGGCACAACGACGCGCGTGGCGAACCTGTTTGCCGACTCCAACGTGAACGACTTCGCGTACACGCCCGATCTCTCGCGTCCCATCGAGCCGGTCGAGTCGGACCGCGGCGCCGGCGGACGCCTCACGTTCCAGGCCACGCCGCGAAACAAGTTCACGTTCTCGTGGGACAAGCAGCGGAACTTCCAGGACCAGCTCACGGGGCAGCTCGAGACCGGCACCGTCAAGAACGAAGGCAACGCCGGGTACTGCCAGCGCCACGAGGTGCTGCAGGGCACCTGGAGCCGGCCGCATTCGAACAGCGTGCTCTTCGACGCCGGCGTCACGGTAAGCAGGTTCAATTTCGGCGGCTTCGGAAAGGACGTGTTCCTGAGCGACTACAAAGGGTGCGGCGGAGGGCTCCAGGACAACGTGTTGATCAACGACACCGGCCTGGGATTCACCTATAACGGTGTCGGCAACCGCACGATGAGCCTGTCGCACCAGTCGAACGGGCGCTTCAACGTCTCCCTCATCAGCGGCCGGCACAGCCTCAAGACCGGTATCTTCTGGATGTACGGCCTCGGCGGCGGACACCGCACTTACACGACGCGCGGGCCGACTCAGGTCAACGGCTTGCCGGTGTCGTACACGTTCGTCAACGGCATCCCGCGATCACTCACGCAGTTCGCATCGCCCAACTACACGGTCGACCAGCTCAATCCCGACCTCGGGCTGTTCGTGCAGGACCAGTGGCGGCTGAACCGCATCACGGTCAGCGCAGGTGTTCGCTTCGACTGGCTGCGCGAGTCCGTGAAAGCCACCTCCGTTCCGGCGGGCTTGCTGGTGCCGGCGCGCTCGTTCCCCGCCCGCACTGACGTGCCCAACTGGAAGGACCTCAACCCGAGGTTCGGCATCGTGTGGGGTCCTGCAGGCGACGCGAAAACGGCGATCAAGTTCGGCATCAACCGCTACGTGCAGTCGAACACGACCGGCCTCGCGCAGCTCTTCGATCAGGCAGCGGGCGCGGTGAACAGCACGACGCGATCGTGGAACGACCAGTTCTTCCCCATCGGCGACCCGCGGCGTGACAACTTCCTGCCCGACTGCGATCTGAGAGCCACGACCGCGAACGGGGAGTGCGGCGCGATGGCCAACCCGAACTTCGGCACGTTCGTCGCCGTGAACACGCCGGACCCGGCATGGATCACCGGCTGGGGCAAGCGGCCGTACAACTGGCAGACCTCGATCAATATCGACCGCGAGGTGTTACCGAACCTCGTGGTCAACGCCGGCTATTTCCGCACCTGGTTCGGCAACTTCATGGTGACCGACAACCGTCGCGTCACGCCGGCCGACTACAGCCCCTACTGCGTCAGCGTGCCGGTGGATACCCGACTGCCCCTCAGCGGCCAGCAGCTCTGTGGCCTCTATGACATCAACCCGGGCGCGTTCGGTCAGGTCGACAACCTCATCACCCGCAACAAGGGCTACGGAAAGCAGGAGGAGATCTATAACGGTGTGGACGTGAACTTCCAGCTGCGTCTGCGCGACCGCGCCACGCTCGGCGGCGGCTGGAACGTCGGGAACGCCGTGCAGCTCGGCACGACCGCGGGCGGCAGCGCCTCGTCGGGCACCAATACGTGCTACGTGATCGACTCGCCACAGCAGCTGTTCAACTGCAAGGTCGACGTGCCGTATCAGAGCCGTGTGAAGATCAACGGCTCGTTGACGTTCCCGCTCGGCATCCAGCTCGCGGCCGTTGCGCAGAGCAACCCCGGCGCGAACTACTCGGCCAACCGCACGTACACGCTGGCGGAGATTCAGCCGACGCTGGGACGCCCGCTTTCGGGCGGTATCACGTCGGTGGTGATTCCGCTCGTGCGGCCGCTCTCGGTGTTCGGCCCGCGGATCAACCAGCTCGATCTCCGCGGCAGCAAGATCTTCCGATTCGGCATGCGGCGCATCCAGGCGAACGTGGACGCCTACAATGTGTTCAACAGCAACACGCCAGTCACGCTCTTCGGCACCTACAACGCCCGATGGGGACAGCCGACGCAGGTGCTCGACGGGCGGCTCGTGAAGTTCAGCGCGCAAGTCGACTTCTGAGTCGTGAGTTTACTTGTCTTGGTTAACCAGAAGGCCTTACGGCACTCACGAAGAACACGAGGGCAAATGAGCTCATCGTGATCTTCGTGTCGGTCGCGAAGCAACCTTCGTGGTTTCATGCTCAACGCAAGCGAGTTGCGGAATAGGGAGAACCACGATGACGAGACGAATATCGGCCGGCCGCGTACGACACCTGACGGTGTGCGCATCTGCCGTCGCCTTGGCCCTGGGATTCGGTATGGGTCAGAACGGCGCGGCGCAACAGCGCGGACAGGGCGATGGCGCGCGCGGGCAGGGCGGCGGTCCGGAGGGACGCGGACGGGCGACGTATTCGCTGAACGATCCGGTACCGAACGAACCTGCGCTGAAGGGCGCGATCGACATGCACGCGCATCAGGATCCGGACAGCAACGGCCCGAGCTACGGGCAGGCCGCCCGTTCCGACGACGCCATCGATCTGTACAAGCGGGCAAAGGCGGCCGGCATGCGTGGGTTTGTGATCAAGGAGCACCTCGATCAGAGCGCGACACATGCCTATTACATGCGCAAGCTGTATCCCGACATGGAATTCTTCGGCGGCATGGGATCGAATCTCACGACGGGGCAAAAGGTGAACCCGTGGGCGATCGTCCACATGACCGAGATGAAGGGCGGCTGGGGCCGCGTCGTCTGGATGCCGAGCTGGGACTCGGAGAACAGCTCCCACCGCGTACGCAACTACATGTCCACCCTGGCACCGCTCCGCACGCCGTACTTCAGCCAGCCGTTCGTCTCCGTCGCCACGTGTCCGGGCGGGGGGCTGTTCTGGGCGAACTTCCCGAAGCCCTGTGCCAACGGTGAACTGCTGCCGGAAGTGAAAGAGGCGATCAAAATCATCGCGACCAAGAAGACCCGCGACAGTAACGGCGACCTGATTCTCGCAACCGGGCACAATTCAACGGAAGAGGACTTCCTGATGATCAAGGAAGCGGTCCGCGCCGGCGTCAAGCACATCATCATCACGCACCCGCGACTCGATGTTGTCGACATGGAGCCAGAGAAGATCAAGGAAGCGGTGGCGCTGGGTCCTGAGATCTATGCCGAGTTCACGTCACAGTTCGGGCTGCCGACGGCGCGACCGGAAGTCGTCGAGGACTATGTCAAATCGATTCGGGCGGCGGGAGTGGAGCATGCCTTCGTGTCCAGCGACACGGGACAGCTTGGCTCGCCGTTCCAGCCGGACGCGCTTGCCTTCGCAGCGCAGACGCTGCGCAAGCATGGCTTCGCCGAACACGAGCTCGACCTGCTGTTGAAGATCAACCCGGCGAAGATTCTCGGGATCGCACCGCCCGCCGGGACGCAATAGGGCTGTCGACGTTGCGCCCTAGCGCTTGTCCAACCCGTGCTTGGCCAGGAATTTCGAGAGCTGGTCGGCCACCGCCACGTTGTTCATGTCGGCGAACGGGATGTGTGTGTTGCCCTTCAGACCGACGTCGGTGAGCATCAGCACTTCGGCTCTGCCTCCGTACTTGTTGACCTTGTCGACGAACAGCTTCGACAGCTCGACCCTGTCGGCATAGTTGCCAGCCTTGTCAACGTTGTCACCCCAGACCACCTGCATGGGGACCTTCGTCAGCTTCTTGAACTCTTCGAGCGGCACTTCGACGGGACCGAACCCGGTCACTCGGCCCCCGGGGCCCTCACCTTCCGGATAGACGTATCCAACGTTCTCGTACATCACGATGCCGACCATGTTGTTCGTCTTCAGCGCCGTGAGAATGGCGCGCATGCCCCCGGCGGAATTGGTGAGCGCGACGCTCGGTCCGATCTTGTCCAACAGCTTCGCCGCGGCATCCGACTGCAGCTGCGCGTTCTCGATGGTGTCGAACTCGAGATAGCGGGCCCGTGACGCCTGGTTCCACGCCTCGGGGTCCTTCGTCGGGAACTGTACGCCCTCGAACCAGTTCGGGTACTGCGCGCCGAATCTCCACGCGGTGAAGTTCCCCTGATCGCGGCCAATGCCCGGCGTGTAGGTGTGCTCAGTGCAGGCCCAGTTCGCGCGACCCACTGCCGGACCATCCCAAATGTAAACCGGGTAGCCGCGGCGCAGGAAGATGCTCTGGTAGCCCTCGCCGCCGTCCCACCGATTGAGCCATGCGGCGGCTGCGGCGCTGTGCCACATCACCAGGTTAATGCGGCGCGGGTTCACGGGAATCTGATACTCGACGTAGCCGTGATCGCAGTGGAGCGACCTGGTGTCGGGATCGCCGAGGACCTTGCCGCCAACGGCGAAGGACCCTTGCTTCTGAATCATGATCGGCGCGTTGGCCGCTTGCGCTCCGAGGCACCTGGCGAACACCGCCAGCAAGAGAGCCATCAGAAGCGCACGACGAGCGTACGTGTTATTCATATCGAGCTCCCAGGCTGAAGAGGGAGAACCAGAGCGAGTTGAAGATCAGAAGTCGTACTGCACGCTGAACTTCCAGAACCGGCCGTCCTGCACCTGTGTTGGCTGCAGCCACGGCGTTGCGGTGACGTCGCCGGGAGCCGTGTAGGTATTGCGAATGAACGTGGCGGTGCTGGAGTTCACGGCATTGTAAAGGTCGACGTTCAGCTGAAACCGTCGACCGCCGGACCGGAACATCTTGGTCACGCGGAGATCGAGCTGACGAAGCCGTTCTCCATACATTGAGAATGGCTCGAGGATGTCGATGGTGCGCGTGTTGTTGCGCAGCGGCCGCCCGAGCGCGCCGGTCGTCTGTGCGTTGATTTCGGCGCTCGTGTACGTGCGGTTCGCAACAATGAGCGGCCCGGGCAGATCCTGGTACACACCGGCAACCCGCACTCCGCTCCACGGCAGCTCGTACGAGCCATTCAGGCGGAACCGGTGCTGGTACGGCGTGCCGACGTCGCAGGGCGACACTTCACCCGTCAACTGCTCCGGGTTGTCGACGATGAAGCAGTTCGACGTGGCATTGCTGATGATGCCGCCATTGGCCGAAATGGCGGTGTTCTGGATCGTGTTTCCGACGCTCCACCCGCCGTTCAGCGCTCCGCCCCGCGGCAACCGCGTAGCCAACGAGAGATCGAAGCCGTTGAAGTGCTCGGTCTGTTGTTTCTGCTCGAAGCCGGCCAACGGATATTTGCCGATGTAGTTGTCCGAGAAGGTCACCAGATTGCTCGTGGGGACAATGGTGCGCTGGTCCCACAGCCCACAGAGTTGCCGGCCGCTCCGCGGCAGACGGGCGTCGACAGGAACCGTGATGCAGTACGGGTCGAAGTCTTCGGGCGTCAGATTGAGATTGTCAGTCACGGTGAAGTTGCCGTAGATCGTCCGCGCATAGGAGGCGCTCACGGCAACACGGTTCATCACCTGCTGCTCGATGCTCGCAGTGGCGCGCCAGTTGTAGCCTCGCTTGAACCAGCCGTTGGTGAAGTCGGGATCGGCCACCGTCGTATTGGCGCTGAAGGTTGCGACGCTCGGGTTGTTGTACGGGCCGCAGAAGTCGCCGCCGGTGCCCCGCAGGTCCTGACTTGCAGGGTTGCGCAAGTCGCAGTCCGGATAAAAGTTTCCGTTCGCGTCCGTCCAGTTTCGAGTCGTGCTGAAATTCGCCGTTGGACCGAACTGTGACGCGACGCCCGTGGACGCCCCTGCCACATATCGATTGAGACCGCCCTTGATGGCGGTCTTCCCATTCCCAAAAACGTCGTAGGCGACTCCCGCGCGAGGGCTCAGATCCTTCCAGTTCGGCACCCCTTCTCGCGCCGGCGAGCTGTAGGCGGGAAACAGCACATTCGCGGGATTGTTGACCGCGCCGAGTGACGAGCTGAGCCAATCGAAGCGCAGCCCCAGGCTCAATGTGAGACGGCGCAGCGCCCACTGATCCTGCGCGAACAGCGCCAGGTCGTGATCGAGGTGTGCATCGCTGTTGCGGCTCGCAAACAGCGTCATCGACGTCGGCACGCCATTGGTAAACGTGTAGGCGATCGGCAGCCCGCCCACATCGTCCGCGCGGTTGAGCGTATTGCCGGTGACATTGCCGCGGATGATCGTGAACCCGGTCTTCATGTTGTGGGATCCGGTCACATACGACATCGCCAACCGCGAGTTGAACTGGTTCGACACGCCGATGCTGATCGCGCCCACGCCGTGGTAGTTGGCGCCTCGTGCCGGGTCCGCCACGTTGACGCGGAACGGCTGGCTCTGGCCGCACGGCTCGTAATCCGACCCATCGAGCGCGGTGCCGAAGTTTGCCGTGCCGAAGGTGTTGAGGCCCACCGTGGCGCCTCCCTCGAACAGCAGCACGTTCGACTGCGCCCTGCTCCAGGTCGCCTGCGTCAGCGAATCGTTGTGGCACATCGCTGCATTCGCCTCGATGCGAGCGATGCCCTGATCGAGCTGTCCGAATGCCTGGTCCCTGAAGTGCCTCTGGATGTCGGTTGACGCGCCGAACCGATCCTTCGTTCGAAACTGAAACGTCGTGCGGACCTGATGGTTCCGATTCCTCTCCTCCGGGTCGACGGGGCGGCTCCGATCAGGTGTGTACACCCAGTCGTCGAGGTTCGCATCGTGAAACAGACTCGCCGCCCGAAGGGTGCTGCCGCTGACGCGGTGTGACGTGACGAACCACCACCTGTCGCGCACCACGGGACCACCGAACAGGCCGCTCAGGTCCGCGATGGTGCGCAGGCCGTTGACGGTCGTGAGTCCCCGCGACTTCAAATCGTCGCTCAGATTGTCCGACTGCAGCGCGTGATTGGTCCACGTTCCGAAGAGCGTGCCCGACCAGTCGTTGCCGCCTTCGCGCGGAATGGTGTTGATCACCGCGCCGGCCAGCTGGTACTGCGCCGATCCGGCGGCGCCGAGATCGATGACGTTCTCCTGCACGGACACAGGATTGACGAAGTACAGCCGGCCTGCGCCGTCGCCGTTCAGATTGCTGTACAGCATTCCATTGGTCATTTGGCGCATGTCACCTGGTCGGGCGCCGAACACGGAGATCCGGACCGACTGCTCGCCTTTCGTTCCGCCGGTATCGATACCGTTGGCTGGTGACACCGCGCCAGGCACGAGGGCGAGGAGGCCGCCCACACTCTTGCTCGTCGGCAGCACGGAGAGCGTTTCCTGCGTCACCACCGTTCCCTTCGAGACGCTGCGCACGTCCACAAGCGGCGTCTGTCCGGATACCACGATCGTCTCCGACACCGTTCCAACCCGGAGCTCGGCGTTCACCGTCGCGACGAAGTTCGATGTCAGTTCCAGACCATCACGGCGGAACGTGGTGAATCCCTGAAGCGTGAAGGTGACGGAATACGTGCCTGGCCGCAGCTCCGCGATCTGGTACCTCCCCTCACCATCGGTCACAGTCGTGCGTCCCTTCTCGATCAGCACCGGGCTCGCCGCTTCGACGGTCACTCCCGGCAGAACGGCGCCCGATGCATCTCTTACCGCACCAACGATCCCCGCGGCGCCGATGCCTTGTGCCGCGGCATCAGGCGGGAACAGCATGAGCGTCACAACGGCCCCGAGCACGCCGACACGCAGTCGCGTCATCATCACGGTCCTCTCCTGCTTCCCTTCGAGATTCGGGGCGGAGAGTCTAATGAATCAAGAGGCGCGGCCGCCATACCGGATTTGTTACGAATTGTCGCAGCAGCAAGAGTTCGACTCGAGACCAGGCGCGCATGGATCGCCGCGGTGTTGCGCGCTTCGACAATCCGATTCCAACCGGGCGAGGATTCTCGGGATCGCGCCGGCGGCCGCCGGCACGCGGTGATCAGGAGCGAGGACTAGTCAACGATCAGCCGGTATCCGTCGCCGTACGCCTTGCGGATGTAGGTGGGATGGCGCGGATCGGGCTCCAGCTTGTGACGCAGCCGGAAAATGAAGTTGTCGACGGTGCGCGTAAGCGGCGCGTCCGAGTAGCCCCAGACCAGGTGGAGCAGCTCGTCGCGCGTCACCACGTGCCCGGCCCGTTCGGCGAGGCAGCGCAGGATCTCGTACTCCCGATCGGTCAGCTCGATGCGTTTCGCGCCGCAGTACGCCTCCAGCCGTTTGAAGTCGATGACCGTGTTGCCGAGCCGCAACTGCTCGATGCGCGGCTTGGTTCGGCGCAGGACCGCGTGCACGCGCGCCAGCAGTTCGTCGAGGGCAAAGGGCTTCGTGACGTAGTCGTCGGCGCCCAGTGTCAGTCCGCGGATGCGGTCCTCCTTTTGTGCGCGGGCTGACAGGATGATCATGGGGACGCGTGTCGGGCTCTCGTTGAGCGACCGGCAGATGTCGAAGCCGTCGGCGCCGTGCGGGAGCATCAGGTCGAGGAGGAGCAGATCCGGCGTGAACCGCTTGACCGACGCGAGCGCCTGGCGGCCGTCGTCGCACGTCTCGACGACGAACCCTTCGTACTCCAGGTTGTCGCGGAGCAGCCGCGCGATCACCTTGTCGTCTTCGATGATCAGGATGCGCTTAACCATCTTTACAACCGCATCGCGGCAAAACTGCCAACTGCCATCGACCCGACTCCCGGGGCGTACTGCAACGTCGGGAGGTGGGATTTGACTGCCTCGCTCACGCGCTTCGGACCCGGCCGATTGGCAGCGTCACGCCGACCTCGGTTCCCGATCCCACGGTGCTGCGCACGTCGATCCGCCCTCCATGGCATTCCACGATCCGCTTCGCGATCGGCAGGCCGAGGCCGCTGCCGCTGACGGTCACGTTGCCACCTCGATAGAATCGTTCGAAGACCCGCGACAGATCCTTGTGGGCGATCCCGGTGCCGCGATCCCTGATAGTCAGCGTCACGCTGTGCGCGGTGGCCGTGCCCGTCACGGCCAGGTGCTTCTCGGTCGTCGAGTACTTGATGGCGTTGTCCACGATGTTGTCGAGCGCCTGAATCATCGCGGCGCGATCGACGCAGATCTGCGGGAGATCGGACGGGACGTCGATGACGAGATCGAAATTCAAGTTCGCCAGCACCGGCCGCAATCCCTGCAACGCATCCTCGACCAGATCCGCCGGCTCGACGTTCGCGAGCTCGGTCGCCGGCGCCGCGGGAGAACTGTAGCGCGCGTAGGTCAGGAGGTTGTCGATCGAGCTGCCAAGACGCGATGCTTCCACCGACAGCAGCCCGGCGTACTCCTGGACGGTCTTGGGCGAGGTGTAGCGCCCGTTGCAGAGGGTGTCGCCCACGAGCCGGATCGACGCCACGGGTGTCTTCAGCTCATGTGTGACTGCCGCGACGAAATCGGATTTCATGGATGCCAGCGCCGCGCTCGCGCGGTCGGCGCGAACCGTCAGCACCAGCGCCAGCAGGCTCGCGCCCGCCGCGATCGAAATCAGGAAGAACATCCGCCGCGCCCCTTGCAACGTCGCGAGCAGCGCCTGATCCGGCAGTGACCGGACGTGCACCGTCCACTCGCGGATGCGCGTCGGGCGTGACGAGATCGATTTGACGAGCGCCGGATCGATGAAGAGCAGCGGAAATCGTGTGTGCAGGTCGCCGTGGCCATCGGGCTCGATGGGCGCCGCTTTCGTGACGACCCGCCCCGCGTCGTCAGAGACCGTAATGGAGAGGCTGCCGCGGCCGCCGCCGATCTTCGCCACCTGTTCCACCAGCGGATCGAAATACTGCGCCTGCAGCCACTGCTCGTTGACGGTGAAGGCCATGAATCCCAGGAGCGCGTGGGACGGGGCCGACGCAAACAGCGCGTGCGCGATGACCTGGTAGGGCGTGCCGTCGATTGGCCGCTCCAGCATGATGAACGGCGACGCCGCCGTCGCCTCTTTACGGATGGCCGCGACCAGCCCGACCAGCGCGGCCGGGTCGCGGACCAGCACCACCGGGAACGGGTCGTCCGACGAGGGGCGCGTCTCCCACGGCGGCGGGCGATCCGCGCGATGGAATACATAGGTATCCCCTTCCTCGCGTCCGGTGTGCTTCCACAGTACGAACGACTCGGGATACGGGAACCGGGCGAAGGCGCGCGCCGACACCTGCAACATGCTGTACGGCGGATCTTCGTCCAGCATGGTGGCATCGAACGGGACGAGCGTCGTGATCCAGGCTCCTTTCATGTCGGCGCTGAGCGCCGCGCGCACGAGCGCCAGCGCCTCGTTTGCACGCCGCTCGAGGAGCAGAGTCGTGCCGCTCCGCCACTCGCGCGTAGCCACATAGCCAAACCACACCAGCGCCACGGTCGCCGCGAACATGGCGACGACGAACGTCATAATGGTGGGCAGACGGACGGCGCCGTCGCTCACGCGCCGCCCGCCAAAGGTCAGACTCCGGCGGATTCGCGCGAAGACACCGGCAATGGGCCACTGGAGCTCGGCCCCGACGACCGCCGATGGCTTGTCCGTCGTAGCCCGGGCGGAGGCGGATCCTGTCTCGATCATCGCAGGATCTCCCGCTCGCGGTAGTAGCGCGCAGCGCCGGCGTGCAGCGGGATCGGCGTGGCGGGCGCCTGCTCGGGATCGATGAGCGCGGCTTCGCCGTGGTCACGGGCCAGCACCGGCAGCTGCTCGAAGAACGCGCGCGTCAACTGATAGACGAGATCTTCGGAGAGATCGCTGCGACAGACGAGCAGCCACTCTGCGCCGAGCGTCTCGACCGGGCGGCTCTGCCCCGGAAGCTGATTGGGCGCGACCGTGACGGGCCTGAGGAACGGATAGCTGCCGCGCAGCCGGTTGGTCACGGTGCGGCTAATCGGCAACACGCGGAGCGGGACCGTCTGGCTGAGCGTGCGGGCCGCAGCCAGCATGAGCGGGTTCGCGCTGAACACCGCGTCGATTTGGCCCGACCCGAGCTTCGGCATGAGACTGTCGGTAGGCTCGAAGATCGGATTGACGTCGCCGTAGCTCATGCCGTGGGCGCCCAACACGATGCGCGTCGAGAACTCGCCCGACGTGCCCGGAAGGATGACGCCGACGCGTCGGCCCTTCAGATCCTCGATCGACTGGAAGGGACTGTCGCTTCGGACCACCACATAGAGGGTGTTGACCCACAGCACCGCCATTGCTCGCAGGTTCTTGTGCGGATACTGGTTGCGCTCGATACCGCGGCGGTACGCGAGGTATACGACGTCGGACTGGGCGAGCCCCAGCTGCCCCTCGCCGCTGTCCACCGCTGACACGACGACGACGCCGCCCGAGGTCGCCTTCAGGTCGATGTGGGTCTGAGGGAGCGCACTGTTGAAGCGCTTGATCAGATCGTTGGTGAACGCCGCCGCGATGCCGGACCACAGCGTGAGCTGTTGCGGCGGCGGAGCCGCTGCCCCCGACGTGCAGGCGGCGGAGCACAGCGAGATCAGCAACGCCGCAACAGCGAACCGGCGCTGAGCCGGTTCGCCAGACGCTGCGCGCGGGCCGCGTTCGCTGCGGGCCCCGCCGAACCGGCGTCGAGCCGGTTTGCCGGAAGTCCTGGTCACGGAGCCTCTTTCCCGGGAACGAAGCGGGATTATACGGGAACCGTTCGGGCCTGTCCCGGGGGCGATGACAATTGATGACAAATGCGGCGGCTCCAGCCGCGTGTGCCGCCACGCATAATGCGCGACGCTATCGATCCGGAACAAAGGAGCTTTCATGCGGAAGACGGCGATCGGGGCGGCATTGATGGTGGCTTGCGGATCGATCGGGCTCGCGCAGGGCGGACCGCAGACACCCGCCGGTGGAGCGGGTCGCGGCCAGGGCGGCGAAGGCCGGACGGTCATCCTCGAGCAGGCGCCCAAGGATCGTTCGATCGCTATTCCCAAGGAGAAACTGGCGCAGTACCTGAAGGACATGGATGCGAAGAAGCTCCAGACGCTTCGCATGATCGAGGGCGGCAAGTACAACGTGAACATCCGGCGGATCACCGCGGCGGAAACGGCGTTGGTGCATCCAATCACTGCGGACCTCTGGGTCGTGCTCGAGGGCGGCGGAACGCTGACCACTGGAGGCGTGCTCGAGAACGGCAAGATCAACGGCGGCCAGAGCCGTCAGATCAAGGTCGGCGATGTCGTTTACATCCCATCGGGGCTTCCCCACGGCGTGAGCGGCGTCAATGGCAACATCACGTGGCTCAATGTGCGGTGGGACACCGACTGGCCACCGGATTCTCTGATGGGCGCGGGCACGCTGAATGGTCTCCTTGGCCGCACGGGTGGTGCGCGCGGAGGTGGTGCGCCCCGTGAAGGATCAGTGGGAGCGCGTGGACCTGCGCTGCCGCCCGGGAGCCAGCAGTTGCTGCCCTACAGCTACGGGGGCAGCGGGGAGCTGTTCTTCTCGAAGGAGCAGCTCGATCAGATCATGGCGGGGATGCGCTTGAAGAAGTCCGCGAACACGCGGTTGATCGAGGGCGGACGCTACAACGTGAACTTGCGGTGGAACGGCACGCCCTCGGTGGAGCTTCACGAACAGACGATCGACACCTGGTACGTGCTGGCGGGCGGCGCCACCGTGAACACCGGATATCAGGTCAAGGACGGCGAGCGTGTGCCCAACACCGGAGTGTCGGTCGGGACCACGCCGGGCGACGTCTTCTTCCACCCGTCGAACTTCTACCACGGCTTCAGCCAGGTGTCGCCTGACATCTTCTGGCTGAACATCCGCTGGGACGACAACTACAAAAAGGACTAGCGTGATGCTCCGAACCCAGACTGCTGCTGTCGTCGTCGGCACGGCATGGCTCGCGTACGCCGCGGTCGCTCCGGGACACGCGGCGCAGCAGGCGCACTCGACCGCAAGACGGGTCCCGCTCTTCGAGGTGGACCCGGCGTGGCCGAGGCTGCCGAACAACTGGGTCGTCGGTCACGTCGCATCGGTGGCCGTGGATCGCCGCGATCACGTCTGGATGCTGCACCGGCCGAACACGATTCCCGAGGATCGGAGGAGCCACGCGGCGCCCCCGGTGCTGGAGTTCGACGCGGCGGGGAAATTCGTGACCGCGTGGGGAGGACCCGGATCAGGCTATGACTGGCCGGACAGCGAACACGGAATCGCCGTCGACTACAAGGACCACGTGTGGATCAGCGGCAGTGCCCCGGTCGCCCCGTCGCTTCGGACATTGAACGACGACATGATCCTCAAGTTTGACAACACGGGACGGTTTCTCCTGCAAATCGGCGGCAGGGACGTCAGCCGCGGCAATGCCGACACGAACAACGTGCACCAGTCGGCGGACGTCTTCGTGTGGCCCAAGACCAACGAGGCCTTCGTTGCCGACGGCTACGGGAATCGTCGGGTGATCGTCTTCGATGCCGATACCGGCGGGTTCAAGCGGATGTGGGGAGCATTCGGCAACGAGCCCGTCGATCCGCCGCCCGCGGCCCGAGAAGGAGGCGGCGGTGGCGCGAACGCGGGCGGCAGCGCAAACAATGGCCGCGCCGGAACCGTGCCCGCTCTCGATACCGAGGGCCCCGGATCGCCGCAGTTCGGTGGTCCCGTGCACGCCGTCAAGGTCTCGAACGACGGGCTCGTCTACGTTGCCGACCGTCCGAACCGCAGAGTGCAGGTCTTCACGCCCGAGGGAAAGTTCGTCACGCAGACGTTCATCAATCGATCCGGCCCGTCACCCCAATCAGCGGCCGGACTGGCGTTCTCTCCCGACGAGCAGCAGCAGTTCCTTTACGTCGCCGACTACGGCAACTCGCACATCGTGGTGCTCGATCGAAAGAGTCTGCAGCTCCTCTATCAGTTCGGGCAGCGCAGCGAGAAGCCGGGCGACTTCCAGGGGCTGCATCACCTGGCGATCGATTCCAGGGGCAATCTCTACACCGGCGAGGTCGCGCCGGGCGCACGCGCGCAGCGATTCGTGTTCAAAGGATTCTCTGACACGCTGCCGCCAAATGCGATCGCGCCGGAACCAGTCGCGCGATCTACCGCCCAGGCTTCCCAATCTTCACAAGCAGCCGCGCCACCGGCAGGCGGCCGCGGCGCGCCGACGCGCGAGCCACCGCGGGTCACCAGCACGATGGCAAATCCCTATCGCATGCTAACGAACTGGCCGCACCTCGGCACCATCAAGCCGGGTGCGGCGATCGGGATCGTGCCCGACGGCAGCGGCGGCGTGTGGCTGCAGCATCGCTCGGTGCCTGCGATACTGCACATCAATGCGTCCGGCGACATCGCGCAGCGGTTCGATGTGACGTTCTCGTCGTCGCACGGCCTCTGCCGCGATCGCGACGGCAACTTCTGGGCAGTCGACAGTGGGCCCTTCAACGACTCGCCCGACGCCGGCGTGCGCGGCAATCAGGTCTTCAAGTTCAGTCCCGAGGGGAAGCTGCTGCTCACGCTCGGCAAAGCTGGCGTCGGCAAGGCCGGCACTGATACATTCCTCCAGCCGGCCGCCTGCCGCGAGACGCCGGACGGCAACATCCTGATCGCCGACGGCCATTGGCCCCGGCCGACGACCGCACAGCAGGATGGCGATCGCCTCGTCTGGTTCACGCGCGACGGCAAGTTCGTCAAGGAGTTCGGTCGTCATGGTTCGAAGCCGGGCGAATTCATGGGGCCGCACGGCCTGGCGTTCGATTCGCAGGGACGACTCTTCGTCGCCGATCGATCGAACAACCGCGTGCAGATCTTCGACAAGGACATGAACTTCGTCGACGAGTGGCGGCACTTCGGGCGCCCCAGCGGAATCTGGATCCTCAAGGACGACACGCTGATCGTCTCCGACTCCGAGTCGAGTTGGCCGATCGGCGGCGCGGCCGATGCCCCGGAGGGCGGCGGCAACGCGGTTCGCAACCCTGGCTGGCAGAATGGCATCCGGGTCGGGAGCGCCAAAGACGGCTCGCTGCGCATGTTCATCCCTGCCACGCGCCCGGAGGGCCTGGCGGCGGACGAAGCCGGCAACATCTTCGGCGGCCTGACGGCTGGCTGCGATGCAAGTCCATCCGGCGGCTGCCTACAGAAATTTGTCAGGAAGTGAGTGAAGCCATCGTGCCGTGGCTGCGACGTAGTGCTCTGTCGGCTGCCTGCCTGTGACGCAGTGTGGGACCGTCTCTCCAGACCAGGAGGTCGCTCATGAATCGCATCGTTCGTCCACCGCAACGCATAACGCGGAGCTGGATGCTCGGCGCAGTTGGCGTCCTCCTCACGCTGTCGCAGGCCGGCACCTCCACACAGGGTGGACAGCCGCCAAAGATCGCGACCGACATTACCGCCGCCGAAGTGCAGGCCGTGCTGAACGCGCCCACCGGAGGCGGGGATCGGCAGATGAAGGTCGTGGACATCGGCAAGTACAACGTCAGCGTCGGCGTCCTGCACCGCGGCAAGACGACGCCGGGCGCACCGGTGGGCGCGATCAATCACGAGCACGTGACCGAGGTCTACTACATCATCTCGGGGTCAGGGACGCTGCTGACGGGAGGAACGGTGGACAACCCGAGGCCTGCTGCCGCGGACAGCGAGATCGTGAAAGTGGCCGTTGGTCCCAGCAACAACGCGACGTTCCGCCAGGCGGCGCAGACACGAAAGGTCGGCCCTGGTGACATCGTCATCATCCCGGCCGGCGTCTATCACGGCTTCACCGACGTTGCCGATCACGTGGATTACGTGTCCGTCCGACCTGATCCCGATCACGTGCTGCCGGCGGGGTACGTGCATCCGCTCTTGAAGAAGTGAAAACTGTGCTCCACGGAGATGGACATGCGCACACGAATCGTCACGTCCACGGTCATCGTCGCAGCTCTGTCGTGTGGGCTCGCCGCGCAACCGTCCACCTCCGCTGAAGCTGCGGCGGACAAGTCCGTATCCGCGCGAGCTGCGGCGGACAAGGCGTGGTCGGTGCCGCGGATGCCGGATGGCCGACCCGACCTGCAGGGCGTCTGGGCCAACAACGGCATGACGCCGCTGGAGCGGCCGGCGCAGTTCGGCAATCGCGCGACGATGACGGACGGAGAGCTGGCGGATCTGAAGCGGCAGGCGCAGAAGATGATCGACGGTGGCGACGCGTTCTTCGCCGACGAACTCTTTCTGGCCGCGCTGGAAGGCAAGACCAAGTTCTCATCAGCCGATACGCAGACGGGCAACTACGATCAAACCTGGCTGTCGGAGCGCATCTGGGACAATCGCACGTCGCTCATCATCGACCCGCCGGATGGTCGCATTCCGCCGCCCGCGCCCGGAGCCGCCGAGCGGGCGCGCACGCTAGCCGCGGCGCGGGCAGGACGCGGCCCCGCCGATCGCGTTCAGGATCTATCGCTCAGCACGCGCTGCATCAGCGGCGGGACGCCAAACATCCGCGCGGGCTATCAGAGCTACTTCGACATTACGCAAGGGCCGGGCGTCGTCGCACTCCGCACCGAGATGATCCACGACGCGCGCATCTTCCCGATTGGCGGCGGACCTCACATCTCTTCAGCCATCCGGCAGTACCATGGCGACTCACGCGCCCACTGGGACGGCGACACCCTGGTCGTCGACACGATCAATTTCTCGAACGCCGGTGTCCGCGGTTCGACCGACCACCTGCATCTGACGGAGAAGTTCAGGCGCGTCGCCGACGACACGCTCGAGTACTACGTGACCATCGACGATCCGACGGTGTGGTCGCGGCCGTGGACGCTGATGATTCCGTTGAAGAAAACCGGCGAGCAGATCTTCGAATACGCCTGCCACGAAGGCAACTACGGCCTCCGTGCGATCCTGAGCGGGGCGCGCGTGCAGGAACAATCGGCGCGGTGATCTCGGCGGCGCGGTCGACCGTCGTTCGCTTCGCGAGCCACGATGGACAACCTTCGCGTGGCTTGCCAACCGTAGCTGACGCCCACGTTGGCCCGCATGGAGCGAAGGTTGGAGGCGCCGCCCGGGCGAATCGGTCCGACGTTATCTCATCAAATTGCGTCGATCGAGTTGTGCGACAGTACGGGGTCATCTGGCCGGTGCACCGGGAGCGGGCGGGAATCGCACACCTGGTATCCTCGGAAATCGGCTACTCTTTTCGGGTTCGACGTGTGCTGGGCGCCGGATCGCGCTCCGGGTTGCCGCTGCGGTTCTCCGGCGAGTGATGAGAAGGATATCCCATCGCCGAATCGATACTCGCGATGCCATTTCTGACGCACCGATGAATCCCCTGTCCGCCCTGGCGGAGCCTAGATGTCCCTGGATCAGAAGTCGACGACTGCGCTGAACTTTACGTAGCGTGCGGACAGAACGGCCGTCGGTCGCAGTCAGGTGCCGCCAGGCACGTAGGTGTAGTTGCTCGAGATGACCGGGTTGCGGTTCAGGATGTTGTAGACGTCGAAACCCACGTTCGTGCGTGTGCGCCGGAAGCGCACGATCTTCGCGAACCGCATGTCAAGCACATTGAGCCGGTCGCCATACATGCTCCCGGGCTCGATCAGGTTGACCGTCGCGTTCCGCGCGCCGCCGGAAAGCTGCCGCCCGAGGGTCGTGGCAATCTCCGCCGTCGGAATCGAACGGTTCGCCTCCAGCCGCTCGCCTTCGTCGCTTCGGAACGTGCCCGACACCGAGACGTTTACTTTCGGCACGATGTACGCCGCCAGCGCGGTGATACGCGTTTCGAGGGGCGTACTCCAGTCGCAGTACGGATTGAGCGGATCAATCTCCGGCAAGGCTGCGCGGATCTCGCAGGTATCGAAGTGCGTCCTGCCGGCGTTCATGCCGAACTGCATCGTCAGACTGCCGGTCGGCCGCGCAGAGATGGTGGTCAGCACACCGTTATACATCTGCGTCTGCGAGCCGTAGTTCTTTGAGCGGGTGGCAAAGCTCTGGGTTTGACCGAACTTTGCCGGTTGGACGTTGTACAGACCCGATATCGTCTTCCCTGCCGTCGGGAGCCGCGGATCGTCCGGCACCTTGACGGTAAAGGCATCGAAATCCGCGGGTCTGACCGCCAGGTTATCCTCCACCGAGAAGTTCACCAGCCAGCGCCTGTTGTACCCGGCTTCCACAGCGACACGCGGAAGAATTTCCTGCTGAATGGACGCCGCGAACTGCCAATCACCAGGTCGTACGCCCCAGCCGCCGAGCAGCTTCGGATCGTAGGTGACACTCCGCGCCGGAGTGCCGAAGTTCAGATTGCTGACGGTGCCGCAGAAGTCGCGGCCGGACGACTGAAGATCCTGCTCGCGCATATTCAGCAGGTCGCAATCCGGCGAGAAATTGTTGTTCGCATCGATCCAGGAGCGGGTCACGCTGACGGGAATGTTGCCGAGCGGATTGGTCCCGGAATAGAGCTGATCCGCTACCGCATTCTGCAGGTACCGGCCGGCGTTGATCTTGACCGCGGTCTTCGCGTTGCCGAACACATCCCACGCCACGCCTCCGCGCGGTGTCAGGTCGTGGTACCCGGTCACCCCGGTGGTACGCGGAATGACGACTTCATTCGCCAGGAACCGATTCACACCGAGGCGTTGCTCGGGGAAAAAGCTGTAGGCATAGTCGTACCGAAGCGCGCCCTGATAGGTGAGCCGCCCGGCCGTCCATTGCTGCTGCACGTAAATCGCAGTCGCTCGAACGCGGTTCTTCGTCGTGTATGCGCCGGACATGTTCTGGGTGAGCTGGTTCGGCACGCCGTTGTCCACTCGATACTGCAGGTTCAGCGCGTTCGTCACAGGATGACCATTCGTGTAGTGGAACCATCCTTGGTACCCGACCTTGAGACTGTGACGAGCGGTGACGTATGAGGCGGACGCCCTCCAGTTGAACTGCTTCTGGACGTTGTTCGCCCAGTTCTGCGAACGGTATGTGAGGCCGGCGATGTCGCCGTTTGCACGGCACCCCGCGCTGCACTGCTCCACGACCCTGACGATGTCGCGGGTGGGGTTCCCCGGAATTTCAACACCGCCCCAGTAATTTATGTAGTCGCCGAACCCTGCTTCCAGCAGAAAGCGGCTCGATAGCGGCGACGTCCACGTGGCCTGCTGCACGCGCAGGTGGTTGGAGCCTGAATACGAAGAGGCTTCAGGCGCGATTGTCGCCGTCGAAAACGGCGACGACGAACCCGGTGATCCGCCAAGCACGTAGTCGCTCTTCGGCCGTCGACATGCTTCGACGCCCTCGTTCCAGCTTCCGCCGTGACACGGAATCTGCTCGTCCCAGAACACGCCTACGCGATTGCGCGCGGTGACCTGATTCGTCAGGCGGAGGCTTGCCGTCTTCCAGTTCCCGGCGCCGCGCGCAGGTCGGGTGAGGTCGGCCTCATACGTCCGCTTCGTCGGGTCGCCCGCGTTCTTGTTCGCATACATGCCTGGAATGGACCGATACGCACCCTGATTGCGAATGTTGGTGAAGAACCACAGCCGGTTCTTCGCGATCGGCCCGCCGAGCCCCAGGTTGTAGTCCCACAGGTTCTCGATGTTGCCGGCGCGCGGCAGCCCGCGGGCGATGAGTTCGTCAGACAGGTTGTCGCCGACCATCCACTTGCTGACGTTCGCGGCGAACATCGAGCCCTTCACCGTGTTGCCACCGGTGCGAGGCAAGATGTTGATGCTTGGCCCACCGACAGCGCTTTCGCCGAGACCGCCGCCACTCGAGGAGGTGACTTCCTGAGCGTTGCCGACGTCGGCGTTGTAGCTGCTCGAGCCGCCGCCCGCCGTCGGCGGTCCGACGCTCAGCCCGTCCACCTCGATCCGGCCTTCGTTGGCGCGACCGCCTGCGCCGCTGAAAAACTGCCGCCCGGGCGTCGTCTGAACATCCCTGTTCTCGGTGGCCGTCACCGTCGGATTCATCTGGATCAGTGACCCGTAGGTACGGGCCACCGGCAGTTCCCTGATCGTGTCGCCGCCGATGACCGTGATGCGGCGAACACTCTGAACGTCGACCACCGGAGACGCGCCGGTGACGACGACAGTCTCTTCGAGGCTGCCGAGCCGCATCTCGGCGTTGATCGTGGCGACGAAGTTGTCCGGCAGATCGACCGCTTCGCGCTTGAAGACGCTGAATCCGGACACGCTGAACGTGACGGTGTAGACACCCGGACGGAGGTCGACGAGCCGATACTTCCCGGTCCCGTCGGTGACGATGGAGCGCGTGCCCTCGATGAGGGCGGGGCTCGACGCCTCGACCGTGACGCCGGGCAGCGCGGCACCCGATGTATCGGTGACGGTTCCGGTTATCTGCGCCTGCGCCAACGCAAGCGACGGAACGAACAGTAAGGCGACTACGCAAAGCGGTGTCAGGCGCCTCAATGCGTGTGACACCAATACCCGTGATGCCGATACCACGCTGCACATCTCAAGCTCCTCAGAATCCCGCTGGCGATCGACCGGAACGAGTAGCATTTGCGTTACGGTGCTCGAGGTCGACGGCCGGTGCCGTGGATTTGTAGCACAATCCCGCACACCGCACGCGCGGAGAACTCGCCGCGCGGGCGCGGTGACGGTGGGCAAGACGATCGGCATGCCGCGCGGCACGTCGGCAGTGCCGCCCTTCTACTTGCCTTCTGCGCCACGTGGGTGATTGCTGTACAAAATAAAAGAGCCGCCGGGGACAAGCCCGGGGGCTCTGGTTCATGCGGCAGGGTCCAGTCTACCGGCTGACTTGGACGCTGGTTCCACCACCAGGGGCGCCGGTGCCGGGGTCACCGTCGGAAACAATCTTGACCCAGAGCGAGTCCTTGTCCTTGTAGTACGAGGTGGCGCTGGCCTTACGCAGCGCATCCAGGCTGTCCTGCGGCGCACCCGAGGCTGCGGTGGTGAATCCGGGCAGCTCGAAGATCACCCAGGAGCCGCGATCCAGCTCGTTCAGGGTGAGGGGCACGGAAGGCCTTTCGGTGATCACCTTGATCTCGGTACCGGCTCGTACGTTGGTGCCCGCGGTGACGGTGAACTCCTTACCATTGCGGCTGAGAACGACTGGCGGCTGAGGAGGTCCGGCAGGAGCGCCGAATCGACCACCAGGTGCGCCACGACCGGCAGCCGCGCCAGGACCGGCGGCGCCAACGCCAACAGTTCCGGCATTCACCGGAGCAGCGCCGGGACCGGCAGCTGCGCCTCTGGCAGGACCAGCACCACGAGCGCCACCGAAACCGCCGCCGCCAAAAGTCAGGCGTCCGATATCGCCCTTGCACACCGCCGCGTTCCAGGTGGGCTTGATCTCACAGGCTTCTGCGTCGACGGCGATACTGTCGTTAACGCCGTCGTGGATGAGGACGTAGGAATTGGGACCACCGCCGAGCGAGCCGTCCTTGTCGCGATACGCCGCGGTCTTATAGGACGTACTGCCTCCATTATCGCTGCCCCACTTACGCTCCATCGGCGGGAAATACACCGGCTTGGCGTTGACGAATTTCAAGCGCTCGAAGGCGTTATTGGTGCTGACCCCGAAGCTGCTATACAGCAGGTTGGAGATCGCTCCCGTCTTGCGAGTGGCATTGTCCTCGTAATTCCGGAAGGTGACATTCTCCACGTCATGACGGTAATCGTAGTACTCGTAGCCGCGGATGGGGTAATCCGGCATTTCGGGCTTCGGCAAGCTGCGACCGTAAGCCTTTTCCGCGTCAGTCCTGGGGTTGCCGATGTTCTCGGTTTCGCCCACGAACAGCGAGTCGACGACCTTTGACGTAAACGCGTAACGACCGAATGCGCCAGACGCGTGCGTAAAGCCCATGGCGTTGTCGGCCAGCTTCACGTTCCTGAACACGTGCATCTCGCCGCGGCCCCAGATGCCGCCATTGCGGTTCTTGTAGGCGGTGAGATCTTCGAAGACCGATTCCAACGCCCGGCTGTCCGGGTCAGCGGGATTCTCGAGGCCGGTATGCGAGCTGCCAGTCACACCGAACGTGTTATTGGGCGCAATGTTTCGGTCGAACATGAACGAGTCGTAGTTGGAGTGGGCGACGTTGCCCTTGAACTCGCGAAACGGCGTTCGACGCGGCCAGGTCTTCGCACTGATCTCCGTGCCTTCGAATTTACCGTTCGGGTGCTCCGGCAATGACATCCAGAAGCCGGTCGCGTCGGAGCCCGCGGCCACGTTGTCGCGGTAGGTGTTGTCCGGATTGGTGATCCAGAAACTCGCTGCCGTGTTGTCCGAGGGCAGCAAGACGTCCTTGGATTGCTGGCCATTCGTTCGAGGTCCCTCGCCGGCCGCGGCGAGGTTGGTGGGGACACAGGGCTTGGACGTATGACACTTGGTCTGGATCGCCAGGTTGTGAATGTACTCGTTGCCGTGCTCGATGCCGTCTTCGAGGAAGAAACAGTGACCGACGGTGTTGTAGGTCACGTTGTTCTCGACGCGCAGGAAGTTTGTGCCGTGGACGGTCACACAGCGGTTGAAGGTGTCGTGGATCGCCGCGTTCCTGATGTACTGCCCCTTGGCATCGCCGACCAGATGCCAGTGGATCGGATACCGGGCCAGCGTCAGGTTCTGGCCCATGCGATTGAACTCGACGCCCTCGACAAACATCTTGCTCGCGCCCATCGCCATCACGTGCCCGCCGTAGAACGGCGGTTCCTCCGCGTCGGCCGATGCCTGGAGACGAATATTGCGCGTCAGCAGACCGACTTCGCCGCGTTCATCCACGCCGAAGGTGACCTTGCCGAAGTGCATGAAGTCCAGTTTCGTGTCGAGCGTGATCGTATTGCCGCGGATGGCGGAAATGGTTCGCCGCTCGGCCTGCCTGGGATCGAAATCGGTGGACGCGAGGACAATCTCGTCGCCGACCCGCCAGCCAGACGCGTCCAGGACCTGTATGGAGTTGCTGCCGGCTGCGGCTGTCTGTGCCAGCTTGGTCCAGGTGTTCTTCAGGTCACCGTGCAGGTTCAGGGTTCCGCCCATGAGCAGGATGCCGCGGTCAATGCGGTCGTTGGCTCCACCCATGCCACCGATATCTTCGTCTTTGATGTTGTTGGTGAGGGTGATGGTCGCCTTGCGTGTATGGGGCCCGGCTTCGGTGCCGATTTCCAGTTCCCCGTGCAACATGATCCACTCGGTGGTCAGTTCAAGGTCGGCATCGTTGGCGAAGCTGAGTTTGCCGTCGATCGACAGACCGCCCAGCGCCGGCGGACTGACGTCGAGGACGACTTCCTTGCCCGCTGCAATGGTGACCTTGTCGCCCGCTTGGGGCACGCGTCGGTCCGGCCAGGTGGCAGGATCGGACCAGCGCGCCGGCTTGGCCGCCGGTGATTGTCCCTCCTGGGCCTGAACGACAGCGAACACACCGACGAGCAGGAATGCTGGAAGGAGCGAAGCAAGAAGAAACGAGCGACGTTGCTGACTCACGGCATCAAACCTCGCACTTGAAGATGACCAGAACGATGAATAGCGCAGATGATCGGTGTGTTGACACGCCCTGTCAAGGCGACAAGGCACCGTCTGCCAACGACACGGTCGCCCCAACGGCCGACTCGTGACACGCAGCATCGGCAGCCTCGCTCAGGAAACTGATCGAGTTTCTATTCGGAGCGAAGCGCCTGCAAGACATCGACACGGGACGCGCGCATGGCCGGCATGAGTGGGTTCAAAATCGAGGAACGCCAGGAGCCGGCCTGCTCACGGCCACTCGAGCAGATGTGGCCTGAGCGCCGGCGGTAAGCCGAGGATAAGGGTTCTGCGCCATCCCGTTGCGGTAAATCCCATAGTGCAGGTGCACCGGCCCGCCTCGCGCGTTACCACTATCGCCCGCGTAGCCGATGATTGCGCCCGCCTCGATACGGTCGCCTGCGGCGACATCCCCGTAGCGATCGAGGTGCGCGTAGTAGTGCCGCTCCAGGCCGGGCCCAAGGACCCAGACCACTCGGCCCCCGAGGTTGTTCGTGCCGACCCGCGTGACGAGGCCGCTCGTCGTGCTCAGCACTGGTGTGTCCCTTGCGGCGAAGATGTCGATGCCCTGGTGCCGACGTCCTCCTGAACGAGCGTTCCCCCACGAATCAACGAAACGTGACCGTCGCGGCGCTGCCAGGGGATCCGGCAGCGCGAGTGGTGGTTCCTGCCGAGCGAGGGTATACACGAACCGCGCGCGCTCAATGAATGGCTGAAGGATCGGTGCGGCCAGCCAGATCACGAGCGTCGCGATCAGCACGCGCCCCAGAATTTTCATGTGGACGACTTTCAGGATACGGTGCCGGGCCTCGTGTGGCGAGCACATCCGTGTCTACAAACGACTCGTCGGTCGACTGGTGAGGCTGACAATGACTCGGAGCAGCGTCAATCGAGTTGTGGGACGGTACGGGGTCATTTTCCCGGGCGCCGGGGCGGGCAGGAGTCGTACACTAGGGATCCTCAAATTGGGCTACTCTCTTCGGGTTCGACGTGGGCTGGGCGCCGCCTCGCGCTCCGCGTTGCCGCTGTGGTTCCTCAGTCGTCTTCAGTACGGAGGGTGGATTTCGTGAATACGCGACATCGCTCGTTCCTTCTTGCTTCGCTCCTGCCAGCAGTCCTTCTCGTCAGCGCATCGGCTGTCGTTCAGGCTCAGAATGCTCGACCGCCGGCGGCCAGCCGCTGGTCTGATCCTGCTACCTGGCCTGACAAGAAGGTGCCCGCGAAAGACGCCGTGGTCACCATCGAGAAGGACATGAACGTCATCCTCGACGTCAGTCCGCCGCCTCTCCATGGCATTACGCTCAACGGCACCCTCAGCTTCGCGGATGACAAGGACCTGGAGCTGACCACCGAGTGGATCATGGTGCACGGGAAGCTGGAGATTGGCACGGAAGCCAAGCCCCACACGCGCAAGGCGACCATCACCCTCACCGACAACGTCAAGGACGAAGACATCAGTGTGCCGGCAGCGACTGTCGCGAGTGACCGCAGCGATCGCGGGATCATGCTGATGGGTGGAACCCTCAGTCTGCACGGCAACCGGACGAACTCCTGGACGAAGCTGTCGAAGACCGCGGAGGCAGGCAGCACCTCGATTGACGTCCTGAACGCCGCCGGCTGGCGGGTGGGCGACATGATCGTCCTCGCCTCCACCGATTTCGATCCCCATCAGGCGGAGCGGCGAACCATCGCCGCCATCCGCGGCAATACGATCACGCTCGACAAGAAACTGGACTACATGCACTTCGGCAAGATCACGTTCGACGTGGACGAACGCGGTGAAGTCGGCATGCTGTCGCGCAACGTCGTGATCCAGGCGTCGCCTGACGCAGACACCAACCTCTTCGGCGGCCACATCATGGCGATGGGCGCGAGCAAGATGTTTGTCGAAGGCGTCGAGCTCAATCGCATGGGTCAGAACATGCACCTGGCCCGGTATCCGATCCACTGGCATCTGGTCGCCGATGCGCAGGGGCAGTACATCAAGAACTCCTCCGTTCATGACACCTACAGCCGCTGCGTGACCGTGCACGGCACGAATTACCTGAACATCGAAAACAACGTGACCTACAACAACATCGGTCACTGCTTCTTCCTCGAAGACGCCGTGGAGCACGACAACCAGTTCGTCCACAATCTGGCGATCCTGACCAAGTGTCATCCCAACGCGCCGTGCGTCCCGACAAACCTCGCCCCGTTCAAGACAGAGGGCGGCCGGAACTTCGATCCCTCCGGCCAGGATGCCAAGGACATCCTGATCCCGTCCGACAACACGGCGTCGTCGTTCTGGATCACGAATCCGGACAACATCTACCGTGACAACGTGGCCGCGGGGTCCGACGCGATAGGTTTCTGGTTCGCCTTGCCCGAGCATCCGACGGGTAAGTTCGAAGGCACGGAGATCAGCGCGAAGACCTGGCCCCGCCGAACGAAGGTCCGCGAGTTCAAGGGCAACACGGCCCATTCGAACATCGACAGTCTCATGGTGGACCGCGGGCCCAGGCCGGATGGCCATTTCGCCGTCGGCGGGCATACGTCCTATACCAATCCCGCTGACGCCAACAGCGCGCTGGCGGAGTCGGTCATCGAGGATTTCACCGGCTACAAGAACCGCAACGGCGGCATCTGGAGCCGCGGTGAGATGCACACGTTCAAGAACCTGAAGCTGGCGGACAACGCGATTGGCTACACGCATGCGTCCGGCAACTTCGGTCAATCCGCCTTCACCTCGCGAGTGGTGGACTCGCTGTTCGTGGGCGAAACCGAGAACGTCGGCAACCCGACGACGCCGGCGGAAAGGGCGTACGGGCGTAGCCTGCCGGAGCCCGACCTCGCGGATTTCCCGATCCGCGGCTACGAGTTCTACGACTACCATCATGAACTGGACAATGTCAGGTTCGTGAATTACCAGGACAACGCCACCCGCAAGACGGGAGCGATCTCGTACTTGCTGTACACCAGTTTCGGAATGAGCTCCAACAACACCGTGCAGCGCGCGAAATTCGTCAACGCCAAGCCGGTGTATTTCCCGCCGATGGAATATAAGTGGAGCAACGACGATTACGGCAATGGGAGCTACAGAACGTCGGTGTTCAACGACAGAGACGGCTCGGTCACCGGTGTCCCGAATTCCTTCATTCTCATCAACGACGAAAATAACGGAATCGCCATTGACGACGCCTGCGAGATCAAGCCCACCTGGAACGCTGCGGTGTGCAAGGGCGACGTCGGGCGCATGACGGTTGGCGCGGGTGGTGGTCTCGGTCGCGGTGGTCCCGGTGGCGGTCGAGGCGCAGGCGCTGCGCCCGGCGCCAGAGGCGGAGCTGCGGCGGCTGCTGCGCCTCGCGGCGGAGCGGGCGCTGGCAGGGGTGGCGGCGGTGGGCTCGTCGGCCCGAGACGCGGCACTCTGGGCGCTCCTCCACCTCCGGGACCGCCCATCGTTCTCAGCCGCAATGGCAAGGAGTTCCGCGCCACCGGAGAAACCAACGTACGAGCGGGTACCGAGATCAAGGTGATCACCGAAAGAACATCCGTGAACCTCAACGTCAGGGAACTGGATGCCGGCTCGTGGGTGATCTTCGAGCTGCCGGGATTCACGACCGCAGCGTCGGGTACGGAGCAGAGCAGCCTGGATGCACTCCGCAAGGCCAGTGAGACTTCGTACTACAAAGGCAACGGTTCGCTGTGGGTCAAGCTCGTCTCCACCGGTGACGTCCTTGGCAGCGGCCCTGGTCGCGGCCCTAGTGGCGGTGCCAGCCTCGAGGTCAGCCGGTAAGCAGCAACCCTGTTGCACGACAAGAGCCCCCGGCGGTGCCCGGGGGCCTCTTTTACTTCCTACAGTAATCAGCCAAGTCGGGCGCGCGTGTTCATTTCAACGCGGTAGCCTTTCCCGTGTCGGTTGCAGATCACCGTGAACGTGCGGCGGCGGGGTGTCAGGTGAGAACCAATCGCGGCGGGAGGAGTGACGGCTAGGCGACTCGGGCGCGCCTTTCGGCGGCACGCGGAGCTCAGCGTGGCGGCCCGGTGCGGACGCCTTTCATGTCGCCTTCGACGATGTGAACGATCAACTGGTTGATCTCACCCCGCTCATCTGCGATGAACTCGATGGCCGCGCCGCCGCGCTCGACGAACGTCGTGGCGGACTGTGGCACCAGCGGTGCGGGCGATTGCCGGCCTCGAGTCAGTGTCAGGTGATCGCCGTCGAGTGCGACCGTCGCTGCCACGACGACGCCGTTGTCTTGCGTCACATCGTAGGTGCCTGTGTACTTTCGCAGCGTGTCGAGGTCCACGCTGATCGCGGGGCCGTTGGTCTGTGGCGTGGCAATCATCCGCTGACGATCTTTCTCATTTTCGTTGCAGACGTACTCGACAATCTCATCGTCGGCTGCGAACGTGAGTTCAGCGCGCATAGTCCACACGCGAGTGAACGCCTTCGGATCGTCGATGATCATGTCGAGGTCGATGTGGCCGAAATCCCGGCGGCGATAGCGTTCGGTGAGGCGGAGCGCCTCGCTGTACGGGTACGCGGGACGGCCGACGTCCGACCGGTCGTTGAACCCAATGGTCTCGACGACGAACGTGTCGTCATCCCACCGGCCCACTGAGTATCCCTGCCAGGTCGGGTTCGGGTCGTTTGGCAGCGAACGGCCATCAGTAAAGATCTGGCGATAGTTGTTCGACAGTTCGTAGAGCATCGCGGTCACGCCCGGTGCCTGGATGATCCTGAAGAGGCCAGCCTTGAAATTGATCATCGGTCCGGGTGGCACGCAGCGGACAGACCACGCGTTGTACGCCGGGCTCGCCTCGATTCGGCTGCGCCCTTCCGCCGCCCACGGCAAAGCGTCGGTGGGTCTGAGATCTGATTCGAGCCTGCCGCCACGCCAGAGTCCCGATAAATCGGGTTTCCCGTCTACCGTCCGCGGAGCCGGAGCTGACAGGTTCGGCTTTCCGTCAGCAGTCCTCGGGATCCCAGGCGTCGGCAGGTGCAACCACTGCGCGTCGAGCGTCGCCGAAACTGCCAACAGGACGATAGCAGTAACTGCGCGCGTTCGTCCTCGAGGATAGTTCATGTGGCGCCTCGTCTTGTGTCGCCAAGTCGCCGTACTCCGCACACATCCAATCCAACCATGACAGCTAAAATGGCTCTACAGGAAGGTTCTTGAAAACCGTACCGAAGACGGAAGCCAAGAATCGATTGGGCGCAATCCTCGATGAAGCACAGCGTGCGCCTGTCGTGATTCGGCGCCAGGACCGTGATATCGCCGTCGCTTTATCGATGGCGGATTACGAGCGCCTTTGCCCCGCTCCGCGGGGCGGACGTCTTGACGGATCAACATTTGACTCAGTAGCGAGGATTCGTGGCCGTCAAGAGGTCTAGCGACGCCACATCGGACCTCGAACGGAACGTCACGCCCCATACAGCCCGTGCGAGTTGCGACGGCCCCGCGTGCCGACCCGCGTATCCCAGGTCCGCATCCGGTAGCCGTTGCGGTGGCCGGTCCGATCCGGCGTCCGCTCGTGCCGCTCCGCACCAATTAGCCCGGCGACCTCGGTTTCCATCAACGCCTGCGAAAGCACGCGGATGCCTTCTCGAAGGACATCGCCATTCTGTTCCTCGAGAAGCTTGCCAACGAACGCAGACAGATCCATTCTGGGCTTCGCCATCGCGTCAACACCTCCGTGTCGTCCTTCTCCGGCCAGAGAGAACTCACGGAAAGATGCGCGATGGCGGCTCTCGCTGTCTACGCCGCCGCCCTTATTGAATTTCCACCACGAGCTGGGACTTTAACGCTTTGAGTCCCGTTGTGTTGCGTCGCGTGACATACCGAGCAAGTTTTTCGGAGCGTGCGCCAAATCGAGTGGTGGTCGCCGCGAACGGCAACGGCCATCGAAGAAGCCTATGCTGCCACGTCGCTTCGGGGTCCGTAAACCATATCGGTACCTACATGGATTGGCCGTCACTGGATCGCGTGCTCCGACTGGCTGACAGACTGTAGCTGCTGGATTCGGAGACCCTGTAATGTTCCCGAACCCTTTGGCCTGGCGAAAGTCGCCTCGCATCTGTCGAAGTCGACGGTGTCCGTCGCTCTATACGTGAGCTGACTTCTCCCCGTTTCCCAGACACAAGTCCTCTCGCTCTCCGACTTCCGCGCCACTGCGAGCGCATGAACACACAACGCCGACATGTGCGGGAGTTCGGCGACCACCGACTGCGGTGGCAGTCTTTTCGCACTCGGCGGGGTGAATGGCGATGCTGAGAATCTCGAGTATCGCGGCGGCCTTCATCGTGCTCGCCGCGGCGTCATCTGCTTCTGCGCAGACTTCGACATCGGAGCCGTTGCGGGCGATGCCCGTCGCTCAGCCCGACGACGCGACCGATAGGACCAGCATTCTCTTTGGTGAGAATCTGCGAGCTTCCTACAACTTCCTCGCCCGGCACACGCGAGATTCAAACGGCGGTTCCTATGGCGACAATGCCCTGATCGCGGATTTCCTGTACGACGGGGCTCACCGAAGAATCATCACGCGCTCGCTGCAGTTGGGAGAAGTGGACGATCCGGTCGACATCCGGCTCGGTCGCACTCCAGGCCAGTATCCGAATACGGTTGATTTCAGTCGACGGCTACCACCCTGGACTCTTGTCGGCCAGATTGGCGCAGTCGGCTGGAACAGCAACGGGTTCACCGCGTACACTTCAGGTATCCAGTTCCACGTCCTGGGGGATTCAGGCGTCGTCTGCATTTCGACGGCGCCGATGGTTCGCAGCCAAACGCGCTACTCCGGGCCAACTGAGAGGGGCGATAAACTAGTCTGCCACGTTGCGGTGTTTCCCGACGGGACGATCGTGCTTGGCTTCAATTCCGACCCACGTAACCCGCCCGCCGTGTACGTACAAGGTGATCTGTACGTCGCTGGAAGAATCGGCACGTTTCGAGGTGACGCGCTCTCGCAGGTCGTCCCAGCAGCAAGCCGCGAGAGCGAGAGCTTGCCGCGGCGGGAGGAGTTGCTGCCCGAATCAAAGTAAGCCGCTTCAATGCGGCGGTGAGCACACCGCGATCGACGGCCGCGATCACCGCCTCCACTTCGACACCTGACACGCCGATCCGCACCGGCTGACCAATGACGATCGACGGACCCGAGAGGCGCACCGGTCGCGGCTTCGGTTCCGTCTCATAGTCGAACCGCACGTCCTGCAGGTGTGTCCAGGTGTTCCACCAGGCAGCCATATGGGTTATTCGCGACGCGCTAGCGCCGGCGACATGGCGCGAGAGAACAGCCATAGGCGCGGCGCCCCGGAGGCTGCGTGGCTGGAGGAGTAGGCACTGGGCCGTGCCGTTCTCTCGCTGACCTGTACGAGCTGCAAGATGTCCGCACCGTGTTGACATGTGCTGCCACGCGTCATCATGGGCGGCGCTCCGGCCGAAAGTCGCCACCCTCGGGATCTTTTGTTGTGTCGTTCTCATCCACCTCGATCGCACAAGGGCGCAGCGCGCTTCAGGCGGCGAGCGATGATGGGCTTGCCATGCCAAATTCTCGCGGTGCTGCTCGTATCTTTAGCGCCGGGTAACCACACTTCTACGAATCAAGGACGCTCCTGGTGCTCACCGGGGTCGTCTGGCCGAGCCTCGGCATCATGATCGCGATCATGGTAAAGGTTGGTCCTGGGCATCGCCGTACTACACTATCCCCGATGGCGACGACGCACCGGTCACGTTCATGAGAAGAGACCTTCGCAGGCGTCCGCTTGATCGTCACCGTCAGCACGCCCGCGTTCACGTCAGCGCTGATCGCCTCGACCTCCACACCCGACACACCGATCCGCACGGGCTAACCGACAACAATCGACGGTCCCGCGAATCGCACTTGCCGCGGCTTCGATGCCTTCTCGTAGTCGAACCGCACTTCCTGGAGGTGCGTCCAGGCGTTTCAACGGGGCGCCATTGGTTTTTAGTATCGACGACAAACGGTTGAGGCCGGCGCCCCCCATGGAGGCACGGAGGCATCGGTGATAGGGGTAGGAATCCGTTGAGCTGCATTCACTCTTGGAGTAGAGCGAGTTGTCGCAAGATCTCGATCCGCCGTGCCGTCGGGGTGCTGAACTCAAGGCTGGAAAACGACACCCGTCGGATACGGCCGCGCGACTGATGTTCAAACTCTGCGCACCAGGTCAGCACGCCGGGTTCGCACCAAGCGTCGCGCAATCGCCATCGATGATCGGCCTCGACGGCGACACGGGCGGCCTCTTCGGTCCACGCAATGTCGTGTCTCGCCGTCTCTACTCTCGGCCAATCGGCTCCGCAACGAATGCAACGCCACACGGCGGAGCCATGTTGCTGCGCGCGGCTGATTGGGGCCGAGGCAGCGCGCATTTCAGCGCCGCATTTGGGACACGGGGGATGTCGTGTGGGCGGGGGCATGGGATCCCAAGCGTACGGACTCAAGTGCGCAACGGGTCAACGTCAAACCGTGGCGGATGGTCCGAATGCTTCGGCGTTCATCTGCAATCGGAGAGCCGTTCGGTCACCGAGTTCAGTGCGCGCCAGGGCGGCTCACGATGCGATCCTCGCGATCCACCACGATGAGCTCGAGGTAATCGCTGCCGGACCCGTTCGCGAGCGTCACCGCGGCGGTGCGGTCGATCTCCGCAAACGCATGCGCGGCCGTCGGGTGCTCGCGGAGCTCAGCGTGGCGGCCCGGTGCGGACGCCTTTCATGTCGCCTTCGACGATGTGAACGATCAACTGGTTGATCTCACCCCGCTCATCTGCGATGAACTCGATGGCCGCGCCGCCGCGGTCGACGAACATCGTGGCGGACTGTGGCACCAGCGGTGCGGGCGCTTGCCGGCCTCGAGTCAGTGTCAGGTGATCGCCGTCGAGTGCGACCGTCGCTGCCACGACGACGCCGTTGTCTTGCGTCACATCGTAGGTGCCTGTGTACTTTCGCAGCGTGTCGAGGTCCACGCTGATCGCGGGGCCGTTGGTCTGTGGCGTGGCAATCATCCGCTGACGATCTTTCTCATTTTCGTTGCAGACGTACTCGACAATCTCATCGTCGGCTGCGAACGTGAGTTCAGCGCGCATAGTCCACACGCGAGTGAACGCCTTCGGATCGTCGATGATCATGTCGAGGTCGATGTGGCCGAAATCCCGGCGGCGATAGCGTTCGGTGAGGCGGAGCGCCTCGCTGTACGGGTACGCGGGACGGCCGACGTCCGACCGGTCGTTGAACCCAATGGTCTCGACGACGAACGTGTCGTCATCCCACCGGCCCACTGAGTATCCCTGCCAGGTCGGGTTCGGGTCGTTTGGCAGCGAACGGCCATCAGTAAAGATCTGGCGATAGTTGTTCGACAGTTCGTAGAGCATCGCGGTCACGCCCGGTGCCTGGATGATCCTGAAGAGGCCAGCCTTGAAATTGATCATCGGTCCGGGTGGCACGCAGCGGACAGACCACGCGTTGTACGCCGGGCTCGCCTCGATTCGGCTGCGCCCTTCCGCCGCCCACGGCAAAGCGTCGGTGGGTCTGAGATCTGATTCGAGCCTGCCGCCACGCCAGAGTCCCGATAAATCGGGTTTCCCGTCTACCGTCCGTGGAGCCGGAGCTGACAGGTTCGGCTTTCCGTCAGCAGTCCTCGGGATCCCAGGCGTCGGCAGGTGCAACCACTGCGCGTCGAGCGTCGCCGAAACTGCCAACAGGGCGATAGCAGTAACTGCGCGCGTTCGTCCTCGAGGATAGTTCATGTGGCGCCTCGTCTTTCAAGGCTCGAGCCTGATAGCGGGTGGAAGTCCTGAAAAATTTACGTCCTCTTAACAATTCCATTGACAGGGTGTGCTGTCGCACGTACATAGGACCCCCAGACGCCGGGCGAAATCGCCGGCCGCCCAATGTGGGGACCAGCAGGTGCATTCAGGGGTGCCTTTCGAACACCTGCGCGAGGCGATTTGCTCTCGAGCGGCAGCGCGCGTGCGAAGCCCCACTGGAGGAATGAAGATGCCACGTCTCGCCAAAACGACACTGGTCATCGCGGCAGTCTTGCTCGCATTCCCGGCGCTGGTGATGGCTCAGGATGGTCAGATCGCCGGAACGGTCCGCGATTCATCCGGGGCAGTAATCCCGGGCGTGACGGTGGAGGTCAGGAGCCCTGCGCTGATCGAAAAGGTCCGCACGGCGACCACGGACGCCACCGGGCAGTACCGGATTACGCAACTGCCGGTCGGAACCTACACGGTCGCGTTCACGCTCGCCGGTTTTACGCGCCAGGAGCGCGACAACATCGTGCTGACCACCGGTTTCACCGCCCCGGTCAACGCCACGTTGACGGTCGGCGATTTGTCGGAGACGGTCGTGGTATCCGGCGAGGCGCCCACGGTGGACGTTCAGAACGCCCGCCAAGTGGCGACGTTCGCTGGTGAAGACATTCGCGAACTGCCGACGACGCGCAACATCCGCAGCGTCCTGACGCTCACGCCCGGCCTGACCGCCACAGGGCTGGGGGCGGACTGCGTCGGCGGGGTCGGCGTCTGGTGCAACAACAACATCTACAACCTGAGCGCGCACACCGCGACCAACGACACCGAAGGCGGCACGCAGGGCCGGGTGATGGTGGACGGAACCATCATCAACACCGGCGGCGGCGCAGGGATCATGGGAATGACCGGCGGCTATGTGGCCGACGTCGCCAACGCGCAGGAAGTCAGCGTGCAGATCTCGGGGGCGCTCGGCGAGTCGGAAACGGGCGGCGCGTCGATCAACATCATCCCGCGCACCGGCGGCAATAGCTTCAGCGGCAACTACTTTGTGACGTACACGCAGGGGGACTACGACACCAACGGCGAGCTGCGCAACGGCAATTTCCTCACCGGCTCATGGTTCTCCAAGAACAACGCGGACCATCCCGAGATCAGCAACGGCTATCCGCTCATCCGCGACTACGACACGTCGGTGGCGTTCGGCGGCCCGATCAAGCGCGATCGCCTGTGGTTTTTCTCCGCGGCGCGCGCCTGGCAGAAGAACGCGTGGAGCCGCCAGCAGGAGCGAATCTGGGACAACAAGAACGCGGGCATCTGGGGCGCCAATTACCAGGCTGACCGTTCACAAGGGCCGTTGACGCTGATGAACATGACGCGCAACGCGAACGTGCGCCTGACGCTGCAGGCGACGCAGAAGAACAAGTTGAACTTCTTCTGGGATGAGGGTCTGACCTGTCAGGACCCGTGCGACGGCTCAGTGGCGCCGTGGACGGCGCGAGACGGCTGGTGGTCCGGGCAGGTGCATCCCGCGCGGCTGATCCAGATCGGATGGACCAATCCGCTCACCAAGAGCATCCTCTTGGAAGCGGGACTTGCCGCGAACCGTCAGTTGTACGACTTTTCACAGCATCGCTACTACACGCCGAATCCAGACATCCCGCGCGTCATCGAATTCGGAGCCACCGTCGGCGCGGACACCGTGTCGCCGCAAATCAACGCGCCGGCCGCCATCTTCGGCGTCCCGTCGGGCCCGTGGGCTGCTGGCATCGGCGACCTGGCCGAAACGCGGAACCTGAACGATTGGCGGCCCCGCGCGTCGATCTCGCGCGTCACCGGCTCGCATTCCGCCAAGTTCGGGTACGACGGCGGCTACTTCGCTCAGACGCGGCGCAATAGAACCGGCAATACACGTCTCGAGTACCGCTACGACACCCCGCCGGCGACGTGTTACAACGCCGCGAATCCGGCGGCGTCCACCTGCGGAAACACCGTGCTCTACAATCCGACCGATCCGTACAATCAGGCGCGCCGTCCAGTGCCGACGCGGGTGACGATCAATACCGGCCCGTCCACGCTCGACAACCGCGTGGCGTACAGCGGGTTCTACGCGCAGGACCAGTGGACGCTGCACAGAGTGACGTTGAGTGGCGCACTGCGCTACGACCACGCGACGAGTAGCTATCCCAGCACCTGCATCCAGGGGGTCTCGAATGGCCTGACACAGGGTAATGGGAACGAACCTTACGTGCCGGTGCAGGTTGGCGGCGCGTTTGCCGGCCAGAAGGGCTACTGCACACCGGCGACCGACGGCGTGTCGTATCACGACGTGACGCCGCGCTGGGCCGCCGCGTGGGATGTATTCGGCACGGGCAAGACGTCGATCAAGTTCCACATGGGCAAGTACCTGTCGGGCGCCGCGATCACCGGGATCTATGCGGACGCCAATCCCGCTGCGCGTACCGTGAATCGGTACACCCGTACATGGACGGACGTGAACGGAAACCGAATCGTGGATTGCGACCTGCTGAACTTTGCCGCGCAGGACAACACCACGGCCGGCGGTGACATCTGCGGCGGCCCGACGTCGGTCTCAGGGCAGAACAGCAGGGCGTACGGACGCGACCCCCTCAGCCTCGATGCGGAGGGCACGTCAATTGGCCTGACCACGACCCAGTGCGGCCGGCGTGAGCAAGGCATTCCGGTCGACGTACAGGCGTACTGCAATACGTACGGCGGGAATCTTCTGCAGGGGTGGGGCAAGCGGCGGTCCGATTGGCAGATGAGCGTCGGCATTCAGCACGAGCTCTTGCCCCGATTCTCGGCCGAGATAACCTACAACCGTCGCAGCTATGCCAACCTGACGGTCACCGACACATTGGGGATCGGCTGCGATCGCTTCAACGGTGCTCAGGATGTGCAGGCCTGTCAGGAGGGGTACCGCAATTTCAGGTCTCCTGACTACGGTTTCTTCAGTGTCACGGCGCCGTCCAATCCCAGCCTTCCAGGAGGCGGCGGTTATGTGATCCGAGGCCTCGCCAACCCGAACGCGGTGTTGCCGGTCGGACGGCCATCCGCGGTGACCATCCTCGACGCGCTGTCGTACACGTCCAACTTCGTCGACACGAATTTCATCTGGCGCGGCACCGAGCGGTGGCACCTGCGCGGGTTGCGAATCAACGGCGGCACGACAACCGGCCGTGCCGTTCGTGATCAGTGCGATGCGATGCTCGATGGCCCGGACGTCCAGCAGCACGACGGCGTGAGCCCGTCCTGCAATCCGGCGACCCGCTGGGAAACGAACCTTCGAGGCACTGCCTCCTACACGATCCCCAAGGTGGATGTCCTGGTCAGCACGGTGTTCCAGCGGCGTGTCGGCCCTCAGAGGACCGCAAACCACGCCTTCACCAAGGAGGAGGTGCGGTGGGAACCGAGCAGCGCCGCACGCGCGACGCAGCCGTGCCCGGCTGGCGCGACCGAGGGGCAGGTTGGATGCTTCACGCCGCAGGGCACCAACATCACGGCGACGAGCTATCAGGTCAACTTGCTCAACCCCGGTGAGTTGTACGGACCGGGATATACCATCTTCGACCTGAAGGTCGGGAAGAACCTCCGCTTCGCGCAAAAGCGCGCCAATATCGGAGTCGACATCTACAACCTGTTCAACAACGGCGCGGTTCTGACGTACCAGGACAACTACGACGTCGTCGACAATCCGGCGACCCCCGTCGTCGAGCAGTGGGGGCAGGCGACCGGGCTGCTGAGCCCAAGGTTCGTGCGGCTGTCGGTCCAGTTCGACTTCTGACCTGACAATCACGCGTTCATGCGTGGGGCGGGCTTCACGACCCGCCTCACGCGCGGCGCTGCGAGGATGCCTTACCGCCGCGATCGTTCACGCCAGACAGCCCGGGCCACCTGCCTCCTCATGGTGGCGCTGGTCTCCGCCGGCATGCGCGCGGCCTCGAGTCCGCGCCCCGACGGCGTACCAGTGCCGGTTGCAACCTTCCGTGACATCGCGCGTTCCGCGGGGCTCGATTTCGTGCATGTCAATGGCGCGAGTGAACAGCGGTTCTTGCCCGAAGTGCTCGGGTCGGGCGGCCTCTTCCTCGATGTCGACAACGACGGCTGGCTCGATGTCTTCCTGGTGGACGGCGGTTCTATTGCCGATCCCCGTCTCGCCGGTCGCGCGCACCATCGCTTGTACCGGAATCGCGGCGACGGAACGTTCGACGATGTCACGGCGCGATCGGGCATCGCACAGCGCGGCTATGGAATGGGAGCGTGCGCGGGCGACTATGACAACGACGGGTTGATCGATCTGTACATCACCAACGTCGGTCCAAATCAGCTCTATCGGAACATCGGTCACGGCCGGTTCGTGGAAATCCCGAGCGCTGGCGGCGCCGGTGGGCGTCTGTGGAGCACCAGTTGCACGTTCCTGGATATCGATCGCGACGGAGACCTCGATCTGTTCGTGACCAATTACGTCGATGCGGCACCCGCGCGTAACCCGTTCTGCGGCATCGAAGGCGCGCGGCCGGTGCGGGACTACTGCCATCCACTGATGTATCCGCCTCTCCACAGTACCCTGTATCGCAACGCCGCCGGGAAGTCGTTCGAGGACATCAGCACGTCCAGCGGTATCGCGGCGCTGCGCGGCAACGGCCTCGGAGTCGCGGTTGCGGACGTCGACGACGACGGGTGGCCGGACGTGTTCGTCGCCAATGACGCCATGCCGAACTTCCTCTTTCGGAACAACAGCGACGGCACATTCAGCGACATCGCCGGTCTCGCCGGTGTCGCCGTTACCGCGGACGGCAAAGCCAAAGCCGGCATGGGGACCGCTTTCGGCGACTTCGCCGGAACCGGTCGCCTCGGGCTCATCGTCACCAATCACGAGGCCGAGATGCACAGCCTCTTCCTCAACATCGGGCCGACGATGTTCTCGGACGCGACCGTGCGCAGCGGCATCGGGCCCGCCACGCGTCCGTATGTCGGTTTTGGAGTCGCATTCTTCGATGCGGACAATGATGGCGATCTCGACGTTGCGATCGCGAACGGCCACGTCATGGCGAATGCGGCCGTCCTTCGTGGCGGCGGCACGTTCGCGCAGCGCAATCTGCTGCTGCGTAACAGTGGCGGCCACTTCGAGAACGTGACGGACCACGCGGGTCCTGGTTTCTCGACGGCGCTCGTCAGCCGGGCGCTCGCCGTCGGCGACATCGATAACGACGGCGATCTCGATCTGCTGGTGACCAACAACGGCGCTGGCGTGAGCCTCCTGCTGAACGAAGGATGGGCAGGGCGAACCGATGCGGAGGGCGCGAGGCCCGCCAATGCCGTACTCGTCCGGGTTATCGGAACGAAGAGCAACCGCAGCGGCATCGGTGCGAGGCTCACGCTAACGGCGGGCGGACGCCGGCAGGTGCGCGAGGTGCAGTCCGGTTCGAGCTATTTGAGCCAGAGTGACTTGCGCGCACATTTCGGCCTCGGCGCCGCGCGGCGAGCCGAGCGTCTTCAGATTGCGTGGCCGACGGGGGCGCTGGAAGTCATCGAGGATGTACCCATCAACCACGTGATCACGGTTCGCGAAGGGAAGGGCATCATTGACGCCACGCCGTTCCGCCGGTGACGCCTCGCGGGCCAACTGCTCGCGCGAGAAGCGCTTGGCCGTCAGCATCGGCGAAGCGTTCACGCCGAGGAGCGAACCGGGTATCCGTGAGCGTGTGCGGCGGGCCCTTCCGATAGCACTCGTCGTAGCCTCGTTCCTCGCGGTCCCTACGCGGGCGACCGCTCAGCGTGATCCTTTCTATTCCGCGCTGGTAGCGTTCTACCGCTCGTTGGGTGGTCTCTATGGCGATGAGGGACCGCAGGTCTCGGCGCAATTGCGCGCAATGGCGACGACGCTGCGCCAGTGGGACACCGACATTCTGGATGCCGAAGGCAGACTGGGATTGCGGCTCCAGACCGCCGACGATACCGAAACGAAGCTCCAGATCCACGTCACGCTGGCGTCGCTCTACATCGAGCGCGGGCGCCTGAGTGACGCGCTTCGCGCGCTCGACGAGGCCATCAGGATCGATCCTTCGCGCTCCGGACTTCACCGCCTGATGGGGGTCGTCCTGCAGGTCGCCGGCCGCGCGCCTGACGCCGCCGCGGCGTTTCGGACGGCGTGGCTGCTCGAGCCGAACGATCCGCAGAATGCATACCGTGCGATTGCCTACCGATCTCCCGCGACCACCTCTGAGGAAATCGACCGCGCACGTGAGACGTTGGCACACGTCGAGCGCGAACTGATCGCGCGCCCCGGTCCCGGCCTACCCGCGCCGCTCACGAACCTGAGCGCGATCATCGACGACGCGGGAGGTGGCACGGCGTTCGTGCCCGCGGCCTACGCCCTCGGGTTCTCGCTGATCTTGCGAGGCGAGCTCGAGAGAGGCGTGGACGAACTGCGAGCCGCCGCAGGCACCGATCCTCTGGTGCGCGAGGCCATGACCCGCACTGAACCGATGGCTGCCGGCATCGCCGCGTTGCGTCGCGGCGAGGTCGCGTCGGCGATTCAGGATCTCGAGGCCGCAGTCACGCAGGCCCGGGATTCCTCGGAAGCGCACAGAATCCTTGCCACCGCGTATGCGATCGTCGGCGACGTCTCCCGAAGTGTGCAGCACTTGCGCGACGCCATCCGGCGGCATCCACAGGATGAGCGCTCACGGCTGGCGCTGGTCCGACTCCTTACCAGTGTTGGCCGGTCTGCGGAGGCCGAGGAGGTGTTGCGCAGCGCCATTGCCGAACTGCCCGACGCCAGCGCGTTGCGGTGGCGGCTGTCGATCGGGTCGCAGGGGCGCACCCAGCACGAGGATCGTGCGCTCATCGGCATGGCGGATCGGCTGACGGTGCTGGTCGGAAAAGGCGAACTGTATCGTGCGCTTGCCGGGCTGGCGCAGCTGCATGGGGATGACCCCACCGTGATCGATCTGCTGCAACGCGCTGTGCGCCTGACCCCAAACAGCGCGGCGCCACACAAGGCGTTGGGCCGTGCGTACGTAGAGAACGGCCGCGACATCGAAGGCTACGCGGAGCTGGTCGTCGCGCTGCTGCTGGACCCCGGCGATGTCGAAACGCTCACCGCTCTGGGACGATGGCATCTGATGATGGACCAGCCCGAGCGATCGGCCGCCGCGCTCGAACGGGCCGTGAGCATCGCTCCAGCCGACCGGCTGGCCGTGCACGCGCTCGCGCTTGCGTTGATTCGCGCCGGGCGGCTCGCCCAGGGGAAGCAGTGTCTGGACGAATCGCAGCGGTTGCAGGCACAGGCGCTCGAGGACGACCGTCGTCTGAAAGCCGCGGCCGTGCTCAGGTTCAACGCCGAAATGCGCATGACTGCCGGTGATTATGGCAATGCCATCGAGATCTGGCAGCAGGTCATCCACGTGCAGCCGCGAAATGGTGCCGTTCATCTTCGAATCGCGGAAGCACTGGCGGCCGCGGGCCGCGCCGAGGACGCGGTGGCGGAGTTTCTCACCGCGATTTCGCTTCAAGTCGGCGCCGACGCTCACCGCCGGCTCGCCGACCTTTATGAGCGTCTCGGACGTCACGATGACGCAGATCGTGCTCGCGCCGCGCATGTCGAGCGACAATTAGAGGAGCTGCGCCAGCGCGCCGACGGCGGTATCTACGGGTTTTGAGACGTTTGCAACTGGCGCGAGGCAGCTGACGCTGCCCTGCCGCAGCACGTACGCAGGCGGGAGGCTGGCGGCTGCCGTGGCGAATCCGCCTCATCGTTCGTCAACAGACCGCAGCGCGTTACGGCAAAGCGTAGGCATCCTGTGGACCTTTCGTCGAAACGAGGAGCAGAGTCGGCCTGCTGCCGGGGAGTGTGCAGCTGGCGCACGAACAAGCGAATTCGCACTTGTCCTTCCCGAAACATAGGTAACACCGTATTCCGGCGGTGAGCGTCAAGATAGTTGTCGCGTACCTCAGGATGTCGCATGAAGTCCTTCCGCCGTGGGCTCTGGATTGAGAAGCACGGCAGCGATCGGAGC